>Ga0265314_10000015_pt1 | contig 397180 bp, 314 predicted proteins | sample 4126metaG_FD_203106 | JGI IMG/M metagenome (GOLD analysis project Ga0265314, IMG submission 203106) | Rhizosphere microbial communities from Carex aquatilis grown in University of Washington, Seatle, WA, United States - 4-1-26 metaG | ecosystem: Host-associated > Plants > Roots > Rhizosphere... | reverse complement strand
TCTGCAAGATAAAGCGGTACCGGCGTGTGGCCACCCGCTACGACAAGACCTCCACGAATTTCCTCGGGTTCGTTCTCTTCGCTGCGGTGCGAGTATGGCTGGCCTGATTTTGGGGACAGGCCCTAGTTACCGGCGCCAACCGAGGGCTCGGCAAGGCGATGGTTTCCGCGCTCCTCGAGGCCGGAGCGGCCAAGGTCTATGCTTCGGCCCGAGACGAAAGCAAGGTCTCCGGCGATGGCTCGCGCGTCGTCCCACTCGCTCTCGATACGACGAAACCGGATCAGATCGCGGCCGCCGCCAAGAAGGCTAATGACGTCACGCTCCTCATCAACAACGCGGGCTTGCTCACGTCGTACAACGTCTTGACGATGAGCCCGGCGGAGCTCGACGCCGACCTCCGCACCAACGTTCACGGGACGCTCACGGTAATCAAGGCGTTCCTCCCGACGCTCGAGCGTGCGCCCGGGAGCGCGACAATCGTGAACGTCCTGTCGCTGACGTCACTCGCGAGCTTCCCGCCCCTCGCTGGCTATTCGGCCTCGAAGGCTGCGGCATACTCGATCACGCAAGCCCTGCGTGCGGAGCTGAAGGCAAAGCACATCGACGTCCTCGCGGTCCTTCCCGGTCCCATCGACACGGACATGGTCAAGGCACTCGAGATGCCGAAAACGAGCCCTGCCGACACCGCCAGGGCGCTCGTCGCAGGAATCGCGCGCGGCGAGGAGGAAATCTTCCCCGACCCCATGGCGCAGCAAATGGGCGCCCTGTGGAACAAGAGCCACAAGGAATACGAGCGCGCATTTGCGAGCATCTGATGAAACGAAACCGAATCTCACACCCGCATCGCAACGGAGGAAAAATCATGAGCACTCGCAATTTCACCACCTCTATTACCGTCGACAAGTCTCCGAAAGAAGTCTTCGCAGCCGTCAACAACGTCCGTGAATGGTGGTCAGGAGAAATCGACGGCAGCACCGACAAGCTCGGCGCCGAGTTCAGTTACCGCTACAAGGACGTTCACCGCAGCACCCAGAAGATCACCGAGCTGGTGCCGGGGAAACGGGTCGTGTGGCACGTCACGGACGCCAAGCTCAACTTCGTCAAGGACAAGACCGAATGGAACGGCACGGAGATCGTTTTCGAGATTACCAGGAAACGCGGAAAGACCGAACTCCGCTTCACGCACGTCGGTCTGGTTCCAAGCTTCGAATGTTACGGCGGCTGCTCGGGCGCGTGGGGGTATTACGTCAACGACAGTCTGCGCAGCCTGATTGCGACGGGCAAAGGACAGCCCAATCCGGAGGAATAGGTCGCGCCTGCATCCGCTCAGGATGGATAACTTGCCAGCGCAGGTGCGCCCACAATCGATGACCGAGTCGACGAAGCAACTACCGAAAGAGAACGAAAATGGGAAAGATCGTTGTCAGCGAGAATGTTTCGCTCGACGGAGTCGTACAGGACCCGATTGGCGAGGAGGGCTTCAAGCAAGGCGGATGGTTCCTCCAGGTCACTGATAAGGACCGCGCAGAGTGGGCCAAGGTCGCACTTGCGGAAGCACTGCACACCGAGGCGTTGCTGCTGGGCCGGCGCGGGTTCTTGAGCTAGTCAATCTTCCTGTGTTCTTACACCTTGGTCTGGGGCTAGGCCAGCTCCGGTTTCAACGCGTTCATTCTCGCCATTCTCGCGGTCGAGGTTCCGTGCAGGTTGTTGAGACTGGAGCGGCAAGATCTGAGATCGGCCTAGCGCATCTCGTTCTTCCCTCCAGAGTTGGCGAGCAGCATTGCGGCGGAATACCTGCAAAAAGAACGAACTCCGTGCGCCCATCATGGCTTCCTCCTCTGTTGCGGGTCATAGCGGTTCCCATATTCAACAAAGGAACTATGCATCTGGCGATGTTAGCGGTCGACGCGCAACGGAGGCATCGCCGCGCTATGGGAAAACCGCGATCGTTCCAAGCCCTGCCAATCTCTTTTCGCTTCAGGCGACCCTGGCGTGGTCGTGATGGAGATCGCTAATCGCTTTGAAGGGGCTTGTGCCAGACTGGATGTGAATTGTCTCAACCACGGGGTAGATGGAGATCGTCCCGTTGTCGGTTTCGCCAGCACGCGCGCTGGCCATGATGGCGTCCACAACAGGCCCCACCATGTCCTCGTCGACGGTTGTCTGAATCCGCACCCTAGTCACTGAGTCAACGATGCAGGTCGTGCGATAGATCATTTGCCGACCCACGGTGCCGCCACAATCCGTGACTTCCGACAGGGTCATGGCCTTGACTCCGACCTCCCGGACCCGTTTCTTCACATCCTCGAGCATGGATGGTTTGATAATGGCTTCAATGCGTTTCATGGCGTGCCTCCTACTTCCTTCAACAAGAGCAGGGGAAAGGCAATTGGACAATCGGTTATGATGCAAGTTTTCCGAGCATTCTCCCAGAAGCTACCGCCGCGAAATATCCGAAACAATAGCGTGACATCTAGTTCTCAATCAGGAAATGCAGGCGGGGCCGGGTATTGGGGGAAGGCGACGTAATCTTCGTTATCGGTGTTTCTGCGTCATGATCGCGCGGCTGAGAACTGGCGCTTGTGCTTCTTACCGCCCTGCAAAACGACTAGGCACTGTCGGGCAGTGCCAACATACTGGCCATCCTCAGGCAGGACGTCGCAGCTTGTGCTTGTCCACCGATTACGCTTGCGCCAAACTTAAACCGCAGCACTGAAGAGTGAGATCGTGGCACCACCCTAGGCTCGTCGGACGGAGCCTTCTTGTAACCCTACGATCCGCCCATCGCAAGGCAGGCGGGGTTTCCGTTGGCAAAGCGGATGTCGTCTCCGCACAAGAAAGCGAAGGGCTCACAGAAGCCGCTGCTGCAGTCCTGGTCGACAGTGCAGTCCTCGCCGTAGTCGCTCTGGGCGATACAAACGTTGGCGGAGCAGCGCAGATTTTCGAGACAAGGTACTGCGTCGCTGCATGCTCCTCCCAGGCCAACCTTGGTCTGGCAGGTCAGCGCACGTGTGGTAGCGGAAGTGCCGCAGTAGTACCCAACCGGACAGATCTCCCCGGCGTTGCCACAGCCGGCGCCCTGTAAAACCTGAGTCTTGACGCCGCAGAGATTCTTGCCGCCGCCCGTGTCGCAGATGAGACCGTCGACGCAGTCGGCTTCCACGGCGCACGGCTGGTTGGCTTGATTCAGGCCACGGTAGACGAGATCGCACACATGCATGACCGCTTCGTAATCGGCGCCCTTGAGCGCGACAGCACCCTGGTTGAGCCGGCCGTAGGTGCTGCTCACCTTGCCAAGACAGGTCTGGGCGTTGGCCGATTCGAAGAAGCGATTGGCGAGGGCGGCAGCCTGCGCCTGCGCCGTCCGTCCTTGGATTTGCACGGCGGTACAGGAGGCCGTTGGCACCAGGCAAGCCGGGGAAACCGCATTGCAGACCTCCTGCGCATACTGGCTGGCGTACTCGGTTGGGGTCAGGGGCTTGTTGTCGCTTCCACAGCCAACCGCAGACAGCGGAATCAGTACGAAGATCAGACGACGCAGGTTCATGGCTGGATCTTCGCCGCCCGGCCCGGCCCGTCAACAAATATGAGTAATTGCTACTTGGCGAAGTCCACCGCACGCGACTCGCGCACCACCGAGACGCGAATCTGGCCTGGGTAGGACAGCTGCGACTCCACCTTACGCGCGATGTCCTTGGCCAGGATGCGAGCTTGCTCGTCGCTTACCTTGGTGTTTTCCACCAATACGCGCACCTCGCGGCCGGCCTGGATCGCGAAGGCCCGCTCGACACCGCTGAAGCTCGACGCGAGCTTCTCCAGGTCATCGAGGCGCTGGACGTAGGTTTCAAGAGTCTCGCGACGCGCGCCCGGCCGCTGGTTGGCCAGCACGTTCGCCGCGTCGACGATGTGGTCCAGCACGTCTTCGGCGGGCACCTCGCCGTGATGGGCCTCGATGGCGTGGCAGACTTTGGGGGCCTCGCCGCACTTGCGCGCCATCACCGCGCCGGCAACCGCGTGCGACCCCTCGACCTCTTGGTCCACGCCGCAGCCGATGTCGTGCAAAAGGCCCGCCCGCCGAGCCACCTTCACCGGATAGCCCAGCTCGCCAGCGATGGTGCCGGCCAGGAAGCCGACCTCGATGGAGTGCTGAAGCAGGTTCTGTGCGGTGCCCGAACGAAAGCGCAGCTTGCCGAGCAGTCGGCCCAGGTCCGGGTGCAGGCGGCCGATGCCGAGGTCGAACGCCGCCTGGTCGCCAGCTTCTTTGCACTGTGATTCGACCTCGTCGGTCGCCTTACGAACCATTTCCTCGATGCGGGTCGGATGGATACGTCCGTCGGCGATAAGCCGGGTCAGCGCCAGGCGGGCGATCTCACGGCGCACCGGATTGAAGCACGAGATCACCACTGCCTCCGGCGTATCGTCGATGATGAGGTCGATGCCGGTTGCGGATTCCAGCGCGCGAATGTTGCGCCCCTCGCGGCCGATGATTCGCCCCTTCATGTCGTCGGAGGGCAACGGAACCACCGCGACGGTACGCTCGGCCACGTACTCGCTGGCGTAGCGCTGAATCGCGGCGCCCAGCACAAGCTGTGCCTTGCTCTTGGCCTCGACTGCGGCTTCCTCCTCGATTCGCTTGACCTCGGCGGCAGCGGCCGCGCGTGCGTCGGATTGAACCTCGGCGGTGAGCAGCTTGCGTGCCTCGGCCTCGCTGATGCCCGCCATCTTTTCGAGTCTTGCGCGCGCCTCGGCGGTTTGGGCCGAAGCACTGCGCGCGACGGCCTCGGCGGTTTGTTCCCGCGAGAGAAGCTGTTTTTCCTTGCGAGCGAGATTGTCGCGCTCGACCTTCAGTTCCCGCTCGCGCCGATCGGTGGCCTCCACCCGTGCGCGAATCTCGGCCGCAGACCGGTCCAGGTCCTGGCGGCGTGCGCGCAGCTCGTTCTCCACGTCGCTGCGAAGCTTCTGCGCTGCCTCCTTGGCCTCGATGCCTGCCTGGCGCTTAATGGCGTCGGCCTCGCTCTCGGCCGCGGAGAGCACCCTCTTGCGCTCCTGCTCGCTTTCGGGCACGGAGTCAGGTTTGCTCGAACGTCCGAGCAAGTAGGCGACAACCGCAGCGGCCAGTGCCGCCGCGATCACGCCGATGATAGTGAGAGCCGTCATTCTCGTTCCTCAGTCACTCGTTGCATCGCAGTGAACCACCCGCTCATCCGTCACGATGGAATTGAGCGGCACATCCCATTCACCCGAGGGACAGGTATCCACCAGCTGAAAGTCGAACGCGAACCCGATGAACTGGGCCGCGGTCGCGTCAGGGTGCGCCCGAACGTACGCCGCCAATTCGTCGTAGTAGCCGCCGCCGTAGCCGACCCGGGCGCCGCGCTGGTCAAAGGCGAGGCCCGGTACCATGAAGAGATCGATGTCTTGGGCAGCCACCTCCGGACAGTCCAAGCCAGGTTCCAGCAATCCGAAGATGCCAAAGACCAAGTCGGCCTTGTTCTCGATCCGGTGAAAGCGCAGGCGCGGCGGAATAAGCTCGGTGCTGACCCGGGGAAGCACAACATCGACACCCCGCTGACGCAGCTCATCCAGCAACGGCTCGGTGTCGATCTCGGACCGGGTCGAAACGAATCCGGCCACTGTGCGTGCACGACGCGTTTCGGGCAAGTCGAGGAACTGCTCGGTCGCTCGAGTCACCATGATCGCACGATGCGCAGGGGAAAGAGCATCGCGCTGCTCGGCCATGGCGCGGCGAAGCGCACGCTTTTCTTCCCTCAGCGACAGCTCAGCGGAATGCATAGCTGCCAACGCTTCGTTCTTGCTTTGGAGGGGACGGGCGGGCCAGAGGACCGCCGTGCCGCCTGCCGGCTGGTACGCGCATCAAGAACGAGGGCGTTGCCTCGCGGAAAAGTTGTTGAAAGTTCGGGCATCTACGTTGAGCGCCAGCTCCCCATCCTCGCGAACGGGGCGACGGGCGCGTTATCCGCACTATAACCGAAAACGCTCTGATCTAACCAAGCACCGAATCATCGGCCTTGGCTGATCTCTTTAGACGGCGCAGCATCTCCTCGGCGTGGGCCGTGGCCTGCGCGGTCGGAGTTGCGCCTCCCAACATGCGGGCGATCTCCTCCCTGCATTCGCCGGCCGAGAGAACTGCGACCCGGACGCTGGTACGGGACTTGGTGGATTCCTTCTGCACCCTGACGTGGCAGTCGGCAAACGCGGCGATCTGCGGCAAATGGGTCACCACCAGGACCTGCCTGTGCCGCGCGATGGCGGCCAGCTTGCGGCCGATGACCTCGGCGGTTCCGCCGCCCACGCCCGCGTCCACCTCGTCGAACACATAGGTCGTCGCCTGGCCCTGCCCGGCCAGCGCTTGGGCCACCGCCAGCATCACCCGAGACAGCTCACCACCCGAAGCGATTCGATCCAGGGGCCGGGCTTCTTCGCCCGGATTGGGCGCGAACTGGAATCGCGCCCGATCGCGACCTTTGCTGCCCGGAGAATCTCGATCCTCCACCACAATCGACACCCGCGCGGAAGGCAGGCCGAGATCGCGTAGGGTTTCATCGATGCGCTTGCCGAGGGTTCGCGCCGCCCTGCGCCGCCTGTCGCCCAGTTGATCGGCAAGCTCGGTCATCTCCTGCTCGGCCGCCGCCACCGCTGCCTGCCGCGAGGCGAGTCCTTCCTCGAACGACCCGAGTTGAGACAGCTCCAGCGTCATTTGTTCGCGCCGCTGCACCGCCGCCTCCACCGAGCCTCCGTGCTTGCGCACCAGACGGCCGATAAGAAACAGGCGCTCTTCGATCTCGGTCAGGCGCTCCGGTTCGAAGCGGAGCTTGCCGGCGTAGTGAGACAGCGACGCCGCCGCGTCTTCCACCTGCGCCTGCGCAGCCCGCAGAGCTTCGACCACGGGCAGGAGAGCTGGATCGATCGCGGCCAGCGAGGCAATCTCACGCGCCACGGTCGCGATTCGCCCAGCCGCCGCATCCTCTCCTGAATAAAGACCCTCCTCGCCGCGCGTGCAGGCCGCGAGGAGCTTTTCGGCGCCCTTGCAGCGCTCTCGTTCGAGGCGCAGGGCCTCATCCTCGCCTGTTTTGAGATCCGCTTCCTCCAGCTCTCGCAGCTGAAAACGCAGCAGATCCTCGCGCTCGGCGCGCGTGCGGGCGTCGGCGTCGAACCTGGCCAAGTCGGCGCGGGCATCCGACAGGGTTTGAAACACGGTCTTGGCCCGGGCGAGCAACGCTTGGTTGCCGGCAAAAGCATCCAGGATGGCAAGCTGGCTTTCCGGATCCATCAGCAACTGCTGGTCGTGCTGGGACGTGATATCACACAGCTTGCCGACGGTAGATGCCAGGTCGGCGGCGGTGGCCAGCGACCCGCCAAGATGGATACGGCCTCGCCCGCTGCGCGCGATGGCTCGCCTGACCACCAGGCCCTCGGATACCTCGCGGCCGTCGGCCAGCAAGGCGCGCTTGATCTCGGAATCGCCGGCAAGGTCGAAGATTGCCTCGACCCGCGCCTCCTCGGCACCGGCGCGAATCGAATCCGAGCTGGCGCGTCCCCCGCGTAGAAGCCCCAGCGCCTCGACCAAGATGCTCTTTCCGGCGCCGGTTTCACCGGTGATGACCGTCAGACCCGGCCCGAGCGGCAGCTCGACCTCGTCGATCAGCGCAAATCCCGCGACTCGCAAATGCGTTAGCACGTCTTCCTTGTCGGCGATCCAGTGGCCGAAGTTGCGTCGAAGTTCATGCCTTGCGCTCGCCCCAGGAAAGCTTCTGGCGCAGAATCTTGAAGAACGAATGGCTGGGCCGGAAGACACGCAAGCTTCTCTGCGCCTTGCGGACCTCGACCATGTCGCCTGGCCCCACCTCGCGGCTCCAGTGTCCGTCCACGGTCAGGACCGCTTGATAGCGGGAGGTGTTGGTCACGGACACCCCTTTGTCGGCGCGGACCACGAGCGGTCGATTCGACAGCGTGTGCGGACAAATTGGCGTCAGGACGATCGCTTCCAGATCGGGACTCAAAATCGGCCCAGCTGCGGACAGGTTGTAGGCGGTGGACCCCGTCGGCGTGCACAGGATCAAGCCGTCCGCCTTGTAGCTGGTGATGGTGTCGCCATTGGTGGAAGCCAGCAACTCGATAAGGCGCGCCACCTCGCGTTGGTTGATGACCGCGTCGTTGAGCGCGGGTTGAGATTCCGGCTCTCTGTCCTTGGCGCGCAAGGTAACCAGGATCCGCATGCGCTCCTCGACCGGCAGGCGACCTTGCATCGCTTCGATGAGCGCGGCGTGGGCCTCGGAAAGCGCGTATGGGGTAAGGAACCCGAGACTTCCAAGATTCAGCCCAAGCAGGGGAACGTCGCGGTCGGCGACCAGCTTCGCACCGAAAAGGAAGGTGCCGTCACCGCCGAGAGCGACCATGACGTCGATGTGCGCGCCGATACGATCGCCGGGCATGCCGGTATGGCCGGCAGGAACGCCGGGCCCGTAGTCATTGACGAAGACCGCCTGGCAACCATGGTCACGCAAGAGAGCCGCAAGGCTCACCGCAAGGCCAGGAGCCTCGGGATTTCCATCGCGGACGATGAATCCAAATCGCATTGGCCGTGATTATGTCACGGCCAAGCAACCCGTGGCGAAAGTCGAACCGAGCGGGGCGGATCGGCCCATGCCACAGCCGCCCCGCGAATCTCACACTTGCGCGTCACCCGAACGGGCGACCACTACAGCCTACGGCTGCATTTCGTAGAAGATCGTGATGCTGAGACAGTGGAACTCACGATCCGAGCTCTGCGTGACGACCTTGTCGATGATCCGAGCCTTAGGATTGTCGTGAATCCACCGCGTGAGAACCTCTCCGAGCTCGTCGCGATCCTTCGCCTTGGTAGCTGTAAAAACCTTTGCCCCCATCATTGGCGCTTCTCCTTCCGAACTGTCCTACAGAACACTGTTCGCAGAGCTCTCTCACAACCTGCGCTTACATGTAGATACGCTGCCGATGCAACGATGTAAAGAAGTTTTTTATGGTAAGGCAACGCACAATATTGTTTCGTTAAGAAAGTCGCTGGGTTCCACTACTCCACTTGACCTCGGCCTGTGAGAATGGTTAATACTTCCCCCTCACAGATTTCGCCTGATCCATTTGGAGGTTTTCTTGGAGACACTGCTCGGACGCCCCCTCGAAGTAGAAGTTCGGGATTCCATCGAAAAAGCGATGAAAATCCTGAAGCAGAAGATGTCGAAGGAGGGCATCCTGCAGGAGATCAAACGCCGTCGCTATCACGAGAAGCCTTCCGTCAAGCGCAAGCGCAAGATTCGCGAGGCTCGCAAGCGGCGTCGGCGTGAGGCGAAGAGGCGCGTTATCCGCTGACCTCCTGGATCGAAATCCAGATCGAGACGGAGACTTCCGCCGCGGAAATTCTGGCCGCCGAGGTAGGTCCGCTGGTGGGGGGCGTCGAGCTGAGAGACGGTGGCACGCTCTTGGCCACGGCGCCAGGTCGCACCGCGGTCATCGCCCTGTGCAAGCCAGAGGATCGGCAGTTCGTCTTGTCCACCGCGCACGCGGCCCTGGCGACCGCGCGCGAGTCGGGGCTGATGGTGGATCCCGTCGCGGTTCGCGAACGCGACGCGGACGAAGACGAGTGGCGAGACGTATGGAAGCAGTTTTTTCGCGCGACACGAATTGGCCGTCGCTTTGTAGTGCGCCCAAGCTGGGATCCGGTTCCGACCGAAAGCGCCGATTTCGTCATCGACCTCGATCCTGGCCGGGCCTTCGGGACCGGGGCACACCCCTCGACTCGCCTGGTGGTTGGCTTGTCCGAGGAGGTCCGGGACGCGCGCCCGTCTGTCGCGCGATTTCTCGATCTGGGCTGTGGCTCGGGCATTCTCTCCATCGCGGCGGCCCGACTTTGGCCAATCGCCGTCGGCGTTGCCGTGGACAACGATCCGGAGGCGACCGCCTGTAGCCGGGAAAACTTCGAGCGCAACCAGGTCACCAGCGTGTCGCTCTTGACCGGAACACTCGACCAAACCGACGGCGCCTTCGACGTGATTCTCGCCAACATTCAGGCCGACGTGCTGAGTGAGCTGGCGCCCCTTTTCGCTGAGCGGGTCGCGCCGAACGGACACGCAATTCTGTCCGGCATCCTGTGCGAACAGGCCGAGGACGTGGTGGCCGTCTTCTCCCGGGCCGACTTCACGGTTCGCCTGCGCCGCGACGAGGGCGAGTGGACCGGTCTGCTGCTGGAGAAGCCCGCAGCCAAGCCGTAGCAACCCATGGCCAGGGTCTTCGTCCAGCCCGAGCAGCTCACAGGCGATCGCGCGACCCTGGATGCAGCGGCGCACCGGCACCTGGTCAAGGTTCTTCGCCTCGGACCGGGAGCCGCGATTCATATCTTCGACGGCCAGGGCTTCGAGGTCGACGCGCGCATCGAGACCGTGGGCAAGACGTCGGTCGAGGTATCGCTGGGAGAGCGCCGTCGGGTCGAGGCCCCGACCTGCAACGTCACTCTCATGCAGTCCCTGCCGCGCGGCGAGCGGATGGACCTCATCGTGCAGAAAACCACCGAACTGGGCGTCGCCCGCATCGTGCCGGTGCTCACCCGGCACGGCATGGTGAAGCCCCCTGTCGGCCGTCGGCGTCGCTGGCAGACCATTGCCGAAGAAGCCGCCCGGCAATGCGGCCGGGCAGACGTGCCCGCGGTCGAGGAAGCGCTGCCCCTCGCCCCTGCCCTGATCCGATTCGCGGATCCCGAGGCCCAGCGTTTCATGCTGTGGGAAGGTGAGCACGCCCGGTCGTACTTTAACGCATTGCCCCAGGGAGCGACCCGAATGGTGTTGCTGGTAGGTCCCGAGGGAGGCTTCACGCCTGCCGAAGTCGAGGCCTGCGCGCAGGCCGGATTCCAGCCGGTGGGGTTGGGCCCGCGCATCCTGCGCACGGAAACTGCCGCCATCGTGGCCGTGGCGCTGGCGCAAGCGGTCGCCGGCGGACTGGATTAACGATCGGGAAACTTGCGACCTTGTGGTCTCCTTCGCAGAATGGTCGCGTGACCAGTTTTGCAGCCGCCGCCCCAGACAACGGATTCCCAACCAGCAGCTCACGCCCGCAGGAGCCGCGAATCAGCGGCTCGGTCAGCAGCGCAAGCAGCCGCGAACGCCGGGTCATGCGCGTGCGTGCCGCCACTTTTCCGCGGCGGATTGCCGCTTCGTTGGTCGATCTCTTGCTCGTGACATCCGTCTCAGCCGGGGTTGCAGCGCTCGCGGCCCTGGCTCTCGGCGTGCGTTTGCCGACCGCCAAGGAATTCGGCGCCGATTTCGTGATGGCGGGCCTGCTTGACCGCAACCCCATGGTCGCCGGCGGGGTCGGCCTGTTCTTCGGCATCAGCGGACTTTACCAAATCTACCTCGGCGGCATCCTGGGACAAACCCTGGGCAAGCGCTTGCTTGGCATTCGCGTGATTTCCTCGCGCGGGGAGGCGCCCGGTCCCGTGCTCGGCAGTCTACGTTTTGTCGCCATGGGGCTGTCACTGGCTATGGTTGGCCTGGGCTGGCTTTGGTGTATCTTCGATCGCGAACGTCGCGCCCTGCACGACCACCTGTCGAGCACCTACGTCATCTTCAACGACCCCTAGATGACCGTTCGATGATCGCCAAACCATCGCAAACGCCCCCGCACAGACCTCCATGCCGCTGTCAGAGATTGCCAAGGCCCTGGTTCGCCGTGGTGTGATCACACGGGACGCCGGCATCGAGGCCGAACAGCGCAAGAAGCTCTACGGCGGAGGCATCGACACCGCGCTTCTGGAATTGCGAGCCACCGACGAGGAGACGCTGACCAGCCAGCTGGCGGAGATCATCGGCATTGCCATGGTACCCGCGGACAAGGTCAGCGCCGTACCCGATCCGTCGGCCGCGCAATGGATCGACTCGGCCACTGCGCAGAAGCTCGGCGCCGCTCCGATGGCGAAGCACAACGACGCTCTAGACGTTTGGGTCCGGCCCGAGCACAGCCACGACGGGCTCTTGGCGTGGTCTGCCCAGCGCGCGCTGTTGGTCGAGCCGCTTTTGGTGTGCGAGGTTCGCTTCCGGGGCCTTCTGCACACGATCTACGGCGTGCCCGTGCCTCCGCGCTACCTCGCCCTTTTGGCCAGGCTGGTGGGCACCGCTCGCGCGCGCAAAGTCGCTGGCGACGGAGCCCAGGTCGATATGCGAACGCCCACACCGGTGATGGCCGGCATCGACCCGGTGGATACCTTCATCGCGGCCGCCCGCCTGGGTGATTCGGCGGCACGCAAGTCGGCGCTCCGGCACCTGGCACGACGCCTGGGCGACCCGCGCGTGGTCGCGCTTCGCCGAGGCTTGGAGAAGAAGGCTCAGGCCAAAGATCCCACGGTGGCCACCTCGGCGCTGAGCGCCCTGTCGGTTCTGCGCGACAAGAACGCTGTGCCGACCATCATCGAGATCCTGGAAACCGCCGACGCCGCCGTGGCCAGCGCCGCCCATGCGTCGCTGGTGACCTTGAGCTGCGAAGACCTGGGCCGAAAGGCGAAGCGCTGGTCCGAATGGTGGGCTGCCAACGCCAATCGCCCACGCGTCGAGTGGCTGCTGGACGGACTCGCGCACAAGACTCCCGAGCTGCGCCTCCTAGCCTCCAACGAGCTCTACGAAGTCTGCGGCGAATACTTCGGCTATCACTACGATCTGCCGGAACCCGAACGCGAAGAGGCCCGGCAGCGTTGGATCGCCTGGTGGCAAGCCGAGCAGGCGTCGCCTGGCACAAGGTAACAGCTCGCCGGGTGAGCCCTTGAATCACGGACCAACATCTTCGTGGCAAGACGAGCTGGCTGCGACGCTGAAGCAAACTGGGGCCTCACGGGTCGGGTTTGCAGACCTGACAGGGTTCGCATCTGACGTGCGCGCTGGCTTTCCGCGCGCGCTCTCGCTCGGCGTTGCCCTGAATCCGTCGGTCGTGGCCGGACTGTCAGCGGGGCCTACGACGGCGTATCACGCCGACTATGACAGGGCAAACGCCCTCTTGGCCAAGCTGGCCTGCAATGCCGCCGCAAGGCTTGAAGCGCGTGGGTATGCCGCCGTTACGGGACCGGTCACGGTGAAGGTGGTGAAGGGCGACGGCGCCACCGCACTTCCGCACAAGACCGTAGCGACGCGAGCGGGCCTCGGATGGATCGGCGACTCGGCGCTGCTGATCACGCCCGAGTTTGGCTCGGCCATCCGACTGACCAGCGTGCTCACCGATGCGCCGCTGGTCTGTGGCGAGCCTATCCGCGAATCACGCTGCGGAACCTGCCGCGCCTGCGTGGATGCCTGTCCGGCCCGCGCGATCGAGGGCGAGCTCTGGCGCGAGGGGATGGCCCGCGACCGCATCTTCGACGCCGCTGCCTGCAAGCGCGTGGCATCGGCCCTGGCCGCTCGGCAAGGCATCGACGTCACCATCTGCGGCATCTGCGTTCTGGCCTGTCCCTGGACGCAGAGGTACCTTCACCTGCGACAATAGCGACCTATTCGCGAATCCAGTCGACCACCAACGTCCCGTGGCCGCCACCCTGGGTCTTTCCGGTGGAAACGAGGGTGTTGTTGGCATCGGTGGTAAGAACGTCGTCGGGCCAAGGACCCGAAGCCGAAGCGCCATTGGCGAGAATGCAGGATGTGTCGGAGCACTTGTCGAGCTTCCAGGCCGCGCCGCTGACGTTGTTGGCCGCCATCCAGTCGAACCACAGATTGGCTTCGTCCCGGCAGACGTAGTTCGTGCTGCCCTGGCCGCCGTTCGCCGGGGTAGCGCCGAACTCGGTGATAAAGATTGCGACGCCCGCGGCGATCGCAGTGTCGGCCCTATCGCGCAGCCACTGCGTGTGATCGCAGGCGTAGAAGTGGACCGTGTACAGTAAGTTCGCGGTTCCACTCGCGGGCGCGACCGGATTTGCGGCTGCGGTATCCACGTACTGTGACCAGTTGGGCGTTCCCATGACGATCAGATTGTTCGGGTCGATGGGACGAATCGCGTCCACGAGTGCCTCGTGGTACGGCTTGATCTGAGCCCAAGTGACCCCTTTGCCCGGCTCGTTGTAGGGTTCCCAAATCAGGTTGGGGTAGGCGCCATACTTGTGCGCCATGGCGGTGAAGAACGTGATGGCGTCGGCCTGTTGCGACACCGCCTGCTCCGTATGCCAGTCGACGATCACATAGACGCCGAGCCGAATCGCGTTCTGCACGATCTGCTCGACCCTGGGCAAGAGCGGGCTTTGCGGGCTGCTGACCGGCGTATCCGTGCCAGACCCGCCCATGGCCGCGCGGATGACGGAAAGCTTCCAGTTGTCGCGCATGTACTTGAGGGCGCTCTCGCTCTCGGCGTAGGGACCGGACTCGCCGGCAAGCCACATGCTGCTAACGCCCTTGAGCTGGACCCGCTGGCCCGATTGATCCACAAGACTTGTCCCGGCGACCTGCAACCGCCCGTGAATCGCAACGGGCGATCCATCCGGCGCCGGCGGCAGCTCGATGGGCGTGGAATCATCAAGCACGGTGGTGGGCGGCGAGCTGGCGCAGCCGACGAGCGAAAGGGCAGCCATCAAAGCCAGGATCGGAAGCAGAGGACGTACAACTTGTCGCATGGGGGTGGTCACACTGAAGGAACAAGCACCCTGTGGAACCTGGGAAAACCAGCGCCCCGGATTTCTCCTCCTACCCAACCGCACACGGACGTCCGCCGCGGACGTCTGCGCTTCCCGCGCATCCACCGTTTTCCGCCGCCGGCCTGTGGTAGATTGCCCGCCCCATGTTCGAGACACTGACCAAGGGATTCCGGTCCGCCAAGCAAAAGTTCCAGGGTTTGGCGGAGCTAGATGACAAGACCGTCGACGAGGCGCTCGGCGAAGTCCGCACCGCGCTGCTGGAAGCCGACGTCGGGTTCGAGGTGGTCCAGCAGTTCTGCAACCAAGTGAAGGAGAAGGCGGTCGGCGTCATCGTCAAGGTGCGCGCCAGCAGCAAGGAGAAAGTCCGCCGCGTCACTGCCGAGGACCACTTCGTCAAGCTCTGCCACGACGAGCTGGTCCAACTGATGGGGCCGGTCGAGACCGAGCTGCGCTTCGCCAAGAAGGGACCCACCGGCATCATGATGGTCGGCCTTCAGGGTAGCGGCAAGACCACGACCGTCGGCAAGTTGGCGCGCCACTTGGAAAAGCAGGGCCGGCGCCCGCTGCTGGTCGCCGCCGACGTCTACCGCCCTGCGGCCATCGAACAGCTCAAGGTTCTGGGCGAAAGCCTGGGCATGCCGGTCTATGCCGAGCCCGGCGGCAGTCCGCCGCTCATCTGCGAAAGGGCGCAGCGGTACGCCGCGGAGCACGGCCGCGACACGGTCATCTTCGACACCGCCGGCCGCCTCGCGATCGACGAACCACTGATGAACGAGCTGAAGGAGATCAAACGCCGGACCAACCCGGCCAACATCTTCTTCGTCATCGACGCCATGATCGGTCAGGACGCGGTCGCCACCGCCAAGACCTTCCACGACTGGCTCAATTACGACGGGGTCATCCTGACCAAGCTCGACGGCGACGCCCGCGGCGGCGCGGCCTTGTCGGTCAAGGCGGTCACCGGTAAGCCGGTCAAGTTCGTCGGTATGGGCGAGTCGCTCGACCGCCTGGAAGAGTTCCGACCGGAGGGCATGGCCAGTCGCATTCTTGGCCGTGGTGACGTGGTGGGACTGGTCCAGCAGTTCGAGGACGTGGTCGACGAGGAGAAGGCCGAGCAGGACGCCATGCGTATGCTCAAGGGGAAGTTCGACATGAACGACTTCCTCGACCAGATCTCGATCCTGAAGAAGATGGGGCCGCTGTCGGAGATGGTGGAGAAGATCCCCGGCATTGCCGACGCCAACATCCAGGTGGACGACAACGAGCTGGTCCGCATTGGATCGATCATCTCGTCGATGACCGACTCCGAAAGGCGGCAGCCCGAGGTGTTCGTGATCACGAGCTGGGAAGAGGTGGTCGAGGCCGGAAAGCGCAAGAAGAAGCGCAGCGCTTTCTTCGATCACAGCCGCCTGGCGCGGGTGGCGCGCGGCTGCGGGCGCAAAGAATCCGAGGTCGCTGACCTACTCAACCGCTTCGCGATGATGCGGCAGATGATGATGCAGCTCGGAGCCTCGTCCGGGCTGCTCGGCAAGATCCCCGGCTTCAAGCAGCTTTCGCAGCTCAATCAGGCGCGCAAGATGCTGGGCGGGATGGACATGGACCAGCTTGCCGGTTTGATGAACGTGCAGTCGCGCGAGCGCGGCCATTTCCAGGCGCCCACCCGCAACGTCGACCGCGCGAAAGAGAAGCGCAAGCGCAAGGACGCCCGCAACGCGCGCAAGAAGGCGCGCAAGAAGCGGTAGCTGACCTCAGCCGAGCCTGGGCGTTGCAACCAACAGACTGACGGTTTCACCGGCCGCGTCCACCCGCCAGGCCCCTGCATCGGCCGGTACCAGCACGGTCTGCAGTGGCACGAGCTTTACCTCACCCGCCCTGGTCGCCAGCGTCCCGCGCCCATCAAGGCAAGTCACCACCGCGCACAGATCGTTGGTCGTCTGGTCGACCATGCCGCGCACGCGCTGCTCGCGCAGGACGAAGTGCGAGCACTCGACCAGCTCGCGCTCTTCACTGTCGGATCCGTGCAGTCCGTGCCACGGCTGGGGACGGTGTGGCCCGAACCCGGTGCGCGAAAAATCGATGGTTTCCATCGATTCGGTCACGTGCAATGCGCGTGGCTGGCGGTCGAGGCCCAGGCGATCCCAGTCGTACACGCGAAAGGTGATGTCCGACGTCTGCTGCACTTCGTAGAGCAGGCACCCCTCGCCAAGAGCATGCACGGTGCGCGCGGGCAGGAAAAACACGTCGCCCTTGCGCGCATCGAACCGGTTCAAAGTGCCGAGGACTTTGTGCTCGGCCAAGGCCTTCTCGAATTCCCGTCGGCCGACGCCCGGCTTGGTCCCCTGGCAGATTTCTCCACCGTCGCCGAGAAAGACCCAGCACTCCGTCTTTCCGTGCTGGCCGACGCCCAGCTTGCGTGCCAGGGCGGCGTCAGGGTGAACCTGAACGCTTAGGCGCAGGGTCGCGTCGATCAGCTTCACCATCAGCGGGAACTCCCCCCCCGCGAAGCCCGCCCCGACCAGCTCGGCCCCGGCGGCAGTCACGATGTCACGCAGGCGCCTGCCGGCAAGCGGCCCCTCGGCCACGATGCTCATGCCGCGTTCGTGATCTGCCAATTCCCAGGCCTCGCCGATGGGGCCGGGAGGCATCGCGCGGCCCCATCTCTCCAGGCGCCGCCCCCCCCAGACCAAGGGCTGATAGACCGGACGAAACATCAGTGGGACGCGTACTTCCATTCGGCCAGAGCCGTTCTTTGACTACACCTAGCTGCCAAACGCAAGTGCTAGCACAAGCCCGGCGACGCACAACAAGACCAGGATGGCGACCAGACTTGCAACCAGGGGCAGCCGACTTGGCCGAACACCCGACCCGCCGGTGGAAGCGGGCTCGGATGACGACGATTTCCGCCCCTCAGTGTCCGGAATGGCCAGAGCCACCCGACGGGTTCCCCGCTGCGGAGCCGCCTCGGACGGGACCGGCGGCAGACTGCCTTCCTGGGCCGGTTCCACCTGCTGGACCTGGCGCAAGAATCGGTCCTCGGGATCGACCAGGCGCAGGGTCGTGTCTCCGATGCGGATGTTGTCGCCGTCGCGTACGTGGCACTCGCCTGCAATCGGCTTCCCTTGCAGCTCGATGCCGTTCTTGGAACCCAAGTCTCGCACCACCACGCCGGCCGGGCTGCGCTGGAAGGATGCGTGCTCACGCGAAACGTTTTCGTCGCAGAGGACCAAATCGCAAGTGTCGCCCCGCCCAACCAGCGCGGGGCGTTCAAGCGAGACCAGTGGCAGCTCGCACCCGGCCCCTGGACCGGTCAAGCCCACCAGCCTCACCGTCTCCGCTGGCGGGCACGCAGCGAACACGTCGTGGACCAGTCGTCGAGCCAAGGTGTCCGTTCCCTCGGGCGATGTGGTGGAACTGGCCGCAGCCAGCTCTCCGTCGAAGCGCACCTTGGCGCCCGCAAAGTCGAAGGTATCTCCCGGTGAGATTGGCAGCGGCACATGGGGCAGAAGGCGCCGACCACCCAGCAGGGTGCCGTTGCTGCTTCCCAAATCTTCGATTCGGTACGCCCCGGCTTGCCCGAAAATCCTGGCGTGGCGGGCAGACACCGCAGCAAATGGCAGCTCGATGGTCGCCCCTGGCTGCCGGCCAATGGCGACTTCATCGACCGGCAATGGGACATCGACCGTACGCCAAACGGGAGACGCTCCGATTTCGCCCTGCGCGTGCCCCGCGCATACCGAAAAGCGCAGGAGCATCGAGTTTTCTAGCTCGACGATTCGACCGGCGACTCTGCGGGCGCGGCCGAAGCGGCGCTGGTGTCGGAGGCTGCGGCGGAGACGGCTGGCTGAGCGGCGGGAGCGGCAGCAGGCGCCGGAGCGGGACCGGGATCGATTCCATGCTGCTTCAAAACGGCCAGGTAGTGATCGCGTTCGGCCAACGCCCCGAGCAGCTTGGCCCTCATCACGTCGTTGTTCTGCTTGAGCCTCGCGATTTCCGAGAGGTCCCGCTGGCGGGTCGAATCGGTCTTCGACGCACGCGCAAGCGCCTTTATGAATTCGGCCTGCGGAACTTCCATGAAGGGTGCGGATCGGTACCTGCCAACCTCGACCTTCTCAAGGTAACCCTCGGCTGCCAGCCCCAGCAACGCCCGCGACACAGCGGCTTCGCTGGCGCCGATGGCCATGGAGATGTCGACCGGCGTGAAGATCTGCCCGCTTTGAGCGTGCTTCTTCAGCTCGTCGAACAGCTCCTGACGCCCAAGTTTTGCCCCGGAATCCGCCCCGCCACTGGAGGTGGACCGTGTGCTGGCGTGACTACGCTTGAGACTCATTTTCTCCCCCGCGATCAGTTACCGAAGGATTTATACATCAAACCGGTCCCCGCCGTCCCGACTTTGTCGGAAAGAATTGTCCGGGCAAGCCCGGCTACGCCCTCGCGACTGGGCTGTCTGCTAGTGCTTGCGACGGCGGCGCTGCGAACGCCCGCCTGTCTGGGCGACCGGGATAAGAGCCGGCAAGGGCTGCTCCCACAGGCGCAGCGAGGCTGGATCTGCCTTGTATTTTCGCAGCAAGACGGTGAGCAGGAACAGGCCGAAAGCGACCGAGACGATCCCGATAAACTGCGATGTGGAGAGCGGCCCCACGTTGCCCCGATCGGAATCACCGCGATAGATTTCGATGATGGGGCGAAGGGTGCCGTAGCCCAAGACCCAGCCCAGGAAGACTTCGCCGGAGAACTTCCGCACCCGGCGCAGATACATGAGCACGCCGAACAGGGCGAAGTTCCCGAGCGACTCGTAGATCTGGGTTGGGTGAACCGGAAGCGACCAGGCCGAGCTCTGGTCGAGGCCGAAATGGGCCAAGTGGTCTTGCCAGGCCGGCGCATCGTGGGGAAACCTGATGGCCCAGGGAACGCCATCGGCACGGCGGCCATAGTCGCAGCCGAAGAGCAGACAGCCGATGCGCGTGATGGCGGTGCCCAGAACCACCGACGGCGCGGACACGTCGGCCCAGCGCAAAAGGCGGATCTTGCGCTTGTGGCAGCCGTACCAACTGGCCAGAAAGCCGCCGATCATTCCGCCGTAGGCCACCAGGCCCCCCTTGTTGAGCAGGAAGATGTCGACCGGGTTCGCGAATTCCTGCCACTCGGTGATGACGTAAAGCAAACGCGCGCCGACGATGGACCAGACGGCGGTCCACATGTAGATCGCGCCGGCCTGCTCGCCAGGGATGCCGTCCTGCTTCGCGAGGCGCATGGCGAGAAACCAGCCGACCACCATCGAGGTGCCCAGCATCACGCCGTACGAGAAGATCGGCACAGGCAGCCAGGGCTGCGAAAAGATGCCGCCCGACGGAATCCACGAATGGCCCCGCAAGCCAAGCAGCAGCCACGCGCCCACCAAGAGGTACAGAGGCGTTGAGCTGCGCGGCCTCTTCGGGTCGAGGCGACGCGCACGCGCGTTCCAACCCGCCGTCACCGCGGCAAGCAGGAGCGCGAGCACGAACAACGGCTTGGATGGAATCTGGGCGAGAATCGGCAGCATTGCGGCGGTTCTACCAGATTCTCGGCGCCGACGATCCCATCCCGGGCTTTACTGCAGCGTGGTCGTGCACCAGGTGCGGTCGTCGCAGTAGGGGACCGTGCCGTCGTTCGAGCCCTGGCAGCTCGTGCTCGCAACGTCGCCGATATAGTAGACGAGCTGACCATCGCGCATGTCATCGATGCCGCCGAAGTTGGTGTCGGCGCTGTTGAGGGCGATGTCAAAACGCACCTGGGTACCCGTGCTCGGATTGCCGCCCTGCCATGGCAAGACCGCCTCGATGGCATAGCCAGTAGAGGTCGTGGTCTGCTTGTAGAGCGAGGCGTCCCAAGCAGTGGGAACGCCTGTGCTGGATCCGTTGTTGTTGGTGGTCTTGACCGACACCGCTGGCCCGTTGGCCGGGATGATGACGTGCAAGGTATTGCTGTCAGCGCCCGGCTCTCCGGTGACGTTGTCGCTGGACGAGACGAAGAGCTCGATGGAATCGCCCTGGTACGCCCTGTCGATGGCGGTCTGGGTGGGATCCTTCATGTTCACGGTCTGGACGCTGGCGTCGGCGACGTCGACGAACACAGCCAGTCCGGCCGAGGTCCAGGCCACCTTCACGGTCGCATCCTCGGGCGGCGTGGCGTTGTACGCGAAGACCTTCTTGGCGGTGGTCGCGTTCAAGTGGAATGAAGGCACTGGGCAGAATTCATCGCCGTTTCCGTCGAGCGATACGGTTCCGTCGAGCTTCGGAATGTTGGTGCAAGGCGTTTCCGTGTCGCTGCTGCAGGTCTGGGGGCCGGCATCGATGGGGCTCGTGCCGCCGTCGTCAGAGGGCGTGCCACCGTCGACCGCGGTGGATGGACCGCCACAACCGGCCTTTCCACCATAGGCCTTGCAGGGTTGGGAGTCAGGGCACGTCCTGACGTCCCCCCAACCGCTGCCATCCGCCTTGCACTCGGCGACGCCGTCGCCCGAGCACATGCCGTCGCCGGCAGCGCAGACCGGCGCATTGCAGAGCCCCGAGCTGCTGTCGCAGACGGTGGCCGTGGGGCACGTCTTCTGAGGCGAGCACTGGACGCAAACGGATGGCGACAGGTCAGTGCCGCAAACCATTCCCTGCGGCGTGCAGGTCTTGTCGCTCTCACAGGAAAGGCGACAGGCGCCCTGGAGACAGTGCTCGGTCGAGTCGCAATCGTCGTCGCTCGCACAGCGCCCGCACTTTCCGGACGAATCGCAGATCTTACCGGCTTCGCATTCGCCTCGGCTCTGGCACGAGGTCGCCGACACGCACTGATTGGCAACGCAATCCCTTCCGTCGCTGCAATCCGCATTGCTAGTGCAGTCGACGCAAAGGCCCCGGGTGCGGTCGCAAACGAAGGCGAGCGATACGCAGTCGGTGCTGTCGTTGCATGGCGTAGGAGAGACGCAAACGCCGCCGACGCACGTGTATCCCGATGGACAGTCGCCTGTGGACAAGCAGGAGATCGCGACTGAGCCGTCCGCACCGCCGGTCGTGCCGCCCGCACCTGCCGCACCTCCCCCGCCTGTTGCGCCGCCCGCCCCCGCCGCGCCGCCGGCTCCGGCTGCGCCGCCTGCGTTTGACCCACCATTCTCCGCACCCGCCGCGCCACCTGCGCCACCTGCGCCACCTGCGCCACCTGCGCCACCCGAGCGGCCTCCGTCACCGTGCCCGCCCGTGGCCGTGCCACCGCTGGCGACGACTCCGCCGGAGCTCGCACCGCCCGCGCCGACGGTTCCACCGCTCGACGAGCTTCCCCCCTGCTCGGAGGTGCCACCATTGCCAGCGCCGCCGGTTGCGCTTGCACCACCGGTGTCTTGCCCGGCTCCCCCGGAGCCCGTAGCGGGTCTTGGTTCGGCTCCGCCGCAGGCTAGCTCCGATGCCGCGATTATGCACAAGGCCGCCAACGTCAGGTTCCGGTGTCGTGAGTGAGCTGGTCGATGGATCATCATTATCTCCGTGAAAACATGGGCAAAGCACGAATATGCTACATCTCGGCGTGCTCAGGTGTCGATGGGGAAATTTGGCGATGCGACAACTTCATCGTGCGGCGAGCAGCGAAGACAGGTCGTGATTGTGTCCACAGAGCGGAAGGCGGGCTGCTAGTCTTCTGCGGAATCTCGTATGCACTCAAAGGTCCAGCCCCCGGGCGCGCAGGTGGCTTCGCCGGCCCGATTGCGTCGGTCGCTGTTCTCGCGGCGGAAGCACTGGGCCAAGCGGCTGGGCGTGGCGCCGGTGCTTCCGATGTCCCGCGAGGAAATGGACATGCTGGGTTGGAGTGCCTGCGACGTCATTCTCGTCACCGGGGATGCCTACGTCGACCATCCGAGCTTCGGCGCAGCGCTGATCGGGCGCGTCCTCGAAGAACAAGGCTTTCGGGTCGGCATCCTGGCCCAGCCGGCCTGGCAATCCCGGGATGCGTTCATGGCGCTCGGTAAGCCGGAGGTGATGTTCGGGATCACCTCAGGAAACATGGACTCCATGGTCAATCACTACACTTCCGAACGGCGGGTGCGCAGCGACGACGCGTACTCGCCTGGCGGCCGGGCCGGGTTGCGTCCGGATCGCGCGACCATCGTCTATGCCCAACGCTGCCGGGAGGCTTTTGCCGACGTGCCCATCATCTTGGGCGGCATCGAAGCCAGCCTGCGCCGGGTCGCCCACTTCGACTACTGGTCGGAGAAGATCCGGCGTTCGGTCATGCTCGACGCCAAGGCCGACCTGCTGGTGTTCGGCAATGGTGAGCGCCAGGTGGTCGAGATCGCCCATCGCCTCGCGGCCGGCGAGCCCGTACATGGCCTGACCGACATCCGCGGAACCGGATTCCCCCGCCCGACCGAATGGCTCCCCGATGGCTTCGTGGCGTTGGACGCTCGCGATCCCGAGTCGCTGCCGCCGAGATCCGCCGCGGAAGGAGCCAAGACCATCCTGCGCCTCCCGTCCTGTGAAGCGGTCACGCGCTCGCCGATCCTCTACGCCCACACGGCGCGCATGGTGCACCTGGAATCGAATCCCGGCAACGCCCGTGCCCTGGTCCAGCGCCACGGCAACCGCGACGTTTGGATCAACCCGCCGGCGCTGCCCCTGACGACAACTGAGCTGGATGCCATCTACGATCTGCCCTACTCGCGCAAGCCTCACCCGCACTATGCCGACAAGACCATTCCCGCCCACGAGATGATCAAGTTCTCGGTGAGCATCATGCGCGGTTGCTTTGGCGGGTGCAGCTTCTGCTCACTGACCCTGCACGAGGGCAGGATCATCCAAAGCCGTTCGGAAGGCTCCGTGCTCCGAGAAATCGAGAGCATCCGCGACAGTGCGCCCGGATTCACCGGCGTGATTTCCGACCTCGGCGGCCCAACCGCCAACATGTACCGGCTCGGCTGCAAGACGCCCGAAATCGAGGCTGCCTGCCGGCGACTATCGTGCGTCTTCCCCGAGATTTGCCCCAACCTCGACACCGACCACAGCGCCCTGATGGCTCTTTACCGACGCGCCCGCCGGGTCCCGGGGATCAAGAAGATCACCATCGGCTCGGGCGTCCGCTACGACCTGGCCATCCGGTCGTCCGCGTACGTCGAGGAATTGGTGAAGCACCACGTGGGCGGCTACCTCAAGATCGCGCCCGAGCACACCGAGCCCGGTCCGCTCCAGTTGATGCAGAAGCCGGGTCTTGCCAGCTACGAGAAGTTCCGGGCGATGTTCGATCGATACTCGAAGGAAGCCGGGAAGGAGCAATACCTCATCCCGTACTTCATGGCCGCGCACCCCGGAACCACGGACGAGGACATGCTTGCCCTCGCCCTCTGGTGCAAGCGCAACGGCTTCCGCCCGGACCAAGTCCAGACCTTTCTTCCGACGCCGATGGCACTGGCCACGGCGATGTACCACAGTGAACGTAATCCGCTTCGCCGCATCAGGCGCGAAGGCGACGAGCCTGTGCCGGTTGTAAGGGGCGAAAGCGGACGCAGGCTCCAAAAGGCCTTCCTGCGCTATCACGATCCCGAGAGTTGGCCGAAGCTCCGCCTCGCCCTACGCCGCATGCAGCGGGGAAACCTCGTCGGTCAGGACAAAGACAGCCTCGTGCCCCCGGAGTATCCGGGGCACAAAGCATGGCCGAAGCGAAGAAGCGGGACTAGATCACGCCGGTCTGGATGATCCGGCGCAACCCAGATACCGGCAAACGCGGCCCACGCTTCTCTTCTTCGAAGATGATGAGGGCGAGAGTCGCGGCGGTCAGGTCGCTGTTGGTGTCCTTGGCGATCACGCGAATTTCTTCGCCGTTGCGGACGAGCCCGGCAACCTGGCTGAGAGTCACATAGTGGCTCTCCTGGGTGTCGTACAGCTTTCGGTTCGAGTAGCGTCTAATGATTCGCATGGTGGCAGGAGTATGCCACGAACTTGGCTCGCAACGAAAAAAAGACTCATCTTCCCAAAACCAGCCGTCGGCCCCCTGCCCCGCTATGATGTCACCATCTGACGATGGGGCAGGCGACGAAGCAGCGGCTTTGGCAGGTGGTGCCCTGCCTGGTGCTGGGGGCAACCCTGGGCGCGCGCGAATCGGGCGCGGGAGGGCAAGATGCTACCCCAAAAGGCAAGAAGGTACAGTCTCGGCGGACCGAACCAGCAGCCGGGAACGTTGCCCTCGCTTCGGCGCCACCCCAGAAGACGGTCCTGTCGTTGCCGGTCCAAGGCGTGTGGGGAATCATTCAAGGCGCGAACAGCGCAGGCACCCACCAAGGCTATGCGGCCTTCGCCTACGACTTGGTTCCCGCGGAAAAGCCGGTCACCCCGGCCGAGTTTCGCCGCCGGACCCGGCTTGCGGATCACCCGTGCTATGGGCGTCCCATTATCGCGCCGGCCGACGGCCGCGTAGTGTGGGCACGCGACGGCGCCCGCGAGCTTCCGCCCTTCAAAGAGAGTAAACGGCACGAGGCCGGCAATTTCGTGATCCTGGAGCACGCCCCAGACGAATTCACCGAGTTCAGGCACCTGCAGCGAGGATCGGTCGCGGTCCACGAGGGCGACCAAGTTCGTGCGGGACAACTACTCGGGCGTTGCGGGAATTCCGGCAACGCCGTTACCCCACACGTTCACTTTGCGTTCCTGGGCTCGTATCAGCCCATCGCCACCCGCCCGGTGCGCCTGTCAAGCTACGAGGTGCTGGACGCGCACGGAAAATGGCACCCCGGGAACGGCGAGCTACTGCCCGGCCAGATAGCGCGTTCGGTGCCCAAGGAAAATTGAATTCCGTGCTCACCCAACCGCGCGGCGATAGGCGGTCGGGCTGATGTGCTGAAAGCGGCGGAAGACCTTGCAGAAGTGGTTCGCGTTGGCGAAGCCCAGCGCATCGGCCACCTGCTTGAGCGGCGCGCGCGTGTCGAGCAACATCCGACTGGCCTCGCCAATCCGAACCTCGGCGACGAAGCGCGCCGGTGTGAGCCCGGTGCGGGCGCGAAAGAAGTGACTGAAATGGCTGGACGTCATTCCGTATTCGGCGGCAAGCGCCTCCACACCGATGGCTTTCCGCGGGTTGACCAGTACGCGCGCGCGGACCTCTTCCAGCAGGCGGCCGCGTTGGCCCGAAAGGTCCATCGTCTCGTGGGCCAGCCGTTCGTAGGCGAGCACGAGCTCGAACAGCGCGAGCTCAACCTCGAACCGGTCGCGAAAGTCCTTCTTGATCGCGCCCCGGACCAGGCGCAGCGCGCTCGCAGTCAGAGCGCTATCAGGATCGAGCTTCACCAGCGGCCCAGTGGCAGCCACCTGCCTTGCCACCCGCGCGAACAGCCACCGGTAGTAGACGCCAACCCAACCGAAGGTCCAGCCGGGCGACCCCTGCGGAAGGTAGTAGCGGTGGCGCGACGGAATCAGGGCGAAGAAACCGACCCCGGGCGGAATCTGCTGCGGTGCCTTGCCATAAAGCTGAAAGTGTCCCCAGCCGGCCAAGGTGAACTGGAAAAAAAATAGCGGAGGATCCAGTCGGCCAAGTCGCTTCATCCCGTCCCAGTGATAGCTGGTCGGGTCGGTTCGGGTTTCCACGCTGCCGAAGAACGCCGTGGTCGGCTTCCACCATGCCGGGGCCGGCACAGGCGCGCGCGACAGCTCGACCAGCTGCCGCAGGGCGGGTGCCCATTGCGCAGGTGCAAGCGGCCCCATGCGCCGGGACGCGACCACATCCGAGGTCAACACATCCTGCGAACGCCTCTGCCAAAGAGCGATCTTGGTAGGCGGGCTCCGGCGACCCTTCATAAATGGACCCTACTCCGAAGGTCCGAACCATCGCAATCGGGATTCTACGGGCATATGCAGTGAGATGCATGTTCCGCGTTCGACACAAATGGACAGCATGCTCGGCGCCCATCTGACGAGATGGCGGCGGCGTTGCCTTTCGGCCACCCGTCTGTGCTGCCAGGATCCTGAGATCACCGGCAACTGCCTAAGCTTCCCTACGGCTGCTGACCTGGCAGGTTCGCAGAATCGTAACCGAGACGCCGTCTCGGGTGCGCACGGCCACGTCAAGCTGGTCCTCGTCGGAGCTGGGTGCCCACGCCACCTGGGCGCCCTCGCCTTCCACCTGCCCTTGTGCTTGCCAGCGCACGCCGAAGACGCCGGTCATCCCCGCGACCGTCGCAAGGACTCTGCCACCCTGCCAGCGCCCCGACACTTGGACTTCGGGACACAGACAAAGAGGCAGATCGGTCGATCGCTTGAGCCGGACGGCTTGCGTGTCGGTCCAGTGTTCACGGGTTGCTCGCCCGTCGACGGACGGAATCTCGCAGGCAAGCTCGGCTCCCTTCGGGGTGTCGCGAGGCCCGCCGTCAGGCGCCACTGGGTCGCTCACTTCGCGCGGAAATTGAAAATCCGGGCCGGCGTCACGCGGGCCCGCGTCAGGTGGCACGGCATCGACGACCATCGAATGGTCGGCAGGTAGGTCGCCCTTTGCATCGAGGTCTCCGTCGATGGGCTGAACACCATCACTCGAAACGTCGCTCCGATCGCCGTCGAGCGGCGACCGATCACGAGGCCCGAGGTCCCGGGGTACATCGTCGGTGACGGAGGGGCCGTCGCGAAACGGGCCAGCGTCGGGCGGAACCATGTTGACCGCGTCGGGCCACGCGTCGGGGCCTTGATCCCGCGGACCCGCGTCGGGCGGCAGGGCATCCACCACCATCGGGCCGTCGCTGCCGCTGTCGGGGCCATCGCCGCGTGGCCCAGCATCGGGCGGAACCATGTCCACGGCGTCCGCCCGCCCCGCGTCCGCATGACTGTCGGGCGGCGCAGGGTCAACGGAATTGCTACACGAGCTGGACCCGGTCGCCCACAGCGCGAGCCAGCCCGCCATGGCCGCACCTTGGGCCACGCGCGCGGTCAGACTTGCAGGCTTGCGCGCCACCTGCACGTCGCCGCGCACGAACATCGCCATGTCCTTCTCAAGCGAATCGAGGGCGGCATGCCAGACCCGATCGGCAGCGGCCACACGCAATCCGAACCGGGCGGTCCTACGCGTGAGCTGCTCGTGATCGGCCAGTTCGGCGCGCGTCGCGAGGTCCAGCAGCTCCTCCAACAGCTCGGCGTTTTCCAACGTGATCGACCGCGTGATCTCCTGCGCGCGTTCCATCATGCCTGCGACCTTCCCATTCTTGTCCGCGTAGAAGTGTTCGAGGATCTTCGCGGAATAGCCGAGGCTCATATAGCGGTTGGCGACACCCTCGCTGCCAAAGTTGCGCTCGCGGAAGGCCGAGGCGGCCATGCGGAACATCAGCTCGGCCCGATCGTCGTCGATGCGGTAGTCCCAGCCCAAGAATCCGCCGCGCATCTTGCCCTGCGCTTGCAGGCGCCGGTACATGGGTGTCCCCAGGTACGGTTCGGCCCGGCAGAAGTTCACCGGCGTGGTCGGTCGCGCGCGCATGAAGGCGATGTTCTGCGCGATGTCGTCGAGTGTAATCTCGGGTTCGAAGATGAGCAGGTTGTAGCAAGCGAAAATACCGGCATCGGCGAACGCGTCGAGCGCAGCGCCCATGCTGGCCACGTCGGTTTTGCGATTCAGGTGTTGGGCGCCTGCGGGTGAGGCATTTTCCACGCCTACGTACATGCGCACCACGCCCAGGCGAGCTAGCTCAAACGCCAATTCCCTGCTCACGGTGTCTGGTCGGCACTTTCCCACCAGGGCGCGCCGCCCGACGCCCTGCCGATCGAGGACGCGCCCGATCGCAAAGACGCGCGCAAGGCTGTCGGACGGTCGCGGCAAGAGGAAGTTCTCGTCGTGGAAGCAGAAGATGGCGCTGCCGCCGACCGCTTGCGCGAGCATCGCCATTTCAAGCCCCACGTCTTCGGGCGATCGCAGACGCAGACGGCGCCCGGTCACACCGTGCTCGCGGGCATCGCGCAGCGCCGTCGTGATCGAGCAGAAGCTGCACGCCGCCCAGCAGCCGCGACTTCCGCTCACCGGAATGAAGGGAATGCCGAGCTGTCGCGAGTGTTGGCGATAGCGGTGCGCGAGCGGCAAGGTGTCCAGCTCCGCGGTCAGCGCACGTGGAGCAGTTCGGCGCGATCCCTGCGTACGATCGGGCAGCGCCAGCCCGCTCACGTCGTCCAGCGATTGACCGGACGACAGCGCGTCCAACAAATCGCCGATGGTGTGCTCGCCTTCGTATAGGACCACGCTGTCGACACCATTGCGGCCGCGCAGGATATACGCGGAAGCCACGGTGGCAAACTGCCCGCCGGCGGTGATATGGCCCCGGAAGCCGGCGCGACGCAGGTCGCGGGCCAGCAGCAAGAAGTCCGAGCCCCGATGCTGGAACTGGGCCGCCAAGCCGACCACGTCCGGTTGCGCGGCAAGCACGTCGGCGACCACACGCGCCCTCTCGTCCGCGCGCTGAAATGGGACCACGCAGGTCCGGTGGCCGCGAGCTTCGGCGCAGGCGGCAATCATGCACATGCCCAGGTTCTCCTCGAAATCGGCCCCGACGAGTACGAGTCGCATAGCAGCTCCTTTAGTCCGGTTACAGACTCAACATGCTAACACCGTCGGAGAAACCGTCGCGTGACCGCGGCCACTGCATGCCTTCGGCTGTGGGTGGTATCACAGGCAGCCAGAACCGGGGACGACGCAGGCCCCGCCCGCGACTGCGCTTACCGCCGCGGCGGCACGTCTGCCACTTTCGACTTTGCCTGCTACGCATTGATGCTAGATCCCTCGTGTGAAGCTCTCGCAAATCCGCCTTCATCGACGCCCACTGGTGCCGTGGCTCGCCGTCGTACCTTTCGTCCTTCTTCTGGCCAGGCTGGCCCACGCGGGCGACTTCGCGGCGGCCGCCGAGCGCGGAACCTTGCACGCCTTCGTCTTCGCACTGACCGCGGGCTTTCTCACCTCGCTCACGCCTTGCGTGTATCCGATGATTCCCATCACCATCAGCGTCTTCGGCGGCCGCGGCAGCACCTCGCGCGCGCGAGCGTTTCTGCTCGCCACCGCCTACGTGGGCGGCATCGCCGTCATGTTCGGCAGCTTGGGCACGAGCTTCGCGCTGCTCGGCAAGGCTTTCGGAACATTTCTGGCCAACCCCTGGGTGGTGGTTCCGCTGGCGCTGTTCTTCTTCGCCATGGCGGCGTCGATGTTCGGGGCCTTCGATCTGGCCTTGCCGGCCGGCTTGCAAGAGCGCCTGTCGCGCGTGGGCGGACGGGGATTTCTGGGCGCGTTTCTGATGGGGCTCGTGGGTGGCCTCATAGCTGCGCCCTGTACCGGCCCGCCGCTCGCCGGCATCCTGGCCTTTGTGGCCACCACCCGCGACGCGACCCTGGGCTTCTTCTTGCTTGCCAGCTATGCCGCGGGCATCGGCGTGCCCTTCTGGGCCATCGCCGGCTTCTCCATGCAATTGCCAAAGTCCGGCCCGTGGATGAACGCGGTCAAGAGCGTGTTCGGCATCGCCCTCATCCTGGCCGGCCTTTACTACTTGCGCCCGATCGTCCCAGCGCTGGCTGCGCTCACCGGGCGCGGCGACGCATTCCTTGCAGTCGCGCTCGGAGTAGCAGTGATTGGCATCGTCCTGGGTGCTGTCCACCTGTCTTTCTCCGACGGAAGGATAAGGGCGATCCGCAAGGCAATCGGAATTCTCCTGACGGTGGTGGGCCTTCTGGCCGCGATCAACTTCGTGCTCACGCCCACGATCAAGGTGGAATGGCTGCGGTCGGAGCCGGCCGCATTGGCCCAGGCGCAGGCGAAACGAAAACCGCTGCTGGTGGACTTCATGGCCGACTGGTGTCTTCCCTGCCAGGAGATGGATGTGAAGGTGTTCGGCCGCGCCGAGGTGGCCCCGACGCTTGCTGATTTCGTTCTTCTGCGCGTCGATCTGAGCCGCGAAAGCGACGACGAATCGCTGGCCGCGGTCAAAGGCAAGTACAAGGTCGAAACCCTGCCCGCGATCCGCATCGTGAAGCCCGGCGGAGTCATCTTGGCAGAGATCAATCACCTCGTTTCGTGGCAGGAATTCCTGAAGATCGCAAAGACGGCGCAGGAATCGGCGGCGGGACTTTAGGAAGGCGTGCGCCCCTGAGGTAGCCTCCTTCCATGTTGAAGTCTCCCCTGTGCTCACTGGTTCTGGCGACGGCAGCGCTCGCACTGGTGGGCGCTGCCCGCGCCGAGGACGGCGTTGTGCGCATTGCGTTCGCTGGCGACATCATGCTCGACGGCGGGCCGGGCCACGTCATCACCACGGGCGGCGATCCGTTTGCCGACGTAGCAAGGGTTTTGCGCGATGCCGACTTGACCGTGGGCAACCTGGAATGCGCCATCGTGAAAGAGGGACATGCCGTCGACAAGCCCTACACCTTCCGCGGGCCGGAGGCGGCGCTGCCGGTGTTAAAGCGGTACTTCTCTGCAGTCTCGCTGGCCAACAATCACTCGGGCGATTGGGGCAAAGCCGGATTCCTCACCGAGCTCGAGCTTCTGCGCAAGGCCGGTCTGCCCTTTTTCGGCGGCGGCGCCAACGCAATAGAGGCGCGTCGACCCCTGATTCTCACCGCTGGCGGCAAGCGCGTCGCCTTGCTCGGATACAACGACTACCCGCCGCGCTCGTTCGCCGCGGGGCCGTCCACGCCAGGCACGGCGTGGCTCTTGGAAAAAGACGCCGTCCAGGACATCCAACTGGCGCGCAAGCAGGCCGACTTCGTGGTTTTGTTCCTCCACTGGGGCGAGGACTTGGAACCCAACATCACGCCCGAGCAGAAGGCCATGGGACGTGCGCTGATCGACGCCGGGGCAGACGCGATCGTTGGCGGCCATCCCCATCTGACCCAGGACGTCGAGTGGTACAGGGACAAGCCCATCGTCTACAGCATCGGAAACTTCGTGTTCGACTACTTTCCCTACGATCCGCCGGTGTGGAAGGCGTGGATCGTTAGACTGACCCTGGGCAAGCCGGGCCGCGCCGGCCTGGAACGGATCGACGTCGAGCTGGATCCGGCGGGCGTTCCGCACTTGGTCCATCGCAACTAGAATTTTGTGGACCGCGACAGTTCCAGCTATGTACGGGTATGGCTCGCAAGCGGATGCGATCTGCGCCGCCCATTCGTCTGAAGCGCATACCCCGTTGGCTGCGCTGGTCGCCGATTCTGTTCGCACCTCTCTGCCTGCTGAATCTGGCCGTCGCATTCCTCGGCAACTCTGTGGTGTTTCCGCTTTCGCCGTTTTACCTGCACAACAAGGTCGCGGCCCTCGGCCGATATGCCCTGCACCGACCCATCTGCCTCTTCAAAGGCCACGCCTCCGTCGACGCCGCGGTCTCGCAGTCCGAAGCCAATCACCACCTGCCGCATGGGCTCATGGCCGCCGTCGTCCAGGTTGAGTCAGGCGGACGCGTTCATCGCATCTCGTTTGCCGGCGCCATGGGACCTGCCCAGCTTCTGCCCGGCACCGCACGCCTTCTGGGCGTGTCCGATCCGTTCGATCCAGCCGAGTCTATCGACGGCGCCGGCCGCTACCTTGCCAGCCAGCTCGCCACTTTCCACAGCGTGCGCCTGGCTGTGGCCGCCTACAACGCCGGCCCCGGCGCCATCACCAACCACACTGTCCCGCAAAACGGCGAGACCGAAAACTACGTGCGAAAAGTGATGGCGGCGTATTCCGGCTTGCGCCATCAGGCCGGCTCGCCCTTGGCTAGTCGTTAGTACGGACCAACCCTTTGTCCAGCAACGCCAGCAGCGCAACTGGGACCACCTGCGCCATGTGATAGAGAAGCCCTACCGCCAGGCCCAGCTCGTGGCTGACCCCAAACGATTGGAGCCCGACCACGGCGCCCAGCTCGAAAGCCCCGAGATTGCCGGGCACCAGCGGAACCGCGATGGCCAGGTTGACCGCCAGAAGCACCAGCAATCCCGAGGCAGCGGGCGCTGCAACACCGACCGCCTGCATGACCGCGAGCAAACACGCAAAGTCAATCAGCCAGCTCCCCACCGCCGTCGCCAAAGCCATGCCCAAAAGCGACGGCCGCTTCACAATTTCAAGAGCCGCGCCGAACCTGGCCAGCCAGCGCGGCGGATGATTGGCAATGACCATCGCCAGCGCCAAGACCGCGAGCGCAATCCCGGCTGCGATCAGCGGTGCCCGACGCGCCCAGGTAGGAAGGTGCGGCAGAAGAAACGGGACCGGCGCAAGAACCAGCGCGAGCGCCAGTAACTCGACCGCCTTCTCGACCGCGGTCACGGCTGCTGTGGCGGACACGGCCACCTGGTCGTCGCGCTTGAGCAGATAGGCGCGCATCACCTCGCCAGCGCGTCCCGGAAACAGGGCAGTCGCAGTCGCCGCCGCCAGGGTGAAGCGCTGCACGCGCATCCACGGAAGCCGCGCCACCGGTAGCATCAGGGTGCGAAACACGGCAGCCCGACCGACCAATTGGGCCACGGCTAGAAGACAAGCCGTAGTGAGAAAGCCCACCCGCGTGCGCGCAAGCGCCCCCAGAAGGCGATCGGTATCGAGTCCTCGGATGAACCACACAACGGCGACCACGATGACTAGGCAGCTCAAGACTGGCAGCCATCGTGCGAATATGTTGTTCCGGCGCGGCCGAATGGCCGTCGCATTCTTCACAAGCATCACCTGTGCAACGTGCCTTGGTTCGGCGCGGGTTGGAGAGTTGAAAAGGGGCCGTCGAGCAGGCCCGACTTCGAACGGTTGGATGCCGCCGGGCCTCGGCGGTCACACCGCAATCGGTGGACAGCCAGCTCAATTTGCGGTGACAGATGCCAGGCTGGTAGAAGTCGGCGCCATGAGCCGCACGCAGCTTCCCGGCCTGACCAGCCGTCCTGGCGAAGCTGCATCGTCCGGCGGCGGCGTGCCCACGCGCTTCCTGGCAAGTATCCCGGGCGGACTCGCGTTGGTGCTGCTCTTCCGCGGGCTCTATCTCGTTCGCTTCGGCGGCGACCCGTGCTGGATGAACCTCAACTTCCTACTGGAAGCCAAAGCGGTTCGATTTGGCAACGCGGTCGAGCTCCGCATGCCGCTCTCGCGAATCGTCCTCTATCTGCTCAGAGAGGCCGGGGCAAGCACCGCCCTGTCGCTGGGAGCCATCTACCTTGTCGCGCACAGCCTGCTGGCGGTTGGAATCTTCTGGCTTGGCCGCGCCGTGCTCCGCAACGACCCGCGCGTGCGGGCCGGGCTTGCCATCGTCGTCGCGGGGGTGCCCATGTTCGCGACGGACTCGGGGTACCGGAACATTGCCTGCACCTTGGGTGCGGCCTTGTTTGTCGCCATAGCGGCCCTCTTGGTCTCGCCTGGGCGGCAGCGCTTGGGGTTGCGTCTTTGCGCCGCCGTCGTGCTCGGCGCGGGCGCCGCGAGCTGTCGTCCGGAATCCGCCCTGTGCGTGGCCGGCCTGGCGGCTCTGCTCGCGCTCGCCGGGTCCAGGGTTGGCACCGGGCGGCTCGGCGCCGCGGCTGCCGGTCTCGCCTTGCTGGCAGGTATCGTCCTCGGCGAGCTGTCGAACCGCCACCTGGCCACCGCGCGAGGCTCGGCCGGCGTCGTCTGGGGGGCTTCCTACTCCTTTTACGCCTTCTACAATTCGAGCCCGCTGCTCCTACGCTTGGTCTCCTCGCTCCAGCATCCCGGCTCGACCACGACCGAGTATTTGCGTTACCTCGGCACGGTGAACCTGTTCGGCAGTTTTGCCGACAACCACGGCAGCATCACGCACGGCCTCGTCCACCATCCTGGGAACGCTGTACTTTGGCTGCTGACCAAGCCCTTCGACCTGCCCGCAACCATCGTGCTGCCCGACGCGCTCACTCCAATCGCAGCACTGCCGCTTTGGACAGTCGTCCAGCGCTTGCGGCGGGAGGGCTTGACCAAGGGCCTGGCCTCGCTCGCGCCGTGGTGGGTAGCATTCGCGACGCCCCTTCTTTTCGATCTCGAATGGACGCAAGGGTTGCATGCGCCCTACCTGCTTTTTCTTGCGCCGTTCCTGCTGCTGCTCGCGATGTGGGGGATCGAGCCGTGGATCGGGCGTGCGTCGGCAAAGGCCGTGGGGAAGGTGTCGATGGCCGCTCTGCTTTCGGCTGCCTTGTTCGTGGGACTCGCCGGCAGTCGAGGCCAAAGCACCTCGCCCGTGGTCCGCACGGCCACCGAGTGGCTCGAGAACCGTTGCGCCGACCGAGGTTGCCTGGTGAATGCCCTGCCGCAGCCGATGGAAGCGACAGGCTGGGCTGATTTTCAAGCCGGCGCCCCTCTGCCCGCCAAGGACAAGCGAGCGGAAGGCTTCGTTTTCGGAAACTACCCCAAAGGCTACCGCGATGACGTCCTTTGGAGTAACCGGGTCGCCCGCGCCATCCAGCGCGGCTGGAACGGGCCTATTCTTTACGTGCGCCCAGAGATATCGTCGTTCAAGTGCTGGACCACTGACTTCGACCCCGAGCATCGGCTGGAAGGTGAGCCGAGGCTCGACAGGATGCCGTTATTGGCGAGCTTCCAGGACGGCACGGATCGCGTCGACGTCTTCGACTTCAGCGTCAGGTAGACGCCCGGCTCCCCGCTGGCGGCGGATGCCGGGCGGCGGGGTGCGCGGCCGTTAGCCGGTTTCCCAGATGATCTTCTTGCACTGGTCTGAGCAACGACCGTCCGTACCGTTGTCTGCCCCGTTGTCGCATTCCTCTTGCGGCTTGTCCACGTTGCCGTCGCCGCAGTGAGGTCCAAGCTTGCACTGAGGCGTGCATCCGCCGTACGAGCTGTCGAGGATGCCGTCATCGCATTCCTCGGGGCCATTCTTGATGCCGTCGCCGCAGTGAGGAGCCAGGATGCAGCTTGGTGCACAGCCACCGTAGTCGCCGGTGTTAAGTAGAGCGCCGTAGTCGCACTGCTCGCCGTCCTGCTGGACGCCGTCCCCGCAGCCGCCGGGCTTGCGACAGGCGGGCGTGCAATTGGGATCGTTCGACATGGTCGGCTCGCAGTCCTCGCCGTAGTCGGATTGCACCACGCCATCGCCACACCGCGGGCCGAGCGTGCAGTCGGGATTGCAAGTACCGTAGGTCGAGTCGTTGACGCCGTCGTCGCATTGTTCGGGCCCATTCTTGATACCGTCACCGCAGCGACCGCCCGCTTTGCAGTTCGACATGCAGCCGCCGTAGGCCACCTTGGGATCGCTGCTGGTGGCGTTGTTCGGACCATCGTCGCACTCTTCGTCGAAGTCGGTCTGAATGACTCCGTCCCCACAACGCGCCGGAAGCTTACAGCCAGGGGCGCAGCCGTCGGTCGCACCGTAGTCGTCGTTGTTCTTGCCGTTATCGCACTGCTCGCTGTCGTCATTGACCTGACCGTCACCACAGAACGGTCCCCACTTGCACTCGGTGGTGCATCCGTTGTGCGCCGGATTCCCGTTGGGGCCAGCGCAGGTGTCGGGCACCTTGACCTTGCCGTCGCCGCAGTCGCATTCCTCATCGCCGACGGTCACCCCGTCGCCGCAGGTGGGCACGCAGTCGGTGGGCGCGGCATTGAAGCCACTCAAAGTCAGCTTGTACGACGAGCACGTAGTCTGCCGTTCGGCCTGGAAGACCGCGATCTGGTAGACGTTGCCCGACTTCATGTTGTTGAACTTGGCAGCCGCAGTGGCGTCGAGCGTGGTCGAGCCCTCGACCGGCATGTGGATGCCGCCTAGATCCAGCGCCAGCTTCTTGTTGATGAAGACCCACACGTCATCGTCGCCGACGAAGTCGAGCAGGTAGCTCTTGCTCGAGTCGTACTTGAACCAGTAGCGCACCTCGCTCGTGAAGCTAAAGTTGTGCAGGATGTCCTTGCCGTTGGCGTCCATGTCATGCGGCCAGGTGCCCTGCGGGTCGTAAAGGGGTGGGACCTGGGCGAAGTGCGCGTCGGCGGCGGAGAAGTTGTCGCCGTCAACCGGGAAGAACAGAGGGTCACCGTCCACCGCCGAGATGATGAAGCGGGCGGTGTAGGAACCGTCCTTGGTGGTACAGCTGTCCGGCAACATGGTCTTTCCAGCCGCCACCTCCTTATCACAGTCCGTCGAGCCGTACTGCGACGTACAGGGGATTGGATTGCCGTCGGCGTCGATCTGCTCGGCGCCAACGTTTCCGCAATAGTACGCTATCTCGGTGTTGTACCACTGGGCCCCGTTGGGATCGTGGCGATTGACGTACGCGCCTTGGTCGTTCTTCCACAGCACCAGCTTGCCGGAGGTTGCGTGATTGACCCCCGAGGTGTTGTGGTACCAGGATGCGAAGGAGCTCGCGCTCTCGACGTGGATGGCGTTGCCGGTGATGCCGGTAGGCACGGGCTCGCCGTCCGTTCCGAGGTCGTCCTTGACCATGCCCGGGGATGCCGCAGCCGAGCCGGTGACTCCGGCCTCGAAATCGCTGGGGTTGTGGAACTTGAAGTCGCGGTACAGCGCCGGCACGACCATCTTGTCGCCCAGGTCGGGCTGTTTGCAGGTCCAGCCGGGCTCGACCTTGCAGTCCTTCGAGCAACCGTCGCCGCTGCCCGCGTTGCCGTCGTCGCAGTCCTCGTTGAGCACGATGCCGTCGCCGCACTTCGAGGTACACGAGCTGCCCGAGCAATCTGGCTCCCATTGGCAGTCCGCCGAGCATCCGTCGAACGGAAGGCTGTTGCCGTCGTCGCAACCCTCAGCGCCTTCGATCTTGCCGTCGCCACAGACCGTAGACGTGCACTTGCCGCTGTCGTCGCACTTCCAGCCGAGTTCAAGCTTGCAGGTGGCCGAGCAGCCATCGCCGCTCACCGTGTTCCCGTCGTCGCAGCCTTCGACCCCGGACTTCACGCCGTCGCCGCACTTAGGCGTGCAAGTCTTGCCAGGCACACGGCACTGGTAGCCCTTCTCGACCGTCTTGCAATCGCCGGAGCAACCGTCGCCGCTGGTTGTATTGCCGTCGTCGCACTTCTCGCTGCCCTCGATGGTTCCGTTGCCACACTTCATGGTTGGGCACTGACAAGGCTTGCCTGGCGTACAAGCGCATCCGATGCCCTTGGTCTTGCAGTCAGCCGAGCAGCCATCGCCGTCGTTCGTGTTGCCGTCGTCGCAAACCTCGCCGGTCGCCGGCTGCATGATGCCGTCGCCGCAGCGCGGCCCCGCCTTGCAAGGCTTGCCCGGATTTGGGCAGACCCAGCCCTCCTCGAGGTGGCAGCTACTGCTGCATCCGTCGCCGTCGCTCTTGTTGCCATCGTCGCAGTCTTCGCCGGGCTCGATGCGCTTGTTGCCACAGTCGGAAACCCGAACACACGGCTCTCCGGGAACGCAGCTGAAGGCGGGGTCCTGAACCGTGCAGGTCGAGTTGCAGCCGTCGTTGTCGGCGGTGTTGTGGTCGTCGCACACCTCGCCAGCTCCGACGATCCCGTCGCCACAGATGACCTTCTTGGTACAATCACCTGACCTCTTGTCGGGCGGGCAGGTCCAGTTTGGCTCGACCTTGCAGGCGCCGTTGCAGCCGTCGCCGGGCAGGACGTTGCCGTCATCGCATTCCTCGATGCCGCCCTGGTTGTTGATGCCGTCGCCGCAGCCCTCGGGGATCTTTTTCGTGCAGCCGACGCCCCCAGGGCCGGTACATCCGGTCGTCTCCGTGGTCCCGCCGGTGCCCGTGGGTACGGAGGTATTGATGGTGAAGCCGCCCGCGCCGCCCTTGTTGCCTCCGCCGTTCTGGCTGCTGCCGCTGACACCGCCGCCGTTACCACCGCTATCCTCGATGGTTGGATTGCTGCACGCACCGGCCAGCAGTCCAAGCGTGCCGACTAGGCCGACGACTTGCATGGATAGTGTGGCGGCAGATCGGGCGCTGGCGAGCGAACGTGTTCTATGCGCTGTTTTCATGGAAGAGACCTCGGGTCACCGGGGAAGCGAACGAGACGCTTCCATTTCTATCTGGTGGGCGATACTATGGCAGGTTTTGTGCAACGTCATGATCGGGAATCGACGGGAAGTGTGAACTCAGTGGGACTTTTGCCTACCTCTCGCACGCTTCGAGAGCGGAGACGGGGGCGCCACCGCAGGCGAGCCGGCCGGGGCGGAGCCCACCGACCCTCGAAACATTGGTGCCTCCGCAGCTTTCAACCTTAAGGGGACATTCTTGCGCTTTCACGTTCTCAGGGTGCCGTAGGGTCACAGCAGAACAACCCACGTCCCCTCCAGAACGAGAACTGCCCGATGCGGCATTCGGTCAATCGCAGCTCCACAGCCTCGTCGAGACGCTGTTCAAGTACGGCTTCGGGCTGAGGTATCCGTGGCTACCGCACGTACGCCGGTCCCTGGCCGTTGCGCAGAAGATTGCCTCGGCCGGTGGGCCAGGGCAGACACTGCGTGCCGGAGCCGGGCACCGTGTAGACGTCGACGCCGTGATCGAAGGTGAGCAGCACGATCTCCAGATTGCCGTCGCCGTCGAGGTCAGCCACCGAGGGCGCCGCGGGTACGCCGACGCCGTTGCCGCCGCCGTCACCCTGGTTTTCGAGCGTGATATCGTATAGCTCGTGCCCGGTGTTATCGAGCACCACCAACCGCCCGCCGTTCTTTTGCAATGAATAGGTGCCGAACACAATTTCGGGCACGCCGTCGCGATTGAGGTCCACGATCACGGGCTCCGAAGCGAAGGTCTTGGGCGCGCCCTTGGCAAAGTCGTAACGCCACAGAAGCTGTGCGTCCGGGCTGATGGCGTAGATGGCGCCGTCGTTGATAGTTGCGACGATTTCGGGACGACTGTCGCCCAGGATGCTCGCGATGGCGGGCGCGGGCACACCGTCGGGTGGATAGTAGTCGTCTTGACTTCGCACCGCAGGTTGCGAAGACATGGGCAAGCTCTCCCAGCCAGGCAGGCGCATGGCGCTGGTGGAACCGTCGCCGTACGCGCCTTGAAGGACCATGAAGGCGTAGCCCTGGGTTACGTAGGGCTCGCCCTTCTCGGCGTTGGGAATGCCGACGACGTCGTTCTTGCCGTCGCCGTCGATATCGGCCACCGAGGGCGGCGACGCCGTCCACTGCAGCCACATGGTCTTGTTGATGTCGGGCCAGTCGCCGGTGTGCAGATGATAGTGATTTTCCTCGACCACCGGATCGACCCAGCGGATGAATTGTCCCCAATCCAGGCGATTGCCCAGGTATTTCGTTTCGTGATTGGTGAAGTACGGCGAGGCCAGGATCGAAGTGCCGTCGAGCTTGAACGCGTTGATCTGATGATTGTCGTAGGTGACGATGATTTCCAGGTTTGCGTCGTCGTCGATATTGCCGATGCCCACGTTCAGTCCGTAGCAGCCGTAGCCCGTCTGGCCAACTCCATTGGTGTCCGTATCGCCGCCAGGACCGCTGCGCGTGTTGTAGCGAGGCCAAGCCGGCCAACTTGTCCCGGCTGGTTGGAAAAGCTTGCCATTGGACGAAAATACGAACACCTGCGAGCCGGTGTCCGAGGTGTTGGTGGTCGTCACCACCACTTCAATCTTGCCATCACCGTCGAGGTCGGCCGCAGCCATGCCGCGGTTTTCGGGATGGTCGCCGTTGGGATCGCTGGACGCAGGCCAGCCCGGCTTGATGGAAAGCCCGCTGTTTTTCCATTCGTAGGCAGCGACCGTGCCGTCGTCGCCACCCGCCACGATGTCCATGACGCCATCACCTTCCAGATCGGCGACTACCGCAGGAGCATAGATGCGGTCCTTGGTGTACGTACCTTGCTTGACCGTGGACAACAGGTTGCCCGCGCTGTCGAACACGAACAAGCTGTAGAAGGGCGCGATGATCTCTTTCTTGCCGTCGCCGTTCAGATCGACGAGGCCCGGCGACGAGAACCAGCCGGTCTCGGCCCACGACTTGTCGCCGGTCATGGTGCGCAGGTGCACCGGTTTCGCAACCGGCGCACTGCCGCCCTCGGAAAGGCAAATCGGCGTGGGTGCCACGCTGCCGTCGGGATAGGTCAGGTTGGGGCCGGGCTCTGCCCCGCCCGACTTTGAAGAGCAGGCGGAGAGCAAAGCGACAAACGCCACCAGGAAAGCAGCCCTCACCTTGTTGGCCATCGCATCCTCAATACGGTCTTTGCCCGTTGATGTTACCGCCGGGCGAGTAGTCGCACAGGATCGAATTACTGAATTTCACGGACGGGCAACTGACAATGGCGCAGCCGATGCGCACGCTGTCGCGCCATACCACCTGCGTGTAGTGCCCCGCATTGCCCGAGTTGGATGCATAGTCATACGACGAAGCCTCGCTCATCCAAAGATCCACGGCGTCGGTGGGTGTGGCGGCGGCTCCTTGCATGGCATAGATGTTCTCGCCCACGTAACCCGAGCCGCCCAGCGCAACGTAGTCCGAGCTGCGGTTCGGGTTGTGGTCGACCAGGCTGCCGCTGCTGGACGTACACTTCGAGAGGTAATTGTAGGCCGAGTCGGCCAGCACGGCGTCCCAGCCGACCGGCGGCAGCGCGGGTGAAGGAGGCGGGTCAAGCGGCCCGCCGCGCGCCTGGTTGTGGGCGGTGACGAACTCGTCGACGAGGTTCTGGCTAAGCGGATTCGTGTGGGTGCCGCCACCACTTCCTCCGCTTCCGCCCTGCAAGGAGCCGTCATTTTCCGCCCCAGACCCAGAACATCCGAAAGCCATGGTCAGAAGAGCGATCAGGACGACGCGCATGCGAGACCTCCGCCGGTGAGTAAAGTCAACTATGCCACGAATCGGGATATTCTATCTCGTATGGCTTACATCGCTTCCTGTGCTTTTCGGCGAACGCTAGCGACAACGGCACTTGCGTGCCTGTTCTGTGCCTGCGGCGGCACCAGCGGAAAGGCTACGCCCGGCGACGGCGGACGGCCTGCCGATGCCGAGACTCCCGGCGGCTACCTTTCTCCCGACGGCGCCGCGAAAGGCAATTTGAGCGTTTGGACGAGTGGCGTCGGAAGAAAGGTGCAGCCCACGACCACGCCGGGCGACGGCACTTCGATCGCGGTCGCGACCTGCCGCGATGCCTACGCCTCGGCACAAGTGGTCGTGCGCGCGACCGGCGGCGATCTCTCGGGCGTCCGAGTGACCGCGGCCGACCTCTCCGATGGGGCCGGCCACACGCTTGGCGCAGAGAACCTCGCCTTGTTCCGGGCGGTCTTTATCGATTTCACCCATGTGAACGCCAACGGCGGAAACCTCGACGTGCCGAAGAATTCACCCACGGGCGACGGGCGCATTCCCGATCCGCTGGTGCCGCTCATCGATCCTTACAGTCAAGCAGAAGCGGGCCAGCCGTTCGACGTCGAAGCGGATCACAATCAACCTTTGTGGCTGGACGTGCACGTGCCCAAGGGAACGCCGGCAGGAGCCTATGCCGGCTCCTTGACGGTCACGGCAACGCAAGGATCAAGCGCCACAGTACCGGTCAGCGTGACGGTGTGGCCCATCGACCTGCCAGACATGCAATCTGTGACGACGCACTTCAAGATGTCGACCAACGATCTGCTTCAGTACCATAAGGGAATCTACTCGTGCTCTGGCAGCAATTGCTGGCTGGACTTTACGCCCGAGGCGCGCACGCTGGTCAAGCGCTACGAAGAGCTCGCCCACGCCCACCGCATCGACACCGCACAAAGCTTCGTGGTCATGCCCGACAATGGTTGCGCCGCCCCTACGGATTGGACCGACTACGACACCGCGATGGCTCCCTATATGAACGGCGCGTACTGGTCGGACGCTGTGCCGAGCTCGCGACTGGAAACGCCGTTCTCGCCCGGCGTGACCTGGGGGCTTGAAGCACGGTGCACGCAGGCCGAATACACCGCGCTCGCATCGGCGTGGGCCGCGCACCTCAAGGCCAAAGGGTGGTTCAATAAAGCAATTGTGTACGCGGCTGATGAGCCGGAAGACAGTCAGTACCCGGACATTGCGCGCAATTCGGCTTGGATGCAGGCCGGCGATCCGGATTGGAAGGCCCACATTATGGACACCACGTCGCCGACGCCGAGCAACGTTTCGACATTGAATCCTGCCCTCGGCATCTATTGTTGTGCCCTGGCTTGGTACGACAATTGGAACGATCATGGCGCCATCTACGGCCGAAAAGACTGGCCGGGGCTGCTGTCCCAAGGAATCCAACTTTGGTTCTACGAGAGCAATGCCCAGGATCCGCCGTACGTCACCTTTGCCAGCAATACCCTCGACGGTCTGGAGCCCACCATTATGATGTGGGGTGCTTGGTACGAGCACGCAACCGGGTTCCTCTACTGGGACATCGCCGCCTGGACACTCGACGATCCCTGGGGGCCGACTATCGGATTCAATAAGACCGGCGACGGCGTTCTGCTGTACCCGGGAAACCATGATGGCGCGATGGCGCCCATCGGCTCGCCGGCGGACGTCGTCGTGGACGGCCCAATTCCCTCACAGCGCTTGAAGATGGTTCGGCAGGGATTGCAGGACTGGGCGCTCTTCCAGCTCGCCGAACAGAAGGGCTTCGCAACCCAGGCGCGGGCCGCGGTGGCCAAAGTCTATTCCCAGCTCGGCGGGTGCACCTATTCCGGCTGCCCGGCGCCGGCGGGCGGCTTCTTCTGGAAATCCGACGAGGCTTTGCTGGCCGAGGTGCGATCGGAGATCGCTGCGCTACTGTTGCAGTAGAGAAGGCGACCGGACACCGGCCGAGATGGAGTTTCGCCCTCAGAATTCTGAGACGACCGGCAACGATTCCGCGCGGTTCCGCTTCCGGCGCGCGACCTTTTCACTTGGCCCAACGCTTGCTGTAAGAGAGGGGGTGTCTCGACGGCCAAATACTGGAGGATCCCATGAACCGCGCGATCTCGATCAATCTGGCTCTGTGCTGCGTTCTTTCCCTGGCTTCGCCAGGCTGCGACTCCGGTTCGGGCGGGCAGACCTTCGATGTCGCGAAATCCTCTGCCGCCCGCGTGACCGACCCGCCGGTCAGCGCAACCGACAGCGCCACCCTGGCCGCGGACAATGAGGCCTTCGCGCTGGCGGCCTACCAGCGCCTCGCCGCGACCAACGAGAATCTGGTCTTTTCGCCGTCCAGCGTCTCGATTGCCCTGGCCATGGCGTATGCGGGCGCCGCCGGCACCACCGCCAGCGAGATGGCGTCGGCCCTGCACTTCACGCTGCCGCCCGAGCGCCTGCATCCCGCATTCGACGCGGTGGATCTGGCGCTATCGTCGCGGGGCGAGGGCAAGACGGGCGCGGATGGCGGACCGATGCGCATGCACGTCGTGAGCTCGGCCTGGGCCGAACGCACCTATTCGTTCAAGAGCGACTACCTCGACCTGCTCGCCGCCAACTATGGCGCCGCCATCAATCTCCTCAATTTCCAGGGCGCACCGGAATCGGCACGGGTGACGATCAACGACTGGGTCGCAAACCAGACCGAACAGAAGATCAAGGACCTGCTCCCCCAGGGGACGATCGACGCGCTCACGCGACTGGTCCTGGTCAACGCCGTGTACTTCAACGCCGCCTGGCTTTACCCCTTCGATCCGGCCAACACCGCCGACCGCAGCTTCACCAAGCTCGACAATAGCACCGTGACGGTGAAGTCGATGGGCGACCATTTCAGCAGTCTCCCCGCCATGAAGGGCGATGGCTATTCCGCGGTCGCCCTGCCCTACCAGGACGACCGGCTCTCACTCCTCTTGGTGGTGCCCGAGGTTGGCAACTTCGCGAGCTTCGAGGCCTCCCTCGACGCGGCGAAGCTCGATAGCATTGTGGCCGGCCTGACCCCGCAGCCGGTCATCCTCGACATGCCTCGGTTCAAGGTTGAAACCGATGCGTCCTTCGTCGAGATCTTGCAAGACCTCGGCATGACCTCCGCGTTCGTGCCCGGCGCGGCCGACTTCTCGGGCATGGATGGCACCCAGAACCTTTACATCACAGACGTTCTCCACAAGGCCTTCATCGACGTGGCCGAAAAGGGCACCGAGGCTGCTGCCGCCACCGCTGTGATCATGGGTGTTGGGGCCATGCCTACGGGCCTCATGATCTCGGCCGATCACCCCTTCCTCTACTTCCTGCGCGACCAACCCACGGGCGCCATTCTGTTCATGGGCCGCGTCCTCGACCCAAGCAAGAACTAGACTAGAGCACTGCGGACCGCGCGCAGGTCCTTTTTCACCACAGAGAACACGGAGGCCCGGAAAATGAAGGTCCTCCGGATCTTTCCTTTCCCATCCGTCTCTGTGTCCTCTGTGCCCTCTGTGGTTAGAATAGGTCTTTGTCTTGGGCGGACCCAGGGGTCAGGTGATCCTGTTGCCGGCGACCTGTTCGAGCCTGAGCAGGGTCACCGACACACCGTCGCGGGTGCGAACCGCGACGTCGATTTGATCCTCGTCGGAGCTGGGCTTCCACAGCACCTCGGCGCCCTCCCCGTCGATGGTGCCCTGGGCCTGCCAGCGCGTTTTGAACTCGCCGGGAGTACATGCGAGGTGCACGTGGACTCTGTCCCCTCGCCATTCGCCAGAGAGCCGCGCCTCGGGGCACAGGCAGAGCGGCAGGTCCTGCGATCGCTTCATTCGGGTCGGCGAGATCAGCGCCCAGTGCTCGCGCGCCGCCCGGCCTGATTCATTCTTCACTTCCGACGGCACGACCAGCCCTTCCCTGGCCTCGACCACGGGATCGACAATGAACGGCGGCTCGTTGCGGCCAGCATCCTTCACCGCAGAATTTGCGTCGTAAACCGGGGCGTCGACTGGCGCCATGTCGGCCACGATCCCATAGTCGCGCGCGCCAGCGTCTCGCGCGGACAGGTCGCCCTTCTCCGCTCCGTCGATGCCGGTCAGTGCGTCGCCGCCCGCATCGCGCGCACCCGCGTCGGGCGGCAAAGCGTCAGCCACGACGATGGCGTCCTTGCGGGCGCCGCTGTCCGGCGGTAGGGCATCAGCGACGACCGGCCCCCCCTGGTCAGGGGTGCCGTCTTGCTGGCCGGCATCGCTGGCATGGCGGTCCGAGGGCGCCGGATCGGGGAGAAAGCACCCGGCCGACCAGAACGTCAGCCAGCCTGCCATGGCCGCGCCCTGTGCGGCCCGCGCCACGTGGCCAAGGCTCCGATGACCAGCCTGCGCCTCGCCGCGCGCAAATCTCGCCATGTCACCCTCCAACGCGTCCAGGGCGGCATGCCACACGCGATCCGACGCCGCCACTCGCAGCCCCAAGAGCGCGGTCTGGCGCGCGATGTGATCGTGGTCCGCCAGATCGACGTCGGCCGCGAGGTCGAGCGCCCGCTGAAACAGATCCGCGGTGTCCAGCGTAATCGATCGCGTGATCTCCTGCGCGCGTTCCACAAAACCCTCCACCTTGCAGCCTGCGTCCCGGTAGAAGAAGTCCAGCAGCTTAGCCGAGTAGCCCAAGCTCATGTAGCGATTGGCGACGCCATCAGTGCCGAAGTTGTGCTCGCGAAAAGCCGAACCCGCGATGCGAAAGAGTAGCTCGGCACGATCGTCCGCGATGCGGTAGTCGCAACCCAGAAAGCCGCCTTGCAGTCTGCCCGCGGCCCGCAAGCGCTGGTACATGGGTGTCCCCAGGTAGGGCTCGGCCCGGCAGAAATTGATGGGCGTGGTCGCGTGCTCGCGCATGAAGGCGATGTTCGTGGCCACATCGTCGAGGGTGGTCTCGGGCTCGAAAACCAGCAGGTTGTAACAGACGAAGATCCCGGCCGCGGCGAAGGCGTCGAGAGCGGCCGACATGGTCGCCGTGTCGGTTCGGCGATGGAGGTGCTCGGCGCCGTTCTTCGAGGTGTTCTCGATGCCGACGTACATGCGGATGACGCCAAGGCGCGCTAACTCGTGCGCGAGAGCTGGCGTGACCGTGTCGGGCCGGCACTTGCCGATGAGCGCAGCGCGGGCGACGCCCTGCTCGTCCAACACTTTCCGGAGGGCGCGGATCCTTTCCAAACTGTCCGCCGGCCTAGGCAACAGGAAGTTCTCGTCGTGGAAGCAATACACGGCGCTGCCCCCCACGGCGTGCGCCAGCATGGCCATCTCGAGCCCGACGTCCTCGGGCGAGCGCAACCGCAAGCGGCGGCCGTCCACACCATGCGCACGCCCGTCGCGCAAGACGCTGGTGATCGAACAGAAAGCGCACGCGGCCCAGCAGCCGCGGCTACCGCTGATCGGGATGAACGGTATGCCGAGCTGCCGCGAGTGCTGGCGGTACCGGTGGGCCAGCGGCAATTGGTCGAGGTCGGCCGCAAGCGGCCGCGCGACGGTGCGGAAGCACCCCCCCTTGCCGTCAGGCAACGCCAGACCGGCCACGTCCGCCAACTCACGCTTGCCGGCGACCGCTTCGAGCAGCTCGCTGATGGTCCGCTCGCCTTCGTACAGCACCACGCTGTCCACCCCGAAGCGGCCCGACAGAATCGACTCGGCTGCCATGGTCGCGAACTGCCCACCCGCGGTGATGTGGCCGCGAAAACCGGCCCGTCGCAGGTCGCAGGCCAGGCTAAGGTAGTCGAGCCCGCGGTGTTGGAACTGCGCGGCCAGCCCGACTGCGTCGGGCCGCAAAGCTAGAATGCGTCGCACGACATCACCACGCCCATCTCCGAACGGAACCACATCGGTGTGATGGCCGGCCGCCTCTGCCCCGGCGGCGATCATGCACATTCCCAGGTTTTCCTCGTAGTCGGCGCCGACAAGCACGAGTCGCATGCGAACCTCCTCGATGACAGCAGGGCGAAGGAAAATGGTATCACCACCCGGTCCGGCCCGGTTGCGACATCGCGCCCGCTGCGGGCGTCTCTGTGGCCAGCGTCACCCCGCAACGGGAGTCCAGGCCTGGGGAAGGTCGCTTTAGCATCAGGTGCCCGCCGATTGACAAGGTGCGCGGCTTGCCATACGATGCCGTTCAGTTCCAAGGGGGGCGTGCCATGATCCAGATGGACATTCCGGCAGCGTTTGTGTGTTCGCAGATCTTCGCCTACAGCGGAAGGGAATGGCTGGCGAAGGAACCTGTGTCGTGGTCGGGGAGATACACCGCCTTGGCGGCCTGTTTCGCCCTCGGAGTTATTGGGGCGTGCGGCGTGTATCTGTACTCCGGCTGGACTGAGTGGGAAATGATGTATTGGTCGAGCTTCGTCCAAATGAATACGGCGAATTTCGGCAATTATTGGCTAGCCCTGGTCGCGCCATTGTTCATTGCCGCGCTTGGTTTTTGTGGCATGTGGGGTTTCCGCCTGGCCCACGGATTCATCGCCGCCGGAAAACCGAAGAACGTGCTGGTGGCGCTGTGGATCGGCACAGCTATCTCGCTCGGCACCGTGTTGCTGACGCCGTCGGCGCCATTTCTCGTCGGTCACTACGCCGACTACCACGCGTACGTCAATGAAGCGCTGAGATCACCCAGCCCCTGGTCGTACGGCATCTTCCACGTGGGCGGTTGGACCGGATGCTGGCCCTTCGCCGCCAGCGCCGACCATCTTGCACAGTTCCACCTCATTACTTTCTTCGGGTTGCGCTTCTTCGTTCCCTGGGCCATCGACATCGCCATTTTCGTGGGCTCTACCGTGGCGCTCTCGCGCTGGTTCAAGAAGCCTCGGCAGTTCAGGTTGACCTCCGCCGAGGGCGTGCTACGTTAGACCCACACATGCAGCGTCGCCCCGCATTTTACGGCTACTTTAGCTATTCCTGGTGGAAGCCAGGGCCGCGGGGACTTGCCTAAGCAGCGCATGCATCGAAGTCATCCAAGGCCCTGAGAAACCCTCAGGGCCTTTTTCGTTTCTGCAGAAGGAAGAGTCACCATGCTAGAGACCACGAACCTACGCATCGCCGAATTCGCACCGCTCGCCACGCCCCGCCAGCTCGAACAAGAGCTGCCGGCCTCCGAGTCGATTCGGCAGATGGTCTGGCAGAGCCGCGACGCCATTTCCACTATGTTGCACGGCCACGATCGCCATCGCCTGGTTGTGGTGGTCGGCCCTTGCTCTATCCACGACCCGGATGCCGCCCTCGCCTACGCGGAAAAACTGAAGGCCCTGGCGGACGCCACGCGCGAGCATCTGCTTGTCGTCATGCGGACCTACTTCGAAAAACCGCGCACGGTGGTGGGATGGAAGGGCCTTATCAGCGACCCGCACCTCGATGGATCCAGCGACATCGCGGCCGGGCTTGTGTTGGCGCGCAAAGTGCTTCGGCAAATCGCAGGCTCGGGGCTGCCGTGCGCCACGGAATTCCTGGACACCGTGGTGCCCCACTACCTAAGCGACATGGTCACCTGGGCCGCCATCGGCGCACGCACTACGGAAAGCCAGGTGCACCGCCAGATGGCGAGCGGTCTCTCGATGCCGGTGGGATTCAAGAACAGCACTGACGGTTCTCTGCAAAACGCCATCAATGCCGTGCTCTCGGCTCGTTACGCACACGCTTTTCTGGGCATCGACAGCGACGGCACGTCGGCTGTGGTCAAGACCAGGGGCAACCAGGACGCGCACATCGTCCTGCGCGGCGGCGCCTCGGGCCCGAACTACGGCGCTGACGACATCGCCGCTGCCGCGGTGGCGGTGGACAACGAGGGACTGGTGCGCGGCGTGATGGTGGATTGCTCCCACGACAACTCAGGCAAGGATCACCGCAAGCAAGGCGCGGTGTTTTCCGAGGTGGTGCAGAACTTCGCGTCGGGACAGAGGGCGATCCTCGGCGTGATGCTGGAGAGCAATCTCTTCGCGGGCAAGCAAACTTGGGTACAGGGGGTGCCACCCCGCTATGGCGTATCGATCACCGATAGCTGCATCGGCTGGGACGAAACGGAACGACTGCTGACCGAGGCTGCCGAGCTTGTCGGCAAGTCTGTCCGAGACTTGGACCCAGGACGCGTCGCGCCGCCCGGCCCGGAGGCGCGGGCTGACTGACTCGGATTCCTTTACCTTGGTTCTAACTCCGGGTTATTTTATGGAATGACCTTCCCGCGGCCCGCTGGGGCCGTGTGATCGTAACGACCATGGCATACCAGCCGGACAGAAGGAGCATCTCGATGTTTGAGACACGCCGCCCCCGTACCACCAACCTTCCGGTGTGGTGGCGGTTGGTCCTGTACCTCGCCCTCGCCTGGGTGGGTGCGCTCGCCGGTTGCGAGCAGAAGGACTTGGGACGCTCCTGTAGCCTGGGCCAGAACGTCACGATCCAATCGAACCAAGGCTACTACAGCCTCGGCGTCCCCGAATGCTCGACCGGCATGTGCGTGAAACCAGCGATCCCCGACGGCGCGGACCAGACGATCGATACCGGCCCCTATTGCTCGTCCTATTGCACGGCTGACGCCGATTGCGATTGGCCGACGCGCGACATATCCAATCCCAACGACAAGCGCTGCAAGCGCGGGTATACGTGCGCCATCGCCTTCGGTGCGAGCGAGGACATCGCGGACGGCGGCAAGCTATGTTGCCAGAAGATCTGCCTGTGCAGAGACTTCACGGCGTCGAGCGGGCCGGCGGTGCCCGAAGAATGCCAGAGCGGTTCCCAGTACTCGTGCTCTTCGCCGCCCCAAAGCAATTAGTAGCACGATTGCTCGCAGCGGCAATTGGTCATTGAATTCTCGGCGCTTCTGGGTTTTGGCCAATAAATCTGCCCGCTCACGGGCACAGCAGTGGGATTTTCTCGACGATTTCGTCGCCCTCGCCACCCATAACGCAAGCTAGTATCCTAGCAACCTTAGTGTTGACGAGATTAGCGGGCGATACGGAAATAGCCGTTGCACCCTTCCATCCGCCCGAGTCAGTTCGGGGAATCGCACGAGCCGCGGCGTGTGCCGGGGTGAGACCTAGCCCAGAGGAAAATCATGACTGGCGCCAATGACGTGGAATCCGACCGCAAACCCGAAGCTGCCAACGAGCAGAAGGCCACGGCCGAAACAGCCGAGGCCACCACAGGCAGCACCGCCGAGCCGTCCAGCTCGGCCGTCAGCGACCCGGAGGAGAAAATCGAAAGAAATGGAGCCGAGGAACCGGCGGAGGGCTCGGTGCCTGAAGCCTCCGGGGACGAAGAGAGCGCCACCGGCGAGGTGGAGCTGCTTGAAATCACGCCGACCCCGGTGATGCTGCCGCCTTCAGAGAGCGAGGCTCCGAGTCGGGCGCCCAGGCGGCCGCCTCCCCTGCCAAGGTCGACCCCGCACGCGCTACAGGCAAAGAGCACGCCGCCGCCACCGCCGCCGGCACGCAAATCCCAGACGGCTCTCGCCCAAAGCCGTCTGCCGCTGGAGAGGGGCGCGCCAGCCGTAGTCGCACCAGTTCCCGCCGCTGCGAGAATCACCGGCAGAATCGCGCTCTTCGCCGCCACCGTCCCCGTGCCGATCCCGCCTCCGTCGGTTGCGCTGCCCCCGGCCGACGCCGTCCGGCCGCGCGCGACCGATTTGGACCACTTTTTGCCGGAGCAGAGCATCGCCGACGTACGCAAGCGCACGGAGCAAGCGGCCGCTGGCGATCGTACGACGGTCGCTCGCGCCAAGACCGAGCTCGGTCTGTTGCTCGAAGTGGCGGGTGGCGATCCTGCGTCGGCTCTGGCCGAGTACCGTGCGGCCCATGGCATGGCCTCAAATCTGCTCGCGCCGCTCGCGGCCGCGCGCCGGCTGACGCCCTTCCGCCCTGCGCCACCTGCGCTGGCACTGATGGAAGCCGAGCTGCGAGCCATGACCGATGCGGACGCGAAAGTGATGCGCGAGCTGGAGCTGGGCATGCTGCTCGCTTCCAGCACGGCCCCGTCGGAGCGCACCTGGCAAGCGTACCGCGCGGTGCTTGCCGTGCGCCCATCGCACCCGGGCGCGCTGCGCGGGCTCGAGGCCGCATTGCTTACCGCACCTCGCGCCGCCGAAACCCTGCTGCAAATCGAAACCCTGGCAACCCACCTTGAAACCATGGCCGGGGTATTCCGCGGCGACGCGAAGCTGTCGGCCTGGATCGAGGTCGAGCGCGGACAGCTGCTCGACAAGCTCGGCCGCACCGACGCGGCCCGAGCAGCATTCGAGACCGCGCTCGGACTCGACGGCGGCATCGGTCCGGTCCGCGACGCGTACACCAGACATCTTCTCATGCACGGACAGATCGAGGCCCTGGTGCACGGGTGGGCTGCCGAGGCCGCCCTTGAAAGCGACGGCGCCCGCGCGGCACGGCTCTTGTATTTCGCCGCCCGCTTGGCCGCCGAGCGCCTCGATCAAAAGCCGGCGGCCATCGATCTGTACGAAAGGGCGACCAACCAACCCGGCGTAACCGTTGCGATTCAGCGGGCCTCTCTGCGAGAGCTTTGGCGCCTCTACGAGATGGTCGGAAACGTGGAAGCGGCGGTCATCACCGGAAGCCGACTCTTGCCGCTGGCGCGAGAATCGGAGCTGGGGTTCGTCCATCGCCGTCTGATGCACGGCTGCGAACAGCTTGGCCGCTTTGCCGACATGGCGGCGCACGCGCACGTCGTGCTCTTTGCCGAGCCCGATGACGAGCCCGTACGAGAAAAGCTCGACCACGGGCTGGCCGCCCTCGGGCAACATCAGCAACGGGTGGCGATGCTGACCGATCAGGCGTCGCGGACGTCGACGCCGAACGCGCAAATCGACTTGCTGTTGCGGGCCGCGCGTATCGCCGAAGAGGACATGGCCAGGCCCGACCTCGCGCTCTTTTCCCTGCGTTCGGCCTGGGCAGCGGATCAGAGCCAGCCCGAGGTTTGCGACGCCATCGTGCGACTACTCACGCCAGGCACACCCCCGTCGCCGACCGACCCCGACGATCCGTCGCGAGTCCGGGCGCGCATCGACTTCTACGTGGAAGCGGCGGCAGCGGCGGACGCTGCAAGGCGGGTCGCCCACCTGGAGAAGCTGGCCCTGATCTGGGAGGACGAGGTCCGCGCCCCTGATCGGGCCCTGGCCGTCTACGCCGAGATTCTCGGCATCGAGCCCACCCGTCGCAGCGCCATCTTGGGTCTCGCACGCTGTGCGGCCCGCGCAGGCAATGCGCACGAGCATCTGCGCGCCCTCGTGCTGGAGGCCGACCTGTCGGAAGACGACATCCTCCTCGAACGCTCGCTATTGTTGCGGGCGGCGGATGTGGCCTCGCGGCAGCTTGGCGACCCCGACACCGCGCTGGAGTTGGTCAAGCGCGTGCTCGCGCGTACCGGCGGCGATCCGGCCGCTTTGCGAGCCGCATTCCGGATTCACGAGCGGGCCGGCCGCCAGGCCGACGCCTTGGCCCAGTTGCGCCTCCTCCTCGGACAAGCCCGGAAAGAGCAGAGCAACTATCCCATTCAGGCCGAAATCGCCCGCTTCCTCGAAGAACGCATGCACAGGCCGGCCGATGCGCTCACGGCCTGGCGGGAAGCCCATCGCATGGATTCGAGCAATCCCACGCCGCGGGCCGAGATTCGCCGCATCTTGCTCGCGAGCGGCGACTACCGACCGGTGGCCGAGGAGCTGGCGGGTTTGGCGGCAGCGACGTCGAATCCTACCGAGCGCGGCGAGCTGCTGCTCGAAGCTGCGGAAATCTACGACGACCGCTTGGGCGACGTGGAACGGGCGATTCCGCTGCTCGCCGAAGCGCGCACTTGCATCCCGGACGATCCAGCCATCGTGGAACGACTGGACCGCGCCTATCTGCGCACCGGCAAGAAGGCCGAACGACTGGCCTTGCTGCAAGCGACGGAAGAGCCCGATCCGCGCAGTCAGTTCGCCCTTGGCAGCCTGCTGGTCGAGGAGCGCGATCCGGGCAAGGCGCTCAAACGGTTCGCGGATCTGGCCGGAACTGCCGCGGCCGGCGTGCCGGCCTTGCGCACCTTGGAGCATGCCTTGCGCCGGGCCGAGCGCTGGAGCGACTTGGATTCGGTTCTGCGCAAGCAGATTGAATGCTTCGAGTCGCGCGAGGGCAAGCTGGGCAGCGCCTACGAATTGCTTGAGCTTGAGGAATACGGGGAGGTTCGCGCCCCCGACGGACAGGCGACCGCGCGTGAGATACTGGCCAGGCTAGCGCCCGACAGTCTCTTGTGCCACGAGCTATTGCTGAAGAAGACCGGCCTTGGCTTCGAGGGCTCCACCCCGGTCGACGTCGTGGTCAGCGCGCTTGCCACCGTGGCGGCAGCGGCGACCGATCCGCTGACGGCGGCGTCGCTGCAGTTGGCGGCCGCGCTCATCCTCGAACATCGCTCGGAAGCCAACCGCGAGGCGCAGAAGGAGGCACTTTTGGCCTACGCCATGGCACTCGAGGGATGGCCCGACTGCTTGACCGCCGCGAGAGGCCTCTATCGCATGGCCTTTCGCCTGTCTGAGACCGAAACCCTGGTCAGGGCGGCGAGCACGCTCGGCGCTCTTGAGTTGGATCCCGTTATCCGCTGCGAACGGCTACTGGAAGCGGCGGATGGCTATCGTGCTCGCCCCGAGCACAAGGACAAGGCTTTCGACTTGGTCTGCCGCGCCCTCAACGAAGATGCCGGCTCGCTACGCGCCGCCGACGCCGTGATCGCGGCGCTGGGCAATGGCCTCGACGCCGGCAAGGCAGCCGAAACCCTCCGCGCCGCCTTGGAACGCGCCCTCTCGCCCGACCAGGCTGCCAAGCTCGGGGCGGCCCTCGCGCACGTCGCCCTGCGCCACCTGAACGACCCCACCGTGGCGCTTGAGGGATTGCGCCGGGCGCGCAAACGCGCGCCCAAGCACGTGGGCAACTTGCTCGCCCTCGCCGACGTCAGCATGGCCCTGGGCCTTCAATCCGAAGCGGTCGAGGCGGCCACCAGCGCCATGGGCATCTCGCGCGATCCGAGTGAACGCCTGCGCGCCGCCATCGCGCTCGCCGAAGTTCACTCGCGTGCGCCTGCTTTCAGGGAAACCGCGCGCCGCGAGGCGATGGAGGCGGAAAAGCTTGCCGAGCAAGTGGGCGTCGCCAGTGGCGATATGATCGCCCGCCTGGGCGCTGTCTTCCGCAACCTGGGCGACGAGCAAAGCGCCGAGCGGGTCCTCATCCAGGCAGTTCTGCTGGCCACCGACAGCACCGGCGCCATCGACAAGCTGTGCAACCTGTTCGGCAGTGGCAAAGACGCCGCCGAGAAGGCTACCGCTGCGCTTGGCAAGGTGATGTCACTGGCTGAATCGACTGGGCGACCGAAGCGCGCAGAGTGGCTGGCCGCCATCGGCAAGCTGGAAGCCACCCTGCTCGACAAGCCGCGCGAGGGCCTGGCGCGCCTGCGTGACGCCGTCCACATGGCCCCCGGCCAGGTGGAGACTTACGAGGCGCTCGTCGAGGCTCACGCCGATGCCCACGACGAGGCGATTCTGGAAATCAACCAGCTGTTGCCGGAATTTGGCCGCGCGCAGCCGACCAGCCAGCAGGTGGGCACGATGCTGAAGCTCCTGGCGCGTGTGCACGTGCAGGCGCAGCGACCAGAGGCCGCCTCCACGGCCGACCAGGTGTTGGCTTTTCTCGGCCAGGCCGAGGACCCAAGCTCGCGTCCGCGAATCCTCCCGCTCGACGCGCCGACGCCGATGTCCCTCTCGCGCGAGACCATTGTCGCTGCCCTGATTCGCAACGAGGCGCATGCGCAGCTCCTTGCGGTCGCGGCCGCGCTGTCTGACAACGTGTCCAAGTGGATCCGGCAAGAGCCAGAGGCCTTCGGCACCTCCGCAAGAGAGCGACTCTCGTCGCGCGCGTCGCACCCGGTGCGCGTGCTCGCCGATCGCGTCGCGCGGGCCTTCGGCGACCTGCAATTCGAACTGTACCCGGATGCCAGCAGCGCAGAATTTCCCCGGGTTCTGTCGGGTGACCCGCCAGCGCTGGTCCTGCCGCCAAAGTTCGGCGAGCTTGCGGAAGTCGAGCAGGCTGCTGAATTGGCGCGCCTTCTGACCTACGTGGCGCTCGACATTCCTTGGGTCGCGGGCGCGACGCCCGAACAGGTTGACGGCATTTTGCTGGGCGCCCTGCGGTCGGTCTCGGAGTTGTGGGGACAAGGCGAATTGTCGTCGGATGCCGACATGAACGCGGGACAGTGGCGCCCGCGCATCGTCAAGGGCGTCGGCCGTCGGGTCAAGCGCATCCTTGAAGATGCGGCGCAAAAGTTGCGCGCACAGCCTGACACGTCGTCGTGGCGACAAGCCATGCGCGTCGCAAGTCTGCGCGCCGCCTATCTGGCCAGCGGCGACTTGGCCGCGAGCCTCGGTACCGCGCAACGGGCAGAGCCCGAGCTGGCCGAGCTTTCCAAAGAAGACCTCGCGCGGAAGTTGTTCAACAATCCGCTTACCCGCGGCGTGGTCCTGTTCGCCCTGTCCGATTCCGCGACGGCCCTGCGCCAAAACGCGGGAACCGGATAGTCTTATCGGTCGCTGGTTTCGTTTCAGATCGTGGCCCAGTTCGCCGAGCGCTTTTGTCGACGACGCCTCGCATTGGGCAATTTCATCATTACAGACCTACATTGTCGTATTTATGACACCACGGGGGTCGGCTCCAACCTAAACTCGACGGCCAGGTTTCCTTCCATCCACGCATTCGGAGTGAATCGGACCGGGCCCCTTCGGCATCATTAGCCGGAGGAGGAATCCACGATGGACGGGACTGCCGCCGCCCCCGCAGAGATTGCAAGCAAGCTCGACGAATTCAGCTACGACGACGCAACCCCGCGGGCCTTTGCTTTCGCCACCGTCATCTGGGGCATGGTGGGCATGCTGGTGGGGCTGATCGCCGCCGCCGAGCTCGCCTTCCCCAAGATGGGCGCCGGGGTGCCGTTCCTGGCCTTCGGTCGCATCCGGCCGCTGCATACCAACGCGGTTATTTTTGCGTTCGCTGGCAATGCAATCTTCGCGGCGGTGTACTACTCGACCCAGCGGCTGTGCAAGGCGCGCATGTGGAGCGGCATGCTGAGCAAATTCCATCTCTGGGGCTGGCAGGCCATCATCGTCGCCGCCGCCATCACCCTGCCGCTTGGGATCACCCAGGGCAAGGAATACGCCGAGCTGGAATGGCCCATCGATATCGCCATCGCCGTGGTCTGGGTGGCCTTCGCGGTCAACTACTTCGGCACGCTGGCGCGCCGGCGCGAGCGCCACATGTACGTTTCGCTTTGGTTCTACTCGGCCACCATCGTCACCATCGCGATCCTACACATCTTCAACAACCTGTCGGTGCCCGCCTCAGCGTGGAAGAGCTACAGCCTCTACGCGGGCGTCCAGGACGCGCTCATGCAGTGGTGGTACGGGCACAACGCCGTGGGCTTCCTGCTGACCACGCCTTTTCTGGGCCTTATGTACTACTTTATGCCCAAGGCGGCCGAACGCCCCGTGTTCTCGTACCGGCTTAGCATCATTCACTTCTGGAGTCTGGTCTTCATCTATATCTGGGCCGGCCCGCACCACCTGCACTACACGGCCTTGCCCGAATGGGCTTCTACCCTGGGCATGCTGTTCTCCGTGATGCTATGGATGCCGTCGTGGGGTGGCATGCTGAACGGGCTCCTGACCCTGCGTGGGGCCTGGCAGCGCGTGTCGGCCGAGCCGGTGCTGAAGTTCTTCGTGGTGGGCGTCACCTTCTACGGCATGGCGACCTTCGAGGGACCGCTGCTTTCCGTGAAGAGCGTGAACGCACTTTCGCACTACACCGATTGGACCATCGCGCACGTGCACGCAGGCGCCCTGGGCTGGGTCGGTTTCATGACCTTCGGCATGCTGTATTGGATGATGCCGAGAGTCTGCCAGACCGAGCTGTGGTCGAAGAAGCTGGCCACCGCGCACTTCTGGATCGCGACGGTGGGACTGGTTCTCTACATCGTTCCCATCTACGTTGCGGGCATCACGCAAGGGACGATGTGGCGGTCCATCGACGAGAACGGCAGGCTGGCCTACCCGGATTTTCTCGAAACCCTTTCGGCGGTCATCCCGATGTACGTCGTGCGCGTGCTGGGAGGAAGCCTCTACCTTCTCGGCGCCATCCTCGCCTTCGTCAACCTCCTCGCCACCTGGGCGCGGCGGCCGGCCCGCTACGAGGTGGTGGTGCACAAAGTGGCGCCGCTACAGCCCAGGTTCCAGGATCCGCCGCTGCCCGAGTCGCGCCTCAAGGGCCAGGCGGTGGTCGATCTGGCGCACAAGATCGACGTCTGGCAGCAGGCGGCTTGGCACCGAAGGCTTGAACGACTACCCCTGCGCTTTACCCTCTACATCGCCCTTGCGGTGGTGGTTGCCTCGATGTTCGAGATCATTCCCACCTTCCTCATCCGCAGCAACGTGCCCACCATTCAATCGGTAAAGCCGTACACGCCGCTGGAAGTAGCAGGCCGCGACATCTACGTCGGCGAGGGCTGCTACAACTGCCACTCGCAGATGGTTCGCCCGATCCTCGCCGAGACCAAACGCTACGGCGAGTTCTCGAAGCCGGGCGAGTTCGTGTACGATCACCCGTTCCAGTGGGGCTCGCGTCGCATCGGGCCCGACTTGGCTCGCGAAGGCGGGCGCCAGTCGAGCGTGTGGCACGTGCTTCACATGCAAAATCCGCGGCAGATCAACGAGCGCTCGGTGATGCCTGCGTACGCGTGGATGCTGAGCAAGGACATTGATTTTGACGGCATTCCCGCCAGATTGCGCGCCCTCGGCAGGGTGGGCGTTCCCTACGACGAGGCCACGATTTCAACCGGTGCAGTGTCGGCCCGCGAGCAAGCATCTCAGGTCGCCAGGGAAATCGTCGCGCAAAGCGGCCCAGGCGGGCTCGACACCAAGCAGGTCGTCGCCGTGGTGGCCTACCTGCAGCGCTTGGGCAAGGATCTGTATGCCGCGCCGACCCCGGCGGTTGCAGCGGCCACGCCCGCGGCGGCCCGCGAAGGAGAAAAACCATGAATCTCACCGACGTGGTCAGCCATGCCGGCTTTTCGGGCTATGCCCAGATCGGCTTCGTGATCTCGCTTGTCGCCTTCGTCGGGCTGGTGGCCTGGGCGTTCTTGCGTCCGAAATCCGAAATGCAGTCGCACGCCAAGCTCGCGCTCGACGATGACAAGACGACCCACGAGCGGAGGCAGCCATGAGCACCAGCAACCCGCGCGACCTCTTGCGCGAGCACGAGTACGACGGCATTCAGGAATTCGACAATCCCACGCCCGGCTGGTGGAACCTGATCTTCCTCGGGACCTTTCTCTTCGCGATCTGGTACATCCTCTACTACCACGCCAGCACCATCTCGACCTCCGTTGCGCAAGGTTACGAAACCGACGTCTCCGACGACCTCAAGAAGCGCTTCTCGGCCATCGGCGAGCTCAAGCCCGACCAGCCCACCCTACTCAAGTTCATGGTCAACCAAGAATGGAAGCTGGTGGGCGCGTCGGTGTTCAAGGCCAACTGCGTGTCTTGCCACGGCCCCGATGCCGCCGGGCAAATCGGGCCCAACCTCACCGACGACTACTGGAAGAACGTCAAAGAGTTGACCGACATTCCCAAGGTCATCACGAGCGGCGCAGCGGCCGGGGCGATGCCGGCCTGGAAGACGCGCTTGCATCCCAACGAAATCGTACTGGTCGCCGCCTTCGTGGCCTCGCTGCGCGGCAAGAACCTACCGGGCCCGCGTGGTCACGAAGGCGAGCTGATTCCAGCCTGGCCGGCCCCGCCCGCCAAGCCATGAGCAAGCTGCGATGATCGCGAGCGGCATCTTGCAGGAATTGGGGTGGCTCGGATGACTGCCGCGCTGCCGACGCCGCCGGAAGATGTTCTGTCCACGCTCAACCCGGACGGATCGCGCCGGTGGCTTCGCCCGCGCCTATCGCAGGGACGTTTTCTGTCAGCGCGGCGGTTGGTCGCCTGGGTGCTCGTCGCCCTGTTTGTCGCCCTGCCCTTCGTGAACATCGCGGGACGGCCGGCGCTGCTATTCGACGTGCTCCACTGGCGCATGGCCTGCTTTGGCAAGCTGTTCTTGCCGTCGGACACCATCCTCTTCGCGGTCTTCTTGGTCGCAAGCATCGTCGCCATCTTCCTGCTCTCGGCGGTGCTCGGGCGCGTGTGGTGCGGGTGGGGCTGCCCGCAGACCGTGTACATGGAATTCCTGTTCCGTCCGATCGAGCGCTTCTTCGACGGCAAGCCCAAGCGTGGCGGAGGCCTAGCCCGAGAGGCTTCGGCGCCGAGAGTGATCGCCAAGTACCTTACCTTCGCCGTCGCGTCGATGTTGCTGGCCAACATCTTCCTGTCCTATTTCGTCGGCGTATCCAGCCTGCACAGTTGGATCTTCGAATCGCCTGGGCGCCACCCAAGCGCGTTTTTCGTGGTGGCGTTGACCGCGGCGCTGATCTTCTTCGACTTCGTCTGGTTCCGCGAGCAGACCTGCATCGTGGCTTGCCCTTACGGCCGGCTGCAATCGGTGCTGCTGGATCGCGATTCGCTTGTGGTCAGTTACGACGCCCACCGGGGCGAGCCGCGCGGGCCGGTGCGCAGCGCGCGCCTGGCGGTTGCACCCGAGGCGGCGCCCGGCGACTGCGTAGACTGCGGCCTTTGCGTGCAAACCTGCCCGACCGGCATCGACATTCGCGGCGGCCTGCGCATGGAATGCATTGCCTGCGCCCAGTGCATCGACGCTTGCGACGCCGTGATGGACAAGCTCAAGCGGCCGAGCGGGCTCATCGGCTACAGCACCCAGGCTCGGCGCGAAAGTCGCAAAGGGCGCTGGCTGCGCCCGCGCGTGTTCATCTACGGTTCGGTCTTGGCCGCCATTTCCACGCTGCTTGTGGTGATGGGTGCCAAGGCACAGCCGAACGACGTGATCCTGCTGCGCGGGCTGGGCATGCCTTTCACCGTGCTTCCGAACGGCGACATTGTGAACCCTGCGCGCATCAAGATCAGCAACCGCGAAAACACAGATCGGGTCTACACCGTCGAACCGGTCGACGGCAGCGCGCGCTTGCTGCTCGACGATGAGCCGCTGCGGGTCGCCGCCGACGGGACGCTGGTGCGCGCATTCTTGATAGAGGTGCCGCCCTCGGTCTTCAAGAACGGCCAGTCCGAGGTCAAGCTGCGCGTGCGCGATGGCCACCAGTTCGATAAGCAAGTGGGCTACCGGCTGCTCGGCCCGCAAGGAGGTGGAGGGTGACGGCGAAGGCCAAGCGGTCTTTGCGCTGGCCGGCGGCGATTGCGGGGATGTTGCTTCTGCACGTCGTTGGCATGATCGTCGTGGTTCTCATCGCCACCCGGGATCCCAGCTTCGCAGTCGAGCCCAACCACTACCAGAAGGCGCTGGCCTGGGATGCCTTCGAGGCGCGCGCACGGGCCAGCGCGGCCCTGGGCTGGAAGCTCACGGCACGCACCGACGCCGCGCTGGACGGCGCCGGTACCCGCGGCGTCGATCTGGCCATCACCGACCGCGACGGAAAACCTGTGACTGGTGCGCGCGTGGCTATACTGGCTTTCCCGCACGCGCGTGGGGAAGACCGCCTTCGCGTGGATTTGCCCGAGGGCGCGCCGGGACACTACGCGGCCCACGAAAGAATGGTGCGAACCGGAGTCTGGGAGCTGCGTGTGGTGGCGAAGCGCGGCGACGACAGCTTCACCGCGACGCTGCTTCACACCGTGGAAGGAACGCCATGACCCCGCTTTGCGGCGCCGTCTTTTTAGCCAGCCTCCTCGGCAGCCTCCACTGCGCCAGCATGTGCGGGCCTTTCGTGGCTTTCGCCGTATTGAAAGATGCGCGGCGCGGTCCGTGGCTTCTGCAGGCGCTCTATCACGGCGGGCGCTTGCTGGCGTACCTCGCGCTCGGCGCGCTGGCTGGCGGTGTCGGGGCTTCACTCGATTTCGGGGCCTCCTTGCTCGGCATCGGCCGTGTCGCCGGAGTGCTTACTGGCGCCATGCTGGTCCTCATGGGCGGCCGCCGCGTGTTGGCGACGCTGGGCGTGCGCACGCCGTATCTCGCCGGCACGGTAACCGTCGGGCGATTGCTGGCCCGCGCTCAGACCCGGGTTATGCGGGCCGCACCCACGGTACGGTCCCTCGGTACGGGCCTTTGTACGGCGCTGCTTCCCTGTGGCTGGCTGTACGCTTTCGTTGCCATGGCCGCCGGCACTGGCGGCGCCATGCGTGGGATTTTCCTGATGCTGGTCTTCTGGACCGGTACGGTACCCATCCTGGCCGGCATCGGCGCAGGCATACGCCAGGCGCTGGGCCGGGCGGGCCGCTTGGTTCAGGTCGCCACCGCGGTCTTGGTGATTGGCCTCGGCATGCTCTCCATCGTCGGACGCTGGAACATCGTGGTTCCCGCGGCCTCGGCCGCAGCGACGGCGCCGGAGCATCACCGATGTCACTAGCCGTCGGGACAAAGGCCTCGGCCATCGACGTCGCCCTTGCATGCGCCCACTGCGGCCTCCCCGTGCCCGCGGGCATGATCGATGTCAACGCCGCCGAGCAGTTCTGCTGCAAAGGCTGCCGGGTCGTGCGCGCGACCATCGAGGCATGCGGCCTTGGCCAGTATTACGGCATGCGCACCGACGAGGCCGCCGCCCCTGCGCAGCCGACCGGCCGGGCTTACCTGGAATTCGACGATCCGGCCTTCCTCGACCAGCACGCGCCGCTGGTCGCCCCGATCGTGCGAACCATCGAGCTCGTGCTGGAGGGCGTTCACTGCACGGCCTGCGTGTGGCTGCTGGAAAAGCTTCCTCGCGTGCTGCCGGGCGTGGTCGAGGCACGACTCGATTTGCGCCGCGCCAGCTTGCGCGTGACCTGGGACGCGCAGGCGCTGGCGCTCTCGAAGATCGCGCGCACCCTCGACGGATTCGGCTATCGCCCGCACGCCGGACGCGATCCCGGGGCGAGAGCCGCCCGGCAGCGCGAGGATCGGCGCCTGCTGGCCCACATCGGCGTGGCCGGGGCGGGCGCGGGCAACGTCATGCTGCTCGCCTTCGCCCTGTACGGCGGCCACTTCCACGGCATCGAAGCCGAGTACGCGCGCCTGTTCCGTTGGACCAGCCTGCTCATCAGCCTGGTGGTTCTGCTCTGGCCGGGCAGTATGTTCTTGCGCGGGGCCTGGGCAGCGCTACGCACCCGCAGCGCGCACCTCGATTTGCCCATCGCCATCGGTCTTGTGGCGGGCACCATCGCGGGCACGGTCAACACCGTCCTCGACCGCGGCGACATCTTCTTCGATTCGCTCACCGGCCTCGTGTTCCTGCTCTTGGTGGGCCGATTCATCCAGCGCCGAATCGAGCGTCGCGCCGCCGATTCGGTCGAGTTGCTCTTTTCCCTGACCCCGGCCTTCGCCCGCCTGCGCGAGGGCGGTGTGGTGCACGAAGTGTCCGTCGATGCGCTCAAGCCCGACCACGTCGTCGAGGTTCGCCCGGGCGAGTCCTTTCCCGCCGACGGCGTGGTCCTCGACGGCCAGTCGTCGGTCAACCTGGCCCTTCTCACCGGTGAAGCCCGCCCGCAGCCCGTGCGCGAGGGCAGCGTCATCTTCGCCGGATCGGTCAACCTCGGACGCGTCCTCGGCGTCCGCGTGACCGCCAGCGGCCGGGCGACCCGGGTCGGCAAGCTCTTGGCCCTGGTGGAAGAGTGCAGCCGCAGAAGAGCCCCCATCGTGCGCTTGGCCGATCGATTGGCGGGCTGGTTCACCGTGGTGGCGATGGGGCTCTTCGTGGCAACCCTGGTTCTGTGGCTCTTCCTCGATCCCGGCCGCGCGGTGGAGCGAGCGGTGTCACTGCTCATCGTCAGTTGTCCATGCGGGCTGGGCCTGGCCACGCCCTTCGCGGTCTCGGTGGCGCTCGGCCGGGCGGCCCGCCGAAAGATTCTGGTCAAGGGTGGAGAGGTGCTGGAGAAGCTCGCTCGCCAATCCAAGACCTCATCGGTCCTATTTCTCGACAAGACGGGAACCCTGACCGAGGACCGACTGGGCGTGGTGGACTGGCGCGAATCTCCGGCCGGAGCGCCTGTACACCTGCGTGCCTGGGTCGCCGCGGTCGAGAAGCAATCGGCCCACCCCGTTGCGCAGGCGTTTGCCGACGCCGACGGGGGTGATGCACAGGTCAAAATGCTGGCTGCACACGCCAATGGCGTGGAAGGCCAAGCCGAGGGGCGGTCGCTGCTGGTCGGCTCGGAGAGCTTCGTGCGAGCCCGAATCGCAGATGTGCCCGCATGGGCCGAGGATGCCCGCCGCGAGCTCACGGCGCAGGCGCTGACCCCGGTATGGATCGCTCTCGACCAAGCTGTGGTCGCGCTGGCCGGCGTGGGAGGACGAATTCGCGACGACGCTGCGGCCACCATTGCGACGCTCAAGTGCCGCGGCCTGCGCATCGAGATTCTCTCGGGCGACCACCCTGACACGGTGAAGTCGGTGGGCGCCGCGCTGGGGCTGCCACCGCACAGGTGTCACGGCGACCTCTCGCCGGAAGACAAGGTGAAGGCAGTGGAAAGTGCCGCAGCCTCGGGGCCCGTGTTCATGGTCGGCGACGGGGTCAACGACGCCGCAGCCTTATCGGCGGCAACCGTCGGCATCGCGGTCCACGGCGGCGCCGAGGCCAGCCTGGCTGCGGCCGACGTCTACTTGGGCCGACCGGGGATCTCGCCGATCGTCGATGTCTTTGCAAGCGCCGAGCGGACACTGCTCGTCATTCGTCGCTGTCTCGCGGTTTCGCTTGGATACAATCTGGTCGCGGCCACACTGGCCATCACCGGGGTCGTGAACGCCTTGCAGGCCGCCGTGCTCATGCCCGCGGCGTCCTTCACGGTGCTCGGCATGGCGCTTTGGATGCGAACCTTCGCCAAGGAGCCCAACCCGTGTCGGTGATCTACCTGCTGCTTCCCCTTGCCTCTGCGCTGGGCGGGATCGCGGTCTGGGCCTTCGTGCGCGCCACCCGCGCCGGCCAGTTCGACGACCTGGAAACCCCAGCGCATCGAATACTTCACGACGACGAGCCGGCGCCTTCTCCGCGCCGCTGATGTCCAGGCCGCAGCCCCCGCTTGGGCTCAGTTGGCGGTTACGTTGGCGATTGGGAAACTGATGCTTCCGTTCCCGCCCCCAGCCTCCACGTTGATGTGAACCGAGGTCAGGTTCCCCAGGCTCCAGCCCTGGGCCTTCCACGCCGCGAAGTGGTCGCTGATGGTAATGGTCCCACAATTACGAGCCGTCTTCCGCACACTCCACATCTGGGTCCAATTGCCCGAGTGACCAGCTTCGCAAGCATTGCCACCGGTTCCGCTGGTCGAGTTCGACTTCAAGTAGTAGCTGCCCCCGTCGATGGTGGCTGTAACACTACTCGTCTGGGTCGGCATACCGTTGAACGAGTCCTCGACGATATACCACTCAACACAAGGACTCTGCGTCCACCCATACATTCCAATGGACGAGTAGCCACCGCCGGATCCGGTTCTTGACTCAACGAACTGGGCCAAAATCGATGTGTAGGCGGTGGCGTTCTTGCCGTTCAAATCCAGGCCGAGATGGGCCAGGAAATCGCCGCCATTGTTCCAAGATGCACTGAACGCGTGGGCATTGGCAAAAGTGACGATGGTTCCGCCGCTTCCATTCGACCAGATGCCATAGTTGAGGCCGTCGGCCGTGCCATTCACATTTGATCCGCTGTGCGATGTGCCACCGCTCGGCATGGTCGCGTTGCAGTCGACGGCGTCCGTACTGGTGCTGCTGGTTGAAGTGGAGCCACCGGTCGCGCCGCTGGTGCCCGCCGTGCCGGTTCCTGCGCCGCCCATGCCCGGGCCACCGTCCCTTCTCACGCCGCCCGAGCCCACCGGCAAATCGCGACCCGCATCGCGGCCCATCGAGCCACCCGCCGCGCTGGTGCCGCCGGACCCGGTATGACCACCCGTTGCGCCCCCGGCGGCCACGGATCCACCGGAGCTCATCACGCCACCCGCTCCGGGCTGGCCTCCTGTGCCGGGGGAGGCGGTGCTTCCGCCACTGTTGGTCGTTCCACCCGAGGCGCTGCCCCCAGTGCTGGAGGAGTTGCTGGCCTCCCCGCCGGTTCCACCGGAGCCGCCGCGGGCGGTGGCGCCGCCGGGACTGGTGGTCCCGCCAGATCCAACCTCGTCGCCTCCCGAGGCACCGCAGCCACCGAGGGTCAAGCTTAGGATTCCGGCGATCAACAGGGTCTTTGGCGGATGGCTGGTTCTCATCGGTGCGCTCCTTCGCGGCCCACGAATCTCGACAGTACGTACTGAGGTTAGAGACCTCAGTTGTTCGCGATAGGTCTGTCGATTGTTAGATAAGTTAGACTCATAGCGCATGGGGCTATGGTCCGCGAAGCGAGAGAGCGGGTGAGATCGCTGCACCCCAGCGACGGGAGCGCGTGGTAGACACCTTAAAGCTTCACTTTGCCCCCAGGATCGACGCGCGTAAGGCGCTGTCGACGGGTTTCGATCTCCTGCGCTTCGTCCGGCGCGCGGACGACGGAGAGTCTTAGCCACGTGCCTTCGCGCGCAGCAAACGGCAACACCGTCCGCGGCACCTGGTGCCGCTTCTCGCCGACCAGCAACCAGGCAACGTCATCCTCGATCTCGTCCACGAACAGAAGCACGCTGTCATCGCTCATGGCAGCCTCCCCGGCTCCGGGTGTTTTTCGGTCCAGAAATTCACGGCGTCCCCGTCCAGATCCAGGTGAATCGTCCCCTCCTGCGCGGTTTGCATGACTGGCACGTCCTTCAGGCGTTCCAGCGTTTCGGGGTGCGGATGCTTCGCATCCCCGGCGGCATTGCTCACGAGAGCCAGATGTGGCGATACCGCGTTCAGGAACACCGCCGTCGACGACGTCCGGCTGCCGTGGTGGCCGACCTTCAGCACCGTCGAGCTCAGCGCCCTCTTCGACTCGGTCAGCCTTTTTTCGGCCTGGGCCTCGGCATCTGCCGCAAAGAGTATGCTCGTCCTGCCGATCTCCAGGCGCGACGGCACGCTGTTGGCATTGACCAGATCGGACGAGCTCTCGATGAAGGGTTTGGGCGGGCCCAGCAGGGTCAGTATCGCACCCTGTCCAAGATCGATCTGTCGCCCCATTTCCGCCTGATACTGCGGAATCTGACGTTTCTCCAGGACCTCCAGCAGGCGCGCATAGATCAAGCTCGGGTGCGGATAGCCACTGTCCATGAACAGGCGCGCACCACAGTCCTCGACCACCTTCCGCAGGCCACCCAAATGATCGGCATGCCGGTGGGTCAGCAAAATCATATCCAGCGGACAGGCCCCGCGTTGGCGCAAGGCCGCGAGCACCGCCGGTGAAGCTTCGGCCTCGCCACCGTCGATGAGAAGGTGTTTTCCAGACGGTGCCGACAGCAAGATGGAGTCGCCCTGCCCCACCGCGATGACGTCCACATGCAGCGGGGCCTGACCTGACGGCGCCGGCACTTGCGTACGCGAGCACGCGAGCGTCTGCATGACCAGGTCCAGGGCCAGCAGTCGAACAAGCCGCACCTGCAAGGGCATGAACCGAGGTTAGGCAGGAAATCCCAGCAAGGAAAGAAATCAGACCGCGCAACATGCCTGCTTATCGGCGTGGGCGAAAAATTGTTGCCCAAGGGTCGCAGAGCGCCTCTTAGAGCGGCTGCACGAGCGGGGGCGGCGATAGGCGCTCGGCCTGGTAAGAGCCTGCGCCCAGCGGCAGGGTGATCTGCCAGACCACCTGCCCGTCGGTCGGGCGAACCTCGAAGATGTGGGTCTCGGTGGTCTGGTTGCGGAAGCCGGCCACCACCAGGACATCGCCGTTGGCCAGGCGATCGGCGTCGCCCCAATAGGGCGTGTACCAATTGGTCGTGTACCAGCTGTCGACGCTGAAATCGCCCGGGAACACGAAGGTCGGTGTGGCCTCCATGGTTGACTCGTTCAGCTTGACCTCGATAACGCTCGAAGTGACCCCGGGCGGCGGCGTGAGCGATTCTCCTCCATTGCTGTAGAGTAGAATGGTTCCGTCCGCGTGTATTTCTGGATCATGCTGATCCGCAAAGCTCGCGCTGCTTGGCACGAAGGTAAAATTGCCGCCCGCTTGGCCCCCGAGGACCCAAATCACACCTTGGTCGCCCGAGCGTCTGGCTTTGATGACGCCCTGGAAGCGACAGCTCAGATAGAAGACGTCGCTGTCCAGGTCCACGGTTACCGAATTCGGATGACACCAATCCTTTGCTGCATCGGCGGGTGGCTCGATGTGATCGAACAGATTCCAGGACCACGCCACCTGGTTGTCGGGCGTCAGCTCCTCTACCAGCGCTCCGCCGATGCCGTTGGCGTTGGTCAAGTCGCGGAACAGAACGTAGTTGCCGTTCGGCAGCTTATTGGCAAAGTGGGACATGGGCGCCGTAGCGGGATCGGAGGTCGACGCCGTGGCGGGCGGCTGCGCAGGGCCCTGCCACAAGACATTGCCAGCCAGGTCGATCTCCTTGGCCGGCTCGCCCGACGACGGCCCGAGCACGAGGTTGTGGTTGGGGAGCACGCGCAGAGAAACGTCGCCCCGGATGTCGGCGGTGGTGCCGTTGATGAAGTACCAAACCGGCCGGCCCTCCATGTCGTACATGACCATGATGCCAGGTGCGCTTCCGCTGAAACCACCGAACGTACCGCCCGTAGCGGCCGGCATGATGTTGGCGAGGGTCCACCCCGCCTGGGCGCCGCTGGTATCGCCCACGGTTTGGGTCGCCACGGGTAATCCGGTCGGCAGCGATCCCGTGGTGAAGATGCCCTCGGCGTTGGCCGAGCCGCCCGGGTTCTTGGAAACCGCCTTGATCAGATAGTCGGTGTCCGCGTGCATTCCGATGACCAGCACACTGTGCTGGGTGACGGATTCATCGGCCACGATCTGAAACTGGTATTGACCGTCCGAACCGAACTGCACCTCCGAGTCGGCAGCAACGTCGGTGGTCCAACTTACGAAGCAGGACAGGGTGTTGTTGGGATTCGCTTCGATGCGAAGGCCAGACATGGTCGGTGCCGCTACCGAGGCGTCGGTCGCGCCGGGCTCTCCGCCCGCGCCACCAGAGCCACCGGCGCCCGCAAGGCCACCCGTGCCCACGGCTATTCCGGCGGCGCCACCACTTCCCTGCAGAGCTCGCGCTCCGCCGTTGCTCCCGCCACCGCCGGATCTCGCCGGGGCGCACCCCCACAGGGCCAGCAGCAAGAATCCAACGGGAGTCCCGCATGCTCCTGTCCTCATCACACGGGAATACATCCCATGATTGTAGAAGCGCCCTGCGGGGATGCACAAGCAAAACCGGACCACGGCACTCCCGTTGGCTCGGAGTATCGACAAGGTGCGAAGGTCAACTGACCGGCTGCCGAGGGCCGTTCCCCGCATGACCACGAAGGGAAATGAGTACCCGCGGCAAGGAATCCAGGCTAGCGTGGGCCCGCATTCCAAAGACAGCCTCCGATATGAAAGCCGCACCAATCTCCCGGTCACCACTTTCCGGAGCTGTGCTCACTTTGCAGAGCGGCTCAATCGCGGTCGCGACGGCCCTGATTGTAAGCTTCCTCGTCGTCGGCCTCGGGCGCCTGTTCTATCCCTACGAGCTCGAATGGATGGAAGGGGGCTCGGTCGATCACGTGCGATGGCTGCTCGCCGGTCATCCGCTCTACGTTCGTCCCACGCTCGCGTTCATTCCCTACATCTACACGCCCGTCTACTACTACCTGGCCTCGGTCCTGTGCTGGTTCGTTGGCGTTGGGTTTTGGCCGTTGCGCGCGATCTCCATCGGCGCCACCCTGCTCACGCTCGTGGTTTTGTACCAGCTTCTGCGGCACGAAATCCGGAGTCGCTACGCGGCCTACCTGGGGGTCGCCTTCTATGCCGGAACCTTTCCCCTGACTGGATATTGGTTCGATCTGGCTCGGGTCGATTCGCTAGAAATCCTGTTTCTCGCCTTGGCCATCTACTCTGTGAGACGCCAGGACTCGACCAGAGCCGCGGTCGTGGCTGGGCTCTCGGTTTCCTTGGCTGCACTGACCAAGCAGCCTGGCATCGCGGCCGTCTTGCCCATCGGCCTTTATTTGGCCGTATGCTCGCGCCGGCGCCTGGCGGTCTTTCTACTGACCGTGGGCCTGGGCTTGGGCGGCGGGTTTCTTGCCTTGGACCGCCTGAACCATGGTTGGCTGCGCTACTACACCATCACGCTTCCGTCGAGCCACGAGGCGAAGGCGTCGGCGGTGCTCGAGTTCTGGAGTGATGACGTCGTGCGACTGCTTCCCCTTGGGATAGCCCTGGGGTTGGCCGGATGGCTCGCGCGCCGGCAGGACAAGCCTCGGCGGTCGAACCTGTCCTTTTACGGGCTGGTGCTGCTGGTTCTTCTGGTGACGTCCTATTCCTCGCGCATCCACGCCGGCGGAGAGAAGAACGTCATCATGCCGGCGTTCCTTGGTGCCGCGCTCGGGTTTGCCATCGTCACGCACTTCTTCAGATCTCGGAAAGTCTGGCCCCATCTGTTCGCGTTGCTGCAGCTTTCGCTGTTGCTCTACCTACCGTGGAAGCAGCTTCCGTCGCCGTCGGACAGGTTGGCGGGCGACACCTTCAGCGCGCTGCTGGGACGCCTGGATGGCGAGGTCTATCTGATGGACCACGGCTACTACCCAGCCCGCGCGGGCAAACGGACCTTCGCGCAGGGCATGGCGGTCGTGGATGTGCTGCGGGCGGACCAGGGCCCGGCGGGACAAGCGCTTGCCGCCGAGATGACCGCTGCCGTAGGCGCCCGGCGTTTCGCCGCCATCATCGTAGGCACCACAGTACCGCAGCCGGGAGCGCTCGACGATTCGGCTTGGAACGACGGCATCCAACTGCCGTGGATGCCCGCGGGCTTCCTCTCCGGGATCGAGGTCCGCTACGCACCCGCCATGCATCTCTTCCACGACTCGTACGACTTTGCGCCGATCGTCGGTTGGCGGCGGCGGCCGGCGGTCGTCTACCTGCCGCGGGTCCAGCGCGGACGACCGTCACCGCAGCCCTGACGGGGAATGCGGGAGGATCCCGCGCGTTCCATCACGGGTTGGCGAGAGTCGCCCACGTGTTGGGCGCAGCCAGGCCATTCTTAACACCGGTCATGATTCCGCTCACAATCGACTGTTGAGTCACGGCGCCGGAGCTCCGGTCGAAGAGGGAGAACGACTCGCTGCCCGAGCCACCGTTATCCCACCAGACGGGAACGATGGCGGCGGTTGTGGTGTCTTGAGAATAGGCCAGGGCGTGCGCCGCCCTATTGGCGGTTGCTTGTGCCGCCATGGAACCCCATTCGCCGATGAAGATGACCTGCGTCGGCAACCAGACCCGAATCTGCTGGGCAATGGAATTCTGCATGCTGGTGTAGTCCGACGAGCTTCCCCACGCGTACGGCGTCGTGCTGAGACCGAAGTTCGTGGGGTAGTAGGTGTGCAGCGAGATCACGAGATTGGGGTCGTTGATGAAGCTCACTTTTTGCATCGACTGGATGCCCGACTGGATGGGGCTGGCACCGACCGGCTGGATCATCACGATGCGGGTGGCGTTCGCGCCGCCGGTGTCTCGGATCGCTTTGAAGCACGCCTCAAGGTACAGATTGAGATCCGTTTGCGCCTGCGCCGTATTGCCGCCGCCCGCCTCATTGGGCTCGTTGAAGCACTCGAGCATCAGGCGGCTGTCGAAGGATTTGAAGGCGGTGGCGATCTGCGTCCACACCGCCGTAACCTCGGTCGCCACGCTCTGGGCAGCCGAGGTTGCGGGGAAGGTAACCCACCCGCCGTTGCCATCCGCCTCGTGGTGGGTGTTGACGAAAACGTACATTCCCGCATCGATAGCCCATTGGGCTGTTTGCGTGACCTTGCCCATCCAGGCCGAATCGATGGTGTAGGACGGTGCCGCCCCGATGTGGTTGGTCCAGCTCACCGGCAGCCGAAGGGTCTTGAACCCGGCTGAATGAACCGCGTTGATCAGGGTTTGAGTCGGCGTCGGGTTGCCCCAGCTCGTCTCGTTGGGGGTGGAATCGAAGGAGTTGCCCAGATTCCACCCTGGGGCCATCAGCTTGACGGCGTCCTGTGGAGTCAGCTTTCCAGTCGTGCTGGATCCGGTTGAACCGCCGGTGCCCGCACGCCCGCCGGTAGCCGTAGCGCCTCCGAGTCCGGTGGCCCCACCCGACCCGACCGTGCCGCCGAGCACGGACGCGCCACCGGAGCCGACAGTCCCGCCCGAGGGTAGCGCGCCATCGCGCCTAATTCCGGCATCCGCCACCCCGGTCGAGACTCCGCCGCTGCCGCTTGCGCCGCCGCTGCCGCTCTGTCCGCCGGTGGAAACTCTGTCACCTGTCCCGCCGCCACCGCCCGTGCTGCCGCCGCTGCCCATCATGCCCCCGCTGCCCATGCTGCCGCCGCCGGATCCGGCAGTCACGGGGGAGCCCCTGCCGCCCGTGCCACCGCTCGGACCGGAGCTGTGACCGCCCACGCCAGAGGTGACTACGGCGCCGCCCTGCCCGCCCGATCCTGGCGTGCCTGATGACGGAGGCGCGTCACTGGAGCAAGCCACGAGCACTTGTCCAGCCAGAAGTACGATGACCGAAGCTGGATGGAATCGCAGGGCCCTTCCGGTCTGTTGGGGGCAGTCAAACATCTAAAGCCTCCTCGGGGGATTCACTTAGTCTGTAGCTTCTCGGCTGAAAACAGCTCACGGCTGAGAGCAGCTTTCCAACTCTTCAACGTCTTACGGAGCTGGATCGGGAAGAATCACCGCAGCTGGGTCGATTCCGCCAACTCATCTTCCAGCGCCTGCCAGTCGAGCCGGGCGCCGATGCGGGCGAGCACGGCATAAAGCCCAATGCGGATGCGGAATAGGAACATAAGCTTTCCCGGCAGGCGCATGTGCAGAATGGCCTTCTTCATCTTGACCACCTGCCGAATCGAGATGGCGTGGTCGGATGTGACCGCGTGGTGACCGGACGCCAGCAGGGGCGCGTAGAACCCCCGCAGAAGTGAGCGCGTTATATCGAAGTCCTGCAGCGGATTGAACATTCCGATGGCCGATAACGCAGCCTGGGTGGCGCGCGCATCGTCGGCGCGAACCGCGCGCGACAATCGCACCAAGCCGGCGACCAGGTCGCGGTCGAACTCGCGCACGCAACCATGATCGAAGATCGTGATCCGCCCGTCGGGCTGGAACAGCAGATTGCCGGGATGGGGATCGGCGTTGAAGAGTCCGTGGCGGTACAGGGTTCCGACGTAGAACTCGTAAAGAGCGCGCGATGCCCGCACCCGTTCGGATTGAAAGGGCGCGGCGGTCAGAAATGCCTCGAGGCCAAGTCCGTCGTGCCACGTCGAGGTGAGCACGCGCGGTCCGCACACGCTGGGGTGAACCACGGGAATGGCGATGAACGGGTGCTCCGCGTACGTCGTCTGAAACAGGGACTGCCTGCGCGCCTCGAGGGCATAGTCGCATTCTTCGAGAAATCGCGCCTTCGCCTCGGTCAAGACCTCTTCCAGGTTCAACCCGGGCGCGGTTAGACGCGCGAACGCGGTTCCCAGCGCGGCGGTCTTGAAATCGGCGCGAATCGCGTCAACGATGCCCGGGTGCCTTACCTTCACCGCCACCTGGGTTCCGTCGTCGAGAACCGAGCGATGGACTTGTCCGATGGAAGCGCTGGCGACGGGCTCCCGCTCCAAGCGGCTAAGCAACCCGCGTCCCCGCACGCCCAAATCCTCTCGGATGGTTTGCAGAACCTCGCTGAAGGCAGCGGGCTGCGACATGGTTTGCAACACCGAAAGCATGCGTCGCGTTTCGGGGCTGAGCGAGAGATCGACGTACGAGAGAATCTGCCCGAGCTTCATGGCCACGCCCTTGAGCTCGCCGAAGGACTCGACCATCTTGGCGAGCGCCTCGGGCGAAAGGCGACCCAGGCCGAAGTCGTCCCCCCGCAACCTGCCCGCCAGCATGTCCATACCCACCCGCGCTGCAGCGGTCGCGGTCTTCTGCAACCGCCCCAGGCTGGAGGTCGAAATTCGCTTACCCTCCTTGGCGCGGAGTTTGTCGACGAGCTCTCTTGCCGGATCGTGGGCCATGCACACCTTCAGGTGCAAGCGGACTATGTTCTGCCCGCGCTGTCAAATTTGCATCGGCGTCAGCGCCTGGGCAGGAGGTACCAGCGATCGGATTCGGTGTCCACGTCCTGAATTCCGTCGTGTGGCTGGGATGGCACCCCGCCCAGCGTGGCCCGACCGTCCGAGGAAAATTGCAGCTCGGGAAACTCGACCTGACACGCCGGATCGGTGTGCACGACCAGGAGAGGCAGGTCGGTAGACGAACCGAGCAGTTTGTGTTTGATGCGAAACGCGCGGCAGCCAGGGTCGAGCTCCGAGCGATGGACCACGCAATGCGAGGCGCCCCAGGCCAGGTGAACGGTCGGCAGTCGATCCGGGGGCCGATGGACCACGACGTAGGCGTCGCCTTGGATGCTCTTCGGGTAGCGCTTGACCGATAGGCTGCCCCATTGCGGGTGCTTGCCGTCGGTCTTGACCAGGTTGTGCGCGAGCACCCTGCCCGCCTGCTTGGCCAAATCGACCATCCCAATTTGCTGAAAGTGGTAGCTGCCGGCAAGCCCGGCGGCCAGCGCGGCGTCGACGGCGGCGTTGGTCGCCCATACCATGCCGGGAACCGTGGTGGGCTCCAGACGCGCGCAGGTCACGATGGTCTTGCCGAACGCATCGGGCGCATCGTTGAAGGGGCTCCTTTCGATCAACTCCACGTCGCCGTAATGAACCGCGATGCGTGCCTGGAAGGGCCACAAACCGTACTGCTTTTGCCGCTCGCGGCCGGCGCGCGTGTTGAAGTGGTTGTGAATGCGCCAGGCATGCTCGAGTGCGTTTCTGATATCGGCGGGATAGACCAAGAGGACGCCATCGCCGGCGGGCTTGACCACGTAGCGCGCGGCAACGTCGTCGCCCAAGGTCGCGCGCAGGTCGTCGCGGATACCACGCCCGAGGCGGCCCATCAGATGGTCGAACTTGAGCAGCCACTCGTGCTGATCGGCCAGCGAGGCATAGCGCTCAACGTCGGCGCACACGACCGCCGCGGGCCTTAATCTTGATTCTATCGGTTGCTCTTGCGCACCCATGGTTGATGGGGCCGCATAGTAGCCGCCAAGAACCGGTATTGAAACGCAAACCGTGGCCAACCGCCACGAGCGGAGTCGGACCGCGCGAAGAAGACGCGGCCCGTCCGGGGCTGTGCAACCCGCGCTACTTCTTCAGGCTGCGGCAGGCCTTCACCAACGCCTTCGCCTCATCCGGCGATACCTTCATGGCGGGCATCACCATCTTCCCGTCAGCGCCCTTGTATCCCTCGAGAATAATCTTCTCCCATTGCGCATCAGTCGACCCAGCCTGAACCTTCGCATCGGTCAGATCCTTGATGCCGAGCTTCTTGCCCATCGAAGTCTGCGCCTTGCCGTCCTTGCCGTGGCAGCCGGCGCACTTCTTGCCGAACATCTCCGTGCCGTCGGCTCGCGCAGCACCCGCCGTGCCAAGAGCAAACACCAGTGCCATCATCGCAGAAAAGAAAGTCCTCATGGTCGCATTCCTCCTTCGAGCTAGATTGAGTCCACAAATCCGGACCGTGCGTGTCTTACTTCGTCTTTGACTAACACAAGGGCCCGGCTATTCAAATAGCAGGCTAACGCCGAATCGCGTCACAGGGCGCTAGACCAGTTTGCAGCGTGACTTGATGTCGGCCGCGACCCGCGCGATGCCATCATCGTCGATGCCGAGCAGCGACCGCCCGACCATGACCTGGGCGTCGTTGTCGTCCGTCGAGACCTCGCCGAGGTAGATGCCAAGCTGTTTGGCCAGAGCATTGCCGAAGTGAACCGCATTCGCGATCGACTGCCGGTTGGCGGCGTCGTAGTCGGAAAACTCGAGCACGGACTTCTGCACCTCTTCCGAAAACTGCCACTTCTTCGCCAAATTCACGCCAATCTTGCGGTGAGTTCGCTCGATGACGCCTATCCATGTGTCGGCGTCGATCCATAGCTTGGGGTTCCGCTGCGCGATTTGCGCCTCGGCCTCAAGCAACATGATCGCAACCACCGGTTTGCCGATGTCGTGCAGCAGCCCGGCCACGTAGCACAGCTCCGGCTCTTCGACCCCCGCAAGCACCGCGACGTTCTGGGCAAGAATGGCCACCGCGCGCACGTGTTCCCAGATCAGCCGAGTCGCATCGGCGGATTTGGAATCGCGCGATTCCATCACCCGGTGGGACGAGGATTCGGCGAGGATACTGCGGATCTTCTGATGGCCGAGCTTGCTCACGGCCTGCTCTAGCGTCCGCGCTCCCGATCCGTTCGCTTGCCGCATGACCAAGGCCGCGAGGATGGGATCCAACTCGACGGTGGCCACCAAATCCTTGATGCTGGCATCGGGTTTGCGGACCACGTCGTTGGCCCTCGCGGCGATGGCAGGCAAGAGCGGCAGCGTGAGGTTGTCCTGCGCGATGCGGTTGTCGAGGATGAGCTCGAGCTGTTCTGCCAGCTTCATGGGTCGCTACTCGGTATCATGCCGTCGGCCGATGTGGCTTTTCTGTCACGCGTCGCCGGGGCGGCGCGAGACTTGTCCATCCATAGATGCGTCAGTTCGGCCAACGATCTTGAGGGAGGACCACCGCTATCGCGCGGTCATCTCGCTCAGCGCATTGCAGAATTCGCGGGCGAGCTACTTTAGCTGGTAGTAGATCGATCGGAGATAGCGCTTCGGATCGAGTCGGTTGGAGATGCCAGTGAGCGACTCGGTCGAGCCGATAATGAGGCACCCGTCTGGTGCCATCACGCGTGTGATGGCATCGAACAAGATCCGCCTGTCCGCCTCGGAGAAGTAGATGGCCACGTTGCGACAGAAGACCACGTCGAACCGGTTGGGAAAGGAAAAGGGTTCAAGCAGATTCATGGTGCGAAACGAGGTCAAGGCGCGAATCTGGTCCGACACCTTGTAGTCTGGCCCGTCTTGCCTGAAGTACGCGGCCAGTTTCTCTGGAGGAAACCCGCGATCGAGCTCGAGCTTCGTGTACTTGCCGTAACTCGCCTGCGCGACCACCTTGTCGGAGATGTCCGTGCCGAGGATTCGGATGTCGTACTTGCTCATGTCTACCAGGGTCTCGCGGCACGTGATCGCCGTGCTGTACACCTCTTGCCCCGTCGAGCACGCCGCACTCCAAATGCGTAGGGTGACGGGCTTGGCTCGACCGAACTGCTTGACCCGCGCATCCACCAGCTGAGGAAGGAGCTTCTGGCGAAGCAAATCGAAGGGCGCGGTGTCGCGAAAGAACGAGGTTTCGTTGGTGGTGATGGCGCCGATGACCTTGCGCTTGAGCGCGCCCGTGTTGTCGGCCAAGACCTTGTCGAACAGCTCCCGGTATGACCGGCTGCCGGTGTCCCGCAGCAGCGCGGACAGCCGGGTCTCGATCAGATACGCTTTGCTCGGGTCAAGCGAGATCCGCGTTATTGAGTAGACGTAGCTGGACCACAACGAGAACTCGTTGCCTTCCAGTCGGTTCACGTACCCCGCCCTTTGACGATGGCCAGGATCTTCGCCGCGATCGCGTCGATCGGCAACACCACGTCCACCAGCCCCGCCTCGATGGCAGATTTCGGCATGCCAAACACGACCGAGGTCGACTCGTCTTGCGCGATGCTGAAGCAACCATGGCGACGCAGCAGGCGCAGACCCAGGGTACCGTCGCTGCCCATCCCGGTCAGGATCACGGCCATGCTTCGACCGGGAAGGTTGTTGGCCGCCGAACGGAAGAGATAGTCGACCGCCGGGCGGCAGTTGTTCTCCGGCGGATCGTCGGTGGTTTGCGCGCGCAATGCCCCGTCAGGACCGGTTACGAGGCGAAGTTGCTTTCCCCCAGGTGCGATGAGTACCCGACCTGCTTCGAGCTTTTCGCCGTCGGCAGCTTCACGCACCTGCAGGGTACACTTGCTGCCCAGGCTTTCGGCCAGCGACTGGGTGAATACCGGCGGCATGTGCTGGACCACCACGACGGGGACGCCCAGATCGCGCGGCAAGGGCGGAAGCACGCGCATGAGCGCTACCGGACCGCCGGTCGACACGCCTATCAGAACGACGTCAGGACGCGAGCTCGGCGCTCGCCCCGTCGACGCCGGCCGGTCGCTCCGAAGCGACGACCGAGCACCCGCGGCGCCGGCTTGGCCAGAGGCGCGGGCGGCAGCAACCGGGGCGCCCGGCTGCAGGATGTTGCGAATTTGCCGGCGGTGAGACAGCGCCCGCAGCCTCAGCGTCAGCTCCCTCACCAAGGTGGCCTTGCTCTCTTCCGCGCTCTTCCCTTGCGGCTTGGTGATGAAATCGAACGCGCCCTTCTCCAGCGCCTGCATGGTCAGGCGCCCACCTCGCTGCGTGAGAGCGCTGATGACGATGACCGAGGTGGTCGAGCTCGCCTGGCGCAAAGCTTCCAGCACGGCCAGGCCATCCAGCTCGGGCATCTCGATGTCGAGGGTGAGGACGTCCGGTTTGAGATCGGCGACCTTCTGTAGGGCCAATCTGCCGTTGGGAGCGCTTCCCACCACCTCTACGTCGGGAATGTTCGAAAGCGCCTCGGCAACTGCGCGCCGAAACAGGCTCGAGTCATCTGCAACCAGTACGCGAAGTGGCATCGGCTTGTTCGGCTACGCGGAAACGGCCTGCTGCTGAGAGTTGCCCCCGGCCGGACTCGCCTACGACGGCGAAGTCCCTCCCTTGTCCACGTCGCCCTCCAGGGTAAGAACCTTGTCCAAGTCCAGCATGGCCACGATGCGCTCGCCAGAGCGAAACACCCCGGTCATGCGATGGCTCTGGGCAGAGCGAACGTTTTCTGGAGGAGGGCCGATGTTGTCCCGGTCAACCGACAAGACATCCTGCATTTCATCCACCACAAGCCCGATGCGCTCGCCCATCCAGTCAACGATGATGATGCGTTTCTCTCCTGCGAGATCCACTTGCCCCAGCCCAAGTCGCGCAGAGAGATCGATGACCGTCGAGATGTGCCCGCGCAGATTCATCACGCCCACCACGCAGGAGGCCGCATCGTGCACGGGCGTGACCACGCTCAGGCGCACGACCTCCTGCACTTGGGCCGTTTCCATCCCGAACAGCGATCCTGACACGAGAAATGTGATGGCAAGAACCTGATGGTCGCTGTCTGCGATCCGCGCTTCCATGATCTACACCTTGAACTGTTCCGACCTTTGCTTCAGTTGTTCCGCGATGGTGGTCAATTCGCCGGTGGCTGTCTTGACTTGTTCGCTGCCGCTGACCAGCTCGGTCACGGTCGCATTCACGCTGGCGATGTCCTTCGCGATGTCCTGCGCCACCGCAGCGGTCTGCGCCACCCGCTCGTTGGCGTCTTTTACGCCCGCGGTCGCCTGGGCGATGTTTGACGCCACGTCCTTGGTCACCGTCGACTGCTCCTCGATGGCGGCGGCGATGGAGGACACGATATCTCCCACCTCCTTGATGACCTGGGCGATCTTCTCGATGTCGCCCATCGCGCCACCGGTCGATGCCTGAATGCCCGAGATCTTGCTCTTGATATCCTCGGTGGCCGAGGCGGTCTGCTGGGCCAGCTCCTTGATCTCGTTGGCCACGACCGCGAAGCCTTTCCCGGCCGCGCCCGCGCGCGCAGCTTCGATGGTTGCGTTGAGCGCCAAGAGGTTGGTCTGTGCCGAGATGCTGGTGATGGTCTCGGTGACCTTGCCAATATCCTGCGCCGCACGTCCCAGATCCCGCATCACAGCCGAGATGGCCTCCGCCTGGTTGGTCGCCTCGCTGCTGATGGCGCGCGCCTTTTCCGCGTTGGACGCGATCTCGCCCACGGTGGCGCTCATTTCTTCGGTCGCGCTGGCCACCGACGACAGATTCGCGGTGGTCTGTTCCATGGCCGCAGCGACCGAGCTGGTGTTGGCGCTCGATTCCTCGGCCGCCGCTGCGACGGTGGTCGCCAGCGATGCAACGTCCTTGTTGCCTTTGGACAGGGTCGCCGAAATGGACGTCAGCTCTCTGCTTGCGTCGGTGAGAGTCTGAGCGCCCGAACCAACCTCACCGATCATCGTTCTCAGGTTCTTCGCCAATTCCTGCGCTCCCTTGGCCAGGTCACCTGCCTCGTCCCGACGCTCCACCAGCGAAGCCCCGATCTCAACCGCCAGATTGCCCTTGCCGATCTCGCCCATCACGTTCGACACCGTTGCGATAGGCTGGGCGATGCTGCGGGTAATCGTCACGGCGAAAATGATCGAAAGCGCAAATGCCACGAGCACGATGCCGATGATGAGCCGGCGCAAGGTAGCCGCGAAGGACTGAGCCTTTTCTGTCGCCGCGCGAACCTCATGCCCCTGGATTTCCATTATGTCGTGGCCCACTCTATCCACATCAGCGAACTTGGGCAGGCTCGTCGACGTCAGGATGCTCGTCGCCTCCAGATCCTGCCCCGCAAGCAGGAGTCTCTCGATCTTGAGGTTTGCTTCGCGGGTTGACGCAACCACGTCGCTGAGCTCGTTTAGCTTCGCCAGCTCAACCGGCGACGGATTGCTTGTTTTCATCCCCTCTAGGCTCTGAATGAACCGACGCCGACCATCCTTGAGTGTTTCGTCGTGCTCTTCCCTCGCCGATTTGTCCCGCAAAGCCGCCATGACGACCAATTCGCGGGAAATCGCCGCTGACTCCTTGTCCAGTCGGGACATCAGGAAAGCTCGCGCCTGGGCGTCCAGGGCCGCCTGACTCAGCTCGGAGGCCGTGCCGTTCCCCCAAAGCGTGACAGCCGCCACCAGCAACATCATGGCCGTTATCGTGCCGAAGCCCAAGGCCAACCGCTTCCCGAACCTGATATTTCCCATTGCGCTCATGTTCATCCTTCTTCCGTCAGTGCCAACGCTTACGCGAACCCGTCCTTGCTCTCCGCCGCCGATGGCAGCACGACTCCGCGGCTCGACAACAGCGCCCGAAGGGCATCGAGCAGGTGGTCGCGGTCGAGCTTGATTTGATAGTCGTCCACGCCCGCGGCCTTGCCCCTGGCGACGTCTTCTTCGCTAGCCAGGCTGCTGAGGGCGAGGATGGGCACCTGCCCGAAGCGTGGGTCGCTGCGAACCTTGCTGGCCAGCTCGAGACCGGTCATGCGTGGCATCTCCACGTCGGTAACGATCCCTTTGACCGTGTCGGGATTCTGTTGCAGCAAATCCCACGCCGCTTCGCCATCGGCGGCTTCCAGCACCCTGTACCCATCCGATTCCAGGTAGCGCTGCACCTGGGCTCGGAAGAAGTCCGAGTCTTCGGCCAGCAAGATCTGACATTGCTCGGCCGGCGCGCTCTGCTCGGCCATGCGCTGCAAGTTCCACTCGGGATACACCGTCTGCGCCAGCTCGAAGATGTCCGCGACCAAGACGGTGCTGTCGCGAAGGATCGCCGCCCCGGCGATGCCGGTCTGGCGATGGGTAGCCACGTCGACGGAAGCCTTGGTGTCGATCACGTCCACTGGCATCGCGGCCAGCAGGCCCACCTCGCGATTCCCGACCCGCGCGACGATGACGGCCAAATCCTGGTCATCGTTGATGCTACCCACGCGCGCCACATCCGAAAGGGCGACCAGCGGCAGGAAGACGCCCCGGTATTGCATCGTGCGCTTGCCGCCGATGTTCTCGACCTGCTTGCGGGTGACCTTTTCCACCCGAACCACGTTCTCGAGCGGCGTCGCGCAAAGCTCTTCGGGGGCGTTGTAGAAAAGCAGATACGACCGGGCTTCCACGAGAGCGTCGGTGTTGGTCTCGCTCACGATGGAGCGGGCCGCGGCTGCCGCATTCGCGAGCTCGGCTTTGGCGGCAAGCCCGGCCACGTCCACGATGAGCGCGACGGTGCCGTCTCCCATGATGGTGGCGCCGGCGTATTCGGCGAGCCCCTTGAGGTGGCGCCCCAGCGGCTTGACCACGATTTCTTCGCCGGTGTGGAAGGACTCGACCACCAGGCCGTATTTCATCGCGCCGGTCGTGACCACCACGATCTCGAGATCGCTGGCTGTCCGCTGTCGCCGCTCCTCGATCTTCCGCTCGACGAGAGCGAGGTCGTTCGACGAACCGGAGTCCGACGACCCCGACTTGCCCTGCGCGGGCGACCGGCGGTCGGCCAAGCGATTGCGCCGATCGCGCCGAAGCTCGCCGGACTCTCCGTCGTCGTAGCGGCGCTCGATGCCCAGCACGTCCGCGAAGCGAACGATGGGAATCAGCTCGTCCCGCAGAAGCAGGACTTCTGCCTCGCCGATAATCTCAACCCGTTCCTTAATCTTGTCGGCGCGTATGCGCAGAAGCTCCACCACGCTGATCTGCGGAATCGCAAAGCGCTCGCCGTTCACGCTGACCACCAGCGATGGGATGATCGCCAAGGTGAGCGGAAGCTTGATGCGGAAAAGCGTGCCTTGGCCCGGCTCGGACTCGATTTCGATCTTTCCACCCAGGCGTGCCAGGTTGGTCTTGACCACGTCCATGCCGACGCCGCGGCCGGAGACGTCGGTGACCTTCTCGGCCGTGGACAGGCCGGGCAAGAAGATGAGGTCCATCTTCTCCTTGTCCGACATCGACGCGATCGCGTCCTGCGAAAGCAATCCGCGCTTGACCGCAGCGACCGCGATCTTGCCGGGATCCAAACCACGGCCGTCGTCCGCGATCTCCACCACGACTTGCCCGGCCTCGTGGCGGGCCTCGATGCGCATGGTGCCGGTGGCGCGCTTGCCGGCGCGCAGGCGTTCTTCCACGCTTTCGATGCCGTGATCGGCGGCGTTGCGAACCATGTGGGTCAGTGGATCGGAGAGTCCCTCGATCAGGCTCTTGTCCAGGCCCACGTCCTTGCCGCGAATGTCGAGCTGGATGTCCTTCTTCATGGCGTGGGCCATGTCACGCACGACCCGCGGGAACTTGCCGAGCACGTTGCCAATCGGCTGCATCCGGGTGTGCATGATCGCGTCCTGCAACTCGGAGGTGACCAGATTGATGCGCTGGAAGCTGGCCATCACGCCCCTGCATGCGGACTGGTTCAGGACCGATCGCAACTGGTTGCGGCTTAGCACCAGCTCGCCCGCCAGGTTCATCAGCGACTCCAGCAGCTCGACGCTGACCCGCAAGGTTCCCTCCGCCGCTGACCCCGCTTCCCTGTCCTTCTCCCTCGGCGCGACCACGGGCACAGGACTCGGAGGTGGCGATACGACTTCCGCTTGCGGAGCCCGCGTCTCGGACACCGCGGGCATCGACATCGTCATCGCGGTCAGATCGCGATTCGGTGCTGGCGGCGGAACGTAAGATGTATCGGGGCTGCTCACCAGGCGAACCTTCCCTGCGTCGATGTGGAACGGATCCGCGGACAAATCTACGGGCGACTTGGTGGCGAGAATGATCTGGGCTTCCAAAGGCCTGCCGCGCGGCTGGTCCAAAAGTCCGCACTTCTCCTCGTCCACACGGCAGTCGAGAAGATCCCCGATGCCCTGCAAATCGTGGAAGAATTCCGACAACGTGCGTCCGCGGTCCTCCACGTCGGCAACCAAGTCGATCTCTACGTGGTAGATGAACCTTGAACCGTCCCGGTCACCTACGCGGTCGGCACCTCGGGTGGCATTTTGTACAGCAGGCAAATCCGGATCGGTTGCGCGCGTGCCAACGCCGACCGAGCTGGCCGCTACGCCCGTGGTTGCCAGCGCGGTGAGGCTGGCGAGCAGCACGGAGGTATCCACCGCCTCCGAGCCCGCGGGATCGTTCACCATCTCGCGGAGCTTGTCGAACGCGGCCAACAAGAGGTTCGTGATCTCGGCGTTCGGCGGGAGCTTGCGCGAACGAATCAGATCCAGCACCGTCTCGGCCTTGTGGGCCAGTGCCTTGATGCTGTCGAGGCCAAAAAAGCCGCTCGCGCCCTTGATCGAGTGCGCCGCGCGGAAGACCTTGTTCACAAGGTCCTCGTCAATATTGACGCCGGCATCTTCGATGGCGAGCAGATCCGCCTCGATGGTCCCCAGATGCTCGCGCGCCTCCGCGACGAATTCCTTCAGAATGTCATCGTCCATCTGGCCCACGACACATCACCCCGTCTGCGCATTCAGGCGCTGAGCAATCCGTAAGGTTTCGAGTAAGGAATAAATGCCCTGAGAGACCGCCAACACGGACATCTGCTTCTCACCATTCCCGTAGCTGTTGGCGGCGGCCACAAGCAGCGCGATGCCGGTAGCATCAAGCGTCGTGGTGCCTGAGAAGTCGAGCGACAGATCGGTTACCCCGTCCTCCTGGATTGCACAAAGCAGGTCGCGAAGCTCGGGCGCCGTCTCGGCGTTCAGCTCGGAACCAACCATCACCTTGACCTTGCAACCTTCGCGCTCAAGCGAGAAACGGTTCATGGACTTCTCCTACGCTAGGCCGCCTTGGATCGCGCTTGCTCGATCGAGGAATAGCAGTGGATATCCTTGGTTTCCTGGAAGCCGCGCATCGCCCTCGGCAGCTCGTCCGAGGCCACCAAGCTAACTGAAATGCCGAGCTCGGCGGCGGTCTTGAAGGTATCCACCAGGAACTGCGCCACGCGCGCGGGCTGCAGCAGTGGCAGGTGGGTCGAGTCGAGCACCATCTTTTCGAAGCAGGCTTCGCCCAGCTTCTGCAACACCGTCTTCACATCCGAGGTCAGCTTGCTGAAATATCGTTCCAGCTTGTCCTCCTTGCCGAGGAATTGTGTGACCTGGATGAGGTCGTCCTTCACGACCAGGTAGCTTTCATTTCGGCTCGAATACTGTTCGATGAGCGCGTCGATGGATTCCTGCGCGAAGGGCTTCAGCAGCGCTTCGTCGAAGCCGACGTCGCGCATCTCTTTGCTGACGTTGTTACCGCTGCGCAGGGCCATGCCCCAGATGCCCGCACTGGGTTGAAGCAAGCGAAGCTGCTTGACCAGCGACGCCGGGCCTCCGGTTTGGATCTCGGCGTCCACAAGAAGCAACCTGAATTTCTTCGCGCGCGCCGCGGTCAATCCATCCTGCGGGTTCATCGTGGTTTCCAGCACTGCCGATTCGGGCATCATCGAGCGCAGCTTTTTATGCACGTTCTCCATGTCGTCGATGACCAACACCGCAAGCTTGCCGTCGTCGGCGTCCGCGGGCGCGGCTGCACCGGTCGGATTCGCGGCCGTGTAGTTGGGCGGCAGCTTGAGCGATTTCAGGACCTTCGCGCGAAGCTCGTCGGCCTTGAAGGGCTTGAGCACATAGTCCTGAATCCCTAGCTTCATCAGCGCGGCGACGATCGAGGTCTTCGATTCCGAGGTCAGCATGAGGACAGGGGTCTTGTCGCCCCCATCGCGCATCTTGCTGAGCATGCCGGGCCCGTCGAGATTCGGCATGGTCACGTCGAGAATCACCAAATCGTAGGGGCCTTCCGCCAACTTCTTGAGTCCTTCGTTGCCATCTTCGGCCTCACCCACCTCGAAGCCGAATTCCGCGATCGCCTTGGCAACGATCATTCGGATTGGGCGGCTGTCATCAACTGTCAGAATCCGTGGCATCGTACTGCTCCTTGTCCTTTCGCATTCCTAACTACGCGGCCTTCGCGCTCCACTTGAGGAGACCGTCGCAGGCCCACAATGCGATTCCTACCTCCCGCGCGACCAACACCAGGGCCGGATGCTGACGCGCGATTGCTTCCAGGGCTTGCTTGTCGTCGATGATCGACGGAACCGAAAGGGCCTGGTCGAGCGACATCTCACGCTTGAGCAGGCCGGCGGTCATGTTGACCAGCTCGCGAAGTGCGTCGTCGATCATGCCGTTGTCGACGCCGTCGGTCCCGCAGCCGAACATGGCCGCGGCCAGTTTCGCGCAGCCAGCCTCGTCCGACGACAAGCCGACGCTTACCGGCCGGGCGCCGTCCACCAGCATGATGGCGGTCTTCCAAGTGAGGCCCGGGTGTGCGGTGGCTTTCTCGGCAGGCACAAACGAGAGCCCGAGCATGGTTTCGGTGACGTTGGAGACCAACTCGGCGAGCCTCGTGGCCTTGGGTAGTGGCAGCATACCTATCTCACTCCTTGGAATCGGCGGCCTTCGAGCCAGCGTGCCTTTCGGTCCGCTCGTGGCGTGCCTTGGTTTCCGGCCAACGCCTGACCTAAGCTTTCCGAGGCGGACCTCGCTGGATGCGAACGCACACACTTGCGATGCATGGGTAATCTGTATTGCGACGGGATCGGTCGGAATCTTGAGTCAATCACCGAAATGGACGGTTGCCTGTTGACTGCGCGGAACCCACTTCCCATGATGCGGATGTGTCGTACCTGGTACTTGCACGAAAATATCGGCCGCAGCGTTTCGACGACCTCGTCGGCCAAGAGCACGTCGCCCGCACCCTGACCAACGCGATTGCGCTTTCCCGGGTGCACCACGCCTTCCTCTTTACCGGCGCCCGAGGCATCGGAAAGACCAGCGCGGCGCGCATTCTGGCCAAGGCGCTCTGCTGCGAAAAGGGCCCCACCGCGAATCCGTGCGGGGAATGCGCCATCTGCCGATCCATCGCCAGCGGGCAGTCGGTCGACGTGCTCGAAATCGACGGTGCGTCCAACACCGGGGTCGACGACGTGCGCGCCCTGCGGGAAGGGGCGCGCTACGTGCCGGCCGAGGCCCGCCTGAAGGTCTACATCATCGACGAAGTCCACATGCTCTCCACCAGCGCTTTCAACGCCCTGCTCAAGACGCTGGAAGAGCCGCCGCCGCACGTGGTGTTCATTTTCGCCACCACCGAGGCACACAAGATTCCTGCGACCATCCTCTCTCGCTGCCAGCGCTACGATTTCAAGCTGCTGTCGACCCACGCGCTGGCCGAGCACCTCGGGAAGATTCTGACTAGCGAGAACATCGCGGCCGATGCGGACGCCGTGCGCCTGCTGGCACGCGAAGCCGCAGGCTCGGTACGCGACGCTCTGTCGCTCTTGGACCAGGTGCTCGCCTACGTGGGCAACGAGAAGCTCACCCGCATCCGCGTGGCTGAAGTGTTGGGGGTTGCAGATCGCAGCCTGCTTTTTGACCTGGCCACGGCCGTGCTCGATCGCGAGGTGGCGTCGGCGTTGCGCCGCCTGGGCGAAGCGGTCGATCGCGGTATCGACCTGGTGCAACTGGCGCGCAGCTTCTTGGGGCTCTTGCACGACCTTGAAATCGCGGCGCTGGTGCCCGATGCCGCCGATCTGCTCGACGCCACCGACGAAGAAATCGCCGAAGCCAAGCGACTCGCGGCCAAGGCGCCGCGTGGGCTTGTCACCTCGCTGTTCGAGCGCTGGGCAAAGGCGGTGGAGGACGCGGCCCGGTCGCAGACCCCGCGCCTCATCATCGAGATGGCGCTGGTGGATCTCTGTTTTGCCGAGCCGCTGCTGCCGCTGGGCGACCTGCTCGAACGTCTGTCCAAGCTGGAAAGCCGGTTGGCCGCAGGCGCGCCGCCCAGCCCAGCGCCCTCCTCGCGCCCAGGCGAGCGACCCAGGCTCGCGGTGGTGCCTGCGCCGGCGGCTGTGGCTTTGGCTTCCTCTGCGGTCTCCTCCCCCTCTGCGCCCTCTTCGACGCGCGAGCCAACCCCCGGTCCCGAATCGGACATCGCTGGTGTCTGGCGCCGGGTCTGCGAAAGCTTCGGCCACCGACCATCCATTGCGGCCGCGCTCGATCACGCCGAGGTGTCGTCGTGGGAGGGCGGTCAGGTCACGCTGGTCTTCGATCAGAAGTTCGCCCTCGACCAGACCGCCAAGAGCAAGTCCGAAATCGAGCGCGTGCTCACGCACATGTGCCGCTCGCCCACCCGGATCGTGCTTCAGGTCGGGGTCACGGGGTCCGCCAAATCCCTGGTGCGCTCGGAAGTCGGCCGCGAGGCCGAGGCAGCGGCCAACCAGCAGCGGCAACGCGAAAGCGAAGCGCGCCAGCACCCGATGGTCCGAAAGGCGCAAGAGCTGTTCGGCACTGCACCCAAGGAGATCAAGACCCAATGACCGGCGCGGGACCGATTGCCCGCTTGGTGGCCGAGCTTTCCAAATTGCCGGGCGTGGGTGAGAAAACCGCCGCTCGCCTCGCCTTCCATATCCTGCGCGCCCCGGTCGAAGACGCCGAGGCGCTGGCCAAGGCCGTCTCCGATCTGCGCGCGAAGATCCGCCTGTGCACCTCGTGCTGGGACTTCACCGAACAGGATCCGTGTGTCATCTGCAGGGACGAACGGCGCGACGGCTCGCTCGTGTGTGTGGTCGCCCATCCCCAGGACGTCATCGCCATCGAACGCACCGGCGGCTACCGCGGACGCTACCACGTCCTGCACGGCGTTCTCTCGCCGCTGGACGCGGTCGGCCCCGATGACCTGCGCATTGCCGAGTTGGTCAAACGCTGCGGCGACGGCCAGATCCGTGAGGTCATCGTGGCCACCAACCCGAGCGTTGAAGGCGAGACCACCGCCATCTACCTGGCCAAGCTGATTCGGCCGCTCGGCATGCGGGTGAGCCGCATCGCGACCGGCGTACCCATGGGAGGTGAGCTGGAGTACGCGGACCGACTGACCCTGGCGCGCGCTCTGGACGGCCGACGGGAGCTTTGACAATGTCCGAGCCCAGCCGGCCTCTCGGGCCGTTCTTACACCGCGACGCATTGTCAAGCAACCCCTCGGACCTGACGTTCCACTGAATCGCATTCGTGTGTGCTCGTCGAAAAGCTGTTAAGCTACCGAACTTGAGAGTGTTCCCCGTGGAACCAAAGATTCTTCCCAACCTGCCCCCACACCCCGACCGATGTTGTTAATGGCGCCAAGAACGGCCAAGAACGCCCTGGTCGGGCATCAAGGAGAGCCAAGCGTTAGATGACCGGCCCAGACGTCATGTTCCCCGAAGAGCAGCGGCAGATCGCTAGCGTCTGCCAGCGGCTCCATCGGGATTCCAATGCTAAAGCCGTCCTGCTCATCGGCCGTGACGGGCAACCCATCGCGGAGGCCGGCGAGGTCGGCGAGATCGACGTGACCTCGCTATCGTCGCTGACCGCCGGAAACGTCGCAGCAACCGGCGGCATTTCCAAGATTTTGCGCGAGAAGGATTTCACCAGCCAGTTTCACGAAGGCGAAAAGACCCACGTGCACATCACCCTGGTCGCCGGTCGCGGCATCTTGGTCGTGCTGTTCGACGAACGCTCGTCGCTAGGGCTGGTTCGCCTGCGCGTGCGCAAAGCCACCGAAGAAATGGGGCGGCTGTTTGAGCAAGTCGCGCGCAAGGCGGCGACCAAAACCGGGCCATCGATCTTGAACGAAATCACCGACGCCGACATCGACAAGCTCTTCAATGACTAGGCGCGCTCCCCGTCGATGAGTTTCATCAACTACTCCTCCCGCGAAATCAACTGCAAGCTGGTCTACTACGGCCCCGGGCTCGGGGGAAAAACCACCAACCTGCAGTTCATCTACGCCCGAACCAGCCCCGAAGCGAAGGGCAAGATGATCTCGCTCGCCACCGAAACCGAGCGAACCCTTTTCTTCGACTTCCTGCCGCTCTCGCTAGGGGAAATCCGCGGCTTCAAAACCCGCTTTCATCTGTACACGGTTCCCGGGCAGGTCTTCTACGACGCCAGCCGCAAGCTGATCCTCAAGGGCGTCGACGGGGTCGTGTTCGTCGCAGATTCGCAGAACGAGCGCATGGAGGCGAACATCGAGTCGCTGGAAAACCTGCGTCTGAATCTCACCGAGCAGGGTTACAACCTCGACAAGCTGCCGTACATCGTCCAGTACAACAAACGCGACTTGCCCAACGCCGCACCCATGGACGAGTTGCGCCAGTTGCTAAACCCCACTGGCGTGCCGGAATTTGAAGCCTGCGCCACCACCGGCGTCGGCGTTTTCGAGACCCTAAAAGCAATCGCCAAATCCGTACTGACCGAGCTGCGTCGGGGCGGCGGCGGCTAGCACCAGCCCCATGCGCGTCCGCCGCCTCGGTCTGCAATACGGCGTGCTCTTGGTTGGTGTGGCATTCGCCGGCTTGGCGCGCGCGTCCGGCTCGGCCGACGATGGGACGGCCAATGAGGTGGTCGAGCTGAACAAGAAGGCCCTGCGCGCCTACGAAAAGCTCGACCTGTCTGGCGCAGCGTCACTGCTTGAGCAGGCCCTGGCTCTCTGCGAGACCGCAAATCTGGCAGACACCCCCGCCGCGGCTCGCACGCACGTCCACCTGGGCGTGGTGTATGTGGGCGGCCTCAAGCTGCGCGCCCAAGGCCTCGCCGAGCTTCGCAAGGCGATCGCCATCGATCCCAAGATCACCATCGCCAAGTCCCTGCTGAACCCCGAGGTCCAGGCGGCGTTCGACGAGGCCAGGCAAAGTCCCACGCCAGCGGCGGTGGGACCGGCCCCGACAGCGCAAGCCGAACGAGCCGCAGCCGCAGCGAACCCAAGCCCGTCCCCGCGGGAAGGGCGTCTGGTCATCCAGCATCCGCCGGTGACCCACGCCATTGCCGGGCGGCCCGTCCCGATCAGGGTGCAAGTGCCGCCCGGCCTGGGTGCGGCGACGGTCGTTCTCGCATACCGCGGGGAAGACAGCGCGCTGTTCCTGGTGCGCGACATGGCGCCCGCGAAGGACGCCACGGGCTGGTTTGAAGCTGAGATTCCGGCGGAGGCGACCCAGGGAGCCAGCGTGTCCTACTACATCGAGGTGCGAAACCGGCGCGAGCAGGTGTTCGCGGGCAGCGGAATGCCCGAGGCGCCCCACCAGGTGATGCTTGCGCCAGAAGTAAGCCCGGAGGACCTCCCGCCGCCGGAGCCCATTGCCCAGACCGAAGGCGATGGGACGACCGATCCCAACGCACCGGCTGGACTGTGGCTGGTGTTTGCGTTGGGCAGCGGCGGCGGGTACCACTCGGGCGCGCCGGAGATGAATCCGGTCGACGCCAACACGCCGTCGCACGGTATTCACGATTCTGGCTTCGCGGTTGCGCAACTCGGACAGCTAGCGCCAGAAATCGGTTTCTTTCCCCGCGACCGGCTGCTCATTTCGGTCGAGGCCCGCCTACAGTACGTCACCGGCACCCAAGACGTTGTCGTCGACAGAAAAACCTTCCATCCGGCCAGGCTCGCGCTCGCCGGGCTTGCGAAGCTCTCGTGGTTTCCGCGCCACATCGAGGCCAAGTTGCGACCGTTCGTAAGTCTGGAGGCAGGCGCCGGCCAGATCCGCCACAGCATCACAACCCCCGAAAGCGCGAATCTGACCGGCTGCGGAGCGGGCACGACCTGCGACGACACGGTGATGGGGGGGCTTGGGCTTGCCGGGCTCGGTGGAGGCGCGATCTGGATGATCGACCAGACCTTCGCCGCCTACGCCGCGGTCAACCTGCTGGCCGGCTTCCCGAATTTCATGGTGAACGGCGACCTGAACCTGGGCATCGCGATTCTGAGGTAGCCGCAAAAGCTCGTGGTCGTAAACGTGGTCGTAAACGTGGCCGTGGCCGTGGTCGGAGTGATCACTTAGTCAGCCACGGCCACGACCAGGACCACGACCACGACTACCGCCGTTCCCTCCGGTTGGATTCGTCTGTCGCCGGGCCTCTCACACGGTCTCGTCTGCCACGCCGACGAGGGTGGCCGCCCAGCGGGCCATCGAAAAGAGGACCAGCGACAGCCGATTTAGGTAGGGCACGACCTGGGAGCCCAGCGGTTCCACAGAGGCGAGCGCGACCGCTTGCCGTTCCACCCGGCGGCAGATGGCCCGCGCCACGTGGAGGTGCGCGGACGCCAGCCCGCCCCCCGGCAAGATGAAGGATCGTAGCTTGGGCAGCTTGGCGTCGGTCTCTTCGAGATCCTGATCTAGCGCTTGCACGTGCTCGGCCGTGATTCGCGAGACCGCCGCGGAATCGTCGCGCCGGCCGACCTCCGCGCCCAGCAAGTAAAGCTCGCCCTGAATCCGGACCAGCCAAGCGCCCAGCGCCGCGCTCTGTGGCCGAATTTCCGCGCTCCCCGCTTGGTTCAGCGCCGCACGGGCCAGCCCGAGGAACGACGATAGCTCGTCGATGCCTCCCACGCACTCGATGCGCAGGTCGTCCTTGCGAACCCGCTGCCCGCTGCCTAGCCGGGTCTCGCCCCCGTCGCCGCGATGGATAGAGGTGCCCATATCAGGTCTGTGCGTCGCCGGCACGCGCCCTTAGCAGCTTTTTGTTTAGAACCACCAGCTCACAAATCGGACCGCGCCGCTCGCTTTTTGAGTTGATGTTGCGCCGGGCCGACACCTCGCGGATCTCAAAATCCCGGTACAGCTCACGAACCAGCGGCGTGTCGCTGTTGGAAAGCATCAGGAGGCACCCTCTCTTGTCGAGCGCTCGGTAAACCTTGGCCAGCTCGCGCTGGTCCGCTTCGCCGAACGACTCGCGGGTGTACGCGGTGAAGTATGAGGTGCTGGACCGCGGGTGGTAGGGCGGGTCGAAGTAGACGAAATCCCCCTTCTTGGCTTGCAGCTCGAGCAGGCGGAAATCTCGCGCCTCGATCTTCGCGATGGAAAGCTCTTGCGAGGCTCGGCGCAGCCAGTCCTCGTGGAAAATCCCCGGGTTGGTGTACCGGCCAAACGGCACGTTGAAGATTCCTCGGCTATTCACGCGGTAAAGCCCGTTGAAGCAGGTCTTGTTGAGATAGATGAGCCGCGCCGCCTTGCCCGCCAGCGAGATCGGCATCTTCTCGCGCGTGGCCAGGAAGAACTCCTTGCTGTGCTGCTTCTGGTGCTTGCGCAGAAGCTTAAGCACTTGTCCCAAGTCGCACTGCACCGCTTGGAACGTTTCGATGAGCTCGCGGTTGTTGTCCCACAGCAACGCGCGACGAGGCTGGACCGCGGCCTTAAAGTGGAAGAATACCGCCCCGCTGCCCAAGAACGGCTCGACGTAGCGGTCGACCGTTCCCCGGGCCGGGTAGAATTGCGCAAGCTGCGGCAGGAGCTGCGTTTTGCCGCCCGCCCACTTCAGGAATGGCCGCACGTGGCTGACCTCGGCCGCACTCTCTGGCAGTTTAAGTTGAAGCTGTGGTTCGGTGGCGTCATGCATCTTCGGCACGGCAGGCATTAGAAGCGCGCCGCCCTTCAAAATGCAACCGGCGGCTTTGGGTCGCATTCGGCCTTGCGATTCCACGCGGGCAGGCCGAAGCGCCCCATCCGCGCGAAAACCTTCAAACAACCGGCGGCCGGCCAGCGACATCGTACCGTCGACGAGACGTCGCGAAAATGTCGCAACGCGGTCGTTCAGAAATATCTAGCTTTTGCATCTCCGTCGACTAGACTGCCGCGCCTTTAAGAAAAACTTCCAACCGCCCGACAGCCATACCTCAAGAAAGCACAGAAGTTCATGCCGTCCATCGACAAGGTCCGCAACATAGGAATCTCCGCCCACATCGACTCGGGCAAGACCACCCTCTCGGAACGCATCCTTTACTACACCGGGAAGATCCACAAGATCGAGGAAGTGAAGGGGAAATCCGGGGTGGGAGCGACCATGGACTTCATGGATCTGGAACGCGAGAAGGGCATCACCATCCAGTCCGCCGCCACCACCGCGGAATGGGAGGGTCACACCATCAACCTGATCGACACGCCCGGCCACGTGGACTTCACCATCGAGGTCGAGCGCGCGTTGCGCGTGCTTGACGGCGCCGTGCTGGTGCTTTGCGGCGTCGCCGGCGTGCAATCGCAGTCGTACACGGTCGACCGCCAGATGCGCCGCTACAAGGTGCCGCGCCTCGCGTTCGTCAACAAGCTCGACCGCTCAGGCGCCAGCGCTGAACGCGTCACCGGCCAGCTCAAGGAAAAGCTCGGGCTCCATCCGATCACGATGCAGCTCCAGATCGGCGAGGAAGACCGCTTCGAGGGCGTGGTCGACCTCATCAAGATGAAGGCGATCTACTTCGACGGCGATAACGGCGAGAACCTCCGCGAGGAAGAAATTCCGGCCGGCATGGTCGAAGCAGCCAAGGTGGCCCGCCAGCGCCTCATCGAATCGGTCGCCGACGTCGACGACGGCCTCGCCGAGAAATACATCGGTGAGGAAGAGATCACGGTTGCCGACCTCACCCCGGCCATCCGCCGCGCCACCGTGGCGTTCAAGGCCACCCCGGTGTTCATCGGCTCGGCCTACAAAAACAAGGGCGTTCAGCTCTTGCTCGACGGCATCAACGCCTATCTGCCCAACCCTGCCGAGGTCGAAAACAAAGCCCTCGATCAGGACAAGAGCGAAGAGATCGTCGTGCTCAGCTCCGAACCGAGCAAGAACTTCGTCGGGTTGGCGTTCAAGCTGGAAGACGGTCGCTACGGTCAGCTGACCTACATGCGCGTCTACCAAGGCAAAGTGGCCAAGGGCGATTTCATCGTCAACTGTTCCGCCGGCTTGAAGAAGATCAAGGTGCCGCGCCTGGTTCGCATGCATGCCGACGAGATGGAGGACATCAGCGAGGCCACGGCCGGCGACATCGTGGCCCTGTTCGGCGTCGACTGCGCCTCGGGCGACACCTTCACCGACGGCAAGATCAACTACACCTTGACCTCGATGCACGTGCCGGACGCGGTCATCTCGCTCGCCGTCGAGCCCAAGGACAAGACCACCGCCACCAACTTCTCGAAAGCGCTCAACCGCTTCACCAAGGAAGATCCCACCTTCCGCGTCCATCGCGACGAGGAATCGGGTCAGACCATCATCAGCGGCATGGGCGAGCTGCACCTGGAAATCTACATCGAGCGCATGAAGCGCGAGTACAACTGCGTGGTTATCCCGGGGCGCCCGCAGGTCAAGTACCGCGAGACCATCGCCGGGCGCGCCGATTTCAGCTACACCCACAAGAAGCAGACCGGCGGCTCCGGCCAGTACGGCAAGGTAGCCGGCTTCATCGAGCAACTGCCCATGGATCACGCCTCCGGCTACGAATTCTGCGACGAGGTCGTGGGCGGCGCGATCCCGCGCGAGTTCATCCCGGCCTGCGACAAGGGCTTCCAAGAGGCCATGAAGAAGGGGCCTCTCATCGGATTCCCCATCGTGGGCGTGAGGTGCACCATCAACGACGGTCAGTCGCACCCGGTCGACTCGTCGGAAATCGCGTTCCGCACCGCCGCTTTGATGGGCTTCCGCGAAGCCTACAACAAAGCCAAGCCGACCATCCTTGAGCCGATGATGCTGGTGGAAGTGCAGTTCCCCGAGGAATTCCAGGGTGCGGTCATCGGCCAACTGAACCAGCGCCGCGGCGCCATCATGTCGACGGAAAAAAACGAGACGTCGGTGACGGCGATGGCCGAAGTTCCGCTGGCCGACATGTTCGGCTATTCGACCGACCTTCGTTCGGCCACCCAGGGCAAGGGCGAGTTCAGCATGGAGTTCAAGCGCTACGCCGAGCTGCCCAAGCAGCAGCGCGAGGCCATGATCCTCGAGTTCCGCAGCAAGAAGGAAAAGGAAGCCGGCGGCAGCAAGCGCGCGGCCGGATAGTCGCTTCCCGAAGCAAAGCTCTTCAACTCGCGTTATGATGGATCTCCCGCAACTCTCGGGAGACATCCAATGTCGAAGCATGTGACCGCGTTCCTGGCGAGCCTGGGTCTTTTGGTGGCGGCCACTGCCCAGGGCGGCGATGAGCCACCGGTTCGCGGCGAGGGCACCACCCTGCCCTATTTGCAGGCCATTCACACCAAGGTGCATCGGCTCTGGACCGACAGCTTTCTCGCGATGGCGGACAGCCAGCTCGCCAAGGATCACCCCATCAATCTCCCATCCCGGGCGACGGGTCTGGAAGTCGTCATCACCGCCGAAGGCAAGCTCGCCGGCGTGAAGGTCGCCCAACCCTCGGGGGCCGCCGATTTCGACAGCTCGGCCGTCGACGTGATTAAAGCTGCGGCGCCGTTCGCGGTTCCGCCCGAGGAGGTTCTGTCGGACGACGGCAAAACCCACGTGCTGTGGACGCTCGCGCGCGACGACCGTCGTTGCTCAGGGGTCAGCGTCACGGTCAAAACCAAGCCACTCGAAGAAGCCATCGCGGCGCTGGTCGCGCAAGGTCGGGAGAAGGTCGCCGTCGCGCGCATGCGAGCCGCCGACGACAAGGATCGTCAGGCTGCATTTACCCAGTTTGCGCGCGCCTGGCTGGACCGGTACGAGGATGATAGAGAGCTCAGCCTCCAGGTTGCGGAAGCCAACGCTCTCGCGGGCGACCCGCGCGGGGCCGATCGGTTGCGGCGGGCGGCAAACAGCTCGGATACCGAGACCGTGGAGGCAACCGAAATCGCGCGCGCCTTGGCGACGCTGAAGGTACCGGTTTGCCCTCTCCTCCGAGAGTCCTTTGCCGCAGGCTTCGCCCCCGAAGCTATCGCCGAGCACGGTGCCAGCCCGACCCCGAGCCCCGACCTCAGCGACAAAGAATTCGTCAAGCGGCTGCAAATTCACCAAGGGCGTGCACGCATCCTGTCGCTTCTGAGCGAAGGTGCCGACGGAGCATGCCTGTCATTCGCCATCTCGGTGGCCAAGGACCGAAGCGCCAAGGCCAACCATCGCGCCCTGGCCCTGTGGGGCCTTGGACGCACGGACAGCCCCGAGAGCAAAGCGGCCGTCAGGTCCCTCCTGCAAGATCACGATCCCACCGTGAGAGCCGCCGCGATATTCGCCGATACACGGCAAGGGGTCGGGAAGGGCGCCGTGTTCCGCCTCATCCCATTCCTGCGCGACCCCTCGATAGCCGTACGCTCGGCCGCGGCCGTCGGCTTGGTTCGCGCCGGCGGGGAAGACATCCTTCCCCAGCTCTTCCAGATTTGGAAAGAAAGGGATGACGATTTCTTCGCAGCCGTGGCCGCGGAGCTTGCCGATCAGTCCGGGCAAGCGTCGGCCGACATGCTGGTGCGGCTTCTCCGTAAGGACAATCCGCGCACGCGCCTGGCGGCTGCCCGAGCCCTGGCCGCACGCCACGACGACGCCGCCGCCAAGGCCTTGGCCGACCTGGCGAAGACGTCGGATCCCGAGCTGAGATTCCTCGCCGGAGCAGTGCTCGATCCAGAAAGCCGGGTCGCCGCTGCGTCGGCTCCCAAGGGATACACCTGGACCGAGTCCTTCCTGGCCCTGGCCCGAGGTAGCGGCAAGCTGGCTGCGGTCGATTGGGCGCTGGCCCAGTTTCCAAAGATTGAGCCCGCCACCCGCATCTACCTCATGGGCACGTGGCTGGTGGCGACGCGCCCGAAGAATTAGACCCGATCCGGCCAGTGCGATAGCCCGACGCGGTTTCCCTCTGGGTCGCGAAGGTAGACCGTGAAGTCGGTCTGGCTGTAGATGGGACAGCCGGCCTCGGCCAGCTTTGCTATCCAGGCCTGTCGCTGCTCGCGGCCAATGTGCAGCGCCACGAGGTGGATGCCTGATGCATTTTCCGACTTTTCCGGTCCGCTTTCTGACCTTTCGAGGGCCAAGAAGGCGCCGCCACCCAGATCAAGCCAGACCGATCGAGCCGTGAGCCCATCCGATGACGGCCATCGGCGTAACACCGCCAGCCCGAGCACGCCGACGTAGAATGCCTCCGCGCGCGCCAGATCGGAGACCTTCACCGCGACGTGGTGGATGCCCGAGGGATGCATTGCCCAGGTATATCAGACCCGCGCGGCATTTTTATTCTAACTCAAACATGTAAGTAAGAACACAGTCATGGCATTCACTTCCGACAATTGGGGGCCGGACGAAGGAAGATTCACGAAAACCTATGCAAGGCGCGCATTGCGACGGGATCTTGCCTAATATCCGTGCGACCAGGAGCCCTTAAACGGGAGAACTTATTGGAAAAAAGGAGTCTATCGATGACGAAACGAACGGTGCGAACATTGGGTCTGTTGCTGTTGGCAGCGCCCCTCGTTGTGGTCGGATGCAGCGACAACAACAGCAACAAGGACAGCGGTGCTGGCGGAACGGACGCAAACAAGAAATGGGATGGTGGCGACGCTGGCGGAACGGTTGCGGATGCCTCGCCCGGCACGGATACAACGGCTACGCAGCCCGACGCGGGCGTTCCTGACACCAACGTGCCCATCGATACCGTGGTCGTGACGCCCGATACGGCGCTCGCTCCTGACCTGACGCCAGTCATCGACACGGCAGCCCCCGATGTCGCTGTCGGGCCGGACACCTCCATCGCCCCCGACACGGCCGTCCCGCCCGTCGATGCGACCACTGCGGTGGATAGCCAAGCGGTGGACACCACGCCTGCCATCGACAGCACGCCGGTCGCGACGTGCACGGAGAGTCCGAAGTTTACCGGAGGCGACGTGACAGGCAATCGCACCCTCACCAAGGTATGCAGCCCGTATGCGATCAACGGTGGAATCAACGTGGATAGGGGCGCCACGCTTACCATCGAGCCCGGTGCGACCCTGAAGTTCGCCTCCGGCACATACCTCTATATTTACGCTGGCGCCATCTTCAATGCAGTCGGCACGGCAGCCGAACCCATTGTCTTGACCTCCTCTAAGTCCGTACCAGCTTCGGGTGATTGGCAGGGCGTCCAACTGCAAAATTCCGGCAACTCGGTCACGCTCAAGTACGTCACCGTCGACTACGCCGGCTACGGCAGCAATGCGGCGGTCGACATCACGAACGGTAGCGCCGACGTCGAAAACTGCATTATCCACGACAACGCCGCGATCGGCCTGGACGCCACTGGATCGTTGAAGGGAACCAAGGTGCTCGCCAACACGTTCTACTCGAACGACGATCTTCCGCTCGTGCTCAGCGACGGCGTGCAAGCCGACGCAACCAACACCTTCCACAGCGGCACGCTCGTCAACACCAAGCAGTTCGTCAGCTTCGCGGACAGCATCAGCTCGACGCGTACGCTCGATATCACCGAGGTGCCCTACCTCCTCGCGAGCGACCTGAACATCGACAAGACCGCCAGCGTCACCGTCAACCCGGGCGTCACCCTCGCCTTTGCAAGCGGCACTCAACTGTACATCTACGCCGGCGCCACCTTCACTGCCGTCGGCACGGCGACAAGCCCCGTGATCTTTACCTCATCCAAAGTAGTGCCGGCCCAGGGTGATTGGACGGGCCTCGACTTCGAAAACGAATCATCATCCATCACCATCAAGTATGCGACCGTCCAGTATGCCGGCTACGGCTCGGAGTATGCCGTCAACGCCACGAACTCCACCTTCGACCTGGAGAACTGCACGATACAGCACAATCTGAACGGCGGCGTGGATGGCGGCGGCTCTACCCACTCGACCCTCAAGAACAACACCTTCAGCGACAACAACGCCGACGGCACGACGATCTTCAACTACACCATGGTGGGCGCGACCAACGCCACCGTCAGTGGCAACACACCGTAGACCGAAGTCACACCAAAACAGCTCGATGCCACGGTAAGGGCGGTCCCGCAAGGGATCGCCCTTTTTCGTGGCGGCTTCGCCGTCACCGCAAGTCCCTTGACGCGCGCTGGCCCACGGCTAGAGTCGCTGCATTGCCATGCCACTTTTCGGTCGCGACACCTGGGTGACGGGACCCTTTCCGAGAGGCGTGCTGTTGCTTGAGAGCCTGTCCGGCGGCGAGGCGTTGGGGCGACTTTTCGGCTTCGAGCTGGGCCTTTTGTCGAGCGAGTCGACCATCGATGCAGACGCCGTTCTCGGCAAGCCTATGGCTGTGGGCATGAGACTCGACAGCGGCGACGAGCGCTTCTTCCACGGCCTGGTCACGAGCTTCCGGAAAGTCGGCGCCACCCAGCTTCACACGCGCTACCAAGTCGTGCTCAGGCCCCGGATGCGCCTGCTCGGACACGCGAGCGATTGCCGCATCTTCAACCAGGCGGGACAGACTGCGCTCGACATCGTGACCGCGGTGCTCGCGGAGCGCGGGGTGACCGACGTGGACGCAGGGGCGTTGTCGGCTCACGCCTACCGCCGCCGGGAATACTGCGTGCAGTACCGCGAGAGCGACCTCAATTTCGTTGAGCGACTGCTAGAGGATGAAGGCATCTACTGTTTCTTCAAGCACGCGCAGGCCAAGCACATCCTGGTGCTGGCGGATTCCATCGCCGCGCACGAGAAGGCGACCGGGTACGCATCGGTCCCTTATTTCCAGGAAGCGCGACACTCCGCCGGCAGCGAAGAGCACTTCTGGAATCTGCACGCACGCCGGTCGCTCTATCCCGGGCGCCACACGGTTCTGACCGGTTACCATCCGACAGAGCTTCGGCGGAAACAGCCGGAATTCGGCCGGTCGACGTCGGAAGAGCTGGTGGCCGGCTACGAATTCGAGCACTACGACGATGCCGGCGCGTTGACCGAGCCCGCCGAGACCCAGGACGAAGCCAACCGCCGCCGGCTGATATGCGCCGCTGCGAACCGAACCATCGAAGTCGACGGCAACACCATGGGCCTCGGGACCGGCGACTTGGTGTCGTTGCGCAAAGGCGCCGACGGCGCCGACGTGCCGTTTTGGACCGACCAGGATTTTGCGAAGACGTATCTCGTCGTCGCGGCCGACTACGAGATCAGCATCGACCAATACGAAACCGGCCACGCCCTGGGCATGGATCAGCCCTTTCGCGCGCACTACCGGCTACTGGACGCGGACGTGCCGTTTCATCCCCAGCGCATCGCCCGCAAGCCTGTGATTCCCGGCCCGCAGACCGCGCTGGTGGTCGGCCCCGCGGGCGAAGAGATCTGGACCGACGAGCTTGGCCGCGTGATGGTGCAGTTCGACTGGGATCGCCTGGGCAAACGCAACGAGAAGTCGTCGTGCTGGGTGCGCGTGGGCCAGCCCTGGGCAGGGAGCCAGTGGGGCGGGATCCGCATTCCGCGCATCGGCCAAGAGGTCATGGTGCGCTTCCTCGACGGCGACCCGGATCGACCCGTGATCGCCGGGCAGCTCTACAACGCCGACCAGATGCCCCCCTACGAATTGCCCGAGCACAAGACCCAAAGCGGAATCAAAAGCCGCAGCAGCAAGAACGGCAGCGCGGACAACTTCAACGAAATCCGCTTCGAGGATCTGAACGGTCGTGAGGCGCTGCACGTGCAAGCCGAGCGCGATATGTCTACGCTGGTGAAGCACTGCCAGGATCTGCAGGTGGGCGCCAATCGCAGCATCGAGGTCGGCCACGACGAAACCAATCAGGTCCGGCAAGATCGCGACCATACGGTTGACGTCAATGACAGCGTGGTGGTCGGCGGCACCCACGACAAGACGGTGGTCGGCAAGGTTACGCAGATCTACGGCGGCGACCATTCGCGCAAGGTCGACGGCGACCAGGAGCTCTTTGCCGAGCAGAACAAAGACGAGCACGTTGGCAAGGCGCACACGCTGACCACCGACAAGAAGTTTCGGCTCAACCAGGGCGCCACCAGCATGACGTTCAAGAACCTGAACGTCAGCCTGAGCTCGGCCGGCGTGATCACCATGCTCGCCGGCGGTGCCACCATCTCCATCGACCAGACCGGCCTCGTCACGCTGGATTCGCCCACCGGCATCAAGCTCGAATCCGGCAGCAGCAGCCTGGCCGTCCTTCCCGGCGGTGTTGCTCTGTCGAGCCCCGCCATCACCGCCGCAACCGCCGCCGGCACCACCATGGCCATGGGCAAGGAGGCGCTCGCCATGAGCGGCAAGCGCGTCGCCATCGAAGCCCAGGGCGTGTGCAAGATCCAAGGCCAGAGCAAGCTGAAGCTGCAGGAGTCGGAGGGAAAGAAGGCGAAGCAGGATGGAAAGTCGGCCGACGCGGACGAGGTCGACGCGGCAGTGAGGGCGAGGAGACCCAAGCAGAAGCAGGCGGCGCCCGATTCGACCAGCTTGGGGATTCACGTGGTGGACCTGGACGGCAAGCCCCAAGCAGGTCTCGCCTTCCAAATCAAGAAGCCCGACGGCAGCACGCAAAACGGCAAGCTCGACAAGGCAGGCCGAGGCACGGTGAAAAGCGCCAAGCCCGGCAAATTCGCCGTGACCTTCCCCGACCTCGACGGTGGCGATTGGGACGGAGATGGTGCGGACAAACTGAAAGAGCGCAGCGAGGCCAGCAAAGTGAAGGCCACGTCGGAGGATCGCGTGCCCGCAATCGCCCGCGACAAGGGCTTTCTCAATTGGCGCACGGTTTGGAATTTCGCTGGAAACGCCGACCTGAGAAAGCTGCGCGAGAATCCCAACCTCCTTTGCGGCGGCGACATGGTGGCGATTCCCAGCAAGCTCAAGCGCGAAGCCAGGGTCGTGGGTGGCGGCGCCGAGTTCGTGGTGCAACAAGAGGAGGAGAGGATCGTCACCCTCCGATTGCTTGATGCCGGACAAAAGCCGCTGGCAGGCGCTCGGTACCAGAGCAAGACCGGCGATCCCAACATCAACCGCGGGGTGGTTCCCGAGGATGGATGGGTGACGGTGGCGGTGCCGCGGGATGCGGGGACGCTGGTCCTGGACCTCTACCTTTCCGGTCAAGAAGACGGCCATCCACTCGCGATGCGGTTCGACGTCCACGACGAGCCGTTGGGCGATACGACCGAGCACAAGAACCAGCGTTTGCTGAACTTGGGCCTTGTCACCGAGCCGCCGGACGGCGCCCCAGGTGAGGACGAGGACGCCGCGGTTGCGCTGGCCAGGCACCGCGCCATGCTCGGCAAGCAGGCGGACGATGAAGAGTTGCTCGACGACTTGACGGCACTGCACGATGGCGGGGAGGACGAGGGCTAGCCATGTGGGATGTCTTTCAATTCATAGGCACATTGGCCATCATGTTCTTCGCAGCCGCTCTCCGCTATGTCCTGCTGCCCTCGATGCTCGTCATTGCGGCGTGGACAGCCTGGCGGTTTCGGCCGAAGAACAGCTCTCGGTGGTATTTGCCCTTGGTGGCGACCTTGCTACTCGAGTGGACCTGCCTGCCTTCCCTGGTCTTGGAACTCCAGTGGAGCTATCACACCGAGAACACCACTGGCCTGGGCGAGTCCGTGGTCAGAGATTTGCTCAGAACTTACCCGCCGACCAAAGTCGTTGCGAACGTGGCCAAGATCTGCGGCGATTCCGAAGGATTCGACATCAACGATCCATCGCTGAACTACGTGGGGATGCCGGAACGGCAGGAGTACAGACGCTTCTTCTACCTGAGCCCATACGACAGTGTCACGTGGGTCGGGGTGGGTTGGAAAGGGCGCTACTGCCAGGCGAGGTACAAGAGCAGATCCTGGCCGTTTGGCTACCCTTCCACCGTTCCCAACCAGTTCTTTCCCTACCCGATCATCCCCTGGATCGACGACTTCGGCGACATGACGCATGAGCTCCTCGAAAGAATACCCTCGGCGCGCCCCGCAGGGCCGGAAGGTGTGACGATGCTCTTCCCCGGCGAGTGCGGCCGTGGGGAAATATCGAACCGAGACACCCTGAGATTTCAAGTGCAAACACCTGACCTGGGACAGAAGAACCAGTTGAAGGTTGTCTGGGAGTGCAACGATCCGATCCGCTACTACTGGACCAGGAACGGCAAACCCGTCGACGAATCCGAAAAGAATGTCGACAAAGAAGGCGGGGCGGCCACCTACCAGGTAACCCTTCTACCGCCGGCCAAACTGCCGAATGGCTTCTCGGTTCACTACGTGGTTTGTGTGTACTGGCGAGCAATGAGCCCTCACTACTCTATGGGCGACTGGTACGGCAAATGCCCGAACGATTCCCTTGACGACGGGGCGCCCCAAGAACAGCGACCCGACCAGTAGGTTCATCATGGCGAGATCTGGTCCCGACGGTTTCGACGCATCTTTCTTGAATGTGGCCAAGTCCACCAGTCTTTGGGGCAGCCTGAGCAGCCATGAGGCCTTGAAGAGCTATTTCCAGACTGAGCTGCCGTATCGCTGTGGAAGGCTCTACAGCAAGCTTGCACAGGCGCTCGCCGACGACAATCCTTTCGGGCCACGGGTCGTGACCACCACCAAAGAGACCACCCACGCGCTTTCCCAAATACACTTCGTGTACTTGGACGTCGGCTGCTGGACGGGCAACGGTGACGACCCCACAGACGCGAAGAAGAAAGGTTGGCCCAGACATCGCGAGTTCGGCATTGTCTATCGCTCATTGGTCCTCCTGTGCGCTTATGCAAGGCGCGATGGGCTGAGAATCTACACTCGTTACTGTAACCCCAGCGTGTGGACGGCAGACACCACGCGACTTGTTCGAAGCGAGACCGTGGATGACACCCTTTGTGACCACCCTTTCTGGAATCCGGTCGGCGACTTGTTGAAAGCCCTCGCGACGGCTATCGACGGATCGGCCCTCTACGTCCTCGGCGCGACTGCGGTGATGTCGCCTTACATGCCGGTTCCCGAAATTGGAAGGAGTAGCCCAATCAGCGTCTTCCTCGGCGACATCCATGCCCCGGTGGCGACCAGCCACGACAATGCGCATGTCCTCGAAAACGGCCACGAGATGCTGCTCGGCAGGCTGGACGTAGATGCCCACGTTCCCAGTTGGCTCCCTGCCCTCGTGCCCGGCCCCGCCGGCGATCTGGCAAAGGCAGTCGACGATCTCGCCACCGTGCTGACCCCGCTGGAATGGACCAAGACCGCCACGCCGGCGACCATCGATCGCTGGCTTAGCCTGTACCACGCGGACGGCCAGCAGACGGCGGACATCTTCCAGGACGCCGGTGCGGATCTTTCCGCATTCACCGACGCCCTCGCTGACTTTCACCAGGAAACCTTTCCCCTCCACCTGGTCCAACTTGGCGATCTCTTCGACCTTTGGATTGGATTTCAGCCGGCGTTCGGCAAGCGGCAGGGCGACGCTCCGGTCATCGATGTACCACTCGAGCAAACTATGGACTTCGCCCGCTATTGGGTTGACCGCACTCTGTTTGCTTCGGGCCAGGGCAGCCATCTCGTGCACCTGCTGACGTTGAGTGAGCGTGCCGGGAGGAACAAGCAGACCCGCCTGCCCTTCAAGACCACGTTCCTCCACGGTAACCACGACAACTACCTCAAGCACGGGAATTCGACGCCGATCATCGTGCCCAACGGGCTCCACGCCGGCAAGCGCCTCGCCCCGTTTCACCTCCCGTCGTTCATGCAAAGCATGCCCGGCCTCTGGGCCGAGCACGGTCACCAGTGGGACGACTTCAACCACGACGACGATCCGTGGAAAGGGCACGCCCTGACCCAGGGGGTGTTCCTGCATTCCATCATCCGCGATTTCGAGAAGCTCGCCGGATGGGCCTTTGCCTTTGGCGACGGCAACCGCGTGCAAAGAATCATCGCCATCCAGCGCGCCATGAGCCTGTGTCTTCTCAACCACATCGGAACCGCGGTTTACAAGGACGACATCCTCGACGCCCCCTACGCCCCCTGTCGAGGCATCTACGTCATGGGCCACACCCACGAAGCATTGCTAAAACGTGTTGAGCTGCTGCCGTAACGTCGAGACTGCAGCAAGGTCCAAGGCGACCGGTCGTCGAACCGCTGTTCTCGTATTCCTTCACGAGGAGGGAACGCCGGGCGAGGAGGTACCTTGAGGCGGTCGGCCAGCTGGTTCCGATTTTTCACTCTCCAAGCGCTGACAGCGCTCGTGATCTTCGCAACGCTGACATTTTCCGAGCGAGGCACGCTGTTCGTGCTCCTCGCTGCTCAAGTTGGCGGAATGGTTCTGATTGTTCAGCAAACGGTACAAGCGTTGCGACGTGGCGTCGGTCTCATTCGGATGTTCGGAAAGGTCGTGTTGACAACAACAATCCTTGCCGTTCCCTGGCTAGCTGTTCTGGTGGCATACGCTAATGTCGCGTCGATTCCTGCAACTGGTTCCGGCTACGTGCTCCTTCTGGCGCCGCCGCTGATGACCTTCTCGAGCGGGTGCTTGGCCGCGATGCACCTCGGGCCGTTTAGCGCAACTCTTCCGCCGATGGAGCAGGCAAGGCCGCAAGACACTGCTTAGGTAGTTCCTCCGCGGCAACGACCGACACAGCGACCGATCGCGCGGCAATCCTCCCCATCTCGCCCTAGAACAACGTCACCCCTCCAGATGCCTTGAATGAGGCCAGTCTCACCCGCAGGTCGGCGAAGCCGGAGGCAAGCAGGTCCTGCTCGATGGCGTCGGCGTGGGCCAGCGCCGCGTCGCTGGTGGGGAACGAGATGAACTTGGCGACCCGGCGGGCGTCGTAGTAGCCGAGGTGCCCTTGCTTGACGATGACGTGGAATCCGGCGAGGTCGTCGCGAACCTCGACCATGCGCAGATCGTCGTTGGTCGGAACCTTTCCGGTTGCGACGAACAGGCGCCGACGGAGGACGTGAACGTAGCCTTCGCCCAACCCCTCTGCGGCAAGTGAGGAAAGGGTCGCGTTCGCGTCGGCAAGCGAGCTTTCGGTCGCGACCTCGGTGACAGTGACGCCTGGGCCAAGCAGCCTTCCGTCGAGCGCGGAGATGCGATAGTGCTCACCCACGCGCTCGCCGACCAGGGTGGTGTACGAAGTGCCCTGCGCACTTTCCTTGATGAGCGGCCGGTAGCCTGCCCAGGCGACGTTCGGCAGCTCCCAGTCTACCAGGGTTCGCTTGACGTACACCGCGTTCTCGAAATCCGCCAGCGACAGGCCAACGCCCACGGCCCACCTGGCAAAGGCGAAGCGACGACAAAGGGCGGCCATCGTAACCTCGGGCAGGCCAAGCGGCGAGAGGAACGCGAGAAGGTCGGCCAGGCGAAAGTCGAACCAGTCGCGGGCGATGTCGAAGCCGAGATCGCCGTCCAAACCCGCGAGATAGGCGAAGTGCCCCACCACACGCGCGTGCGCCACGAAGCTGTCGTCGTTGTCGATAAGACCGATGCGAACGGGATCCTGGTTCGACACCAGGACGTTCTCGGCGCTGCGGTCATTCTGTCCGAGCACGAAGTCGAGCAACGCCAGCCGCGCCAGGATGCCTTGCCGCCACAGCGCCGAAAGGTTACGCGGCTCGCTGCCGAGTGGGGCAAGGCACGAGAACCCCGCGCTGACCACGAGCTTGGTACCCGCAGGTGACAAGCCCATCGCCGTCGGCGGGACGTGCTCTCCCAGTCCGAAGAAGCGGTCCGCGATGTCCGCAAACGCGACTGCCCGTTCCTCGGAGCCCAGATGCTCGAGGGCATCCTTGTCCTGGTAGACCACCATGGTCTTCGACACGTCGTACTTGATGTAGAGCTCTTGCCAGTCCGGGAAGCGCGCGTCGGCAAAAGGGAGGACGTGCACGAGGTTGCCGAATTCCTGGGAGGTCGCCGACGATCCGCGCTGCTCGACCGCTTCCACCATCACCGGTGCCATCGGGTGCCGCCCCAGGTGGTCCAGGCAGAAAAGCAGTCGGTTGACGTCGAAGAAGGGCACGGCGATCGAAGTCTTCCCAGCCGCCAGGCGCGCAAGCTCCGAGAGGGCGTAGCCGTAGTAGCGTCCGACGCGCTCGCAACGGGGGTGGACGAGGTCGCTCGCGCCTCCACAGACAGGACAAAACCCCATGGCGGTCAGTCCTTGGAATCCAGGTCGGCCGGTTGGAGCTTCAGGAAGACGTAGTCGATAGCGTCCACCTTCTCCAAGGTGTCGGCAGGAAGCGGGACTCGCGGCGCGATGTTTGTCATGGAATAGAGACCGTACATCGGCGGATTCGCCTCGCCGCTGAACCACGCAAAGGGTGCAGTATCCCCAAAACGACAAACGACCCGCGGATTCGTCACCCGACGGGTCGTTCGCAGGCAGGCTGGTGTTAGCAGCAGCAGCAGCCACACATCGAAGCGGCGCGCGCGCTCTTCATCACGGACTTCGCGGCAGTCTTCTTCTTTGCGCCGACCTTCTTCACGGCCTTCTTGGCGACCTTCTTGGCGACCGTCTTCTTCTTGACGGGCGCCTTCTTGGCCTTGGTTGCTTTCTTGGACTTGGTTGCTTTCTTGGACTTGGTTGGCATGGGCGACATATTGCCGCTAGTGGCGACTCTACGCAAGATTGCGCGTCGAATTCCTTGCGCACCACCAAGCGCGGCTCGATGTATGATCCGGCGGTGATGGCGAAAGAACACGTTTGCTCCCCATCGGTGTTTTGCTCGCTGGCTCTGGCGCTGGGATGCGCGACCGCCCCGCCCTTAGCCGAAAGCCCCTCGGTGGCTCCGCCTCCCGAGGATACTTCGCGTCCCCCGCAGCCACCGACGGTGCAGCCGCAAAGGCCCGGCGACGCGACCAACATTCCGGATCCAGATGCTCTGGTTGGCTTGTGCCAGGCCCTTCGCGACGTAGACACCGTGGACTTCCAGGGCAATCCCGTGGAGCGGGCGCGTGCCTTGGACGAACGTAGAGACCGCCGCCGAGCGGCCCTGGCCGCAAGCTACGTCACCGTGATTCCAGCCGCGGGCTTTTCGTTTCGCACGTACCAGATGAGCGAACGAAGACTCGTTCTCGACACCGACCACAGCTTGGCTCTGGGCGATGGCGCCGAGCTTTTCGTATCGAGCGCGGCGCCGGCGCCGGGCTTTGCGCTCGCACCGGACCTCGCCGACCAGTTGCTCGCCGAACGGAGCGCCGGGCGCATGGCATTGCGATTGGTATTTCGGCCGGCGCGGTCCGAATTGCGCAAGGACGGCTGCTTGTGGCTGGGCGGCGGGCGCGTGGTGAAGATGGAGATCGATATCGCGGCAGCGGCCCTGCTCGACGCCCAGGGGAACGTGCTTGCGCGCGCCGACGGTGGCGACTTGGGCGATCCGAATGCCGGCCCGCCGGTGCGGTCACCCAGGGTCAGCGTGCGAAAGCCGCGCGGTCCTGACGGAAGAGATCTAGACCCGCCGTTGGCCGCGGCACTTAGGCCACTCGCCACCGCGGCCCAACTCTGCTACGAAAACGTCCTTCTCGTGCGCCCGGCCCTGCGCGGGACGATCGTGCTCGCGGTTCGCGTGGGCGCGGGCGGAAAAATCGAAGAAGCGCACGTCGAGATGAGCTCGCTCGCCGACGACGCCGTCTCGGCCTGCGTAGTCTCGGCGGCCAAGAAGACCAGCCTGCCCGGACTCGGCCAAGGCCAGCGCGTAAGCGCGCCGCTGCAGTTTGCATCGGCGGACGAGCTGTAGGACTACCCCGGTTCGTTGCCGGGCTTCCACTTGATGCTGCAGCCGATGCTGGCCTTCTGCGTGCCGGATGGGCGCTCGCCGGCCAGCAACGCTTGCACGGCCGCCCGCGCATCGCGACCCGTGACCGGTACCGAATTTCCCGGCCGCGCGTCGTCGAATTGCCCGCGATAAGCCAGCTTGCCATCGCGATCGAAGACGAAGAGGTCGGGCGTGCAGCGGGCGTCGAAGACGCGCGCGACCGACTGCGATTCATCGTAGAGGTACGGGAACACGTAGCCCGCCTGCGCCGCCTCGGCCGCCATCGCTGCTGGCGCGTCGTCGGGATAAGCCGCCACGTCGTTCGGGCTGATGGCGACCATGGGCACGTCGTGCTCGGCGCAGAAGCGGCCGAAGTCGGCCAGGCCTTGGCGGATGTGCTTCACGTACGGGCAGTGGTTGCAGATGAAGATGACCACGCCCGGTTTTCCGGCAAACACCGACGACGCGACCGTCTTGCCGCTGGCGGTGTCGGGCAACGCGAAGTTGGGCATCGCCGTGCCGAGGTCGATCATGCGTGATGGTGTTGCAGCCATGTCAAAGCAACAGCCGTTTGATGTCTGAAAGCAATTGCCGCAGGTACGTGGTGAAGCGCGCGGCGTCCGCGCCGTCGTTCACGCGGTGGTCGTAGGAAAGCGACAGCGGCAACATTAGGCGCGGCACGAAGCTGGTGTTATCCCAAACCGGCTTCATGCTGGCGCGCGAGACGCCCAAAATCGCCACCTCGGGTGTGTTCACGATGGGGGTGAAGGCGGTTCCGCCGATGCCACCCAAGCTCGATATGGTGAAGCTCGCCCCCTGCATATCGCCGGGCATCAGCTTGTGCGCGCGCGCTTTCTCGCTCACCTGCACAAGCTCGGCCGCGAGATCGTACACGCCCTTGCGGTCCACGTCGCGCAGCACCGGCACCACCAAGCCCTCGGACGTGTCCACCGCGACGCCCAGGTGGTAGTAGTGCTTGAGAATCAGGTTCTCGCCCTGCGGATCCAGGGATGCGTTGAAAGTCGGGAACGCCTTCAAGGTGGCGACCACGGCCTTCATGAGGAAGGGAAGCACCGTCAGATGAACGTTGCGCTTCTTGGCCTGCTCGCCTTCCGACTTGCGGAAGGATTCCAGGTCGGTGATGTCGGCTTCGTCGTGCTGGGTGACGTGAACCACGCGCAGCCATGCTCGGTGCAGGTTGGTGGCGGTGACCCGCTTGATACGTGAGAGCGGCCGCGCCTCGATGCTGCCAAAGCGGCCGAAGTCGACGAAGGGCGCCTCGGGCAACACGAAGCCACCGGCTTGCGACTGCCCCTTGCCCACGTGCTCCTTCACGTAGCTCTTCACGTCCAGATCGAGAATTCTTCCATTCCTACCCGTGCCCTTGACCTGGCCGAGGTCTACGCCCAACTCGCGCCCCAGTCGGCGAATCGCCGGGCTCGCGTGCGAGCGGGGCTTCACCACCGCCAGCGGCGGCGGCGGCGCGGCCTTGGCCAAGACCTCCGGAATCGGCGTCGCGTGAGAAGCCGGCTTGCGTAAGGCGACTGCCGGACCAGCCCCCAGATCGACCTCGGCCTCGTCGGGCTCCGACGGCGCAGTGACCAAAACCGGCGTCGGGGGACGGACCGGGGGCCTGGGACCCGGAGCCGCGGCTGTCTCTGGCTTGCGGGCGACGGGCGCTGCCCCCTCCTCTGCTTCAAGCACGACGACCCGCGATCCCTTGTTCACCTTGTTCCCGATCGCGACCAGGATCTCCTTGATAACGCCCGCGGCGGGCGACGGCAGGTCCATGGTCGCCTTGTCGGTTTCCAGGGTCAAAAGCGCCTGGTCCTTGGTCACGCGGTCGCCCACCTTCACCGGGATCTCAATCACCCCCACGTCGTGAAAGTCGCCCAGATCGGGTACGGTCACATCGCTAAGTTTGCCCACGTCTTGTGTCCTCCGGCAGGTGGATGGCGACTCTACACCGTGACCGGGTTCGGTTTCTCGGGGTCGATGCCATACTTTTCGATGGCTTCACGAACCTTGGCCCCGGGCAGGCTGCCCTGGTCCGCCAACGCCTTGAGCGCCGCCAGGGCAACGTAGCGACGGTCGACCTCGAAGAAGCGGCGCAGGTTCTTGCGGGTGTCGCTGCGGCCGAATCCCTCGGTCCCCAGCACCACGTAGTGCTTGTCGTGCAAATACGGGCGAATCTGGTCGGGGTAAAGTCGCATGTAGTCGGTGGCCGCAACCACCGGACCGGGCCGGTCCGCCAAGCAGGTCTCGACGTAGCTTTGCCGCCGCGCCGAATCCGGATGCAGCATCGACCAGCGCTCGGCATCGATGCCGTCGCGACGAAGCTGGTTGAAGCTCGGGGCGCTCCACACCTCGGCCACCACGCCGAAGTCCTGTTCCAGCAGGTCGGCGGCGGCCAGCACCTCGCGCAGGATGGTGCCCGACCCGAGCAGCTGAATCTGCGCTTTGCCCTTCCCTCCGCGGTCGCGCAGAAGGTACATCCCCTTCAGAATCCCTTCGCGCGCGCCCTCGGGCATGGCGGGGTGGCGATAGTTCTCGTTCATCATGGTGACGTAATAGAAGACGTCTTCCTGATCCTGATACATGCGGCGAATGCCGTCCTGGATGATGACCGCCATCTCGTACGCGAAGGTCGGGTCGTACGAGATGCAAGTGGGGATGCTGGAGGCGATGATCAGGTTGTGTCCGTCTTGGTGCTGCAGCCCCTCGCCGGAGAGCGTGGTCCGCCCTGCCGTGCCGCCCATCAAGAAGCCACGCGTGCGCATGTCGCCAGCGGCCCACGCGAAGTCACCCGTGCGCTGAAAGCCGAACATCGAGTAGTAGCAGTAGAAGGGAATCATGTTCACGCCGTGGTTGCTGTGCGCAGTGCCCGCGGCGATCCACGACGATATCGACCCGGCCTCGTTGATGCCCTCTTCCAGGATCTGCCCGTTCTTCATCTCCTTGTAGGACATCAGTTGCTCGGCGTCGACCGGCTCGTAAAGCTGGCCCACCGACGAGTAGATCCCGATTTGCCGGAACAGCCCCTCCATGCCGAAGGTGCGCGCCTCGTCGGGCACGATGGGCACGATGAACTTGCCCACGTGCCGGTCGCGCACAAGCTGGGTCAGGATGCGCACGAAGGCCATGGTGGTCGACATCTCGTGCTCGCCGGAGCCCTTGAGCTGGGTCTCGAACAGGTCCAGGCCAGGCGCCTGCACCGGTGCGGCGGTCCGCCTACGCGAGGGCAGAAAGCCCCCCAGGGCCTTGCGCCGTTCCAGCATGTAGCGCACCTCCTTGCTGCTGTCCGGCGGCCGGTAGAAAGGCGCTTCCGCGATCTTTTCGTCGGGGATCGGAATGCTGAAGCGGTCCCGGAACGCTTTGAGCGCCTCTTCACCCATCTTCTTCTGCTGGTGGGTCGGGTTGAGCCCCTCGCCCGCTTCACCCATGCCGTAGCCCTTCACCGTCTTGGCCAGGATGATGGTGGGCTGGCCCTTGTGCTCCATGGCGGCCTTGTACGCCGTGTAGACCTTGCTTGGGTCGTGCCCGCCGCGGTTGAGCCACCAGATCTCCTCGTCGCTCATGTTGGCCACCATCGCGGCCAGCTCGGGGTACTTGCCGAAGAAGTGGTCGCGGGTGAACGCGCCGCCCTTGGCCTTGTAGGCCTGGTATTCGCCGTCCACGCATTCCATCATGCGCTTGCGCAGGATCCCTTTGGTGTCGCGCTGGAGCAGCGGATCCCAGTACGAGCCCCACAGCACCTTGATAACGTTCCAACCGGCACCGCGGAAGATCGCTTCCAGCTCTTGCACAATCTTCCCATCGCCGCGCACCGGACCGTCGAGGCGCTGCAGATTGCAGTTCACCACGAAGACCAAGTTGTCGAGCTTCTCGCGCGCGGGCAGCGAAATGGCGCCCAACGATTCCGGCTCGTCCATCTCGCCGTCGCCCAAAAATGCCCACACCTTGCGCCCGCTGGTGTCAAGGATGCCCCGGTGCTCAAGGTAGCGCATGAAGCGCGCCTGGTAGATGGCCATCATCGAGGTCAGGCCCATGGACACGGTCGAAAACTGCCAGAAGTCGGGCATCAGGTAGGGATGCGGGTAGGACGACAGTCCCTTGCCGTCCACTTCCTGCCGGAATGCTCGAAGCTGGTCCTCGCTGATACGGCCTTCAAGGAAAGCGCGCGCGTAGATGCCGGGCGCCGAATGCCCTTGAAAGTAGACCAAATCGCCCCCATTTTCCGAGTCGGGCCCACGGAAAAAGTGGTTGAAGCCCACGTCGTAGAGCGTGGCCGCCGACGCGAAGCTGGCTATGTGACCGCCCAGCTCGGACGTGTGGCGGTTGGCATTCACCACCATCGCCAGGGCGTTCCAACGCACGAGCGACCGAATGCGCCTTTCCAGGGTGGCATCGCCCGGCACGCGCGGCTGCTGGGTTACCGGAATCGTGTTCACGTACGCCGTGGTTGCGTCGAAAGGCAGGTGAGCGCCGGATCGCCGGGCGTGGTCGACGAGCTGCTCCAGGAGGAAATGCGCCCGATCGACGCCGTCCCGCTCGAGCGTGGAAGCCAATGACTCGATCCATTCCCTGGTTTCTTCGGGATCGATGTCTTGCGGGGTTTGCGGGGGCTCGGCGCCCTCCGGGAGCTCGGCGAGTTGCTGGGGATCTATTGTGGTCGGCATGGCTGTTCTTCGTCGGACATTATGCATCGTCCGCCGAAGATAGGATGCACGGCAGCGGCGCCCGTTTCGCCCCTACTGCCGAGAGGTGACTTCTGGGCGCCGCCTGTCGGCGTATGTCGGTAAGCGAACCGCTAACTTCGCCCTTGCCAAGCGCGGCGACCACGGTGAGCGGTCGGCATCCAAAACCCGTGCGAGGCTGGGTGAGTCTTTTGTGCGTCATGGCTCTCGTGGGCGGAGCCGGAACCGCGGGCATCGGCTGCGGAAGGTCCCTTCGCGTTCCCCAGGCGGATTCCGGGAAGACGGATGGAAATTTGGCTTCGTCCGGCGGCGTGGCCGGCACGGGGGGCGGCAGTCCGGTTGCCTCTGGCGGCGCCGCAGCCGGCGGGTCTCAATCAATGGGAGCCGGCGACGGCGGTGCTGTCGCGCCTGGCGGCAGTTCGGGAGCCGGAGGGACGGTACTTCCGTGTGCCGCGCCGGGCACTGGTGGCGACACCGGCACACCGGGCGTGGCCCTCAGCGCAACCTATGACGGCCAGATCCGCGCGACCTGGATGAACCAGACCAGCCAAAGCCTCTTCCTCGCGGGGTGCGGCACTGTTCGGTTGTATTGGTGCAGAGGGACCGATTGGAACCAGATGAACGCCTTCACGATATGCAGCTCGGCCGCCGCTGAGGTAGCGGCCCATGCGACCTATTCCGAGAGCCTCCCGGCGACAGTAGGCGGTTGGTACTTCGTCGACGGGCCATACGCCCTAGGCTGCACACCAGGCGATGGTTTGTACACCGCCGGCTGTGCGACCCTTCAATCGGCCAGCAGCAACGTCTTCTTCGTGCCCGCGGCCAGCGGCACCGACGCCGGCGGGGCTGGGAACGTCCTTGGCTCTCACACCCCGAGCTTGATCTGATCGAACCGCGGCGCCAGCAAGTGCCCGATCACGAACGCGAGCAAATACGCCGAGCCGCACACCACGAAGAGAATCGCGTATCCGGCCGTCACGTTGCCGGAGGCCCGGAATCGGTCGAGCAAGATCCCGGTGAAGGTCGGGAAGAGTATGCCGCCGACCGAGCCTGCCATGCCGCCGATTCCAACCACCGAGGCGACCGCGCGCTTGGGGAACATGTCCGAAACCGTGGTGAAGAGGTTGGCCGACCATGCCTGGTGGGCCGCGCCGGCAATGCCGATGAGCACCACGGCCGACCACAATCCCACCTGCGTGACCAAGAAGACCGGCGTGACAGCGCACGCGAAGATCAGCATCGCCACCTTGCGCGCCCGGTTGGACGGCCAGCCACGACGGATGAGATAACCCGCCAGCCAGCCACCGATGATGCTTAGAACCGTCACGATGGCGTAGATGGAAACCAGGTGCACCCAGCTCTTCTTGATGTCGAGGCCGCGGGACTGTTTGAAGAAGTCGGGCAACCAGATGAGGAAAAACCACCACACCGGGTCGGTCAAGAACTTGGCGACGATGAACGCGTACGCCTGACGGTAACGGAGAATCGCCAGCCAGCCCAGCGGACGCTCGTCCGACGCCTGCTCGTCGACGTCGGAACGAATCAACGAAAGCTCGTCGGCGGCGAGCCGCTTTGACCGTTCGGGCGTGTCGTAGAAGGGCAGCCACAGACCAAGCCAGCATAAGCCGGCGATGCCCGCGAAGACGAACGCAGATCGCCACCCCCAGGCACCGGCAATCCAGGGAATCACCGCGGGCGCTACGATAGCTCCCACGTTGGCGCCTGAATTGAACAAGGCGGTCGCGAACGCCCGTTCCTTGCGCGGGAACCACAGTGCGACCGCCTTGATCGCCGACGGAAAATTTCCGCCTTCGCTGATGCCAAGGGCAAGACGTGCCCGTAGAAACCCGCCTATGCCACCGACCAATGAATGCCCGATGGCGGCGACGCTCCAGGCGGCGATGGAGACAGCGTAGCCAATCTTGGTTCCGACCCGATCCACGAACACGCCGAACAACAACAGGCCCACCGCATACGCGCCCTGGAATGCGGAGTTGATGAGCCCATACTGTTCGTTGGTCCAACCGAGCTGATCGTCGAGGATCGGCTTGAGTAAGGCAAGAATCTGCCGATCGATGTAGTTGACTGTCGTCGCGAGAAACAACAACAGACAGATGAACCAGCGGTAGCGACCGATGGATGCCTTGATTGAGCTCATGGTCCTATTCCTCGCGCTCGACAATATCGATGCGCTCAATTCAAGTAAAGCAATCAACGAAGACAATTGTTCGCTGTGAAATGGAGCAATCCTGAATTGAGCCCTGGAAACCGCATCAGACCACGCGGATGAAGCTTGGTCTTGCCGGCGATTCCAGGTCCTCGGGGTGCGCTCTGAGCCGTTGCCGCGACCTCCGGCCACGCAGATTTCCGATTGCAACCACGAGAACGGTGTAACCTATGCGCGTCTTGTCCCCGACTATCGACGAGTTCGTTCCGCTCGCATCGCGCACCACCCTGGGGCTCGGCGGTGCGGCCCGCTTTTTCGTGCAGGCCCAAAGCCCCACCGACGTGGCGTTCGCGTTGCGCTGGGCACTGGCGCAGAACCTTCCGGCTTTCGTCCTGGGTGGCGGGTCGAATCTGGTGGTGGGCGACGACGGTTTCGCCGGTATCGTCATCCAGCTCGCATCGCGGGGTCAAGCCTGGTCTGTGACAGCAGACCGCGCCTTGGTCGAGGTGCAGGCGGGCGAGCCCTGGGACGACGTGGTCGCCGAGTCGGTCCGGCGCAATCTTGCCGGCACCGAGTGTCTGTCAGGAATTCCAGGCAGCGCGGGAGCGGCGCCGGTGCAGAACATCGGCGCCTACGGGCAAGAGGTGGGCGGCAGGGTCGAGCACGTCGACGTGCTCGACCGGCGCTCGCTGGAAATCCGGCGACTTCACCCCGCCGAGTGTGGCTTCGCCTATCGAGACAGCCTATTCAAGCAGAATCCCGATCGCTTTGTGATCCTGTCCCTGACGCTTGCGTTTCGCCCGGGCGCCGCACCCACGATTCAGTATGGCGAGCTGGTTTCCGCGCTCGCCGCGACTCCGCAACCAACCCCGGCCGAGGTGCGCCAAGCCGTGCTCGCGCTCCGGCGAAAGAAGTCGATGGTCTTCGACCCCGCCGATGACAATCGCCACAGCGCCGGTTCCTTCTTCACCAATCCCGTGGTGGATGCCGAGGTCGCAGAACGCGTCGTCGGCTGTGCACGCGCGAGGGGTATCGGAGACGTGCCGAGATTTCCGCAGCCGGACGGACGGGTCAAGCTGGCCGCGGGCTGGCTCGTCGAGCACGCCGGCATACCCAAGGGCTTTCGCATCGGCCCGGTGGGCGTTTCCACTCGACACGCGCTCGCGCTGGTCCACCACGGCGGCGGAAGCACGGTGGACCTTCTTCGCTTGGCCCTGCACATTCGCGCGACTGTACTAGACCGATTCGGCGTGTCGCTGGTTCCCGAGCCGGTCTTCCTGGGTGTAGACTGGCCGGGCTAGCGGCTACCCGCCGACGGGCAGCAACTCGCCGATGGCAACGCCCACCATGGGCCCCAGCACGATGGCCAGTCATTCGCGCTTGCTGAGGTGAACCCGGCGGCAAGCGCAGCAACGCCGCGGGACGCCTGGGCGGAGGCCGTTTTCCAAGGCGAGGCTGGCCCCCGGTAGTCCATGAAGGGTGGTCGTAAACGTGGTCGTAAACGTGGCCGTGGCCGTGGCCGGACATTCTGGACGCTCCAGCCGTAGCAAATCAGCCAGCCGGCGTCGGCAATTTGTAGGTCACAATGCTCGCCGGTCATTCCCCCACGCGAGCCATTCGCGTGAGCATCGAGACGATGCGTTCGAGAAGCTCCCGGGCTCGGGTTGCTTCGTCGTCGCGCACGAAGCCCAGGGCCAACAAAGCATCGATGATGGCAGCGCATTCTAGGGCCGAGCCGCGGGCGATGGCATAGAACCGGCGTGCCTCGCGGTCCTCCATCGTGCCTTTGCCGCTGCCTTCGGCGATGTTGAGCGGAACCGAAAGGGCGGCTCGGCGAAGCTGGTCAGCCAGAGCGCCGTGGCCGCGTGGAACCCGCTCCGCAAGCGCCGAGGCCACGCCCAGGAACGTCACCGAACAACGATACACATCGAGTTTCTGGAAACCGAACATGCAGAGATTGTCGGCCGCGCAATTCGAAAGTTGCTCGGCCACGGCCACGGCCACGACCACGACGTTCTGCGGCTGTCGCTGGATGGAGTGAGCAGTTGACGACGCCAGGGGAGTATCGGATTCTGCAGGCATGGCGAACCCCAAAGACAAGGCAACCGTCGAGCTGGTCGAAACCCAGGGCGACGCCCAGATCTACCGCTTGCGCAACTCGGCCGGGATGCACGCGCGCATCACCAACTACGGCGGCATCGTGATGTCGCTTCACGTGCCCGACCGCAAGGGCAATTTCGAGGACGTGGTGCTGGGCTACGACAAGGTCGCGGACTACGCGAAAGCGAGCCCGTACTTCGGCTGCCTGGTCGGGCGCTACGGCAACCGCATCGCCAACGCGCGCTTCACGCTCGACGGGCGCGAGTATCAACTGGCCGCCAACAACGGGCCCAACTCGCTCCACGGCGGCATCAAGGGCTTCGACAAGGTGCTGTGGACCGCGCGCCCGGTGCCGAGCGAGCTTGGCCCCGCGCTCGAGCTGCGCTACCTGAGCAAGCACCTCGAAGAAGGATTCCCCGGCAATCTCGACGTGGTCGCGCGCTACACGTTGACCAACGACAACGGCCTGCGCATTGATTTCAGCGCCACCACCGACCAGACCACCATCGTCAATCTGACCCACCACTCGTACTTCAACCTAGCCGGCCACGGCGACGTCCTGGGACACATCCTGTTCGTGAATGCCGCGCACTTCACGCCCGTCGATGCCAACCTGATCCCCACCGGGGAATTGCGGCCGGTCACCGGAACGCCCTTCGACTTCCGTCAGCCCACCGCCATCGGCGCACGCATCGACGCCTACGACCAACAAATCAAGTACGGCGCCGGTTACGACCACAACTGGGTCGTCGCCAAGCCCGCAGGCGAGCTGGGACTGCTCGCGCGCGTGCTCGAATCCGGTTCAGGTCGCGCGATGGAAGTCCTGTCCACCGAGCCCGGCACCCAGGTCTACACCGGCAACTACCTCGACGGGACCATCGTCGGCAAAGGCGGCTGGCGCTACCAAAAGCGCTGCGCGTTCTGCATCGAACCGCAGCACTACCCCGACACCCCGAACCAACCCAGCTTCCCCAGCGTCGTGCTGAAACCGGGCGAAACCTACAAGACCACCATCATCTACCGATTTTTCTGCGAGTAGGTCGGCACGTCGGCGCCCGGTTCATGCCGGTAGGCACCGGGGGAAAAATCGGTTCGAGCCGGATCCGCCGTGTGGGCAAGGTATCTGCTTACGAAGCGATCCTGCGGACGGAGTCCTGCTTATGAAGCGGGCAGCGCCCGGCGAGGTTAGCGCCGCTGCGGTCAGATTGGCGCTCGCAGCTGAGCGATTAGTTCGGCGGACGAATTGACGAGTCGTGCCCCTTGACCACAACTCGTCGTTTCGTAAGGATCAGGTGTCCACGGGAACAGGCAAACTTCGACTCCAAGCGCATGCAAAGATTCGACGAAAAGGCTTTCCGAGAGATTGCCCGGGCCCCAGAGATTGGGAAGACCGAATGGCTTCTTCGAGCGGAGGACTCCATCGCTTTCCTGAAGAGCAATGCCCACCGCGATGAGATCGTGATCTACGCCAGCGCAGATGCCGTCCTTGTCCACGGCGTGCTGGCCCGGACAGAGCAGGTCACGCCAGCTGACCATGCTGACCTCCTGAACGTAAACGTCATGTTGGACGACACCTGGTGCATTCAGCGAGCGTGGGGCGGTGGCGAGGGACACCGGATCTTTTTGGAGCCGCCGCTCAGCGATCCGGGATGCAAGTCCCTGCTCGGCGGCGAAAAGCTGATCTTCCGCCGGTCATTTACCGGCGCTGCCGAGGGGCCCGGTCCAGTCGAGCTCAGTCAAAAGCTCGTGCACAGCCTCGACCTTCACTGGGTAGAGGAGCGCAGTGCGTACTGTCGCCTCGACAGGCGCGGTGATATTCAAGACGTGATCCGCGTGATCCGGCCGAAAGCCCTGGGGCCGCAGGAGCGCGAGATTGTCGTGACCGTCCTCATCAAGGACCTTGCAACCTACATGGCCCTCGCAGGGATGTCCTTGGTCCTCAAATTCGATTTCACGAGGTTCGAAGGGAAGGCTTTCGGAGGGTGGAACAATGACTGCCGGGTACAGAAGAGCTCTGCACCGGATCTCTTCTACACGCTTGGGCTTTCAGCCAATGCCAGCTACGTCAATGGCTGCATGATCCTGAGATCAGCGGTGACGGTAGATGACCTAGTCCAGGAATGGAAGGACGAGGGGGATCCGAAAAACAAGCGGTATGCGACTTTCAAGATCCAGGACTGGAAGAACAAGAGCCTCGTGGAAACCTCATGCGGGCCCGAGTCCCTCTCCAACTACTTCCAACAGTCCGACAAACCGTTCGAGATCTCCCCTGCGTTCTTCCGACCGGAGGTATTGACGCGATTCAAGAACGATCCTGAGAAGTACGACTTACAGGATCGCTCGATCAGCTGCCGGAACGCCTGGCACTTGAAGACCTACGACATCAACGAGGCCGGTCAGGTCCACACCTATATAGGGTACCTCGCCAACCTGCCGTACGAAGAGCAGTGCTACTGGCAGTCGTTCAATGAGTGGCCGAAGGGTCCAATCTCCGCCCGGGCCTACGAGAACGACTTTCTTGGCACTTGGAGCAGCGAACACGACCCTCTGCGAGCATTGAAACACAAGATCCACCAACTCGACGAAGCCCCGCCAGATTGGTGGAGTCCGCGAGGTGAGGAACTTTCGGACGCGGCACGATGTCCGGCGACCGATTCCGTGTCCGAGTGGGGTGATGAGATCCTGGCTCTCGATCAGTTGCTGATCGAAGGCTTCCTTCTTAAGCCACTGAAGGGGCTAGCCGTGGATGCGGGCAGGCCCGTTGACAAGCAGTGGAAACCGCTGCGCCTTCTTCAGGACTGCCTCGAAGGCAAAGGTCGGAGCGCCGATGAAGCGCGAGCGGTAATGGAACCACTCACCAAGCTGCACACCCTGCGCAACCATCTCAAGGGCCACAGCGCCACGAATGAACGTAAGGCCGCGCAGAAACGTGCACGGTCCGACTACGGAACCTTCCGGGCTCATTTCATGGCGCTCACCGCAGAATGCGACAAAGCCCTTGCCACCATCCTTCAAGCCTTTGGCCTGGCTTTCGAACCGGATTGCTGAAAGTCATGGCTCAGGAAAGTCTCGTAGCGAGATGATTCTCGTGAGGGAGGCGCCGCCATAAAGGCGTTGAACCCCTCGTAGGCAGGTGCGCGGGGAGGTGCAGGCGAGAGGGAGAGGTGCCAGAGACCTATAGGCGAGGGATCTCAGACCAAAAGAAAGGCGACGCCAGCGCCCATAACATCAACGAACCGTTCGTGCGGCCGGCTCGCAGTTTGTCGGCCAGCCGTTCGCAGACGCCATCCATCTACCGCGGCCGTTCGCGGAACGTGTGGTAGGCTTCTCCCATGCTCGCGACGAAGCAGAAAGTCAGGGATCTCTTGGAGAAGCTGCCCGACGATTGCAGCCTGGACGACGTCGTGTATCACCTCTACGTCATGCAGAAGGTCGAGGCTGGACTAGCCGACGTCGAGGCCGGCCGGCTCATTCCCCATGATGTCGTTGCTGCGGAGCTTCGGCGCAAGTGGACAGCGGGAAGCGAGCTGTAGCCTGGACCCCGTCCGCCCGGGACTGCCTCGACGAGATCTTGCCGCACATCGCGGCTGATTCGCCAGCCGCCCGAAGTCCGGTGCCAGAGTCTTGTAAGGAAGGCCTAGAGGACAGCTCGCAATCTGTTTAGCCTTGGACTTGAGACTGTCGGCATCAACGCCCTACCCTCGCGTCAAGCGTTTGTGCAACACACGGATCCGGATAGCAGGGTCTGGTTTGCCCCTTACGCACTCGGACCGCTGGGCGTATCATGCCGCTCTGAAATGCCTCTGCGAGGGAGACGTGCGAGCGTAGTAGCCGGAACACGGCCTTCGTCTGCGCAGGCGACAGGGGCGTCCAGATGACTCAGGAGAGCCAGCTGGCCGAAAGCCTGGTCGGTGCAGTTCTTGAGGGGGCCTACCGCATCGAACGACTCCTCGGCGAGGGTGGAATGGGAGCGGTCTACCAGGCGACCCAGCTCCGACTGGACAAGCCGGTGGCCGTCAAGGTGATGGCGCACGAGCTGAGCGCCGCTGCGGATGCGCTTGCACGTTTTCACCGCGAGGCCTTGGTGACGAGCAATCTCGGCCACCCGAACATCGTGCAGGTTTTCGACTTCAGCACCACGCCCGCGGGTGAACCGTTCCTGGTGATGGAGTTTCTGGACGGCGAAGACCTCGAACACCGCTTACGCCGCGAGGGGCGCCTTTCGGCCCAGGCCACGCTCCACATCACCAAGCAGGTTGCCGCTGCCTTGATGGCCACTCACGCCAAGGGCATCGTCCATCGTGACCTGAAGCCGGCCAACATCTATCTTCTGGAAGCCGCGGGCGCGGCTGATTTCGTGAAGGTGCTCGACTTCGGAATCAGCAAGGTCCGGTCGGCGACCACCAAGCTCACACGCACGGCGTCCATCATGGGTACGCCGGGCTACATGTCGCCCGAACAAGCCAAGGGCAGAATCGAAGACATCGACGAGCGAACCGATCAGTGGGCCTTGGCCTGCATCGTGTGGGAATGTCTCGCGGGTGAATGCCCGTTCCAAGGGGACAGTCCCCTGTCCACGCTGTTTCAAGTGGTGAACGAACCGCCGCCTCCGCTGTTGCCCAAGGTTCCCGGCTTGCGCCCGCAGGTTGAAAACGTACTCTTACAGGCACTGTCCAAGAACCAGGGCGACCGTTTCGCCAGCATTGGTGACTTCCTGGCAGCGCTCGAAGAGGCGGCGACTGGAGCGACATCGAAAGCACCGGCGGTACAGCGAACCGTGCAGTTGCCGGAATCCGACCCGAGGCCAGCCGGGAAGTCCATTCAGCCGACGACGTTCACGCAGACCGCCGGGGAGCTCAACGAAAATGTCACCCTGGCAGGGGTGCGTTCGCGGGCCTGGGTTTGGGCTGTGGTCGGTGCTGCCGCGATACTTGTGGTCGGCGCTTTCTTGCTTCTTCGCCCCGGGCCAGCGCCGAAGTCGGTGACCGTATCCCCTCCTCCGATTGTAACAGCTCCGGTGGCTACGCCTCCGGCTGCTCCGGAGCCGGCGCAAGTCCCTGTTCCTTCCGCCGCTGCATTGGCACCAGCGCCAGCTCCATCTACATCAACGGAAATCACTGACCGCAACTCGGGCAAGCCTGGCCAGCCAAGCGGGCGTGTCCCTGAGGGCAAAGGCGGCCCCCGAATCGGCGTTCCTTCAGCGTCAGAGCCCAAGCGCGCCCGACCACCTCGTCCACGAGCGGTACCAAGGATGATTGAGGATCTCTAGTTATGGTTGCGATCTGCGCGAAAAGCGTCTTGTTGGCCGCCCTGCTGGCGCAAGCGTCACCCCCGTCTGCTGGCGCGGAGGACAAGGCCAAGGCAAAGCTCTTGCTTCACGAGGGCTTGGACTTCACCCGACAGGGCCAGCACGCGCAGGCGCTGGAAAAGTTCCAGGCCGCATACACTGTGTACCCTTCGCCGAAGCTGTGGTTCAATATCGGCCAGGTCGAGCTCGCGCTCGACCATCCGGTGGAAGCTGCCGAAGCGTTCGAGAAGTTCATTGCGCTGGTTCCGGATGCCCAGCACGAGGACAGGAAGGTCGCAAAATCAACGGTGGCCCAGCTGGGAAAGAAGCTCGGACGCCTACAAATCGAGTGCGAGGCCACGGGAGCAGAAGTCGCTGTTGACGGAAAGAGCGTCGGGCGAGTTCCTCTACCGGGACCGCTTTGGGCGCCCCCCGGAAGCCACCAAGTGACCATCACCCACGAGGGTTCTGCCACGGCGACCGAGACGGTCGAGATGAGCGCAGGAGTTAGCGCACTTGTGGTGATTCGCCTGGTCCCGATCCCGCCGCCGGCACCGGCGGTGCCAGCGCCGAGCGTGGTCACGCCTGCCGCAGAAACGGCAGTCGCGCCGTCCGAGGGAACGGGTGCCGCAGCGCAAATAGCCCCGACCGGCGAAGCACCAAACGTCCGGCCGCAATCTCCAGAACCTGCTCCGACTCCCTCGGCAAGCGTCGCTGCACCACCACCGCCGGCCACCCCGGCTGCACTCGATTTGTCCGCGCAACCGGCCGAGGCACCGAGCGAAGCTCGACCCGTCTACAAGACTTGGTGGTTCTGGACCGGCGCCGCAGTCATCGTCGCCGGCGCAGCCACGACCATCTTCCTGCTCACCGATAGGGGCGGCTCGAACGTACCCACGAGCCAGCTAGGCAACCACGGAGTCTTCCAATGAAGCGTGGGGTCCTGTTCCTGCTGGCGCTCCTTGCGCTTGCGGCATGTAAGAGCAAGACGGTCGAGCAAGGTGTGCTCGTGACGGTCAACGCCGACGCGGACGTGGCTGGAATCGTTCAATTGGAGGTTACGGTGACCAATGCCGGCAGCGACGACCACTTCCTGGTGCCCGATGTCCGGCGGAGCAGGCCGATGACTTTCCCCACCGAATTCTCCATCAGCACGCCGTCGAGTCGGACGGGAAGGGTCACCATCGTCATCGACGGAATCGACTCCTCGGGGCTCTCGACGGCCAGCGGAAGTACCTTCGCGGACCTGGTAGCGAACACCTTCGTCCCCAAAGCTGTCGACCTACAACGGACGGCTTCGCCATGTGGTAACGGCGGGTCCTGTGCGGACGCCTCGGTTGGTCCAGCGGGTGGTGCTGATGCAGACTCCGGTGGAGAGGTCACTATCGACACAAGCGCTGTATCGGTCCTCCCCACTGGAGCCGGCGGCGCAGAGGGTACGGGAGACGCGGTTGCGTCCGCCACCGGTGGTGCAGTCGTTTCCGGAGGTATCCTGGGCGGCGGAGGAAACATCATAGGTGGCACGGTCATCATAGGTGGCACGGTTAGTTCCGGAGGAATCACCGCAAGTGGCGGGTTGACGAAATCTGGTGGAATCACAGGCGGCGGCGGCCGGCCTGGCACGGGCGGAATAATTGGTACGGGCGGACTCGCGGGCACTAGCGTTTTCGTCAACGGCGGGGCGGTCGGTATCGGCGGCGCCACCATCATGGGCGGGGCCGCCGGACTTGGTGGAACGGCCGGTGCCGGTGGCGGTACCACCACCGGTAACTGCGGCACCGTCGCTGGTCTGGAGTGTTTCGACGGCCAGTTCTGCGACCTAGCGTCGAACTGTGGAAAAGTCGCTAATGCTGAAGGCGTGTGCGTGGCGAGCGGCGCGTTCGTTCAATGTCCCGCCACCTATGCACCGGTCTGTGGCTGTGACGGCAAGACCTACGTAAATGATTGCGAACGGCAAATGGCAGGTATTCTCAAGGCGGCCGACGGCTCTTGTGGAGGTGGAACGGGGGGAGAGAGCGGGGCAACCGGAGCGACCAGCACAGGCGGCATGCCAGGGGCAGGCGGCGCGAGCAACATGGGTGGCGCAGTTGGTTCTGGCGGGATAATTGCCGCCGGCGGCGTGGCCGGTACCACTGGCAGCGGCACTGGCGGAATCACCATCGCTGGCGGCATGCCAGGGGCGGGAGGCGCGGTTGGTTCTGGTGGGAGTGTCGGTGGCGGAGCCACAGGTGGTCTTTCGGATGCCGGAGCGGACGCTGGGCTGGACACCGATTTTTGCACTTGGCAGCCGGATTTCACCCCCTGCGAGCTAGTGACTACCCCAGACCGAGCCTACGATATCTGTGTCGGTGGCGTCTGCGTGTCGCCCGGCTGCGGCGACCCGACCTGCAATGTACCTGGTCCGCACTTCCCCCTCCCTGACACAGACCAACGACTGTGCTACGACGACTCCGATCAGCTGGCCTGTCCAACCACAGGAACACCGTTCTTCGGTCAGGATGCTCAGTATGGCTGGGATACGCGCAATGCGGAATCGGCCCGTTTCACTAGGGATTCGCCAGTGGCTGGCGAGCCCGTCGTGCTCGACAACGTCACTGGGCTCTCCTGGCAGGGGTGTGCGGCCGGAATGACTGGAAGCAGTTGTGAGACTGACTCCGGCGAACAGTATGACTGGCCGAGTGCTGTTGCGTACTGTAACGATCTCGTCTGGGCTGGCTATGCCGATTGGCACTTACCCGATCTGCATGAGCTTGAGTCAATTGTCGATTTGGGAACACGCGAACCAGCTATCGATGCGTTGGCATTCCCAGCGACGCCATCCCAGTTCGCAATGGGTGCTTTCTTTTGGTCGTCGACGTCCATCGCAGACCTCTATTCAGGGCTCTTCGCCTGGTACGCCGATTTCTATGAGGGGCAATTGGACTACGCGTATGGAAAGAAGCAACCCCACTATGTTCGATGTGTGCGCAAAGGAAATGCCGCAAACACTCCCAGATTTACGCGCGACATCTCCGTGTCCATGGAGCCAATTGTGGTTGACAACGTAACAGGGCTCATGTGGCAAGGCTGTGCGGCTGGGCAGGCTGGCGCGACTTGCAACGCGTTGCCAGATGCGGGGGTTGCCGCAACCTACACGTGGCAAGACGCTCTCGCCTACTGCGAAGGGCTCTCCTGGGCCGGATACTCGGATTGGCGTTTGCCCAATAGGAATGAGTTGCGTTCTATCGTGTGCGATAGTTGCAGCGACCCGGCAATCGTTGCGAGTGCGTTCCCGGCGGCACCTTACTACACGAATGGCGCCCCCTATACCTGGACTTCCTCGACCTACTTGAGCTACACAGCACTGGCGTGGTACGTGAGCTTTTACGAGGGCACTGTCGATGTTACGACGAAAAGCGAAGCCAGCTACGCTCGATGTGTTCGCAGGATGCCTTGAGTGGCCCCTCGCGCGGGTGGAGCGGTGCTAGCGCTTTTGAGTTGGCTTTGGTGGGGGAGTTGACGTTGGTGGTAGCCGGGTGGAGCCCCGCCCCGTGAACGGAGCCAGAGACCTACTCACCCGGAGACCTACTGACCCATGCCGTCCGAACAATCACCACCGCCTCCTCCCGATGGACCTTCGCCTGCCCTCGTGCGATCCTGTGGTCCCGTTGAGCGCGTCTGCCATGCAGGCCTCGCCAGGCGATTTCTTCCGCACGCAAACGAGGTCCGAGCCGCAGTAGCCGTCGGACGAGCAGGCCCACTCGTTTCATGGGCCTCGGCCATTGGTGGGAGGAATTGAAGGAATCGACGAGGCTCGGGCGGAGATGGAGGCGAGGACCTGCGCCGCGCGGGCCCGAACCCGCGCGCTTCTGTCGTTTTGCGCCGCCTCTTGCAGATAGGGCGGCGCAATCGCGGCCATTTCTTGCTCCAGCACCGCCGCGGCCTTCTCCCAGAAGCTGTCGCTCATCAGGGAACGAATGAACAGCTTGACCAGCTTGGGGCTGCGCCGGTATGCCGGGTCCAGATTCATCGCGGCCTGGGCATGCTGAAGGCCCTTCGACCACCACAGCTTGTCGAAATAGGTAACCGCGAGCAGGAAATTCGCGTAGGCGCTAAGCGGGTAATTGTGCCGCATGTCTTGCAAGATGGTGATGGCCTGGTCAGACAGCCCGAGCCGAACCAGTTGGGCCGCGTCCGCCAGACCGGGCGTGCTATCCGGGCTCATGGGCAAAAGCTCGTCCGGTGAAGGCGGGGCGAGAACGGCGGGGGAAGGTGCCTCGGGCGCCTCGGCCACCTTGGCCGGCCGGTGCGCGCGCAGCAACGCCGATCCCGAGACGCCCCCCAGCGCCGCCCCGACAACCGCGGCAGTGAGCCATCGCCGCCGTCGGCTCCACGGCTTCCAGGAGGGCCGCGGGAATCGACTGGGCGGAGCCACCTGCGCTGCCTCGGGTGGAGGCGCCGGATGCGAATGCGATCGTGGGTCGAAGAGGGTCTGGTCGATGAGGGTCTTGTCGAGGGTCTGGTCGATGTCCGCTCCTCGCGCGCTACCTTGGTCGGGTGGGGACGCGGCCACCGAGGTCGCAGCGCCCGCACGCATCGCCGTGCTTTCGGGCAGCCGTTCCAGAGCCTCCGCCAGCTCGTCAGCCGTCGAGAAGCGATCGGTGGGCGCTTTGGCCAAAGCCTTGGCGACCACCGCTTCGATCTCGTGCGACCAAGGCACGCCGGCTGCGCTTGCGCCCATACGCGGTGCCGGTTGCCTTTGCTGCATCAGCAGCAGCTCGGCCACGTTTTCAGAGACGAACGGCTTGCGCCCGGTCAGCATCTCGAAGAGGAGAAGCCCCACCGCGTAGATGTCGGCGCGCCCATCGATGACGCCTTCCTCGAGCGTCTGCTCGGGAGCCATGTACGACGGCGTGCCCACCGCCATGCCCACGGTCAATGCGGGGCCGTCGTGCAGCTTGGCCAAGCCGAAGTCGAGAATGCGAACGTGATCCACGAGCCCGGGGCTGTCCGTGACCACGATGTTCTCCGGCTTGAGATCCCGATGCACGATGCCCTGCGCGTGCGCATGCGAGAGACCTGAGAGAATCTGACGACAGAGCCCCAGCGCGCGGCTGGGCGGAAGCTTCTCGTTTTCGATAACGAAGCGCAGGCTGCGCCCGGCGACGAAGTCCATCACCAAGAACGGCACCCCGTCCACGCCGAAGTCGATCACCGACACGCAATTCGGGTGATTGAGCCGGCTCATCGCGTGCGCCTCCACCTCGAAGCGCTGGAGGAATGACGGTTCCGACGCTACCCACCGGTGGAGGAACTTGATCGCCACCGGCCGGCCGAGTTGGATGCGCTCCCCTCGATAGACCATCCCCATGCCTCCCGAGGCGACCACGTCGAGAATCCTGTAGCGCTCTTGGATCACCGAGCCCACGCGCGGATCTGGAGGATTGGGCGACTCCGTCACCCGGCTAGCATACCAGAGCTTGCATCTTGCTCGTGGTTTGCTCTGCGCCTCGCCCCGCGCAGTGGGAAAGGCCGGCACAAACGAGATGGCTCATCTTGCCATCCACGTATGGTACGATCCGATGCATGAAGAAGACCTTGCACATCGATGAGGGGCTGCTTCGGCGAGCCAGGACGGCCTGCCACGCCAGCACTGATACGGATACGGTTCGGCTAGGGCTCGAAGCGCTTGTTCGACACGCAGCCTACGAAAGGCTCCGCTCGCTTCGCGGTGTTGAACCATCCGCGCGCGACGTGCCCCGCCGAAGACAGCAGCCGAGAACGCACAAGGCCGCATGATGGTCTTGGTCGACACCTCCGTCTGGATCCGATTCCTGGCTGGCCGAGAACCCTATGCCAGCGGCCTTGATGAGCTTCTCGGTCGCGATGAGGTGGTTGGCCACGACATGATCTTCGGCGAGTTGCTGATTGGAGACGTCGGTGGTGGCCGAAAGCCTCTCGTCGATACCTATTCGCAGATGCACCATGCGGCCAATGTTCCGCACGAGGAAGTGGTGGAGTTCGTGCGAATGCGACGACTCGGCGGGCGCGGTGTCGGCTGGGTCGACATACACGTCCTGGCATCCGCAGTGATTGGGGGATTTCAGTTTTGGACCGCGGATCGGCGCCTCTCCGTATTGGCCCGGGAATTGGGGCTCGCCTACTCGCTGGCCCCCTTGTAGGCTGCCCAGCCAATTCAGCACCCGCAAACCTGGCGGGTTGCCCGGGCTGGCCCCTTCCGCGCCCCACTCTCCCGTGCTCCCCCCGCACCGAAGTGGCAAACTCTGGCTCCAACCATCATGGGCCACAAAGATCCCGTCTGCGGCATGACCGTAGATCCCGCGCATGCCAAGGGCCAACACGAGCACCTGGGCACGACGTACTATTTTTGCGCAGCCTCTTGCCGGGCACGCTTCATCGCCGATCCGGCGCGGTATCTGGCGCCCGCCTACCGCCCGGCTGGCATGGGCGGGGGCGGACTGGTTTCCCTGGGCAAGCCGCGCATGATGCAGATGGGCTCATCGGCCGCGGCGGCCATGGCCCAGCCCATGGCCATGAATCCTGCTTCCACGCCGGCGATGGCCCGCCCCATGGGAATGGCCCCGGCTGCAGCGCCGGCGATGCGCCCTGCCCCGCCGTCGGGGCCGCGCTACGTGTGTCCGATGGATCCGGAAGTTTCGAGCCCGGTACCGGCCGCTTGCCCGAAATGTGGAATGGCGCTCGAACCTGAGGCGATCACGCTCGACGACGCACCGGATCCGGAATTGGTCAACATGACCCGGCGGTTCTGGGTCGCGCTGGTGCTGGCCGCTCCGCTCTTCGTATACGGCATGGCGGAAATGGTGCTGGGCCACCAAGCCCTACACGTGATGCCCGATCGCACCCGGGCCTTCCTTGAGCTTGGCCTGGCCACGCCCGCGGTGTTGTGGGCCGGTTGGCCGCTCCTGCTGCGCGCCTGGAGCTCTGTTCGCAGGCGCAGCCCGAACATGTTCACGCTGATCGGCATGGGCGTGCTGGCCGCGTTCGGCATCAGCACGGTTTCCACCCTGGCCCCTTCCCTGCTGCCGGCGGCATTCCACAAACCGGCCGAGCCGCCTCCACTTTACTTCGAGCCGGCTGCGGTCATCACCGCGCTGGTTCTGCTAGGCCAAGTTCTGGAAGGCCGAGCCCGTCGCGCCACCGGGGACGCCATCCGCGCGCTCTTGCGGCTGGTGCCCAAGAACGCGCATCTTGTGACCAGCGACCATGGCGAAGCCGACCTGGCGGTCGAGCACGTGCGCAAGGGCGATCGTCTGCGCGTGCGACCGGGCGAATCGGTTCCTGTCGACGGCACGGTGGAGAGTGGCGAAAGCACCATCGACGAATCGGCCCTGACCGGCGAGCCCATGCCGGTGGAAAAGGGCCAAGGCAGCAAGGTCACCGGTGGCACGCTGAACGGCAACGGCAGCTTCGTCATGCTCGCCGACCGGGTGGGCGCCGCCACCATGCTGGCCCAAATCGTCAGCTACGTGGCCAAGGCCCAGCGCAGCCGAGCCCCTGCGCAGCGGCTTGCGGATCGGGTCTCGGGTTGGTTCGTGCCGGTCGTGGTGGTCATCTCGCTCATCGCGTTCGCGGCGTGGTCGGCCATCGGCCCCGAGCCTCGCCTGGCCTACGCGTTGGTCGCGGCGGTGGCGGTGCTTATCGTCGCCTGTCCCTGCGCGCTCGGATTGGCCACGCCCATGTCGGTGATGGTCGGGATCGGTCGCGGCGCGGGAGCGGGCGTGCTGGTGAGAAACGCCGAAGCCATCGAGACCATGGCCCACGTGGACACCTTGGTGCTCGACAAGACCGGCACCCTGACCACGGGCAAGCCGACCCTCGCACGCGTGCTTGCCACCGCGGACCTGCCGGACGACGAAGTTCTGCGCCTGGCCGCCAGCCTTGAACGCGGCAGCGAGCACCCACTGGCCGCAGCGGTGACCGCCGAAGCGACCAAGCGCTCGCTTGCGCTAGCCGAGGTGCAGGGGTTCGAGAACCGTCCGGGCCGCGGCGTTTCGGGTGAAGTCCAGGGCCGAAAAGTTCTAGCCGGCAACGCGAAGCTCTTGGCCGAGGCCGGCGTCGATGCGGCGGCGCTGGCACCGGAAATCGAACGACTGGGACGCCTCGGCCACGCGCACATCCTCGTCGCGGTGGACCGCAGGCTGGTCGGGCTGCTGGACTTGGCCGATTCCGTGAAGCCCGATGCGCGACAGGCATTGACGGAGCTGCGCAACGAAGGTCTGCGCATCGTCATGTTGACCGGCGACAGTCAGGCTGCTGCCGAGTCCATCGCCAAAGAGCTCGGCGTCGACGAAGTCATTGCGCAGGCCTCGCCGCAGGAAAAGGGCGAAGCCATCAAGCGCCTGCGCAGCCAGGGACGCGTGGTGGCGATGGCGGGCGACGGCATCAACGACGCCGCCGCCTTCGCCGAGGCCAACGTCGGCCTGGCCATGGGTGACGGCACCCAGGTGGCCATCGAAAGCGCCGGCATCACCCTGGTCAAAGGCGACCTACACGCCATCGCGCGAGCCCGACGCCTGGGCCGTGCCGTGATGTCCAACATCCGCCAGAACCTCCTGTTCGCGTTCCTCTACAACGCCCTCACCATTCCCATCGCGGCCGGCGCGCTCTATCCCGTGTTCGGCATCGTGCTTTCGCCCATGATCGCCAGCGCGGCCATGAGCCTTTCGTCGGTGTCGGTGATCGGAAACGCCCTGCGCCTGCGCAGGGTCGCGCTGTAGCGGCAGATACGGCGGGATCAATTCGAGGCATCAACGCTCGGTGTGAGGTCGGACGGCGGTGGCAGCGGCGCAAGCCACATGGTGCCCCGGTTGTCGTGGCGCAGGCTCGGCCAGGATGATTCCGCCAACCCCGGGCTCGAGGTCTGGATGGCCAGGATCTCGACGCCATCGGAGGTGGTGAGCCCACGCATCAGGTAGAGAATGCCGTCGTCGTCCAGGACGGCGTTGCCGACCGGGCAGTTGTTCGACACCCCCAGGTTCAGACGCCAGAGCTCCTGCAGGTCAGAGCTGTAGGCGATGAGCTGATTGGCCTTGGGTGAGGAGTCAGCGCAATTGACCGTGTAGATGGTTCCATCGGCGCCTGCCAAATAGGGCTCGCCCTGTCCGGCCACCGGCCCTTGCACAACCGTGCCGTCTGCAGCGTAGCGATACATTCGGTCCGGGGAAAGTCGATTCCCTTTGGCATCGGCATCCCACTTGGTGGCGACCAGGGTTTCGGTCAAGGAGATGACTCCGGACCAGTCGTCGTACAGCGAGTCGACGCGCGTGGACCATTTCAGCCTTCCGCAAGCATCGAAGGAATCTATGGCCCCGAACTGGATGCCGAAGTCCCACCCGAGAGCCCACATTCCCTTCGTAGAGAAGAGCTCGGGATGGGTCTTGTCTCGGAACTCACCCAGATGCTGCCCGGTCATCCGGTCGTAGGCGTGGACGCCGCTGTTCCCGTACAGCATGAAGACAGCGCTCCCGGCACCACCCATCACCTGCGACGGACCGGTCTTTACGTTCACGGGCTGGCGCCAAAGCTGCTTTCCAGTCTGCGCGGTCATCGCGCGCAGATAGCCGTCGGCGCAAACCACATACAGGATACCATCCGGGCTCAGGGCAGGCGGGTAGAACTGCAGGAACTCCGAGTCTGTCTGATTGCTCGTACCGAAGACCCAGCGGATCTTTCCGGATGGGTCGAAGGAATACACGCCGCTCAACGCCACCGAGTACAGGTTCCCGTCCGCATCCACCGTGGCCGGGGATGCCTGGTCGCTTCCCGACGACATGGGCTCGCTCTGGCTCAGATTGCCGTCCCTATCGATCAGGACCAGCGGCCCAGCCGCATATACGATCCGACCGCTCGACAGCACCAGGCCGGCGTTCTGCCAAGGGTAGCCAGGCGAGTAGATGGCGGTGGTCGGCACCTTCCACGACGACAGGATGCTGGCCGCGCCGACCTGAAGGCTCGCCCGGGCCTGCGGAGTGCGGCCGGCGGATGGCCAATCGGAGATACACGGTGACAGGCTGGAACCATCACCGGCGCTGCCGGTACCGGTGCGGGAGCACGAGCAGGAGATCGCCCCGCAGCCGATGAGCGCTCGGCAGAGCCAGGTAGCCAACAGCGGCCCGATCACTCCTTTGCGAGCAAGTAGCATTCTTCTACTGCCTCAGAGCCCAGCTCAGGTGGCTGGTCATGTACGAAACGTCGTCGTGATCGTACTCATCGAATGTTGGGAAAGAAACTGGTCCTCGAATCGCCCAGTGATGCTATCACGGCCCATGGTTGGGAAGACCGGCCACGCTCACAACCATGACGACCACAGCCATGATGGCGCGCAGTCTTGGGAAACTGCTAGACTTGCGCTATGCCGTCTGCCTCGACGAAGTCCCAGCCCGCCAGCTACGAGGACATCCTGCGTCTTCCAGAAAACGTGATCGGAGAGATCATCGACGGCGACTTGGTTGTCTCGCCTCGACCGGCCTCACGCCACGCTATGGCTAGCTCGGCGATCGGGGGCGAGCTGGCGGGGCCGTTTCACCGGGGACGCGGCGGCCCGGGCGGCTGGGTCATCCTCGACGAGCCCGAGCTGCACCTCGGCGCGCAGGTGCTGGTGCTCGACCTGGCAGGCTGGCGCCGCGAGCGCATGGCCACCTGTCCCGATGTGGCCTACTTCTCCCTGGCACCTGACTGGGTGTGCGAGGTCCTCTCGCCTGCTACGGCTCTCATCGATCGGACCCGCAAGCAGAGCATCTATCGCGAGCACGGCGTGTCCTGGCTGTGGTTTGTCGATCCGTCCGCCCGCACGATCGAGGTTCTCAGCCGTGGCGAGCGCGGCTGGATGGTCACCGATACGTTCGGCGGCGAAGGCGAGGCCCGGATTCCGCCGTTCGATGCGGTGGCCTTCGATATCGGCGCGCTCTGGGACGTCAACCCGGCGGCCAGCCAGACGCCCTGATGAACGCCTCGTAGGGTTGCGCTGTGAAAGCAGCTACCCCAAACGGCGCACCTCCGGTGATATCGCCGTCACCCCCCGGCGATCGGTCAGCTCCGGATGCGCAGCGATGAACTTCTTCGGTACGAAGGTAGAGAAGCGATTGAGTTGTTCAAGCACGTTGGGCGTGTAGCATCCAAATACGGCTGCCGCCTTTACGTACCGTTTGGAATCGCCCAAGCCGAGGCGCGCGCTGGATGACAGGACGCTGCTCTCTCCGACGAAAGGCTCGGGCTGCAGTTTCACGCGTGGATACTTGACGGGGAGAATGCTCGCCAGCGGTGTGCCGTCGAACACGATGGTCGGCGTCGCAAACGGAACGAAGCCCGATTCGACCCCGGTACGGGCGGCGACCTCGGCCTGAATCTGGTTGATTTCCCCCGCGAAGCGCAGGGTGGCCTTGCAGTCGCTTTCGGTATCGCCCGGGAACCCAAACATCAGGCCGATCAATGACACGACGTCGTTTTCCATGCACGCCCGCAAAGCGGCCCGCGCATCGTCGAGGTAACGCTTGGCGCTCGCCGCAGATGGAACCTTGTTCATACGCACAAGCGTTCGCGGACTGCCGGACTCGATGCCCCAAAAGATCAGGTCGACCCCGGCTTCGCGAAGCAGTGGAATCAGATCCGGGGTCAAGACATCGACGCGACTTTCGAGCGCATAAGAGAAGCGTCGACCGCGCATGAGCTTGATGATCTCGGTCGTGCGTTTGCGACCCACGCCAAAGATCGGATCCAGAATGCCAAGCCGCAAACAGGTCAGCTCCTTCTCCAGGTGATCAAGCTGTTGTCGGACCCAATCGATCGAGCACGCGGTGTAGGGGCGCATCATGCCCTCCGCACAGTACGCGCAGTGGAAGGGGCAGCCGCGCGAAAGCATGGTGAGCACGACCGGGTAGCAATTTCTGTTGTGCAAGAGCCGGTAGTTCACGATTGGAACCGCATCGATATCGATCGGCTCGACCGGGTTGGTCCGAATTCGGCCGCGCTCGCGCCACGCCAAATTGGGCACTTGCCCGCACGGGAACGGTCGTCCCTGGGCGAGCAGCCGACTTACCTGCAATGCCGCCGCTTCACCATCGCCGCGCACGATTGCCGTGATGAAAGGATAGTCCCGCAGTAACAAGCTAGAGACCCTGCTCGGAAAGTAGCCTCCGTACACAATCGGCGTATCGGGAAGCGCAGCGCGGATCGCTTCGCCCAGGACCAGGCCGCTGCCAGTGTTGGACAGCATCGAAATGCCGATCCAGGCGATCGACTTGGTTTGGCGCTCGAGATACTGCGCAACTCGCTTGCATATCCGGCGTTCAACCTCCGGCGTCGTGCCAAAGCCGAAGTCGACCTGCACGTCGATCAGCTCGACGGGCACCCCGTGACGTTCCAGAAACGAGCCCAGCGCCAAAATCCCGAGCGGTGGGACGATCGGCATGTGCACGTCGGAACGGGAGTAATCGTTCCCAACGCTCACAAGCACGGCCTTTCGTTCCTTCATTCCCAGCTCCTTCGTTCCATGAGCCTAGTTCATCGAATCGCACCGCGAGGTATCTGCCCAGCCCTGGCGCTGGGCGGTATCCAAAGACCGCCCGGAACTATGACGGAATTCAAACCCGAACTCCACTGCACACACGTCACGTACCAAGCCTGGGGCAAACTGCGTGGGACCACCGCCCCTCCCTCGCACGTCTCGTCAACCTTGAGGAGAATCTATGCAGCACCGGATCTCGCTACGCACCGTGTTCACCGCACTCTGGATCCTGGGCTGCGCGTGCTCGACATCCACCTCGGGCGGCAGTGGAGACTCGGGTGGCGCAATGGCAAAGGGCGGCTCGGGTGGCAAGAGCGCGGGCGGAAGCAACTTGGGCGGAAGCAACTTGGGCGGCAGCAACTCGGGTGGCAGCGCCGGCGGAAGGTCCGGCAGTGGCGGTTCTCAGACCAGCGGCGGGAGCTCGGGCGGCACAACCCAACCGTCAAGTTGCCCCAATGGGTCGACGTGCGGCGGCAACCTGGTTGGAAGTTGGACGGTGACGTCATACTGTCTGACCTTGTCGGGTGACATGGACGTTACGTTGGCCAGCATGGGGTGCCATTCCGTTCCGGTCGCTGGATCTCTGCAGGTAGCCGGGACGTGGACCGCCAATAGCGACGGGACGTATGCGGACAACACGACCACGACGGGCTCCGTCACCTTTCCGCTCGACGCCTCGTGCCTGTCAGTATCGTCTGTCAGCGTCGAGTGCAGTAAGATGGACGGTGCCATCACTGCCCTAGGATGGAAGACCGCCACTTGTACCACCGATGCGAGCGGTCAGTGCGGCTGCACGGCCACAGCCAACCAGAAAGGCGGCATCGGAGTCGTATCCCCTTGGGCGTCGGCTACGGGTGACTATACGACCTCAGGCAGCGGGCTCAATGCCGACGGCGACGTGGATTACTCGTACTGCGTCTCGGGAAACACGTTGACCCTCACCCCGAAGCCCACGGTCCTTCCCGTGACGGGCACGATCGTGCTTCAGAGGAACGGAATCCCCCCGGGGACGGGCGGCGCGAGCGGCGGGGGTGGGGCTGCCGGCTCGGGCGGTAGCGCTGGTGCGGGCGGAAAGAGCGGCGGAGGTGGGGCTGCCGGCTCGGGCGGCGGAACCACCGGTTCGGGTGGTATCACCGCGAGCACGGGCGGCAGGACGGGGACCGGTGGTAACAGCGCTGGCACGGGCGGAGCCACCACTGGCTCGGGCGGCACCAGAGCCGGCTCGGGTGGCGCGACAGGCGCGGGCGGCGCATCCTCCGCCGGAGGCACCACCTCTGCTGGCGGAGCTACCGGCACGACCACAGCGCCGTGCGACATTTACCAGGCTGCCAGCAACACTTGTGTCGCAGCACACAGCACCGTGCGTGCTCTCCTTGGCTCGTATAGCGGCCCGCTCTACCAGGTCAAGCGCGCGTCGGACAAAACCACAATGGACATTGGCCTCTTGAGCCCAGGAGGCATTGCTGACACCTCCACGCAGGATACGTTTTGTGCCGGAACGACGTGCACCATTACCAAGGTGTATGACCAGTCTGGGCATGGCAACTTCGTCGAAGCCGAGACTTCGGACAGTTCGGTCGGCGGCAACGCGGCCCAATCGGCCTCAAACGCAACCCAGGAGTCGCTAAGTGTGGGCGGTCACAAGGTCTACTCACTCTACATGAAGACCAGCCAGGCCTATTGGAGAGATGGCTCCAAGTCGGGCATGCCGACCGGCAACTCTCCGCAAGGAATCTACATGGTTACCAGCGGCAAGCACTTCGGGAGCGGATGCTGCTTCGATTACGGCAACGGCGAGACCAGCCGAACCTACGTTGCTGGCCCCTCGATGGATGCCATCAACTTCAGCAACTGCACGATCTGGGGCACGGGCAATGGCTCCGGGCCATGGGTGATGGCCGATCTCGAGGGCGGGCTCTACTCCCAGGGCAGCGGCGGCAAGAACGACAAGGACCTAAGCCTGACGTACACCTATGTCACCGCCATGGAGAAGAACAACGGGACCGGGACGTTCGCGCTTAAGGGCGCCGACGCGACGACCGGCAGCTTGAGCACATTTTACAGCGGCGCCGTGCCGTCGGGGTATAGCCCCAACAAGAAGCAAGGGTCCATCGTTCTCGGCAGCGGTGGCGACTGCTGCTACAGCAACAACACCCTCAGCCAGGGAACCTTCTACGAAGGGGCCATCGTCACCGGCTATCCGTCCGACGCGACCGATGACGCCATTCAAACCAACATTGTTAGCGCGGGCTACGGAAAGTAGCGTCCGCCCACTGCGGGTCTGGCCCTGCCCTACGCGGCCTGCGGCGGGCGCGGCGGGAACGCCATCGGCGGCAAGAACGTGTCGTAGAAGAATGCGCAGTCGCGCCGAATTTGCTCCTCGGTGAGACCGTACTTATCCAAGTTGTACTTGTGCTCGGATTCGTACTTGCGCTGCTTTTCGCCCAGCTTCGCCACGGTCTCGCGCAGCTCGGGCGTCATCTCGTGGCCCAGGAACTGGCACATCTCGTCCATCAGGCCCTCGAAGTCGGCCATCATGCGGTCGTAGCGAACGATGAACACACGCTTCCGATCGATCTTGCCGTTGGTCCAGTCGTCGTGGAACCGGCGCAGCAGCGTGATCCACGCCTGGTACATGCGATCGAGCCAGCGCTTGCGCAGGTTCTCCGGCAGTGACCAGAAACCGAAGGCTTTGTCGAGCACGCCGAGCATCAGGCTGTTCGCGCTGGGGATGATCGACAGCGGGTCGCGCGCCATGTAGAGGATCTGCGCCTCGGGGAAACGTTCGAGAAATTCTGGCAACCGGACGGCGAGCGAGAACAACTTGGCGATGTTGCGGTCCGCCTTGTGCACAACCAGGCTCCTGCGCCAGAGCGTGTCCAGCCACCCGAGGTCTCGCGGCAGGGTGTTGCGCACCTGGGGATCGAAAAACGGCAGACGGTCTTCCTCATCGAACGACAGGAAGAAGCCGTACAGGAACAATCCGTCAAGGTAGCGGAACAGGACCGCCACGTCGTCGGTCTCCACCGACGATAGGCTGGTGTCGTGTGCCTTGGTGGCGTGAAACTTGGCCGGGCTGATCTTTTCCAGCAGGGGCAAGAAGGGCCGAAACAGCTTTTGGATTACGAGCGACGGATACAGCATCAAGAACAACTCCATGCCCGAGCCGAAGCCATTGTCGGCAAGGAAGCGCTGGAGGAACGTGGTGCCGGTGCGCGGGTTGCCGACCAGGACGATGGGGCGGTTCGCGCGCACCTTGCGCAGGCGCGGGAAGAACAGATGGTCGAGCATCATTCCGACGCCCACCACGGTCCTCACGGCCAAGAAGACCATGGCAATGAAGATCGGCGCCACCCTGACCCCGAAGGTGCGGCGCAACACGCGGTAGACGTAACCCATCCTCGAAAGCATGCTTTGCATGGCGAGCTCCTGGCGAAGGCGCCCTAGGCGCGAAATTGGTTCTCGAACTCTTGCGCGAAGCCGTCCAGCTCCGCGCTGGGAAGATGGTTGATACCCGCAGCCGTCTTGCGCCCGCCCCCGGTAGGAAAGCGTCGACAGAACTCTTCGGCCGAGACCTTCGACTCCCTCGGCACCCGCAGGGAAACCAGGTAGCCGCCTTCCTTCTTGGGCGACACGATGGCCACGGCACTTCCCGTGTGGGCCTTGGCCAGGTCGTTGGCCAGGGTTCCGCTCGCCCGCCGCGCCCAGGCTGCGTCGGGCAGCAGGAAGAGAATAGCGCCAGGTACTCTCTTCATCGGTTCCAACTGTTGCGCGCGATCCATGTCCTCGCGGAACCCCTCGTCGAGGCGCCGGAAGGTCGGCGAGGCGTTGGCAAAGGCGAGCGGGCTTGTATACGGCAGCATCTCTTGCGCGAGATCCGCGGGCGGCACGTGCAGGTCGGCGATGGACTCGCCGTAGGCGTTGTAATTCACGGCGAGGCCAAGCGCCTGCAATCGGCGGGTGTCGTCGGCGGAAATCCCGGCCGCCGCCGTAAGCGCTCGCCCTTCCTCGACCAGACTGTCGCCGAACGCGCCCACCGCCGCCCATGGGCGAAAACGGCCACCCAAATACCGGTCCACGATGATGCTGGTGCAGACTTTCGGGTCGGGGTCGATGTGAGCCTCCAATCTGTCCGACTGCGGAATCTCCCCCGCGAAGTGGTGGTCGAAGTAGCGCACCTTGGCCCCGGTCGCGAGCACTGCCAAGAGTCCCGTGCGATTGACGTCCAGGGAAACGTCGAGCGCCGCGCATTCGTCGTCGGGGCCGCATTCGACCCGATCGAAGAGCGCGATGTCACGCTTCACGCCGGTGACGAGGACGTCCGTACCACCCTGCCCCGCTGCCAGCCGAAGCTGCTGCAAGGCGCACAGGCCGTCGGCGTCGCCGTTGAACGCGTAGATGCGCCTCATGGCTCAAGCAATCCCCGTTCTTGCAGGTAGGCCACGATGGTATCCGCCGCCGCCTCGGGTGACGTGGTGGTGGTGTCGATCCAGATTTCGGGATTCTCAGGGAATTCGTAGGGTGAATCGATGCCGGTGAAGTTCTTCAAGTCGCCCTTGCGCGCTTTTTTGTAAAGTCCCTTCGGGTCGCGCTCTTCGGCGACGCCGATGGGCGTGTCGACGAAAATCTCGATGAACTCGCCCTCGGCCAGAAGGCCCCGCGCCATCTGCCTCTCGGCCCGGAAGGGCGAGATGAATGCCGTGCACACGATGAGCCCCGCGTCCACCATCAACTTGGCCACCTCGGCAATGCGACGGATGTTTTCCACCCGATCGGCATCGGTGAAGCCCAGGTTTTTGTTGAGGCCGTGGCGGATATTGTCACCGTCGAGCAAGTAGGTGTGGCGCTTCATGCTGTGCAGCCTCTTGTCGACCAGGTTTGCGATGGTCGACTTGCCCGCGCCGGAGAGTCCGGTGAACCACAGCACGCAGGGCTTCTGGCCCTTCTGCGCCGCGCGGCCGGCCTTGTTCACGTCGAGCGCCTGCCACTGCACGTTGCTGGCGCGGCGAAGCGCGAAGTGAAGCATGCCCGCGCCCACCGTGTCGTTGGTGATGCGGTCGATCAGGATGAACCCGCCGGTGTCGCGGTTGATTCGATACGGGTCGAAGGCGATGGACCGGTCGAGCTCGAGATCGCAGATTCCGATCTCATTCAGCTCCAGCTTGGCGGCCGCCATCTTCTGCAGAGTGTTCACGTTGATACGGCATTTGAGCGGCGCCACCGTGCCGGTCACGGTCTTGGTTCCGATCTTGAGAAAGTAGCTCCGCCCGGGCAGCAGCGGCGCTTCGCTCATCCACACCACGGTAGCCTCGAACTGGTCGGAGATCTCCGCGGGTTGGTCGGCCGCCACCACCAGGTCGCCGCGCGAAATGTCGATCTCGTCGGCCAGCGTGATGGTGATGGACTGTCCGGCCACCGCTTCTTCCAGGTCGCCGTCGAAGGTGACGATTCGGGTGACGGTGCTGGTCCGCCCGGACGGCTGCGCGCGAATCAGCTCGCCCTTGCGGATGCGACCGGCAACGATGGTTCCCGAAAATCCTCGAAAGTCCAAGTCGGGACGGTTCACCCACTGCACTGGCAGGCGCAGCGGCTGCTCACGCACGCGGGTCTCGTCGATCTCGACCGTCTCGAGCACCTCCATCAGGGTCGGGCCCTGATACCAAGTCGTGATGGTCGAGCGTTCGAGCACGTTGTCGCCCTTCACCGCCGAAATCGGAATGCAAATGGCGTCGGGCAGCCCCAGCTCTTTCGCGAAGGCGCGATACTCGGCCTCGATCTTGTTGAATATGTCGTGCGAGTAGTCGACCAGATCCATCTTGTTGACCACCAACACCACGTGGCGGATGCCGAGCAACCACACCAGGAAGCTGTGCCGCTTGGTCTGCGTGAGCACGCCCTTGCGGGCGTCGACCAAAATCACGCTTAGGTCGGCGGTCGACGCGCCGGTGACCATGTTGCGGGTGTACTGCTCGTGGCCGGGAGTGTCCGCCACGATGAAGTTGCGCTTCTCGGTCGAGAAGAAGCGATAGGCGACGTCTATAGTGATGCCCTGCTCGCGCTCGGCCGAAAGCCCATCGAGCAGCAAAGCGTAGTCGATCTCGCCATGACGGGTGCCAACCTTCTTGGAATCAGCCTCCAGCGCCGCAAGCTGGTCCTCGAACAGCGCCTTGGAATCCCACAACAGGCGGCCGATTAGCGTGCTCTTGCCATCGTCAACGCTGCCGCAGGTGTTGAAGCGCAGAAGGCTCCTGCCCGCGCGCCGACGAATTTCGGCGTCGGCCACCTCCACGCCCACCAGGGCCTGGGGACCTTTGCCGGTGCCGCTGTTCTCGGCGCTCATTAGAAGTACCCTTCCTGCTTCTTCGCTTCCATCGAGGAAGGCTGATCGTGGTCGATGACTCGGCCCTCGCGCTCCGAGGTGCGCGCGGCTGCGATTTCATGAATTACTTCGGCCAGGGTTTCGGCGTTGGATTCGACCGCGCCGGTCAGCGGATAGCACCCGAGCGTGCGGAACCTGACCTTCTTCATCATGGGCTGCTCACCCGGCTTGAGCGGCATGCGGTCGTCGTCCACCATAATCAGAGTCCCATCGCGTTCCACCACTGGCCTAACCTTGGCGTAGTAGAGCGGGACGATGGGCACCTTTTCCAGGTACAGGTACTGCCAAATATCGAGCTCGGTCCAGTTGGAGAGCGGGAACACACGGATCGACTCGCCCCGCTGCTTGCGCGCGTTGTAAAGCCGCCACAGCTCGGGTCGCTGATTCTTCGGATCCCAGCGATGTTGGGCGCTGCGAAAGGAAAACACCCGCTCCTTGGCGCGCGACTTTTCCTCGTCGCGCCGGGCGCCGCCGAAGGCCGCGTCGAAACCGTACTTGTCAAGCGCCTGCTTGAGCCCCTGCGTCTTCCACATATCCGTGTGCACCGCCGAGCCATGGGTGAAGGGATTGATGTTCTTCTCCACCGCCTCGGGGTTCTTGTACACGATGATCTCCATCCCCGACTCTTTCGCCATCCGCTCGCGCATGGCGTACATGTCGTGGAACTTCCAGGTGGTATCGACGTGCATCAGCGGAAACGGCGGCACCGCCGGGTAGAACGCCTTGCGCGCTAGATGCAGCATGACCGAGCTGTCCTTCCCGATCGAATACAGCATCACCGGCTTTTCCGCCTCGGCGATGACCTCGCGGATGATGTGAATACTCTCTGCTTCCAGTCGCTGCAAATGGCTGAGCGTGCTCATATGAACCTGGTCTAGCACACGTTTTCCGGCGGTGAAGGGCGCGGGCGATCTACCCACGCTCGATATAGGTCGTGGTGAAGTAGTCGCCTTTGGTGTCGGGCGCGAAGGTCATCTTGGTCGACTCAAACACCGACCGACGGCCGTTCTGCTTGTTGATCATCTCCATGCGCATGGTGCGGTAGCGCTTGTTCTTGGCGTCAAGCAGCTTCACGTCATGGGTGGTAAGCTCCTTGAGCAGCTTGCCGTCCTGGCCATAGTAAAGTCCGCGCATCACCACGAGCTTGCTCTTGCTGACCCAGTAGGTCTTCTTTGAGTAGCCGTCATTGGCGGCAGTTTCCTTGTTTTTGGGCGTCACGTCGACCACGTAGCAGGTGTCGCCGCCGCAGGCTTCATCCTTGCCGACCGAGTAGCTGAAATCGTCGAGCGCCGGGATATTGAGATCCGAGTACGAGAATTCGCTGCCCATGAAGCTCTGCGAACCCTGCGAACTCAAGATTCGGCGGGTCTTTCGCAGCGCCGGCAAAAAGATCCACATGTCGTCGGCTTTGTCCTCGTAGTCGAAGATCAGAATGCCAGTTCCCTGGACGTCCGCCGGTGACAGGAAGCGAAATACGCGCTTCTCGGTCTTGCCACCGTCGAAAAGCTTGGTCGCGGACGCAATCTCGCGCACGCGAACCTGGCCCTTTTCGTCGAAGATGCTCATCTTGATGGTGGCCTCGGAGCCGTCGAGCTTCCGCGTCGTCGTCACCTTCTCCATGATCTGGCGGCCCGAGAGTCCCTCGGCCCGCGCCACACCCAGCCAGGCAAAGCCGCAACTTGCGGCGAAGATAGAAAGTAGGAATCCTTGCTTCGTCATGTGTCTTCCTTCCTTAGAATGTCGAGCGAAGCTCCACGTAGCCGGCGCTCAATTGTTGGTCGACCAGGCCGAAGAGCGTTCCGGTTGGGCCGGTCAAGATCTCTGCCCCCAGGTAGGCGACCAGGGAGTCTGACATGTGGTAGCCGATCTTGGGCGAGGCCAGCCATTCCTTGGTGGTGAAATTCATCATGCCAAGCGCCGAGAGCGACAGGGTGTCGTGAAGGGTCAGCCACTCCACGCGAACCGTGGCCAAGTGCTGGACCCGCGCGGTCTGCGAAAACAGGATCTGGTTGGTCTTGCGCAGCTGCGCCTTGGCGATGTCCTGCGCTCCCGAGCGGTCTACCCCCGACGGGCTGTTGTTCTCGAGCCTGGACGTGTCGGTGACGTCCGCGCTGCCCTGTTCCTTCTGCCAATCGAAGGTGTAGCGCCCCAAGTACTGCGCTATCACGCTGACGGAGCCGAAGCTGTGATCCGCGCCAAGCGCGTATTGCAAGTCCGGCCTGATCGCGCCAAGAACGTTCGCGTAGTCGGCCGTCGACGCGCACAGATTGGTCAGCGACGCCCGGCACGACTCGGACACGTTGACATTATCGTCGTAGGTGTAGGGCCGGCGGTAGGCGGCCTCCCCCCGGATGGCGACGATGTCGCTGATCGCGGTGGAGAAGTCGAATCCGACCACCTGCTGCCGGTACGCCGTTCGCGCCAGTATCGCGCTGGGATTTTGCGTACTGAAGGTGATGCTGTTCCAAGCCAGGGCCGGCAGGGGCGCGTAGCCGCGTAAATACGAGGCGGACATTTCGATCGCGGGCAATTCCAAATGGATCCGTCCGGCATAGAGGCCGCGGTCAAGCTCGGGCTTGGGGTAGTTCGGAGAACCGAGCTCGACATATTGGGGAAGCGTGACCTGCGGAAGCTCTGTGGGGGCATAGGTCGGCATCCAGACCCCTTCCACGCGGAACGGCGACAAGCGCAGAAATGCGCGAGCGCCCACGTTCCCGATGCGACGATCGTCCTCGATGGGCGAACGCATGCGAAAATCAATCGGCGTGATGTTGTTGGTCGGATTGAGGAGATCCGCGCGCCCCCACACGATGATCTGCTTTCCCAGCCGGAGCTGAAGCGGGCCGAAGTAGCCGTTCACGTAGGCCTCGCGAACGTCGAGGGTGGCGGTCTGGTCTTGCTCGCCCAGCATGCCATAGCGCACCCGTGCCTCGGCGAAGGCGTCGCCGAAGGATTCCTTCTTGCTTCTGGCCACCAGGGCCAACTCGCCGTACCCGGCCTTGATGTTGCCCTGCCGATAGCCGGGGACCTTGCCCACAAAGAGATCGCCGCGGGTGTAGCCACCCAGCTGAAACGCCGGCTCCTTCGCACCGGCCGAGCTGTTCCCCGGCGCAGCCGCAGCGATGCTTTGCTCGAACAATCCGTCTCCGCCACCCGATTCGGCGGCTGGCGCGGAAGACTCGGACGCGGGCGCGCCTGCGTCGGCCTCGGGCACGCCCGCGTCCGCCGCATTGGCTTGTGCAGCAGCCGCGACTGCGTCGGGTGAAGCAGTTTCTTCTGCCATCGAAAAGGGGCAAAAGACGGCGGCCACGCAACCTGCAAGCGTGGCGATAGCAGTGTGCAACCTAGCCACGGCCACCTCCCGATTGCGCTCCCGTCCACTCGCCCGTCGCCATGACGATGGAGAAGCCCGCCGCCGCACTGCCGAGGGCGATATGATCTCCCGGGCGCACCGTGCGCTCTTCGAGCAGTTGGTGGTAGGTCACGCCGACGCTGGCGCTGGCGGTGTTGCCGTACTTGGAATGGGTGTAGACGCCCTTGGCGGGGTCCACGCCGGTGGCTGTTAGGATTTTTCGGACCATGATTTCGCTCGGTTGGTGGAAGATGTAGTGGTCGATGTCGCTGGGCCTGAGGTTGATCGCGGCCAGACGTTCCTTGATCCAGGGTGGAATCATCTTAGCCAAACGCATGAGCTCGACAGAAGACGAAAACAGCGTTCCGTCGATGGGCACCTGGCACAGATCCCAATGATCGGGTGCGGTGATGGTGTCGACGGCGTAAAGTCGGATACCCCCGCCCGCGAACGGGGTGCGCCGCAAGAGCACGCAGACTGCGGCGTTGCCGACGGTCAGGGCGGCGGATTTCATGTGCAGCTCGCGCACCTTCTGGATGTCGTAGCTCAGGAACTGACGCGACAATTCCGAGGTGCACACCAGCGCGGTTCGATAATGCGTATGCAGGTTCAGGTACGCGGCCGCCACTTGGATGGCCTCCAAGTGGCCCACGCATGCCGAGGTGACGTCGAAGGCGTGGGTCCTGCGCAGGCCCAGTTTGGCCGCAACCTCCATCGCGGTGGCGGGCTCGAAATACTGGCGCGCGATGCCTCCGCAGATCACAAGGTCGACTTCGTCAATTGAAGCCCCGTTTCGCTGCAAGCAGTGCTTAGCCGCGCTTACTGCATTGTCAGCGACCCTTCCGCTGTCGTCATGTTCGAGGTAGCGCTTCTGTGTCTTGCACAAGCTGAAAATGTGCTCGATGGCGGACGCCAGTCGCGCGAACTCCTTGTCGGTGCCCTTGAAATGGGCACGAACACGGCGGATGGTCTCGGCGTTGTCGACCGGTGCCCCCGGAAAACAGACGCCCGGCTTAGAAAGGTATAGTTCCGGCAGACTCACCAGAAAACTCCCTGGTTTGACATTCATCTACCCATTTCAAAGAGGCCGTGCACAACCGCCTAGTGATTGTTGTCGAACAGCGACCGCAGTAAAGGCTCGCGGAAATCACTCCCTGCGGCAAAATAGCTGGCAAGTACGACTTTGCGCACGCCCGGGTCGCGATCGACCCGGTCGAGCAGTGCCTGGCCGCCAGCAGAAACGACGGCCGTCCGAAGGTAATCTGGGCCGACTTCGTAGACCAGACGATCGTTCTTCTCGTAGCCGCGCGATTTCAGAGCAGAGAACGAATCGGGCAGGCTCTGGCCGACCTTCTGCTCCAAGCCCTTGTCGATGAGCCCGGCCTTGCGGGCCTGCTCCAGGTTCTCCCGCACTACATCCATCCAGCGACTGAGAGACACGTCGCGCTTGAACTTCATCTGCACCACCGCGCGCGCGGCGCCGATGGTCACGTGGGCCAATTCTTCCGCCAAGCCGTCTGAATACGGTTTGCCCGACGCCAGGGCGGCCAGGCGCGTCTGGGTCGGCGTGTCGACGCGTACCTCAATCGTGGCAACGTTGATCCGGAGGAACGTCTTCTGCAGCAGCATGTGCATATAGGCGCAGGGCCCCTGCGCGAGCGAGCTTGATTCCAGCGAGGGCAGCGGACCTTGGGCCATGCTGTTAGTAGCGAGGCACAACACTATCAAATAGCAAGCAGCGACCGGAGTTGACTTTCTGACTGCCATCGATTCTCCCATATGGCGGACCTTTGCTCTGTCTATCTAGTGGCGATAGAGGACATCGATGGCCCAAGAATGCGACATGGCGCTGTAGGTGCCGGCGTTGATTGCCGGTGAAGGCTGGCCAAGGTAGTTCTGGTTGCATGCATCGGGGTTGGTGTACGGGAGTTGGTTGCCGTTTGCGTCCCTGGCGTTCCCGGAATCGTCCGCTACGCACTTGCTGCCGGGCACCTGCTGATAGACCCGAGCGTTGCGCTCGGACGAATAGACGCTGGGTTGCACCCTCAGATGGTAGGCAAACGCCACCTCCCACCGCCCGAAGAAGATCGAGGCGCCGAGCGCGCCACCGATCTGGGCGCCGGAGGGAAAGTCCACATCGGCGTAAGCGCCGTCGGCGACCGCCGATTCGTAGTACCCGCCTGCGCGCAGGGTCAGCCGCGACGGAATCACGGCGTAATCACCGCCGAGTCGCACCGCGACCGTGTCGCGCCAGTGCTTGTCGATGGTGATGGTGTTGAGATTGATCGGCCCTGGATCGACGGGACTCTTCGCCTGAAGGCCGTTGGTTTGGATGGTGAACTGGTTCACCCGCGACCAGGTCTCGTATTCGACGTCCAACTCGAGATCGAAAACCTCGCGGTTGCCGGCAAGGTGCCGGTAGCGAACCCCGGAGCGAAAGAGCATAGGAAGCGGCAAGGTGACGGTGACGTCGTTGGCCTTGGCGCCGTTTCTCGTCAGATCGACCCGCGGCAGTGTCGTCTTGTCCAGGGGATCCACCGTGAGGCTGCTGCTCGCCACCACGTTGGCCGGCACGACCTGCCCGGACGCACCAAACTCGAGGAACGGAACCGGCCGGTACCAGGCGCCGAGCACGGCATTGAAGGTGAACAGCGACGAGCCGTTGGCGGTCGCCAGGATGTCGTAGCCGCTTGAGATCGGATTCGCGGCCCCGGCAGTGACGCTGCCGTCGATGACCAGCGAGTATCGAAGCCGCGGGACATGGATCCATTCGGCAGTGGCGCCCACGCCGAAAATGTCGTGGTATTTCCATGCGGCGCTTGCAACGTATTTCAGAATCATGGCCTCGCGGCTCACCATCATGTAGCGCTGCCCACCGTCCTGGGGGAACTCCAGCTTGGCGATACCGGGCGGCGCGTACGCCGCCAGGGCGAAGGCCCAGTCGGGGTGTCCGAGATGCGACGCGAATCCCACGAATGGGTCCAGCCCCTGCCAGGGCGTCCCGTTCTTTACCTTGCCGAGCGTGTTCTCCTTCTGTGGGTCGCCGCTCGACGGATCCCTGGCTTCACGGGTAAACTCGTAGGCGTTGTACGAAAACACGTTTCCAACCTGCACCACGGTGGAATCGAGCCTGGAAAGTCCCGCAGGGTTGGCGCTGACCGCGGTCACGTCAGAGGCGCTGACGACGTCGGCACCTCCCCGCCCCGCCGCGCGGGCACCGAGGGTGCCCGAGTAGTAGCCGCCCTCGGCAAATGCCACAGTGGCCGACAGAAGAAAGGCCAGGAACGTGGCGCCAGTCGGTATTGTCTTCATCATTATTGGACGGCTGAGGCAGGAGCGGGATTGTCAGTAGTCCGATCGGCGTTAGGACGGGCTCAAGATCGCAACGGCAATGGGAGCGGGAACCGAGCACGTGCTGCAACGGAGGGCCACGGCCCAAACGCCGTTGGTTCGGGTGAATCCAGCGAACTTCCCATCCGTGGCGCTGACGGCGGCGGATAGATCGACAGAGGTCGCGCCGTCGGCAACGGGAAGCTCGTAAAATAACGTGGCGATGCGATCGAGGTCGAGGAACCTTTGTTGTAGCGTGGCCACGGTGTACTGGTCGTAGTATCCCAACTGCAGCTCGTCGATGTCGGTGAAGTAGACGGGGGAATTTCCCAACCCATCCCTGGTGATTTGGCTCCAATCGACAGTCCAGGTCGGACCGGTAGCCGACACGCTCACCGGCGCGGGCGTCGTGATGTCGGCCTTGAAGTCGAGGATGTTGGCCGCGCAGCTATCGCCCACAGCGCTGACCGTTGTCACAGCGGAGCCCGCGGTGGGTTCGAGGAACAGCATGGATTTGGATCCGCTGCCCACCACGGTGCCGGTGGCAAACAACAACAGGTAGACGCTGTTGCTGACCACCTGATAGTCCGTCGCCGGGACGACCGGTCCCGTCAAAGGCGTGGTCGTCGGATCAGAGGCGAACTCGGACAAGGTGGCGTTCGTCACGCCAGGAGCCTTGCTCGTCCGATAAGATCGGGGAGTCGCGTCGGATGCGAAGGACTGCCCGCTGCCGAGAAGATTCTCGATGTCGCTCTCGGTGTGGTTCTTGACCTTCACAAAGGCCACATTGCCGATATCCGACGGTGTGATGGCGTGACAAAGGAAGTCCTTCGCCATGTCCGACCAGTCAATGGTCAGGTCAGCCCCTGGCGCAGTTTGCACGCGAGGAATGGTCAGCGTGCTGGTGGCCGTGTAGTTGTTCTGGTCGCGAATGACAATGTTGCCCTTGGCCGTGACCCCGCCATCCTTGTTGCCGTTGGTGCTCTCGCACGCGGCCAGGAAGGAAACGCAGGCCAGCGCTGCCAGGGTTTGCCGATGTGAGCTGATGAACCTGGTGCCGAAAATCATCGGCACATTAAAGCCGAAAGGCCCGAACGATTCCAGCGAGAACCTGCCCGCCTCCGTCGTTAGTTTCGATTTTGACGGAGCAGCTGTCATGAGCATCATTGTCGCTCCTCGCGGGCAATCTTTTCCCAGCCAGGGTGTCTGTTTTGAGGACCGTCATTTTTCTGATCCCGTGCTCGTCCGACCGACCACTACTACAGACATCAATAGGTATGCTCACGCGTTAGTCCTTGGCAGCTCAGAAAATTACGACTATCGTTTTCCCGTCGTTTGCTTGTTTGCTTGTCGCCCAACGCCTCGCTATGTGCATCTGAAGATGCGCGCAGAGTGCAAAGGCGCCCCACCCGCCGCAGGAGTATGTTTTGACATGCGATTGATCTTCGGAAGTTCCACCGCGTTGTTTTCCATCACCTTCATGCTCGCTGGCTGCGGCAGCAATCAAGGCAACAGCTCGCCCGACGCGCAAGTCGCGACCTCGCACTGGGCGGGGCATACCTACCTGCTGGACATCCCGGCCAAGAACTGGAGGAAGCCGAGCACGGATGTGGGCGGAGAAATCGCCCCCTTCGTGCCCCAGTTCCTTATTGCTGTCACCGGGACATCCAACAACCTCACGGCAACGATAGCGACCGCCGAAAATGGGGCCCAGGACACCTGCAACCAGACCCAACAAGTCACCTTCGACGAGTCGCAGTATCCGGCCAGCGACTTCGCGCTCAGCAAGTTCCCCATGTACTTTCACGAGGTCAACGATTACGTCACGCCGAGCGTACCCATCACGGTGAAGTCGACGATTCACGACATGACCTTCTCGAGCCTGCTGCCCGGAGATTCGTCGTCCTCGGCTACCGGCTCCTTCACCGTGACGGCCGATCTCGTTGAATTGGCTCCGCTCTTCATCAAACCCGAGGTGCCGCAACCGGCTACCGGAGACGGAGTGTGCGGCACGATCAAGGCAAATTCGACTGCGACATGCGCTACCTGTGCCTTTGACAGCAATAACAATGACTGCCTCACGCTCGGCGCAGTTCAGTTGACCGCGACTTTGACGACAGCGACGGTAACGCAAGTTTCCTTGGCCGATATCCCGGCGTCCTGTGCCTCTAACCATTGATCAGTCTGGAGGTTCTCGCAATGCACCGTCTGCCAACCGCGCTCATTTTTTGCGCATGTCTCTCCCTCGTCGCCTTCGGTTGTATTCCCGCGCAAAATAGCGGCGGCAACGGTGGGCAAGGAGGATCGGCCAGAGGCGGATCAAGCGGCGGCGGCAAGGCCGGCGCGGGCGGTTCCGCGGGCCGGGGCGGCAGCGGGAGTGGCGGCGCTGCGCCCAGCGGCGGGTCGGGCAGCGGTGGCTCTGCGGGCAGCGGCGGATCGGGGACAGGCGGATCAGGCAGCGGCGGATCAAGCACCGGTGGCTCTGCTGGTAGCGGCGGTTCAGGCACCGGAGGTTCCGCGGGTCGGGCCGGCAGCGGTGGTGGTGGCTCCGCGGGCAGCGGCGGCTCTGCGGGTAGCGGCGGATCGGGCAGCGGTGGCTCCGCGGGCAGCGGCGGATCCGCAGGTAGCGCCGGCAGGGGTAGCGGCGGTTCCACGGGCCGGGGCGGCAGCAGTGGCACGGCAGGTAGCGGAGGTTCTTCGGGCAACGGTGGCGCCGCAGGCGCAGGCGGATTCGGCGGCAGCGGCGCGACGACCGGGGTGGGCGGCGGCAGTGGGACGAGCACGAACTGCACCTTCACCCAGTCCTCGACCGTTAGCTCTGCCATCGGCACCGTCGGCATCGTGACCTGGTCGGTCGACCAGTCGAACCTCAAGTCCGCGAAGATCGACTTCGGCCAGAGCACGTCCTACGGCATGACCGCGCCGGTTGATCTCACACAAAGCAACTACCGCACGTTGCTGCTAGGGATGAAGCAAAATCAGACCTACCACTACCGGATTACCGCGACCACAGGTAACGGCGACTGCTCAAGCGGGGACTACACTATCGCCACCACAGGCCTCCCCACGGGACTGCCCACCATTCAGGCGACCACCGCGAACGCCTCGGCTTTGACCGGGGGGTTCCTGATCACCGGCCAGTTCACGTCATCGGGCTTCGGCGGCGGCGGCAGCCAGTCACCCGCCTACATTCTCGACGCAGACAGTGAATTCGTCTGGGCTTTCCGCATTTCCTCGGATGTGACCTGCGCAAGGATGGACTATGCGGGAACGCACATCTGGATCAATTCCGCCAACGTCCCAGAAGGTACCGCCACGGTCCACAGGGTCACCCTGGATGGGCTCACCGACGAGAATCTGTCGAGCAAGTTCACCGGCCTCAACCACCAGCTCACCGTCCTTCCCGACGAGACCGTGGCCTTCTACGCCTACAACGACTCGGCCGGCTGCGAGGACATCAAAGAGTACACGCCCAGTACGGGCAACGTGAAGACCATCGTCAATTCTGGAAAGGCTCAGGGCGGGGCCACCGCGTGTCACTGCAACGACATCCAGTACTCTAAAGACGACGATGCGCTGGTCTTCTCCGACCTCGACAACGGGTCCGTGACGAAGGTCAAGCGCAGCGATGGCTCCACGGTGTGGACGATCAACGGCGCGCACGCCACCATCACCGGCGACAGTTGGAAGGGCAGCGAGCACGGCATCCATTTGCTGGGCCTGACCGATCTCCTCATCTTCAACAACAACAGCTCGCAGTTGGCGGGGTCTTTCGGATCCGCAGGTGGCGACGACACCGGGGCGATTGTCATCGAGCTCAAGCTGGACTTGACGGCAAAGAAGGTCACCAACGCCTGGCAGTACAAGGCCAACCCCGGCATCAAGAACCAGGTGATGGGCGACATTCAGCGGATGTCGAACGGCAACACGGTGGTCGGATACTCGACCGCCGGAGTGCTGCACGAGATAGACTCGAAAGGCACGGTTCTCCAGACGCTCACGTGGAAAAACGGCACGCAGTTTGGGTATATTGAGAAACGGGCGAGCCTCTACGGCCCGCCGCCACGGTAAACCGCCTACGCCCGTTTTCTCCGGAGGTTCCCGATGCTCGGAAAAGTCACGCCCATCCTCGTCTCGGTCTTCGTGCTCGTCGCGCCAGCTTGCAAGGGAGGAGGAGATGGTGGTGGTGGTGGTGCTGGGGGCGCTGGGGCTGGCGGCTCCGGTGCCGGCGGGAGCGGGGGGCAAGGCGGAACCAGCAGCACAAGCGTCGTTTGCCAGGGCGCATCGGTGACCGCGAACGAGGCCAACGACTACTCGTTCACCAGCCACATCACTCTTCCGCCGGTCAAGGTCCAGCCCAACACCCCCCTCACCTTTGACTGGAGCGGGTTGTCCAAGGATTTCCTTGGCAACGGCCTGGATCCCAAGAAGGACATCGGCATCGTCTCGCTCATTCCGTGGAGTCTCACGGTGGACCAGGTGCAAACTAAGATGGACACCGAAGACTTGGACAACCAATACATCATCAGTAACGTACCGTTGTCGCTCAAGACCGACGCAAATCTCACATCGACCAAGCTCTTCGATCTCACGCTGAACGGCGGGACCATCGGCGACGGTGGCACGCTCAGCGAGTCCCAGGTCCTGTCGTACTTCGACCCCAGCAAATGGGATCCCGCAAGCAACAGCTATACGTTCCTTGTAGCCAGCGGCACGACGCCCGGCAAGGGAAGCAAGATGATCCAGTCCTTCGTGCTCGACCCGAGTTCGACCAACACGAACGTGAGCGTGACCAACACCTCGACCCAACTGCAGTTCACGGCGGTTCTCGATAAGCTGGCCCCGACCGGCGTTACCGGCGGGACCGGGAGCATCACGATAGACTGGAACAAGCTTGCCACAAGCGCGATGGGGCGCTCGTTCTTCCCCACCGACATCGATCGAGTGATCGTCGGGCACTACACCCAGACACCGGTTCAGCTACAGAGCAACGACACCTTCCTGCGAATCGAGAGCATCGCCACCGCGCTTTACAGCAAGGAATTGGATACCACAACGACCAAGCTCGATCTGTCGACCCTCACCGACAGCTCGAACAATGCGTTCCCAGGCATCGACGGGACGGGAACCTGGATCGTGGCGCTCCAGTGCCTCAACAACTGCAGGAATCCGGCCCCGCTGTACCTGGCGATCCTGAAGCCGTGTAACTAGAGCGCCGCAGCCTGAGCCCAAGCCGAGAGCGGCCGCGACCACGACCACGTGGGCTACGGAGCTTTGCCGGGGTTCTTCGAACGCTGCAGAAAGCGCGGGGTGACGAGTAGGATCACCGACGGCAGGAATGCCACTGTGGCGGCGCTGCTCATGACCATGGTCAGAGCGACCAAGAGGCCAAGGAGCACGTGGACCTTGAGCAGCGACAGGGTCAGGCACAGGTAGCCGCCAGCGACGGCGCTGGCAACGTAAGCGATGGCCTTGCCCGAGGTGGTGAGCGCGGTGGCCGTCGCCACGCGCAAATCGCCCGTGCGCTGGAGCTCCTCGCGCACGCGGAAGACGAAGTACACGGCGTAGTCCGCACCGATGCCAACCGCCATCGCCGAGATCGCAGCGGTGCCCATAGAGAGCGGAATGCCAGCCCAGCCCATGAGGCCCAGGTTGACCAGCGCGGAGGTGGCCAGGGGCAGCAGAACCAAGAGCCCGCCTGCCAACGAGCGGAGGAGGATCGACGTAATCACCACTACAAGGAGCGAGATCTGGATGAGGTTGATGGTCTTGCCGTGGACCATGGTTTCGTTGAGCGCGATCGCGTTGGTCACCCCCCCTCCAACCCGCGCCTTGACCGGCATCCCGGCGAACAGCCGCTCGGCCTCGGCGCCGGCAGCGACGGTCAGCGCCTTCATGGCGCGGTAGTCGTCCGTCTTGAGGTAGATGGTGATGACGGCGTTGCGAAAGTCACGGTCGACCAGGCGACTCAGGTCTTCTTCGTCGCCGCCCATCGAATAGAGAAGCAGATACTGCGCCACCCCTTGCTCGGTATCCGGCAACTTCCCTTGGGCGCTGTTGTCGACCACGCGACCAATCTGCTTGAGCAGATCCACGATGGAAACCACCTTCCCGATGGGCAGGGGCTGGCGCGCGATGAACGTCGCAAGCTGGTCCATACGCCGCAGGACCTCGGGATTCTTCATGGTGTCAGGCGCGTCGCCTTCGAGCAGCACTTGGATGACGCGCGTACCGGTCAGGCGCGAGTCGGCCATGCGGAAGCCGTGAATGGGCGCGTTCGCTTCGAAGAACTGCGCGCTCAGGCTGTTGTTGGTTTCCATCCGCGTCACCCCCACCACGGCCAATACAATCAGGACGGAAAAGACCCAAACAATGGGGCGCTCGCGACCGGCCCGAACTATCGCCGCCAGCTTCTCCAAGATCGGATCGAAGTACTCCTGTCGCTTCTCTCGCTCGGTCTGCCGCTGCGACGGCGGCGACAACAAGACCCGCATGGCCGGGATGAAGGTCATTTCAACAGTGAGCGCAGCCAGAATGCCAAACGCCGTGCACAGACCGAAGTTCTTGATCGACGGCAGACCGAACGCGGCTAACGAAAAGAAGCTCAGGGAAGCGATGGTTCCCGCGACCAGCATGACCACGCCCACCTTCACCGTGGCCTCGATGACGGCCTGCCGATTCTGCTCCACCGGCGACAGGTCGGGCCTCACCTCGCGAATGCGCCCATATTCCTCATAGTACCGTTTCAGGATCTGCACCGAGTGCCCTGCCCCGATGGCCAGAATGAGGATCGGGGTCATGATGTTCCACGGGTCCATCGGTGCGCCGAGAAGGCCCATGAGCCCGAGCGCCCAAATCGCTCCCATGATTGCGGTGACCAGGGGAACGATCATGCCCTGCAGGGTTCGGAAGGCGCGGTAGTGAAGGTAGCCGATCATCGCCAGCGCCAGCAAGATCAGGGCGGCTACGCGGCGGGTGTAGACGAGGAGCCAGTAGAGAATCGTCACGGCGCCCGCGGGCAGGATTTCCAGGTCGGGCTCGCGCTCAGGCTGCAAGATGGATTCCAGCGTGGGGTAAAGGTGCTTGGCGCCGCCCGCCTTTTCGAAGTCGTCGAAGTCGACCAGGATCGACGTCGCGCGGCCGTCGTCGCTGACGAAGAGGCTGGTTAGGACAGCGTTGGCGCGAACCTTCTCACGGAAGGCCGCGATTTCCGCGTCGGTCTCGGGAACCTTGGTGGCAAGCGGCGTGATCTCGATGGCGTCGTCGGTACTGTGAATGTCCTTCACCCGCGGCGACATGAGAGACAGGACAGTGCCCTTCTTGACCCCGGGCAGCGCCTCGATGCCCTCCGTCACGCGCTTGATCTTGCCCAGAATCTGGGGCGTGTAGACCGTTCCAGTCTTGGGATAGAAGCCGATGACAGTGAGATACTTCCCGCCGAAGAGCTTTTCCACCCGTTGCCCGACCACCACCAGCGGATGCCCGGGCGGGATCTGCGAATCGACGTCCAACATCACCCGCAATCGGGTGATGAAGAATCCAAGAAACAGGGTTACGGCCACCGCCGCGACGATCACCGTCTTGGGCCGGCCAACCAAGGAGGTCACATATCGGCGTAGCATGCGCGGCTATGCAAGTTGTCACGGTTGCGGGCCGCGTGGCAAGCGCTAATGGGCCCAAATCCGGGGTGACTATTGGAGTGTGTAACTCAACAAAGTTGATCCGCTGAGGCCGACAGAATCCACCTGCGCGTTGAGGCCGGTCACCACCTGCGCTGCCCCGCGGCGGTGGCAGCACTTCTTTCCCTCCTTTCTGCGCCGGGTTTCTGACAGTTGCAGCAATATTCCGGTTCACGGTACGGCAACACCGTTATAGTTGCGCCGTGTACACAGTCCGGGTCTGGAAGGAATTGTTCCGCCGTCCTCGCCTCGACGAATCGATCGCGGAGGTAGCCCCCATTCTTGCGCCCGAGTTGGGCGTGGGCGGCGTGGTGGTCCGCCAGCTCGACTTGAAGGCGCACACCTGGACCACCACCGCCACCAGCCAGGCCGGCAATTGGGTCGCTTTTCCACCCAGCAAGAACAAGTGCAAACCAGAAGAGGTCGAGCAGATCCTGGCTTGGTACAGCAGCAAGCAGATCTTGCGGGGCCGGCCGCGGGGCCACCAGCTTTTGCGAGCGATAGTCGGAGGCCCGCTCAAGGCGGATGTCACGGTCGGACCGCTGGCGAGCGATGGCGGCGAATCCCCGGTGGCTGTGCTCATGCTGTTGGGGCCGGAGCGGTCGATGACCCGCCGGCACGAATCGGAAATGGCGCGCCTCTTGGAACCGTTCGAGGCGGCGCTGGCTACCAGCCGACGCGTCCAAGAGCTTGGGCGTCTGCGCGAGATGTTCGAGGCCGACAACCGCGCCTTGCTTGCCAAGCTGGACCGGCAGGAAGTGATGGGCACCATCGTGGGCGCCGACGCCGGATTTCGCGACGTGATGGCCCGGGTGGAACAGGTCGCCGCCACCGACGCGCCGGTCTTGCTGCTGGGCGAAACCGGCACGGGCAAGGAGGTGGTCGCGCGGGCGATTCACGAGCGCTCCCGGCGCCACCGTGGGCCCATGCAGCGGGTGAACTGCGGCGCGATCCCCGCGGGCCTGGTCGATTCCGAGCTGTTCGGGCACGAGCGCGGCAGCTTCACCGGCGCGGTTGCCTCACGCGCGGGATGGTTCGAGCGCGCCGACGGCGGCACGCTCTTCCTTGATGAAATCGGCGAGCTGCCGCCGGCTGCACAGGTGCGCCTCTTGCGCGTGATTCAAGAGGGCGTCTTGGAACGGGTCGGCGGCCAGCATCCCATCAAAGTCAACGTGCGCCTGGTCGCGGCCACGCATCAATTTCTCGACGAAATGGTGGCGGCCGGTACCTTCCGCGAGGATCTCTGGTACCGCATCAGCGTTTTCCCGATTCGCTTGCCCCCGCTGCGCGAGCGATTGACCGACATTCCCGCGCTTGCCGCCCACTTCGCCTGGCACGCGGGTGCCCGCATCGGCGGCCAGCCGCTCACGCCTTCGGCAACCGACTTGGAGCTGCTCGCCAGCTACAACTGGCCCGGCAACATTCGCGAGCTCGCCTCCGTCATCGAGCGCGCCACTATCCTCGGCAACGGCCGCCACCTTGACCTGCGCAACGCTTTGGGCAGCTTGAAGATGAACCGCCGCGCGACCCATGCCGAAAGTCACGGCGGTGAGTTTCCGAAGCTCGATTCCGTCGTGCAAGGCCACATCGAGGCGGCTTTGCGCCATACCGCCGGTCGCATCGAGGGCACCGCGGGCGCGGCCTCCCTGCTTGGCATCAACCCGCACACGCTGCGGGCGCGCATGCGCAAGCTCGGCATCAACTGGAGCTCGTTTCGGGGCTGACCCTGGCCCCGGCCGCCACCGAGTGGACAGATGTCTGTTCCTTCCTCACGCGATCGTGCACCGAGCCGCCGGATCTGCTAGGACAGGTCACCATGAAGGCCCCGAAACTCACCCGCGAATACCAGACCGAAACCATCTGCGTTCAGACCGGCACCCGCAAGGACACCACCTTCAATGCCGTCGCGGTGCCCATTTACGCCACCTCGACCTTCGCCTTCGAGGCCCCCGGCCAAACCAAAGGATTCGACTACAGCCGCACTGCCAATCCCACCCGCGCGGCCCTTGAAGAATGCCTCGCCGCCCTGGAGGGGGGCGCAGGGGCGTCAGCGACCGCCACCGGTATGGCCGCGGAAACCACCGTCATGGCGCTATTCCCCGCCGGCAGTCACATCATTGCCGGACAGGACATCTACGGCGGCACCTACCGGCTCTTCGCGTCGATCCTCTCCACGCGCGGCCTTGAGTTCTCCTTCGTCGACATGTCTGATCCACGCAACGTCGAGGCGGCAATTCGACCAAACACCCGTGCCGTCTGGATCGAAACCCCGAGCAATCCGCTGCTCAACCTGGTGGACGTCGCCGCCATCTGCGAGATCGCCCGGCGCCGCGGGCAGGTCACCATCGTCGACAACACCTTCATGTCGCCCATTTTCCAAAAGCCCTTGGCGCTCGGCGCGGACATCGTGGTCCACTCGACGACCAAGTACCTGAACGGCCACAGCGACATGGTGGGCGGCGCCATCATCTCGCGCACGCGGGACAATGCCACCAAGGTCGCAGCTCTGGTCAATGCACTCGGAACCTGTTCGTCGCCCTTCGACTGCTGGCTGGTGATGCGAGGAATCCGGACCCTGCCCATCCGCATGGCTTCTCACCAGCGCAACGCGCTTGCCCTGGCCGAGTTCCTGGCCGGTCACAAGGCCGTGGAGCATGTCTATTATCCAGGACTCGCAACCCACCCGCAGCACGCGTTGGCGAAGCGCCAGATGACCGGTTTTGGCGGCATGCTGTCCTTCGACATCCGCGGTGGTAAGGAAGCGGCGTTCAGATTTATCCAGGCACTGGAAATATTCGCCTTTGCCGAGTCGCTCGGCGGGGTCGAGTCGTTGGTGGAGCACCCGGAGACCATGAGCCACGCTTCCATGACCGCCGAAGCCCGCCGCGCTGCCGGCATCACCGAATCCAACATCCGCGTGTCGACCGGCATCGAGAGCGCCGAGGACCTGGTTGCCGACGTCGCCCGCGGCCTCAGGGCGGCCAGCGGCGCCTGATGGGTCAGAGCAAAGCCCGGGCTAGGCCGAGGAGCCCACCGCCCAATACCACGACCACAACATTGAGGCGCCACTTCCAAAACGTCAGCGCGGCGAATGCAGCGATCCCGAGCACGAGGGTTAGCCAATCCACCGAGCCGTTCCGCATGAATGCCGCTTTCGCCAGCGGAATGGAAATGGAGAACATCAGGCCTACCACCCCGCTGGTCACGCCCTTGAGAAGCTCCTTCACGCCCGGCTTGGACGCGAGCCAATTCATGTAGCGGCCGCCCCAAGCACGAAGACGAAGGAAGGCAGGAACAGCCAGACCGTCGCGCAGACGGCGCCGAGCAGCGGTACGTCTCGCTGGTGCCCTGCCAGGTAGCCCACGAAGGTCCCGATGGAAATGAGCGGTCCCGGCGTGGTCTCGCCCAGCGCCAGCGCATCGATCATCTGAGGATCCGAAAGCCAACCGTAGGTCGAGACGCTGCCCTCTCGAATGAGAGGCAGGACCGCGTAGGCGCCACCGAAAGAAAACAGTCCGACTTTGAGAAAGAACCACGACACATCGAGGAGCCGCGACAACGCCGATTCCGCCGCGGTGGCGGCTGCGGGAAAGAGTAGCAGCGCGACGCCCGCCGGAGCTGCGGTCCGCCTGGGTCCCAGGCGCTTACTGGCGACGAAGATGGCGCCGCAACCGAGCAGAACGACAATGAACGGAAGCCCGATCGCGAAGAACGTGAAAAACGCCGCGATAGCGAGAGCCACCGGCAAAGCGCCCTTCAGGGTCGCCCTGGAGATGCGAACCAAGGCCGCGAGCAGCAGCGCGAGTCCGACCGGGCGAAATCCCGACAGCACACCCAAGACTTCGGGACGCTTGCCAAAGTGGACGTAGATCCACGCCAGCGCGGTCAGCGTGATGAACCCCGGCAAGATGAACAGCAGACCAGCCAGCGCTCCGCCGAGATAGCCCTGCTTCTTCCAGCCAAGGTAGATGGCGAGCTGCAGCGCCTCGGGGCCCGGCAATACGTGGCAAAAGTTGAGCGCCCGAACGAATTCCTCTTCCTCGATCCACTTCCGCCGCTCGACCACCTGCAAGTGCATAAGCCCGATTTGCCCAACCGGCCCGCCGAAGGCCAGCCATCCCAGCTTGAGGAAGTACCAGAATACGTCGCGCAGGGAGGTTTCGGCCGCCCGCTGGGAATTGCTTATCGCAAGTACCGCCATCCTGCGATTCAGACGAATCGTATCAAGGATTGGTTGCAGGAATCTTTAGCCGCCCCCACCAGTGCACTCGACTCTTCGACCTATCCCTCTCGGTCGGTCGGCACGAAACGTGGCGTTGGGGCCCGCATGTCGCCGAGCCTACAGGCCATCATTTCGCACCGCGCATCTCCGGGGGCCAGACGAACCAACCGCATCAGCCACAGCGCCGGAACCAGCAGCAACGCCGCCAAGATGAGCGCGCTGCCCACGACCAAGGCCAGTATCAGCATGACGAGAGTCCTTTCGCAACGGCTTCACCGTCCTCTGTGCTATATCATATGTCCATTTTAATAGACCTCAATCACACGTCAAGGGAAGCCGCGATGGTCACCGGCCGGGAAGGTTCGCCGGCGTTCTCGAATATGAGCCAGCGCTTCCAGCGCGGCATCCACTTCCTTGGTGGTGTTGGCGAATCCCATGGCACGTCGATCGGGAAGCCGACCTCGACATGGGGACTTTGCTGCATGGGACCTCCTCGTTTTTCCATGCAGCAAGGGGCGTGCCGTCGTAGAAGCTTGGGATCTGCACGTTTTTCGGCGTTTCGTCGGAGTCGACCGCGCCGACCCGAAAGCGCTTCGCTGCATTCATGTCTTGTTTACAAGACTCATCTCTTGTCATAGTCTCAAGACAGCCAATGGTACCTACAACCAAGCACAGACAAGGAGGCCCCGTGAAACCTGCTGTACGAACAGTACGACTGCTGAATCTGCTGCAAGCGCCGGCTGTCTTCGCCGCGCTCGCCGTGACCACTTCCACGGCCCTGGCCGAAGACGGCCAAACTAACCCGGCGCAGGCCCCAACAACCAGTGAGTCTGCTCCCGCGCCCGAGACCGCAGCAGCGTCCCAACCGGGCGATGACCTGCGCGCGCGAGTTGACGATCTGGAACGCCGAACCCAGGCCACCGCGGCGCAAGTCGCGGCGGCGACGCAGCCCACAGCCAAACCCGCGCCGGTTGTTACCGCCGAGGAAGCAGGCTTCGGCATTCGCAGCCCAGACCGGGCCTACCAGGTCCGCATTCACGGACAGCTTCAGATCGACGGACGCGCCTTCTTCGGCGACGATTCTTTGCGCGACTCGGACACCTTTCTGGTCCGCCGCGCCCGTCCCACCATCGAGGTCACCCTCGCCGGACTTGCCGATGCACTCATCACGCCTGATTTCGCCGGCGGAACGCTACAGCTCTTCGATGCCTTCATCGACCTACACCCGTTTCCGTGGCTGCGACTGCGGGCCGGCAAGTTCAAGCCGCCCATCGGGCTCGAACGCCTGCAATCCGACAATACGCTCGTGTTCACCGAACGTGCCCTGGACCAAGATTTGTCGGCCCAACGCGATGTCGGAGCCCAGCTCTGGGGTGACGTGGCCGACGGAACACTTCGCTACGAAGCGGACATCTTCAACGGCGCACCCGACTCTGCCCTCAACGATGTCGACAGCAGTTTTTCGAAGAGCCTGGCAGGTCGATTATTCGTGCAGCCGTTCGCGAGCCCATCACTTCGCTGGCTCGGGAGGCTTGGCGCAGGCTTTGCCGCCGAGACCGGTTCGGAAAAGGGCGTTCCGACTATTTCCAACGGCGCGGTCGCCGGCGCCTGGCTCGGCTCGTTCAAGTCGATCGGCCAAAACACCATCTTCTCGTACCTGGTCAGCACCACCGACACTTCGCAGACGGTCGTGGCCCTGCACCGGCACACGCGGCTCAATCCCCAGCTCTACTACTATTACGGACCGGCCGGCCTCGAAGCCGAATACTTGTACGAGCGACAGGCAGTGGAAAAGGACGGCGTGGACACCACGGTCAAGAACTCGGCCGGGCACGTTACGGTTGCATACGTGATCGGCGGCGAGCGTACCTACGAGGGGCCCAAGGTCAGGAATCCGGTGAGCTTCTCCGCCGGCACGCTGGGCGCACTGGAGATCGGCGCGCGCTACAATTGGCTCACCATCGACACCGCAGCCTTCCCGAATCTTGCCGACGGCACCAAGTCGGTTGCCAAGGCGAAGGCATTCGGTTTCGTGGCCAACTGGTACCTCACGCAAAGCCTGCGCGTGGCTGCCAGCTACGACCAGACCGCCTTCACCGGTGGTGCAAAGAACGGCAGCGCCACCGCCGATCGCAAGACGGAGCGAATCCTCATCGGGCGACTCCAGGTCGGTTACTGAGCCTCAAAGGGAAATCCGGGAGGACGCACGGGCGCCGTCCGCCTCTGCGTCCTCCCCTCCTCTGCCCAACCCTTTTCGCCAGATCAGATCGCGTAATCCTCGACGAATACCTTGGCACTCTCCAGGTCCACCGCACCGGTTCGCCCTTCTTGACCGCTAGCACCTCGAAATCCCGCCGCGGCAGGTGCACGGTGATGATCTCGCGCGTGGGCAGATCGAGGTCCAGCTTGAAGTGGGTGCCAAGGTCGACAATCCGCCGGATGTGTTTTGTTGCCTGACCTCTGTCCAGAGTGGCGAAGTCCACGGAGCCGATATTCGGGCGTTCGATGCGCACCTCGTGTGGCCTGACCACAGCCTGCACACGCGTGCCATCGGATGCGCCGCCCGCCAGAGGCAGGCGGACATCCCCGACTCTAACCTGGCCATCGAGGACGTCGCCTCGAAGCACGTTGGCCGATCCGACGAAGGACGCCACGAATGAGGTCGCCGGCTTGGCGTAGACCCCGGCCGCTGTGCCCACTTGCTCCACGCGACCGAGGTTCATCACGACCAACTGGTCAGAGAGATCCAGGGCCTCTTCCTGATCGTGGGTCACCATGATGGTCGTCACGTGGGTTATCTCGTGCAGGCGTCGCAGCCATTCTCGCAGCTCGGCGCGAACCCGCGCATCCAGCGCGCCGAACGGCTCGTCGAGCAGTGCGGAACCAGTCGAACACCGTATTTGCGGGCCAGGGAGGCTTCCTGTATGGAGGACATACCATCTACTATATAGTCTAGGGAAGCATCGACCAGCCGACCTTGGCGGCACCAGGTCTAGTAATCGAACTGCACCCGGTGCGGCTTTTCTGCGACGATTTCTCGGTCAAGCGTCCAGACGCGGTTTTGCGGGATGACGAAGATCCCGACCATGTGCTTGCCGGGATCCAGGCGCACGCCCGCGATAGGACAGTAGGCGCCGATCTCCTTGCCATCGATGAATACCGGGTACTTGCCGAGAGTATTGCAGGCAACGTTGACGCCGACCGCGCCCGTGAGGGGAAACACCGCCGGTGCAAGCTCCCGCTCGATGACCACGCCATGGGTGGTGTCGACCACGTCGCGCAACATGCGGTAGCCGGGCGCCGTGATCACGATTCGGTGTGCGCCCGGCGCGGTTAGCATGGTGTTCGGCGCTGTTCCTGCCTCAACCCCGTCGATCCACACCACCGCCCCCGGTGGGCTGACCTTCAGCACCAGGTGGCCCGACGGAATACTCGGCGCTTTTTTCAGCTTGGGCTTCAAGGCTTCAAGGCGATCCCGTTCCGCCGCCAGCGCGGCTTCCTTGCGCTGGCTTTCTGCACGAGCGGCCCGCCAGCTGTGCAGGAAGAAGTAGCCTTCGAGCGTGGCCACGGCCAGCACCACCAGCACGGGTACCCATGCGTAGCGGAAAACCTTGCGAGCGAACTCGCTCTTGGTCCAGGCAAGCAGGTAAACTGCGCGCCGGCGGCGACGGCGTTTGACCGTGCCGTCGGGGCCAACCACGATCTCGTCCTCGTCGTCGTCGTAGACGGCTCCCACGTCGGGATCGTCGGCGGCGATGGCTCCCCTAGCATCATGGGCCTGGGTTTCCTCCAGGGCACCGTCGGCGAGCACGCGCAGCCCGGTTTCCATCCTCTCGTCGACGGACAACCGTGGCAGTTCCGGGTACGCGGGAACAACTGGCTCATCTTCCTGGCTCGCCGCGACCGATGCTGAGGAAGACTCGGCCATCGTCGACGACGCCGGCGGGGTCGCGAGCGCCCGTCCCGCTTGCGCGGAAAGCAGAGCCACCGAGATCTGGCGCATCACATCCCGTGCCGACTTCGGGCGCGCCGCTGCATCGAAGGCGAGCATGCGACCAACGCAGGAAGCGACTGCGGGGTGAAGTCCGGTAAAGTCCGGAGGGCCTTCCTTGATGCGATCGACTAGCTCGGCGGGAGTCACCGCCGCAAACGGCGGCTTGCCGAAGCACAGAAAGTAGAGCAGCGCGCCCAGTGAATACAAGTCCGACGCCTTCTCTGCCGGGGCGCCTTGTAGCTGTTCCGGGGCTGCGTAGTGCCAATTTTCGATGGGTGGGCCGGGCTCGGCGCGCAGCGATTCGGCGAGTGCGCAGTCGAGCAGCAAGACCTCGCCGCTCGGCTGAACCAGCACATTGCCTGGCGAGAGCCCGCCATGCACGCCTGGCCCGTCGCCCTGTGCGTGCAAAGGGCCGAGTCGCTCGGCAACCTTGCGCGCCAGAAGTCCCGCCAGCCGGACGTCCATGACGCCCTCGGGTGGAACCGCTTGCGCGCGCAACTGGGACAGGTTCACGCCCTCGCTGAACTCGAACGCAGCAAAAATCGGACCCGGCCCCTCCCCAATGTCGACCACGCCGGGAAGGCCGGGCAACGATGTCCAGCGCAACGAGCGCACGGTATCCAGAAAGCGGGTCACCAAGGATGGCGCGCAGCCCTCCTTGCGCAGCACCTTGAGGACGAAAGCCCGCGCAGAGGGCAACTCGCCCTCGTCCGCCCGGGCCCGAAAAGTTTCCAGCAGGCGTCGTTGCCCAAGCAGGGCCAAGGGCAGATAGCGCCCTATGTGCAATGCCCCGGCGGCCATGGTCGACTCGCGCTCATTTCCCCAAATCCATCGACGGGTTGCGGGGTTTCTTGCGTGCGGCCGAGGCGCGACGAGTTACCTGGCCGCAAAAGCCCACTGGCGCATCACCTCGAACATGGCGATACCGGCCGAGGTCGACAGGTTGATCGAGCGCAGGGCCGGTTCGACCATGGCAATGCGCACAGTGCGGTCGGCGTACCGTTCGAGTAGCGGCCTCGGAAGCCCAACGCTTTCCCTGCCGAAGATCAAGGCCACCCGTTCGGGGTAGACCACGTCCCAGTGCAGGCGCGTCGCCTGCGACGAGAAAAAGAAGGGCTCGCCAAGCTCGGGAAGGCTGCGTTCGATTTGTTCCCAGCTCGGCCAGACCTTGACCCGAACCCTGGGCCAATAGTCGAGCCCGGCGCGGAGCAAGTACCGGCTGTCGAGGGAGAATCCGAGCGGTTCAACCAGGTGCAGATCGGCCCCCACCGCGAGGGTGGTTCGACCGATGTTTCCGGTGTTCCAGTGGATCTCTGGCTCGACCAGGATGATGTGAAGTGACGACACGTTGGGGGTGCGCCGGCCTGGCGATCGCGCCCGGCGGTTGCGCTTCGCCATCATACATACTATTTCCAGGTTCGGACCACGGTGCCCAAGCTCGACCGACTTCTTGCCCGCAACCTGGGATGCTCACGCGCTCGCGCGCGCGAGTTGCTCGCTGCGTATGCCGGCCAAGCGCCGGTTGACGTCCCCGACCAGGCCCTGCCCTTCGCCATCACCATCGAGGGCAAGCCCATGGAGCTGCACGACAGCTTCCACCTGATGCTGAACAAGCCCGCGGGCTGCGTGACCGCCCTGCGCGACGACGAGCACGAGACCGCGCTCGCCTACCTGCGCGAGGCGCCGCTTGCGTCCGAGCTTCGGCCGGTGGGGCGCTTGGACCTGGACACGACCGGCCTTCTGCTCTGGACCACCGACGGCGCGCTCGTGCATCGGCTGACCCATCCCAAGCAAGCGATGCCGCGCGGTTACCACGTGGCCCTCGCCCGCTCCTTCGCAGCGCTGCCGCCCGATCTGGTCTTGCGCGACGGGCATCGCCCAAATGTGATCGAGCTGCGTGTGGCGAGCGAAGGCGACATGCACCCGAGCCTGGTGCGCCCGCCCGATGCCACCGCCTTCGCCAGCATCACCGTCGGCGACGGTGCCTACCACGAGGTCCGCCGCATCTTCGCCGCGCTCGGAAGTCACGTACTTTCCCTTTGCAGGGTATCGTTCGGCGCCATCGAGCTGCCGCGCGACCTGGCGCCGGGCGAATGGAGGCCCGTCGAGCCGGACAAGCTGCCGCCGGATTCTAACCACAGAGGATACAAAGAACGCGGAGCCGGATGAGAAAGGAATGGGTTTCGGATCGAGATCCGGAGAACCCTTCATTTTCCGAGCCGCCGTGTTCTCTCTGGTGCAAGAAACCCTTGGTCGCGAACGCCCGTGATAGGGTGCAAGCATGTCGATCGGTCGGCGATGGGTTTGGCCCTGCCTGGCCGCACTGGCACTCCCGGCGTGCCACGAGGCCATCAAGGCAGGCCGTGGCGACGCCTCAGTTGACGGCGGCGGCGAGCTTTTGCCGAGCGATAGCGCAACGGACGCGCCGGCTCTTGATGCCAGTCCGACTGGAGCCGCGACGGATTCCAGCGACGGCGCGACGGAAGCGGCGGCGGGCAATCTGTGCACCGGCGTCGCACAGGTCACCGCGGACTTGCTGCACGCTTGTGCCGTGAAGACGGACGGGACGATGTGGTGCTGGGGTGCCAACGGCTACGGCCAGCTCGGCGATGGAACCTTCGAGGACCGGGCGACGCCGGTACCGGTGACTGCGCTCGGCTCCGACGTGGTCGAGGCCGCTACCGGCTACAGCTTCACCTGCGCAATCAAGCGCGACGGCACGCTCTGGTGTTGGGGTGACGGTCACGTCGGACAACTGGGTGGCGGCGACTTGCCTACCACGCCGACCGCGATCCCGACCCAGGTCGTGGCATTGCAGTCCACGGTCGCAGAAGTGGCCGCCGGCGGTGAGCACGCCTGCGCGCGCAAGCTGGACGGCACGCTCTGGTGCTGGGGCGTCGGCTTTGCCGGGGACGGAAGCGCCGGGGGCGTTCACGCTACGCCGACGATGGTCAGCGCGCTCGGCTCTGCAGTCGTCGGCATTTCGGTGAGCTGGTACCATGCCTGCGCTCGGTTGACCGATGGCTCGCTCTGGTGCTGGGGCGGCAACGAATCGGGGGAGCTGGGCGACGGCACTACCACCGCCCGGCTCACCCCCGTTGAGGTGGCCGGGCTCGGTCATCTGGTCACCCAGGCGTCGGCCGGCTATCAGGACACCTGCGCGACGAGAAGCGATGGAACGCTTTGGTGCTGGGGGTGGCGAAGCGGCACCCTGATACCGTCCATGGTCGGAAGCCTCGGTTCGGACGTCCTGGCTGTGAGCGCAGGCTGGGGGCACTTCTGTGCGCGCAAGCGCGATGGGACAACGTGGTGCTGGGGCGCCAATAGCGAAGGACAATTGGGCGATGGCAGCACCTCGAACCGAAGCACGCCGGTCCAGGTCAATGCGGTCACTGGGACAGTGAACGTGGCGGTTAGCGATGGATTCACTTGCGCGGTCGTGTCCGGCGGCGCTCTGCTCTGTTGGGGTGGCGACGCCCTCGGGCAATTGGGCAACGGCGCGACCTCCGCCGATAGCACGCCGCGGGCCGTGGCCAGCCTGGGGACCGGCGTGGCACAGCTTACCGCGGGTTACGAATTCTTCTGTGCGCGCAAGACGGCCGGGGACCTTGCCTGCTGGGGCATCGATCCTGCCAGCCAATCCAACGACGGATCGTCCGTCTACCAGCCGAGCCCGGTCGAGGTGGCATCCCTGGGCCGGCCCGCGGCGCAAGTCGCGGGTGGGGACGGCGGTGCGGTCTGTGTGCTGTCGACGGCCGGCGAGATCTGGTGCTGGGGGTGGATCAGCAACGCCACCGGCACTTTCGACTTGCGGACTCAGCCCTTTCAGGTCGCCGGTCTCCCTGCCAGCCTGGTGAAAGTTGCGGTGGGTTGGGGACATGCCTGCGCCCTGGCCAGCGACGGCACCCTGTGGTGCTGGGGACGCAACGACAACGGCGAGCTCGGCGACGAAACCGACGCGTTCTTCCGCGACACACCCGTGCAGGTGGGCGGGCTCGGCGCCTCCGTGACCGACGTGACCGCACGGGGCACGCACACCTGCGCCCGCACGGCCGGCGGCATGCTGTGGTGTTGGGGCAGCAACGGCTCGGGGGAGCTCGGCGACGGCACCACCGACGATCGCGCGACGCCACTGCCGGTCGCTGCGCTCGGCTCGACGGTGCGCCAGGCTTCGGCCGGCCCGGCCGACCACACCTGCGCGGTCCTCGACGACGGCACGGCTTGGTGCTGGGGCCGGAACGACAACGGCGAGCTGGGTGACGGAACCTTCGAGCAACGCGCGCTCCCCGCGCAAGTGGGCGGGCTCGCGTCGGTAGTCGAAATAGCCGCGGGCGACAGCCACACCTGCGCGCGCACCAGCGACGGCGCTTTGTGGTGCTGGGGCAGCAATGGCGCTGGTCAGTTGGGCATGGGCCCAAGCGGCCAGGCTGCGAAAGCGACAAATCCGGTGCGCGTCGCTGGCGTGGGGGCGAACGTGTCCGAGGTCGCCGTCGGCTCGGGCGCGACTTGTGCACGCGGCGCGGATGGCAGCGTATGGTGCTGGGGCTCGCGCTACTTCGGACTGTTGGCCGACGGCACCCTCGGTTTCAGCCCGTCCCCGGTGGCGCCGTTGGGTTGTCGCTGACGTTCTGGAGCTCGCCCATGCCGCGTCGGCCCAGACAAGAGCCGACTACGTTAAAGCTTCGTTGCGCGATGCCGATAGACAGGGCTGGCGAGGTGAAGTCGTGCCACTGGCACTGCCATCAAGTCGGAATTCCGCGCGCACAGGAGAAAACAAATGACGTGCAAGACTTTGCTGTCGGTGTGTGTCGGAGCCGGGCTACTTAGCGGCTGCGGCGGAGCGGAAATCCCTGTCAACGCCGACGGTGGCGTCGCCCCGGACTCGGCCCCTGCCGTCTCGCCCTTCGTTCCGCAAGCCATCGAGAACGTCATCGACTCCATGGTGGCTGCGGTGACCGCCGCGAATCTTCCAGCCTCTTCCAAGCCGCCCATCGCTGTCCTGCTCAAGCAGCTCACGGATTTCTGGGCGCCCGTGGTTATCGGGGCCAACCGGATGAGCATGCAACTGGCCTGCCCGTCGATCGTCGAAGCACCCTTTGTCCCTGACCCAGAGAACACAACCATGGAGCAGGCTGCGGTGCTGCAGAACGAGCATCTCCAGGCGTATCTGGACAGCGCTCTGTATCGCGGCATGGCACTTGCTCCCGAGGGTACGGATGCGGACAGCGTGTCCCTCGTGCATCAATTTGTCCAGCAGCGCGGACCGGTGGTGACCATCGACAGTGATTCTCCCGCCAGTGGACGGACGTACAACATCGCGACCGCCAATTATCAGGCAGGCCAAACCGCGGCAGCCATACTTGGGCAGGCCCTCAATCCTGGCGATACAATTGTCGTGTTCGGAACGACCGACACCACTTGGCCAAGCGGCATCGAGCGAGCGCAAGGCGCCGAGGATGGCGCCGCAGCAGCTGGCCTGCTGCTTGCGCCGAGGATCAGCCCAACCTGGGGCCCAGACACGGACCTTGCCGCGCTCGAGACTGCCCTCGCCGACCCGCAGCTCAACATCAAGGGCATGGTTTGCGTGTATTCCGACGCCAGCCTGTGCGCACAGGCGGCCGAGGCCGTCGTCGGTGCGCCAGGCATCATCAAGATCGTCGGATTCGACATGACCACTGACACCAAAGCCTACTTCGACAAGGGCTACTTCCTGGGCGTCGCGGTGCAACGACAATACTACATGGGCGAGCTGGGACTCCTCGTACCTTACAGCATGGACGTCCTCGGCGCCGCCGTGACCAACCAAATGCTACAGCCCCTGCTCATCGACGGGTACTTCATCGACACTGGCATCGACATCATTACCACAGCCAACTATGCCGACTACATGACATTCCTTAGCACCCTGGGAATCAACGCCTAGTTTAGATTCGATTGATGTTCTCCGCCTTTTTCGAACGCGAATGCCATCAAGAACGTCCTTACCAGCAAGGGAGCGCGCCGCCTGCACGCGGAGAACCAGACGGCGTCTCCCGACCTTGATCGAAATCCTGCCCTCCGCTTTCGCTGTAATCGGATGCGTTTCGACCCACCAAAGCGCGCCGCCGCCGGATGCAATTCACATCGCCACGGTGTTGCCATTCTCCGGTGAACGCGCGGCTTCCGGCGTCGCGCTTGAAACCGCCATGCGCCTGGCTTTGCAGCTCGTGAATGCTACCCACGCCTTGGGCGGCCGGCAGCTATGGCTTGACGTACGTGACAGTCACTCCGACGACCTACGCGGCACCGCCAATGCGCTCGACCTTATCGGCGAGGCCCCCATTCCGTTCTTCATCGGTACCGAAGAGCCCAAGATCGCGTTTCAGATCACCACGGCCGTCAAGTCCCACCAGATGGTTCACTTGATGCCTGGGCTTACCTCGGCACAATTCCATGATCCCAGCGCCAATGCCGCCTGGTTCCGATTGTCGCCTTCGGTGGGCTACCTGGCCTGTGCATTGGCAAAGCACATGCGGGACGACGGAATCACCAAGGCAAACCTGGCCATCGACACCGACGACTATAGCAACGCCTTTGCCACCTTCTTCGACCGAACATTCAACGCCAACGGTGGCACCGTCTTGCCAAACCTCTACGTGGGATCCGCCGCCGGGTCGTTCGCCGATGTCTTTTCCAGCTTAAGTCGCCTTTCGCCGGATGCGACGGTTCTGGTCACGTCGCCCGCGGTTGCGGCCGCCCTTCTTCAGGAATGGGCGGTTCGCGACAAGCCGGTAACCTGGTACCTGGGGCCGACCCTCAACAACTCTGAGCTGCTCAAGAACGTGCCGCTAGGCATGGTCGACGGCATGCAGGGGATCTCGGCCGACCTCGGAGACCGCGCGGGCGACTTCGATTCCTTCTTCGAGGCCCAGACGGGCGTTCCGCCGCAGGCAGGATCTCATTACTACTTCGATGCCGTGGTCTTGTTGGCGCTCGCGCTTGAAGAAGCCATGGCAACGACCGGTCAGTTTCCGACGCCCGCAGTGCTCAAGGACCACATGCTGAAGGTCACGGCTGTCGGTGGCACGGTCGTGGCTTTCGACCAAATCCCCCTCGCCATGTCCCTACTCGCCACCGGTCAGCCGATCGAATACCAGGGCGCCGCGGGATTCTATGTACTCAACAGCTTGGGCGACAGCACGGGAAATCGCGGCACCATCTGGCAAATCACGGGATCGGAGTTCGCCAGCGTCGATTATCGGCAATGCACACCCACAGAAGTGGACAATAGCGGTGTCGGCCTGTAATCACGCCCCTGACCGGACGCGCCCCCGACGGTGCGGGGGCGGCCGACGAATTGTGCGGTCCGCGCTTCTGGCCTTCATCGCCAGTTTTGCTTCCAACGCCCGCGCGCAGATTGATGCAGGCGCGGACGGGGAACATGCAACCGATACCCTGCCAAGCGATACAGCCGCCATGCCTGAGCCTCCGGAGCAAGAGGGGGCCGTACCGGCGAAGCAATATCAGGCACCCCTTGCAGAATCAGACCTCGATCAGACGATTACCGTCCTCAACGGCAAAGACTTGAACGAGCTGGATCTCGAGGCCTTGCTCGAGAACGTCGTGGTGACCGCGACCAAGTCCGCGGTCATGGAGGACCAGGCCCCCGCCGTCACCACCGTCATCACCCGCGAGGAAATCGTGCGTTGGGGGTACCAATCGGTCGACGACGTGCTCCGGCACGTCACCGGCGTCTACGTCATCGATGACCACATCATTCCCAACCTCGGCGTTCGCGGCGTAACGGGCGGTCTGCGCTCCGAGAGCGGCATGGTCAAGGTCATGATCGACGGGCGCTCGGTGGCCTTCCGCTCCACCGCGGGCAATTGGCTGGGCCCCGAGCTCATCCCTTTGTCCGTCGTGCAACGAATCGAGGTCATCCGCGGCCCGGCTTCTTCGCTCTACGGCGCCGACGCGTTCTTGGGTGTGATCAACATCGTCACGCGTCGGCCGGGACAGATAGAGGGCGGTGAGATCGCCGTGACCGGCGCGCGCGAAGGCGGCAACACCTGGGGCTACGATATGGCGGTCGGAACTGCCCGCGATTCCTGGCAGTTCATGGCGGCATTGAAGAGCAGCTCGGAGGACCGCTCCGGGCTCGTCTTGCCCGCAAGCTCGCCGGCGCCGAGACTGCCGAGCTATGCGCCTGCGGATCTGCGCGCGCACGACTTGAATCTCAATTCGCTGGTCACCCTTGCGGTTGCATCGTTCGCCCTGGGCAGCCACGGCTCGATCGGCTTCACTGGCTATCTTTCACAAATCGATCGAGGCGCCGAGTTTGCGGATTGGCAGCAACTGACCCACAACCTCGACAGCGGCGGTCGCCAGAACGGAACCAACGTCTCGCTTCGCCAAGGGGCGCTGGGCAGCGATCTGACGCTCTATCTTTCCCCGTCGGTCGACCTGCGTAGCAATGCCCACTTTGTCTACGGCGGCCCAACCACGCGCGACCGCATCGAGACCGGCAACGACCTGTTCTACGTCAGGCGCGACTTCGACTACCGCGGGATCGACGCCAGCGCCGAGGTCAACTGGCGTCCCCACGAGCGCTTGAACGTCCTGCTTGGCGCTGAATTGCTTTGGGACGATGAGAAGCTCGTCACCGTGTACGACGTCCTGAAATCCTCGATTGGCACTGGCCCGGGCGAGCGCGCTGGCGACCAAGTCCCGACCATGGACCTCGCCGGACACAAGTATCTGACGAACATCGGCGCCAATGCGTTGCTGATCTGGTCAGCGCTGCCATGGTTGACCATGACGGGAGGCGCTCGCATCGACTACCACAGCGTGTTTGGCGGCAAGCCGAGCGGTCGCCTGGCCGGGGTCGTCGAGCTGGCCCGCAACCTGCATCTCAAGCTGCTCTACGGCAGCGCCTTCAAGGCGCCGTCGCCCCAGCTTCTCTATGGCGCTCCCCTCGCGCCGGGTGACATCGCCGGCAACCAACAATTGAAACCGTCCTTCATCCACACCGTAGAGACGCAGCTTTCGTACCGACCAACCCGGTATCTCTTCCTCGCCAGCGGCGTTGCCTACAGCTATTTGCTCGACCAGGCCGCCTTCGAACAGCAAGGCATCAACCAGGTCGCCCGCAATATTTCAAGGGTCGCTTCCCTTTCGTGGGAAAGCGAAGCGCGGCTGGACTATCGCAAGAAGGTCTCGGCCTACGCCAATCTGGCCATCAACCACACCGTGGTGAGCATGAACGACGCGGGGTACGTGGCTGGGCTCTCGAACTACAGCAATGCAGCCTATCCGCTCGTGGTTGCCGGCGGCGGTCTCAGCGGTGAGATCCCGCATCTGCCCCTGCGTGCCAGCGTCGAGGTGTCGTATGTCGGCATCCGTCGGTCCAGCAGCGCCAACACACTGGACGCCGGTGGCATGTACGAGCTGCCCGGCTATGTATTGGTGGGCGGAAATATCCGCACCGCGGGTCTGCATTTGCTCGCCGAGAAGAAGGCGTCTTCCCTCATGCTCGCGGTGCGCAACCTCACCAACACGCACTACGCGGATCCCGGCTTTGCCGGCGTCGATTATCCCCAGCTCGGTCGAACCTTCTTCCTGATGATGGCGCAGGAACTTTAGATCTGCCTTGGCTCTAGCCAACCTCCGGCTGACGGTACGCGCTCTCTGGCCGCGAGAATGCGAATCCCTGCAGCAGATCCACACCCGCCTTCAGCATGGCATCGCGCTCGGCGATGGATTCGATGCCAGCCGCGATGACTTGCGTGCTCATCGAGGCAAACAGCGTGGTCATGCCAGCAACAATCTCGACTTGCTCGGGCGTTTGCTCGGCGCCGCGGACCAGTGACAAGTCGTACTTCACAAATTCCGGCCGCAGGCGCGCGAACGACGAGAGTCCGGGGTATCCAGGTCCCAGGTTGTCAAGCGCCAGGCGGAAGCCCAGCTTGCGCAAAGTCTCCGCCCGCGATTCGAGGTGCTCGATGTCGTCGAGTAGGGCGTGCTCGGAGACTTCGAGCACGATGCGATCCGCGAACTGCGACAGCGGAGCGGTGGCCGAAAACAGCTCACCGTCCAAGAGCTCGTGCGGATGCAGATTGACGAAGACGAATTCGGCGGGTGCCTTGGCCATCGAGCGAGCCACCCGCTCGCGCACCAGGCGCCCGATTTGGTCGATGCGCGAGAGTCGCTCCGCGACCGCCAACACTGACGCCGGATCGGGCAATTGCGGATCGGAGCTGCGCAGCAAGGCCTCGTGACCGATCACGCGCCGGCCGGACCACGAGACAATGGGCTGGAACGCGATCGACAGTCGATCAAAGGCGCGCTCAAAAGCAACCTCCAGCGCCGCTCGATCGCCCATCTGGCTCCACTGGCCCCCGAGGATGTCCAGGGCCCGCCGGCGCAACCTGGCGAGCGCGTGAAGTTTCGCGGCGTATTCGACCTTCCCAACCAGCAGCTCGGCGGGCGCAGGCTTCGCGACCTGGCAAAGCGCTCCCTGCTCCACGACGATCGCGGCCAGCCCCGAGCCAGCCGCGTCGCTGGCCAGAATCAACGGCACGTCCAGGTCGCGTCGTCTAACCGATCGCAGCAATGCCAACGGATCGAGGTGGGGCAGCGAAACATCGGCCAGCAACACCTGGTAACGGGTGCTGGCCAATCGCGCCAATGCCGCCGCTCCGTCGCCAACCACATCGACAGCGAAACCGGCCCCCTCCATCGCGGTCCTGGCAGACGAAAGCTGCAGGTCGGCGCCGTCAGCGATCAAGATCCGACCCCGGTCCCCTTGCCCTCGCCCGGCGCCCTGCCCGACATCGGCCAGCCCAGCCGAATCGCTTGGCATCGCGGCCGACGAAGCAAGTCTCGCAGAGCGCATGGCCAACTATTCTTCTATCATGGTCCGGAAGGTTCTGCCGATGACACCGTGAGGTGCAGCATCTCATGAACGACACGCCCGACCGCGCACCAGCACAACCGGCCGAGGAAACTCTGGAAAGTCAGGTACGCCATTTCCTCGACCTGGCTTCCGAAGGACTCTGGCGCTTCGACGTCGATCCGCCTGTCGCCGCCGAGCTGCCCGTCCACCAACAGGCGGAAGCCATCGTCCGCGACGCCCGCATCAGGTTCTGCAACGACACCTTCGCCAAGCAGTTCGGGTTCGATGCCGCGCCGGCCATGGTCGGCAAGGCTTTCGGCGAGCTCTTAGCCAGCTCGCGGGAAGAACAGCTCGGCTTCGTGGTGGCCTTCATCATGTCGGGATACCGCCTCGACAACCTGCTGCTTGCCGAACGACGCCACGACGGAAGCGTGTTCCGTTCGCTCAACAACCTTTCGGGCGAGGTGGAGGCGGGACGGCTGGTTCGCATCTGGGGCGTCAAGCGGGACGTGACCGACCTGGTGTCGGCGCAAGAGGCCTTGCAGGAAGCCAAGGACCACGCAGAACAGCTCATCGAGCTGGCCAGCATCATCGTGGTCGGGCTCGACCGGGACGGCCGCGTGCGCGCCTTCAACCGTACCGCCGAGAGCATCACCGGCTACTCGCGCGCCGACATCGAGCGCCGAAACTGGTTCGAGGTCATGGCGCCGGCGCGCCTTTTCCCGCAGGTCCAGCAGGAATTCCGTCGTTTGCTCGACGGCGGTGAGCCCAGTACCTTCGAGCTCCCAATGCTCACCGCCACCGGCGACGAGCGCTACATCGTCTGGCAGAACAACCCCATCACCGTGCACGGCAAGGTGGTCGGCACCATCTCGTTCGGGCTCGACATCACCGCGCGACAACGGACCGAGGAAGCGCTACGCACCATGAACGAGCAGCTTGAGCTTCGCGTCGACGAGCGCACCGCCGACTTGGCCGCCGCCAACCGCGAGCTGGAAACCTTCGCCTATTCCGTTTCGCACGACCTGCGCGCTCCCTTGCGTTCCATCGACGGCTTCACGCAAGCGCTTCTCGAGGACTACGGCAACACCCTCGACGACCGAGCGGCCGACTACTGCGCGAGGGTGCGCAAGGCGGCCGCGCGCATGGGACACCTTATCGACGACCTTCTGGTTCTCTCGCGCATCACCCGCGCCGAAATGCGCATCGAGGACGTCGACCTCAGCGCGATGGCGAACGACATCCTCGTGCTCTTGCGCGAACGCGAGCCCGGACGCCGGGTCCACTTCCACGTGCAAGCCGGACTACGCACGCGCGGCGACGTGGGCCTCTTGCGCATCATGCTGGAGAACCTGCTCGACAACGCCTGGAAATACACGCGCAAAACCGAGGACGCCGACATCGAGGTCGGCGCCCGCTGGGACGGCAGCCGCCAGGTCTTCTTCGTCCGCGACAACGGCGCCGGCTTCGACATGGCCTTGGCCGGCAAGTTGTTCGCCCCCTTCCAGCGCCTGCACTCCACGCAAGATTACCCGGGCACCGGCATCGGGCTGGCCACGGTCCAGCGCATCGCCGCCCGCCACGGCGGCCGCGTCTCCGCGTCCGCGCAAATCGGCAAGGGCGCCCTTTTCGAGCTAGTTCTGCCGTCACACCGTTGACCAGACGTCAGCTCTTTGACGTTTGCCACCGTCGGAAAAGCGACACTTCGACCTTTCTGTCAGAAATGTGTTTTTTTCGCTCCACCCCTCTCAAGAAGGGGGTTCGGCCGCCGATGGTGTTACTCGACAAATGGCGGCCACAGACCTTTCCCGAAGCAGAGGAGCGACGGTAGCTTTTTCCTCGCGAGGCGTGGCCACCCGGGCGGTCGATGCCATTGTCGGGCAGACGCTCGGCTCGTTCAAGATTCTGTCCCTGCTCGGCGAAGGCGGCATGGGCCGCGTGTATCTGGCCGAGCACGTGCTCATCGGCCGCCGCGCGGCCATCAAGGTTCTGGCAGCCGAGATCGCGGACAAGGAAGAGGTAGTGTCGCGCTTCTTCACCGAGGCGCGCGCGGTGAACGACATTCGCCATCCCAATATCGTCGAGGTCACCGACTTCGGCAGCTTCGGCAAGCAGCCCTATATCGTGATGGAGCTTCTCGACGGAGAAACGCTGGAGCAGCGTCTCGCTCGCGTACGCAGCCTCGACCTTGCAGCCGCTGCCCGCATGATGGCACAGGTCGCGTCCGCGGTGGGAGCCGGCCACGAACATGGCATGGTCCACCGCGACCTCAAGCCCGCCAACATCTTCCTTCGCGATCACCCCGACTACCCGGACTTCGTCAAGGTGCTCGACTTCGGAATTGCCAAGCTGCTGGCTCCCGACCGCAACGTGCACCACCACACCGAGATGGGAATGCTGATCGGAACCCCGGCCTACATGTCGCCCGAGCAGTGCCTGGGAGACACGCATCTCGACTACCACAGTGACATCTATTCGCTCGGCGTGGTGCTGTACGAAGCGGTGACCGGTCGGCTGCCTTTCACGGCGGAGACTGCCGGTCGACTGATCGTTTGTCACGTGCAGGAAGAACCGCCTGCGCCCGAGAGCCTGAATCCCGAGGTGTCCGCGGCGATGAGCGCGGTGATCTTGAAGGCGATGGCCAAGAAACCGGAGCAGCGCTTCGCTTCGATGCGCGAGCTCCGCGAGGCCGTGGTCGAAGCGGTGCCGACATTCTCGGGCCAGCCGAGCTTGGCGCCCGTGACCCCGTCGCCGGTCACGGTGGCGCCGCCACGGACCAGCACTCTGCTTGCAACCGCGCCAACCAGCTATCGCCCGGCGGCGCCCGCAAGCGGCCTGTCCTCGAAGCCGGCGTTGCCAACGCCAACCCTCGAGACCAAGCCGGGAGCGGGGTCGCCCGGACCGTCCCTGGCGCTGCCGGGCCGGCCGTCCACCTCGGGCTCCGGCAACTCGACCCTCACCGATCAACTGGTCGAGATCCTGAAGTCGCGCACGCCGCTTGATATCGACCTTGAGCTTCCGGTCATCTCGCGTTCGATCCTGCGCTGTCTGGATTTGCTGGGTGCCCCGGACTTCTCCTTTGGCGGCATGGCGTCGCTGCTTGCCACCGACGCGCGACTGGCCTCACAGCTCCAGCAGGTTGCCAACACCACCGGCCCCTGCCACACGCCCTCACGTACGACCGAGCAAGCCATTGCCCGCCTTGGCGCCGAAGGCGTGCGGACCGGGCTGTTCGAGATCGCACTGCGCCCGCTGCTTGAAGGTGTTCCGCCGCGAGCTCAGGCTGTGTGCAAGCAGCCGTGGCAGCACGCCCTGGCGGTGGCGATTATTTCGCAACGCCTGATGCAAAGTCGCGGGGCGAACGAACGCGTTTTGCTCGACGCCTACCGCGCGGGCCTTTTCCACGATGCCGGCAAGCCGGTTGCGGCCGGCATGCTTTTCGAGATCGAAAAGCAGATGACCAACGCCAAGGGCCGCAAGATCATCAACGAGGAGATGCTCACCGCGTGCCTCGATCGCTGTCACGCGACCCCCGGGGCACGCCTCGCGCGCGCGTGGGGCCTTTCGCCCGAGGTCGCCGCAGCCATCGAAGAGGCGGCGGAACCGCCCACCCCGGGCGTCGCACTCGGCGGCGTGGTTCGCTTGGCCAACGCGCTCGCCTTCAAAGGCGGATTTCACACCCGCCGCGACGAGCTTGATCGTTCCCGCTTGCTCATCGACGAAGCCCGTCGCGCGGTCGGCTTCAACGAGGAGACCTGCTACCGTGCTTTGGAGGGTATCAAGGATGCCGTTTCGCGGAGGCTATAGAATTCGTCCCCTGGGCTCATCCCAGGAATCGTCTTGCCGAGGCGACGATGGCATGAGCGCTGAAGTAGCGCACGGCCTTTTGCGCTTTGTGCTCTGGCTGCTTCGGGCTGACTCGGACGGACTGACGGCCGTGCCGGTGCGCGTGTACTACAAGTTCGAATCGGGTTGCTGGCGTTCGCGCAGCACCCGTCAACTGCAGAGGGTGTATCGATGCAGATGAGCGCCATCAAGAACCAAGGTTCCGCTTCCGCAACCCCGGCCCCCGCGAGCAGCGGCATCGTGTGTGCTCCGGATTCGCCCATCGTCGACGTGATGCGAGCCTGCAGCCGCATTGCGGCCAGCGATGCGACCGTCCTTCTGACCGGCGAAACCGGCACGGGCAAGGAAGTCTTCGCCCGCATGGTGCACGAGGGCAGCATGCGTGCAAAGCGCGCATTCGTGCCGGTGAACTGTGCCGCCATCCCCGATGCGCTGCTCGAAAGCGAGCTGTTCGGATATGTGCGCGGCGCCTTCACCGGCGCGGTGGTATCGCGGCGCGGGCGTGTGGCCATGGCCGAGGGCGGGACCTTGTTCCTCGACGAGGTGGGCGACCTTCCGCTTGCCCTGCAAGTCAAGCTGCTGCGGCTTCTGCAACACCACACCTACGAGCCGGTGGGCAGCTCCGAGTCGGTGACCGGCGACTTCCGACTGGTGGCCGCCACCAACCGCGACCTCAGCGAGGACGTGCGCGCCGGGCGATTCCGTCGCGACCTCTACTATCGACTGCACGTATGTCCGCTGGTGCTTCCGCCCCTGCGCGAACGCACGAGCGATATCGCGCCGCTGTTCTTCCATTTCTGGCAGATGCACGGCGAGCGCCGCCCAATCGCGCCGGCCGTGATTCGCCACCTAGAGATCTATGCCTGGCCGGGCAACGTACGCGAGCTTGAGAACCTGGCCGAACGACTCTCCGTCTGCGCCGAAGGCGCGACCATCGCCTTGCGCGACCTGCCGTCGTCCTTCTTGAGCCAGTCCAACGGGCCTTTCGAATCCTGCCGGACCACGCCTGCCGATGCGATCACCTGCGCCGGCGCCTTGGTAGACTTGGCCGAAGAGCAGCCCAAGGTCGAGACTGGGGAAGTCTCGCTCGGCCCCGTGCCGAGCGAGCTCGACTCGATTCCGGACTCGACCGTGTCTGAATCGGAAGAGATCACCTTGCCGGTCTCGATGGCGGAAAACTCGCATCTCTTGACGCCGTCTCCCGGGTCGCAACTGCCCGTCGATCTGCCGAGGCTCCTGCGCGAAGCAGAAGAAGCTTACATCCGCATGGCGCTCGACCAAACTGGCGGCAACAAGAAGGAAGCTGCCCGCCTGCTCGGCATGGGACGCACGACGCTGGTCGAGAAGCTGCGCCGAAAAGCCGCCGCGCTCGTCGACAAGTCGCAAGTCGAAGGCTGAGATACGCAGGTCCGACGGGCGTCGCGCGGAGGCCGAGCGCCGTGAGCGGTAGCGACCAGCAAAGGACGCCGTGCGTGCCCGGCTCGCGTGTGCGTGCACAGCTCGCGACGCTCGGTTCGCGAGCCGCGCCACGCGGGTGACACCGGAGCCGAGCGCTGCCGCCCGCGTGACAAGGCCCTGACGCCGCCCCTATCCGATTCGTGTCGTGCGTGCCCTTCTCGCCAGCACGCATTCGCTTCTCGACGGGCGTGATCACTAGGCCTTTTCTGCCTGGGAAAGAACCAACCGGCCACCAAGCTGCCGATCGGCACGACGGCTGCATAGCGTGACAGCAATATGTTCCAACTCGCGGCCCTGCTCATCGCTCTCGGCGCTCCGAAGGAAAACGCCGAGCCCGAGCGCACGACGACGGTGGCGTCGATTGAGCGGCTTCCCCTAGCGGCACCGATCAATCGCGTGGTTCTCAGCGTGGATTCGCTGGCCATGCGCATGGAGCTGACCACCACCGCCGACGCTCGCGCCATCGCGCAGCGATTCCTTGCCAGCGAGCCGCAGTTGTGTCCGTTCATTGAGCGCGCAGGCAACACCGTCATTCTCGATTGCCGCACGCCACGCATCGAAGCCAGGTTGGACCCGAACGGCGGCCGACCCATGCTTGAAATTCGCGAAGTGCGCGGCCTTCCGATGAGCGAGGACGGCGACCAGATCTGGTTCTTCTACCACCCGATTGCACTCCGCTTTGGCAGCGGCTGTCCGGGGGACACGGCTGCGGCGAAGGGCGAGTGTCAGTTCAAGGCGGGCCGCTTCACCGAGGCGGCAATCGAATTCCGCAAGTCCTTACAAACCGAAGACCGCCATCTGGCGGAGCTGCGATTGGGGGACATCGCTTTGCGCACCGGCGATCCCGCCACCGCCGCCGGATGGTACCGAATGGCAGGTCGCTACGGCATGTTCGGGCGCATGGCCCGGGCCCGACTTTGCGAGCTGGGCGGCACCTGCTTGGGTGAGCTACGCAAACGCACCTTCGATGCATCCCTTCTGCCCGAGCCTCTCCACACGGAGATGCTCCTGCGCGCGTCTCGCGCCGCCGCGTACATGGGCTCGGTCAAGGAGTCCATGGTCGATCTCCGCGAAGCCATGCATGGCAACCCCCACGTGTGCGACGACGACACGCGGACCCTGTGCCGCCGAATGGTCCTCTTCGCGCTGAAGTTCCCGGACCGCGACGGCGGGGCGGAGACGCTGGATGTTTACCTCAACCTCCCTTCCCGCACCGAGGGATTCCTTGCCATCGAAATGGTGCGCGCGGCGGCCGAGAGGGCACTGGATCTCGGGGCGCCTCTCTTCGGAGCAAATCTGCTTGCCGCGAGCTTGCCCTGGGTCGAAGCCGTGGACGTCGACGCCATCGACGACCACCTGCTGCGCGCGGCGGAGATGTACCTTACCGCCAAAGATCTCGCACGCGCACGAACCCTGTACGAGTATTCCGATGGCCGCATCGGGCACAAGCGCATGCTTGGGCCACGGTGGGCAGCGGTCACCGCCGCCGTCGGAGGCATCGACCCGCACGCCCAGCGGGCTCACGACGCCCTTATCAACGATGCCGCGCGCGACATGGCCGATGCCTACACCACCATGTCGCGATCGCTGCGCTTTCGCCAGAGCCAAGCCGAGCCCAACGGTTCCCAGTCGGAGTCGCCATGAACAACACTGCTTCCTTTCCCGTCCCGCAACGTCCTGATGTCATGCCGCCCATCGGCAGCACGCAAGCGATGCAAGACGTTCTTTCCGCCGTGGAGGACGTCGCCCGAGCCAACACGACCGTGCTCTTGCTTGGTGAAAGCGGCACCGGGAAGGAAGTCTTCGCCCGCTACATCCACGCGCTGTCGCCTAGAAGCACGGGGCCCTGGGTCGCGGTGAACTGCGCGGCCTTGCCCGGCGAGCTGCTGGAAAGCGAGCTCTTCGGCCATGAGAAGGGCTCGTTCACCGGCGCGGCCGACCGACGCATCGGTCGCATCGAACAGGCCGACCATGGCACCTTGCTGCTCGACGAAATCTCAGAGATGCCTCTCGCCTTGCAGGTAAAGCTTCTGCGCGTCCTGCAGGAGCGCGAGCTGGACCGGGTCGGGGGTGCTCGACCAATCCCGATTGACGTTCGTGTCATCGCCACGTCGAATCGCGACCTGGCGGCACTGGTCGCGCGCGGCGAATTTCGCGCCGACCTTTTCTACCGGTTGTCGGTGTTCCCGATTTGCCTGCCGCCGCTGCGCGAGCGGCGCGACGATATTCCGGCCCTGGTCGCGTCGCTGACCGAGGAAATCGGCGCCCGTCTTGGCCGCCCCGTGCCGGTGTTGGTCCCCGAAGCCCTGGCCGAGCTGGTTACCTACGACTTTCCCGGAAACGTACGCGAGCTCGGCAACATCTTGGAGCGGGTCTTGGTCCGCTGCCACAGCGAAACGGTGCCGGCCGGTCAGATCGCCACCGCGCTCGCGGCGGTCGGAATCTCCTCCATTCGCTCGACGGTAACCAGGCGAGCCTCCGAGGTTTCCGGCGCCGACTCACAGCTCGGGATGCTTGCCTCCGAAGCGACACCAGACCCCGAGCCTCTCGCAACCGCCGAGGCCGCCCAAGACGCCTTGCCCCTCGACCTCGCGGACCTCGAACGCATGGCAATTCTTGAAGCCCTCCGGCGGGTGGGCGGCAATCGCACGCACGCCGCGCGCCTCCTCGGCATCAGTTTGCGAACCCTGCGCAACAAGCTGCGCAGCCTTCGCCTGGCGGGCGTGCTCACGCCCGATGGGCAACTTCTGCCGGGCGCGGGAACCAGTCGCCTGTTCGGCGCCGGCGCGGTGGCACGCCAGTCGCAAGAAGAGTCTGCAGCATGAGAGTCTTCGACAATACTCTGGCGCGCCTCGAGCGCTCGCTTGACGTTCGCCTGGTGAGACAGAACGTCCTCGGCGCCAATGTCGCCAACGTCGACACGCCCGGCTTTCGTCCCAAGGACGTGGACTTCACCGCCACCATGAGCGCCATCGAGGGCGCCGCACGTGACAATGGCGGGGTCTCGCAACCTGCGGCGCCGGCGCTCGCCGAGGCCGAATCGGACGCGAAAGGCATCTCGGCGAACGACTTGCCCATCGTGGACGTGCCCGCCGGCGGAGCGTCGTTTGACGGCAACGCCGTAGACCTCGACCGCACGATGGTCGCGATGGCCGAAAACGCCCTGCAATACGGCGCCAGCGCACGCGCGGCCGGCAAGAAGCTGGCCATCCTGCGCTACGTGGCGTCGGACGGAAACGGATAACGGGAAAGAGACGGAAGAGAGGTAGCCATGGACTTTTTGACAGCCCTGCATGTGAGCGGTTCCGGACTTTCCGCAGAGCGAACCCGAGTCAATCTCGCTTCGTCCAATCTCGCCAATGCCGAGACGACGCGCGGGCCGAATGGCAAGCCGTACCAGCGTCTGGACCCGGTCTTCGAGTCCATTCGCATGGGCGCGCAGGATGAGGCGCCGACGGTGGGACAGTCGCCCCTCGGCGTCGAGGTCTCGCAAATCGTCGCCGATCCCACGCCCGGCAAAATGGTGTACAGCCCCGGCCATCCCGACGCCGATGCGAACGGCTTCGTGACCTTCCCGAATGTCAACCCCATCAGCGAGATCGTCAACCTGCTGTCTGCGTCGCGCGCCTTCGAAGCCAACGCGACGGCGGTGGAAACCCTCAAACAGATGGCCGCGCGCGGCCTGGACATCACGAGGTAGCCCGTCGTGAACCTGCGCATCGATTCGGGCCAACTAAGCATCGACGCGAGTCGTATCGACAGACTCGATCGCAGCGTCGAATCGCCGGGCGCCGGGAAGGCCGATGCCTTCACCAGCGAGCTCGGCAAGGCGATAGGCGAGGTCGACAAGCTGCAGACCGCGGCCGACACGCAGGCTGACGCCGTCGCGCGCGGTGCCGGCAACATTCACGAGATGGCGCTGGCGCTGGAAAAGGCCGATGTGGCGATGCGGCTCGCCATGCGCGTGCGCAACAAGCTGGTCGACACCTACAACGAAATCATGCGGATGGGAATCTAGCCCATGGAACCAATCCTCAAATCCATACGCGAGGCCGGCAAGCGCTACCAGGAGCTGAACTCCGCGACCCGCATGCTGGTCGCCGGAGTTCTCTCTCTGGCCACCGTCATCGCGGTGGTCGCGATGATCTTCGGCAGCGGGTCCACCTACCAATACGCCTTCACCAACCTTGGCCCCGAAGACGCTACCGACGTCGCGGCGGCTCTCAAGGCGGCCAACATCTCGTTCCGCACCGAAGCGGGCGGCAGTGCCGTGTCGGTGTCCGCGTCGCAAGTCCACGAAGCGCGTTTGATGCTGGCCGCACAAGGGCTGCCGCGCGGCGGTGGCGTCGGCTTCGAGCTTTTCGATCGTGGCGAGTTCGGCGCCTCGGAATTCACCCAGCACGTGAACCTGCGCCGGGCCACCGAGGGTGAGCTGGCGCGAACCATCGCCAGAATACAGGCCGTTCGCTCGGCGCGCGTGCATTTGACTATGTCGGAAAAAGGTCTGTATCGCGACGACGATCGAAAGCCCTCGGCGGCAGTGCTTCTGAATCTGCAGCCCGGCCGATCGATGCAGGAGCGCGAGCTGGCCGGCGTCCGACATCTGGTGGCTTCGGCGGTTCCGGGCCTTGCGCCCGAAGGCGTGACCATCGTCGACCAGCGTGGCGCCGTGCTTTCTGGCGACCTGACCGCGTCGGGCAAGCTTGCCAAAGAACAGCGCGACATCGAGTCCGGGCTTGAGCAGCGAATCACCGATCTGTTGGAAGCCGCCGTCGGCCATAGCGCCGTGGTCGCCAGAGTGACGGCCGCCCTGGACACCACCGAGATCGAGACTACGCAAGACATCTACGATCCCGACTCGGCCACCGTCCGCAGCGAGCACAAGACCACTGAAACCGTCAACAGCGACGGCACCACTGGTCAGGGCGTCGCTGGCGCGGCGGCCAACCAACCGGTGGCCGCAGTTCCCGGCGGTGGCAGCGGAAGCGCACGCACGCAGACCGCCCGCGACGACGAAACCAAGAATTACGAGATCACCAAGAAGGTGACCCGCACGATCTCGCGCACCCCGCGAATCGTTCGTCTGTCGGCCGCGGTTCTTGTGGATGGCAAAGATGGCAAGCCTCGCCCCGAGGCCGAGGTCCGACGTCTGGCCGATCTTGCCAAGAACGCCATCGGCTTCGATGCCCAACGCGGCGACAGCTTCGAAATCTCCAGCGCCGTCTTCGACCGGCCCGACGACACCCAGATCACCATGCCGATCTGGGACCGCGCTGATCTGTGGCGTCTCGGTCGCATGATTCTGTGGGCCATCCTCGCCACCATGGGCATGCTGCTCGTCTTCCGCGTGTACCGTCGCGCGACCTCGGCGATCTCGTCGATCAAGATCGGCGCCCGGGTAGGCGACGTCCAGATGCTGCTCGGGCGGGCTGACACGAGCATTCCCAACATGGCCCGCGCCGACTCGCTCGTCATGCGCGAGCAGGCCAAAGAGCTCAGCCGAACCGACCCAAGCCGTGCCTCGCACCTTTTGCGTGCTTGGGTCGAGTCCGACGGTCCCCGCAAACCTGGCGAACAGACGGCAAGGAGATAGGCGATGCCAGACAACGTCCTCACCGAATTCGAGGCAGGCCCGGGGGCACAAAGGGCCGCAGCGGTCCTGCTTGGTCTCGGGCCAGACGTCGCGGCTCAGATCTTCAAGACTCTCGACGAGGATATCGTCGAACGCATCGCCGCCGGCGCACGCGACCTACGAAGAGATCCGTCTATCTTTCCCGCCGCGCTCGATGCCTTTGTCAATTCGATGACCGGCGTCGCCGCTGACGCCTACGGGGCCGACGGACTTCTGCGCGAAGCCACCGCGCGAGCGATGGGCCTTGACGTGGCCAAGCGCATTTTCGATGCACGCATCATTCCGGAGACACCCGTGACTGAAACCTTCACGCAACTGGGAGCAGCCGATCCCGAGGCACTTGCGATGCTCCTTTCGCGAGAGCTGCCGCAGACGGCAGCCGTGGTGCTCGGCCTCATGGACCGCCAGCGCGCGCTGGGTGTCCTTAAGCATATCCCGGTCGAATTGCGGCCCCAGATCATGCGCAGGTTGGCGATGCTGGAATCGGTAGCGCCCGAGGTCCTGCGCGAAGTCGGACTAGGACTTGCCCAGGAGCTCGCGGCGTCCGTCCCGGCCAACACGCAAAGGCTCGACGGCCGCGCCGCCGCGGTCGAGCTTCTGCGCGCCGTGCCCGCTGCCCAACAATCCGACGTGGTGGGCGAGATCGAAAAGGACGACCCGGAGCTGGCGGCCAGCCTGCGAGGAAAGCTGTTCACCTTCGGCGACCTCATGAACCTCACCGACCGCGACATGCAGACGCTGATTCGCGAGATCGACATGAGCCAGCTCTCCACTGCCCTCAAGGGCGCACCCGACGCTATCAAGCTGCGCTTCACCAAGAACATGTCGTCCCGAGCCGGGCAGATGCTGGAAGACGAGATCGAGGCGATGGGACCGGTCAAGCTGGCTGCGGTGGAAGCCGCTCAGGCCGAGCTGGTCAAAGTCGCGTTCAGTTTGGCCGAACAGGGCCGAATCACGATCGTCAACCCCAACGACAAGATGGTGTAAAGAATGGCAACCACGCAAGCGCTCCGCCGTCCCACGTTTCTTGGCCGCAGCGGCGGTGCACTCAAGGTCGAAAACGCTGCCTTCAAAACCAGCACGGGCACGCGGTTTCGGCCGCAGGTCATCCTGTCTGAGACCGACGACGAGGAGGCCAATCAACAGGCCGCAGCGGCGGCCATTGCGGAGGCGCAGAAGCTGGCGGCACAATTCACCGAGAGGACCTTGGCAGCCATCGAGGTCTTGCGCGCGACCACCGAACGCCTGGCCGCGGAGGCCCGCACGGACGCGCTCGAGATCGGATTCCTGGTCGCACGTCGCATCTTGGAGATGGAGCTTTCGGCGAGTCCCGAGCCTTTGGTCAACCTGGTGCGCAGTGCCGTGAGGAGACTTGGGGAGTCGCGCAAGATCTCCATCCGTCTGTCGCCTGCCGATGCGCAAGCTATCGGCGCCGCGGTGGAAAGCCGCGGGCCGCAGGCGGTCGCGCCGGCATCGATTTCCAAGGTCGAGATCGTGCCGGACGGTTCGCTTGGTCGTGGGGACTGCCTGGTCGAGGGCGACTTGGTCACCGTCGACGGCAGAATCAATGCGCGCATCGAAGAGCTGCGCCGGGTGCTCGACGCAGGTCAGGCGGAGGGCGCGCCGTGAGTCTGGTCAATCTCAACGCCTTCAAGCGATCGCTTGCCGAGGCCCAGTCGTGCGTCCTGGCGGGCAAGGTCACGCGCGCATCAGGCATCGTCGTGGAAGCCGTGCTTCCCCAGGTCGCCGTAGGCACGTCGTGCGAGATCCGAACCGCAGGCGGCCACAGCCTCGCCGCGGAGGTCGTCGGCTTCTCAGGCTCGAATGCCATTTTGATGCCGTTTGGCGAGGTGAAGGGCATCGGGGAAGGTTGCCCGGTCATACCACGTGCCAGCGCTGGCGAGATCATGGTGGGACAGCGCTTGCTCGGTCGCGTGGTCAATGCCGCCATGGAGCCTCTCGACAGTCGCGGAGGCCTGATCCTCGACGCCCGAGTCCCCGTGCACGCCCTCGCGCCGCGGGCCATGACCCGCAGGCGCATCAGCCGGCCGCTCGTGCTCGGCATTCGCTCCATCGATTCCTGCCTGACCTGCGGCGAAGGTCAGCGACTTGGCATCATGGCAGGTCCCGGTATCGGCAAGAGCGTTCTCCTCGGCATGCTCGCGCGGAGCGCCGACGCCGACGTGATCGTGGTCGGCCTGGTGGGCGAGCGTGGCCGCGAGGTTCGCGAGTTCGTGGAACGCGACCTCGGCAACGGGCTTGCACGCTCGGTCGTCGTGGTGGCCACCGGCGACGAGTCGCCTCTCGTGCGTGTGCGCGCCGGCATGGCGGCCACCGCGGTTGCAGAATTCTTCCGCGACCAGGGCAAGCGCGTGCTCCTGCTCATCGACTCGCTGTCGCGTGTGGCGATGGCCCAACGTGAAATCGGACTGGCAGCGGGCGAGCCGCCCACCTCACGCGGCTATCCGCCGTCGGTGTTTGCCATGATCCCGCGTTTGGTAGAGCGCGCCGGCAACGGCGAAGGACAAGGCAGCATCACGGCCATGTATACGGTGCTGGCGGAAGGTGACGACCTGACCGATCCGGTGGTGGATTCGTCGCGAGCCTGCCTCGACGGACACATCGTGCTCAGCCGTCATTTGGCCATGGCGGGACACTTCCCCGCCGTCGACGTGCTCGCCAGCGTCAGCCGCGTGATGAGCGACGTGGTCACGCCAGAGCACCGCGCGCTCGCCCGCCGGGTTCGCGACGTACTGTCGGCCTACAAGGATGCCGCCGATCTGGTCGAGGTCGGCGCCTACGTCAGCGGCACAAATCCCCGCGTCGACGCAGCCCTTCGCTGCATCGATGAGCTCAATGCGTTCTTGCGCCAGGAACCCAACGAACGCTTTGCGCTCGGCGAGACCCTGACACGTTTGCGACACGCACTGGATGGCAAGCCGATTGCAGTGCCTCCCAAGAAGGAGGAACGTCGTGCCTAGTTTCGCGATCCCGCTCTGGCTCGTCTTTGCTGCGGCAGCAGGGGCGGATCGTGCATCTCCAGCGCCCCAGGGGCGCGACGTCAACCAGCCCTCGCCGCCGGTTTCTCCGACGGTGAAGTCGCCCGCCGCAACCGCCAAGCCAGCCGACGCGAAAGCACCCAAGTCGCCGGCCGCCCCCGGCAAGGCCGCGGGCAGGGCATCGGCGAAATCGGACGACGCCGCGGTTTACGACGAGCCCGAGGAGGAAATTGTTGCCGACTCGAAGTCGAAGGGCCATCGCAGGCCGGCGACGTACAGGTCGGCGGCGGCTGAAAGATCAGACCTTCCCGAGCGCAAGCCCTCGTCAGCGCCCGATCGCTACGCGGCCGTGGTCCCGCCGGGACTGACCTTGGCCGCCTTGCGCAGCCAACTTGCCAAGGCGCAAGTGGTAACCGTGGAACCCTCCGGCGCCGTGCCAGGCGACCAGGGATCGGGCGGGCCGCTGGCCGACATCGAAAAAGCGCGCGAAGCCCTGCGCCTGGAGACAGCTAGGCTTGAGGCGCTGCTCAAGGCGAGCGGAAGCTGCGGGGGCGGTTTCGCCGGTAGCAGCGTGGGCATGCCGATCGGGGAAGGACTCGCGCCGGCCGCGCCGGTGTCGGTAGCCGCCCTTCGCGAGGCCCCTACCGAGCAGATCGATTCGGTCTCCAAAGCGATGAAAGGCATGAAGCCTGAGCAAGCCGCTGCGGTCGTGGCCCGCCTCGATCGGGGTTTGGCCGCCGAAATCATGCGCCGGATGAAGGCGACCGATGCCGGCGCCATTCTTGGGCTCTTGAAGCCCGAAATGGCGGCGGAGCTCGCCACCCAGATCGCCACCCGCAAGTCGATCTACGGCAAGGACAAGAAGGGATCCGGCAAGTGAGCAACGCCGGCCGAGCTGCCATGCTCCAATCGCCGGCCCGACCGGAAATTGCGGAGGCGTACGCGCGTCCGTCGGACAAGGACCGCCGAGCGCACGGTAAGCTCGGCAGCATCGCGGCAGCTTTTGCCCACCTGCTAGGCAAGGCCGGCAGTGAGAGCGCCCGGACGGCCGACACAAAACCGACACTGCCCGGGTCAGGCGAACCCTTGGCCGCGCAGAAGGAAAACACGACTACTGCCATCTATACGGCGCTGTTTCACGACCATGCCACGATGGCGCCCGCCCCAGCCGCGCCTCAAGCACCCTCGCCCGTGGTTAGCCGGGATGTGCCCGCGGGTGCGGATGCGGCGCCGGTGGCCCCGGACGTTCACGCACTGCCCGACGCCAAGTCGGCCACGGTTTCGCGCGAAGCCCATCGCTCGCTGGCGCCTTCGATGAAGACCGGGCCTAGCGCCGAGGCGCCGCCGCCGCCCAAGAACGCGCCCCACGCCCCGCCATTGCCCGCGATGGTCGCGCGCGCGGATGACAACAGGTCCGGCACCAGCAAAGGTGCCCTATCTTCTGATTCAGCACTTCCGCAGCCATCCGACGCGACAGCCGAACCGTCGGTCAGCCAAGCGCGGACTCCGTCCTGCGTTGCAAGCACGGCCGTCGGCGCCAAAAGCACGCTCCAGATCTTGAGCGAACGGGTCCACGCCACGCCCGAAACGCCTGATGCGCCCAAGCCCGCTCTACCTGCGTTCCCCTCGGCCGAGGGCCGCACGGCATTGCCCGACCTCGAAGCACCGGCGGCAACAATGCCCGCCCAGCCGGGCGCAAAGTCCCCCGTTCCGGCCCTCTCTGACAGTGGCGAGGCACCGAGCCCGCCCGACACACCCGTGGCTACGCCGGCATCGAGCACAGCGGCGTCGAGCTCGCCCGCCGTACCGGAGGCTGCCCCGACCTCGCACAACACGGCCCGAGCCGTCTACGCCGTTGCGCAGTTCGCAAGAGCGGCTGGTACCGGCAATGCGACGACGCTGGAATTACCGAGAAGGGCGCCGCACGCGCTATCGGTCGGCACGAGAGCGGCTCTCGGCCAATCGCAGGCAGGGCCCCAAACCCCGCAAACGACCCCGCAAACGACCCCGGCCCTGAACGCACCGGTGCCCCGCGAGCAGCCCTCGCCGTCCTACCGCCGGCAGGCGCTTGCTGCCGAACCGACATCCCCGACGCCGGCGCAGTCGTCGGCCCATGCCCAGCAGGGGCCGGCTCCCACCTTTCAAACAGCAACCCTGCCCGCGCAGATGGGCGCTGTCCGCGTGCCGAGTGAAAACACCCGACCGTCGGCTTCGACGCCGAAGCACGATAGGCCCCCAAGGTCGGCAACTGCAGGTGCCCCGTCGGAGCCAGGCTTGAGCTACCCCACACCACCGCCGGTCCAGCCTTCGGCCATCTTGGCGGCCCGCACGAGCGCGGCTACCCCACCGCGGATCCAGCCTTCGGCCGTCTTGGCGGCCCGCACGAGCGCGGCTCCGGGCAACGACGTCACCTTTGCGGCGCCGGAGTCGGACGCCAAGCGGGCAGCCGATCCGCCGCTTTCGACCGCACCTCCCCGGCAACCGGCGAGCCCGAGGGCAACGCCGGCCCCCTCGCACCCGGGAAACGCACCCGTCACCCTAGCCGCCGTGTCCGACCGTCGACCCCGAACCTCGCAGCATGCGCCTCACCTCGGCGACGCGGCGGAAGCGCCACAGTCAACTCACCCGCAGCTTTCTCGGTCGCATTTTGGAAGCGGCGAAATGCTGAGCAACCTAGCTCAAGCTCGCACCGACACCGTCTCCACAGTGAAGCAGAGCGATGCTCCGCCACAGCCACCCCGGCAGAATGGCGATCTGGCGATGGTTCCGGCGGAATCTGCCGCCAGCGAGCCACCTCAACCGGCCCCGGCCAGCGCGGCCGCTGAGGAACCCAAGCTGAGCTCCGGTCGGGCTCCATTCCACGTTGCGGTGACGCCGCCCACGCCGCCGCTGCGGAAGCCTTCGGTTCCGCAGGCCCCAACAAGCTATACACACTCTGCACACCGGTTCAACCAACAGGCGGTGTCGCCGTCCACGCAAGATGGTTCCCACGTGGGCACGCCTGGACCTCAGACAGCGCCCGAGGTCGTAGCCCGTGACCAGCAAGGCACCAGCGCGGTCGCCGTCTCTGCCGATCCGCGGTCCGCACTCTCCAGCCCGGCGAATAGCCAGCTTCCTGACAGGCTCCCACCTCCACAGCCGGCCGTTCTGACCGCGAAACCCCACGCCGTCGAGCACCCCTCCACCGCGAGCACACGCCAGATGCCGCTGTCCTCCCCGCTTCATCCGGCCAGCCTGTCCTCTCGTGGCAGCGCGGACGATCCCCAAAACTCGAATCCCGAGATCCCTACAATCCTGATCAGCACCAACGCCGAGGCTCACCCTCGCAGGCCTGATTCCGGCAAGTCACACACCGACGCCCGCCAGCCCGTTTCGTCCGCACAGACGCCGTCGTCTGGGGCCAACCTGCTGCCGTCCGAGACAGCCCCGGGGTTGGCCGCGCCTCCACCCGTCAACCCCAACCCGAAGACGTCCACGGTCGGCCACCGCGACCTTCCCAACCAACCCCGTGGCGAAGCGACTCGCAGCGAACCTTCTTCTGCCGAGGACGATCTCCTAGGGACAGCCGAAAAGCCCACGGCTCGACCTAGCGATGTCGACTCGCCCAAAGACACTCCAACAAGAGCCGCCGGTGGCGAATCTTCCTCGGTCAACGTAACCAGCACGCCGCCCTTCCCGGCGGCCATGCCTCCCGCAACTCCCGTCAAACCGGCGACGCCCTCGCCCGTTGCTTCCCGCGCCGACTTCCAATCCGTGGCCGAGCGCGGGCATTCAGCGGACGCTCCACGAACCAAGCCGGCACCCACCGGCCCCGCCGCTTTAGCGCACGACAAGTCGCAATCAGCCGCCAGTGGACCATCGCACCCCACCGCCACGGCAGAGACTCCCCCGCCCTCTCTTTCGACGACTGAATCATCCTCTTCTCCAGACACGCATCAACCGTCGCTGCCGCATCCGCCAAGTGTCGACTCGGCCGACCCAGATACCCGTGACAAGACCCGTCCGCGCCAGAACCGTGTGGCCAGTCATGCAGCCCCTGCCCAGCAGGACAAGTCCCAGGTAGCCGCGTCCGTTCCGGTCGACAAAGTGGTCGATCCGGCGCTGCCCCCCGCGCCACGCGCCGACGACTCTGTGGCCGCACTTCCCCTACCGCCACCCCATCAACTCGATCACCGATCGCCCAAGGCGGATTTTCAGCCCGCCACGGTCGGTAAGGCTGCGACCGATTCGCCTGCGGCCCATTCTCAAACCGCCGCACCCGCCTCTCCTGCGGCCCCACCTGCCCAGCCGTCCGTGCCCGTCGTTAACCACTCGCTTCTGCAGCCACCGCCAATCATGCCCGCGGCCCTTTCCAACCCGGACGCCGTTGTGCCCGCAGCCCCGCAGATTGCGGTGCTTTCGGCTCACAGCGCGCCTCTCTTCCAGCAGGCCGCCGAGGATCCTGGGCTCGCAGTGGCGGTTCTTCCCCACGCCGCCCATGCATCGCTGGTTTCAAATGCCGGTGATCTCTCCCTGCACGTGCGCGTGCGTGACGGCAACGCCGACGTCAACCTCGGCGGCAGCATGGCGCCCATGTTTGAAAGCAAAGCTTCCGAAGTCCGCACCGTGCTCGCCGGACAGGGCATCACGCTCGGAAGCTTCGCCACCGACCAGCAAGGCAGCCAGCACCATTCGCAACAGTCGGCCGAGACGACGCCAAACGACAGCCATCCGCACGCTGCCCCGGCCAGACGTCAGACCACCCTATCCAGCCCGGAAGCCACCATCAACGACCAAGGCCGCATCCACATCACAGCCTGAGGAACACCATGGCAGTGCAATCAACCATCTCCCAAATACAGAGTGCCGGGGCCACAGCACAGCAACAGGCCTCGCAAAAGTCCACCACATCCACCCTGGGAAAGGATGACTTTCTCAAGCTGCTGACCGCGCAACTTCAGCAGCAAGATCCGACGCAACCGATGGACAACACCGCCTTCGTGGCTCAGTTGGCTCAATTCTCTACGTTGGAGCAAATGAGCAACACCAACGACACGCTAACGAAGATGCTCGCGGCGCAGGGCTCAGCGCTACAGACGACCGCGGCCAGCATGATCGGGAAGACGGCCGTCTTCAACACTGACCAGGTGGTTCTCGAAGCCGACAAGCCGGCCGCTATCACGGCGAACCTTTCCCAGAACGCCGGCAACGTCACCATCGCCATCCAAAACAGCAGTGGCGAGACCGTTCGCACGATGCAGATGGGTCCCGCCAACGCCGGCGCGAATCACTACTCGTGGGATGGACATGACGACAACGGCAACACGCTTGCGCCTGGCACGTACACCGTACAGGTCACCGCCGCCGACCTCAGCGGCAATCCCATCTCACTTACTCAAAATGGCAGCGCACAAATCACGGGTGTCACGTTCGACAGTGGCACAACCGGATCGATTAGCTTCTTGGCAGGCGGATCGACCGTACAGCTTTCGGACATTTCGGAATTGGACGAATAGAAAGGAAAGGAAAGAACCATGAGTCTAGAAGGATCATTGTACGTAGGAGCCAGTGGCCTCGATGCCGCGACCACGGAGCTGTCGGTGGTGGGCGACAACATTGCAAACAGTAGCACCGTCGGCTTCAAGGCGGCGCGCACGGTCTTCGCCGATGCCATGGCCCAGCAACTGATCGGCGGCGCAACCGGCCAAGAGGGGTTGGGCGTCACCGTGGAGACTGTCCAAAAGCTCTTCTCTCAGGGCGGATTCACCACGACCGGCCTTGCCACCGACGTGGCCATCCAAGGCAACGGGCTCTTCGTTCTCAAAGGGGACCACGATGGAGAGAACGGCACGTTCTACACAAGGGACGGACAGTTCACCATCGACAAGGACGGCTATTTGACAAACCTCCAAGGACTGCGTGTCCAAGGGCTGCAGGCGGACGCCACCGGCACAGTCACGTCCGGTCTCATGGGCGATCTGCAGGTCGGCAACGCATCGGCCCCGGCAAAGGCGACCGACCAGATCACCATTCGCGGAAACCTCGATCAAACTGCGGCGCCCCTTACGTGGGATCCGACCAATCCCAAGACCACATCCAATTTCACCACAAGCATGACGGTGTACGATTCACTGGGCAAAGCGATCCAGCTCGACATCTACTTTTCCAAGAAGGACCCGTCGGACCCGACCTACACCGACGCGACAGACTCGGGCGAGTGGACTTACCATGTGATGACCGATTCAGCCAACCTATCGAACGCCATGGACGGTTCCACCATCGACCACACGGCAGTCACGGGCCCGATCGAAGTCGCCAACGGCTCGCTGCGATTCGACACATCGGGTCGCATGATCTCCAACTCGACCGACAATCAAGGCTTCTACCCGACCAACTCGGTGGGCCCGCAAACGCTTACCTTCAACTTCGGCACCGGTACGGCCGGCGGCGGAAGCGGTCTCGACGGACTTACCCAGTATGCCGCGACCTCAGCGGTCAGCTTCGTAACCCAGGCAGGGTCGAGCTCCGGCAGCCTGAGCAGCATTTCTGTCGGCCAGGACGGTACCATCACCGGTGGTTTCACCAATGGTCAAACCCGCACCCTCGGCCAGATGATCATCGCCAACTTCAAAGCCCCAGACCAGCTCACGCGCGTCGGTTCCACGCTGTACACCGAGGCGCCCGCGTCCGGCGCACCCACCCTCGGCACCCCGGCTACGGCGGACCGCGGTAGCCTCACCGCCGGCACTTTGGAACAGTCGAACGTCGATATCAGCTCCGAGTTCATCCGAATGATCGCAGCGCAGCGCAACTTTGAAGCAAACTCCAAGACCCTGACCACGGCTGACCAGCTTCTCGCAGAGCTGATGCAGATCAAGAGGTGATTGTCTATTTTTCGGATCGCAGCCTCTCCCCAACTAAAGGAGAGGCTGCGATATGCCGAGAATAATTAGGAGATTCTATGATTCCACTGGTACGCCTCGACGGTTCGGAAGTCGTTGTCAACGCAGAGCTGATCGCGACGGTGGAGAGAACTCCTGACACCATGCTGACGCTAACCACCGGACACCACATCCTGGTCAAACAGACGCTAGAGGAGGTTGTGAACGAGGTGGTCCAGTATCGTCGCAAGATCCACAGCGGGCCCGTGGTGCCGAGCGGAGAAGGCTAGCCTATGGATTTTGCGACCATAGGCGGCATTCTGTTTGCACTTGCCATGATCCTCGGCGGCCAGGCGCTGGAGGGCGGGCACATCGGTTCGATTCTTCAGGCTACCGCGGCGATGATAGTCTTCGGGGGCACCATCGGCGCAGTCCTGGTGTCGTTTCCTCTCAAAGAATTCGTACGCGGACTGAAGATGGGCGCCGGCACCATCAGTCAGAAGAAGAGCGACCTCCGGCAGATTCTTGAACAGGTCGTTGACCTGGCCGGCGTCGCGCGCCGAGACGGCGTCTTGGCCCTTGAGCAACGACTTCCCGAATTGAAGGATTCCTTCCTCAAACGTGCCGTCGGCTTCATTGTCGACGGTGTTGATGCCACGGTCGCGCGCGATGCCCTCGAGACCGAGATCATGCGCGAGTTCGAGGAGGGTACTGTGGGCGCGAAGGTGTTTGAAGCGATGGGCGGCTACGCGCCCACAGTCGGAATCTTGGGTGCCGTGCTTGGGCTCATCCACGTCATGGAAAACCTGAACGACCCATCCAAACTGGGCGGCGGTATCGCTACCGCCTTCGTGGCCACAGTGTACGGTGTGGGCAGCGCCAATCTTCTCTTCTTGCCGATTGCCAACAAGATCAAACGTAAGCTGGCGCTTGAGAAAGAACGCCGCGTCCTCATTGCCGAGGCCGCACTGTCCATCCAAGCCGGCCTCAATCCGCGCGTGCTTCGCGAGAAGCTGATCGCCTATGCGGGACTTCATGACGCCGGCGAGCCGGCCGAGGCCAAGAAAGAGTAGCCGGTGGCGAAGCGCGAACTTCACGAAGAGCACGAAAACCACGAACGCTGGCTGGTTTCGTACGCCGACTTCATCACACTCCTCTTCGCTTTCTTCGTGGTCATGTATTCGGTCAGCCGTATCGACAACAAGCGCATGATTGACGTGGTCAAGTCCATCAAGTTCGCCATGCACTTCAAGGGGCAAGGCGGTGTCGATGCCATGCCCATCTTCGACGGCCCGGCCAGCGAGGGAGGCTGCGTCGCCAACGTCGACACCGAAAACCGTCCGCAGAAGCAAGTCGAGGCGGTCGAGGCCATGCGGCGGCGCATGGAAAAGAAGTTCAAGGGCTTCCTGTTGGAGAAACCGGGAATGACAACCTCGGTTACCCTGCACGTCGAAGGCAAAAAGCTAATGGTCCGTCTTTCAGTGGCGCATTTCTTCGATCCGAATGCGGCCGCCCTGCGCCCCGAGGTCATTCCCCTGCTCGACGTGATCGCCAGCGAGCTGGCGAAGATGCATCGCCCGATTCGCGTCGAGGGCCACACCGACGACACGCTTCCGCTGGCCACCCGGTACCGTGACAACTGGGACTTGTCCGCTTCGCGGGCGGCCTCGGTCGCCGCCTATCTCGCGCGCGCTCACTACATCCCAGGCGACTTGCTCAGCGCTGCAGGGTTCGGCGACACACGACCGATCGCGAGCAATGACACCTCGCAAGGTCGCGAGCTCAATCGCCGCATTGACATGGTTGTCGAGGTTCGCCCCAGTGACAACTTGGACGCAATTGCACGATGACCCCAACCCTCGAGTGTAACCATCTCACCGCACTCCTTCGTCAGTGTGCCGCCGCTCTCGAAGCATGCACACAACACCCCGACGATGCCGTGCACTGGCGCACGTTGGTCGAAGCCCGCCGTCAGGCCATGGAGACGGTCGCGCAACTGCCGGCCGAAAACCCAGCCCTTCCCGAGGTTGCCGCCGCCCGCAGCCTGGTCCATCAGATTGCGGCCTCGGGAGTGCTCGACCGACCTGCCGAAGCTGCCGATCTCGAATTGGCCGAACGGCTCGCATTGTGTGGCTGGCCGGGTCTTCTCGCCGCCATGGGCCTTGTGTCGGCATATCAGAGCCCCAACCTGCCGGGCGTGTTCCAAGCTCCAGCTTGGCTGCGGCCCGATTGGATAACCTACCTCTTCCATGCGCCCCAGGGCTTCTCGGCGCTAGGACAAGCCGACGCGTATGCGGCCCACTATCTCTCTCGCCTCGAGGAGCTTGCTCATTTCGTCCACGAGCTTCCCGCCACCGATGCTCAATCGCTTGCGAAGGCCTTCCTCGGAGCATGCAACTGCATTCCGCTATACTTCAACGATCTTTCGTTACGCCGCCACTACGAGCTGCGCGGCCATCTTTTCGCCCTGGCAAACGGTGTGGGCGCCGACGATTTCGACGCGACACCGCGGTCGCGGGTTGGGCGCCGCTTGCGCGTCGGTTTCGTAAATCTGCACTTCGGCCCGCAGACCGAGACCTACACCACCCTGCCCATGTTTCAGCAACTCGACCCCGAGCGCTTCGAGGTTCTGCTCTTCGTTCGCCGCGCCGGCGACTCCCAGGTCGAACAATTCGCTCGCAAGCGAGTGGCCGCTTTTCACGTCTTGCCCGCCGACCTCGACGGCCAGCGAAAGCTCCTCCGTGATGCCAGTCTCGACGTTGTGGTTCTGGGGACCAACACGACTGCAGTCTTCAATGAAGTCACCCGCTTGGCCTTGCGGCGAATTGCGCCGCTTCAAATCGTTAACAACTCGTCCTGCACCACGTCTGGCCTGTCATCCACCGATCTGTACATTTCTGGAAGTCTGACCGAGGCCGCAGATGCCGCCAGCCACTACACCGAGCGTTTAGCCCTGTTGCCCGGACCGACCCACGCATTCAACTACGACTGTGACAGACACCCCCCGTCTCGCCAGTGGACTCGCGCCGAGCTGGGCCTACCGGAGACTGCAACTGTCTTCGCGACCGCGGCGAACTACTTCAAAGTCATCCCCGAGATGCGACGAACCTGGGCACAGCTATTGGCCGACGTCCCGGGCTCGTATCTTCTGGTCCATCCCTTCAACCCCAACTGGTCGAGCAGCTATCCCATTGGCAGGTTCGCTCACGAGCTCAAACAGGCCCTGGCTGCCAGCGGAGTCTCACCCGAGCGATTGGTGCTATCCGTGGGCCGTCTTCCGTCGAGGACCGATGTTAGGGAACTCCTCCGGGTCGCTGACGTCTACCTCGACACTTATCCATTCGGCGGCGTCAACTCGCTCGTCGATCCGCTGGAGAACGGAACCCCGGTGGTTACATGGGAAGGCGCAACCTTCCGGTCACGCATGGGCGCCGCGCTGCTGCGACAATTGGGACTGGACGCGCTGATTGCCGACAAGGAGGAATCCTATCGCCAAATCGCCCGGCGACTGGCGGAAGACTCCACCCTGCGCGCCACGTACCGACAGCGCATTTTGAAAGCCATGGCCCGACCCGCCCTCTTTCTTGACACCTTGGCGGCGGCCGATGCTTTCGCTGGCCTACTGGAAGCCGCGTATGACGAGCTCGAGCGTGTCGGGCGGGAGGCATTTCGGGCCAACAGCATGCCCTTGGCCGCCCGACTCGAGCTTTCGGTCGACGATGCCCTGGACCAGGGAACCGCTGCCTTTGCAGGCGGCGACATTCCCGCGGCGTTCGAGCACGCACGAAGCATCCTTGCCGTCGAACCTGCCCACCCGGGTGCGCGTTGGCTGATGGGCAGCGCCCTTCTGGCCCAAGGTCGGGCTGAACGAGCAGCGCTCTATCTGCTCGCCGCCTTGCCATCCTTCTCCAAGGATGCGGGCCTTTGGTACCAGCTTGCTCTCGCATTCAGGGCCGCTGGCAATCTGCAGGACAGTTTCAACGCCGCCCAGACCTGCGTGCGTCTCGATGGGCACAGGCAGGGGGCTTGGCTGCTCTTGGCAGAGCTCGCCGAGACCTTCTCGCAGTCCGACCTGGCTGCGAAACTCCGCGCGCATGCGACGCCAACCTAATCTCTTCCGTGATTGCGCGGTGACGGTTCCGCAGTCGCCCAAACCGCTACGCCGACATCGGTAGACGTGATGGCGACCTTCTTATGCCACCCGCTTGATCGACGGCGCCGGGGTGGTGGCCGAGGCTACCGGAACATACTTTCGAATATTCACTATCTGCCCCGTGTCAGGCGGGTCCGTGTAGGCCACTATCGTTTCCGCCACCTCGTCGGGTTCCAGCGGATCCTTGTTTGTCACCACCGCGCCACTCGTCATCCGCGTGTTTACGCAACCCGGGTTGATGCAGTTGATGCGAACCCGCGCTTCTCGCCATAGCACCCCGGCGATGCCCTCGACAAAGTTGTTTACGGCCGCCTTCGATGCTGCGTAGAGCGGAAATGACTCCCGCCCCTTCATCGCCGAGCTGGAACCGACCACTACGATTGCCCCGCCCCGCATGCAATGACGAGCAAGATCCGTGACTGCGACCACCGAGCGAAAGTTCGCGTTGAAGATCGCCTCGACCCCGGCCGCGTCGCTGTTTCCATTGAGAATGCCGGCACTGTGGATGATCGCGTCCCAGGGCTGGGCGAATTCGGACGGTATTGGAACCCTCGCCAGGTCAAGCTCGGCGTGGGTTGGGGCCGCCACCTCGCAGCCGCGCTCGACCAGCAGTCGATGTACCACCCTACCGATACCGCCCGATGCCCCGAGCAACAGGACCCGCTTTCCCGCGAGGTCAGGTTGAGCTGGCGCGCTCGCCGGCCGGTATTGCCAGGCCTTTTCTGCGAAGAAGAGATCCTGCGGATAGGTCAGCTTGAAGTTGAACGATGAACCCTCGACCACCGCACAGCGCCCGCCGAGTCGTAGGAAGACACTGACATCATCCGTGGCGTTGAGATTGTTGATGTTGGCCTCATACGCCGCTCGCAGTTTCGCGTAATGAAATCCCTGCGGCGTTTGCCCGCGCATAAGCCGCCGCCGGTCAGGGATGTTCTCGATAAAGCCGTCTGCACCGACTTGAACGATCGTGTCGTCCGCCGGAATGCATACGTCAACCGCCTCGTGCGACGCAAGCGCCTCGATGCAATCGGCGAGGATCTTCACCGTCACGAAGGGGCGCGCGGCATCATGGGTCAGGACAAGCTCCGTGTCTGGGTCACATGCCTGCAGCGCCGCCCACGTGCTCTCATTGCGTGTCTGTCCCCCGACGATGTTCGCGTCCCCTAGCGCGGCCTTGGGATTGTCCTTCCATTGTGGAGGAAGCACGACGATGATCTTGCTGAACAGTCCGGACTCACGAAAGACCGCCACGCTGTGCTCCAACACCATTCGACCGTTCAGCAAACAGAACTGTTTCGGCACGTCTGCCTCGAAGCGATTGCCCGCTCCGCCGGCAAGGATGATTCCGACCGCCTTCTTCATTGTGCGCATCGCCATCCGCTCCTCCGACAACGTCAGTCCGTGGCCTCCACGGGGAGCTGTGCAGCCTCTTCCTTTAGGCGCGCAAGCACGGCGTTCTTGATCGCCACCCCGGCTCCATCTTCGGGCATGTGCATGAACTCGCGGCGATACGCCGCACGGCGATCTTCACCGCCGGCGTCATCGCCGGTAGCCACCGAATCCAGGAAGCGAACGATCGCTATTTCGTCCTGCGCAGTGGCGCAATAATCACGCACGAAGGCTCCGTCCGCGTTGAGCCCTGGCCCGTGCGGGTTGTGCAAGTACAGCAATGGACGCCCGGTCGCTGCGTACTCAAGCACGAAAGACGACGCGTCCGAAAGCATCGCGGCCGAAGACGCGAACGCCGGCAGATACGAGCTGCGGCGGTCGATATGTATGTTTCCGGCTGCCTGGCATCGGCCCAAGAACTCCTCTATTTGCTCCGACAAGAGCAGGCCGCGTTTGGCCAGCGTATCGAAAAACAGTGGATGCGGCCTGATAACAAACGCCATATCAGGACGCCGCGCGAATTCTGCGGGCAGAAACTTCCACCAACGGAGAAAAGTCGAGTAGCCGGTTCCCCAGTCGCTGCCGTCGGGCCGGGCGTCATAGTGCGGATTCCAAACCACCATCCTGCGTCCCGCCACGAATGCCTCCAGTTCTCCGTCGCGCTGGGCATCGAGATCCCGAAGCGCATCCATCTTAGGATGTCCGGTGACCACGACATGCGCACCCCCGCTCGCACAGAACTTGGCAAACGCGGCTTTGTGCCGTTCACTTCGCGCGAAGATCGCCCATGCAAGCTGGTGCAGGGGAAGGTTCGTCAAGAGGTCAATGTTTTCGCTTCCGCCGCCGATTTCAAGCGCGTACGGCACATACGCCAAGCGCGGCACGAGCCTCAAGAGTGGAGCTGTCTGCAAGGGTGCCGGCCTCGTAATGTCGTACGGCAGTTGCACAAACAACACGTCGGCGAAGTTGGGCCCTAGGTGCGCCTCCGTCCACCGAACAAATGGCACCCCCTTGCCCGCCAGAAAGCCGTAGATCGCCTCACTGCCCCCTTCGACCTGGTTCGGCGTCTGATTGGGCGAGGCGATGACTGTCACGACGAATTGCGGATCCTCTCGGAACGCCTGCCAGGCACTTCTGATGCTGGTCCAGCCTTGCGGATACTGGACCAGGAAGGCAACCCGCACCGGCCGTCTTCTAGGATCGACTGCCAATAGCGGGGCGCTCGCGCCGCACGCTTTCCGATGCTCACTAAGCGCGTCGGTAAGCCGTCCGCTGCGCTTGAGCAGGTGCCCTAGGCGCAAGTGGACATCGGCCCTGGTCGGCGCCACGGTGCCCACCCTTCGCAGCAACTCGATCGCCTCGCTGCTGCGATCTTCCCGCTCATGCCACCCCGCGAGAGCAAGCAGCACCCGGAGATTGTGAGGATCGCGTAGCAGGGCCGATTGCAGGACCGGACCGGCCTCGCCACCCTTCCCTTGCGCCAACAACGCCTCGCCTAGCCCCGCCGCAATATTGGGATCGGTGGGTCGAATGTTCAATGCCTGCTTGAAAATTCCTTCGGCGACCTGGGCGTTCTGGCGAAGCACGACCTCGCCGATGATGGCCAGCGCCTCGTATGAACGCTGGTCGGAAGCCACCACGGTCGCGGCGAGCCTGAGCGCCTGCACGTGGTCTCCCTTCTCGAAGAGACGACGGGCCTCGGCAAGCCTGGAGTCCACGGCCGAGGTCGGCTTTCGCCCGCTGCGCAGCCCTTGGTCGACCACCCGGAGCGTCCTTTCGACCATCAATGCTTCGCGAAACATCTGCTGCGCCCGCTCTTTGCAGCGCCGCCCCTCGGACAACCGCAGCTCTTCACTTTCGCTCCACAGTTTGATTGTCTCGACCAACCCGCGGACAACCGCGGCAGCATCGCGTGCAGGATCGGGCAAAAGCTTGCCGGTATCGCCCAGCTCTTCGGGGATCCCAGACACTGCCGTGGCAATGACGGGCAATCCTTTTGCCATGGCCTCCATAATCGCGAGCGGCATGCCTTCGAGGTGTGAAGGCAGCACGAACACGTCGGCCGCATCGTACCAGTCGGCTACGTCCCACCGCTGCCCGAGAAGGTGTACCCTGGCCTGCAAGCCTCGCTCGGCGATGCCACGCTCAATTTCGGCTCGCTGCTCGCCGTCACCGGCCCAGGCAAAGTGAACGTCGCGCCCGACGCCTTGGCCAAGCAAATTGCGGGCGGCGTTCAGTTGGTAGACGAACCCTTTGATTGGGGTCAATCGCGCGGCCGTGAAACATACAAGGGCGTCCGCGGGAATGTTCTGTTCCCCGCGCAGGCGAGCACGCACGGCACCGTACGGTTCAGCGAAGAATCTGTCAGGCCGGCCATAGTGGATGACCGATCCTTGTGATGGGGACAACCCGAAGTGCTGGCGAAGCAACGTCAGGTTGTCCTCGGAAACGGCGATTACCGCATGGGCCTGCGAATACTGCCGCGCCAGCCGTTCGACCTGCCCTGCGAAGGTTTTCGCGAGATAGACGCCCACGAACCCAACCACGACCACGTATGGAATTCCACGGGTTATCGCGACTTGTCGCGCCGCCATGTTCGAAACCGGGCTACAGTCACTGAATATGACCAAATCAGGCTGTTCTGCTGCGAAGACACGTTCGGCATGGCCGGTGTCTTCAAGGGTACGACCGAACTCGCGGCCGGTGTCATAGTCGAGCCAGAAATGCTTGATTCCTGCCGCGCTTTGCTCGCGCGACATTGGGCTGTCGCTCGCAGACTGTACGCAGGAGACCTGATGACCTGCCGAGATGAGCGCCATCAGCATGGTGTGGTTATACTGAGCGACACCTCCGTGCTGGGGATCGTCCGTATAGAGCAGGATGCGTCTTCCGGTGACACGGGTGGCGCGCTGCTCGTCCCCGCTTGCTACTACACTCGACGCTTGGGGCCGCCCAACTCGATCCACCGTGTCGACGATTCTTTGTTCCAGGGTGCGATTCTTTGCACTTCCCACCAGGTCGGCCAGGGCCAGCCAACCGTCGAGTGAATCTACCTGCGAGTCCTGCCGGTCTTGCGCCGGAAGAACAGCGTCGACCGGTGGCAGGATGAGGGCCGCAGGCGTCCGCTCGGCAATCAGCCTGGCGACGTGTCGCTGAGCATTTACGAGGAAGGGTGTCGCCCCAAAGACGGGATCTGGCCGCCCTCGAAGACCTGTCTCTTGGTGCGAGCTGGTACCCATTCTCTATTCCTCGGTGCCGGGGCCAAAGATCTATAGCGATGCGAAATTGCAGCACAAACCGTGCCACGACCATTGCGGCACGCTCTGGACAGATTTCCTTCGACCCGGACAACTGCTGCTAGGCACATGTTGCCGAGGTCCGACACGGGAGAAACAAAACCTGCCCACCAAGACTCGGAGGGCGAAAGCCCGCCCCGCCCTCTATGCCGGGCCAGAGCAGTATTGCTGCCACGCCTCGCGATATAGATTCTCCAGCGCGCGCGAAAGGCGCTCCGGATCCATCACGGCTGAGCGGGCAAATCTCTCTCGCAGTCCGAGGCGAGAAGCGGCGAGCATCGCCTTGTCTCTTCCCAATGCAACCGCGCGCTCGATGTACCCTTGCCGGTTCTTCGCCACCAGATCCGACAGTCCCGCGTGGGTCAGGATGCTCGTCCCCACCCTGGCCGCGTGCCAGCCCCCTTCGAAAGTGACGACCGGCGTTCCCATCCACAAGGCTTCGCAGGTCGTGGTCGTACCGTTGTAGGGGAACGTGTCCAGCGCGATGTCGACTTGGTTGTACATACGTAGGTGGTCGAGCGCCGAGCGCTCGTGCCCCATCAGGCGCACCCTGGTCGTGGCGTCGACGCCACGAGCGGCGAATGCTTCCGCAATTCGCTGCTTAACCATGTCGTTTCGAAGCCCGCGCGCCTTGAGCAGGAGAACACTGTCGGGGACCTCTTCCACAATCGCGGCCCAGGTATCGAGAACCACATCATTGATCTTGGCCAGATTGTTGAAGCTGCCGAACGTCACGTGGTTCGCCGAGAGCGCCGGCAACTCTGCTACCGCCAGATTCATCGCCCCTTGCGAAGGTTGATACGCCAAGAATCCTCCGTCGAGCCGGGCGAGCTTCTCGGAGTGCCAGTCCTCGCTTAATCCCGGTGGATCCGCCAACGCATCGGTGATTCGGTAGTCCATCTGCGAAAGGCCCGTGGTGTTCGGATATCCCAGATACGTGATCTGCACCGGAGCCACTCGCCTTGCTAGCATCGCCAGTCGATTCTCCCCGGTATGGCCGGCAAGGTCGACAAGCACGTCGATCTGGTCCTCCAGAATGCACGCGGCAAGCTCCGCATCGCTCTTGCGGTACACGGTCCTGAACTGGTGAACGGATTTCCTTATCTCCTCCGTCATGCCGTCTTCCAGATAGCCCGTGTAATAGGCAAAGGTCTCGACCTGCTCGCGGTTGTGCTTGGCAAGCACGGGCGCGATGAAAAACGCTACGGAATGCATTCGAAGATCCGGTGACAGGTAACCTACGCGCAGCGGCCGATTCGGCTCCCGATCCTTCGGCTGCATAGTCCGACACGGCCCTTCAACAAGCGCAGCAAAGCGGCGGTGCTCGCTTGCAACCCAAGCCGGATCTGCGTGGGGATCGTCGTTAAGAGACAGTAGATAGCTCGAAAACGTCAACGGCGTGTTCGGGTTTAGCCGCAGCGCCTCTTGGTAGTGATGACGGCACGCTTTCTGGTCGCCTTGGTCGCGATAGAACAAGGCAATGTTGTTGTGCGCTTCGGCGCGGTTGGGTGCAATCGCCAAAGCCCGCTTAAGGAAGGTGATCGCCAGTCCTGTTAATCCGGTTAGGTTGGCCAGCAGGCCCAGGTGCAGATAGGCGGTCGGCGACTGCGGGCAAAGCCGCAGCACCTCTTGGAAGGCACCCTGGGCCTCGGCCAGCAGACGCAGCTCGAAACACACCAAGCCCAGATCGTTGTAGTAGGCGGCGTTGTTCGGGTCGAGATTAATCGCCCGGGCAAAGTGCCTGACCGCTTCTTCCAGCCTGCCGGTCTTCCAACAGCACACGCCCAGCTCATGTCGCGCCGCCGCCGATTCCGGTTCCACGGCCACCCACTCGCCCACCAGCAGCAACGCCTCGGCAAACCGTCCTTCACCGGCCAGTTTCTTACACCGGCGCGCCAAGAAGCTCGATCGATTCTTGCGTATGTCCCGGTTGTCCGGAACCAGCTCACAGGCCCGGCGGAGACATTCAGCGGCTTCCTCCAGCTTGACCCCCCATCGGTCATAAATGCTCGCAAGATTATTGTAGACGTCGGGATCTTGCATGCCAAGGTCGATGGCCCGGCGATAGGCAACCTCGGCCGCGTGCAGATCTCCGCCAGCGATTGCCAACCGGCCCTCCTCACGCAAGCCGGAGAGACTGTCGCGCGAAACTCTCCCGGCAGGGCGGCGGGCTTGAGAACCATGTTTGCGGCTCATCGTCCACTCCTATGGTTCGGAATTCGAGGTGAATTCCTTGAGGAATGTCGTAACCGCGGGATGGCTATCCGGTCTTAAGATTTGCGATCTGCGTCAGATAGCTGCCAGCGTTGGTAAAGCCGCTGATTAGCTGTTCCATTGCCGTGAACTGCTCGACCAGTCGCTGCCTCTCCGCGTCCAGATAGTCCTGTTGACTGGTCGCCTGGTCGTCCATTTCCGAGATACTCGATTGCAGGGACTGCTCCTGCTGAATCAGCGCGCCGCTCATGGGATCGGCTTGGGCGTTCACTAAGTTGTCTACCACCGACGAGATTCCCGTCGATGCCGCAGAGAAGATCTGGTTGACTGCACCAGCATTGTTGGAGATTGCGTTGTTCAACGTGATTGTATTCAATGTAATGGTGCCGTCCTGCTGCAGCTCGAGCCCAAGGTCTGCTAGGCTTTGGACCGAGCCGCTCGGTATCACCACTTTCGAGGTCAAGCTCTGCATTGCACTCTCGATGCTTGTCATCGTCGAGTGGTCTACGAGTGTGTCCCGGTAGGCCACGGTCGGATCAGTAACCAGCTGACTGCGCACAGTGGCCGCAAGCGTGTTGTAGGCGCTGATGAAGCCGTTTATCGCGCTTTCTGTTCCGCTGCTGTTTGCGGCAAATGTGACCTCGTTGTCCGTGCCCGACGCGCCCGTGAGTCGCAACGTCGCGCCCGGTATCGCATCCGAGATGCTATTGCTCGTGCGCTGGATGGTCAATCCATCGATAGTCACCTTTGCATTCTGAGCATACTGCGTGATGGCAAGTCCAAGCCCCGGATCCTTCACGATGGTCAATGCAGAGTTGGTCGAAGTTGCGTAGCCTGTGTCCTTTCTCGACACATTCAGGTAGTACCCGCTGGTCGTCGAGATGACTGACGCGTTCAGGCCAGAAATGTTGTCGTTGATAGACTGGGCGACGTCGGCTAACGTCTTTCCCTTTGTGTCGATGGTCACGGTTTGCTTGCCGTCGATACTGAACACGAGGTCGCCGTCCTTCACAAGGGATGCATCCTGCGCCGACGTGAAGGGGTCCGATCGCATCTTCGCGGCCTTGGCAACATCCTGGACGTTGACGGTATAGGTCTCCTCGGATTGGGCAGATCCAGTCACCGTGAAGTCACTGAAGGTGCTGGTTGGCTGGATCGCGACGACGCCGGTCTGGGCCAGGTTGTCAGCCGCCGTTTGAAGCCCTTGCAGCTGATTGACCAAGGTTCCAAGCGTCGAGATTTGAACGTTGTAGTCGGCCTGTCTTTGCTTAATTGCGTTCAGAGGTCCTGAGTCGGCCGCAATCAGGCTATCGACGATGGAGTTCGTATCGAGCCCCGACGCGAGACCGCTCGCCTGAAACAAAGGGGCGGTGGACGACGTGCTCTTGGATGTCGATGTCGCGGTCGACGACGTAGTCGATGACGTCGATGATATCGTGCTGGACATGGCGAACTGCCTCCGGTCTAGTTATCGGCGCCGCGGCCGCACCCATTAAGGGCGCCAAGCAATTCTCCGATACACGCGCGACTTCCTTGCCGCGCCTAGCTGCTGCATAGCGACTAGCGCGCGTTCGTGCAATCCACGCTCAAGATTCGCGCAGCGCTTAAGCAACGCCTTGGCCTCAGCAGCCTCGCTTTCCGATATCTCCGTCGGTAGGGTCGGTATCAAGGCATTCATCTCGGCGACCACACCAGCCGCCCCGACCGTATTGCCTTGTTCAAGCAGACCAGCGATCTTCCGAAGGCAGCCACACAGCCCGCACGACGTGCTTGCAGGCGCTGCTTCCATGCCTACCTCGCTGCCGGCCCCGAGGTTGCCGTCGACACGCTCGACGCGGCCTGCACGAAGGCTTCCGCGATGGGTGAGAACACCTGCTCCGCTTCCATGACATGCTGAGCCGAGAAACTACTGCCCGCCATTCCCAACCGGCACGCTACAAATGTGTATAGCTCGCTGAGCCGCGCACACAGCTCGGGCGCGACCTCGGCCTTGAGCGTTCCCTGCAATCCAAGAACGATCGCCGCCGCCTTCTCCGCCATCACGCTTCCGGTCTGCAGGTCACCGCGACCGAATGCGCCTGCCGCCGCACGCATGTTTCGTAGCGCCCCCTGGAACAACGCCACCATAATCTGCGGGGCCGATGATGTTGCAACGCTTGCTTTCGTGTATGCAGAGACTGGACTCATGACGACAAATTCTCCCGTTCCCTAACTTGCTGGCTTTCTTTCTCTAGGGAGCGCCGCTTCGGGGCTCTTCACCCCGAAGCGGCCTCTTACTAAGTTGGATTCTCCAGGCGCCCGTCCCCTAGACTTCGGCTACTAGCCGAGCAGCTTGAGGGCCAACTGCGGCAGTTGGTTTGCCTGGGCCAACACTGACACGCCCGCCTGTTCCAGCACCTGGTTCTTCGCCATGTTCGACGACTCGGTCGCCACGTCCACGTCACGGATACGGCTGTTCGATGCCGACAGATTCTCCGACGTGGTACCCAGGTTCGCAATGGTGTGCTGCAGACGGTTCTGCGCGGCACCGAGCGTTGCACGGGAGCTCGAGATGGAGCCCAGAGCACCGTCGAGTGCCGTGATCAGTGAGGACGCATTCTCCCTGGTTCCGTCGGTGGAGAAGGTCTTCAGGGTTGCAGCCAGCGTATCCATGGCCGCGGCGCCGGTTCCACCCGACAGCGCCGTGTTCACGAACGCCACCGTCGTCTCGTCGCCTTCATTCGCCCCGGTCTGAAGGGTTGCTTCGCCGCTTGCAACCGCGGTGTCGACCGTCAGGTTTCCTGCAGTGAAGTCCGCGGACGCGACGGCTGCGGTCACACCGGCCGTGCTGTTGTTGGCCACCGTGAGCTTCACACCAAGGTTGGTGAAGTCCAGGATCTCGGATCCGCCGGCGCTCACATCCGACAGCGAAATGGTCTGCGCAACCGCGCTGGTGTGTCCCGCCACGTCGGTCATCGAGATCGACTTTCCGGCATCATCAGACAGCATGGTGAGCGTAACGTTTCCCTTTGTGTCGGCCGACAACTCGAACGTCTTGCCCGCCTGGGCCCCGCCCACATTGACGCTAGTCACCACCAACCCGGAGGTCAACGTGGTCGCGTTGGTGTCGGTCGCGGAGCCGTAAAGCTCGACGCCGTTGCTACCCAAGTACGACGTCACTTGCCCCGCCGTGTCCGTCAGTTGCGACTTGGTAAGCGAGCCGCTCAGCAGCGACTGGCCGTTGAACTTCGTTCGCTGCGAAATGCTGTTGATTTCCTGACCAAGTTGCCCAAGCTCGAGGTTGATATTGTCGCGCTCGGTCTGGCTGTTGGTATCTGACGATGCCTGAACCGCCAGGTCGCGCATACGTTGCATCATCGACTGGACCTCGTCCAACGCGCCTTCCGCCGTCTGAATCATAGAGACGCCGTCCTGCGCATTTCGCGATGCCTGATTGAGGCCGCCAATCTGGGCCTGCAGTTTCTCGCTCACCGCCAAGCCTGCGGCATCGTCGGCGGCCCGGTTGATCCGATAGCCTGACGAGAGCCGCTCCATGGCAGTTCCGAGAGCATTGCTCGTGTCGTTTAGGTGTCTCTGCGCGCTGATTGCACTTACGTTTGTTTGAACTGAAAGCATGACCCAACTCCTCTTTTTTTCTGTTTCGGGGCGCCTAGCCCGTGTTCAACTAGACATACGGCACGAAAACTCCAAACCGATAAGCCCCGAGAAGTGCTTTCCTTTCCCCTTCCAGACGGAACCAACACACTGGATACACGAAATCCCCCGAGGGAGCAGCGTCCTACCTGGGGTTCGTCGGACAGCGACTGTCTAGTCGCTAGCCCAGCTTATCCGCTAGCGACATAGTCAGCGTCTTCGCCGTCGCCGTCAACGTGGCGTTCAGCGAATACTGCGCCGATGCCAATCGCGTCGATGCGTCCACGATATCCGCGTCGAGCAGCTTGCCAATTTTGACTGTCTCGTCTCCGGTAGCGGCCTGCGCGGCTGTCACAGCAGACTGAAACGAATCCTGAGCCATGCCCACCTGGGTCCGCCCGGCGGCAAGCTGTTCGATGCACGTGTTCAACTTGTCTATCCCTTGGCGTATTCCGGCACCGTCGTTCGCTGTCAGGGATGTCGACAGATCCTGCATGGTCTTCATCAGATCGACGCCTCCGCTGGATCCCTTCACAACCTGGTCTGCGTCGATCGACGCTGCCTGATAGAGGCCTGGGGCAATTTCGACCTTTCTGATCTCGTCATCCCCGTTGTACGTGCCGTCCGCCGCAAAAGGAGCAGCATTGTCCTTTGACCCGCCAAAGATGTACCGACTGCCGTAGGTGGTGTTGAGCAACGACACAGCCTGCTGATAAAGGCCATTAACCTCGACCGCCGCCGTCGCGCGGTCGGTGGACGTGTACGTGTCGTTTCCGAATTGGGTGGCGATCTGCTGTGCTCGATTGGCTACCGTCGTGATGCCGTCCAGTGCCGTGTCCGCCGCATTCAGCTCGTCGGCAGCCCTCTGTGCGGTGTTCCCTATCGCGGTGTAGCGTGCCTTGTCTACCGTGTGTCCGACAGACAATGATGCCGCGACCGGGTCGTCGCCGGGGTGAATCACCCTACTCCCGCTTGCCACTTCCTCCTGTGCCTCGGCGAGGTTCTCGCGCGCCTTCCCGGTTTGGGTCACGCTACTCTCAAAGATCATCTTTTCCGTCACGCGCATGACATCACCTAAATAATCTTCATGAGGTCGTCCAACATAGTATTGGTCGTGACGATTACCTTGGACAGGGCGTTGTAGGCGTTCTGGGCCTGGGTCAGCTTGAGGAGCTCGTCGTCCACCGATACCCCCGAGGCCGATTCGCGTGCCGACGTCAGATCGTCGAGGAGATTCTTGTCGAAAGAGGCATTGTCGTTGACAGTCTTGACCGCGATGCCGAAGTCCGACGTGATCTTTGCAAAGCTCTCCTGCGGGTCAAGCCCGTTGGACAGCTTCTTATCCTCGGTCGCAATGATCGCCTGCAGATTGCCTGCATCTCCCGAGCCCGCCGTCATAGATCCGGAGGCAGCCACCAGTGACGGATCCGCGTAGATGGCCGGGTCAACGTCGATATTCTGTGCCGCTGCAGTTGGCCCGGTAAGCTGGACGAACAGGTCGTGGCCATCGGTGCCGTCAATCGCATAGCCCTGCTCGTGCTGCTGGTTGATGTTTTGCGATAACTCGAACGCAAAATTGTTCAGGTCCGACTCCGCAGCCCCCAGCGTGTCATCACGGGCGCTAAGGAGGCCGCCGACTTGACCACCCAGCTCATTCTGGTTCAAGGCAACGGGGTTCGCACCGTCTTGGGGCTCAAATACTACGTCCAAGTGATTGCTGTTGCTCGGATCGGCCTGATAGCCCAGCTTGGAAGCCACGATCCCGCTGACCAGACAGGTTCCGCCTGGCAAGACCACGTTGACGCCGCCATGGTCGTCAGGAATTGGTCTCGCCCCCAGCATTTGCGCCAGTTGGTCTAGATCGTTCTGTCTGACATCGAGCAAGTCGTTTGGGGTTCTCCCCGAGTTTTCGGCCAGCGCAATGCGCTGGTTGAGATCGGCTACCGATGCGAGGATCCCATTCGCCTTGTCAACGACGGCGACAACGTTCTGGTCGATTGCGGTGCGAGAGGTCGAGATTGAGTTGACGGTCGTATTGAATGCCGTGGCCAGGGTCTTGGCACTGTCGACGACGGATCGCCGAAGTCCCAGGTCGCTCGGGTTCTGGTTCAGGTCGCGTAAGGCTGAATAGAAGCTACCGAGGGCTGCAGTGACGCTGCCATCCACCTGCGGATCGAGCGCCGTGATGGTGGAGAGCGCGTCGGACTCGGCCGAGGTCGACGAGCTGTTGCTGTACGCCGTGCTGAGTTGGGCCTCCACGAATGGATCGCGGCTTTGCACAACTCCCTCTAGCGTGACCCCGCGACCGACAAAGGCATTGCTTCCGGCGACCTCGGCCGGCTGGGTCTCGGTGGGGACAGCGTCCTGACGGGCATAGCCGGGCGTGTCGGCGTTGGCGATGTTGTGGCTCGCCGTGGCCACTTGGGTGCGGTAGACGCTCAGCCCCGCGCCCGCGTTCATAATGACGCCGATAAGGTCCATGGCCTACGCCACCTGCCGAGAAAGAGAGCTCGACCCTTCGTTCCTTATTCCGCCGCTGCGGTCGTACACCGAGGCGCGCGGTGACAGCGCCAAGAGGTAGCCGCGCACGCAGGCCAGCGCACGTCGGGCCACGATCTGGTTCATCCCATCAATTTCCTGGAGCGCCTGGGCCGACGCGCGCAGCTCGGACAAAGCCCCGCCGAGCTTTCTCGCCAGCGCGATGCCCGACGTGTGCAGGACGTCCGTCGTCACCCGCTCGACGCCAAGCTCGACAGCGGATTCGGCGAGTGCGCCGCCCAGCCCCTCTTGGTATTGAGCGAGCTTCACATTGAATTCGCCCCGGCGGCGAGCCCGCTCGAACAATCCCTGCACGTCGAGCTGGCGGATCAGGATCCGCTGCTGCCGAGCCTCTTCAAGCTCCGCTTGCAGCGCATCGCGCATCCGGGTCGCCACGTCCAGGGCATGTTCGAGTGGGTTCATCCGCTATCCTCCGAAAATGGCGCGCAAGCGCGCATCGACTTCTGCGGCTTGCACGATTCGTTCCGCCAATTGTCCAGCGTCGGGCTGGTAACTGCCCTGGCGGATGGCGGTCTCGAGCTCTTGCAGACGGGCAGCACGGTCAACGCCCATGTTGGACTGGACCGCCTGCACCACGGCTTCGACCTGCTTTGAGCCGTCCAGGCTGACCCGATCGGTCTGTAGGCGAACCACAGTTCGATCTGGCGCTTGCTTCGGCGGTGCCGAGTCCGCCCCTTTGACTGATTGTTTGTCTTGGACCCTCATGGCTTCTCTCCAATGCCGTTATTAGGGTTTCCTACCAATCAGTACGTCGGCACGTTCGCCCCACCTATTAAGGGCAGGATCGGGATTCGTCGGTTTTCCGTCCTTTCGCACTTCAAAATGCAGATGCGAACCGGTCGCTCTACCGGTATGTCCAACAAAAGCAATGGGTTGGCCTTTTTCGACGCGGTCGCCCTCTTTGACGGCCAAAGCCCGAGCATGGCCATAGAGCGTGCTTGTGCCCCCGCCGTTGTCGATTTCCACCGCGTTGCCGTAGCCGCCGCGCTTCCCGGCGCGACGCACCACACCCGGCGCGGCAGCCAGGATGGGGCTGCCCTCTTGCGCTGCGATGTCGACCCCGGTGTGGAAGCGCGACGAACCGTCGATCGGATCCTCCCTTTGTCCGTACCCGCTTGACACCTCCGGCGTCACGTCCGTGGCGCTGGCCCCGTCGGGGTTCGGATTGCTGGCGCCCAACAGGAAGTGGTGGGCCAAGTCGCTCTCGGCCGCCCGAGTGTCGGCGCCCGCACCGGCTTTGTCGAACGAGCCTTCGACCAGCTTCGCGATTCCGACCCCGCCGCTCTGAGCGACTGCATTGGCGAGGGCGTCGCAGAACATCTCGCCATAGATCTTTCCACCCGCCTGGCTCATGCCTTGGAATGCGCCGCTGTCGTTGATGAGCTGCTTGAGCAGGATGGATTCAAGGGCGCGTGCGCCCTCAGCCGGATCCCGAATCGGCCGCATCACATCACCTCCAGATCGGCGTCGATTGCGCCGGCCGCTTTCATGGCCTGCAACACCGCCACCAAGTCACGCGGGCTGACGCCGATCATGTTGAGCGCCTTCACGAGATCATCGACCGTCGTTGTGGCGGGCAGCGCCACCGCCCGCCCATTCGCTTCATGGGCTTCGATGTTGGCAGTGCGGCCGGTGACGGTTCGCCCAGTGCGTGCCATGGGGTTCGGCTGCGACACGAACGGGGTCTGGTTGACTTGAATCGAAAGTCCACCGTGCGCGACCGCGACAGGGCGAATGCGCACTCCCTCACCGGCGACGATGGTCCCCGTGCGTTCGCTGACCACGATGCGAGCCCGTTGGTCAGGATCCACTTCCAACGTCTCCAGCTTCGCGAGTAGATTCACCACCTTACCGTTCCATTCGGGGGCCGGCTTGATCTCGACTGAGGCTGGATCCAAAGCATGTGCGGATTCGCCGCCCAAAGACTTGTTCACGGCATCGGCAATGCGCAGTGCGGTCGTGAAGTCAGGGCGGCGCAACCCCAGTACCAAGGGCCCCTTGTCTAAATTTGCCACGACGGCGCGCTCGATGCTGGCACCGTTCGGCACCGTTCCCGAAGTGGGTTGATTCTTCTGCACCCGAGTCCCCGACGACATGGCATCGAAGCCACCCGCCTGCACGGGCCCCTGCGCGATCGCGTATACTTGGCCGTCCGGGCCAGTCAGTGGCGTGACCAGCAAGACCCCTCCCGCCAGCGAACGCGCGTCGCCCATCGAGCCCACGTTGACATCGAGCCGTGTCCCGGGCCTTGCGAAGCCAGGCAGTCGAGCCGTGACCATGACCGCAGCCGTGTTACGAACCCACACGTCCTTGGGATCGATGCGAATGCCTAGACGCCCCAGCATGCCCGCGATGGATTGCGAGGTGAAAGACACCATCTGGCTATCGCCCGTGCCGGCCAGGCCAACCACCAAGCCGTATCCGTAGAGTGCGTTGTCGCGCACACCTTGCACGTCGACGAGCTCCTTCACTCGGACCGGCGCCGCGGACGCCGCCGGATCGACGCCCAAGACAAGAATCAGACCGATGGAGAAAATCAAACTTCGCATGACTTAGAACGGCCAAATCCAGCCGAGATAGCGCGACAGCCAACCCTGTCGCTGGTTGTCGGTTAGATCGCCCCGTCCGACGAATTCGATCTGCGCGTCGGCGACCATCGAGCTCTTCACGCTGTTCTGTTGGTCAATGTCGATCGGCCGGACTACGCCCGAGATATAGAAGTGGTGCTCTTCCGAATTCACCAGGATAGCGCGGTGGCCTTCGACGAACAGGTTGCCGTTGGGAAGGACCTTCATCACCATCGCGGGAACCGTCGCGGTGAGGGATTCGCTCCGATCGCTGGACCCCTGGCCCTTGAAGCTGCTCGTGGAGCTGCCGCCGATGTTCAACCCGGAATCGGTCGAGCTGATCTTCAGCTTCTTGAGAAGGCCCAAGAACGCATTGATCTGGGCCGCGCTCGACGAGCTGCGGTCGAGGGTCGTATCCGCGGACCGTGTCGCGTTGGCGACTTCTTCGATGTTGATCACGACCAGGTCGTTGGCGTGAAGAGCGCGTGCGTCAGTGAACAGCATCGAAGCCGGCCGACCGTCGCGCCACAAGCTGCCCAGCGAGGTCGGCTCGTCTGCCCCTCTACCCTCTGCAGGGAGTTTGTATTCCCGGTGCTTCGGCGTGTATTCACCGAGGTGCGCTGGCCCACAAGCAACCGCGCAAAGCCCAGTGGCGACCAACAGTATCAAGAAGTGGAAAGACCGGGTCATTGCGGCACCTCTACGATCAGGCGCCCAGCTTCGTCGATTTGGCCCTCTACGTGCTTGCCCGAAGCTAGGACCGCACAGTCTCGGCTGCGAAGGCACGGGCTTCGACGGCCATTGGTTTTGATGGCCACCGCCCCGGACACAAACACCACCTTGATGGGATCTCCCAGCGTCACACTTGTGTTGCTCACGTCGGTCTGATTGATCGCGCACCCAGCCGGCAAGTTCCGGCTGGCGACGGAGTCCGCAGCGGCAACGAAGGGCGGATATCCGGGCCGAATCTCCCGTTCAACGATTTGCGATACGGAGGCAATCATTTCGCCCGCGTGAACGGCTCGCGCGGTCACCTGAGTTTCCGCCCAAACCTGCAACACAACCCAGCCCCATCCACTGCATCCTCGCCCGGTCACCCGAACCGCAACGCGCCCCGAGCCCTCGATGGGTCTCGGCACTATGGCACTGGTGGGACGACACTTGCCCGGTGAGATCCACCGCAGCGGCACGATCCGCCCGGCAGGTACCGCCAGGGCCCGGTCTAGGGACTCGCTTACCTCGCCGGGCAGGATGTCCTGCGCGGTCGGCGCCGCACCGGAGATGGTGAAAAGAGCGAGCAAGGGAGCAATCATCAGACGTCCTGCCTACCGAAGCTGGGTTAGTCTCTGGAGCATTTGATCGCCGGTCTGAATGACCTTTGAATTCATCTCGTAAGCGCGTTGGGTGGTGATCATGTCGACCATCTCTTCCACTGCCTGCACGTTGGCGTTTTCCAGGTACCCCTGGCTCAGCGTACCCGAACCTTGCTGCCCGGGCTTGGTCAGGATGGGCTCGCCCGAGGCGGGGGTTGCACCGAGCAAGTTGTTGCCCAGTGACTCGAGCCCACCCGGGTTGGTGAACATCGCCAACTGAATCGTGCCCAGCTCGCTCGGATCGGTGCGGCCTGGAACCTGGACCAGCACAGTCCCGTCGCCGCGAATGGTAACGGATGTCGCGTCCTGCGGCACGGTTAGGCCTGGATCGACAATCTCGCCGGTCTGGGTGACTAGGCGACCGGTGGCGTCGACGCGGAAGTTGCCTGCACGCGTGTAGGCAAAGTCACCGTTCGCGCGCTGAATGCGGAAAAAACCGCTTCCTTCGATGGCCACGTCGAGCGGATTCTGGGTCGACGTCATGTCACCCTGAGCGAACGATCTCGTGGTCGTTGCCGTGCGCACGCCAAGGCCGACCTGCAGGGCCTCGGGCCGCCCGCCGCCTTGAGCGGTCGGTTCGGTGGCCGAGCGTATCGTCTCCGAAAGGAGATCCTCGAAGTCCGCCCGGACGCGCTTGAAACCGGTGGTGCTGCTGTTGGCGAGGTTGTGTGCGATGATGTCCAGCTTGGTCTGCTGGGCCTCCATCCCTGTCGCCGCGGTGTAAAGTGAGCGCAACATGATCTTCCTCCGTCAACGAACGCGGCCGACCTCGACCACGCGCTGGTCGAGCTGCCGATAGGTCTGGATGGCCTGCATGGCCATTTCGTAGTTGCGTTGGGCGCCGATCATCGCCACCGTCGATTCCAAAGCGCTGACGTTGCCCAACTCCAATTCGCCGACCCGGACACTGCCGTCGGTGGCTTGGGTCATCTGGCTGCCCGCCGACGGCATCATCAGGGACGGCCCAACCCGATCCATCGAGCCCTGGGCGTTCCACAGCCCAAGCGTCGCGACCACCTGCCGCCCGCTCTTCACTTCGCCGGTCGACTCGATGTTGACGTCGGCCTCGGGTGGAACCACGATGACTTCGCCCGAGTTGTCAAGCACCGGCAGACCCGCGATCTGCAAAACGCCATCGGGCGAAACTTCGATGTGGCCGTTGCGGGTGTATCCCACTTTGCCGCCCGCCATTTGTACGGAGAGGAACGCGTCTTCGTCCGGAGTCACGTCGGTGGGCGAATCAGTCGTCTCGGCCGTACCCGGTCGCATGTCGATGGTTGAAGCCACCACACCTGTCAGGACCTTGTCAGTCGGGCCGCCGGGCGGAAGGAAGGAAGCGAACGCGGGTCGCACGCCCTTGAATCCCGGTGATTCGACGTTGGCCAGATTGTCTGCGATCGCGTCGAGCTGCGACGCGCGCGCCATGGCGGCGGACATGCCTACGTAGATTCCATCAGCCACGTGATTTCACCTTGCCCAGTCCCAAAGCAAGGCGAGTGCCAGGTAAAAGGTCAGAGTTCTGGCGCGGGGAATGGCCGAATCCCTCGCACAGCAATTCGCTTCCGCTCCCGCTCCCCGCTTCAGTGGCCGAGGCATCCTTTGTGGTCAAAGGTGCTCGGCACAGGCGGCCGTCTACCTTTTCCCGGCTTGCGGCAGCGTTTGCCCGGCAAGATCTGCCGCCCACCAATCTTCGCGGTCCAAGAGTGCGACCCTGCGTCGGCACGAATCGTGCTCGTGCGAGGAAAGGTCCTTCAGTTTTTCCCATTTCGTACCGAGGAGAAGATCGTGAGCACGAAGACCCGTTTGGATACCGTCTTCAGGCTGCGTGAGACCGAAGAAGATCGCGCTCGCTTACAGCTCGCGGATGCCCAGCGAGATGTCGCGGCCGCCACCGACCAACTTTCCGCCGCCAGGGCGCGCGCTGTTGCCGATCACCGCAAGCTGGACAGCGCTGCACACTGGACGTTGATCGAAAGCGCGCACGCGAGGGCTCTGCAGGAGGCCCGGCAAGCTGAGCATGCGGTCGCGCAGGCATCCGACGGATTGTCGCAAAGTCGCGCGCGCTACCTCGGTGCTCACACACGCACCGAGGCTTTGCGCAAGGCCATCGAGACCCGTCGGGCCGAAGTCGTGCGTGCGGAGGCGCAAGCCGAGCGCAAGAACATGGACGAGATCGCGATGCTGCTCTATCAGAGCGTCGCCTAGCAGCCCAAACAAACCACAGAGAGCACAGATGCCGTTTCCGTGGCCGTGGCCGTGGCCGGAGTGATCAGTGGTGCAACGGCCACAGGCAACGGGTCACAGCATCCGCCCGGCCAGTCGCGCGGGCAAAGCCGCCATCACACCTGCGATAGTGTCGACGTCAAGACCGATGAGGTCGCGACCTTCGTCGATGCGTGCTTCGGTCCCCTCGTCGGACTTCGCCGTCACGTCGTGTCCAGTGGATGCTGCGAGTGCGTTGGCTAGTCTTACAACGTTTGCGAGGCGATAGGGACGACTGCGGTCATACTGGTCGCACATGGCGACCGCGTCGATCACCGCTTCGGGCAGGGTCCACGCGCGCGTCACCGCTGGGCCCACCGTGCGCTCGCAGCGAACGATGATACCAAGCCACTTCGAGGGCATGATCCAGTGGTCCACGCGCTTGCCGAGCAGCCGACCCTCAGCTTCAAGCAGCATCTCCGCCACCACCGGCCGACCGATGTCGTGCAGCAGCCCGGCGAGATACGCAGCCTCCGCGTCCATACCCGACACCGCCTGGGCCAGATCGTGCGAAAGAATCGCGACCGACAGCGAGTGCTCCCACAGCCCGTCGCAAATCTGGGCAATCCGGGGATCGTGGCACTCGACCAGCTGCCGGGCCGCCGTCTCCATGAGGAAGAAGGAAAGCTCGCGCGCGCCGAGCCTGGTTACGCAGGCCTGTACCGATTCCAGCTTGCTGAAGGTGGCAAACGCCACGCTGTTGGCAAGGTGGACCAGCCGGGCAGCCACCACGGGATCGCTCTCGATGACGGCGCCGACCTCGGCGACGCTGAAATCGCGCTTGCGCAGAAGCGTGAATGCACGCGCCGCCACTTTAGGCATGGCCGGCAAGGCGATGCGATCCGTGGCGACCTGCTCAAGGACGGCCTTTTCGATCAGCGCCGCCAGCTCGTCCGAAGAGATCTTGAAGTTCGAAGCCTTGGCATGCACTACCGACATCGGTTGCGCTTCCCTTGCCATGTCCATCGGCCGGTGGCCCATTGCTCTTGACGGTCTACGCGATCACGTGAAGAAGCGACTCTGTGGTCTGGTCCGCCACGTGTAGGGTAACGAGATTCGCCTCGGCGGCGCGTTGGTTGGTCATCAGCCCGACCATGGTGCGCGCGTCGGCCCCGTCGGGCTTGGCCAGCCTCTGTGCAAGCTGCGAAATGTCGCGTGTCCTATCCGTGTAGCCAGCAAGAGCACTCTCGATTGCTCGAATCATGCGCCCTCCACCTCGGTTTAACGGCACAAGGCTGGATGTTCTTAAGGGCGAGAAAATCTCTCAATCCATCTGCCGTTTCTGCCGAGGGGACAAGCAATGCTCAGCTTCCGCAAAGCAGAACGCACACCGACCCTGCCGGATCCGTCGGAATTGACCCAGGCCATCGCAGATGCAGCCCGCGACGCCTGCGTTGATACCCAGACCATCAAGCGCAGCCTGCCCGACGTCGCCGCCGAGGTGATGGCGCTGTGCCAGCAGTCGTTCAGCGATGCGCTTCGCATCGAAAAGTCCGTCACCCGCGATCCGTTCATCAGCGCGCAGATTGTGTCGGTGGCGAATTCGCCCATGTTTGCGCCGCGCATGCCCATTGTCAGCGTGCGCGATGCCATCGTGCGCATCGGGCTTTCCAACGTGAACGACATCGTCATGATGGTGGTTACGACCTCAACCATGTTCCGTATCCGTGGTTTCGAGGAGCACGTCAAAAAGGTCACCGCTCGCTTTCCCGCCACTGCGCTGGCCGCGCGTATCATCGCATCGACGCTTCGCTTACCCATGGAGGCAGCGTTTACCGCGGGCCTTCTGCACGACATCGGCGCCCTCGTCCTGCTCGACCGCTGCGTGCGCACTGGCAAGGTGAGGCCCGAGATGGCACAGGAACCGGTGATGAGCGGCGTGGTCATGGACGCCTTGCACGCGAATCACTGCAAGGTCGGCGCCGCCGTGTGCACGGTATGGAAGCTGCCGTCGAGCACCATCGAGGCGGCGGCCCATCACCACGATTACAAGCTTGGCGGGCACCACTTTTCCGCGAACTTGGTCGCGGCCGCTGATGCCTTCGCCGACTCGCAAGGCATCGGAACCTCGCTGAAGCGCATCTTGGACCCCGCCGAGCCGGTGTTTACCGACCTTGGCTTGAAGGGCGACCAGGTCAACTCAGCGCTGGTGCAATTCGAGAAGCTGCTTCCGTCGGTACGCGTATTTAGATAGCGGCGGTCCCGCCTCATCGAAACCGGCGACGATTTCGGGCGGCCGGCGCTCCGTCCGCGAGCAGCCGCTATTCCCCCGTTACCATCTCTTCGCGCAGTCGCTTCAATGCATCGCCGTGTAGCTGACACACCCGCGGCTCGCTCACTTGCAGAAGGCGCGCGATTTCCCGATAGGTAAGATCCTCGTCGTAGTGCAGGGCCAGCACCATGCGTAGGCGTTCAGGCAACGCCTCCAGCGCATGGGTAAGCCGCTTCACGGTTTCCGCCCGCTCGAGCGTCGCATCGGAGTCGTCCTCGCTGCAAACCCGGTGCAGGACCGAGTCGAGCGGAAGGTGCGGTTCCATCAACGCCGCGATCCCGGCGACCTCGTCGAGGTCCAATTCCAACTCGGCCGCGATCTCGTCCACCGTGGGTTCCCGACCAAGCTTCTCCTCCAACTTGTGCTTGGCCTTCGCCATGTCGTCGGTCCGGTTGCGCAAACGCCGCGGCAAGTGGTCCATGCTACGAAGCTCATCGATCATGGCGCCCCGGACCCGGTGTTCCGCGAAGGTAGGGAACGACGCGCCCTTCGACGGGTCGTAGCGGCGAGACGCCTCCAGCAGCGCCAACGCCCCCGCCGACCACAGGTCGTCGTACGCGCTCTGCATGCCAGTCCGCCACACCAGGCGACGCGCGATACGGTCCACCAGCGACTGATACTTCTCCAGGAGTGCACCCTCGTCGGTGCCGACCGGTCCGGCGTTGGCGTAGCTGGCAATCGCTCGATGCATGGTCATCATGTCACCGGGGCACGCTCGACTCACGGAACAGGCGGTGCCACATCAGTTTCATTCCGCCGTCCACTGCGGGCGGCGGCGCCATGCTGAACAGCCGGTCCGCGATCACCCCAAGCGCCCGGGTCGCGGGCGCTTGCGCGAAGAGATCCGCGATGGGCTTCTGGGCCATCACCGCGCGGTGCACGTTCTCGTCGCGAGTGACATAGCCCAGGTGGCGGATGCGCACGCTCAGGAACCGGTCGGCCAGGTTGACCAGTTTCTGGTACACGTCCCGCGCCGCGAGCTCATCCACAACCGAGTTGATCACGACGCCGAATTCCTTGAGGCCCATTTTCAGCGATAGCACCTTGACCGCGGCGTATGCGTCTACCAGCGACGTCGGCTCGGGTGTCACCACCAAAACGACCTCTTGCGCGATCGCCACGAAGAACAACACGTTGTCGCCGATGCCCGCGCCAGAATCGATGAGGACCAGATCAAACCGGTCCGACAATCCGTCCAGGGTCGAAAGCAGCCTCAGTTTGTCCTCTTCACCCAAATGCGTGAGCTGCTGGATGCCAGACGCAGCCGGAAGAATATGGATCCCCGGGCGAACCTCGACGAGCACGTCGTCGATCAACACGTCAGGATTGAGCAGGTCGCCCATGTGGCGTTTGGGCTTGGCGCCGAACACGATTTCGACGTTGGCCAGGCCCAAGTCCGCATCGATGATGAGAACTCGCTTACCCCGTTTGGCGGCCAGCACGGCCAAGTTGGCGGTGAGCATGGTCTTGCCCACCCCGCCCTTGCCGCTGGTTACCGCCATCACGCGCAATGGCTCGACCGACGCGACGCCGGCGTTCTTGCCGCCGGCCACACGCAGTCTGAGGTTTTCTGCTTGGTCCAAGTCAGCCTCCCAAAATCCGTTCGACCAATCCCTGCCCGGTTGCCGGGTGAATGTCTTCGGGAACACGCTGGCCGTCGGTGATGCAGGCGATGGGCAGCTTGGCCTCGACCGCCGCAGATAGAAGCGATCCCGGGCCGTCGGATTCGTCGAGCTTGGAGAAGATCATCCGCCCGGCCTTGTAGGCGTGGAAACGCTTGGCCGCCGCACGCATCTCGCGTCCGCCGCTGGCCGCGCATAGCACCAAGTGACATTCGAGGCCTTCGACCTTGTGTAGCAGCTGCGCCTGGGCGGTGAGCGCAGCGGGGTCGGAGCGGCCGGCGGTATCGACCAGGACCAGGTGCGCGTCGCCCGACCGGAATATCGCCTCACGCAGGCTGGCCTCGTCGCGCGCCACATGGGTTGGTACATTCATGATTTCGCCGTAACGTTGAATGTGCTCGCTTGCACCTATGCGATAAGTGTCGACGGTCACGAGCGATACCTTGAGTCGCGAATCAAGCAAGGCATGGGCGGCAATCTTGGCGATGGTGGTGGTCTTGCCCACGCCGGTCGGGCCGACCAGGGCGACAATGCGGCGCTCCTCGCCTTCCCAGGGCGGCCGAGCGGTGACCAGCCGCGACCGCACCGCCTGCGCCAGCGCAAGGGTCAGCTCCTTGTCGCCGGGGCCGCCCGCCCCGCGCAGCGCCTCGCGCGCCAGATCCCCGGCCAGCGACGGCTCCACGCCGCGTTCAATGAGCCTCTGCTGCAGCCGCCCGGCTGCATCCGACGACGGATTCTCGTTGCGAGGCCGCATCGACTTCGGCTCAGCCTTGCCACCGTGGAGCTCGGCGCGGAGATCCTCGACAGCTCGTCGCAGCGAAGCCACCTCGCTCTCAATATCCGCCGGCCGGCCCTTCTTGTCGGGCCCGTCATTGCCTGAACGCACAGCAGTGATCTCCACCTCGCGTCGGCCCAGGATGCCGCCTACCTCGCGGGTATTGAGAATGATGGCCTCGTCGCCCATCGATGCGCGCACGGCTTCAAGCGCGGACTTCGGATCCCGGCCTCGGAAGGTTTTCACGATTGCGTTCATGGATTCTCTCCGGTCATATTGCTGGCTCGGTCATCAAGCAGCTTTGGTCCAGGTGGGAGGGTTGGCGTCGATGGTTCCCGCAGGCTCGACTTGCGTACCCGAGATCAACTCGCGGGCGGTCACCACCCACAGGTCGGGCACGAAGCGGGACGCGAAGTCGTAAAGCGGACGGCGCAGGTCTGGTGGCGCCACCAGCGTGGTCGGCCGGCCGAGCGCGGCGAAGTTTGCGGCGTGAGCCTCCAGGTTGGAAACCAGACGCTTGGCAGTAGCCACATCCGGCGCCAGGGTCACTTCCCCGTCGCTCTGGCCAAGCGACTTGCGCAGAATCTCCTCGGTGTTGCGGTCGAGCGTGAGCGCGTGGACCACGCCCTTCCCGTCGGCCACACGCGAGGTGATCTGGCGCGCCAAGCGTCGACGCACCTGCTCGACCATGAATCCGGTGTCCTTGCTGCGAGGGGCGGCGTCGCCGACCGCTTCGAGAATGCTGCGGAAGTCGCGAATCGAAAGCCCCTCGCGTAGCACCCCGCGGAGCACGCGCACCAGCTCGCCGAGCGTGATGGTTCCCGGCACCACGTCTTCCACCAATTTGGGCGTTTCCTTGCCGGCGTGGGCGAGCAGCTCCTGAATCTCTTGCCGCCCGACGAGCTCGAAGGCGTTGCGCCGCAGAACCTCGGCCAGATGGGTCGTCATCACCGACGCCGGATCCACCACGGTCAGGCCCGCGCTTTCGGCCCGCGGTCGGTCGCCCGACTTGATCCACAGGGCCGGCAAACCGAAGGCTGGCTCCTTGGCCGGAAGGCTGTCCACGCCGTCGAGACGAGGTGTGTTGCCCGAAGGATCGAGCGCCATCAAGCGATCGATGTAGGCCACCCCAGACGCCAGATCCAGGCCGCGCATCTTGATGCGGTACTCGTTGGCTTCCAGGTGCAGGTTGTCGCGCAGATGCACTGCCGGGATCACGACCCCCAAATCGCCCGCGATCTGCTTGCGTAGCGCCGTCACCCGCCCGGGTAGCTCGCCTCCACGTTCGAGGTCGATGATGGACAGAAGGCCGTGCCCGACTTCTAGCTCCAGCGTGTCGAGATCCACCAGCGAACCGATGGTCTCCTGCTTTGGGCCGGCTGCGGCGGCGGCCGCTGCAGCCTGTGCCGCGACGGTGGCCCCGGGCTTTTGCGATTGTCGGCGTGAAAGAAGGTAAGCGCCAGTGGCCAGGGCGAGGAACGCCAGAAGCGGCATCCCCGGCAGAAGCCCGATGCCCAGCATCACCACGGCGGCGTGCTTGAGGGTTCGGTTCTGTCCGAAGATCTGCGAGCCCAACTCGGCACCGAGCTTCGCGCCCGAACTGGCCCGTGTGACGATGATGCCGGCCGCGGTGGAAACCAGCAACGCCGGGATCTGGCTGACCAGGCCGTCGCCGATGGTGAGGATGGTGAAAGTCTCGACTGCGGCAGAGAGCGACATGTGGTCGCGCCCGACGCCGGCGATGAGGCCGCCGATGATGTTGATGCAGGTGATGACCAGGCCGGCGATGGCATCGCCGCGCACGAACTTGCTGGCGCCGTCCATGGCGCCGAAGAACTCGATCTCCTGTTCCAGGGAGGCCCGGCGCGCTCGTGCCTCGCGGTCGTCGATGATGCCGGCAGCCAGGTCGGCGTCGATGGACATCTGCTTGCCCGGCAAGGCGTCCAAGGTGAAGCGAGCCGCAACCTCGGCAACACGCCCTGAGCCGCGGGTGATGACCGCGAAGTTCACCACCAGGAGAATCAGGAACACCACGGCGCCGACGATCAAGCTGCCGCCGACCGCAAACTGCCCGAAGGCCTGGATGATGTGTCCGGCGGCGCCGGTTCCGGCGGCGCCAGCAAGCAGAATGAGTCGCGTGGTCGCTACGTTGAGGCCGAGGCGAAACAGGGTAACGATGAGGAGCAGCGACGGAAACACCGAGAAGTCGAGCGGCCGCGCCACGCCGAGCGACACGAGCAGGACGAGGAGTGAGATCCCGATGCTCAGGGCCAGCAGGCCATCGAGGGCCATGGCCGGCAGCGGCATGACCAGAATTGCGACCACGCCAAGCACCGCGATCGCAAGAATGACCTCGCTTCTGTTACGTGGGTCTTTGCCGGTCGCTGCGACGGGGGCGCTCACCTGACACCCCCTGCCGCCATCGGGTTACGGCGAAGCACGCGATAGACGTACGCAAGAATTGCCGCCACCGCCTTGAAGGTCTCCATGGGTACGCAGCGACCGACCTTCACCCGACGGTAGAGCAGACGGGCCAGCGGGATGTCTTCGACGATCGGAATGCTGTGCTGGTGCGCCAGCTCGCGCATGATCTCGGCCAGTTGCCCCTTGCCCTTTGCGGTCACGCGCGGGGCCTGGTCCTCGCCCGGCCGATAGCGAATCGCGACCGCGATGTGGGTCGGGTTGACGATCAGCGCATCCGCCCGCGGAACTTCGATCTTCGCCATGCCCTTCGCCAGCTCGCGGTGCTTCCTGCGCCGGCGGGCCCGAATCATGGGATCGCCTTCTTCCTCGCGATGGTCGCGCTTGGCCTCTTCCTTCGTCATCTTCATGCGCTGGATGTACCGGTAGCGCGTCAGTGCAAAGTCCAAGCCGGCCAGCAGCAACACCACCGACAGAATTCTGGCCAAGCCGCTTGCCAGTGGCCCATAGGCGGCTTCGATTTGCGCCGATGTCGACATCCCCAGCATGCGCGGCAACGACAGAAACGTGGCACGGAAGGTCCCCCACAGGGTATAGGCGAGTGTCAGCACCTTGACCGCGGCCACCGCCAGATCGATGGCCGCGTCCTTCTTGAACAGCCGCTTGAGCCGGCCCGCGGAAAACACGCGGCCGAAATCGGGAAAGGTGAGCTCGGGCCATAGACCGAGGCGGGTCTGCATGGCGAAGACGACACCAACCGCGAGCGCCGACACCGTGACCACAGTGAGGGTCAGGAGCGTGGGCCGGCCGAGGTAAGGCACAAGGCGAGCGGGCGACGGATGGTCGAGACCATCCGCGGCCGCGTAGACCATCTTGACGAGCGCTTCCCGCAGCCCGCCGGCCACCGCCACCAACATACCGCCCGACGCGCCCAAGGTCGCCAGAATGGCCACGTCGCGCGAGACGGCGATATCACCGCTTTCCTGGGCATTGCGAATGCGACGCGCGCTCGCACGTTCTGTCCGTTCGTCTTGCTGGGCGTCGTCCGACATGTTTCGGTGCCGAGGACAACCCCTTGCAAATTTCCGGCCGTACCAGAGAGCCCCGAGCTAGTTTCCCGCGAACGCAGATCGAGCCGCTTGGGCGGCCAGCACCGCTGCGCCAGGCGCGATCAGGTAGAACGCGGCGCCGCCTGCCACCAACGCGACTGTGAAGCCGATGTTGGCAAGGTTGAGCTGAGGTGCAACGCGATTGAGGATTCCGAGCCCAAGGTGACCAAGCGTCACCGCTGCCAGCACCGGGAAAGCCAGTCGCACGGCGAGCGCGAAGGTCTCGGTCCCGTCTGCTATCACCCTTGTCGCCACGTTCGCGATGGATACGTCTGAGCCCGGTGGTGTCTCCCGGATCGATCTACAAAGCCATGCCACAGCCTCGCGGTGAAGACCCGCGGCCAGCGCCACCGCCATGGTCAGAAACGACAGCAGATCACCTACGGCACTCGATTCCGCACCGTGCAGTGGATCAATGACCGAGCCGAAGCTGACCCCCATCGCGGTGGCGATGGCGCTGCCCGCACCTATCGTCGCCTCGATGGCGAACCTCGCAGACAGCCCGGCCCCAACCCCGATGATGGCTTCCGTGACCACGGCCGAGATCAGATGGGGCAACCTTTCCCAGCCTCCGAACTGCGGCATGCCTGCGCCGATGTACACCGCCACCGACACAGGCACCGAAAAGCCCATGCGAACCATGGCCGGGATTGGCTTCGCGCCGAAAACCGGCGCCACCATCATGAGGCTCGTGCAGCGAACCAACACCAAGAAGAAGCCAATGGCAAAAGGCAAAAGCCAGGTGGAAAGCATGGCTCACATCTGTCCCGACAGGCCCTGCATGGCAGCAGCGAAGTAGTGGGAAAGGCGTTCAACGGCATAGTGCCCCGTGAAATAGGCAATCAGAAGCCCAGTGACTAGCCTCGGTAGAAAGCCTAACGCGGAATCGTTGATCTGGGTCGCGGCCTGGAGCAAGCCCACGATGAGGCCGACCACGATGAGTCCCAACACGAAGGGGCCGCCCACAGCCAGCATCACCGCGAAACCTTCCCGCATCAGTGCGTAGGGCAGATCGGTCGGCATCAAAAGCTCCGGATCAGGGAAGAGACAACCAGGTGCCACCCGCCGGCCAGCAGGAATACGCCAAGCTTTAGCGGCATGGCGATCAAGGTCGGCGGCACCATCATCATGCCCAGCGACATCATGATGATCGAAACTAGAAGGTCGATGAGCACCATGGGAATGAAGACATAGAGTCCCATGCGAAAGGCGGTGCCCAGCTCGGAGATCATGAACGATGGCACCAGCACCGTGAAGGGAATCGGCTCGCCGCGAGCCGGCCGGGCGGTACCCGACACTTCGAAGAACAGACGAAGGTCTTCCTCCTTGGTTTGTTTCAGCATCCAATCCGACAGTGGCACCTGCGCTCGGGTCAGGGCTTCACCAATGGAGATCTTGTCGTCCATGAGCGGCGTGAAGGCATCCGCCTGTATCTTGCGCACGGTCGGGGCCATGACAAACAGGGTGAGAAACAGGGAAAGCCCGACGATCACCTGGTTGGGCGGCAGTTGCTGTGTGCCCATCGCCTGGCGCAGAAACGAGAAGACGATCACGATGCGGGTAAACGAGGTCAGCGACAAGATGATCGCCGTTCCGAAAGACAGGGCGGTCAAAACCAGGAACAGCTTGACCGCGGTGGAACCGCCGCCGGCCATGGCCTGCAGGCCGGTTCCGGCCAGGTTGCTAAGCGTAGGCGCCGCGGGGCTTGGCATGTCTACGCGACCCGTCCCGGCTCGCCCAGCGCCAGCTTACGACGAAGGTCCTCGTCCTCCAGGCTTTCCCGAAACAGCTCACTGAAGCCATCGCGGTCAAGCTCATCAGGACGGCGTCGCTGGCGCTGGAACAGACGGGCCAACAACGAGCTCTCATGCTTCGACCCATCATCCTTGCTTTCCCGCGCAAGCCCGGCGCCGAACGCCAAGCTTCGCAAACCGAGAGCGGCGTCCACCACAGGGCTCGTCGCTCCGGGCTCAAAGACCGCAGCGTCCGCCAAAGGCGCTACTTGCGTATCCAGCAGAGCAACCCCGGCCTCGCTCACGCCGAGGACCATGGTACGACCACCGATGGCCGCAACCACCAGCGAGCGCCTCGGTCCAATCGAGGCGGTTTCGACGATTCGGATCATCCGTTCGCGCTTGATCCGGCGGCGGCCGAACATGGTCGCCACGACACCGAGACCGACCAGTAGCACCACCGCCAAGACCGTCACCAGCGCGCCGCTCTTGGGCCGGACGTCCTCCCTCGAATTCGCGTTTGGCGACGGGATGCCGGCCTCACCGCCTACCGCCGGGGACGCAATCTGGGTTGACGCCGTCTGCGCGGCGCGCAGGTTGACCTTCTCGATCTTCTCCGGCTTTGGGCCCGCCTCGTCCTTTGCCGCAAGCGCGGCCTTCGGCGGCTCGCTGTCCGACGCCTTTGCCTGTCGCGCGGCCGCGGCCTTCGTACGCGTCTCCCCGTCGCCGCTCGCGCCCTCTGCCACAGCGTCATCCGCCGACCCTGCTACCGGTAGCGCCAGCGCGGCGCGCAGCGACTCATTCGTCTGCCCACCCTTCGTCAGAGCAGCCCGCGGCGCGGCCGGAAGCGGATGTTCTGTGGTCACATGCACTGTAGGTGCCGGTGTACCGGCCACCGCAGCACCGTCCCTGCACGTCGCCCGCACGCGTACGCCCGTCGCGGTCGTGGTGACCCCAATAGGCTCCCCACATCGTCCGGCGGTTGGGATCTCCAGTTTGGTGTAGCGCTGGCGCGGATATACGATGATGGCCTCGGATGCGTCGCCGAAGCTGCTGCGCTTGGCCGCGCTGCCGTCGAGGTAGACATACATGCGGTGTGAACCACCCGAAGCGATTCGCACGTCGGATGTGGCGACCGGATCGGAGGTTGCGATATCGATGGTGATGGCACCGTTGCCGGGCTCGGCCTTGACGTCATTGATCAGCACCGCGGCCAGGGGCAAAAGCACGATGGGCGTTAGCATGGGAACCTCCGATCAGCGCAAGCGAGCGATGCGTTCGGACGGACTGACGATGTCGGTGATGCGAACGCCGAACTTGTCGTTCACCACCACAGCTTCTCCACGGGCGACCAGCCGTCCGTTGACCATAAAATCGAGCGGCTCGCCCGCAACCTTGTCCAGCTCGATGACCGAGCCGGGACTCAGGTTCAGCAAGTCCTGAATTGACATGCGCGCCCGTCCGAGCTCGACCGACAGATCAAGCGGGACGTCCAACAACAAGTCCAGCTTCCTCGGCCCTGCCGAGTCGCTTCCTGAACCTTGAGCTTCTTCTGCCATGGGACTTCCTCGTCACCTAGTTTTGGGGTTGCGCGGGGGGCGTAAATGCCTGGCCCGCTGCCCGCGCAGCGCGAGCAGGTTGGCTCGGATGCGCGATGGCTTTCAAAATCTCGACTGCCATGCCGCCGCCGACAACCCGCGGCGATGCGGTCATCTTCTGTCGTCCCTGCACGAACACCGGCAGGGGCGAGCTTTCATTGGTATTAAGGGTGATGACGTCGCCAATTTTCAGCTCTACCAGGTCGGCCAGGTTGAGGCAGCGACGCCCGATCTCCACACGCACCTCGACCTCGACCGATTCGATCTCGCGCGCGAATGCCTGCGAGAACTTGGCGTCGCGCTGTCCACCGAGCCGCGGCGGCGAGGTCAGTGCCTTCTTGGCGGGCTCGACCGCGGAGTAGGGAATCGCCAGCAGGACTTTGCCGTCGAGAGCGCCGGTCACCTCGAAGGAGCAGAGAATCGCCACGTCGGACGGCGTGGCGATGATGGCCATGCGAGGATCCGATTCGAAGCGCAGGACTTCCGGCTTGAAGGTGAGAACTTCTTCCCAGGCCGTCTTCATCACGTCGGAAAACAGGCTAAGCAGGTGCTTGAGCACCATTTTCTCGACGCTGGTCAGCTCGGCCCTCGCCTCGGCGTTCGGGGCGGCGTTGGCAACGCTGCGGTCCCCAAGCGCGGCCCCGAGCAGCCCCCGCGTCAGCGCGCCTTCGATCACCATGAGAGCAAGGCCGTGACCCGCGCCGAGGCTGAGCACGCCGGTGATGGTCTGGTCCGCCACCGTGCCGGTCACTTCCGCGAACTTCATCAGCACGGCGGGTGAGGCGGCGATCCGCAATTCCAGGCGCAGGCGACCGCCCAGTGCCTTGCCAAAGTTGGAGGCGATTCGCTCGTTAATGGAATCGAGCGTCGGCATCTGGCCGCGAATGATTCGGTCCTGGCTCGTCAGATCGTAAGGGACCACCGAGCCGTCGCCCTGCTCGGCACCGGCGTCGGCCTCGGTGCCGACGCGGCCCTCTTGAATGGCCTGCATCAGGGCTTCAAGTTCTTGCGGATCAAGTGGCGATGCCATGGCAATGACTCCTAGGTCAGCTACTGAATGACGAGCTCCGTGATGAAGACCGAGCGCACGCGCTTGGCGCCCAGGATCTCTTCGAGCTTCTTGAGCACCGCCTGCTTGATGCGCTCCATGCCCTCGCTTCCTCGCAGCTCGTCCAGCGAGCGGTCAGAGAAGTAGCCGATGATGGCGTCGCGGATGTGCGGCATGCGCGCCTGCACCAGCGAGCGATCAGCCTCGCTCATCAGCTCGAGATCGAAGGCAACGCGAACGTAGCGGTCGGTGTCGGTGCCGCGTAGCTGGATGATGAAGTTCTCGAGTTTCAGGATCGGGCCGGGTGAGCCCGGCGAGTCGTCTGCGGCTTGTCCGTGGCCCTCGGACTCCCCGTGGCCTCCGGCCTTGCCTGGTTCGGCGCCCTCCTTGCCTGTCGCCGTTCCACTCGCCCCGCCCGTTTCCCCCGGCGTGGCTGCCGTGGCGGTCGCCCCCGCCGGCTTGCGCAGCAGCACCACGCTCAGCACCACCCCCATCAGCAAGGTGTTCGCGACGAGGATCATCGGGATCAACTTGTTCGACTTCTCAGGTGCCTTGGCGGCCGGCTGTTCATCGTCCTTCATGTTCTCTGGCATAACCGGATTCCTCCATCCCCTCGCCCCAGCAAAGAACGTACCGGCCGTTGCCCCTTGCTTTTCGACAAGCGCGCGCCAGAGCAGTGACGCCAAAGTCCGGCTTGCGTCAGGTTGTTGGCTTGTCGACTGACCGGAATCTGTCGTCAGCCGCGTCGACTCAAGAAGTCGCACGGAACATCCGATGCCTGCGTGGCATCTCCACCAACCCAGCTCCCAAGCAAGTGCTGGCGGGAAATCCATGTGCAACACCCACGAGGAGAACCGGTGAAAGCGCCAGGCGAGCCCCTACGCGTGCTGCTCGTCGAGGATTCGCCCGCCGACGCCGAACTGGTTCTCCGCCATCTCGCGCGCGGCGGATACGTCGTCGAGTACGTGCGCGTCGACCGTCCCGAGGAATTCACCATCGCCCTGCGCGAAGGTCCCTGGGACATCATCCTCTGTGATTACTCCATCCCTGGCTTCGGCGCGCACAACGCGCTGGCTCGCCTGAATGCTACCGCGCTGGTGATTCCTTTCATCTTGGTCTCCGGCAGCATTCCCGGTGACAAGGCGGTGGAGCTGATGCGCAATGGGGCGCGCGACTACGTTCCTAAGAGCAATCTCGATCGATTGGCGGCCGCCGTCCATCGCGAGCTGGCCGAAGAGCGTCGCCGCCGAGAGCGCGACCTGGCCGAGGACGAGCGCACACGCCTAACCACCGAGCTGCGGCAGTCTGAACGGCGCTATAAGATGCTGTTCGACAGCTTCACCGATGTCGTTCTGCTATTCAAGCTCGACGGCCACATCGTGGATGCCAACGAGACTGCGTGCGAGCTCTTGCAGATCCATCGCGACCAAATCTTGCAAATGAATCTGTGGGACCTCGATTCGGCGGCACCCTCCCCGACCGAGCAAGCCGAGCGCATCGACGCCGTCTGCAAGTACGGTCACGCGACCCATGAAATTGGTTACTTGCGGCCAGACGGCGCCCGCTTGGTGTTCGACGCGAGCATGCGCATCATCGAGTACGCCGGGATTCCGGCCATCATCACCGTGGCCCGCGACATCACGGAGCGCAAGCGCATCAGCGATGAGTTGCGCGAGCTCACCAGCGAGCTTGAGCAGCGCGTGGGTGCGCGTACCGCCGAACTGGAGCGATCCAACGCCGCGTTGGCCGAGGCCAAGGCGGAAGCCGATCGCGCCAACCGCGCCAAGAGCCTGTTTCTGGCCAGCATGTCGCACGAGATCCGCACCCCGCTCAACGCGATTCTCGGATATTCCCAGCTCCTGTTACACGACTCGCATATCTCACTCGAGCAGCGCGAACAGCTCACCACCATCAATCGCTCGGGCGAGCACCTGCTGGCCCTCATCAACGACATTCTAGAAATGTCCAAGATCGAAGCCGGGCGCGCCCACCTCAACCCCAGCACCTTCGACCTGGGCGCACTGGTCAAAGACATCGCGACCATGTTCAGGCTGCGCGCGCAAGGCAAGGGGCTTTCCCTGCTGGTCAAGTTGAAGAACGACCTGCCGCCCGCGGTGGTTTCCGACGAGAACAAAATTCGACAGGTCTTAATCAACCTGCTCGGCAACGCGGTGAAGTTCACGGAGCGGGGCCAAATCGTCTGGCACATCGAGATTGCCGACGGAAGTCGACTCCTCACCACCGTGGAGGACACCGGGCCGGGCATCGAGGCGGCCGACCTCGGCCGGCTCTTCGACAAGTTCGCACAGACTTCCCACGGCGTTCGCGCGGGCGGCACCGGTTTGGGATTGGCAATCAGTCGCGAGTTCGCGCGGCTCATGGGCGGGGACATTGTCGTGGAAAGTGAACCTGGCCGCGGAAGTCGCTTCCATTTCGACACACCCATCCGGGCGGGCAACGCCGCCGACCTGCCCAACCGGACCGGTCTGCGGCAGATCGCGGGCCTGCAACCCGGTTCGCCGTCGTGTCGCATCTTGATCGTCGACGACCAAGGCGACAGCCGCGCTCTCTTGGTCAAGTTGCTGGCCAAAGTCGGTTTTGAAACCTGCGAGGCTACTGACGGCGTCGAGGCGATGCACGCGTTCGAGTCCCAGCGTCCGGCCGCGATCCTCATGGACCTCCGCATGCCCCACATGGACGGCTTCGAGACGACGCGCAGGATCAAGCAAAGCAAACGGGGCCAGCGCACCCCTATCATCGCTGTCACGGCCAGCACGTTCGACGAAGATCGCAAGCGCGCTCTCGACGGGAGCATGGATGATTTCGTCGGCAAGCCTTTCCACGAGGCAGAAATCCTGGAGAAGCTGCGCAAGCACCTCCAGCTTGAGTACGTCTACCTTGACGATTCGCCAACACCGCCGCCGACGTCGCTGCCCTTGGGCGCCGCAGGCTGGACGTCGGGCACCTTGGCCAGGGCTCCTGCCGACTTGATCGCGCAGCTTCGGTCGGCAACCGTTGCAGCCGAGTACGACCGAGCGCTCGAGCTGGTCGGCGTGCTGTCGGCCACGGCGCCGGCCGCGGCCGAGGAGCTGCGCCGCCTGGTGCGCACCTTCGACTATCAAGGCGTGATCGACCGACTTGGGAACTGACCATGCCAACCACATCATCCGCCGAGCTTTCCGCGCCGAGCATCCTGGTGGTCGACGACACGCCGGCCAACTTGCAAATGCTGGCCGACATCCTCAAGCGTGGCTGCTATCGGGCACGCCCGGTCCCGAGCGGCAAGCTGGCGCTGCAGGCGGCGAAGGCGGATCCCCCAGATCTGATTCTGCTCGACATCAACATGCCGCTAATGGACGGCTACCAGGTCTGCGCCGAGCTGAAGAAGGATCCGATGCTGGCTGGCATACCGGTGATCTTCATCAGTGCGTACGGCGAGACCGTGGACAAGATGCGCGCCTTCGGCGCGGGCGGGGTCGACTACATTACCAAGCCGTTCCACGTCGAAGAGGTGGGGGCGCGGGTGGCGGTGCATCTGCAACTGCGGCGCCAACAGCGGGAGCTGGAAGCCGTGCTCTCCAAGCAGCGCGAGCTGGAAGGCATGCGCGACTCCATGGTGCACATGATCGTCCACGACCTGCGTGCGCCGCTCACCGCCGTGTTCAATTATCTCGACCTCGTGCGCGAGCAGGAGGCGGGTTTCATTTCGACGGAATCGCTGCAGAACCTCGACCTGGCCATGAAGGCCTCGCGCTGGATGGTGCAGATGGTGAACGTGCTTCTGGATGCAAGCAAGATCGAATCCGGACAGATGAACCTGCGCTTGGTAGAGTGTGACGTCGGGGAGCTCTTGGCCGAAGCGATCGATGCCATTCGGTCGCTGGCCGACGAGAAAAACATCGTCTTTTGCCGAACGCACGTGCGCGGCGTGGTTGACCGCGACACCATCGCCCGCGTGGTACAAAACCTGGTCAGCAATGCGGTCAAGCTGACGCCGCCTGGCGGCGACGTAAGGGTGACGCTGCAGCCGCTGCCGGCCCATCTGCGAATCGAAGTGTGCGACCACGGCCCCGGCATCGCCGCCCAATACCACCCGAAGATCTTCGAAAAGTTTGGACAGCTCGACACCAACGTTCGTCAGAGCGTCCCGTCGTCGGGACTCGGTCTCTATTTCTGCAAGCTGGCGATCGAAGCCCACGGGGGCCGCATCGGTGTCGACAGCGAGGTGGGCCAAGGCAGCACGTTCTGGTTCGAAATTCCCGCCGACGGGCCGCACGCCAAAGCCAAGCTGACGTGATCTACCTTTCGGCGGCCGTTGCCCGTGCATTCGAGGAGTATCTGATGTAGACACCGATGCCGAAATGCAGGCCGACGCACGTTGCCGCCCGATCGCACCAACTGCAAACGATCCTCCGCAGGCAAACAGCAAGCGGCGCTGGGATTTGACCGCCTTGCTCTTCGCCACGGTGGCGCTGCTGCTTGCCCGCATCCCGCTGATGCTTGTCAGGACGCTCGGCCCGGACGAATTCGAGCATTCCCACGCGGCGTGGTGCGTGTTCAAGGGCATGGTTCCCTACAAGGACTTCTTCGAGCATCACACGCCCTGGTATTACTTCACCCTCGCGCCTTTCTTCCGTTGGTTCGAGGTCGACCAGTCGTTCGACAGCGCCAGGCACTTTCTGCTGTTCGGCAGGGGCTTGTCGCTGGTCATCTCCACGCTTTCGGCTGTTGTCGCCTTCCTGATTGGGAGGTTGCTAGCCAATCGAACGGTGGGCCTTCTGGCAGCGCTCTTCCTCGTGGGCCAACCGGTCATTGTTCAGAAGACCCTCGAAATCCGGCCCGACGTTCTCGCTCTTCTCTTTTTCCTCGGCGGGATTTGGTTCCTGCTGCGCGGGCTTCGCCAGAACGACGAACCGCATAAGCAACCGCTACGCTGGTTGTTCGCAGGGGGGCTCTGCCTTGGGGCTGCAATCATGTGTACGCAGAAGGCCCTCTTCGTGCTTCCGGGCGCGCTCACCGGTCTCGGCCTGTGGGTACTTGCCGGTCGCCGCCTCATGTTTTCGCGGATGTTAGCGATGCTGGTTCACTGTCTCGGCGTGGCGGTCCCCGGAGCTCTGACTTGGCTCGGATTTGCCATCGAGGGCGCCGGCTACCCTTTCCTTCGGAACAACTTCCTCCTCAATGCCAAGTGGAGGCTGCACTCCAATGAGCACTTGATGGTGACGCTGGAAACCAGTTGGCCGGTTCTTGTCTTGGCTTTGCTGGGGGCGACCGTGGCCTTGTATCGATTCTATCGATCGAAGCAACGTTACTATGGCGAAGTAGTGCTGCTTTGCACGTTGGGTGGGCTCACCGCCGGAATCCTAGTGGTACCGGCGTCGTACATGCAGTACTACCTTCCTATCCTGGCGATCGCCTGCGTCTTCGCGGCGATCGGCCTTTCCTTCCTGATAGGTCTAGCGAAGGAGCGAGCACGCAAGTGGCTGCTTTTGTGCGCGACTCTGCCGCTGTTGATCTGGCCAGTTGTAGATCTCGCGTTGTCGTTCGGGCAACGCGATGAGCAGAAGACGACGAGATTGCGCTACGTCTTCGAGCACACCCGACCCACGGATCCGGTACTGGATGGCTGGATGGGCACCGGGGTGTTTCGGCCGCATCCGTTCTACTACTTCTTCATGCACGGCGAGTTGCTGGTCATGCTTTCGGAACAGGACAGAGCCGCATATGTAGACGCACTGAAAAACAATCCACCGGCGCTGATTACCCTCGACGACGAGCTCCCCAACCTGGGCTCGCGTTTCGTTCGCTTCGTCATGAACAACTACACGAGCTCCGACGGTCTGTTCTACTTCCCCAAGGCCAAAGGCGCGCTTCGCTAGAGCACCGAACGAGCGCGGGCTTGTCTGGGTCTTGTTAGCTGACTGATTTGGTCGCCGCAGTGACATCGGCGTAGAATAGTGACGCCGGCTTGGCGGAGCCCACTCTGCTGAACGGCAAGGCGTTGATATGGAACGACCCTGCAAGCTCACAAGGGGGCTAGACAACCTGGAACCTGCCTGGCGAGCCACCCTGCTTTTTGTGACGGCATCCTTGGCCTTTTCTCTTCTTGCGATGGGGTGTGGCCGCTCGCCGCTCGGGACTTGGGATGGCGAGGCAACGCCAGCGTCGCCCGGCCCCAGCGGTCGGCGTGACGCTGGCTCGTGTGGGGATGCACGCTGTGCGGACACCGAGCTCTGTGCCACCTGGGTGTTTTCAGGCACGCCAACAGTGCCAACCTGCGAGCCGAGGGAAGGGTGCGCCCCACAATCGCAGTCATGCACATCCCTGACGTGTGACCCGCCCTCCGAAGCTACGCGTTGCCTGATTCAGACGAACGGCAAAGGGACGCCCGCGCAGTGTTCCTGCGAATAGCGGTCGATTGCGGATTGCATACCCAATCTCGTTGACCAGTGTCACTCCCGATCTTTGCTGCATTCAATGCCAAGGCCGAATCAACAAGCAAATGAGTCGAGGACGTTCACACGCGATCCTTGTCGTGAGGCACCGTGGTGTTGATTCCCTTCGAGAATCCACGCATCGCGCGCGGCGTTCGGACGGCGCCACCCGCGCGCCGACGACGGGATCGAACGAGGTAGACCGTGGTCGCCACCAGCGCCACCGGCACCACGTGGGTCAGGTGATACGTCAGGGCGTATAGAACCGCGACGTCGCGGGGCGCGCCGCACGTGACCAGCGCCACGGTGGCGCCGGCCTCGAAGGTGCCGAAGTTGCCCGGCAGGGTCGGAATCACGATGGCGGCGTTGATGCCCACCAAGGTCAGAAGGGCTAGGTGAAAGCTCGGCACAAGGTGAAAGGCGCGCTCAAACAACACCAACATCACGATCTCACAGGCCCACCCCGCCAGGGTCAAGAGGGCCATGGACGCCACACGGGGAGGTGTCGACGCCTGCAGTCCCGCGGACAGCGGACGCTGCAGACGCGGCCAACCAGCAAGCCTCGGAACCAGCCAGCGCCCGGCCACCAGCAGCGCGAAGTAACCGGCCACCACCAGCGCGGAGAAGACGAGCGCCAGCGTTCCCAGCTTCGTGACCAACGCGGTGACGAAGACCAACCCGCCCAGGGCCAGCAGCTCGGCCCCACGCTCCGCCCATGTGCAAGCATAGTCAATCGCGAGCTGGCGATTTTCGCGCAGGCGGGCAGACCGGACCACATCGCCGCTGCCGAACCCGACGGCGGCGTTGGCTAGAAGCCCTTCGATGGTCGCCGCCCACACTTGCCGAAACGGCGGTGGATCGGTCAGTGCCACTCGCCAGCGCCAGGCTTTGATGGGCAGGTACACGAGGAAATTCAGCGCAATGGTCCCGGCCATCGCCCACGGCATGCTGGACGAAAGTTGGACTTGCCAGGGTTTCTCGCGCCATAGCACCGCGGCCAGCAGTCCCACCGGCAGGCAGCGCAAGAGGAGCTTTGCAATTCGAAGAATCACGCGCGATCCAGGGTGACAAAATCGAAGCCCCGTCGGCGCAGCCCATCGAGGATGCGTGGCAAAGCGGCGAGCATGGGCTCGATATCGGGCTCTTCCTCGTTGCCGCGACCGTCGTGCAGCAGCAACACCATGCGCGAGCAGGCGAAGCGGGTAGCCCGATTCACCAGCACGTCAGGGTCCGGTCGATCGGTGTCCCAGATACCTCGGCTCCAGGCCCAGATCCCGAGGCCCAATCTGCGCGCCACCCGAAAGGTAGCCGAATTCTTGAGGCCATGTGGCGGACGATAGAGCCGCGCGGGCGAAACGCCAAGCTCGCTGAGCTCGCGAATCGCGGTCGACAGCTCTTGCTCGATGGCCGCCTCGGTGGCCCCGTGAATTTTGGCGTGCGTGGTCCCGTGCACGGCGACGGTGTGTCCCTCGTGCGCGATCCTTCGCAGGATGTTGGGGTGGCGGCGGGCGTTGGTCGAAAGTACGAAGAAGGTCGCCTTGACCCGGTGGAGCGCCAGTATCTCGAGCACGCGCGGCGTATCTGCGGACGGCCCGTCGTCGAAGGTGATCGCGCACCCGCGGCCCTTTCGCGGCGGCAGTCGCCACCGGATGCGACCCAAGGGATCGAAGGCCGGAATCTGCTTGAATGCGACCGCGCCGCCCAGGACCAGCGCCGTTGCGAAGATCGCAAGCTTGCCCCACGACGCAATCCACGGCAGCTCCGCCACCAGCACCACCGACGAAAGCACCGCCAGGACCGACAGAGCGCGGTTCAGCCACGCCCCCGCCTTGGCGCCCATGTCAGGCCGCGGCCTCGCGGCGCGCGTAGGCCGGGTCGAGCCGCCGTCCTGCGACCCGATGAAACACATCCAGGACCTTGGTGCCGACCTTGGTCCAGTCGAAGGCCTCGGCAATCAATCGGCCACGCTCGATGCGGCCGCCCTGTTCGCGACCGAGGGTTTCGATTACGGCGCGGGCGAAGGCGTCGGCGCTGCTGTCTTTCGCCAGCACGACGTTCGACCAATGGTCGCCGGCCCGATCGGTGCCAAGCGCGGGAAGCGCCACCACGGGCAGGCCGGCCGCGAAGGCTTCCAGGACCATGATGGAAAAGCCCACCGCGCGGGCGGGCAGTAGGAAGACCGACGAAGAAGCCAGCAGCTCGGGGCGCTGATCGTAGACCGCGCCCAGGAATTCTACGCGCCCGCGCAGGTGCGCCGGCACTTGCGCTTCCAGGCTCGGTCGCATGGGTCCGTCGCCCGCGATCAGCAAGCGCACGCTCGGAACCGCGGACGCGATCTTGGCGAATGCCTCGATGGCGAGGTCGGGGCCGTTCCGATCTTCCAGGCGGCCAAGGTAGATCAGATTGCGCATCCCCGGGCGAAGGTAGCGCAGGCTCGGTCGCGCCCGCCAATAACGGACGTCCACGCCGTTGGGGATGATGGTGGGATGGAAATCGGCATAACGCCACATCGACTGCGCGGTGGCCTCGGACACCGCAATCACGGCCGAGGCACGGCGGAAGACCCACCGATAGTACGGCGCCACCCGATGTCGCCAGGGGGCGTCGGGAAAACAAGAGTGAAGGGTCAACACCTTGGGTCCGCGAAACATCGCCAGACCGAAGGACGCCAGACCGAAATCACACGGCCCGTGAATATTGAGCAGGTCGAACTTGCCCTTGCGAAGCGCGCGGTAAAAATTCCACGCGGAAAGCGGGCTGACGGTAGCCTGGGTGAAGGTGCCTCCGGTGCGAAAGGTGTGGGCCCGTCCGACGCGAATTACACCTTGCTCGGCATCGTCCGGACAGCAGCACGCTTCGGTCTCCGGCCAGCCGGTCAAGATGCTCACCTCGACGCCGTGGCGGACGAGGAGGTTTCGCATGTTGCGAACATGTTCCTGGATCCCACCGAGAGTTGGAAAATAACTCTCGGCTACGATTCCGACGCGAAGGGGGCGCATCATTACTGCCAGTCCTGCTTAACGTGTGTTTGCGCTCACAGTCAAGCGGGCAAGTGCAATTCTGGCCATTGTCGCGCAGCTTCCGAAAGGGTGCAATTGTGCTCGCAAGCGCCTACAGGCCGGGAACGTCGGTTCCGGGCGAAATGCGCTGGTAGATCTGCAATTCTGGCGCCGCGAAGATGCGATGGTAGGTCGACGGGATCATCGGGCGCGTCTCGGCAGGCATCGCCCAAGTCAGCAAATAATCGAAACGAGGTTCGGCTTGCCGCCAGAAATCGGACCACTGCCGATGCCATTCCTGGATGCACTGGGCGTCGACCTGTGGGCGCTCCGGGCGGAACAGCCTGCAGACCTGGGCCGGTGTGGCGCGCTTTTCGGCGAATTGATCGAGCGCCGGCGGAACTAATGCGGCCGGTGGAAAGTCCCGGTAAGTCATCGGATACGAACGCTCCACCGCGAATACCAGCGGCGCGGACGTGCTCTTGGCCAGAACGTACTCGGCCCAGGCGTGGGTGAGGCTCGCCGTGAAATCGCTCGACTTTCTATGCTTGAACAAGAGCGGAAGCAGGGTCGCCCGTTCGGGAACGACGGCGGTGCCCGCGGCAAAGGCGGCCCGGTCGCGGTCAAGCCGAAGGTAATCGATGCCGAGAACGGCCGAAAACCAAAGGGCCGATCCAGCCAACGCCAGGGCGATTGGCCTGCGCACGGTCGCGGGCAGCCGCACGATCGCGCCCGCCCACAGGAACGGCACCAGCCGGCAATTGAAGTACCACCAATTGCTGAGCATGGCGGGCAGCGCAAGGTATCCAAGCGCCATTCCTGCCATCCCGAGCGGAGAGAAGAAAGACCGAGAGAGCCGTCGTTGCTTCCATGCGAACCACAAAAGCAGAGCCGCTGGAACGATGGTGACGCTTCCCCAGCGCGTCAGCGCGCCCGAGACGTCGAGCCACAGGTGGGCGAAGATCTCCCACGGCGGTGCATAGGCGAAGAAGGCCTGCCCCTGCGCGCGGGCGGGATCGGCCTTCACCAATTGCCGCTGCGCCGACGCGAACGATAGCAAAGCGACCGGAACCAGCGGGGCCAACAGCGCATACGCGGCCTTCATCCGTTCCCGCCATGCGGGACGGCGGATGCAATCAAGCCCAACCAGACCAGCCACCACCATCAGAGGGAACGGATGCGCATACCAAATCAGGAGGGCGAACACGAAGATCGCGATGGCGCGCGGCAGGCTCGGCCGCTCGCGCTGGCGATCGAGCAGCACCAGCAGGAGCAGCGAAAGCGCGAAAGCAAACGAGAAATTCAGCATGCCCATGGCCAGGAAAAAACCGTGTACCAACGGCCACGCGAATAGAAGGCCGACCCACAGCGAGGCGCGGCCGGCGAAGCGAAGAATGAAAATGGGAAGCGCCAGCGCGGTGGCCGCGAGCACGATGGCGGTGAAGGCACGCGCGGCCCCGACCAGCCCGTACGGGCCGAGCAGGTACAGCCAGAGCGTCAGCAGGGAGTTCGACTTGAGAAAGCCGTTGAAGACGTACTCGGGATAGAGCTCCGGATGCGCGATGATGTACGCCGACGCGACATGGTTGGGCAGATCCTGAAGCGGGGGCATCGCCACCAGCAGAAGCGGCCAAGCCGACAGCGCAAACAGCACCATCGCCGCAACAGCCACCAGCGACAGATCCGAAAGCCCCGCAAGATGCGCGGTCAGCCGATTGGGGCGGGGTTGGTTTTCTGCCATCCTCTGTGGTGAGACATCCGGAAAATCGTAGTCTATCCCCAGGGCGGGACTTCGCCTACGATCTCCGCAGCCAGCACCCCGCCCTCGCTTTGCACCTGCACGGCGCCGCCGAGCGCGATGGCCGTGCTCACAACCGCGAGCGCAACCGGATTCTCCCCCGGCAAAGCGCCCGCGCTGGTGACCAGGCCGGCGTTGGGCTGGCCGTCCGCTGTGACCTTGTCGCCAGGTTTCGGCCAAACCGTGCCGGCAAGCTGCAGTCGCGCCAGGCGCTTGCGGATGTTGCCTCGGTCGCGCATGCGCACGATGGTTTCCTGTCCTACGTAGCAGCCCTTGCTGTGGTCGATGGCGGCTCCCAGTCCAATCTCGACGGGGAAGCGGTCGGGCGTTATCTCGGCCCCCAGCTTCGGCTCCATCGCGACAATGCGAAGTGCCTCGGCGATTTCGCCCGGCAGTCGCGCAATGCCACCGGCCAGAAGCGCAGCGACGATGGCTTCCCGGGCCGGCCGGCTGGCGACCACACAGAGGCCATCGGCGCCGCTCGCGCGCCCGTGCGCGACCCACAGCGACCCGAACGCGGCGCTGGCGACCTCCGCATGGGCATAAAGCGGCGCCTCGGCCAGACCCGACGGAACAGCCACGCCCGCCGCGCCCAGGGCGGCGCCGGCCTTGGGACCGAGCACCGCCAGCGAGACCAACTCGGGCTCTGGCACGATCTGGAAGTCGTCCATGATGGCAAATTTCGACAGTCCAGCGGCAACCGATTCGCCTTGTGCAGACGGCACCATGACGCGCAGGCTTTTCGCTCGCACGAAGACCAGCAACCGGGCCAGCACACGGCCGCGCACGTCCAGAAGCAACGTTTGACTCCCCTGCCCCGGCTCGACCCCGACCACCTTTCCCGACGTGATCCGATGCAAGAAACCGGCCCTGTCGTTGCCCGTGGCGCGAAGCACGTCGTGCCCGGCGCCGTCTACAAAAACCGCGGATTGCCGCAAGGACTCTAGCTCGATGGATGAAGACATGGACCTACTTTCGATGCGCCCTGGGCGTGCGCAGTTCCGATCTTTCCCGCAGGCGGGCCGCCCGGCGTGTGGCCGCCTGCCGAAATCGCCTCTTTTCCGCCGCGGTTTCCGTCACCAGCTTGGGAACCGGACGTGGCTGCCCCTGTTCGTCCAGGGCCACGAAGGTCAGGAAGGCGTGCGTGGCCTGCGCTCGCTCGCCGGTCCACGGGTTTTCCGCCAGCACCTCCACCTCGACTTCCATCGACGTGCGCGCGGCGAAGCTGACCTCGGCTTTGACGATCACGAATTCTTCCACGCGAACCGGCCGCAGAAAGTGCAGACGGTCCATCGACGCGGTCGCCACCGGTCCACCCGCGTGGCGGGCTGCCGCGATGGCCGCCGCCACGTCGATCCATTGCATGACGGCCCCTCCAAACAGCGTACCCATGGCATTGGTGTATCCGGGCAGGACCGCTTGCGCGGTCTCGACCCGTGTTGCCGCGACGGTATGGCGCTTTTCGACCCGATTCTTCATGGTTCCTTTGCGGTATTATGCAAGACTTCCCGGCCCAAACACCAGCCGTCACGCCTCAACCAAAGTCGGCCATCCTCATGAAGAAACCAGTCGTAGCGTCGCTCTTCGTCGCGCTTTGCCTGCCGCTCTCCGCGTCGGCCAAGCCCTACACGCTTGACGAGATCCTCGAGCTGGCACGAAAGGGCAACCCCGGGTTGGCCGCCGGCGCGCAGGCCACCCTAGCCATCCAGGCCCAGTTGGTCGAAGCCAAGCGCAACTACCTGCCGACCGGCGAGCTGAATTCCGTGTTGTCGCAGGTGCCGGAGATACGGTGTCGCGATTCGTTGGGGCGCCTGAACCAGACCGACTGTACAAACACCGAGGCTGTCGGCACCGGTCCCAGCAATTTCCTCAAAGCGATTACGCCGGCCGGCGTGTTCACCCGCACAGAGCTTAAGCTAGTCCAGCCCGTCTACACCTTCGGCAAGATTACGGCCGGCGTGAATGCGGCGGAGCTCGGCCTCAAGGCCTCGCAAGACCGCCAGGTCGGGCTGGTCGCCGATCTGGAGCTCAACGTTCGCAAGGCCTACTGGGGCGCCAAGCTCGCGCGCGAGATCCTGTCCACGCTGAACGAGGGCAGCGGCTATCTAGAGCAGGCCCAGAAGAAGATCGAGCAGGAGCTCGCCGATGGCAGCGGCGACGCCTCCGTCACCGACCGACTGCGCCTGCGCACCATGCGAGCCGATATCGACGCCCGCATCCTGGAAGCCCAACGCGGGCAGGATTTGGCGATTGGCGGGCTGCGTGCGCTGATCGGGGCCGGCGCGCCCGCAGATCTCGACGTGGATGAGGCTGCTTTGGACGCCCAGACCGTCCCCAACCACCCCTTAAGTCAGTACGAAGACGCGGCCATCCGCTCCCGACCTGAAGTCCAGGCCTTGCAACACCTGGTGGCATCCAAGCGCGCTCTGGCGGATCTGGAGTACCGGCGGCAGTACCCAGACTTCGTGCTGATCGGAACCGCGGCGTACGCCTACGCCAGCAGCGTCGATACACCCAGCAACGCCTATTACAGCGATCCATTCCACGCTCTGGGCGCGGGCATCGCTGCCGGATTCCGCATGCCGCTCGACCTGGGCGTAAAGAGCGCCCATGCGGCTAGGCTGCGCGCGGAAGCCGAGGAGGCCGAGCAGAAGCGCCGCGAGGCATTGTCGGGCATTTCGTTCGAGGTGGAAAAGGCCCACACCGAGCTCAAGGAAGCCGAGGCGCGCATGGCGGTCGTGCAGAGGGGCGAAAAGGCAGGCAAGCAGTGGATCGCCGCCGTGGCGCAGAATCTGGCCGTGGGCCTGGCCGAAGCCAAGGACTTTTCGGACGCTCTGCTGGCCTTCTTCCAAGCGCGTGTCCGTTATGCGCAAAGCATGTATGACTACAATATCGCCGCCGCCGCCCTGGCCCGCGCCACTGGCATCGACGTAACCGCGGCGGGGCTCTAAACTAGATTCCCAAGAACAAGCGCGTGCCGAAGTTGGGTTCGAGATCGGAGGCCAGGATCTTGCTGGCCGAGGTCTTGATGTCGTATTCGACGCGCTTGAATTCGAAGGTCTTGGTTTCGGTGTCGAAAATCGTGTAGCTGGCGCGCGGGTCGAAATCGCGCGGCTGTCCGACCGAACCGACGCTGACGATGTATTTCCAGCCCTCGCGCAGTTGGAACTTCAGCGTGACAACCTCCTGCGCGCCCTGGTGCTCGGGGTTGATGACGAACGCCTTGCACAGGTGCGAGTGCCCAAGCAGCGTGAGCTGGGGTAGCCGATCCCAGATGCCGAGGCACTGCGCGGCCTGATCGCGGGCAAAGATGTAGTCGAACTCCTCGACGGTGATGGGCGAGCCGTGGCAAAAGAGGACGCCGTTCTCGCGGAATTCGTAGGGCAGCGACTTCAGCCACGCCATGTTCGCCGGGTCGAGCATCTGCGCGTGCTTGTCGAGCACGTGGCGGGCGGCGTGGTAGTAGTACGAATAGTCCATCCGCCCGGAGACCGCGGCGTCGTGGTTGCCGAGCACGGTTTGCGCAACCGTGGCGCGCATGAGGTTGCAGGCCTCGTTGGGACTGGCGCCGTAGCCGACGGTGTCGCCCAAGCAGATGAACCTATCGATGCTCTCCGATGCGTACGCCTTCAGTACCGCTTCGAGTGCCTCAATGTTCGCGTGAGTGTCGGACAGGATGCCGTAGCGCATCGACCGAACACTATAGCATCAAGCGCGCATCGCCGCCGGCAACAATGGCTATCGTGATAGAAACGTCCGCTGACCATGCCGTCTGTGGTGCTCTCCTGCTTCTTCCTGTCCGGCGCTTCGGGGCTCATCCTCGAGTTGCTCTGGACCCGCATGTTGACGCTCGTGTTCGGTTCCACCGCGCTGGCTGTGTCGACGGTGCTGACCGCGTACATGGGCGGCCTGGGCCTCGGATCGTATTTGGCCGGCAAGCTGAGCGACCGCCTGAGGGATCCCGTGCGCGCCTATGCCTTGGCCGAAGCCGCCATCGGCATCTACGCGCTGGCGGTGCCCTGGATCATCGGCTTCTACCCAGGACTCAACCAATGGCTGTGGGCAAGCTTCGGCGACCGCTACACCCTGCTCTCGGTCCTGCGCTTCTTCGCCTCGGCCGGCATACTGATCGTGCCGACCACGCTGATGGGCGCGACCTTGCCTATCCTGGCGCGCTACTTCGTTGCCCGGCCGTTCGAGCTTGGCCGCGTCAGCCTGCGACTCGGCACCCTGTACGCGGTCAATCTGTTCGGCGCAGTGGCCGGCTCTTTCGCGGCCGGCTTCATCTTCCTGCCCATGGCCGGCGTGCGCGCCACCAACTGGGTCGCAGCCAGCTTCGACATGTCGCTGGCCGTCGCGATTCTGGTCACGCGTCGGTTCGTCCGCTCGCGCCCTTCGCCCACCAGTTTGGACGAGATTGCGGCCGGGGTGCAGGGCCAGGCCTCGATCGCCGAGTCGGCGCAAGTGCCCATCACGCTCGCCGCGCGACGCGTAGTCATGCTCTCGTTTGCGGTTTCGGGAGCCACCGCAATGGTGCTGCAGGTGCTTTGGACGCGTGCCCTTGCCGTGATCATCGGCTCGTCGATCTTTTCCTTCACCATCATCCTGCTAGCATTCCTCATCGGCCTCGGCAGCGGATCTGCGGTGTTCGGACGGCTGGTGACGCGCTTCCGCGATCCGGTGCGCGGCCTCGCATTCATCCACCTCGGCATCGTCGGCTGCATCGGCCTGTCGTACCTCATCACCGACCGCCTGCCCTTCGCGTTCACGTACCTTCTGTCGTCCACGCAAGTCAGCACCGACGCGGTCCTCACCAGCCAATTTGCCCTCGCATGCTTCGCCGTGCTGCCGTCGACCTTTCTGATGGGAGCCATTTTTCCCATCACGGTGCGCGTCGTCACCGGCGATCTGGCCACGGTGGGGCGCGACGTGGGCTTTGCCTACGCGCTTAACACGGTGGGCGCCATCATCGGCTCGTTCTTCTCGGGCTTCGTCATCCTGTCCGGCCTCGGACTGCAGCGCGGAATCTACCTGGCCGCAGTGGTCGATCTGATGCTTGCCGTGCTTCTGTTCTCGGTGGCTCCGGCGCTTTCGCGCGCGCGACGCGCGGTCGGCATCGCCACCGCCGTGGCCATGGCCTTGGTGGCGCTGGTGCTGCCGCGCTGGAATCTGACCAACTTTTCCATCGGCTTCTTCCGCATCTCGATGGCCCGTGACTACATCGAGATGGTCGAGCACCGCCACCAGCGCAAGAAATGGCAGATGCCGAAGCTGGTCTATTACAAGGACGGCATCGCCACCACTGTCTCGGTCGACCAGTGGGGCAAGGTATTTTCACTCAAGAACAACGGCAAAGTCGACGCCTCCAACGACGCCGACATGCCCACCCAGATCAGCGTCGGGCTCCTGCCGCTGCTGCTTTACAACAACGACCATCCGCCTAAGGTTGCGCTCATCGGCTACGGCTCGGGCGTGACCGCCGGCGCTGTCACCCAGTACCCCATCGCCAGCCTGGAAGTGGTCGAGCTGGAACCGGCGATCTACGAGGCCGCCCACTTCTTCGACAACGTCAACCGCCGCCCGACCGAAAACCCCAAGGTGAAGGCGATCGTGGGCGACGGGCGCAACTTCCTCAGCCAACGGCGCGACAAATTCGACGTGATCATCAGCCAACCGTCGAATCCTTGGATCACGGGCGTGTCCAACCTGTTTACGCGCGAGTACTTCCAGTCGGTGAAGGCGCGCCTGGTCGACGACGGCATCTTTTGCCAATGGGCGCAGCTTTACGAAATGGCGCCTTGGAACATCAAGGCGATCTATCGGACCCTGCTCGACCAGTTTCCCTACGTCATGGTCTTCGCTGCCGAGGATCTCTCGTCGGACACCATCCTCATCGCCAGCAGAAAGCCGATTGAGCTCGACATCCGCAAGATCGCACGCGCGTTCCAGAACCCGGTGACCGCGGCCGAGGCCAAGCGGGCCGGCTTCGACTCGCCCCACGACATCCCCGCGTTCCTTCTGCTCGGCACCGAGGAGATGCGTTCGTTCACCGCTGGCGCGCGCTTCAACACCGACGACAACGCCCTGATTGAATTCGCAGCACCACGCGATCTTTTGCGCTACCAGGCCTACGATCCGTACCTGGCCAAGGTGTACGGCCCCATGTGGCCCTACGGACATCTGACCGGATTGGTCGAGGGCTACGACGGGCCCGACCGCGCCACCGACATGGCGCAACTGGCGCGCAGCCTGCTCGTGCACGGGAAGGCGCGCGAGGCGAAGCTGTGGCAGTCCCGCGCGGAAGAAGCAGCGAAGGGAACCGACACGCCCAACCCGGCGGTGGAGCACACCCGACTTCTGCTGGAGCTGGTCGACACGCGCGAAGACCGCGACCCCGAAATCCCGCTTGCTCCCGAAGGCGATCTGGCCCCGCCCGTGATTCCAACCGGCCTGGCGCCCGACATCGCAACCCGCGTGAACGACGAATACAAGGACCTCGCAGCCTTGTGTGACAAGAACAAGTACGCCAGCGCGTTCAAGATCGTCGAAGACTGGCCTGAACAGACCTGGGGCGGAAGATTGGGCAAGGACTTCTCGATGCTCACGGGCTTCCTCGATTACAAAGCCGAATTCTACGGCGACGCGATCGATGAAATGAAGCCGCTGGCCGACGACCCCGACTTCGTAAAGCGCCGGCCGGAGATGCTCTACTACTTGGGCCGTTCGTACTACGCCAACGCCAATTGCGCCAAGGGCGTGGCCGCTCTGGAACGCTACATCGACGCGCAGAAGGCACTGGGCCGCCCACTTCTGCCGGCATCAGCCGACGAAGACAATCCGGCTCCACAGACAGCAGTTCCCGCGGCGCAGCCGTAGTCTGCGCAGCGCTGTGCTCGGTCTTGCGATTGTTTAGAACACTCAGAAGCCAATACTATGGACGGGGCCAGCTCGGTGGTAGCATCAGGCCGTGGCCAAGAAGCAGCCTCCGCGCAAGGTTCGCGGCAGCTCCCGAAAGCGCCCCGCGAACAAGCCCAAGTCGACCGCGCCCAAGTCGCGGCGGGTGGTGGTCGGCGTGGGCCTCGCCACGGTGGACATCCTGTTCGTTTGCCCGCGCATCGATGAGCGCCTGGTCGACGCCTCGGTGTTCAGCATGCAGGGCGGAGGCTCGGCCGCCAACATGCTGGCCACCTTGGCGGAGATGGGGCAGAAGACGCGCTTCTTCGGTCGCATTGGCGACGACGAGCACGGCCGCTTCATCCTGCGCAGCCTGCAGAACCTCGGGGTCGACACCTCGCTCTTGGAAGTGGAACAGGACAAAGTCTCTCCGGTTTCCATTCTGCAGATCGACGAGCTGACCCGGCGGCGCAGGATCCTGCGCTCGCGCGGCAACGTCACGCCCCTTTCGCCGCGCGACTTGCCTGCCGGGCTTCTTGCCGACGCAGCGATGCTGGTCATCGACGGCAGCCAGCCGGCCTTGCAGGCTGCCATCGCCGAGAAGGCGCGCGACAAGGGCATCACGGTCCTCCTCAACGCCAGTCAGCTCTCCGGCGGCATGGGCGAGCTGCTCTCGCTGTCTGAAATCGTGATCGGCTCCGAACGATTCGCCCACGAGCTCGCCCCCGCGGACAACCTGGGCGACAGCCTTCGCGAAATCCTCAATCTCGGCCCGCGCATCGCGCTTATCACGGTGGGCGAATCCGGCTCGATCGGACTCGAAGGAACTAAGCTGGTTGAGCAGGAAGCCCTCGACGTTTTCGTCGCCGACACGTCAGGCGCGGGCGACGCCTTCGCCGGCGCGTTCGCTTACGCGCACCTGCAGGGCTGGCCGCTCGAGCGTGCCGTGCCCTACGCGAATGCCGCCGCCGGGCTGGTTTGCCGGAGCCTCGGCGCACGCTCGGCCCTTTCCACCGTCGAGGAGGTCGTCGCGGCCATGAACGGCTCGCCGCCAGCCTCGGACGAGTAGCGGCGCCGCCTCTATTTGGTCGGCTCGGGCGTGGACGGGTTGGGGAAGAACTGGTGCGGGAAGGCCTGGAAGCCGAACTGGGCGTTCAGGCGCTTGAAGAAGTCTGACGCTTCCCCAAGGCTAAGGTTGGACAGGTAGTTCGCGACCTGTTCGCGACTGGGCGGCATGCGTCGCCCCGCAAGAATTCCCAGAACGAGGCCAGCGATCAGACACACGACGCCTGTGATGAAAAGTCGCTTCATGGCGGCCGGATGCTACCACGACACCGGGGATTAGCGCCGACCAAACCAGGGCAGCGCTGTCACAGCGATCCCGGGCATCTGACGTTGGTCGCACGAGCATGGTGAGATTCCCCAGCCGCCACGCGGAATCCCGCACGCGGCCGGCTTGCTTGTCGACTTGGACCGCCGATTGCTTGAAAATGTGGCCGTGCGGAAGGATTCTCCATCCAGAGCAACCCACCGGACCTCTCTGGCAGGCGCGGCCTGGTTGGGCGCAGTGCACATGGTGATCGATGCGGTGTCGGTGACCGCCGTCCTGCGCGCGGCCCCGCCCAAGGATTCGATAGTGGCAAGCGCGCTCGTGTTCGTGCTCGCCTACGACATCTTGGCCTTTGCCGGCCAGGCACCGCTGGGCTGGCTTATCGACCGCATCGATTGTCGCCGAGGGGCGACTCTGGTGGGGGTCGTGCTGGCCGGGCTCGGGCTCTTGGTGGGACCGCTGGCGGGATATGCCGTAGTCCTCTTGGCCAGCTTGGGGAATGCGCTCTTCCACGTCGGGGCGGGCGCCATGGTGCTGGCCGGATCCCAAGAACGAGCCGCCCCGGCCGGCATTTTCGTAGCTCCCGGCGCGCTGGGGCTCGGCATGGGCATCCTTTTCGGCCGCCGATTTGTAACGGTTCCGTCTTGGCCGGCCCTCTTCGCGCTCGCCGCAGCGGTCGCCATCGTGCTGGCCGTAGCGATGCGCACCAGCGCAGCCGAGCCGTCAGCGCCGCCGTCCCGGCTGCCGATGCACACCGCCGTCGGCGTCGCGCTCTTGCTTTTCATTTCGGTCGGGGTGAGGTCGCTGGTGGGAACCGTGGGTTGCGACGCTTGCGACAAGACCCTTTTTCTGGCCATCGCCCTGCCCGTCGCCGCGTTCGCCGGCAAGCTGGTGGGCGGTTTTCTCGCCGACCACTTCGGCTGGGTCGATCTCGCCACCGTGGCTCTTCTGGCATCGTCACCTTTGCTCGCATTCAGTCGCGGCGATTTGTGGCTGGCCTTGCCCGGCATGTTGCTGTTTCAGATGACCATGCCAGTCACTCTCACCGCCATGTTGCGCGTGATCCCCGCGCGGCCGGCGTTTGCTTTCGGCATTCTGTGCCTTGCCCTCATCGCCGGCGCCATGCCCGCCTATGTGCCCGATGGGTGGCGGCCCCAAGGTGTGACCATCCTCGGTCTGACACTCGGCTCGACCGCCATTCTGTTCGTTGCCCTCCGGGCCTTGCTCGCCAAGCGCCCCGCCCGCTCGGTCGCCACCCCCATCGAAAGCTCTACCGTTTCTACCTACTGCAGAGGCAACCCATGAAAACTGTCATTTCAATGTCATTGTTGTGCGTCGTCGCCTTCCTCGTCAGCCCGCGTACCAGCGCGGATGTGATTCCGCCCGACGTGGACTCCTGCCGAAACAAATTGGCGGGCGATGCCTGTACCTACCAAGGCACCGGCATCTGCCACGATGCCATCTGCAGCAAGCTCGACTACACCAACTGGGACCGCGATGCCTCGGGGGGACCGCCGACCACGACCTACGCTTGCCTCAAGTGCGTGCCCGGCGCCACGACCGGCACGATCACGCAAACCAACACCACGACCGACACGCCGACGACGACCGCGACGGATACCAACACAGCGACGGACACCAACACCGCTACCGCCACGCAAACCGACACGGCGACGGACACCATCACAACGACCAGCACGCCCAGCGCGACCGCGACGAACACGAAGACCGACACTGACACGTCGACCTCCAACAGCGGCTGGTGCTCGGTGGGCAAGGGCTCGACCGTGGGTCGGGTCGCGCCCTGGCTGATGGCTGCGGCGTTTTCGCTGCTCTTCCTCTTCGGCCGTCGCCGCCGGCCCAGGTAGCCGCGAGGATGGCGTACTTTCACGCCTGGCTGGTCGCGTTTCTGTTCACCCAGATGGTGGAGGTGCCCGTGTATGTACGCGGCCTGCGCGTGGGCATCTTGCCGGCCTTCGGCGCCAGCGCCATCACGCATCCGATCCTCTGGTTCGTGATCTTTCCCTACCTGCCGCTCTCCTACCTCGGGCTCATCGTGGTCGGCGAAGCGTTCGCCTTTCTGGTCGAGGCAGCGTATTTCAAATTTCTGTTCCGCCGCCCGCGCGCGCTTCTTTGGTCCGCTCTCGCCAACGGCGCCAGCTTCGGCACCGGCATGCTCAGCCGCTGGCTCTTCGGCGCGCCCTAGCAGGCGGCTTTTTTGGGGTCTGGCCCAGGTTGTGAGACTCTTGCTCCAAATCCGTGAACAAAGAATTCCGATCGAACGCAGTCCTGCTTGTCCTGCGCGCCGTGGTGGGCATCAACATGGCGTGCCTGCACGGCTGGGACAAGGTGCACCACTTTTCCGCCAAGGCCGGCAACTTTCCTGATCCGCTCGGCATGGGGCACAAATACGCGCTGATGCTGGCGGTGGCAGGAGAATTTTTCGGCGGCATCTTGCTTGCCACCGGCTTGCTCGGTCGCGTCGGCGCCTTCTTGGCTTCCTTCTCCGTCGCGCTGACCCTGTTCTCGTCTCTGCACGGAACGCCCTGGCAGGAACGTGAGGTCTGGACCCTGTATTTCGCCGCCAGCCTGACCGTGCTCATCCTCGGGTGCGGGCGCTTCTCGCTCGACACGGTGGTGTGGAAGAAGCTGGGCAAAGGTGGCGGCAAGGCAGCGGCGCCCAAGAAATAGAGCGGCCCGAAAGCTCACTACGGAATCCCGCGCTCGACTCTGTGCAACGATACGAACAACGCTGATGGCTAGTGCTCGTGAAGATAACGGGCAAGGTCGAAGATGACGCTTCACGAACGCCCTTGTCCGGGATTCGCGAAGGTAGTATGGCTGCGCATTGCTTGGAGACTGACATGGTCACGTACTGGCGCAGGCTGCTTCGGTTCGCGGGGGTTGTTTCGCTTTCTCTGCTTGCCGTTCGTTGCACCACCGACAGGTCCGGCTTGGGGGGATCTGGCTACGACGGCGGATCAATTGACGGGGCCTCGTCGGATTCGGCCCGAAAGGACGTCCGCAACACCGGCGGCGCAACCGGGCTTGGCGGAGCCCGGGCGGCCGGGGGAGCAAGCGGAGCAACCGTGCCCGACGCAAGCATCAGCTTGGGCGGCGTCCCGGGCGCGGGCGGGGTCACCGACCCTGGATTAGGCGGGGCCGGCGGCAAGGCCGCCACCGGAGGCGTTCCATCTGTCGGAGGTGTTCCAGGCAGCGGCGGCAGGACAGGCACTGCGGGTATGTCCGGCAGCGGCGGCCTAGCTGGCGGCGCGGGCGGGGTGGTCGTTACGGGCGGGATTGCTGGGTCGGGCGGCACCGTCACGCTTGGCGGCAGAGACGGATCGGCAGGCGCTGACGGCGGGGTGGGCGGAAGGGCTTCAGGGGGCGCAACCGGCTCGGGCGGAAGAATCGAAAGCGGTGGCGCCCCAGGCACAGGAGGCAAGGCCGGCAGCGGGTCGGGCGGTCACACCGGTTCAGGCGGCGCCACAGCTTCGGGCGGTCATACAGGCTCAGGTGGTGCCACGGCCGCGGGCGGATCGGGCGGCTCCACTGCAAGCGGGGGCACCACGGCATCGGGCGGCACCGGCGGCTCAACCGAAACCGGCGGAGCCACAAGCTCGGGCGGCGCTACCGAAACTGGCGGAGCCACCGGTTCGGGCGGTGCCGGCGGTTCGACCGAAACCGGCGGATCCGGTGGCGGCAACGGCAGCGGTGGGACTACTGAGCCTGGCGGCGACGACGCCGGTGGCGACTACGACGCATCCGCATCGCTCTGACCCGGGACGGCGCTCCGCCGCCTGATTTGCGCCGATCTGCGTTCCGCCCAAACGGCCACTGGCCGGGGACTACCGCGGTTTCACGTCTACCGTGTAGATATGCACACTTGGAGATCTCGGCCTTCGCGGATTGCACGACCGTCGCTTCCGTGTCGGCGCGCGTATCCGACCGGTCGAAGCGAATCGTGTTCGTCCCGGCGGGCGTCATTGGGGACTAACCGCGTCCCCTTTTCGTGACCCAGCAATCCAAGCCACGCGAGATCGCGTCGCACGCCCGTGCCCGAAGGCTCTGAGCGATCTTCTGAGCGATCTATAGAGGTGCCGCGGAGCGAATTGGAACGATCCCGCAACATCCGAGGAGACGTCCCCAAATTCGTAACCGAATGTCGAGACAGTTGTGATGGTTGTGACCTTGGCCTGGGCGTAGAGGGAATGGGATCGGGAGAAGTTGGGGCAAGCGAGCCCGGAAAGGGATATCCCATGCGCGCAATTCATCGTTTCTTCGCACGCAGAGTTGGCCACATACCAGTTGTCGCTGCGGCACTGTTTGGCATCGCACCGCGCACGGCCACGGCCGACGAGGTCACAAGTGCGGCGGTCGCAGCAGACGGAGCGACGCAAGCGCAAGCAGCACAAGAGCAAGCGGCACAGGAGCAAACAGCACAGGAGATCGCACAGTCCCGCCAGAACATCAGCGACGAGATCTCGTCCGAGATCGCCCACGTCCTGCCTGGCGCGCTCAACGCCGAGCTGGACCCGCATCATCGCGCGGTCGGCACCACTTGGGCCGGATACGACGGAGCGACGGGCAATCCGGTCGTCAATGCCACTGCAGAAGGATGGTTGGTGCCGCGGCTTTCCCTGCTGGTGGGCGCCGGCTCGACCACGCAGCCCGGACAAGTTCGCCTGCGCGCCGAGGGCGGCGTCCGCTACATGCTGCTCGATCAACGCCAGCATGGCCTCAATCTTTCACTGGGTTTCTTGTACCGACAGGATCGATTCTCCGACGAGGAAGGCATGCTCGAATGGTCGGCGCTTGTGAGCCGTCGCTTTGGCGCCACGTTGGCGCTGGTCAGTTTCATCTACGCCCAGGACGGGGAAGGCGACGATCGCGAAGGCGAGATTCGAGCAGCGGGCCTTCACGAGATTGGCGCTCGCCTTCGGATAGGCCTGGACGGCCGCGCGCGCGGATCGCTCGGGTCGAGTGATCCGCACCGGCTCCAGCACGCGAATCCCGTGCTCGAATTCAACGCCGGGCCGATGGCCGCCTACACCTTTCATGGCTGGTCGCTCATCACCGAGGCCGGCATCAGTGGGCAGAAGGTCGACCAGATGCAGATCGGTCTTCTGATTTTGGGCGGCATCAGCGCCGTCTTCTAGACGACACCAAGGGGAAAGCCATGCGTACATACCTCCGTCACATGTACTTTGTCGCGGGAATCTCTGCCTTCTGCGGTGCTTGCGACAATGATTCCAAAAACACAGCAACAACGCCTGCCGCAACACCCCGACAGGCCGCACAACAAATAACACAAGACTCCAAACCCGTCGCGACAGGCCAACTGCTTCCAACCGGAGCGCGCATCACGCCGGACGCGACGCCGGGCTCTGTGTTCTTGACACTCAATCCCGACTTGCCGAGCCTGCCCAATCAATTGGTCGACCATGCAGTGACCACATCCCTGAGCCCCGACGGCAAGACGCTGCTCATCCTGACCACGGGCTACAATGCGGTGACCACGCCGGACGGCACGGGCAACTTCGTTCCCGAGCTCTCCAATGAGTACGTGTTCGTCTACGACGTCTCCCACGCCCAGCCGGCCAAGCGTCAGATCCTGCAGGTGCCCAACACCTTCGTCGGCATGGCCTGGAACCCAAACGGCAAAGAGTTCTATGTCAGTGGAGGCGTGAACGACAATCTGCACGTGTTCCGATTGGACGGCACAAGCTTCAACGAAGCTACTCCGGCCATTGCGCTCGGCCACTCGGCAGGTCTTGGCTTGCAGGTACCTCCCACTGCGGCCGGCGTGGGCGTGGATGCTGCAGGCAAGAACGTCGTGGTTGCGAATTACGAAAATGATTCGGTCAGCATCGTGAATCTCGCGACATTACAGGCGACCGAGGTCGATCTCCGCCCCGGGAAGCTCAACGCGGCGCTCTCGGGAACTGCGGGCGGTGAGTACCCCTACTGGGTGACAGTCAAGGGCAACAAAGCGTACGTCAGCAGCCAGCGCGACCGCGAGATCGTAACCCTGGACATCCCTTCCGCGACGGTGCGGAAGCGCATTGCGGTCGGCAGCCAACCCAACAAGATGGTTCTTTCCCACGATCAGTCGTTGCTCTTCGTCGCGAACGGCGGTGCGGATAGCGTGTCGATCATCGACACATTGAGCGACCGGGTGGTCGAAACCTTCCCGGTTGCCGCTCCCAGCGCCGTGCTTGCCAACCCGCGGGGCTACAAGGGCGCAAACCCAAACAGCCTGGCTCTTTCGCCCGACGATCGCACCTTGTTCGTCACCAACGGTGGAATCAATGCCATCGCCGTGGTTCGGCTGGCCGGTCGCGACGGCAAGGCACGCTCGGACCGCGATGACGACGATGACGACAATGACGACAATGAGGCGAATGATCAAAGCAGCCGAGTGGTGGGACTCATCCCGACCGGCTGGTACCCGGAATCCATCAGCATCAGCGCCGACGGGCGCCGATTTTTCGCCGTCAACGGCAAGAGCATCCCCGGCCCCGGCTGTGTCGATGTGGCCAGCACCAGCGTGTACGATTCATGCTGGAACGGAAACGAGTACGTTTGGCAGCTGGAAAAGGCGGGCTTTCTCACCGCGCCGATTCCCAGCGGCGTTGCGCTCGCGCGCCTGACCCTGCAGGTGGCCGCCAACAACAACTTTCCAACCACCGGAAATCCGTCGGTCGCTCGGCGCCTGATGGCGTTCCTGCGTAGTCACATCAAGCACGTGATTTATGTCATCAAGGAGAACCGCACCTACGATCAGATCCTGGGCGACCTGCCGCGCGGCAACGGCGATCCGTCGTTGACGCTTTTCCCGGAAGCGACCACGCCCAATCACCACGCCTTGGCCCAGCAGTTCGTCACCCTGGACGCGTTCCAGGATGTGGGCGAAACCAGCGGCGTGGGCTGGAACTGGACCGTGTCGGCTCGAACCACGGACTCAGTGGAAAAGACACAGCCACCGAATTATGCAGGCCGCGGTCTCAACTACGATTGGGAGGGCACCAACCGAAACATCAACGTTGGCGTGGCCACGTTGCCGGAGCGCTTGGCTTTGGATCCGGTGTCGCCGCCGGATCCGGACCTTTTGCCCGGCACCGCCGATATCGCCTCGGGCGATCCGGCCGACGGCGAGCCCGCGGGCGAGTCCTATTTGTGGGACGCGGCTTTGCGCAAGGGCTTGACCATTCGCAACTACGGTTGCTTCGGCGACCTTGTCCGCTCCTCGGTGCCCGATAGCCTCCCCATCTTCATTCCGCTCGAGCGAAATCCCTTCGCGAACAATGTTCGCCAATTCTACCCGGCCAAGGCTGCGCTGCAGGAGACGTCGGATCTGTATTTCCGGGGATTCGACAACAAGTACCCCGACTACTGGCGCATCAAGGAATGGGAGCGCGAATTCGATGGCTTCGTGACTTCCGGCAGCCTGCCGGCCCTCGAATTCGTACGCTTGCCACACGATCACTTCGGCAACTTCTCGAGCGCCATCGACGGGATCGATACGCCCGAGCTACAGATGGCCGACAATGACTACGCGCTCGGCCTGCTGGTCGAGAAGGTCGCAGCCAGCCGGTATCGTGACGACACCCTGATTTTCGTCGTCGAAGACGATGCTCAGGATGGGCCTGATCACGTGAGCGCACATCGAAGCATCGCATATCTGGTCGGTCCCTACGTCAAGCAAGGCGCCGTGGTCTCGACCGCCTACAACACGGTGTCCATGGTACGGACCATCGAGGACGTGCTGGGCCTCGAGCAACTTGGCCTCAACGACGCGCTTGCAACGCCAATGGCGGATGTGTTTGACCCGAGCTTGTCGCCGGCGCGCTTCACCTATGTCGCCAAGGTGCCAAGTGCCTTGCGCGGCACTGGCCTGCCGGTTCCACCTGCGACGGCAAGCAACACCCTCGCCGGCTCGGCAACCGCGCCCAAGCTCGACCGACATACCGCCGCCTACTGGGAGCGCGTGATGCGCGGCCAGAACTTCGATCGAGAGGATGCCCTGGACACGCCGCGCTTCAACCTCGCTCTCTGGCGCGGGATCATGGGAAGGCGGCCATACCCGAGCGCGGCGCAGTAGCAGCCGGGGAGCTACTCCCGCCCTTGGCGCCTGTGCCTCACGCTCCGTCGCGCGGAGGGGTTCGCCCTCCGCGCCCTCCCGCTCCCTCTGCGCCCTCTCCTCCCCTACTTCTTGATCTCGATCTCGAGCAACTCGATATCGAAGACCAGCATCCCGTGCGGCCGCCCGGGTGGTCCGTCGTCGCCGTAGGCAAGGCTGCCGGGAATCCAGAAACGCGTCTTTTCACCCTCGACCATGAGCTGTACGCCCTCGGTCCAGCCCTTGATCACGCCGGAGAGCGGGAACTCGGCCGGCTGGCCGCGCATCACCGAGCTGTCGAAACGCTTGCCGTCCGTGGTCCAGCCCGTGTAGTGCACTTTCACCACGTCGCTGGCCTTCGGGTGCACCTTGCCCTTGCCCTTGGCGAGCACGCGGTAGGCGAGCCCCGATGCCGTCTTCTTCGCGTTCTTCGGCACTGCGGCCACGTCCTCGGGAACCTTGGGCGCGGGCGGCGCCTTCTTGATGCCCAGAAGCTCGACGTCGAACACCAGCGTCCCGTGCGGAGCGCCCGGCCGTCGCGGGGAATCGCCGTAGGCCAGGTCGCCGGGAATCCAGAAGCGCCGCTTCTCGCCTTCCACCATGAGCTGGAGGCCCTCGGTCCAGCCCTTGATCACGTGGTCGAGCGGAAACTCAGCCGGCTGTCCTCGCGTCACCGAGCTGTCGAACATCGTGCCGTCGGTCATCCAGCCCGTGTAGTGCACCTTGACGGTGTCCTCAGCGCTGGGATGCTCCGTGCCGGTGCCCTTTTGCTGGAGCTTCGATGCCAGGCCCGACGCAGTCTTCTCCGCATCCGCCGGGGCAGCCGCCACATCGGCAGGAGCAGGTAACCCCTTGGGCTTCTCCGGTGCCTTGGGGGCAGGCGGAGGGGGCGGCGGGGGCGCGGGTTTCGGTTCTTCTTTCTTGCAGGCGCAAGCCAGCAAGGCCATCAGAATTACGGCAGAGATCTTTTTCATAGGCCCGAATTTCCGTGGTTCCCGCAGCCGTGTCAACAGCAAGTACGACGGCAGGCCGGTATCGGGTAGATTGTCACCATGCCCCTGTTCCAGAAGCCGGCGCGCACCGCCCTTGAGATCGCCGCCGCCAGGCCGCTTGATATTGCGCCCGCCGACGTTGCCAGCTTCGACGAGAAGACCTGGTACGAACGCGTTTTTCGCGGCGAGAGCACGCCCCAGCTCACGCTGCGATCGGTGGTGCTTGGATCGCTGCTCGGCTTTCTGCTCGCCTTCACCAACCTCTACGTGGGGCTCAAGACCGGCTGGGGGCTGGGCGTGGCGATCACGGCGTGCATCGTTTCCTTTTCGCTGTGGAACCTGTGTCTGCGCGTCGGCCTTGCGCGCTCGCCGCTTTCCATCTTGGAAAGCAACTGCATGCAGTCCACCGCCTCGGCGGCCGGCTACTCGACCGGCAGCACCATGGTGTCCGCGACCCCCGCCCTGCTCCTACTCAGCGTAACCGCCACCAACCCGCACGGCACGCATCTGCCTTGGCCGGTCCTGGCAGGTTGGACCTTCTTCCTGGCGCTCCTCGGCGTGGCCCTCGCAATTCCAATGAAACGCAACATGATTAACCAGGAGAAGCTGCGTTTCCCGTCGGGCATTGCCGCGGCCGTGACCCTGCAATCGCTCTACAGCCACGGCAGGGAGGCGGCCGCCAAGGGCAAGGCGCTGCTCTACGCGGCGCTGGTCGCCGCGCTTCCGCCGATCATCATGGACGTTCCGTTTCGTAAGCCGGCGTCGGGCCGGCGCTACGCCGGCTTGGTACCCGATACATCGTCAATATTCGATTGGCTGCCTGTTCCCGGCAAAGCCCCGAAGACTGGCGCCAGCTACTCGGCAAGCGACTGGAACTTCGTCCTCGACAACAAGCTGGTGATGGTCGCCGCCGGTGCGCTGACCGGGCCACGCATTTGCTTCTCGATGGTCGCGGGCGGGCTTTTGCTTATGTATTGGCTCGGGCCGGCCGCACTCTCCGTGGGAGCGGCCCACAGCCCCGACCGCGCCTGGCGCGAGATCGGAATTTGGGTCGGGGCGCCCATGATGATCGCCGCCGGGCTTTTGACCTTCTTTTCCCAGTGGCGCACTATCGTGCGCGCTATGGGCAGCATGGGCCGCGGGGACAAGGCCAGCTATGCAACCGCGGAGGTACCAGGCTCATGGTTTCTCGGCCTGGGGTCGGTCGGCACGGTCGGCGTTCTCGCCATCGGCCATTTGTGCTTCGGAATCCCTTGGCACTTGGGCTTGGTCGCCGTGCTGCTCACCTTCTTCCTTTCGCTGGTCGCCTGCCGCGCGACCGGAGAATCGGACATCACCCCCATCGGGGCCATGGGCAAGATCACCCAGCTCGCCTACGGCGTGCTGATTCCACAGAACGCCACCGCGAACCTGATGACCGCGTCCATCACCGCCAACGCGGCTGTATCGAGCGCCGACCTGCTCACCGACCTCAAGTCGGGCTACCTCTTGGGCGCCCACCCGCGCCGGCAATTCATCGCCCAGTTGCTCGGCGTCTTTGCGGGCACGGCAGCGACGGTGATCGGCTTCCATCTGCTGGTGCCCGACGCTGTGGTTCTGACTGGATCAGGAAGCACGCCACCCGCGTTCGCAGCCCCCGGAGCCCAGGCCTGGCTCGCGGTGGCCCGACTTTTCCAGGAAGGCGTCGACCATCTGCACCCGCTCGCCCGGCGGGGAATCGTGTGGGGACTGCTCGCGGGCGCGATCCTGGCGGCGCTGGAATTGGGGTTGCCCAAGCACAAGCGTTGGATCCCTTCGCCGGTCGGGCTGGGCCTTGGCTTCATGCTGCCCTTCTTCAATCCCTTTTCCATGCTTATGGGCGCGGTGCTGGCGTGGCTGTGGGGCAAGCGCAGCTCGGCGCACGCCGAACGCTACGTGGTTCCGGTCTCGTCGGGCATCATCGCCGGCGAGTCCATCGTCAGCGTCGCCATCGCCTTGCTGAACAATCTGATTTTGCGCCGATAGTCCGCTACCATCAGCGCATGGCCGTCGGCCACACACCGCGCTCGCGTCTGATGCTCTTCGCTGGGCTCTACTTTGCCCAGGGCGTGCCGTGGGGCTTCTTCACCGTCGCGATCATGTTGCGGCTTGCGGACTTGGGCCTCGGCCCGGCCGCCATCGGCGAGATCTCCGGCACGGCGTGGCTGCCTTGGACGCTCAAGCCTCTGCTCGGTCCGTTGGTCGACCGGGTGTCGTTCGGACGATTCGGCCGGCGCCGGCCCTACATCCTGCTGGCCGAGCTCGGCATGGCGCTGTCGCTCTTCGCCATGTCCTTCGTGGATCCGACTACAAGCCTCGCGTTCTTCAGCATTCTCCTGTTCGCCCACAACCTGTTCGCCGCCGCACAGGACGTCGGCACCGATGCTCTCGCCATCCACATCCTGCCCTCCGACGAGCGCGGTAGCGCCAACGGCTTCATGTCGGCAGGAAAGTTTGCCGGCGTGGTGGTGGGCGGCCAAGGTCTCCTCTTCGTCGCCCACCAGGCCGGCTGGAAGGCGGCGTACCTAGTCGCCATCGCGCTGCTGCTGGTGCCCGCGCTGCTGGTGCTTCCGGTCCGAGAATCGGATGCCGCCAACAAGCCTGCCCACCTGCTAAGGGACGCCCTTGCTCTGCTTTCTCGTCGCGTGGTCCTTGTCGCGGCGCTGTTCGCGATGGTCGTCGACGCCAGCGACAGCTTCCTCTTCCCCCTCACCTACCCACTCCTCACCAAGGATCTCGGTTTTTCGCAGCAACAGGTAGCGACCCTTATGACCATCGGCGACGCCGTCGCCGCCGTGGCCTCCATACCCGGCGGTCTTTTGTCCGATCGCTGGGGCCGACGGCGAACGCTGGCCTATTCCTGTCTCGGCGTGGCCAGCCTGGACGTCGCGTTCATGCTCTCGCATTCCCTGTGGGGCAACTACGCCTTCCAGGTCGCCTTCGCCGTGGTCGGCGCTGTAGTGACCGGCATCGTCAACGCCTCGACCCTGGCACTGTTCATGGATTTGGTCGACCCGAGACTGGCGGCCACCCAGTTCCAGGTCTACATGGCTTTGCTGAACACGCGCGGCTTCTGGGGCAATCGCCTGGGTGGCCGGGCTGCCGAGCGCATACCCGCCCCGCGTATGTTTGGTATTGGCGCCCTGATCGAGGTGATTCCACTTCTGCTTCTTCCACTGCTGGATCCTCGCCAAGTCCCCAAGACCGCCGCCTCCGAGGACTGAATCGCGCATATCCGAAGTTTCAAGTTTTGGCTGTGGCTGTGTCACAATGGATCGAAGTTGCATCCTGCGCACCGCGAGATCCCATGAAACACACGACCTCTTTTGCTCTGGTCCTGCTTGCATCGGCCTGCGGCGGTTCGAGCGGCGGATTGCCAGCCGCTGACGATGGCGGCATCGCCACCCGCGGCGGGAACGACGGTCCGGTCGTTGCCTCTGGCTGCGACCACGTGACGGCACTGTGCGCGAAATTGCACGAGTGCGCGCCGTTCTTGCTGGAGGCCCTGTATGGAGACGTGAACGGTTGCGCGGATCGATTGACCAAGGTTTGTACTGAACAGGCCGGCTCGAACGGTTCGGGCATGACCCAAACCGCTATCCTCGCGTGCGAGGCGGCCTTGAAGACTGCGACCTGCGACGATGTGTTCGGCAACAACATCCCCGGTTGTAGCTTCCGTGGCACGCTTGCCGACGGTTCTGCCTGCGGCGACAGCAGTCAGTGCCAGGGCGGTTTCTGCAACACCGGCGGCAGTTTGTGCGGAACCTGCGCGTCGAAGAAAGGCTCAGGCGAAGCCTGCGCCTCGGGAAGCAACGACGAATGCCAGATCGCTCTGGTGTGTAGCTCGGGAAAACTCTGCGCCACTCCCGCCGTGGTCGGCGGACCGTGCGACGACAACACCCAGCCTTGCCTGAGCGGAAGCTTCTGCACCAGTGCCAAGACCTGCGCGCTCACCGTGAAGCCGGACCAGATTCAAACCGAGAAGTGCCCGGGCGCCTACATCAACTTCGCCGACGGCACTTTTTGCACCGGGAAGGATGCTCAGCCCGGCCAAATCGTAACCGCGACGAAAGGAGAACCGTGTGGTCTTGCGCCAAGCACCGGGCAACCCGCATTGTGCGCGCCTGGAAGCGTCGCCGCTTGTGCCTCGACCGGCATCACCATCCTGGGCGTGCCGACCCAAGGCGTGTGCACGGAGCTGAAAGACGACGACTTTGCTTGCACGGCATCGTCGGACTGCCAGGCCGGCGCGCAATGCATTGCCGAAACCTGCCAGATCCCGTCGGGCAAGTACTGTCAGTAGAAGATTTCGGTGGGAAGAACACCCCCGGGTGATGGATGATTGATAGGTCATGGCTAGGCTTTCAGTCAACGTCAACAAGATCGCAACCCTTCGCAACACTCGCAGCAACGGCATCCCCGACATCGTGCGACTCTCTACCATCGCCCTCAATGCCGGGGCAGATGGCATCACCATCCACCCGCGGCCCGACGAACGACACATTCGTGCCGCGGATGTGGACGCCATCGCCCGCCTGCTGGACGACCATCCAAGAGCCGAATTCAACATCGAAGGCAACCCTTTCCACGGCCTGGTGGAGCACTGCGAGCGCGTGCGGCCCGACCAGGCCACCCTGGTTCCCGACCAGGCCGACGCGCCCACCAGCAACCAGGGCTGGGACCTGCTCCACCTCGCCGCCGATAGGCGAAATGCCCTCGGCGCCGCGATCGCTCGCCTGCATGCCTGCGGCTGCCGGGTAAGCCTGTTCATCGATCCGGTGGTCGAGCTACCAAGGCTGGCGAAGGATCTGGGCGCCGACCGGGTGGAGCTCTACACCGAGCCATACGCGACCGCCTACGTTCAAGGCAAGGGTGAGGGGTCCGTGCAGGCCTATGCCGCCGCGGCCAGCGCAGCCCACGCCGCCGGCCTCGGCGTCAACGCGGGACACGACCTCAACCTGGACAACCTGCGTCTGTTTCTCGCCCGGGTGTGGCCTGTCGACGAGGTCTCCATCGGCCACGCCCTGATCGCCGACGCGCTCGAGCTCGGCCTGGCAGAAACGGTGCGACGCTATCGCGTGCTCGGCGCGTGCGCGCGCTAGGGTAGCGTGTACTGGTAGATCACTTGTCCGGTCATTGATAGGAACTTCACCTCGACGGCGTCGTGGCTGACTGCCACGCGGGCCCAACCCGATTCGAGCCAAGACTGCGCGTACCCGGTCTGGGACGGAGAGAACATCCAAATCGCGCCCGCGCTGCCCGGCTCGGAATAGTGTATGCCGTCGACGGTCATGTCGGTGAAGACGTGGTCGTGCCCGTAGAAGAAGATCTGCACGCCGTAGTTACGCATGAGTTGGTGTACGCGCGCCTGCTCGCCCACGTAGGCGGCCTGGCCACCGCCGCGGCCATAGACCGAGTCGTCGAGGTCGCCAGCCGCGCCGCCGACCGCGTGGTGAATGAACAGGAACCGCCATTTCGACGTCGCCGCTGCCAGCGTGCTCGACAGCCAATCAAACTGCTCCGACCCAAGCGTCCAGTCGTCGGGCGCGCCGGCGCCGGTGGATAGCAAATGCGGCGTCGGCGTGTAGCTCATGACGTTCAGGACAATAAACAGAGCATCGCCCCACGTGAAGGCATAGTAGTCCTCGGCAGCGCTGCCCGACTGCGGGTACGTGGTGGGCAGCGGGCCCGGCATGTACAGCAGCCGGGCTTGCCGCGACAGCGAGATCTGGTCGGACGAAAACCAGCCGTCCTCGCCATCCCAATTGCCGATCACGGGAAAGAGCGCCGCGTTGCCAAGACTGCTGCTCAGCAAGACACGATAGTTGAGATAGGCCTCGCGGGTCAGGGACTCGTCCGGCGGCGGATCGTTGAAGCCGAACTCGTGAAAGTCCAGCATGTCACCCAAGTTGAGCACAAAATCCGGGGACGCCGCACCCACTGCTCGACCAACCGCCGCCAGCGTGCACCAGTTGCCTTGGTTGGTAAACTCCGAATGCGGACCGATGTGGCTGTCGGAGATCAGGGCAAAGACGAAGGCGTCGCCCGCACGGCGCTCGGTGACCGCGGTGCCTGCGAAGAGCGACTGGGCAGGCCCGACGTCCACCGGGGATCGGATCTCGTACTCGTATCGAGCGCCCGGCAAGAGTCCGTCGATATTCCACTGCGCCACATCGGGCGCCACCACTTCGGCGGGAAGCGCTGCTTGCCAGATCGATGCTCCGTATGGTCGAACCGCAGCGGTCAGGTCCGCTGGGCTTCCGCTGGCCAACACGGCGTTGAGGACGAAACCGTGATCGGTTGGACGAAAGACCATTGGGGCGCCGCACAGCCGCCGGCCCGCCCCGCCCTGGCAATTGACCAGGCCCAAAGGGCCGCCGCCGTTTCCGGCCAAATTGTCGGCGCACAGATCCGCATCGGGGCCGGCCGGACCGGCGGGATCGAAGGGAGCGTCGGCCACCGATCCGTCGAGGCCCGCAGGACCACCGCCATCCTCGGGAGAGGAAGACTGCATTTCGATGCGACCGCACCCGAGCGTGAGTGCCGAGAGCAAACCGAGTACGACCGGAACCGCGCTACGAACCACCGCAAAACGTTACCAGCCCACCCGTCCATTTCACCTTCTTTTTCGGCGACAACGGCGTGGCCCAGCCTGACCAGGACGCCGCGCCAACAAACGACACCACCAAGCGTATGGGAGAAAGCCCGGCGGTGTCGTCGGCAGTGACGCTATTCGAAGGGGTGGCTAGCCCGCCCGACGAGAGTCAATGCTTCCGTCTGGAGCCGGTCCGCCGCCCTGGCCATCGATCCCGCCGGCATCCCGACGAGCATCGGTCTGGCGCTCGGTATCGACGCTCTGCCCACCGTCGACTGGCCGAGGCCCGTCAGAAACGCGCCCTGCCTCGCCTGACTGCGGGGTGTCGATGGTCGATCCGGCGTCGTGGGTGATGCTGACATCGGGGACCTGGGCGGTGTCGGCGCCAAGGGCAACATCGGGGACCTGGGCCGCGTCGGGAATGCGGACATCGATCGTGCCGCCGTCGACCGGCGTCTGCTTGCCGGAATCGATGTGGCTGCCGTCAAGCCCGCCTTGAGCTCCACCATCCTTTCCGTTGTCACCGCCGCTTGAACCACCGCAGGCCGGCACCAAACAACCAACCAAGCCGAGAACCATTGCAATCTGTTTCCATTGACGCGTTGATGTGAACACCATTCGCTCCTTTCGTGGCGGCTCGTGGGAAAGCTAAGCGCGGCCCGTTGAATACACCGAGCCACATGTGAGCGCAATCACGTTCTACTGAAAACGAATATCGCGCGCAGCTTCGCGAGCGCCCCCGGGGCTTCGAAAAGCCAGGTGCCAATCCGCAGGACGCCGCGCTACCCGCGCCGGCGACCGCCCCCGCCGGTGGGAGCGGCGCCGGTGGTGAAAGTCCATTCGAAGTGCACCGGGGCCGACGATTGTGTCCCGTCGATGATCACGCGGTAGGTGGTGTTCGCGGTGAGAGGCGCATCGGTGTACAAGACCTTGGCGGTAGAGCCCAGGGTCGAGTCGCCGTCGAGCCACTGGTGGTCGAGCGGCGTGGTGGTCCCGTCGACCATGATCTGGTGCGAGCTGACCGTGATGCCTTGACCGTACAGCGTGACGGGGTAGCCGCTCGGCCATCCAGTCGATGGCGCAGGCGGAGTCGGCCCTTCCTGCGCGCCGTTGAAAGACAAGGGAACGCCGGTCTCGCCATCGTACGGAAAGACCGCGGTGACGGTCTTGGGTGTCGACGTGCCGACACCGAAATCGATGGTGTCGCAGCCGGTGCCGCCGCCGTACCCCATGTCTCGGTACCACGGCGAAAGAACCGGGGTTCGGTGATACACGGAATCGATGAAGGTCTTGACCGCGCCGGCCGGATCGCCCAGGAAGGCCATACATTCGCTCCAGCCGTTGCTGCTGTAGCCGGCTGCCTTCTCGCGGGCGCCGGGATCAGCGCCGGTGAAGTCGGGGCAGCCAGAGATTTCGTTGTGCGCGCTCGATGCCTGACAGGTCGAGCTGCCCTGGTTGGTCGTGTAGTAATTGCAGTGGTTGAGGGCGGAGGTACAAAGCGTAAGCACCAGCGATGCACAGGGAATACCCATGGCAACGCGAACCGCGTTTTCTGCGTTGATCGCCGTGACCGCGTCGGCCGGCGCGCTCGCAGGCAGCGCGGGACATTCGGCCGGCGCACCGGTTTCGGTCGCGGTCGCGTTGGCATCGCTGCCCGAAACGCCGCCCGTGCTGGTTCCTCCAGCGGTGTCGGACATCGCTGCATCCGGCAGCGACATCCCCGCTGCGCCGCCTCTGCCCACGGCACCGCCCGAGCCGCGCATTCCAGCAATGCCCAAGCCGCCCGAGCCCGCCGCCGCTGCCGAGCTTCCGCCGGCTCCGGCGGTACCGCTCGCCCCCGCGCCCGTCGTGCCACCGGCCGAGGTGCCGCCTGCCGCCGACTCGCCCACCGCGCCGAGCGACGGTCCATTGGAGCCGCCGCTGCAACCAGCGAGCGCCAGCCCCAGCGAGAGAACGAAAGCCGCGGCGGCATCGCAGAGCTCGACATGTCTCATGGTGTGTTCTCCACGTGAGGGTTGGGGCGGCCCCCCAAGAAAATTGAGCACAGATTTCCTGCGGCAGAAGTCCGACGCGTACACATGACCGCCTCGCGTGCGGTCGCCGATTCACTCCAAGGTGACGCCGTGGTTCTTGCAGAGGCTGATGACCAGCTTTTGCTTGTGCAAATCGAGGTGTGACATCGCCTCTTGCGCGTCGGCCGCCGCGCCCACGGCACAGGAACAGACCGCAATGATCTGATAGGCATCGTGGCGACCAGGGGAAGCCTTGAGCACCTCGCGAGCCTTGTCGATGGCCACGGCGTAGTATTGCTTTGACCAAGCTTGCTGGGCTTCGCGCAGGATGGCTTCCGTATCAACGGCGTGCGAAGACGGCGGGGCAGGAGTCTGAGTCGGTTCGGGTGTCGGGGCTGGCGCGGGCGGCGCGGCGGCGACCGGCTCGGAGGGAGCTTCCGCCAACTGCGGCAGGCCCGCTGGCCTTGCTTCTAGGACTGGGCCCAGAACTGAACGGGAGCGACCGAGGCCGACCTTGTCGCTGCGGTGCTCGGTCGTCGCTTCCGGCGCCGCAGCCGTTGCGCGTTCGGCCGGGCTAGCTGAAGCGCGGGGCGCCGTATTGGGCGCCACCGCGCCGGGTTGGGGTGCGAGCACGAGCGCGGTCCTACTGGCCGCAGGTGCTGCGCTCGGGACAGAAGTCCCGGTGCTCGGCAAGGGCACCGGGGCAACGGCGGTTGCCGCGACAGACGGCGATGGCGGCGCAGCGCCCTTGCCTGGAGCCGGCGGCTGTAAGAGGCCGACGTCGACCGCTTTGCTGCGCCCATGGTCGCGCAGGGCCCACAGCGCAGCCCCCACGCCGCCCGCCACCACGATGACCAGGACGCCCGCGCGAAGCCCGGTTCGATGCCGTGGTATTCGGGTGGTCTCCCGTGAGACCCGCGGCCGCTTGCGCCGTCTTGGCCGATCTTCCAGGTCGTCGAGGTCACCGAGCTCGGGTTCGCGCTCGACCTTGGAAAATCCGTCGTCGGCCAACCCGCCTGCCGGCGTCCCACGCCGGGCGTCCAGGCCCGCCTCCGACAGGTCGAGCCCAGCCTCCCGAATTCCAGGCAGCCGATGCGCGTCTCGCAGGAAAGCGCGATCGCTCACACACCCGTCGAGGGCATCGCACAGCTCGTCGGTGCCGGCAAAGCGCCGCGCGGGCTCCTTTTCCAGACAACGCGCGATCACCGCGTCCAGGCCCGCAGCAATCAAGGCGCTGGGCGCGCGCTGGCTGGGAGGAATCACCGCACCGGCCACGTGCCCCTTCAATATCTCGAACATCGAGCTGCCATCGAACGGCACGCTTCCCGTGATCATTTCGTAGAGCACTGTGCCCAGCGAGTAGATGTCGCTGCGTTCGGTGGCCGGCTGCTCCTGGGCCTGTTCGGGCGACAGGTAGTGCGGCGTCCCGCACAGGGCTCCTGCGCGGGTGGCCGCGCTGGGTCCCAAATCCATGAACTTCGCCACGCCGAAGTCGAGCAGCTTCACAAAGTCGAATTTCTGCTCGGGCTCGATAGCGAACTGCGCGCCCGATTCGACGCCGGTGCGGCGAACGATTCGCCGCCGTCCCTCGCGTTCGCACAGGAAGATGTTGGCGGGCTTGAGGTCGCGGTGGACGATACCGAGCTCGTGCGCGGCGCCCAGTCCCCGCGCCACCTGCTTGACGATGTTGATGGCGTCGAACCCGGGCAGGCGGCCCACGCGCGCCAACCGATCCTGCAGGCTCTCCCCGTCGAGATACTCCATCACCAGAAATACCAGGCCTTCGGGGGTGGTTCCGAAATCGGTGACGTCGATGATGTTCGGGTGACGGATGCGACTGGCGGCCTTGGCCTCGATGATGAACTGGTCCACCATCTCCTTCTGCTTGGCGAAGTGGTCGTAGAGAACCTTGATGGCGACCGGCTTTTCGATCACCACGTGCTGGGCGCGATACACCACGCCCATTCCACCCTCGCCGATCACGCCCTGGATTTCGTGATCCTTGATCACCATGCCGACTCGTGACATCACCTCTTCCGAGAAGAGCGGCGTACCGTCTTTGGGACAGTGGTCCAGCGTCCCGGTAACGCTGTCGCCACAGCTCGAACAGGTGCGGGTCGTGCTCATTAGAGAGTTGTCGTGCCAGTGTCCCATGGTGCGAAGAACGCCGCAAGAAGCGGCAACTCCTCGTGTCGAGCTCCACTGCCGGCAGTGCGAATTCCACAGCGGCGGTGCAAAGCCCGCACCCGCGGGTCGCCGAGCGTCCGCTTTGGCTGCCGTCGACGGTCCGGCAACGGCGGACAAAACCACACAAATCGGACTACGCTGGGATCCGAATTGGAGATTCGGCGGCGGTGGCACAGGCATTGCTGCCCAATACCGCCATCATGAGAATTATCGGCATCTATCCACTGGCGGGCGGCGCGACAAAATACCTGGTTCAAACTCACGCAGGTCACGTGGTCGTGAATTTCGATCGGGTGACCGCCGCCATCCAGGTGATTCCGGTCGGGGCGCAACCGGTCGAGGCGCGCCACGTCCACGACGCCGTCCTCTGCATTTCCGCGCACCTTCGCCGATCGGGCGCGCCGGGCCCTGAGGCAGCGTCGTGATTTCCAGCGAACGGGTCCCCCGCGTCGTCATCGCCGAGGACGACGACGACATGCGGAGCGTGTTGTTCGAGCTGGTTTCGAGCTTGTGCGTGGACGTCGATCTCGCCACCAGCGGCGGAGAATTGGCGAGGTGTTTGACCGACGACCGGCCGGTCGATCTGGTGATCACCGACGTCCGCATGCCGTGGATGACGGGATTGCAGGTGGCTGTGGCGGCTCGCAACTCGGGCCTCGATGTGCCCGTCATCGTCGTCACCGCCTTTCCCGACGATGAGCTGCGCGCGAACGTCGATCGACTTGGCTCGGCCTTCCTGCTTGCCAAGCCCTTCCGCCCGGATGAGCTGCTGTCCCTGGTGCGTGGTCACCTGTTTCCGTCCCGTGCCCTAGGACAGGATCCCTACGCTGCCGAAGGTTCGTCGACGGTCACACTTTCAACCACGCCCTGATCGCGCTCGTCGGACGGCAGGGCCGCAGCAAGCGCGGCATGGGCTAGCTTGCGAAATGTCGCGGCGTCTTTGCTCGCGGGGTCCATGGCCAGCGGCCTCCGGTTGTTGACCGATTCGTGGATGGTGGCTGATGACCGCAACCATCCAAGCACGGGGACTTTCAGCCCAAGGAACTCTTGCATCGTGTGCGCCACCGCGCCGAACACGCCCGCGTGCGCGTCCATGATGACCTGATTCCCGATCATGCAAGCGCCGAAGCGGTCGATCTCGCCGAATACCTTGTCTGCGAGCGCTGGCCTGGTCGCACGTAGGTTTTCGAGAATCTTCACGACCTTGTCCGTACTGGCGCTCAGGGTCGCGGGCTCAAGCAGCGCGGCCTCGATGGCGCCCTCGACGCTGTGACGCAGGAGTCGCAGAGCCGCGCTTTTCAGGAAGGCATACGCGTCGTGCAGGGCCGTGACCTGGGGCGTGGTGACGATGATCTTGAGGGATCCCAAGTCGAAGAAATCGAGCGCGTTGTAACCCATGCCCGCACCCACGTCGACCACGATGACGTCAGCTTCCAGGGCGCGCAACCTGCGCAAAAGAAGCACCTTCTGCGAGTGGGCGATGTTGGCCGCGCCAAGCACGCCGTTGGTGCCAGCCAAGAGGCGGAGGTTGGGCACTTGGGTCTCGACCAGGCAGTCCTTGGCCTGGCTCACCGACTTGTCCAGCAGCGCCGCAAGCCCTACACCCGGCTGGGAGATGTTGAGCAGCAGGTGCTGATTCGCGGCGCCGAGATCCATGTCGGCGATGACCACGCGGTGCCCCTCGAGGGCTAGCGTGGCCGCAAGGTTAAGCGCGACGATGCTCTTGCCAACGCCGCCTTTTCCACCACCTACCGTGATGATGCGCGATCGCGCCGCTTTTTGGGCAGCGATGGTCATGACCGATGTTCCCCTACAATATCGACTGACGACGCGGGGCTCTTTAGGCCTGAATCTGATCCGTTGGCGCACCGCCCAATGACGCTCGACCAGCGCGCCCGACTTTCGCCACGGCCTGCCTAGAACTGGGACAGGAAGGGCCACACCTCCGAGGGCATCCACGACGTGGACTTCCCCGAGTCCGTGGGCGACGCGGTATGGGGACCGTCGAACGAGCAGAAGATCACGGGATCGGCTGCTGGGCAGCCGGTGTAACTCGTGCACACGTGGCTTCCGGTTTGCGCCAGGGGCATCGTCGTGACCGTGCACCCGTCCCACTTGGCAAAGGGATCGGTCTGGGTCGCCTGTGAGTTGCCGCTGATATCCGACAAGCCGAGCGAGCCCAAGTAAGGAATCGGCTGACAGGACGAGGGAGCTGTCAGTCCCCCGCGGGAATGGCCGACCGCCGCGCGGAAGACCCCCGGGCGCGAGCACGCGAGGACCGCCACCATGGCCCCGCCTTGGCTGAAGCCTTCGAGCTCGACCCGCGAGGTGTCGATGCACAGGTCGGCTTCGACCGTCTTGAGAATCTCGTCCACCAAGGCCAGGTCCGTTGTGGCATCCCAAATCCCGCCGTTTGCAGAAGGCGCGACGAAGATGGTGGTGTTGTTCGAAAGATCGAAAAGCCCGAAATACGACGGAGCGAGGTCGGTGTCCTTGCCGTTGGCCCCGTGGAAGTCGAGAATGAACCTGTACGGATGTGTGTTGTCGTAGCTGGTGGGCCACCGAATCAAGAATTGCCGACTCGCTCCAGAGATCGTGAGCGTGTTTTGATTGGCAGTCGCCGTGGGGCTGTTCTTCAGCGTGGGCGTCTTGCCACACCCATCACTCGGCTTGGCGTCCGTGGAACCGCCGGTTCCAGAGTTCCCGCCGGCCGCCCTGCCCCCAGTTCCCGACGCGCCGGCTGTGCCTCCGCCGCTGCCAGTGCGGCCGCCGCTAGCGCTGGTCCCGCCGGTCGAGGTCGAACCGCCGCCCATTGCAGAACCATCCGTCGAGGTCGAACCGCCGCTCGTTGCGGAACCGTCCGTCGGGGTGGAACCGCCGCTACCCTGGCTGCCGCCGGTCGCGACCGTACCGCCGGTCACCGCGGCGTCCCCGCTACCAGTCTTGCCGCCGCCCGCACTGGCGCCGCCCATTGCGGTGACGCCGCCCATCGCGCTTCTGCCCCCCGCTGCGCTGGCGCCGCCAACCGCCGTGGTCCCCCCGGTCGCGGTGGTTCCGCCGGACGCTTTTGCACCGCCGGTCGAGGTGTTTCCGCCGCCCATCCCAGAGGCGCCACCCGTCGCCGAGTTACCCCCGGACGAATTGCTGCCCCCAGTGGCGCCGCCCATGCCCCTGGTGCCTCCGGTGGTCGCGCCCCCGTTGTTGAATTGGCCAGCTGATCCCGCTGCCGGGCTGTTGTTTCCCCCGCAGGCGACAATGAGGCCGCCGATCAGCACGGCCATCAATGACGCCGGCTTTGATTGGTTTGCGATGTAGCTCAATTGGGACTTGCGCATGATTTCACACCAGAAGTAGAGGTTTCCCGCAGTACCAATCAGTCAACCGTCCCCGAATATCTGGTCCAGCGCTCCTGCGGCGGCACTTGCTGTTGCCGGCCCGGTGCTAATCGGCGGTTCCGCCCGACGACACCAGCCCATGCAACAGGTCCGCGCGGTCCAGCACCCCGACCAGGCGCTTGTCCGCGTCCACCACGGCCACAATCTTGTGCCCGCCGCTAAGCATGGCGACGATGGCTTCGCGGATGGGCGAATTCTCGGTGGCCACCGCAGTTTGCACCATCAGATCGGCCGCCGTGCGCGCCTTCGAATGCAGCTCGGATGCGAGCTCGTCGGGTTTCGGGTGCACAAAGGGGAGCCGATGGATAAGCGAACGCAGGGCGCCGGGACGAAGGCTGGGCGTGATTCGATCCAACACTTCCGCGTCGGTAATCTTGCCGAGGACGTGGCGATCGCGGTCCACAACCAGACAGCGATTGAGCCGTGTCGAAGTCACCGCCTGAACCACCTCCGGGACGGGCGAGTCGGGATACACCATGGGGACGTCGGTGCGCATGATTCCCATGACCGGAGCGTCCGCGGCCAGCCCGATGTCGTGGGGCTCGCCCTCTTTCGCCTCGAAGGTTCGGGCTGCGGTGCGGAGCACGTCGAGCCTTGACAGCATCCCGACCAGAGCCCCGTGCTCGTCCACGACGGGCAGGCGCTTGAGTCGCCGAAACGACATGATCTCGGCTGCCCGGGTCAGCGGCGCCGACGGAGGAATCGTGACCAGCGCCGAGCTCATCACGCCGCTTGCGCTTCTCGCGCCGTGGGTGAGTCGTTCAAGCTCGGCGTGAAGCTCGGGCGTATCCAGGGCTTTGAGCAACTGCATCGGCATGGTGAGGCCGCCGCGGCGGATGAGATCGGAATTGGTGATGATGCCGACGGGCACTCCCGACTCGACGACGGGGATGGCCCGGTACGACTTGCCCAGCATCAGCTCGACCACGCTGCGCACGCTGGCGTCCGGTGCAACTCGGACCACGTCCCGCGACATGACGTCCGATACGCGCAACGCGGACGAGACGTCCCTTATCGGATAGGCGCAGAAGAGCTCGATGCTGATGTCCTCGACGGTGATGAGCCCGCGTTTGACCATGTCTTTGATCGGCGGCAACAGCCGTTCCACCACGTCGGCGCGCTCGATCCATTCGATCACGATGGGCAGGCGCCAGGCGAGGTCGGCGAATCGGGCGGTATGAACCACCCCCGACGCGCCAAAGCCCTCGATGGCCCGAAACACAGTCGCCCCTGAGGCACCCTCTTTGCGCAGGAATGCGAGAATTGCCACGTTGATGGACTGGTGGCGGTAGGTATCGCCCTCGTTGACGTAGATGCGAACGCGCTTGGCCTTGCCTGCAAGTCCGGTTTCCATGTTCGCCTCCTTGGGCTGGAGCTATTGTACCGTGGGCGTCTCGATTGGGCGATGAAGTCACCCTACGGCATGACTGCGACGCGCAGACCGATGAGGATCCACTCGTGGATCGAGGTCTTGGCCACGCCGGTGTAGGTCCCCGTGACGGCACCCAGGATCGGCAGGGTCCCGGAGCGCGTTTCGGTGCGGTCATCGTAATGCCCGAGAGAGAAGCTGATGAATGGCGCGACCACGACCCGGTGCGGAAGCCGAACATCACCCCCAAGCTGTAGGTTCATGAATTCAAGGCCTGACCAGCTCCAATCCGCGGAGGCCGAAACATCGGTTCTGTGTCCCGAGTAGGACAACCACTCGCCACCCAAGCCGTAGCCAACCCAGGGCGAAAATTGCCAGACCATCGGCAAGTGATAGCGGCCCATGAGCCCAAACCGCACATCGCTGGCCGAGCAATCCACGTTGGCGTCCCGGCAGGTGGTCAATACGTCATCGTTGACGAAGCCGATGCCGTACTGAAAGTAGAAGCCGAGATAGAAGCTGTAATTGAAGCGATACCCCGCGTCGATCCAAAATGGCCACTGGCCGGAAACCCGGTCGCCCAGGTCGACGTCGTAGTTGGCATCGGTGCCGCTTGGCGGTGCGCCCAGGTGGCCGGCCGCGAATGCGTAGCCGGTGCGGATACCAACCTCGAAGCCGGAATCGCGTTCTTGGGCGGCGACGGCTGGCGTGGTCAATAGCAACGCGGTGGCGAACAAGATGTGGAAAACCCTGCCTGCTTTCATAGGCGCGACGATACCAGTCGCCCCGATCCAGGGCAACGCGACCCGGACCCAACCGCTACCCGGCTTGCACGTCGAGCACCATCTTGATGGTTGCCGGATCCTCGGCGTCGGCCTTTGCGAATGCGGCTTGCGCATCGTGCAGAGGAAGCTCCGCGGTGACCAGCAGCTCGGGATGCAACAAACCCTTGTCCAGCAGCCGCAGAGCGCGCGGAAACTCGCCGGCGGTAACTCGCGTGGCGATAATCTCCGCTTCCTTGACGACCAACGTCTTGAAGTGTACCGCCGAGAGCTGGTCGCCGAGGCCCGCCGTCACGATGCGCCCGCCGGGACGGATCATCTTCACCGCCTGCGCGAGCGGGGCCTGGCGATCCGCCGAATAGTGACCCACGCACTCGATCACGCAATCGGCACCCGTGCCGCGAGTGATTTCGAGCACGCGCTCGACCGCATCCTCGCGCTCGCTGTCGACCGCGAAGTCTGCGCCCAGTTTTCGGGCAACCTCCAGACGGAACGGTAGCACATCGCAAGCCACCGTCAGGCACGCGCCCGCCCCGTGACAAAGCACGTCCAGCACCGACAATCCGAGCTTGCCCGCACCCAGGATCACGACTGCCTCGCCCGCCTGCACGCGCCCGCGCGCAAGCACGTGGTGGCCGAGGCCGTACATTTCGACCATCGGCGCGTACTTCATTGGTACGCCATCGGGCAGGGCAAACAGGCGATTCTGTGGAACCGCCACGTACTCGGCAAAGCCGCCCGCCACATCGATGCCGAGCAGCCTTAGGTTCGCGCAACAGTTGATATGGCCTTCCAAGCACGCCGGACAGGCGTGGCACGAGAGAATCGGATCCGCCACCACCCGGTCGCCGCGGCGCCAGATGCGAACATTGGCCCCCGTTTCCTCGACCGTGCCGCCGAGCTCGTGTCCGAGGACAGCCGGATACTTCACGCGGTCACGAAACTCGCCGCGGAAGATGTGCAGATCGGTGCCGCAGATGCCCGCGTGGCTGGTCTTCAGCAATACCTCGTCCGGCCCCACACCCGGCATGGGCAGGTCGCCGACCGCGATGCTGCGGTCCGCGGAAAGTATGGCGGCTTTCATCGTCGCACCCGATCGCCCGCCGTCCGTCGCTGGTCCAGAAACGTCAGCTCCTGGTACAGCATCTCCACCAGCGGCATCGCGCCGCCGGCGGCCTTCGCCGCACGCACCGGGTTGCCGTAGATCGCCTCCACCTCCATCGGCTTGCCTAGGTCGTAGTCGATCTTCATGCTGGCCTGGTAGGCCGGCATGGCGAGGGTCATGTCAATCATCTTCTCTACGAAGTCGTCGCGGATCACGCGGCCGCAGGTGCGCGCGCCAGCCACCACCTCGCGCATGATCGCCTCGGCCAGGGCGCGGGTATGTGGCTCGGTGACCAGTGCCCGCGTGTCGGCGTCGAGCACGACGGAAAGACCGCTCATCGGCACGTTCCACACCAGCTTTTGCCAGCGCGCACGCAGCAGATCATCACTCGTGTCGGCGCGGATCCCGGCCTGCACGAAGTCCTCGGCGATGGCTTGCATGTCGTCGCTGACTCCTGCGGGCGCGCCGTCGGCTGCGAACTTGGCCAGGCGAACGGTCCCGAAGTCGAGGTGGCGAATGTGCCCGGGGCCGACCTTGTTGGAACAGAGAAAACAAAGGCCCGCCAGCACTTCGCAAGTCGGCACGATGCGAGCCACCTCGTCCTCGTAGCCGAGCCCGTTTTGCATCAGCACCACCACACTACCGCAAGACACCAGCGGGGGCAGGAGATCCGGCAACAGATGGTTCTGCGTCGCCTTCAGGGCCACCAACACGACGTCGCAACAGGGCATGTCGCGCACGTCGCAGTAGGCATTTACCTGCGGCAGCGTGAAGTCGCCATCCTTGGATTCGACCAGCAAGCCGTGCTGGCGAACGTGCTCGAAATCGCTGCGCAGAAGGAAGTGCACCTCGGCGCCTGCGCGAGCAAGTCGCGCACCGTAAAATCCGCCAAGCGCGCCGGTACCGATGACTGCGTAGCGTCTCGTCATTCCAAGCAAGCCTACCGCACTTGCGGCCACGCCGCGCGTGCTTCCAGCTGGGACGGGACCAGAGCGACTTCGCTTGTGGCGGATCCCGGTTCCGGGTAAGACTTGGTGACCGCCATGAACACCACCATCCTTGCCGGTCTTTCCCTCATCGATTCGACGGGCTTGACGATCTTGGCTGTCACCATCGCCACGCTCTTTTTCGGCATCGGCGCCAACCTATGGCTGCGCGCGCGCTATCGCGCGCTGGAAAGGGATCTGCACGGCCCGGGAGGATCGGACAGCGCTTTCGTTCACCCGATCCTGCGCAACATCGCCCGCGACGCCAACGAGGCGGTGGAACGGTCGAGCGAGGCCAACACCCAGGCCATCATCGAGGAGCGCTTTCAGGCCGATCTCCGCCCGATGCTGCTGGCGGAGCGTTTCGTCCGCGCGGCCACCGGGCTGGTCATCATCATGGGCCTTCTCGGGACATTCTACGGCCTGACCCTGTCCATCGGCAGGATCGTGCAGCTGGTCTCGTCGGACAGCGCGGCGATCGCCGACATCACCCAAGGGGTCAGCCAGGGTCTGAGCCGCGCGCTTTCGGGCATGGCCGTGGCGTTCTCCAACTCGCTCGTGGGCGTGCTGTCTGCCGTGATCCTGACCGTGGTCGGGGTTCTTTCCAACGTGGCTGACCGCCGCACCGAGGTCATGGTGCAGATCGAGACCTACCTCGACCGAGTCGTTGCACGGGCCCCGAGGGCGGGCGGGCCGGTCCCGGCCGGTGCTCCGGTCGCGACGGGAACCCTGGGCGAGGCGGTGGTTCGCCTCGACGGGGCGGTCGCGCGTTTCGATTCCGCACTGCAGACCTTCGCCACCACCACGCGCGACTTCCGCGAGTTCAACGCCCATCTGAAGGACAACGTCCAGCGCCTAAGCCTCGCCTTTGGCGACCTGTCCGAAACCCTGAAGGCGCACACAAATGCCCTGCGCGGCGGCCCCAGGGTCTAGCCCATGGCCTTGCGAAATCGACGACATCTGCTGACCGATCACGAGGGCGTGCGCGAGATCTGGCCCGCCTTCACCGACGTCATGTCGACCATGGCGCTGATCATGTTCGTGCTGGTGCTGCTCGCCTACGTACGCAACCTGATCGCCGAGAAGCGCCTGGATGCGTATCGACTGCAAATCACGGCCTCGGAAAAGCAGCTCCGGCAGGTGCAGGCCGAGGTCACGGCCGGTAGGACGCAACTCGCAGCCTCGCAGGCCAGGCTGACCGAACAACAAGTCCTGGTGGCGGACAGCAACCGGCAGCTCGGGACCCTGCGCTCGCAATTGCAGGGCATCGCGGTGCTGCGCGTGTCGGTGCTCAACAAGCTGAAGGCCGCCATCGAAGCCGAGCTGGGCGCGTCGGGCGAGACCAGCCAAAAGGTGGCGACCATCGGCGACAATGGCGATATCGCGGTCAATGAAAGTCTGGTGTTCGAGTACAATTCGTACGCAATCAAGAAGCAGGCCAGGCCGGTTCTCGATTCAATGGCCCGCGCGCTCGGCAATCTGCTGGCCGACGAAGACGTGCGCAGCAACATCGACACCATCGTCCTTCAAGGCCACACCGACGAGCGCGGCTCGGCTTCATTCAACTGGGAATTGTCTGCCAAGCGGGCGACTGCGGTTCTTGACTATCTGTTTCAAAGTAACAAGGCACTCGCGGATAAGTATGGCAGCTACTTCGCGGCCAGCGCCTACTCCAAATTCCGTCCCATCAATCCAGAGAAGACCGAGGCCGCGTATCAACAGAATCGCCGCATCGAGATCTCGGTGGTGCCGAAAGACGCGAATGTGCGCAAGGTGATCGACGAGTACGTACAGGGCTCGGCGCCAGCGGCACCGGCGGCGCCGACACCGGCAGGCCCGCGGTAACGTCCCTCACGCCTTGTCGGCGTGGGCGGCTTCCAACGAGGGAAAGAGATCCAGGCGTTCCCACCCGAAGCTGCTCTCGAACTTTCGCAGCGCCGCCGTCATCGCAGAGGCAGCCACGAACCTGAGGTTGAGACCGAACGGTGTTGCAGTGGTCTTCAAGCGCCGCAGGGTCTCGGCGAAGTCCATGGGCGAAAGCGATTCCACCCGCGACATGTCGACCACGGCCCGATCGAAGCACGCGTCGATAAGACCACGGACGCCGTTCTCCAGGCGCGACTTCAGGGTCGCGACGAATTCCTTGTGCTGTTCCTTGCGGCTGCACCGTCCCGAGGCTCGCACGACGTCCTCGGAAACGGTCACCAGATCATCCCACGAGCTGCAGTAGTGTTCGACCAGCCGGTTCACGTTGCCCGACTTGAACGGCTTCAGCATCACCTCGTCGAAGTCCAGCCCGCCCAAGGCCTTCACCGCCGTCGGTGGATCTCCGCCGCGAGCCACCGTCGCAACGCCCACCACGAATCCATCGGGCAAGAGCAGGTGCATCTGCGCGACGATGCCGATCAAATTGGTAATTGAATTGTCCGCGCTAAAAAGCACTAGATCGAACTTGTGATTGTGCGCATGGGCCAGCCCTTCTTTCGCGGTTGGGAAGCTTTCGAAGTACATCGACGGCGGAAGCAGAGACCGCAACGACTGTACGTCGCTCTCCCGTTCATCAATGAGCAGAATACCGCCGGTTGCGGCACTTTCTTCCTTTGCCTGCGGCTCGGCCGCGGCTTGGGCTGGCTGTGGCGCGGCGCCGTTCAGCACGGCCTTTACCTGCTTGACCAGATCTTCCATCGAGCCGCCCTTGTCGACGTGGGATCCCCCGGTGGCTTTGAGAGCGGCCTCCATCCTTTCGGGATCGGCCGTCGAGCTCCAGAGCAGGAACGGCGTCTTCACGCCAAGGCCGCGCACCTTCGCCATCATGGCCGGACAGTCCAACTTCTCCAGCGAGCAGTCAGTCACCACCAGGGCGTATGGCAACGCCATGAGCTGCTCGAATCCGTCTTTGCCATTGGGGACCCAATCGGTCTCGTATCCACTCCCGGCCAGCGCCTGCTCGGCGCGCCCGCGGTCGCTGTCTGTCCCGCCTACCAAGAGAATCCGTTGTGCCATCGCCCTAACTTCGGCATCGGCAGTTGGCGTCACGAGCTTGAGGAACCGGCCGGCGAACGCAGCGGACGTGTTGAGGCTTCGACAGTAGGCAACCGGTGCCGGGTCGAAGTTGCCCAGCGGATTCGGAAAAGGGGCCAAACGGCGAGGCCGACCCCGTGGCACGGATGATGCTGGCCTGGTACCCATCCATGCCAGGCGAGCGCAATTCGCCAGAGATCGAGCGACTGATCGCTGACGCTGTCGAGCGTACTGTGCGGCCGTTGCTTGCCGAAGTGGCGCAGCTTAAGAAAGCCGCCGAGGTGACCAAGGCGCTCGCGGGAATCTACCAGACCTTTCGACTCGCCTTTTTCAAAGGGCAATCGGATCCCTTGGCGTTCCCCAATGTCGACTACCTCGTCGCATGGGCGCTCGTGCAAGACATTGGGTTTGTCCGCTTTGACCGGCAGAAGAACCGTGTCGTTCTACGGAAAGACGGCATCACGGTAGCAACCGATGCGTACTTCTACATCCTCGTCGAGCTGTACGGTAAAGGCGAGTACGAGTCGGCGCGAGAGCTGCTGCGGCGGCCCTTCGTCCTTTACGACTTGGGGATGAACCGAGGATACGCGTCGCTATGGTTCGCGAATCTGCCCGACTGCCGCGCGGTCTACGGCTTCGAGCTGGTCGAGTCGACCTACCGCTTCGCCCTGGACAATTTCGCGCTCAATCCGCGACTTGCTGAGAAGATACAGGCATTCTGTGTCGGGCTAGGCGGCGACAATCGAAAGATTGACCTGCTGTACGAAGAGGCCACCGACGGCGTGGCCACGCTGCTACCAGAATTTTACGATCGCTATTGGACGGCCGAGCGCAAACAACGCGCATTACGGAAGACGGTCGAGATACGAAAGGCGTCGGAGGCGCTGGCGTCGCTGCCCAGGTGCACCCATGGCGAAATGCGGGTATTGAAAATCGACGTCGAAGGCGCCGAGTACGAGATCCTGGCCGAGTTGGCCGGGGCCGGAGCGCTGGACTTCGACGTCATCGTGGCCGAGGCGCACCTGGGGTTGGACAGGTTGCTGGCGCTGGTTCCCGGTTACAGGGTGGTGAACGAGGTTCGGCATTCCGAGCAAATGGCAAACGTGACTCTGGTGCGTGGCCAATAGGGTCGCAGGGTTGCGCGGACCCAGGCCGCGGTTTCGCTGCCCGTCGCCGCAGCTCAAGCCACGGAGAGATCAGCCGATCTCCACTGGTGAGACGCCCCACTCGCCATGCAGAAGGTCGAAGCTCTCGATGACCAGACTACCCAAGCGCTGCTGGCTGACAACCGACGTCGCACGCTGGCGGTAACCGCCGCGACAAGGCTGGCCGCGGGCGTCTGCTTCCTGGTGGTCGGGATTGCGTGGACCGGCTCCAAGCACATGAGCATGGGCTTGCTCGCCCTGCCCCTCTCGATCTACGTCGCGATGGCGAGTGTGGCATTTGCGCGCGTGCCTGGCGTCGTCGGCCGCAGGCTGTCCACGGTGATGCCCTTCTTCGACATCGCGCTTTCCTTCCTCGTCTTCCGCAATGCCCTGCTCGCCGACGCGCCCTACGCGGCGTCGTGGGCCGTGGTCAGCCTGGCCGTCTACACGCTCGTGGTTGCGTTGACCGGGCTGTCGATGACGGTGTGGCTGGTTGCTATCCTCACGGGCACAGCCATCCTGGCCGAGGTGTCGTTTCTCCACTTGGCAGGGCACCATGTCTGGCCGATGTTGATTTCGGCTTTGGCGCTCGGATTCGTGGCGGCCGCGACCAGCGCTGTGTCGCGAAAGACCGTCCAGGCCTTCCGCCACGCCCAGGAAACCGCGCTCGCGCTCGACTCGCTTGCCGAGGCTCGCAACCTGAACCGCGAGCTGGAACAGCTTCAGCGCGAAAAGGACTCCCTGCTCGAGCTGATTGTTCACGACATGCGCGGTCCCGTGGGTGCGGCGCTGCTGTCGGTCGAATACATGGCGATGGAGCTCAAGAAGCAGCCCAGGCGCGCGGAGCTGCTCGAAGCCGCCGACGATGCCTTGAGCACCTTGGGCAGCCTATCGGGCATGATTTCCCAGATTCTCGACACATCCAAACTGGAGAGCGGGCGACTGACGCTGCGACTCGAAATTGCAGGACTTCGGGCGTTAATCGAGAAAGCCGTGCAGGAAGCGATGCCAAGGGCGCACGGCCGCAACATCAAGCTCGACTTCGACGCACACGAGACGGTCCAAGCCGCGGTGGACCTGCGCCTCATGCCGCGTGCGCTGGAGGTGCTCTTGACCCACAGCCTCCGCCATACGACGGAGGGCGGCCGAGTGCTGGTCGCTGCGACCACCGCGTCAGGCGAAACGCTCATCTCGATTCACGCGAACGCCCCTGCGATTCCTGCGGAAGCGCGCGAGCACGCCTTCGACAAGTTCCCCGTCGCCGACCCGGAAGCCCGCCGCACCTCCGCATGGGGGCTGGGCCTTTACTTCTGCAGACTGGTCGCCTCGGCCCACCAAGGTACCGTTGCGCTGGAGCAGGTAGACGGCTGGGCGGTATCGTACGTGATTCGATTGCCCTCGCCGACCCGACCGGCGTGATGCACTCACCTCGTGGAAGAGTTACGCGGTGGACCTTGGATTCCTCGGCGCTGACACCGCCGCTGCCTTTCGAGCATCCAAGTGAGAGCACACCTCGACCCGAAAGGTAAAGACCATGAAGACTGCTATCCTGTTGGCTCTTGCTGCTGTCGGTTTTGGATTTTCTCCTGGCTTCGTCCAAGCCAGCACATGGGAAGTGGACCCCAGTCACAGCAATATCGAATTCAGCGTGCGCCACATGATGGCCACCACCGTGAAAGGGCAGTTCGAGAAGGTGAAGGGAACCCTCGATTTCGACGACAAGGACATCACCAAATCCACGGTGGAGGTCAGCATCGATCTTGGGTCCGTCAACACGCACGAGCCAAAGCGCGACAACCACTTGAAGTCCGCCGATTTCTTCGACGTTGCGAAGTACCCGACGGCGACCTTCAAGTCCACCAAGGTACAGAAAGTCGGCAAAAATAAGCTGAAGGTGACCGGCGAGCTTAACCTGCATGGGATTACCAAGCCCGTCGTCCTCGAGGTCGAGGGCCCGTCTCAGCCGTATCAGACTCCGTTCGGCACCACGGTGCGCGGTATCCACGCCACCGGTAAGATCGATCGCAAGGACTTCGAAATCACCTGGAACAAAGCCCTCGATAGCGGCGGCCTCCTGGTCGGCAACGAGGTCAGCCTGGATCTGAACACCGAGGTTTCCGAGAAGAAGGCGCCCGCGCCCGCGGCAGCCTCGGACAAGCCCGGCGCCAAGCCGGCAAAATAGCTGCGGATTCAAGCGGGAGGCTGGATCTCCCGAGCTCGATCCGTTAAGAATCGTTCAAAGCGTGTCACTCCCCGAAGTTCCCCTGAAGAAGACTGTCGTCGTGGAGGCCGTGGAAGGCGATCGCGCCTTCCGCCGCCGGATCATGGAGATGGGCCTTGTGCCCGGAACAACGGTGCGCGTCGTGGCGGTCGCTCCTCTTGGCGATCCAATGACCATCGAATTGCGTGCGAGTCGTGTGTCGCTGCGCCGGGCTGAAGCGGCTCATGTGCGCGTGCGCGCATGAGCGATGCACTGAGCGATGCACTGAGCGATACGCTGAGTGAGGATAGTCCTGCTTCGCGCAAGCTGATTGCCATCGCCGGCAATCCGAACACCGGAAAGACAACCCTGTTCAACGTGCTGACCGGCAGTCGTGCGCGGGTCGGTAACTATCCGGGGGTAACTGTCGACCGGCGCATCGGCGAAGCCTCGCTGAGCAAGGCGGGCGCGGTCAGTGTGCTCGACATTCCAGGCACCTATTCGCTGGTGGCGCGTACCGCCGAGGAGCAGATAGCCATCGACGCCATGCTGGGCCTCGACGGACAGGAGCGCCCTGATGCCGTCATCGTCTGCGTCGATGCGGCACAAGTCGTGCGCGGGCTATACCTTGTGCTGCAAGCGATGGAATTCGGTCTCCCCGTCGTGGTGGCGCTGACCATGATGGACGAGGCCGGCAGGGCAGCGCCCGATTCGGCCGAGCTGGGCAAGCGTCTCGGCTGCGAGGTCATCCCCATGGTGGCTTCCAAAGGTCGGGGCGTGGCAGAGGTGCAGGCCGCGCTGGACCGCCGACTGGTTGCGCCGAAGGCCGTACCGCCCTGGCGCTGGCAGCCGTCGCCGTGGCTGCACGAACGTCTCGCGCCGGTCGCCGCCGCCCTGCCGCCGAGCTGGCCGGCCAGCGACGCAATGGCGTTGTGGGCGCTCATGAGCGTGGAGGACGGGGACGAGTTGCGTGGGATTCCCCCGGCTCTGCGCAAAGCAGCGCGGCTGCCCCCCGAAGAGCACAGGCGCGTCGACGGCGAGGCGATTGCCGCGCGCTACGCTTGGCTCGACCGTGAGGTCGGTCCCCTGGTCCTGCACGCCCCTGACCGAAAGCGTAGCGCGAAGGTGGATCGTGTCCTGATCCACCCGGCCTTTGGCTTCATCATCTTCGTCTTGCTGATGATGGGCCTCTTTGAAGTCTTGTTCGTCGGCGCTGACCCGATGATTCGCGGGATCGACCAGCTCTTCGCATCTCTTAGAGGCTGGCTCAAGCAGGTGCTGCCCGACGGCATCTTCGCGCACTTTCTGACCGACGGCTTGCTCGGCGGTTTCGGCGCGGTGGTCGCCTTCGTGCCGCAGATCCTTCTGCTCTTTGCATTCCTGGGCGTGCTCGAGGATTCCGGCTATCTGGCCCGCGTCGCCTACCTCATGGATCGCCCGATGCGAGCCATGAACATGCACGGCCGGGCTTTCATACCGCTTTTGTCCGGTTTTGCCTGCGCGGTGCCTGCCATCATGGCGACCCGGACCATGGAACGCCGCCGCGACCGCCTACTCACCATGTTGGTTATTCCGCTGGTGACCTGTTCGGCGCGCCTGCCGGTCTACACCTTGATCGTGGTGTCGCTGTTTCCCGCAAGCACGGTCGCGGGCTTCTTGCCTACGCGCGGGCTTCTGATGGTCTCGATGTACGCGTTCGGCATGCTGTCGGCGCTGGGGGCGGCGTGGGTGCTGTCACGGCTGCTTCCGCCGCTACGGGGGCCCCGTCTGCCGTTCGTGGTCGAGCTGCCCCCTTACCGACGGCCTCGCCTGCGCGACGTGCTGCTGATGGTGAAGGATCGCGCCTTTCAGTTCCTGCGCGATGCCGGACCACTCATCGTCTTGTGCTCGGTGGTGCTGTGGGTTCTGCTCGACTTTCCGCGCACGCCCGCGCAACCGTCGCGCAACTGGCCCCAAGCCATCGCCAGCGCGGCAACCTCCGAGAGGCCAGCGCTGGAAGCGCAACAAGAGTCCGAACGGCTGCAGCAGAGCTTTGCCGGCAGGCTGGGACGCACCATCGAACCGGCCATCGCGCCGCTCGGATTCGACTGGAAGATCGGGATCGGGCTCATCGGCTCCTTTGCCGCGCGCGAAGTCTTCGTGGCCACCATGGCTGTGGTGTACGGGTTGGGCCCTGACCGAGACGGCGAGGGCGCAACCCTGCGTGAGAAAATCCGCAACGAAAGACGTCCCGATGGTCGGCCGGTGTACACCCCCTTGGTCGGCCTATCCCTGTTGCTCTTCTTTGCCCTCGCGTGCCAGTGCAGCGGCACCCTGGCGGCCGTGCGCCGAGAGACTGGAACCCTGCGCTGGCCCCTGTTCCTGTTTACCTACACCGCGTCGCTGGCCTGGCTGGTCAGCCTCGGCGTCTATCAAATCGGGCACGTCCTCGGCGGATAGCACAAGACCACGCGACCTTGGGCAAGCTTGCCTGGCTGCGTCTGAGCCGATCCACGCCGCCATTGCACTGCTCGACTGACGCCCTTCGATGTTGCAGACGGTCCCACATACGGATTGCAGTGCCCGCGCGGGAGGGCCCCGGACCGCCCGAAGGGCCGCCGGCACGAGCCCGGAGGTCCGTGCGCCAGGCCGCACACGAGTTGGGACTTGGGCGCCGCCTTTCGCTACAATGAATGTCGTGGCTCTGCGGTCAACCGTCCATCGTTCCGCCGGCGCGCAATTGCAGTCCCGGCAAGACCAGACCTCCGAAGTCCCCGATGCGGGCATGGCGGCAGGACATGACGTCGACGATACGGACTTGGCGCGCGCAGCGATGCTGGGCCAGGACTGGGCCCACCGCCAGATCTGGCGTCGCTTTGCCCCGATGGTGTTTGGGCTCTTACGGCGAAGCCTTGGCGCACGACAAGAGCCAGAGGATCTCCTGCAGGAGGTCTTTCTGCGCGTTTTCGATCGCCTACATACGCTGGAGAACCCGTCGGCTTTGCGCAGCTTCATCTACTCGTTTGCGATCCGCGTGGTCAGCGAAGAGCTGCGCCGCGTACGCGTTCGCGCACGTCTGCGCGCGCTGTTCCTGCCCCCGCCCGAGGAGCCGACAACTCCCCACGTTGATTTTGAATCGCGCGAGCTGCTTCGCCGCGTGGAGGGCGTGCTCGACGGCATGAACCCTCGCGTTCGCGCGGTCTTCGCGTTGCGACGCCTCGAGGGTGTCGCGCTGACCGAGATCGCGTCGACCCTTGACGTCTCGTTGGCCACGGTCAAGCGCGACCTCGACAAGGCGAACGAGTTCATCCTTCGATCGATCCACACCGATCCGCGACTTCGCGCCGGCCTCGCCGCACGAGACAAGCGCTACCCGGGGGAGGCAAAGCCATGATCGGGCCAGAAGAGGAACGGCTGCTCGACGCCTTTGCGGACTGTGCCCAGCAAGGCGTCGGCGTGGTCAGCGAACAGCAGCTCGATGCCGGATGGCAGCGACTGCAAAGCCCGGCGACCGACCCCATTCCGTCGCGAGACCCGCGCCCGCGCCGGCCGTCGCACTTCTGGCTTGCGGGATTGGCCACTGCCGGTGCGTTGGCGCTGCTCGCAGTCATCGGCTATCGATTGATCCCTGAAAACCAGGGGGCGCCGCTGCAGTATTCCGTCGAAGGCACCGCGACCACCAACGCCCGAACCATCACCGGGGCGCCCAGCGGCCAGTCCAGCCTGCGCTTTTCCGACGATTCGCGCATTCAGCTTGGCGCCCAGGCGCGATTGACCGTGGAGGCGCTGGACGCAAAGGGCGCACAGATTGCGCTGGTCAATGGTTCGATCGATGTGTACGTCAAGCCGAGGTCGGGAGCAGCCTGGGCGTTTACCGCTGGCCCGTTCCGCGTGAAGGTCAAGGGGACGTCCTTTCGGCTCGGCTATTCGGACCAGTTGCGGCGGATGAGCCTGCATATGACCAGCGGCCTGGTCGAAGTATCAGGCTCTCGCGGGCGAACCATCTCGGTGGCAGCCGGCGAGTCGATCGAGCTTTTCGCCGAACCGACGCTGGCGGAGGTATCCCCGGACAAGACCACGCAGGCCGACGTCCCCTCCGAGGCGCCGAAAACCGACACGTCGTTGGCCACGGCCGGCCGAGCGCCGTCGCTTGCCGCCCGGCCTGTGGCGGGGGCCGAGCCGTCTCGTCGCAGGCCCGCGGTGCGTGCGAAGGACGAGCGCGAAGCCGCGGCCGAGCCCGCAGCTGCACCTTGGGCCAGATTGATCACCGAGGGCCGATTCGCCGCCGTGGTCGACGAGGCCGAGCAGCGGGGCCTCGACAGCACCCTCAATCATGCCAGCCCAGCGGAGCTGTCCGCGCTCGCGGACGCCGCCCGCTACACCAAGCGGACCGATCTCGCGCGGCGGGTGTTGCTGGCCTTGCGCGCGCGCTTTGCCGGTACCGAGCCGGCGCGCGATGCTTCGTTCTTCTTGGGACGCTTGGGCGAGGCCTCGCCGGGGCAGTCGCGGGACGCCATGGTTTGGTACGAGACCTACCTCGCCGAAGCCCCGCGGGGCCTTTACGCCAGTGAAGCCCTGGGGCGAGAAATGACCTTGCTGGCGCCCACCGCCCGTGCGCGGGCCGGCAAGCTTGCCAGACAATACCTCGAACGCTTCCCCCACGGATCGCAGGCCGAGCTGGCGCGATCGCTCCTCGAGACTGGCTCTGAGTGACAGTTGCGCTAGGTCCTCTCATGGTCGCGCTGCTGCAGTCGGTTTCGGGATCCGGCCCGACCGACCTTGCCGGCGCGCAACCGGCTTCCACCGTCATCGCGGTCATCGTGCCGGGGGCCGCCAGCTCATCCATGCGCGACGCCCTAAGCCGGCTGCGCGGCGAAGCCGATTCGGTAGGATTCGCCATTCGAATTGTCGAGTCGCCAGCGGGCGTCGATCCCCTGGCCGAGCTCGACAGCGTCGCAAGCGGCATGGCGCCTGCAGCCGTGGTCGCCTTGGTAGAGCAGCAACCGGGCCAACCGCTTAGTGCAATCGATGTTTGGTTCCTTGATCGAGCGACTGGCAAAAGATCGGTGGGCCACTTGATGGTCGGCAGCGACGCAGGTGATCGCGCCGAGCTGGCGCTCGCGGTGCGCGTGGTCGATTTCATCCGAGCGCGCATGTTCGATTCGCTGGTGCGCGCATCCGCGAAGCCAAGGCCAGAGCCCGTGCGCAGGCACGAGATCGTGGGCAGAAACCTGGCCGCGGCGGGCGCGCTCGCAACCGGCAGCTTTTCCGGGTTCGCGACCGCCGTCATGCCGACCATCGAGGTTGGCTACGGCCTGGCTGCATGGCTGCGCCTCTGCGTCGGCGCGGGCGGTTTCGGCAGCAATCCCCGCACCGAAGCCGCGGCCGGCAGTGCGACCATCGACCAAAAGCTGCTGACCCTGGGCCTCGGCCTGCGCGCACGTCCCTGGTGGCGCTTCTTCCCCACGGCGAACACAGGCCTTTCCGCGTTGTTCCTCTCGGTTCACGGCGAAGGCAAGCCCGGGTATCTCGGCCACGACGCCTCGTCGTGGTCGCCCGGTGCATTTGCAAGTGCAGGCGTAGGCGTCGTGGTTGCATCGCACGTGGTCCTGCAGATCTCTGCAGGCGGCACGCTGCTGCTTCGCCAGCCGAGAGTCTTCATCAATGACGTCGAGGTCGCCAGAACCGGGCGCCCCGCGTGGCTCGGAAACTCCTCGCTCGGAGTGACATTCTGATGCGAAGGCCGCTCCTCGTCGGGTTGCTCTGCTGGGTTGCCTGTTCCAACCAGCACCTCGACGTCGTCACCGCATCGGCCAAGATGTGCATTGCACAAACCGGCCACTTCCAGATGGAGGGTCTCGGCCGCGGCGTGGTCGCGGTGAAGGTGGAAAACGGCGTCTACCTCGGCTGGCGCATGCAAGGCTGCGAATACGATCCTGTGAACCCCGAGAACCTCGGGTACAACGTCTACCGCGACGGCAACCTGATCGCGCGGGTGGCCGACAGCACCAACTACCTGGATCCCTCGGGCGGCGCCGGTTCCACGTACTCGGTGCGCGCAGTGGTGGCTGGCGTGGAGGGCGAAGACTCGGGCAATGCATCGGTCTCGACCGACAACTATCTGCGCATTCCCATCGAAGCCCCCCCGGCCGGCAAGACCCCAGGATCGCCCACCTGCGAGAACGCCGACGAAAGCTACGTCTACGACGCCAACGACGGCAGCGTGGGCGATCTGGACGGCGACGGCGAATACGAAATCGTCCTCAAGTGGACGCCGCAAAACGCGAAAGACAATGCGCAATCCGGCTGTACCGGTAACGTCTACGTGGACGCGTACAAGCTCGACGGAACCCTCCTTTGGCGCATCGACCTGGGGGTGAACATTCGAGCCGGCGCGCATTACACGCAGTTCCTGGTCTACGATTTCGATGGTGATGGAAGGGCCGAAGTCGCAATGAAGACCGCGCCCGGCACCAAGGATGGAACCGGCGCCTACCTGCACAAGGGCCCAGCCGCCTCGGACGACGACACGGCTGACTATCGCACCGTCGCGCAGCCCGCCGGCATGACTGGCTTCATTCTGGCCGGCCCCGAATACCTGACCGTCTTCGACGGGCAGACCGGCGGCGAGTTGGCAACGGTCGACTTCGACTTTCCCCGAGGGGACATATCCTCGTGGGGCGACACCACCGGAAATCGCGTGGATCTGTTCCTGGCCTCGGTCGGCTTCGTGAGCGACATGGCGGCCGGCAAGACCGCGAGCGGACAGCCCAGTCTGTTGATGGCGCGCGGCTATCCCAACCGCACCACCATGACCGCCTGGAACTATCGCTTCGGCCAATTGACCGAGATCTGGCGATTGGACAGCGACACCACCCCAACCCCGACCATCGCCGGACAGGGCGCGCACAGTATGGCGGTGGCCGACGCGGACGGCGACGGTGCGCAGGAAATCATCTTCGGCGCCGCAACCATCGGCAGCGACGGAAAGCCACTATGCTCGACCAACCTGGGCCACGGCGATGCCCTTCACGTGGGCGACCTGGTGCCGAGTCGGCCGGGGCTGGAGGTCTTCTTGCCCCATGAAGCCACAACGTCCCCCATCTTCGATGTCCACGACGCGGCCACTTGCGAGGTCATCTCTGCGGGACCGGTGCTCACCAGCAATACAACGCGCGGTGTGGCCGACGACGTGTCCGCCAAGTGGGACGGTGCCGAGGCCTGGACCAACAACTCAGGCGGCGTGGCATCGGCCACCACGGGTGCGGTCCTCGACACCAGCAAGACCGCGGTGTCGATGAACTTCCTTATCTATTGGGACGCCGACGAGTCGCGCGAGCTCGAAGACGGCACCAACATCACCAAATATGGCGGAGCCACGCTGCAAAGCTGCTCGGCGTGCGCCTCGAACAACGGCACCAAGGCCACGCCGGTCCTAACCGCTGACTTGTTCGGCGACTGGCGCGAGGAGATCATCTGGCGCGAGGCCGACAACTCGGCTTTACGCATCTACACCACCACCGCCGTGACCACGCGCCGCCTGTTCACACTGATGCACGACCCGCAATACCGCATGCAGGTCTCGTCGGAACAGACCGGCTTCAACCAGCCCCCACATCCGAGCTTCCACATCGGCGCCGGCATGACCGACCCGCCCAAGCCAGACATCTACGTGAAGTAGCGTTGGAGAGCATGGTCGGTGCAGGCGCCAGTTTGCGCTCACCGAGTCGCACCTGCGCGCGCAGTTAAGGGCGACCCGCGAGAGCTCGGCTGGCGCGCAAGGAAATGCCTCATACCTAGCGGCAGTATGGTAATCGTTGTGGTGCACCGATTTCGGTGCGACATCGCCATCCCGGGCCACCATGCGCATACTCGTATTGTTCGATACCGACATGGATCCACCTGCTGGGCAGGACTACACACACGAGCTCGAATCGAGCGAGGAAGCGGAGTTCGACGTCGCGCGGGCCCTCAAGGGCTTGGGGCACGAGGTCCGTCTCTTAGGCTTTCGCAATGATCTCGATGCCTTGGTGGCGGGTCTGCGTGCCGAGCCCGTGGACGCCGTGTTCAACCTGACCGAGAGATTTCGCAACCTCTCGACGCTGGACTACGGTGTAGCAGCCGTCTTGGAGATGCTGGGCATGCCGTACACCGGCGCCTCGGCTGCGGGGCTGATGCTGTCACGGAACAAAGCCCTGACCAAGATGGTGCTGGTCTACCAGGGGCTACGCATCCCGCACTTCTTCGTCTGCCAGCGCGGCCTGGCCACACAGCGTCCCAGCGACGTCCGCTTTCCGCTGATCGTCAAGCCTCTCGACGAGGATGCCTCGGTGGGGATCGCCCAGCGGTCGGTGGTGCACGACGACGCGTCCCTGACGGAGCGGGTGAGCTTCATCCACACACGGCTCGATACGGCGGCCATCATCGAGGAGTTCATCGTGGGGCGCGAGCTCTACGTCGGCGTGATCGGCAACGATCCGCCGCGCGCTCTGCCGCCCATCGAAATGGTGTTTGCGCCGGATTCGAACGAAGAAACCCGCATCGCCACCTTCAAGGCCAAGTGGAGCCACAAGTACCGGCAGGCCCACGACATCGAGAACCGCATTGCCACCAACCTGTCCAGGGAGCTGCTCGATCGCTTGGCCGAGGTCGCGGTGCGCGCCTACCAGGCCGCCGGCCTGCGCGACTACGGCCGCATCGACATTCGTCTAGCCCACGACGATGAGATCTACATCGTCGAGGCCAACCCCAATCCCTACTTGGCGGATGGTGAAGATCTCGCGTGGGCCGCAGAAGAAGGCGGCGATCAGTATCCGCAGCTCATCCACAAGATCGCGAGGATGGCTGCCGAGCGCAAGAAGACGAGCCGCACGGATGGCTAGCCCTACCGAGGGTCCTTCTTTCTCCTTTCTTCGGCTAACCCTTGTTGCTAACACTTACCGAGGGTCCTTCTTTCTCCTTTCTTGCTAACCCTTACCGAGGGTCCTTCTTTCTCCTTTCTTTGTTTGACCTCCGGTTGGGTTGACCCTTACCGAGGGTTGTGTGAAGGGGGCAGACGGGAGCGGACGAAATCGCAACCTACAGAGGAGCCCCAAAGTCTCCCTCCGGAATCGCCGCTCGACGGATATCGACCCGTCCTGTCCCTGATCCGGAAAAACGTGGCTATCGGCTGGTCGGGGTAATCCCATCCGGGCATGGATGCCCTCCACGGAAGAGGCAATCGTGCGGCTATGGCCAGGCGTCCGCTATCCCGTGCTCGACGCGGCACCTCTGTCCGCGCAGGACAGGTCGGCGGTCTCGCAGGCCACGCGTGCGAACCGGTGCATCCAGAAGGTGCCAAAGGGGAAGATGACGTTCGCTACGCCGGCTATCCATGCCCTGATCGCGACTCGATACTTGTCGAGGAATTCGCGGCCGCGACGGAGCGCCTCGATGCGGGACCACTTGCTTTTTGAGGCAACGCGCGGGCTGATGCCGAAGCGGGCTTCCGCGATGATCGGACAGTGGAAAGGATTCTGCTCGAGAATTGCCTGCCGGCCCACGACCAGTTTGCCTTTGGCCCGACGACGGACGCGATGGTCGGCTTCGGCTGCTCGGACGCGCGCGATGAGCAGATCGTTCCATTCGGCCTGGCTCTGGTCCGCGAAGCCACGCGGCCTAACGACGGGCAAGCTGACGATTTCGGGCTGCTCTCCATCGGGCCGGAAGAACCAGGTGGGGCGGGTGGCGACGAGACACCCGGTGGTCAAAGCAGCCCGAAAGCTGTTGGCGCCTGGCCAATCGAGGACGGAGTCGACCAAGTCGGCGGCAGCCGGATTGGCGTAAGCATAGACCATCTTGTCGAGAACGTCGGTGGGCTCGAGCAATCGCACGACGGACGTGGGCTCGCTAGACCAGAAGCTCTCGAAGCGGCGGAGGTGTGCGTTCAGGCAACGGGCAAGCAGGGCGTGAAGGTGCTCGGAGAAGATAGGGAAATTTCCATCGGGGTCGTGAATACCGGCGTGGTAGTGGTTGGACATGGCCACGACAAAGAGGACGTCGACCTTGGCACGTTTGGCGGCAAGGGCGAGGCAGTAGATGAAGGCGTTGTTGACGTCGTCGTCTGGGCGCAAAAAGAGGCGCCGCTCAGAGCAACGACGAGTGACCATGTAGTCGGCGCCCGGAAGGACCTGGCGAGGAAGGCTCATGCCAGGATTTTCGGCCGCGTTCCGAAAATGTTGCGCGCAAACTACCCTCGGTCCGGTGTGCGGGTGAACTACCCTCGGTCCGGTGTGCGCAAACTACCCTCGGTCCGGTGTGCGAGCGACGAAGGCTCGGCCGACCAGCCCCCACGATTGATACCGCGGTGGTAGAAGATGCGGCATGGGTTCTGGACTCCTGGTCGCCGCCGGATCGCTCGGCCTGACCGTCGCTCTGCTTCACGCCGTTATCGCTTTCTCCCCCGCCATGTGTCGCTACTTCGGCGCGCCGGAGAGCTTCGTCGCGCGCGGCCCGGTGGTGGTCGCAGTCGTCACCTTGTTCTTGGCGGCGATGTTTGCGACGTGGGGGCTCTACGCGTTCTCGGGCGCCGGCTGGCTGCCGCGGTTGCCGTTGCTTGCTCCGGGGTTGGCCGGTATCAGCGTCATCTTCACCGCCCGCGGTCTCGTCCTCTTCTTCCAACTCCTCGTTCGAGCGGGCGTGGTCCGGTGGCGTGCCCCGGTCTCTCGTCGTGACGTCGTCTCGTCTGCGGTATCGCTGCTGATTGGAATCGCCTATCTCGCAGGCACGGTCGCGAGTTGGCTTGCGCTGGGGGGTTGACGGTCCTCACGAACTGGACCTCGCGGATGACAACAAGGTGCCGTAGGCGCGCCGGTTCGAGTGCCAGAAGGAGGGCTCGCAGGGTTTGGGACACTCAAACCGTATTCACGGGGTTGGAAATTTGAGCCGCCGCAACAATGGCTTGCCGTAGTTGGGGGGAGCAGACGTCCAGGAACGGGAGCGTGAAAAGCTGGGAAACGTAGTGCTGGCCCCCAATGCAGTACCTGACAAGAACAAGGGCTTTGAAGTACTCGGGAAGAAATGATTTCTTGCTGATTCCCTCGATCATCACCTCTCTATCGAGCTTGCCGGCCGCGCTTTGGCATGAGGACAATGGGATACCGTTGCGAATCCAGCCGGAGCCCTCCAAACGTAGAAACTCTTGCTTCGCGTCGGGGCTGAAGGTCATCCTGTGTCCTTCCTTCACCGCTAGCTGGATCTCCCATGCAATGCTCAGATCGATCAGTTGAAATGGCCGATTGTTGACCACCCCCACAACGACAGCTTCGCCAGGAGGTCGAAATCCCAGGCGTTGATCGACATCATCGCAGTTGAGAATGCTGACGATCTCCCTCCGATGGTTGAGAGATTCCACAATCTTGGCGGCCCGGCTGCTCTCCCACCAATTTACCCACTTCAGCCCTGCGATCCACGGCACGCTCTGGCTCTTGATGAAATCTGCAGCAATTCCGGGACCGGCAATCGGAACGATTGGCTTCCCAAGGCACTGAGCAAAGCCGATCTCCTTTCCACACCAAAAGCTTCGCACGGAACTGACCGTGAGCAGGTACAGAACGGCATCGACGTTCTCCAACATACTCTTGATCGCATTGGCGGATTCCTTGTCGTGATCGCTAGCATACGACAGAAGAGACTTCATGAAGTTCTTCTCCTTCTGACGACGGTGGCCAGCGTGCTTCATGTTCACTGCCCGACATGCACAATGTCAACAGCCATCCGCGCGCTGCCGCCGGATTCAGGTGCCAGAAGCCTGCGGCGCGAGATTTGCGCCGGGAGCCCCGCGCGGCTACAGGATGCAGGCTCCCGACGGATCCGAATGCCCCAGCCCCATTCAGCCGCCTGGTTTGCGCGCCACGATCATTGCGCCGTAGTCGCGCATGGCGAAGCCTTCGGGATCCTGATGTGCCAGGACGGCGCGTTCGAAATCGGCGCGGAAGGCGTCGTGCAGATCCTCGGGGATGGCGCAGAAGAAGTTGCCGAACGAGCTGGCCTCCATGAAGTCTACAAGCTCGCGCGCGCTGGTCATTCGCCGCACGCGTTCCATCGCGTGCAGCTCGACCAGGTCGAGCCCGGCCGCCAGCAGCATCGTGATGATTTCGGTGACCGTGCTGCACTGATGGGCCAGGGCGAATTTCTCCAAGCGAAGCTTCCCGCGGTAGACCGGCTGCGCGAACACGGAGCCGAGCACCCTGGACATGGTGCTCGCAGCGTGTAGCTCCTTGGGCAGGGTGGTGAAACCCAGCTTGCCACCCGGCCGCAACACGCGCGCGATCTCGGCCAGCGCCTTGGGCTGCTCCGGTACCCAGTGAAAGACGGACGACATGCACACGCCATCGAAGCTGCTGTCGGCAAATGGGCCCAGATCCTCGGCGTAGCCGATGTGGAACCGGACGCCCGGCACACGCTCGCGGGCGAGCGCGATCCGTTCCGCCAGTGGATCGATGCCGACCACCTGGCCGCTCGGGCCCACGCGCTCGGCAATCCACGCGGCCAGCCGCCCGGTGCCACAGCCCACGTCGAGCACAATTGCGCCCGCTTGCAATCCCATGCGCTCGACCAGGCCCCTGCCAGATTGAAATTGCGTGTCGCTCAGTCGGTCGTAGTCCTTCGCCAACTTCGAGCTGTCGTGCTCGTACGAGGTCATGGGCAAAGAATGCCAAATATGTCCAAATATGTCGAGCAGGAGCCAATCGTTCGGCGCCAGCTTCAGGCGCACCATCGCAAGTCACAACCGAAGAAACTACATTACCCACACGCCTGGCCGTTCGGAATCGGACACCGGCCGAACATGTCCGCGGCCAACATCGACGGTACATAGGGACGCCTCGCCGCAGACACTATGGTTCCCCCAGGGCCAGGCAGGGTTTCCGGCACGGCGCCGAGCTTGCATTGGCATGTCCTCGAATCACCTCCGATAGCTTCCAGGAAAAGTTCCACTAAGGACATGGATCACATATCGTCTAGCAAGGAGCAGAATGAACATGGGACAGTCGTGTAGAATAGTTGGTCTGATTCTTCTCGGAACGGTGGCAGCCGTGGCTTGCGATGGCCAGAGCACCGGAGTCCACAGTGGAAGCGGCGGCAGCGCCGGCCGCGACACGGGCACCGGCGGTGCCAGCGGCACTGGCGGGGCCGTCGATCCCGCGACGATATCGATTCCCGATCCCATCTCGGAATCGCAATTCAAGTCTCTGATCGCCGAGCTTGGATGCGATGCCGAGGCCCCTTGTTGTGCGCCAGCCGGCTTCCAATACGACGCGAGTACCTGCCGGCTGGTGCTGACAGCCTCGTGGAACAGCCCGACGCCGAACACCACCTTCGATAGCGCATCGGCAGTGGCCTGTCTGAAATGGTTGCAGGCGAAGCCCGCTTGCGGGAGCCAGAATCCGGCATGCGACTCCGTGTACCGCGGCACCTTGCAAACAGGTGAAGCTTGCCAGTCAGACGCGGAATGCGCACCCTCGGAGAACCTGGAGGTGAATTGCGACTCTACCGACAACGTCTGCACCACGACCAGCAAGGGCAAGCTGGGGGACACGTGTGACGAGACCTGCATGGCCGCGGCGGAGGGCCTCACCCTGTGCTTTACCGTTTTCGAGGCGAAGGTTTATCCCGTGACTCCCTATGCACACATGGCTTGCGACCGAGCCCAGGGCCTGTTCTGCGACACCTCGATCCATCAGTGCGCCACTCTGAAGGGCGCGGGGGACTCCTGCACGGGAAGGTCCGATTGCGCTGTGGGCATGAACTGCATCGTTTCCGGCACGAAGGGCACCTGCCAGCCCAATCCGACGGCGGGGCAGCCGTGTCCCAGCGGTGAATCCGTCATCCTATGCTCGTTCGATGCGTACTGCGGCTCGGATGAGGTTTGTCACGCGCTGAAAGCCGCGGGCCAATCCTGCACCTCCAGCGCAGAATGCCTGGGCGTCTGCTCCTCCGGAATGTGCGTCGGGTCGTCGCGGGGCGACGCATTTGTAGGCTTGGTGTGCGGAGGGCAGAGCCTCTAGGTCGGAATCCTCGTTAGGCGCCGCGAAGCCAGCGCCGCTCATTTGACCGGCAGGTGCTGGCGGAGCCGCGGTTGCCAAGCTGACCCGAAATCGAGCCAAGGCGACGCTGCCGTGGTAGAGATTTCCCTCGTCCGAACCCCGGTTTGTCCGCCCTGTTCTTCGCCAATGGATTCCAGCCAAGCCGTCATCGACCGAGGACATGAATCCCGCGCGCCGGTTGTGCGCCTGCGCAACGTGGGCAAGGTCTACGACGACGATGGTCTGCGCGTGACCGCCATCAAGAACGTCAGCTTCGACATCCCGGAGGGGCGGTTTGCGATGATTGTGGGGCCGTCGGGCAGCGGAAAGACCACGCTCTTGAACCTAATCGGTTGCATCGACACGCCGACCTCGGGCAGCGTCGAGGTGTGCGGCCAAGACCTGGGCCGTCTAGGCGACAACGACGTCACCGACTTCCGCTCGCGCAACATCGCCTTCATCTTTCAAAACTTCAACCTCTCTCCGGTTCTGACCGCTTACGAGAACGTCGAATACCCGCTGCTGCTTCTGCGCACGCCGGCCGCCCTGCGCCGCGAGCAGACCGCGGCCATGCTCGAATCGGTCGGGCTTTGGCCCCAGCGCAAGCACAGGCCCAATCAGCTTAGCGGCGGGCAGAAGCAGCGGGTCGCGGTTGCGCGCGCGTTGGTCAAGCAGCCAACCCTGGTGCTCGCGGACGAGCCCACCGCGAACCTCGACAGCCACACCGGTGCGGAAGTCATCGGGCTTATGCGCAAGGTACAGCAGGAGCACCAGGTCAGCTTTGTGTTCTCCACCCACGATCCCCAGCTTATCTCGCACGCCGAAGAGACCTTCGCGATTCGCGACGGCGAGCTGGTCGACCACCGTCGCGAGGGGCCGGGCTGATGCTGCTCAAGATCGCGTTTCGCAACATCTTCCGCAACCGCCGCCGCTCGCTCATGACCCTGCTCGCCATCGCGGTGGGCGCCATCGCCATCGTGGTGTTCGGCGAATTCGTCAGCTTCATCAGAACCGCCCTTGAGACCATGACGGTAGAATCGGTTGGGCACCTCACCGTGTTCCGATCCGGCTACTTCGACTATGGCGGCGGCAATCCCGCGGCGTACGGGATCTCCAATTACCAGGACGTCATTCGTCTGATCGCCGACGATCCGGTCATCAAGCCCAAGCTGAACGTCGTCACGCCGACGATTTCATTGACCGGTATCGCCGGCAACTTCGCCATCAGCGCATCGAAGACCTTCCTGGGGACCGGCTTCGTGCCGTCGGATCGCGATCGCATGCGCCATTGGGACGAACGCGGTGTCTTCAGTCGCCGCAGCCTGAGGCCGCTCGGACTACGCGACGACGACGAAACCCTCGCGGTGGTCGGGGTTGGGCTTGCCCGCGTGCTCGGACTCTGCCAAGCCCTCGGGCTTGCCGACTGCCCGAGCCGGCCGCCCCCTCCCGCCGCAGCCACCGGAGAGCCCGAGGCGGCCGACCTTGCTGCGCTGGCGCGAGATGCGCGCACAAGCTCGCCGGCCGCACCGAGCGGTGTTCGACCGAGGCTCGATCTCCTTGGCGCGACCGCAACTGGCGCGCCCAACGTCATGAGCGTCTTCGTTGCCGGCGCAGAACGACAAGGCGCCCGCGAGTTGGACGAGAACTATGTCGCCATGAGCTTCTCCCTAGCCCAGAAGTTGCTCTACGGCCGCGGCGAGAAGCAAGCGGCGGCCATCGTCCTGCAACTTCACCACACAGCGGATCTGGACGCCGTCCGGACTCGCCTACGCACGATCCTTGCGGACAACCATCTGGATCTGGAAGTACGCGACTTCATCGAACGCTATCCTTTCTACAAACAGGCCGTCGACATGTTCGACACCATCTTCCTGTTCATCTCATTCATCATGGGCGTCATCGTGCTGTTCACGGTGGTCAACACCATGGGCATGAGCGTGATGGAGCGAACCAACGAGATCGGTACCTCGCGCGCGCTGGGCGTCCGGCGCAGCGGCATCCGGCGCGTCTTCGTCATCGAAGGTGCCCTGCTCGGCGCGCTCGGCGCCACGGTTGGGGTCGCCCTCGCGCAAGGCATCGCCATGGGCTTCAACGCGGCCGGCTTCACCTGGGTGCCGCCGGGCTTCGCGGGGCGTTCACCGCTAAGAGTAATGACCAGCGGGATTGGGTGGCTGCTCGTCGGGGCGTGGGCAGGTCTGGTTTTGATGGCGACGCTGGCCGCGGTCATCCCGGCCAGCCGGGCCGCTCGTCTCAAAGTCGTCGACGCCCTCAGGCACGTGTAGGGGACGGACCACATTGCCGTACCCGCAATGCGGGCATCTATTGTTTTGTATCTATACCTATGTAATACTGATTACTCGTTATAACACAATCCGGAGGTCGGCCATGGTGCGAGCCATCAGGGAGTGCCCGCTCGGCAGGTTGCGAGGTTGGATATTTGGTGGACTTGTTCTGGTCGGACTTTCCGCATGCCAGAATCCTTCGACGGTATCTGGCACCAGCGCCGACGGAGCGACGGATCTGCCACTCCAGGTCTCAATCGACACCAGTCGCGATTCTGGGTTTTCCCTCGCGATTGAAGTGGGCGTACCTATGGGCGACGGCTGCGTGAGGAGCGCCGCTTCCACTTGCACGTCGTCGGGTGCACAGTACTGCGGCCTCATCGGGGACAACTGCGGCGGCACCATCGACTGCGGTTCGTGCCCAGGCGGCCAGGCCTGCGTAGGCAACATGTGCGCGGGTGGGCAGGACTGCGACGCCGGGCCGCTCACAACCTGCGAGGTCACTGGCGGGCGCTATTGCGGCACCATCGGCAATCGTTGCGGCGGCGCCCTCACGTGTGGCGATTGCCCGAGCGGCCAAGTGTGCGACGGCCATATCTGCAAGGGCGGACCGACCTGTGCGCCCGCCGCCTGCGGAACCGGAAACGGCAAGTATTGTGGCATCATCGGCGACGGATGCGGCAACTCGCTGGACTGTCAGGGCTGTCCAGCCGGGCAAGTGTGTGCGGGCAACCAATGCATTCCTGCCACCGGCTGCGCCCCGCTGACCTGTACGCCACCCGGCGGCAGCTACTGCGGCGGCCCGCTGGGCGACGGATGTGGCGGCAAGCTCACCTGCGGCGACTGTCAAAACGGATGGAGCTGCGAGAAGCATCAGTGCGTGGGCGGTGCAAGTTGCGCGCGCCTTTCGTGCGGCACCGGTGCGGGCAAGTACTGTGGCACCGTCGGCGACGGCTGCGGTAGGAGCCTCGATTGCGGGGTCTGCGACGCCGGCGAAACCTGCGTGAATAGCCGGTGCGTCCCCGCCACCGGTTGCACGCCGCTCACCTGCACGCCGACAGGAGGTGCCTACTGCGGCGGCGAGGTCGGCGACGGATGTGGCGGCACGATCACGTGCGGCGATTGCCCGAACGGTTGGGCCTGCCAAGACCACATGTGCAAGGGCGGCGCCTCGTGCGTTCGGGTGTCGTGCGGAACCGGCTCCGGCAAATACTGCGGCACTGTCGGCGACGGCTGCGGCGGCGGCCAGGATTGCGGCGGCTGCATCACCGGCGAGCACTGTGTGAACAGCCAGTGCGTGACCGACGGCGTTTGCGACCCGCTCACCTGCACCCCCCCGGGTGGGACCTACTGCGGCGGCGATCTTGGCGATGGCTGCGGCGGAAAGATCACATGCAACGATTGCCCCATTGGCTGGACGTGCAAGAACCGCCAGTGCGTGGGCGGCCCGTCGTGCGCGGGCCTCACCTGCGGCACCGGAAGCGGTAAGTACTGCGGCGTGGTCGGCGACGGTTGCGGTAGCGCCCTCGACTGCCAGGGCTGCATCGACGGCGAGGTCTGCACCAATCATCTGTGCGTGCCCGCCAGCGGCTGCACGGCGCTAAGCTGCAATCCGCCGGGCGGGACTTACTGCGGCGGGGATCTCGGCGATGGCTGCGGCGCAACCATGAAGTGCAACACCTGCCCTGCCAGCTGGCTGTGCGGCCAGGACCATCTATGCAAAGGCGGCCCAAGCTGCCAGCCGGTCGACTGCGGAAGCGGGGTGGGCAAGTACTGTGGCAGCATCGGCGACGGTTGCGGCGGCAGCCTGTCGTGCGGCGACTGCGACGCCGGCCTGACCTGCGCAAGCAGCCAATGCGTTCCCGTCGGCGCGTGTACACCCCTCGTGTGCAACCCGACCGGCGGCCAATACTGCGGCAATGACTTGGGCGACGGCTGCGGACACCTCTTGTCGTGTGGTGATTGCCCAAGTGGCTGGGTCTGCCAGAACCATCTGTGCGTCGGCGACGCGAACTGCGCTCCGAACACCTGCGGCGCGGGCTCGCGCAAATACTGTGGCAAAATCGGCGACGGTTGCGGCGGTTCGCTGGAATGCGGCGGCTGCATCGACGGCGAAGTGTGCAACGGCAACCAGTGCATTCCGACCGGCGCGTGCGCTCCGCTCACCTGCGTGTCAGCGGGGGGCCAGTACTGCGGCGGCGAAATCGGCGACGGCTGCGGCGGACAGCTCGTCTGCGATGCCCCATGTCCCGGCAACTGGGTGTGCAGTGGCAAACGCTGCGTGGGCGGACCCGACTGCGAGCCCGCGGCCTGCGGGACCGGGTCGCGCAAGTATTGCGGCAGCATCGGCGACGGCTGCGGCGGCGCGGTCGAATGCGGCGGGTGCATCGAGGGTGAAGCCTGCGTGAACAATCAGTGCCTGCCCACCGGCACGTGCACGCCCCTTACTTGCACCCCCAGCGGCGGCCAGTATTGCGGCACGGACATTGGCGACGGATGCGGCGGCAAGCTCAATTGCAGCGCGCCTTGCCCATCCGGGTGGAACTGTGTGAACCATCTGTGCAAGGGCGGAGCGACGTGCACGCAAGCCGTTTGTGGAACCGGCGCTGGCAAGTATTGCAGCACCATCGGCGACGGCTGCGGTGGCAGCCTCAACTGCGGCGGATGCGGAACCGGCGAAACCTGCGCCGGCACCCAATGCATTCCCAGCGGCGCCTGCACGCCGCTCACTTGCAAACCCGACGGCGGCCAGTATTGCGGAGGTGACCTCGGTAACGGGTGCGGTGGAAAGATTACCTGCAACGATGCGTGCCCGGACGGCTGGACCTGCGACAGCCATCTTTGCAAAGGGGGGCCGACCTGTGCTCGACTTTCATGTGGGACCGGCGCCGGCAAGTACTGCGGTATCGTGGGCGACGGATGCGGCGGCAGCCTCGCCTGCGGCGGATGCATCGACGGCGAAGTCTGTAACGGCACCCAGTGCGTGCCCGCGGCCGGTTGTACGAAGCTCACTTGCAGCCCGACCGGCGGACAATATTGTGGAGGAACCTTGGGCGACGGATGCGGCGGCGCCATCGATTGCAGCGCTGCCTGCCCTGATGGCTGGTCTTGCCAAAGCCACACGTGCACGGGCGGCGTAAGCTGTACCCCGCTGGCCTGCGGCACCGGGCTAGGCAAGTACTGTGGCAACGTGGGCGATGGTTGCGGACGCTCGCTCGATTGTGGCGGTTGCGATGCCGCAGAGACCTGCGTAAACAGCCAATGCATCCCCAGCGGCGTGTGCACGAAGCTCACCTGCGATCCGACCGGCGGACAATACTGCGGCACCATGGGCGACGGCTGCGGTGGCACGCTTAGCTGCGACGGTCCATGTCCCGACGGATGGACCTGCCAGAACCACCTATGCGCGGGTGACTCGTCGTGCGCGAAAGCTACCTGCAATCCCACCGGTGGCCAGTATTGCGGCGGCACCATCGGCGACGGCTGCGGCGGGTCCATCACCTGCAATGCCGGTTGCCCGGCGGGGTTCACCTGTTCTGGCAACCTTTGCGTCGGCGATTCAACCTGCCAGCCCAAGACCTGCAACAATCCGGGCGGCAACTACTGCGGCACCGTAGGCGACGGCTGCGGCCATTCACTGGTGTGCAATACCGACTGCGGCGCGGGCAAGGTCTGCGCCAGCGGCGTATGCAAGGGCGATTCGAGCTGCGTCCCACTCACCTGCAGCACCGCCAATGGCGGCCAGTATTGTGGCGGCGACATTGGCGACAACTGCGGCGGCTCCATCACCTGCAACGACGCCTGCCCGGCCCACACCACGTGCGTCGGCAACGTGTGCACGTGCACCGGAAGCTTGCTGTGCCAGATTGCCCACTGCGGCTCGGGCAGCACGACCTTGAGCGGGACCGTCTACACGCCCGCCGGCGCCGCCGGCGATCCGGTCTACGGCGCCTTGGTCTACATTCCCAACGGCTCGCCGCCCAACCTGCCGCCCGACGGCCCCAGCTGCGACCAGTGCACGGCCATGACGTCGGATCAGGTCATCGCCGGTGCCATCAGCGCATCCGATGGGACGTTCGTCATCAACAACGTTCCCACCGGCACCGGCATTCCCCTGGTGGTCCAGCTTGGCAAGTGGCGCCGGCAGATCAACGTCGACATCAACAACTCCTGCGCCGACAACCCACTCGCGCCCGGCACCGTGCGACTGCCCAGGAATCACACCGAGGGCAACATCCCGCTCACCGCGGTCACCACCGGTTCGTCCGACGCGCTCGAATGCGTGCTCATCAAGATGGGTGTCGACGCGTCCGAATTCACCGCTCCCACCGGCTCGGGGCGTATCCGCATCTACAAGGAGACCGGCGCCACGCTCCAAGGCGTGACCACGCCCGATGCCTCGAATCTGTGGGGCGGAAGCGGAGGCAAGGGGGGCAGCGGAAGCAACGGCCAGCCGGGTTTGTCGAGCTACGACATGGTCCTTTTGCCCTGCCCGGGCGACGCGCCCAGCATGTCCAACCCGAGCACCGCGGGTTCGGCGCCAAGCCGCGCCGTCACCGATGCGCCCGGCTACCCCAACCTGCTCGACTACACGACGGCCGGAGGACGCGCCTTCGTCACCCACTACAGTTGGAAGTTCATCGCGCCCTCGCGCAGCCCGTTCCCGGCTGCCGCGAACTGGAGCTTGGCGGGTAGCACCACGAAGGAAGTGCAAGAAACCCGCTACTACTCGGGTGGCGGCAGCACCAATCCGCCGAGCTACTTGGCCATCACGGCGTTTGTGAACAGGGCCTTCACCAAGGGCGACGGTTTTGCCCTGTGGCTCACCAAGGTCGGCGCGGGGACCACCAATAACAACATCACGACCATTGTCCTCAACAACGTCGCGCACGTCGCGAACAGTGTCATTCCCGGCACCGACGATGCGCCCATCAGCCAGGCGTGGCTCACCTCGCCCTTGGCCTGGCGCCAATTCCAGGGATCCTCCCAAGCGACGTGCAACGATAACACCCACAGCTCGAACTGCATTCAGCAGCAATTCGCACACGAGTTCAGCTTTAACACGCCAGTCGGCGCGCCCATTGCCCAGCAGTGCGGGCGCGTGGTGTACAGCGGCTTCCACGTCAATCAGCCCAGCTCCGGAAATACGCCGGGCTACTGTTCGACCACGTGGACCGCGCAGGAGAAGGTGCTCGAGTTCATGATGCTCGACCTCGCGTCGTGCATCAGCAACCAGACGCCGCCTCCGCCGCCGGTGCCGCCGGTGCCGCCTCCCGCAGCACCTCCGCCGCCCCCACCGCCGCCGGTTCCCCCGCCCCCGCCAGCCGTCCCACCGCCGCCGGTTCCCCCGCCGCCGCCGGCCGTCGCGCCGCCGCCTCCTCCACCCCCACCGCCAGCCGTCGCGCCGCCGCCTCCGGCGCCCCCCCCACCGGTCGTGGCTCCGCCTCCGCCTCCTCCGCCGCCTCCGTCGGTAGTGCCGCCGCCGCTTACGCCGCCACCGCCGGTGGTGCCGCCACCGCCCACGCCGCCGCCACCGCCCGCGGTGACGCCGCCGCCACCCCCGCCACCACCACCCACGGTCACGCCCCCACCGCCGCCGCCACCACCACCACCGGTCACACCACCGCCGGTGTCGGCGCCGCCCGCGGTCGCGCCACCTCCGACGCCACCACCACCTCCCGCACCGCCGCCACCGCCACCGCCGCCACCGCCCCCACCGCCGCCGGCGATCTACTGATGGCGCTCAGCGACCAGGCCTGCGGGCGCAAGCGTGCGGCCAAGTCGGCGTTCGTGACTCTGGAACATCAAAATCCTTAGGACAGGCGACGCGGTCCGTGGGCAATTCGTCGGGCGAATACCAAACTCACGACGAAACCTATTGGGTATTCGCCCGGCAGGCCGGTCTTTATCGGGGTGCATCCATGGCGCGCTCACCAGCCTTTGCGTTCCTGGCCGGCAAGCCCCAAGGCGGACAGACACCCCAGGGCCGACAAGGACGGTTCGCGAGCTTAGTTGGGACAGGACCCGCCTGCGCTCGGAAAGACAGGCCACCGAGCGCAGGTGGTCTCGCACCGCTACTTCGCGATCAGCATAGGACGCATGAACTCGTTGTCCTCGTGATCGAGAATGTAGCAGTGCTCGACGTAGCCTGGTCCGTTGGTGGGATCGAACGAGAAGGTTGGCCACTTCCCACACCTCCGTGGAGCCTTCCTGGGGCACCTCGGTCGCATAGTCGCTATGACCGTTCGAGACCGAGCCGGGAACCATCGTTTCTGTCCCTTCGCGCTTGCCGTGCCACTTCGTGTTGTTGATCAGAGCGATCCGGCCGTGTCCCGCTATAGCCACCCGCCAATCGATGCTTGCAGCGAAAGACTCGTGGTTTCGTAGGTGCTGGCCAGTGACGTGTTCGCCTTCGAGTAACTGTTCGACACCACCGGGCCCGCGCCGATGAAGAAATGCGGCGCAACGTGGAACAGCACGGGCATGCCGACAGAAGCCCCGTAGCCGAAGACAGCACTGGATCCCTCATAGGTCGATTTCGACAACCCGAAGTTTCCCCGGAATTCGGGCAACAGGGAGACCAAGCGTCCAAGGGGAATGTTGAATCCAAGACCGGACTCGATGCTGAAGTCGTAGAAGGTGGTCGGACCGGTGCTGTTGCGCGAAAGCCCGAGGGCGGCTTCGAGAAGCAAGAGCCTCGACAGGAAGAAGCCGACGTTTGGCGCAATCGAGACGTTCGAGCCACTGACGCTTGAGCCATTGCTAGTCGAGCTGCTGGAGCTACTGCCGGTGATGGTTCCAAACGAGGCGCTGCTGCTGCCCCAAAAGACAACTTGGCCAGCCTTGCCGAAGCTCGATTCGGCTTCGGGCGTGGTGGGTACGTCGGAGATCTGCGGTGCAGGCGAGGGCGTCGCGCCGCCAGGGGCGGGTTGCGCGTAGCCGTAGGGCGATGGCTGTGCGTAAGGCGATGGCGGTGCGTAAGGCGATGGCTGTGCGTAGGGCGTTGGCTGTGCGTAGGGCGTTGGTTGACCATAAGGCGCGGCTTGCGCGCCCGGAGACGCAGGGTCGGGTTGGCCGTACGGGGCGGGCGTTGCCTGAGCAAGCGCCGCTGCTGGGGGCAACCCGAACAACCCGAAGAGCACCAGAACACGCCAGCGAGAAACTCGCACAAGACGTTGCTTTGTCATGGACGCCTTCTAGCGACGCCGCCGGAATTTCTCCAGTGAAAAGCATGTTGACCGTACGGGTGTGCGATTGCCCGTCGCCTACTCCATTGCCGTGACCCCGCCGGGCGTCGCGCCGACGACAACGCCGGTCTGCCAGGGGAAGCACTGAACGGACGGCGGCACGGTGTCGAGGTACGGCACCGGCGTGGCGTCGTCCTTGGTTCCATCCAGCGCGCAGTATTCGTCGTTGCGCACGTGGGTGAGAGCTTCCATGACCTGGTCGGTGCTGAGAGCCGTGAGGGTGAGGCCATCGGGACTCAAGAGCCAGCCGGTCGACGAGCCGGAGAAGACAATGTCGAGCCCGACGGCCATCGGCGAGCCGGACTCCGGACATGCGATGGTCGGCCCCGTGGCGAGTTGGGTCGGGGCGAACGCATTGACACTCCCGCTGAAGGTCGAAATCTCGCAGCGGGCGCCGATCCGGTCGATGCGCGCGTGAAGGTCGCCGGTGTCGCTTAGACGATAGACGGCGAAGGGGGTGGCGTACTCTTCCAGGACATCCCGCGACCAGCCCTCGGTGTCTTGGTTGAGGGCGTAGATCGACGAATCGCCGAAGGCCAGGGCGCGTCCCGCGCTGGGCGACGAATCGATGGATACGGTTCGGATGATGTCCTCGACCATGTCGAAGGTCATCTCGGACGACAGCCCGGTGCCCACGCCAACTGCCGTGACGTTGAGGCGGTGGGTGGCGGGATTGAAGCTAGTCTGGGGCGCGTGATTGTAGCCCGAGTACGGCAGGAACAGGCGCTGGCTGCCCCAGTCGAGGCGGATGCGCTGATCGTCTGCGGTGCCAAGCCAGGTCTGCACGAAGTCTGCATTGAATTCAGTGCCGAGCAGGACATTGTCCTCCTCGCTGGCATTGTCCTGACTAAACAGTGTGATCTTCTGCAAATTGCGCGCGACGCCCGCACTGGTGAAGCTGACCGTTCCCGGCCCAAGGATACCGGCGATGGCCAAGATGAGCTGGTCGCTCGACCCTGGCATGGTGAACTGATTGATTCGGGCCGGGAACGACGGGGCGGTCAGGTCCATCATGATGACGTCCGACCAGGTGGTGATGCCCTTCGGCGCAGACGAGTCGTAGTAGGCGCGCGAGACCATCATGCGGGTGTCGGAGAACAGAGTCGAGTGCGATCCGGAATAGGAATAGCTTCCACCCTGACGGGGCGTATTTTGTGCCCCCAGCTCGGCGACGGAATTCCCGGCAATCAGCAGAGTGTGTAGCTGTTGCCCCTGGTTGGTGAGCACGTAGAAGTGCCCTTTCTGGAATTGCAGGTCGCCCTTACCGTCGATGGAGCCGCTCACCTCCAGCGGCGCGCCGGTGAAGGTCAATGAAGGCACGCTGCCGCTGGTGGTGCCTGGCGACGCCATCTCGAAGAGCTGCTCGTCGAGCTTCACGAAGTCCCCGTCGGTGTAGCGCCACACCACGAACTGGGTGGAACGATCGGTACGGTAGGTCGGGTACGATACCGTCTGGGTCGCCATCTGGTCGCAGATGTAGTCGTGGTAGCTGTAAGTATTGCAGGTTTCACCGGTGCGAACGTAGATGTACTTGCTCACCAACGGGGCTGCTTCCTGAATGCAGTCGAGCAGTGATTTGCCGTTGCATGGATAGTCGCCTTTGGTGGATTGCGGATCCTTGTAATCGGGATTGGGGCGCTGCTCGTACTTGGGATAACAGTACTCGACGGTGTGCTCCGGGCCCGGATGGCTGGCCGCGCAGTAGGTGTAGGTTTGCGACACGGTCCCGGTGAACACGGTTTTGCTGACGTCGCGGCTGACCACGAAGTAACTGTCGCTGGCGCTGATAAACGGCTTGTAGCTTCGGTAGGAGGACACCACCTGCCCGACGGCTAGCTGCTTGGCGGCATCGACTGGGTTCTGACCGGCAAAGGGATCGGAGTTGCTGGGGTCGTTGAGGAGCTCCTCCTGCCAGGCGAGGCTAAGCTGGGTGTCCCATTTCACGACGGTCACCTTCACGCCGGTGGTGACCGCGCCGGTGGATGTGACCGGAACGGCGACGCCAGTCCCTCCGTCGGGGGCCGGCGGCGTATCCTGAGGGATTGCCAGGTTGGCGTAGATCACCAAGGTGCTGTCGAACAGGCGCGCGTCTTGGATCTGTTGGTGGTCCAGCATGACGGCGTCCAGAAAGTCGAACCCGGTCGCGCTGACAGCGAAGCGCAAGAGCGCTGCCTCGTTGCTCGACATGCCGTTGACGAGCAGAACGATTTCATTGCCGCGGTAGAAGAAATACTTGGGCTGGCCGGGCAGCTTGAGCGCGCAGCTCAGCACCGGCTGGGGTCCGTCGGTCCTTACCGCCAGAAGGCCGTGGCGTTGCGAGAGGAAGATGGCGATGTTATCTTGATAGCCGATGAGATCGGGGCGCACGATGGTGGGTGCCGCCGAGTCTTCCGATTCGCCCGACGCCGTCGGGGCCGTGGTCCGCGCTGGGGGAATGTGCCCGCGGTAAAGCGGCGGCTGACTTAGGTCTTTGAGGATGTCGACCGGGTGAGTCCAGCTAATCCCGCCCAAGGCATCGACGGCGCTCTTGAACTCGGCGTCGTGACTGACGGGACAGCGCTTCGCCGCTAGCGGGTCCAGCCGGCTGACCTGGGTCGCAAAGTCGTCGTAGGTCATCACCGTGCCCGACGAGGGCACACGCACTTGGCTGCGGTAGCTGACCGTATACGCGGTGAGGCTGGACGGTGGAATTGCTCCGCCGTCGATGTCGCCTGCGTCAGCCACGATGCCCGCATCGGCGTCACCAGCGCCCCCGCCTCCACTGCCACCAGTCTGGCCGCCTCCACCGACCCCGGCCGAACCGCCGACTCCGGCGCCTCCGCCGCAACCGCCCGAAACACAAACAACCACGCCTAGAAGGACGGACGCCTGAAGGGAAAATCCGACTCGCTTTGTCATGCTATCTCCTCGCCGTCGGCTCACAGCAAGAGCTGGGCCAGGTGCATCGCGTTCCATCACTGCAAATTCTCGGGCGCGCGAGCAGGCTTTGGGGCGGTCCCCCCTCGAAATTTCGAGCCCCCCTGACAAAAATTCCTCGATCGATCGCCAGCGACACCGAGCCGCGGCCTATCGCCCCGGTGGGTGCGACTGTTCGCTGGCGATCCGCTTGGCTGCGGTGGGCATCATCGCCGCGGCACCTGGCCGCTCGACTGGTTGCACGAGGGCTCCGTCGTCCACCGTCTCGCCGACGTTGAGGGCGACGGTCTCCCCCACCGACACCCCGTCGAGCACGCGTGCGGTTTCACCATCGTCATCGGCCAAATGAAGCGGACGAAAATGCAGTCGACGATTGCGGTCGACGACCGCGGCGAAAGGCTGGGTTCCCCGCGTGACCACCGCCTCGGCAGGAATCTGCACCAGCGATGGCACGGCGATCTTGATCGCGACCTCGACGAAGCTGCCCGCCAAGAGCGCACCATCGTCATTGTCAACGTCGATTTCGGTCAGCATGGTGCGCGTCCGAGGGGTCAGCTCGCCTGACACACGCCCCACCTTGGCCGTTCGCGACCACCCCGGGCGCTCGGCAACCCGCACCTCGGCGCCGTCGCCAACCTTGACGAAGGGAGCGCTCGCCTGATCGAGGTAGACATAGATGCGCAGGCGAGCGGTATTGGCGACGGTAACCACCGGAAGCGCGCCCGCTTGAGCACCGGCTGCGCTTTGGATGAGCGCGCCGGGATCGGCAAAACGCGCGGTAATCGTGCCCGCGAACGGCGCACGCAGGGTTCGGTAGGCATCCTGGGTTCGCAGCGAGGCTTCCTGAGCTTCCGCGACGTCGGCGCTGGCGGCGGCCGCGTCGACGTCCTGCACCGCGACCACGCCGGGCCCCGCCAAGGCCTGCATGCGTCGGGCCTGGCGACGTTTGTTGCGAGCATCCGCGCGCGCAGCCGTCACTTGCTGGTCAAGCTCGGGCGAAACAATGGTGGCCAGGAGCTCACCGGCCCGCACCCGGTCGCCCTTGTCCACACGCACCTCGCCAAGATAGCCGGCGACCTTTCCGTACAAGGTGACGCTGGCAAAGGGATGCACCTCGCCTTGCAGGCGCAGGGTCCGCGCCGGCGGAGCAGTGGTGGCCGTTGCTACCATCACCCGCGGGCCAGCCTTCAGCGCTTCCGCACGGACGCCCACCTCGGCACGACTGGCGGCCGAGCGTCGGGACGCGAGCAGGATCACGCCCGACACGGAGGCCAGAAGCCCGATGAATACGGTCAGGTAGAACCGGCGTTCCTTCCAGCGCTTGCTCATGACTGCCCCTCCCCAGCGCCCTGGGCCAGCGCCGGCTCGCCTGGCGGCGTCCACACCTCGCCGCGTGCCTCGGCTTGGAACTTCTCCTCGAGCAGGTGTCGTGTCGGCAGCTTGGTTCGCAGCGTGGCATAGACCGCAGGCACGAGCAGCAGCGTCACGAAGGTCGCCACCAGCAAGCCTCCGATGACTGCGCGTCCGAGCGGGGCGTTTTGCTCGCCTGCCTCGCCGAGCCCGAGCGCCATCGGAATCATGCCGATGATCATGGCCAACGCGGTCATCAGCACGGGTCGCAAGCGGGTCTTGCCAGCTTCGAGTGCCGCGCCGACCGGGCTGGTCCGGGCACCTGCGCGCGTATCGTTGGCGAAGGAAACCAGGAGAATTGAATTGGCTACCGCAATACCGACCGACATGATTGTGCCCATGAAGGATTCAACGTTGAGGGTTGTGTGGGTGAGCGCGAGCATCCAGAGGATGCCGCTGAACGCGCCGGGAATGGCCACCATGATGATGATGGGGTCCAGCCAAGACTGGAACAGCACCACCATCAGGAAGTAAACCAGAAGGGTCGCGAGAATGAGTCCGAGGCCAAGACTGTGGAAGGACTCGCGCATCACCACGTTCTGACCACGGATGTTGACCTTCACCCCGGGGGGCAACTTGCCTAGCCCGGCGATCTTGGCTTCGATGTCGCGCACGACGCTGCCGAGATCGCGACCTTCGGTGTTGGCCGCGACGTCGAGAACTCGCTGAACCGTAAAGTGCGAGATCTGATTCGGCGTCGCGATCGGCCGCAGATCGGCGACGCCCGACAACATCACCGCGCTGGCTTCCTGTTCGGCGGACGGCGCCGTCGTGGCGGACGGTTGCAACACGGCTCCCGATCCGCCGGGGGTCACCGGCGTGGTCATCAGATCCAGCACCGTGCTCACCTTGGGTAGCGGCGTCTTCACCACCACCTGATAGTTGACGTTGTTCATCGGGTTCAGGAAGTACGACGGCGCCACCAAGCTGCTCGACGACAACGAGGTGAGCAGGCTGTTCGAGACGTCCCGCTCGGTGACGCCAACATAGGCGGCGCGCTGGCGATCGACGTTCACCATCAGACCGGGATAATCGAGCACCTGCGTGAGGTGCACGTCCGTGGTTCCGGGCACGAGCGCGATGTCGCGCAGCAAGCGCCGGGCGAGCGGCAATGACTTCGTGAAATCGGCGGCCTCCACCTGAACATCGATGGGCGCCGACACGCCGAAATTCAGCACCTGACTGACGATGTCCGCGGGCTGGAAGTACGCGATGGCACCCGGCAGCTCCGAAGCCACGGCCTCCCGGATGCGCTGCATGTAGAGTGCCGTCGGCCGGTGCCCGGGTTTCAGCGATACGCGGATCTCGGCGTCCATCGAGCCGATATTGTCGGTCTGAACGAAGGCCAGGTTGTACGAAACAGGTATTCCAATCATCGCGTTCAGCGCGTCGAGCTCGCTCGGCGGAATGATGCTGCGAATGCGGTCTTCCAGCCGGACGACCATCCTCTCGGTTTCCTCGATGCGGGTACCCACCGGGGCGCGAAAATGCAACTTCATCAGTCCGGCATCGACCTGGGGGAAGAAATCCAGTCCCACGGTCGGCGCCAACGCCAGACTGATCAGCATGAACGCCCCGCCCGCCAGCATGGTAAGGCGCTTGTGGGTGAGCACCCGTTCGAGCAGGCGGCCGTAGAGGTTCTGGAATCGGGTAAAACCGCGTTCCCGGGCTGCGTTCGCGCGTGCAGCGATCCGCCGCCAAAGCGAGTCGGCGCCGGCATCATGCGGGCCGGCTTGGTGCGCGCCGGCCGCGGCATGCCCGTGCTCACGCGCCATGAGAAAGCGCGCGAGCGTCGGCACCAGAGTGCGCGACAAGAGATACGACGCCAGCATGGCCAGCACCACGGCCAGTGCCAACGGGGTGAACAGGAAGCGCGCCGGCCCGACCAGCAGCACCACCGGAAAGAACACGATGCAGATGGAAAGCGTAGCCACGATGGCGGGCACGGCGATCTGGGAAGCCCCGTCGAGGATCGCCACCGTGAGCGGCTTGCCCAGGGAGCGGTTGCGATGGATGTTCTCCACCTCGACCGTGGCGTCGTCGACCAACATGCCGATGGCGAGCGCGAGGCCACCCAAGGTCATGATGTTGATGGTGTGACCGAACAGCTTGAGCCCGATGAGCGCTGAAAAGATGGCGAGGGGAATCGAGGTGCAAACCACCACCATGCTGCGCCAGCTACCCAGGAAGCCGCCGATCATGAGTGAGACCAAGAGCGAGGATATGAGCGCTTCGCGCAGCACGCTCCAAATCGCGCCGCGTACGAACAGCGATTGATCGAAGTTGATCTTGAGCTCGAGCCCTTGTGGCGCGACGGCCTTGATCTCAGGCAGTGCTTGCTTGACCGCGTCGACCACCGCGAGGGTCGATGCCTGCGCGTGGCGCAGGATGGCCAGATAGCTGGCGCGCCGGCCGTCGACGCGCACGACATTGGTTTGGTCGGCAAAACCGTCGCTGATGCGCGCGATGTCCCCGAGCAGCACCGGCGTGCCGGCGGCGACCTTGACCGGGATGGCAGCGAATTCCGGAACCGCCCGTGGGCTGCCGTTGGTGAGCACGTTGTACTCGCGGGTTCCGATGCGTGCCGTTCCCGCGGGCAAGATGACGTTCGATGCCTGCAGCGCGTTCACCACGTCCGCAGGCGACAGGCCCCGTGCGGTGAGCCGGTGCGGATCGATGTCGATGTTGATCTGGCGCGACTTGCCCCCGAAGGGCGCCGGCGTCGATAGCCCGGGAATCGTGAACAGGCGCACGCGAATGAAATTGAGGCCGTAGTCGAAGATTTGCTGTTCCGGCAGCGAATCGCTCGACATGGTGAGCTGTGCCACCGGCAAGTTCGAGGCGTTGAAGCGAATGACGTTGGGCGGTTGCATCCCCGGCGGTGTGATACGCAGAATCGTGCTGGAAACCGAGCTGATCTCAGCGATGGCGCTGCCGATATCGGCGTCGGGCTGGAAGTAGACTTTGAGCAGGCCAATCCCCGGAATGGATTGCGACTCGATCCGCTCGATGCCGTCCACCGTGCTTGAATAGGCGCGCTCGGAAATGAGCACAACCCGCCGCTCCATGTCCTCGGCCGAAAGGCCCGGGTAGCTCCACACCACGGCAACCACGGGGATGTCGATAGCTGGAAAGATGTCGACCACCATGCGCGTCGCCGAGAGAACGCCCATCACGATCAACAAAAGGGCCATGACCGCGATCGTGTACGGTCGGCGCAGGGCGAGCTTGACGATCCACATGGAGTTCGACTGTGAAGTTGCAGCAATTCGGGTGCTGTATTTGGATGATCGGGATCGAGAGGGGATTCGTCACGATCGTGCCGCCCAACGCGGCCTGCCAGGCCGCTTCATATGGCGTAGAATAGCCGCGTCTTCGACATGCGCCACTTCCCATCCCCTGCCCTCGCCTTCGCCGTTATGGCTTTGTTCCATCTCGCAACCGCCCTGGCTGCGCCGCCGGCGTCTGAAATCATCGCGGCGGCCGATAAGGTCCGCAGCCCGCAGGGGGCGTATCGCGTGTCCGTCGGATTGGTCGAATACGTGAACGGAAAGGCGCGCGACAAGGTCGAGCTTGCGGTTCACGCAAAGCTCTACCCCGACAGCCATCGCTTCAAGAATCTGGTCCGCTACACCTCGCCCCCGCGCGACGTGGACAAACTGGTGCTTCTTAGCGGAAGCAGCATGTGGTTCTACGATCCGGCATCCAAGGCCAGCATCCGCATCTCGCCACAACAGCGCCTGATGGGCCAGGCCGCCAACGGAGACGTGGTGACCGTCAACCTGGCCCTCGACTACACCGCGAAGCTGGTGGGCGAAGACAAGATCCAGGATGCCGACCGCAAGGATCGCAACGTCTGGCACCTGGAGCTCGCCGCCGCCACCGACGAGGCCATGTACAGCCGGCTGGAATTCTGGATCGAGAAGGACACCTACCGTCCCATCAAGGCAAAGTTCTATTCGGACAGCGGGCGCTTGCTCAAGATCGCGTACTACCGCAAGTACGAGCGGCAGCTCGGCACAGAGCGCGCCACCGAAAACATCATCATCGACGCGGTGGATGCGAACCTGGTCACCAAGATGACGTATTCGAGCTTCCGCGCCGAAGATGCGAAGGATGCCTGGTTCCAGCGCGACTACCTGCCGAGATTCAAAGAAGAATGAGGCGCCTGCTTTCGATGTCCTTGCTCGCCCTGGTCGTGGCAGGTGTGCCGTCCGCCGCAGCGGATGAAAACCAGGACCTCAATCTGATTCCGAGTGAAATCCAAGCCGAGCCGGCGCCGCGAGCGGCGGCACCCAGCGCGCCCTCGCCTCGACATCTACACGCGAAGGCCTTCGTCGAGGACGTCTTCACGCTGGCGTCGCCCGCGCGCGCGGTCCCGGTGGCCTATCCATTGCCCCTGGCAACTTGGCAGAATCGCACCAGCGTCGACCTGTACGCCGAGTGGTCGCCCCGCAAACCGGTCAGGTTCACCCTCAGCAACCGTTTGAACCTCATCGAACAGGACGGCGTCGACTTTCTCTCCCGACACACGGTCCGCAACGACCTGCGCGAAGCTTATGTGAGCTGGGAATTGACACCCAGTACATATCTCGAAGCCGGCCGGATCAACCTGCGCAACGGGGCCGCATTGGGATTCAATCCCACGGACTTCTTCAAGGCCCGTACCTTGGTGGGCCAGCCGTCGCTGGATCCGTCGGCAATCAGACAGAACCGACTTGGCACGCTGATGGCGCGCGCACAGAAGATCTGGAGCAATGGCTCGGTCGGTGTCGCGTTCGCCCCGAAGCTCTTCGAGCCATCCCGCATCGTCGACGACAGTCGGGTCGGCGTGGATCCGAGCTTCGACGCAACCAACGCTGCCAATCGAGCCCTCGGGACAGTCAGTCTGGACCTGGGTAACTGGAGCCCGCAATGGCTCGGGTACTACGAGCACGATCGCTCGAAGATTGGCTTCAACCTTGCGCGGCCATTTGGCGATGCGGTCGTTGCGTATGTCGAGTGGGCCGGTGGAATGGAAGCGAACCTCATCGCGCAGAGCTCGGCCTACGCGCGGACGACGAATGAGATCATTGCCAGCCCACAGCCGTTCCTGCCGACCGACACCAGCGCCGCCTTTCGCAACGACCTCGCCGCGGGCGCATCGTGGACCATCGCCAGCACGCTGACGTTCAATGTCGAATACCACTTTCACCAAGGCGGCTTCAACCGGCAAGACTGGCAAAATTGGTTCGACATTAACGGTACCGACCTCAATCCAGCCCTGACGGCCGCTCGACACTGGTACATCCGCGGCTACGCCGCCGATCAGCAAGATCCGCCGTCCAGGCACCAGATCTTCGTCCGCGCCTCCTGGCCGAGCGCGATTGTCAGAGAGCTTGAATTGAGTGGATTTGCCTTCGTCGATTTGTATTACGGATCCACCCTGGCCCAATTGATTGCCAACTACTACTTATCCAACCGCTGGACCTTGGCCGCCTACGGTGCCATGAACGCCGGCTCCGCCCGATCCGAGCGCGGCAGCTTGCCGCAATTCGGTAGTGTGGTGTTGCAGGTCATCGCCTACCTCTAGGAAGGAGGGCTACTGCATCGGCGGTGCGACCAGGGTCAGAAGCTTGCGAAGCTTGCGTGGGCCGAGGGGGTCGATCTGGCGTACGGGGATGAGCGTGCTGTCGAGGCTACTGATGCGGCGAACAGCGGCCAGGTAGTGCCTGTAGAGCTGCAAACCCTGGTTGACGGCGTCGGACTTTCCGCGGCATGCCGTGTCGATTTCGGCCAACTCGCTTGCAATCTGCAACCGACGGGTTTCGTCACCGGCGGGAACACGATAGAGCCTTTCACTTGCATCGAGGTACTTGTCGCGCAGAGCCTGCAATGGTCCCTGTTCGTCCTCGAGAAAGGCCACCAATTCGGCCAGACGCTGCGATACCGCGAGTCCGGCGGACTGCAACACTTCCGCGTCGACCGGGCCGTAGAGCCCGTCCGCGCTGCGCGCCCATTGTTTGAGCGAATAGGCGGTTCGCCGAGCCTCAAGATAATCGCCGATCCGAGTCGCAAGCATGGCCCGATGTGCTTCACTTTCGGCGTTGGCCGTGCGAATGGCTTCGTACACCGGCGCCAACTGGTGGATGGAAGCACTCCCGGCCGCCAGCACTCGCATCTCGGCCTCGGCCAAACCGACCTGCGCCTGACTTGCGCCAAGCTCGGTCCATTCTTCGCGCAAGCGCCGGGCACTCCACTGCATAGCTTCGACGTAGTATTGCTCGGGCGACTCGACCGTCCCGGCCATGAACAGCCCGGTGCGGGTTTCGGGCGCAAGGCCCGTGTCGTGCATGATGTTGGTGCGGCTCGACTGAAGCACCGTGGTCAGACCCGTCTTGGTGTAGTCGACACCCACGCCGACGGCGAATCGCAGGCTGCCGCTCAGGTCGGATTCCACTTCCGTGGATCCGCGCAAGACGATGTAGCGCAGACGCAGCGGGCGCTCGCGCTTCACGAAGGCGCCACCGCGGGCGGTAAACTTTTCGCCTTGGTAGCCGCTCTCGACTGTCAGCACTCGGCGCACGGCCGCTTCGAGGAAACTGTTCCAGCCCGAGGAAGCGGTCCGCTGATTGAGCCAGCTCTCGCGCGCCGCGAGCTCAAACACATTCGATGCGGCCCCCGTGGAAGCGCGGACCTGGTCGAGGATGCCGGCCGACATCTCCAGCCACGGCAGCGTGGCGGTCAGCCCGCCGCGCAGGCTCGGCTGAAGGTGGTAGCCAAGATGCGAGATGCTGCCGTACCAGCCGAGGCGCCAGGCATTGTCTTTCCAGCGCCTGAGCACGCCCGAGTCGCTCATCGCACCGGCCTCGAATAGGGCGCCCAGCCCGGCCACGGTCAGGGCCAGGGCGCCTTCATGGGTGGCCAGGCTGTGCTCGAAAGCCGCCCATTCCTCGTCGGTTTGCGGAAAGAAGGGCTGCTGCGCGAGCAGGAACACGCCCAAGTCGAGAAACTCGCGGGCGTTGAGATAGTGCAGAATCGAGCTCGCCACCTGCCCGCCGGTGGGTCCGTTGTTCAGAATGTCGAGGTTCACCGTGATGAGCCCGAGCGAATCCACGGTCAGATCCTGAATGCGGCGGGAGCGGATGTCGTCGAGCCGGGTCATCTGTTGCACTTGCTGGTCGAAAACCGGAAACGCCAGGTGCATCGGCGCGAGACTCAACTTGTACGAGGTCGAGTCGCTGAGCTGCCACGGGTCCCCCACCAAGCGATCGATTTCGCTCTCGACGTTGAAGAGCTCGACCCTGTCCAAGAAGGAAAGCACCTGCCCGCGCGAGTCATTCCCGACCTGGGTGACAACTTCGGTCAGGTAGCGCAAGAGATCGCCGAAGTCGTTCTGCAATCGATTCGGTCCGAGCTGCGCCCGCGCCGTCCCACCCGCCAGCACCACCAGCAAGAAAAAGCAAAGCGCCGCCGCGTGACGCCTGCGAATCGGACGACGGCGGTTGGTCCGCGACCATGCTTGCTGCGTTTTCACCGGCTGAGGTGAGTATATCAGGGTGGCGAAGATCGCTCACCTGGATGGTCCGTGCCCGTCGGAGCTGACCGACCCTCGCGCCGGCGCCATCATCCTTTGAGCCCCATGCTGATGCGCCTTGAAGGGGACGAGTCATGAAGGTCGACATGTCCCCCGCCGCTGTGACTGTGCGTCTCAGACGCGTATCGCAACTTCGGCGGCTCTGCTTCGCGCTGGGCAAGGCAACGCCAGTTCCCGCGCCGTCCGCCCCGGTCTTTGCCAACACGCCGAAACGCCCCAGGTGACGCCAGTCCTTGCGCCCTCCGGATCCTCTGGGCCCTCTCCTCTTGCCCTCTCCTCTTCCCGCTTGATTCCTTCGCGAACCTGGCATAATCCCGTGCCCGGCTCACTAGTCGCCCAGGCGCGTCGTGAGCATTGAATGTCCAGCCGCCACAAAGGATCCCATCCATGCCCGAGATGAACATCATCCAGGCCATCAACGACTGCCTGCGCTTCGAGATGCGGCGCGACAGTCGCGTGGTGGTGCTGGGTGAAGACGTTGGCCACTTCGGCGGGGTTTTTCGCGCCACCGTCGGACTACAGCAGGAATTCGGCCCGGACCGCTGCATGGATACGCCGCTGGCGGAGAACGGCATCGTGGGCACCGCGATCGGCATGGCTCTTTACGGACTGCACCCAGTGGCGGAAATCCAGTTCGCCGACTACGTGTACCCGGCCTTCGACCAGATCGTGAACGAGCTGGCCAAGATGCGCTACCGGTCGGGCGGCGAATACAGCGCGCCGGTGGTCATCCGAATGCCGGCGGGCGGCGGGGTGCGCGGTGGCCACTACCACTCGCAGTCGCCCGAAGCCGTGTTCATCCACACGCCCGGCCTCCAGGTTGTCTACCCGTCCACGCCGGCGGACACAAAAGGGCTGCTCGCGTCCGCGATTCGCGGCGAAGATCCGGTGATCTTCCTCGAACCCAAACGCCTCTACCGCACGGCGAAGGGCGAGGTCCCGGCGGGCGACTACACGGTGCCTATCGGCCAAGCCCGGCTGGTCCGCCGGGCCGCCAAGCGATCGGATCGCTCGGTCACCCTACTCGCCTGGGGTGGCATGGTGCAGCCGTCGGTGGATGCCGCGGAAAAGGCTGCGACCATGGGCTATGATATCGAAATCGTCGACCTACGCACGCTCTTGCCATTCGATATTGAGGCCATCGTGCAGTCGGTACAGAAGACCGGCCGCGTGGTCGTCGTGCACGAGGCACCGCGTACCTGCGGCTTCGGCGCCGAGCTGGCGGCGAGCATCCAGGAACGCGCGCTGCTGCACCTGGAAGCACCCATCCTGCGCGTGACTGGCTTCGACACCCCGTTTCCGTACACGCTCGAACCCGAGTATCTGCCCGACAAAGACCGCATCCTCGATGCGATCGAAAAGGTCACAGTCGGCTAGGAGGACTTCTTATGGCGTACGAATTCAAACTGCCTGACATCGGCGAGGGCATGGCCGAAGGCGAGATCGTCCGTTGGCTGGTGAAGGAAGGCGACAACCTCACGCAAGACCAGCCCATGGTCGAGGTGATGACCGACAAGGCCACCGTGGAGATCGCCACGCCCAGAGCCGGCCGGGTGCTCGAACGCCGCTTCAAGGAAGGCCAGCGCTGTCCGGTGGGTGAGATTCTCATCATCATCGAACCATCGGCGCAACCCGAAAGCACGCCCCCGATTTCCAGCTCGGCCCCAACGCCGGGCCCCACCCCCAGCGCCGAGGTGACCGGGGCCGTGTTAGCGACGCCCGCAACCCGACGGCTTGCGCGCGAGCTGGACGTCGACATCGCTCGGGTGCGAGGAACCGGCCCAGGCGGCCAGATCACGCCCGCCGACGTACGCGCCGCCAAGGCAGGAACCAAGTCCGACGATGAACTCGACAACCAGCCGACCCCGAACATCTCGGTGCCCTCCTTCCCGGGCGACGTGCGCATCCCGTTCCGCGGCGTCCGGCGCATGATCGCCGACCACATGGTGCTGACCCAGCGCCAGACCGCGCAGTTCACCTACGTCGAAGAGGTCGACTGCACCGAGCTGGTCGAGCTGCGCAATAAGGCCGAGGCGAGGATGGCGGGCCAAAATATCAAGCTGACCTACCTGCCCTTCTTCGTGAAGGCAGCGGTAGAAGCGCTGAAAAAGCACCCCCAGCTCAACGCCACACTAGACGAGCCGGCGGGCGAAATCGTACAGCGGCGCGAGTACCACATCGGCATCGCGGCACAGACGCCGGAGGGCCTGATGGTGCCGGTGATCCGCCACGCGGATCGACGTTCCCTGCTCGATCTCGCGCGCGAGGTGGATCGCCTGGCGCTGGCTGCCAAGGATGGCCGGGTTTCGCCGCGCGATCTCGGCGGCTCGACCTTCACCATCACCAGCCTGGGCGCGCTGGGCGGCATCGTCGCCACGCCCATCGTGAACTACCCCGAGGTCGCCATCCTCGCCATCCACAAGATCGCCAAGCGACCGGTGGTCATCGACGACAAGATCGTGATTCGCGAGATGATGAATCTCTCCATGACCGTGGATCACCGGTTGATCGACGGCTACGACGCCGCGACCTTCGTGGCCGAGATGAAGGCGTCGCTGGAAACCCCGGGGCTTATCTTCCTCGATCAAACCTGATGGCAGCCCCCGAGGACAGGCGTCGTTCGGGTCAACTGACCTGCGAAAGCGTCGAAGCGTGGTCGGATGCGGACCACGCCCGCGCCACCGGCTTTTTCCGCATCCTGGACGAGGAGGGCCGGGCTGACGAGGCAGCGGTGCCCAAGCTCGCGGCAGAAGAGTTGGTTCGCCTGCACGAAGGCATGTTGACGAGCCGGTTGCTCGACGAGCTACTGCTGCCCTTGCAGCGCCAGGGCCGCATCAGCCACTACTTCGAAGCGCGCGGCCAGGAAGCTGGCCCCATCGCCGGCGCCCACGTACTGCAAAAATCAGACTACTTCGTGCAAGGTTTGCGCGAAGGCGCGGCCGCGGTCTATCGCGGCTTGCCGATCCGAAAATACGTCGCGCAGATTCTGGGCACCATCGGGGATACCAGCCACGGGCGCCAGATGCCCTGTCATGTCAGCTCGGCGGCGATCCGGCACATCAGTACCTCGTCGTGCGTGGCTTCCCAGATTCCCCACGCCACGGGCTTGGCCATGGCCGCGAAGATGCGCGGGGAGAACAACGTGGTGCTGTGCTTCTTCGGCGACGGCGCCACCAGCGAGGATGACTTTCACGCCGGGCTCAACTTCGCCGGCGTGTACAGGCCGCCGGTGGTGTTCGTGTGCCAGAATAACCAGTTCGCCATTTCCACCCCGGTGTCGGTGCAAACCCAATCGGAAACCCTGGCTGTGAAGGGATTGGCCTACGCGGTGCCGTCGCTGCGGGTCGATGGCAACGACGTGCTAGCGATGCTGGTTGCGATTCGCGATGCCGTGCAAAAGGCGCGCGCAGGTCAAGGCCCAACCTTCATCGAGGCCGTGACCTACCGCCTGGGCGCCCATTCCAGCGCCGACGATCCCGCCCAGTATCGCGACGGGCGCGAGCAAGACGCCTGGCAAGCCCGCGATCCCCTGCTGCGTTTTGGCCAATGGCTGAAGGCCCGCAACGTGCTTTCCACCGAGGCACAAGAAACGGCGAGAAAGCGCATCGGCGAGCAAATACGCGCCGCCATCGCCGCCGAAGAAGCTGCCGGCCCGCCGCCCGCTTCCAGCCTGTTCGACGACGTATGCGCCAAGCCGACGTGGCTTCTCGAAGAGCAAAAGGCAGAGCTGCTCAAGTCCGGCTAACCCCCGGCTAACCCTCGGCTAGCCCGTCCTCTGCAAGGCCTCGCGTATCTTGGCCAGCAATTCCTCGCTGGTGTACGGCTTCTGCACGAATCCAGCCAAGCCCTTGCCGGCGAAACGACTGAAGATGTCCTGCTCGTTGTAGCCCGAGCTGAGGATCACTTTGACACCAGGCCTAAGCTGGCGCATCTCGCGGTAGCACGCCTCACCGTCGATGCGGGGCATAGTCAGATCCAGGATCACGAGGATGATGGCGTCCCTTTCGGCGACGAACTTCTCCAGTGCCTCTTTCCCATCGGCGGCAACAATCACATCGAAGCCCGCCCGTTGCAGCATCCTGCGGCCCAGGTTCCGGATGGTCTCCTCATCGTCGGCCAGCAAGATCTTGCCCGAGGCATGGAATGCGGTCGGGATATGAGCCTTCGCTTCCAGCGCAGACGCCCAGGTTTCGCTGGCGGGAAACAGCAGCTTGAAGGTCGATCCGCGCTCTGGCTCGCTGTACACCTTGATTGCGCCGTGGTGTCCCCGCATGATGCCCAGCACGGCCGCCAGCCCCAAGCCACGCCCGGTAAATTTGGTAGAAAAGAACGGATCGAAGATTCGGTCGAGCGTCGCCTTGTCCATGCCGTGGCCGCTGTCGGCCACTTCCAAATAGACGTAGTCACCAGGCTTGATGTCGTCGGCGCCGAAGCATCCCTTGAGATAGCCGGAATCGCATTGGGCAAGGCCCACCGTGATCGAGATGACGCCGCTTCGTTCGCCGATGGCTTCCGAGGCGTTCACAATCAGGTTCATGATGACCTGCCTGACCTGGGTGGCATCGGCCTCGACGGCGGGAATTCCCGCCGAGAAGTGGTACTTGAGCACCACCTTCTTGCTGATACTCACCGACAGGAGGTGCCCCATCTCCTCGACCAATTCCTGCACGTTGATCGGCTGGATGATAAAGCGGCCCCGCCCGCTGTACGCGAGCAACTGACGGCACAGATCGGCCGCACGGCGGGCGGCGACTTCGATTCCGTCTAGGCTGGCACGCGATGGCGCCAGCGGCGACATCTCGGTCTTGGCCAGGTCGGCGTTGCCAAGAATCCCGGTCAGCAGGTTGTTGAAGTCGTGTGCGATGCCACCCGCCAGCACACCGAGGCTTTCCAGCTTCTGGCTGTGCAGCATTTGCTGTTCCAGGTTGCGCTGGTCGGTCACGTCGCGCGCGACGGAGAGAACCACGGACCGTCCCGCCAGATCGAAGATACGACCCGACATCTGCATGGTACGGAGCTGCCCGTCGCGACGGCGAATATTGAATTCCAGCCCGTCGACCGCCTTGCGTTCGGCAACGTCCCGATAGAGGCGCTCGCGCAGCTCGGGATTCACCCACATGGCCGCCGCGGCGTCTCGGATGCCCAGGATCTCCTCGCGTCGGTAGCCGACCGCCGCGCAGAAGGCGTCGTTGCAGTGGATGATGGTACCGTCGAGCTCCGCCAAGGTCACCGGCCCCGGGATCAGGTCGAAGATACGCCGGAAGCGCTCTTCGGACGCCCGTAGATGCTCCTCCGCCAGCGCGCTCTCGGTCACATCCTGAAGCACACCGATGATGTGAGCTGGAAGGCCTTTCGAGTCTCTCTCCACCTCGCCCATGGCGCGCACCCAGCGCACGGCCCCATCGTTGGCGCGTACGATGCGGTAGCGTCGGTCAAAATCTCTGCCGCCCTTCATCACGTCTTGGGCCAGATGCTCATGGATCTCTTCACGGTCGTCGCGATGGACCAAGCCCAGCCACCCCTGAATGTCGCGCTGGTAGCCGGAGTCGATGCCAAATACATCGTAGAGGCCGTCGGTGCCGGTCCAACTGCCTGTAGCAATCGACATCCGGTACGAACCGATGCGGGCCACGCGTTGTGCACGACGAAGGAACCATTCGCTCTCCCGGAGCGCCAACTCGTTGCGCCTGCGTTCGCTGACGTCGAGAAAGATCGTGGCGAATTGCAGAGTCCCGAATGGCGCTACGCTGACGTCGTAGTAGCGGTCGAAAGGCGCGAAGTAGGTCTCGAAGCGCATCGGCACCCCGCCGAGCGCCACGCGGGCAAACTCTTTCAGGTAGGGCGCCTCGGGAACGCCGTAAGCCTCGGTGGCCAGCTTGCCTACGACCAGCTCGGCGTCGATCCCCACGTAACGGTGGTACTGGGGGTTCACGTCGAGAATGCGGTAGTTCACCGGCTTACCCTGGCTGTCGACGATGACTTCGTGCAGGGCGACGCCCTCGACCATATGATCGTACAGTGAACGAAATGCCATCTGGCGATCGAAATCGGGTTGCCCGTTGCGCTCATCCGCCATGCGTTCTCCAACCGAACCAAGGCACGAGGTAGCCCTCAGTCGGGCCCCGATGCTAACAGGCCCGGTGAGACCTGTCACTTGCCCGTCGGCAGCCTCGGCAGCTCATGGCGGGGTCGTACACGTTGCGGCAGCATTGACAATAGTACCCGTGAGTACCCGTGGCGACCGCGGCCCCGCCCGGCCCAGGGATTGCTGGCCGCCTGACGCGACCCCGATCGCTGCTGTCCCAATACCCTTACTTGTTGCGCCGCCGGGCGAATTCGATGCTAAGAATTCGCTGTGAGCAGCGAGATTCTCAAAGTCGAAGCAGTCGTCATTGGCGCTGGCCCCGGCGGCTACGTGGCTGGCATCCGCCTCGGGCAACTTGGCAAGAAAGCCCTGGTCATCGAAAAGGCATCGCCAGGCGGTGTGTGCCTGAACGTGGGCTGCATTCCTTCGAAGGCCCTTATCCACGCGGCCAAGCTGTACGCCGAAGCCGGGCAGGCCGCGGACATGGGCATCCAAGTGGACAACCTACGCCTCGACCTCGCGCGGCTGCAGAAGTGGAAGGACGGCATCGTGGGCAAGCTCACCTCGGGCGTGAAGCAACTGCTCAAGGCCAATGGCTGCGACTACCGGCAGGGCACGGCCGCTCTGCTTTCGCCGCACAGCGTTCGACTGGTTCCGCCGAACTCCGAGGACGAAATTCTGGTGGAGACCGAGCACGTGATCGTCGCCACCGGATCGCGCCCGGTGATGATCCCGAGTCTTCCGTTCGACGGCGACCACGTGGTCGACTCGACCGGAGCGCTGGCTTTCAACGAAATCCCCAGCAACCTAGTGGTGGTTGGCGCCGGCTACATCGGCATGGAGATCGGCACCCTGTACGCGAAGCTCGGCAGCAAGGTGACCTTCGTCGAAGCGCTGCCCACGATCCTACCCAGCAGCGACGCCGAATGCGTTCAAGTCGTCGCTCGCCGGGCCAAGAAGCTGGGGATGGAAGTTCTGCTCGGTGCGAAGGCGAAGGGACTCAAGTCCGACGGCGGGCACACAAGTCTTACGGTCGAGACCGCGAACGGCATGGTAGAGCTGCCGGCGGACAAGGTGCTGGTGGCGGTCGGTCGCCGTCCCAACATCGAGGACATCGGGCTTGAGATCGCGGGCGTAAAGACTGGCGGCGGCTTCATCACCGTCGACAAGCAGATGCGCACCAGCGTGCCCAACATCTTCGCGATCGGGGACGTGGCCGGCCAGCCCATGCTGGCGCATAAGGCATCGCACGAGGCCGAGGTCGCGGCCGAGGTCATCGCTGGCAAGAATTCGGAGATGGATGCGCGCGTGATTCCGGCGGTGGTCTTCACCGACCCGGAAATCGCCAGCGCAGGCCTGACCGCGGAAGAAGCGCAAAGGCGCGATCACCAGGTCAAGACCGGCAAGTTTCCGTTCGCGGCCTTGGGGCGCGCGATGGCCAACCACGACACCGATGGTTTCTGCAAGGTCATTATGGACGGCGACAGCGGCGAGGTGTTGGGCATTCACGTGGTCGGCCAGGGAGCGGGCGACATCATCAGCGAGGCGGCGCTGGCCATCGAGATGGGTGCGGCAGCCGAAGACATTGGACTCACCATCCACCCGCACCCGACCTTGCCCGAAGCGATCATGGAAGCCGCAAAAGCCGCGCGGGGCGAAGCCGTGCACGTCCTCAATCGTTAGGATCGTCAAAACCATGCGCATACTTGTCACCGGCGGGGCCGGCTACATCGGTTCGCACACCACGGCGTATCTGCGCGCACGCGGCGATTTCGTCGTGGTGCTGGACAGTCTCGAATTGGGATTCCGCCAGGCGGTGGGCGACACCCCGCTGGTGGTCGGCAGCACCCACGACAGCAAGCTTGTGGCCCAGGTCCTCGGCGACCACAAGCTGGAGGCCGTCATCCACTTCGCCGCGTACAAGGCCGCGGGCGAATCCATGGAAAACCCGGCCAAATACTTCCACAACAACGTAACCGGCAGTCTGCATCTGATAGAAGCCGCCTGCGGTGTGGGCGTGCGCAAGCTCGTGTTCTCCTCGACCGCAGCGGTGTATGGCACACCCGAGCAGCTACCGGTGCGCGAAGCCGACAAGCTGCACCCGGAAAACCCGTACGGTGAAAGCAAGCGGATGGTCGAGCAGATGTTGCAATGGTTCGACGCCTGCCATGGGCTGCGCAGCGCGGTCCTGCGCTACTTCAATGCCGCCGGCGCCGCGCTCGACGGCGAAAACGGCGAGGATCCACGCTTCGTCCAGAACCTGATTCCGCTGGTCATGAAAGCAGCCACGGGGCGCGCGCCGAACGTGCGTGTCTTCGGCAACGACTACCCAACCCGCGACGGCACCGGCATCCGCGACTATGTCCACGTGCTGGACCTGGCCGATGCGCATGCCCGCGCGCTTGACTTCCTGGGCAGCGCGGGACGATCCGAAACCTTCAACCTGGGCACGGGTCACGGCGCCTCGGTGTTGGAGGTGCTGGACTGCGCGCGGCGGGTGAGCGGCCGTCCCATCCCAGCCGAGCAGGTAGGCCGCCGCCCCGGCGATCCCGCCGCGGTCTACGCCGACCACGGCAAGGCGAGTGAGCTTCTGGGATGGCAGCCGCGCTACGGCCTCGAACAGATCGTCGAAACCGCCTGGCGCTGGCACGACCGGCATCCCGATGGGTTTCTCGGAAGGACAGAGCGCGGCGCAAGCAGAGAGCGCTGAGCGCGGCGCTTAAGCTTTTCTCGCTGGGCGTCGATACAATACTTTGCGGAAACACGATGCCTGCGCGAGCCACAGACGAGCGCCGAATCTACCCTCGGCATCGTATGCGTGCGGCCGTGCTGTGGCAGAACCGCCGGCCCGAGCCTATGCCCGGCGAGATATGCGACGTCTCGGCGCAAGGCTTGTTCATCGTATCTACGTCCGCCATACCCGACGACGTGGGCGTAGGCGATGCCGTGAAAATAACCTTGCGCATGCAGAACCAAGACTACGTGCTCTCGGGCGTGGTTCGCTGGCGCGGCTTTCACCCAACCCACCAGGCCATCGGGTGCGGTATCCAGCTCGACGAGGCCGGCGCCGAGGCTGTGGTGCGGCTGTTCCCCGTCCTGCAAGTGCCGCCCGTGTCGGCGTAGTCAGAACGTCACGATCTCGGCGCGGCGGACCGACTGGGCGAAGGCGTCCCGCCATGCCTGGCCGCCGTGGTTCTTCGCGAGCAGAACCGCGAGGTGGGTCGGCTCGGCGTTTGAGTCCTGCTGACGGCCCAGGCCCTGCAGACACGAAGGGCAGTTGGTCACCAGCGGCACGCGCCCGCCAGCCGAAGCCATCGCTTCGAGCACGACCGTTTTCCGCCCGAGCATCTTGTGGGCGATGTCCGGTCGACTCAACGCCAACGTCCCGGCCTCGGAACAACAGTGCGGAACGCTCTCGACCTTGGCCCCTCCCCGCGCAAGCAGCCCCTGCGCTCGGCCGTCCATCGAGTCGTGGCACGGACGATGATAGAGCAAACGATCTTCGGTCGGCAGCGTCGCTCCGTTTGCGAGGGCGAATTCCCCCACGTCGACGAGCGGACAAGCGAAGACCTCGTGCGCGCCCATCGCGTGCAAGGCCTCGAGGCAAGTGCCGCAGCTCACGACCAGGGCGTCGAAGCTGAGGTGGCTCAACATGCCGCGTATCTGACTGAACACGATGGTGTCCGACAGCACCTTGCGATCGTGCTGCCGGGTCTTGGCGTTGGCGGCGCTCGGGAAACCGCAACAGAGCCTGGGCGGCGGCAGCACCACCCGGCAGCCGGTGGCAGCAAGCAGATAGATCGACGCCTTCGCCACGTCACTGTGCAAGCGCTCGGAGCCACAGCCGGGAAAGTAGAAGACCGTACGCTCGGCCGGCCCGTCGGGCTCAATGACCAGCGCTTGGCTTTGCTGCACCTTGGGCAAGGATTTGTGGAGCGGCTGGGCCGCCGGCTCCATGACCTGCGACCGCAACAGAGACAGTGGCCACCATCCGGCCAGCGCGGCCGGGAATGCCCGGGCCACGCGTGCGAGGAACCGTTGCGCCCGGGTTCCCAGCCGCAACACGAAATAGCGAAAGAGAGCGTTGAAGGTCGGACTGGTATTGTTCAGGTACGCAAGCGTGAGGAGGGTCGGAAGCGCGGTCTTCTTGGTTCCGCGCGCCACCAGGATTTCGCGTTCCAGGATGGATACCGCACCGGTGTCGATCTTGACCGGACACGGCTCCAGGCACTTGTGGCAGATCGTGCAGTGATCGGCCACGTCTTCCAGGTAGGCCAAGGATTCAAAGTCCGTGGTGCGAAAACGCTGCGCCTCGTAGAGCAAGGCCTCGACCAGCGACCCGATGGCCAGGTTCTTGTTGCGCGGGTGATGGAACATGCTGGCGCCCGGATAGTAAACGCAGCAATTGGGCTTGCACTTTCCGCAACGGACACACTTGCTGATTCGATCGGCCAGATTGTGGAGCTGGTCGTACTGAAGAATCTTGGCTTCCAGCTCCAGCAAATTGAAGCTGGGCGTGAACACGTAGTCGAGCACGACCCGGTCGGCCAGCTTTCCCGGATTCATGGTGTGCGCCGGATCGAGGCGCGCCCGGTGCGTGTCGAGCTCCCTGACCGCGGCATCATCCAAGTGCTTCAGCTTGGTGATGCCGATGCCGTGCTCGCCGCTCACCACACCGCCGAGCGACACCGCATGCTCCATGATGGTGTCCGCCGCGCGCGTGGCCCGCTTCATCATTTCACGGTCATTCGAAAACACGGGAATGTTGACGTGCACGTTGCCGTCGCCGGCGTGCATGTGGGTCGCAATGACGATCAGTCGATTGCGTTCGTCGCGCACGGCCCGTTCGATATCTGCCTGCACCGAGGCGTACCCCGCGAACAGCGAGGTCAGATCGCGCTGCAAGCGTCGAAGGTGGCGCTGCTGGCGCAAGTCCTCGACCGTGGCCGCATCCAGATCCGCCCCGGCCTTCTCGCAGCGAGCGAGCGCCGCCGGCAGCTTCTGCGCCAGCCATCCGCCGTCGCTGGGCGACGCGCTGGTGACCGCCTCGCGCGCCCGCGCCGCGCACGCGCGTTGGTTGTCGCGCTCTTCGGCGACATTGAAGGCGTCCAGGTAGCGCGCGAATTCCGCCAGCGCCGTGAGCGGCAAGACGATGTCCTCGTTCAGCTTGAAGGCGTTGGTGCGTTTGGCGATCGCGCCCAGCTTCTTGCGGTCGGCCCAAAAACGCTCGGCTTCGGCCGCGTCGCGGGCAAAGAACACGTGGGTATCCGGATACGGCACGAGCAAGCTCTCGAGTCGCTGCCGGCCGCTCGCCAGTTGTTCGCTCGTGTGCGCGACCATATCGATGAGCAACACGGCCTTGGGCCTTGCGTCTTTGGCGGCCTTGGTGCGGTAGTCGATGGCGCGTACATATTCCTCGTCGAAGTGCTCGAGCGCCTGCAGCGCTTCGGCGCCTTGGTTGGGGAAGTTGCGCGCGATGTCCAGGATTACGCGCGCGGCCTCGTCCATGTTCTCGCCGAAGAATTCCAGGCACGCGGTCAGGGTCTCGGGATACGCGCGGTGAAGAATGAATTCGGCGGACGTGATGACGCCGTCCGTGCCTTCCTTCTGCAAGCCGGGCACGCCGCCCAGGGCCTTGTTGGTGATGTCCTTCCACAGGTTGGGCTTTCGGATCTGGTCGCCGCGCAAGGCGATGGTGCGATCAAGGGCGCCGTCGCTGGAGGTCACGGCGAAGCGCACCTCGTCGTCAGGCTGGATCTTGCGCATGGGATGCGCCACCCGCTCCACCCGACAGGTTGCGCCGGTGGGCAGCGCGAGCTTCCAGGAAAGCACGTTGTCGATGGCCGTGCCCCATAGCACCGCGGACTTGCCACCGGCGTTCTCGGCCAGATTCCCGCCCACCGTGCACGCCCACGCGCTGGTCGGATCCGTGGCAAAGACCAGGCCGCGCTTCTCCGCCTCGGCCATCGCGCTTTCGGTGACGACCCCGGCCTCGACCTCCATCACCGCCACGGTTCGGTGCGCGCCATCGACCACGAGCTCGCGCTCGCTCACCGAACGAACCCGGTCGAGCCGCTCGGTGTTGACCATCACGCAGTCGCCGGCCAGCGGCACCGCACCGCCGGTGAGCCCGGTTCCGGCGCCGCGTGGAATGGCATGCAGGCGCAGGCGCGCGATGGCCGCCAAGAGGGGCGCGACATCGGCCTCGCGGTCCGGGCGCGCGACCACGAGCGGCAGGCACAGGCGCCAGTCGGTGGCGTCGGTTGCGTGGCTGACCAGCGCGAAGGGGTCAAAGCTGACGTTGGCCTCGCCGATGACCGCGCCGAGCACGCGGCGCGCGCGCTGGCGCTTGCGCCGTGTCGCCGCCAGCTCGCGCAGCATGTCGGCAAGGAACCGCCGGCAGGTCGCGATGAGCTTCTGCACCAATGCCTCGTCGCGGGCATTGCCCTCGACGATGTCGAGATCGCGCCGGACCAGCGCGATAAGCTCGCGCCGTCGCCTTCCCGAATCGATGAGCTGCTGCCACAGGAACGGATTGCGGCGAAGCATGAACATGTCGCCCATGAAGCGCATGAGCAGCCGGGCCGAGCGCCCCGTAACCCGCCTGCCGCGCAACTCCTCCAGCACGCCCCAAGTCTCGGCCCCGAACAGGAACCTCACGATCTGTTCGTCGCTGGCTGAGGTGTAGTTGAAGGGAATCTCGCGGTGTTCTTGCGTCTGCATGGGAATTGGACCCGGCCATTGTGACCTGTCCGCGGACGGCGTGCGAGCGGGATCGGTGACCGGTATACTAGGGCCATGAGTCACGCGCGGAAGGTAACAGCCAACATTCCAGAGGACATCCTCGAAAATGCCCTGCGGCTGACTGGGAAGGGCATCACGCTAACGCTGGTGGAAGGGCTGAAGGCCCTCGACCGTGACGCGCGCCTCTCCGCCCTGCGCCGCCTTCGCGGCAAGGTGGAATTCAACCTCGACCTGGCCAGGACCCGTCGTTGATCTTGGTTGACACCTCGGCGACCCATGGCGATCCTGACACTCGACGAGGACTTCCGGCTGATCGCCCGCGCTGGCGTCGGACTGCAACTGATCGACTTCTGATCGCCGAGGAAATGCCCAGGAACCCTTGATCCCTCTGGTCCTCCGTTCCTCCATGCTTTTCCTTCCGATCCCACCCCTGAGGTAGCAACTTCTGGCCGAGCGCCGCCGAAAACCCAGGTATGGAACAGGGAGAAACGGAGCAACAGAGACGGAATGACTTCACTGGGCAGATCATCGCCGCCTGCATGGAGGTCCACCGTCAACTCGGTCCAGGCCTGCTTGAGTCGGCCTACGAGCACTGCCTGGAGCACGAGCTAGGCCTGCGTGGATTTCACACTCAACGTCAGATCGCGATTCCTCTGCGGTACAAGGGCCTTCACCTCGACTGCGGCTATCGCCTCGACCTTGTGGTGGAGAGCCGTTTGGTCGTCGAAGTCAAGGCGGTGGAGCGGTTGCTGCCTGTCCACTTGGCACAGGTCATTACCTATCTCAAGCTCCTACGACTGCCGGTTGGCCTGCTCGTAAATTTCCACGTCCCCGTACTTCGCGAGGGTCTCCGCCGCCTCGTGAACCCAACCCTTCATCCCTCTCGTCCTCCGTTTCTTCCTGTTCATCCTCGCAGAGGGTGACCGCGATGGGTTCGTGCCGGTAGGCGGTGATCAGCCTCCTGGAGCCCGTGATCACCGCCCGGGAACGCGTGATCTCGGCCGTCGAAGATCAACCTGCCGGAGCCCGGCGCGCGTGCCTACCCAGCCCGGCCCTCGTTCGCTGGATGCCCGCGCGTCCGGACATTAAATGGGCCATGTACCTCTGGCATTCGCCGGCAGCGCCCGCATACCCGGCCCGGGCAGGCCTGGGCGAGAGAGCGGTTGGAGCCGGATCCGCGGCCATCCATGTGAGATCACAGAGACTGGCAAAAACCCGAATCAGTCAGCGCCGCTGCGGTAAGATTGGCGCTCGCAGCTGAGCAATTGGTTCGGCGGACGTATCGCTGGATCTTGTTAACAACATCGTTCATAATGCCTGGTATGACCAAGCGCTTGCAGGCAATCGGAAACAGCTCGGGAATCATTATCGACAGGCCCATCTTGGACCTGCTTGGAATCACCCAAGAGACTGACCTGGACTTGGAGACGGACGGGAAGCGACTGATCATCACACCGCTCCAGGGGGACGATCGGCGCAAACGCCTCGCGAAGGTTCAGTCCCGGGCGTTGCGCAACCATGCCGAGACGTTCCGGAAGCTCGCAAGGTGAAAGACCTGCCGTTCTTCTTGACAGTTGAGGAAGTCTTGGCCTTCCACGCCGACCAAATTCGAGAATTCGGCGATGGCGAGGGCATTCGAGACCACCCGAATCAGTCAGCGCCGCCGCGGTAAGGATTGGCGCTCGCAGCTGAGCATATGCGGACCGCACTCGATCTTGCATGTATGCACGGAAGTGCATACACTTGCTGGGTGTCCTACCAGTGGGATCCTGCGAAGGCTCGCGCCAACCGAGCAAAGCACGGCATCAGTTTCGCTGATGCCGTCGGGGTCTTCGAGGACTCGCGAGCCATCACGCTCGATGATCCGCATCCGGACGAGGAGCGCTATGTCACCATCGGGCTCGACTTTTTGGGGCGGGTAGTCGTCGTGTGCTGGACGTGGCGGGACGAAGACGTTCGTGTGATCTCGGCCAGGAAAGCAACCCGCGCCGAGCTACGCGAGTATAAGGAGGAGTAGCGATGCGTAACGAGTACGATTTCAAAAAAGGAAAGCGAGGGGCGATTCTGCCTGCATCTACAGGCAAAACACGGATCACGATTCGTCTCGACGATGACATTCTGGAGTGGTTCCGAGATCAAGCCGACGCCGCGGGTGGTGGCAACTACCAAAGCATGATCAACGAAGCTCTCCGAAACATCGCGACCGAGGGGCCGGCCAAGATCGAGACGATCGTCCGGCGGGTCGTACGCGAGGAGCTGAAGCGTGTCGGTGGGCCCCGGCGTTCAAAGCGCGCGAAGGCCGCATAATGCTGTTACAGCGGATCTGGTCGCCGCAGGAGCATCGGCGTAGAATCGCGACGCCGGCTTGGCGGCGCCCCTGCTGCTGAACGGCAAGGCGTTCGACGGACTCCGATGCGCAATCTGCAAGTCATTGCTTTCGCACTTGTCCTTCTTTCCCTCGGCTGCTGCGGACATTCGGCGGTCGAAAGCCCTACCGTCGCCTCGTTGCAGCCGTCGCCGCATTCTACCGAGGATCCGCGATGAGCTTGCGCACGGCTTCAGGGCGGTTGGGGAAACTTGCCCAGGCTACGGATCCTCCCTCGCCCTTCGGCGATGCTAGCAACGATGGTTTCTGCGTGAACATCCAGACCGAGATATCGAGTACAATTGCTCATGACCGACTCCTCCGTTGTGGCTCTGCGTTTTGGTACTCTCACCAGGCCCGAGCGTAACCCACGGTCCCGGTGTGAGTCGGTCGTTCCATCCTGACTGGACGGACCGCCGGGAGCACGCTTGACCCGACGCCCCTTCGCGGAGCAAGATGAACTCCTCCCCGAGGTATTCATGGCAAATAAGTACCCATACGTCTCATCTGCAGGACCCCTGGTGAAAGCGGTTTCTCACCTCCGAAAGAGCTTTCCGAAGGAGGTCACGGCCGAGACTCTCAGAAAGCTTGGTGTAGCTCCGAAGAACGAGTCGTACGTAATAAACGTTCTTCGCTTTCTGGGCGTCATTGATGAGGAGGGAAGGAAGGTCGATGCCAAGGCTCAGGTCTTTGTCCAGCACGACGAGTCGGCTTTCGCAACGGAGTTTGGAAAGCTTGTCGAGGAGACGTACGAGGAACTCTTCCAGTTGCACGGTGCGGGGACTTGGACACTTGATCGAAACGGCCTGACGCAATTCTTTCGCACAACCGATCACTCCTCCGATGTGGTTGGTTCTCGACAGGCGGGCACGTTTGCCGCATTGGCGGCACTCTCTGGTCACGCCGAGGTGCCCACATCAAAGGCGAAGGCAAATGGCGCAAAACAGAGCGCGCCGTCCAGGAAGAGGAGTGAGAAGCCGATGTCGGCTCCGCCCGAAGTCGAGGTTCCGACCAAGAATCGGGGGGAGACCAGGGCCGAGGTCACCGGCAGCCCAAACGCAGTTGGATTGACTGTGAGGATTGAGGTGAATCTGCCTGCTTCCGGTGATCAGGAAACGTACGACCGCATTTTTCGGAGCATTCGTCAGAACTTGATCGATGGCAAGCAGGCTTGAACTGTTCGAGTCAATCACCAGGCGGGCCCACAATTTCACTGAGGGTTCTGCCGGGGCAGAGAGCACCGGTCATCCGTTCGATGAGCGCAACGTCCATCCGGATTTGCCAGCAGAGGTGCGTCGGTTGTTCGACAACGGGCACTTTTCACAGTCAACGTTCGAGGCCATGAAATTCCTCGACGAGGAGGTGCAACGAATTTCGGCCGATACTGATTATGGGAAAAGTCTAATGATGAGAGTCTTCGGCGGAGCGCCGCCGAAACTCCCACTGAATCCCGGAATGACCTCGACGGAGCAGAGCGAACAGGAGGGGTTCAAGTTCATGTTCGCTGGCGCAATGGCGGGTATTAGAAATCCAAGGGGACATCTGACGGGCGTAACCGATGACCCTGACACATGTCTCGACCATCTTTCGTTTTGCTCCATGCTTCTCAGACGGCTTGAGGACGCGGGACTTCGTTGAGGCCGTCCAACAAGGCGTTGGGAGGGCTTCTATCCTATCCGTAATATGGGAGGCGGACGTGGATCCAAATACCATGCAGCCGAAGAGTCGCAGGAGTCTTCGAGGAATTCTGACCCTCACCGTGCACATCCCGTCGATGTGCCTTCTCCTCATTGTTCTTGGCCTCGTCAAATCTGCGTGGACCGCTGCCGTGATCATCATAGGAGCCGTAAGTTTGCTGATCGGTGTTGCACTCGCGTGGGGGCTTCGGCAATCGCGGCATCCGGACGCCTGACGCTGCCGAACAAGGACCCAAGCTCTCCGGGTCACTGGTAACGTGGCGGCATTGCGTGCGGTATAGCTAAGCGGTGATCCGCGGAATTAGGATTCAACCGGTTACGCGCGAGAGTTGGGACGCATTCGCCCGCTTTTTCGAGGCGAAGGGTAGCCCGCACTACTGTTGGTGCACACTGTATCGCCTGTGCGGTGGGCGGAAAGCGAGCACCACGCAAAAGCGGGCATCCATGCTGAAGCTCGTCGAGGCGAAAATGCCCATCGGCCTACTCGCGTGCAAGGGCACCGAACCGGTTGGGTGGTGCTCAGTCGCCCCTCGCAAAACCTACGCTCGACTCGAACGGTCCAGAACCATGCCTCGCGTGACGTCTTCCGAGACGCCGACCTGGACCGTGCTCTGCTTCTTCGTTGCTCAGCCCTATCGCCACCAGCATATCGCGAGCGCCCTGCTGGAAGCCGCCGTCGCGTATGCGCGAGAACAAGGGGCCGAGGTCGTCGAGGGGTATCCCTTCGACTCCGCCGGCATTACGTCAACCCATCGGGGTCACTCTCGGATGTTCAAGGCATTGGGGTTTCGGCTCGAGGGGAAGCGTTGGTGCAGGCGCATCGGCCGCGGACGGTTCGCGCGTTAACGGCCAACCAAGGTCCTACGCCTTCCGCAAACAGCGCCGCGCCAGGGCTGCGATGGCTGGAATCGGGTCCAGGCACAGGCACTCGAAGGCCTCCACAGCAGAGGGGCGCCCGGCGAAAGCGGACAGCGATTCCAGGGCGGCCAGGCGCACGCGCGCGTCCCCGTCGCGGGTCGCGTGGACCAGCCTGGTCACGGCGCCGTCGGTGGCGTATTGCCCGACCGCCACAACCGCTCGGCTGCGCACCTCGGGCTGCGGGGCGGAAAGCAGATGGGCCAGGAACGGCTCTGCTGCTGGCGCCGAAATGGCCCCCAATGCGTCGACAATCCCCAGCCGAGTCTGGTGATCGTGCTGCGAATAGCTGGCGATCAAGCGACGGGCGACCTTGCCATCGCCGATGCGGCCGATGGCTCGTAAGCTCGCATCGCGCGTCTCTGCGTCGCGATCAAACGCTTCCAGCAGCACGTCGACGGCCTTGCGCGAGCGGCGGCAGCCCAGCGCTTGGATGACTTCGGCGCGCACCCCCACCGACGGGTCGTCAAGCAACGGTCTCAGCATCTCGGTGGCTTCCGTACTCTGGTCGGCAGAGAGCACGGAGACCGCAGCTCGCCTCACCTCGGCGCGCTCGTCGGCGAGGGCACTCTGCACGAAAGCACGCTGGGCCGAGCAGGAGGCGATGCGCATCACTTCCAACACCAAGGCAGCGTGGACCTGGCAAAGGGCGCGTTCGGCAAGCAGAGCCCCGGTCACCCGGTTCGCATCCATGGCGCCCAGCGCTCGCACCGCCGCACCCGATACCGGCTCGGACGGATCAGCAAGGCAGCGGATCATGCTCGGCAGAGCCTGCTCCGCGCCAAGCGCAGCCAAGGCCCGCAGGGCCGCCACCCGGACGCGCGCCTCCCTGCTCGCGAGCAAGGCTTCACACGGAGCGACGGCTTCTTCGATGCCCATCGCTGCCACGGCGCTACAGCAGAAGACGCGCACGTCGGCATCCTGATGCCGGAGCCCCTCAAGAATGAAGGGGTGGATTTCCATCCCGGCGAACACCACCGATTCCAGCAGCGGTTCGCCTACCGACAGATCCCAGGCGCCCTCGATGAGCGCGGGATAGAGCGAGGGCAGCGCAAGGCTGCGAATCAGTGTGATGGCAGCCGCCTTCAGAAAATGTTGATCCACCGCGCCGTCGGGCTCTACATCACGGCCAAGCAGGAACGACGCCAGGCGCGCGTGAACCCCGCTGGCCTCGGGCGAAGCGAGCTTCTGCCAGGGCCGGCTGTTGTCGAGCCCGGTCCGGTCGGTCATGCGCGCAAGCGCGGTTCCCAACGCCAACAGGCACCCGTCGAAGCTGTCCGCTTCCGCGCGGGTGGTGATGATTTCCGCCAACACCGTCACCGCGGGCACCGTCGCGACTTTGCCCAGCGCTTCGATGGCCAGTTCCGAAATCGCCGGATCGGACGCCGCGCGCATCAGCGCGTGCACGCTGCCCGGATGGGCGATTTCCCCCAGCGCGTGCGCCGCCGCAAACCGCAACCACGGATCCGCTTCCAACATGGCCTCGATAAGGCCCGCCGCCGACTGCGCGCGCAGCTTGCCCAAGGCATCGATGGCGGCCTGCGCGACGTTCAGGTCGGGATGCTGAAGCAGCCTTATCAGGTGCGGCACCGCCGCCGGATCGCGGGTTTCGCCCAAGGCGGTGGCGGCGTACATGACGACGTCGTCGTCGCCGCCGTTCACAGCCGTCACCAACGCTGAAAGGCCGCGGTTCCCCCCGCGCGCCAGCGCGTCCAACACCGCCGCACGCTTTCCGCCATCACCCTGCTGGGCGGCCGCCTCGCGCAGCCCGACCGGGATGTCAACCACGACTCCCTCGGATGGCGTTCCACGCGTGGTCGAATCACCTTCGCCGAGCGCAGCCATGAGCGCCTCATCGAGAGATTGCGGGATCCCTTCCTTTTCCGTCAGACCGTGAATGTCTCCATCCGTTGTCGCAGCGATTCCGCCTCGGCGGCAAGCTGTTTGGCAGCCAAATTGAGCTGCTCGACCACCTGCAAATTCTGTCGCGCCACCTCGGAAATCGACTCGGTCGACTTCACCACCGTCTCCCCGCCCCGCTTCTGTTCCATGGTGGCATCCAGCATCGTGTTGGTAAGGGCGCTCATGCGTCGCGAAGCAGTCACAATTTCCGCTGCGCTGCCGGCATTCTCTCGCGCCGCCAGGGCGATCTGCTGCGCGAGCCCGGACATATTCTCGGCCACCTTCAGGGTCTGCCGCGCAGCCTCGCTCTGGCTTTCCGTGGCCAGCGCGCTGGCCGCGATAATGGTGGAGGTCTTGTCGATGGACGCCATCATCCCCACCAGGACCTCGTCGGTCAGGGTGACCGCCGCGCCTACGTCCTTCTGCACGCCCTCGATGATTTCGCCGATGTCCCGGGTGGACTGGGCGCTCCGCTCCGCCAGCCGCTTCACCTCATCGGCAACCACCGCAAAGCCGCGTCCGGCATCCCCGGCGCGCGCCGCCTCGATGGCCGCGTTGAGCGCGAGCAGGTTGGTCTGGTCCGCGATCTCCTCGATCAGGCGCAGGATCTTGCTGATCTCTTGCGCGCGGTCGCCGATGGCGCCGATGGCCTTCTGCAGCGCCTCGCTGCCCGCCTTGACCGAGCCCAGGGTGGCCTTTGACATCTCGTTGGCGGTGCGGGCTTGGGCCGTGACCTGCGCGATGTTGCCGGTCAAGCTCGACAGGTGCATGGTGGCTTCCTGCGAGGAGGCCAGCATGGTCTGTCCGTGCAGCGCTGTCCGCTCCAGGGTTTCGTACATGCGCTGGAACGCGGTGGTGGTCTCCTCGACGCTGGCGGAAAGAGACTTGGCCGTCTCCGACAACTGCTGAATGCGCTCGGCGATCTGTCCCATGCTGGCCGAGGTCGCGGCGCTGGCAATCGACTGGGTCTCGCTGCCCTTGCCGAGCTGCGCGCCCGACACCGCGACCTTCTCGGCGGCGCTGGCGACGATACGGGACGCATCCAAGATAGAGCCGATGGTGCCGCGCAGGTTGGCCGCCATCTTACGAATCGACAAAAGCAGCTGCCCGACCTCGTCGGTGGAACGGGTCTCGCCGATTTCGATGGAGAAATTCTGGGCGGCCAAGCTGTTGGCGGACTCGACCGCAACCTTGATGGGCGCGGTGATGCTGCGGACGATCACCGAAACCAAGCCGGCCGCCGCCAGGACGGCGACCAGCACGAGGTAGACGGTGTTCCTGCGCTGGTCTTCGCGCGCGGTCAATCTGTCCTGCAGATCTGCGCGACGACGGTTGACAATGGTGTCGAAGGTCGAAAACAGGGAATCGAGCGAGCCGGAGGCAAGCGCCGCCAGCGACGACGCCAGGGCGAAATCGGCCATGTCGCCCCTGCCGCTGCCGTCGCCCGCGATGAGACGCCGCGCCGCCTTCACCAGCTCTCGCGCGGCCACAAGCGACTCTCGCAGTGGGGCGTCGAGGCCTGCGTCCGTCCCCTTGGCGCTCGACCGTGTCGGGCTTCCCGCGGCTCCAAGCACGTCGCGCTCGATGTCGGCCACGTCACCGGCCAAGGCATCCACGGTGCTGAGCAGCTCGGCCCGAGCCACGACGGATGGGGCTTTGCCATGACTCCACTCGGCCAGCTGCTCGCGCAGGCCGGCCAAGCGCCAGGCGGCATCCGGCAAGCGCCGCAAGGTCGCGTCGTCAAGGTGGGCGGCGCTGGGGTCGAGCGACTGGGTTTCCCTGACCACCAGCGCGACTTGCGCGAACCAGGAAGCCACCCCCTCGTGCATGCGGCGAAAGGCCTCGTCCCGTTCCGCCGGCGTTCCGCCCAGCTTGCCCGACAGAGCCCGGAGCTCGTCCAGATCCTCGGGCAAGCGCATGCGCGACGAAATGGCGTCGCCGCTGCACGCATTGGCGTCAAGCGCCGAAAGCTCCGTCAGCGCTGCGGCCATCGCCCTGCGCGAAGTCTCTGGGTCACGATCGGCAGCGATGGAAAGTGAGGACAGTCGCAGGGTGATCTGTTCGGCCTGAACCCGCTTGAGCTGCCCGGCGTAGGCAGCGGCGCAGATCTCGCGCTCTATGCCTCCTATCTCGGCGCTGCTTTTGTCGACGAAATCCCGCAAGAGCAGCGCCGTCGGCAAGAGCAAGACGATGACAATGATGAGGAGCTTCTGCCACAAGGACAGATGTCGCAAGATCGGCGCGCCCTCGATACGCCCGAGCCACCAGCGAAACGGACTCTCCCGGACCGCGCTTGCAGGCGCAGCACCGGAAGGCCTTGACTGCGTGCTGTCCTTGCTAGACATGCCGTCACTCCTTGTCCGCCGATGATCTCATGTCTGGGCGCGAAAGTAGCATCCGTTCGACGTCGACGATGTGGATGGCCGCCTCCCCAACCTTGGCCTGCCCGGTGACAGCGTGGTGCCTCGCCGGGTCCGGCGACGGATCAATCTGTGAGCTGGCGAGCTTCAAGATGCGCGCGACCCGGTCCACCAGCAGCGCGAAAAGGCGCCCCGCAATCTCCACCACGACGAGCCGCGTCTTGGCCGTCACCACCGCCTGATCGAGCCCCAAACAGGTCCGAACGTCAACCACCGGCACAATCCGACCTCGCAAATTGACCACGCCCCGCACCTCTGCTGGTGCCTCCGGAATCCGCGTGATCGCGCCGGCCCGCAGAATCTCGCGGCAGTGCGAAATGGGAATGCCGAATTCCTGCTTGTGCAGAAGAAAGGTCACGTGCTGCTGGACCTCACCCGAGACGCGAGTCTCCTCTTGCTTGTGGGCCGCGAGCAGGTGGTCGGCGAAGGCCAGCAGCGAGGCATTCTCCGTCGAGGCCGGGACGGGCGGCTCCTCCGTCCTACGCGTCTCAGAAGACATAGTCTTCCTCCGCCCGACCCTCGGCCGGTCGCTCGGGCAGCAAAGTCGCGTGCACACGCCTTACCACTTCCACACAATCCAGGATCGGGACCACGCGCCCCTGTGCCAGCACGGTCGCGCCGGCAACTGAGGTGCACGCGGACAGGCTGGCGTCGAGCGGCTTGACCACGATTTCCTGAACCCCGGAAAGCCAATCCACCAGAAGGGCGCCGCTCTTGTTTCCCGCCTGCAGGACCAGCGCATACGGCCTGGCCCACGGTTCCGCCAATCCCTGGCAGCCGAGCAACCGCCCGGCATCTGCGGCGCGGACGAAATCGCCTCGCCAGCTTAAGAGCAGAACCCGGTTGATTTGCTGCAGATCCTTCTCCCGCCCTTCCTTGGTGTCGACCACGAACCCGGCCGGGGCGGCGTAGGTTTCGCTGTCGACGCCGAAGATCAGGGCCTTCTGTAGCGACACTGTCACCGGCAGATCGAGGATGAAGAGCGTCCCCTTGCCGGGCGTCGACCGCACGTCGACGGTTCCCCCCAGCGACTGCACCACGCTGGCCACCACGTCCAGCCCGACCCCGCGTCCGGCCAGATTCGACACCGCCTTCGCGGTGGAAAATCCCGCGCGAAAGATCAACCGTTGCAGATCGCGGTCGGAAAGGTGGTCAGTGTCAATCCCCTCCGCCTTCGCCTTGGCCACAATGGCAGCCAGATCGAGGCCACGCCCGTCGTCGCCGACCGAGATACTGACCCGCCCCTCGCGCACGCTCGCACTCAAGACAAGGGTTGCCTTGGCTGGCTTGCCTGCCGCGGCCCGGTCGGCCGAGGGCTCGATCCCGTGCGCGACCGAATTGCGTAGGATGTGCACCAGCGGTTCGTGAAGGCGGCTGATGATGGCTCGGTCCACCGCGGTCTGGCCACCCTCGATGACCAGCTCGATCGGCTGCCCGCGATCGTGGGCCAAATCACGCACGTGGCGGACAAAGCGCTGAAACAGCGTCGCGATGGGCGCGAGCCGCGAACGCAGCAGTTGGTGCCGCATCTGCCTCATGGTGCGACCGACGTCGGACAACACCTGGTCCATCAGTGCTACGTCACCAGGATCGAAGTGGCCGCGCGCGAAGCGGCCCTGCACGCGCACGAGCTCGGTCTGGCCCACGATGGCCTCGCCGGCCAGATCGAGCAGCTCGTCGATGTCGCGGTCACCGATGCGCGTGCCGGCCGGTCCGTCAAGGGTCGGCTCGGATGCAGGCCGGCCCGCGCTTTCCGTCGGACCGGGCGCCTCCAGCTTCTCCGCTTCCGCCGGCTCTACCTGCGCCACCCGACGCAAGAAGTCCCGGGCCTGAGCTCCGTCGACAGTTCCGGTCAGAGCCGACCGGGTGAGCGCCGCAAGCACATCGCAGCCCGCGAGCAAGAGCTCTGCCTGTCTGGCGTGCTCTTCCAGGCCGGGCTCGGCCGCCTGGGCACAGACGTCCTCCAGCGCGTGCGCCACCTCGGCGATGGCGGAAAACCCCATCATCGCGCTGTTGCCCTTGATGAAATGCAACCCGCCGCGCACCTCGCGCAGGGATCCTTCCGAGTCGCCGCCCGAAAGCCACGCCTGTTCTAGCTTGAGCACCAGGGACGACACCTGTTCCACGACGGGCAGGGTCTCGTCGACGAAATCCTTGCCTAGCGATGAAAATAGGTCATCCACGTGGATCTCTGTGGTCATCCGGTCTTGCGCTTGCCGAGCAAGCCGGATGCGGGATCCTGTTTGGGATTTGCGCGACGGAGAAATTCGTTTTCGAGCGCCAAGCCAAGCTGAAAGGCGGCCAGCTCGAAGATCTCGATGTCGCCAATCGGGCGGTTGCGAGCGCCGTTGTCGAGATAGATGGCCGCGATCACCCGCTCGCTGCCGGGAACCGGCAACACCGCGATCTCGCCGGTGATGGGTCGGTCCACAGCCTCTAAGAAGGCCTGGGGAAAGCGCGCCTCGTCGTAACCCAGCCGGCGCGGACGACTGTCGGCAACGCATTCCTTGAACACGCCGCTGCTGGCGACCGCCAGGATAAGGCCCTGCGTGGTTCTGGTCAGCGGCGACCCCGACCCGGCATTGCCAAAAGCGCCCAGCGCAACCAGACGGTCGAGGTGCGGAACGAAAAGGACGCCCCGGTCGAGCGACTCGGCCACCGCGGCCATGAGGTTCGACGAAACCGAGGTGCCAAGCAGCCCGGAGCGCAAGTCGGCGATGATCCGGCGCAAGCGCGCGAAGCTGGTTCGGATTCCTTCGGTGATGGCGTGCTCGTTCGACATGTACTTGCGCTGGCGCGCCACCGACAGCAGGCATGCGACGATGGTTTCAGGAACCGACGACGTCACCGAAATCACGCCCGATTTGTACATCTCGCGCAACGGCGCGCGACCTTCGAACATGGCAATAACGGCCGCCCGCGGGCGTGACCGGCAGAGAGCGGACAGGGTTGATAGCGTGTGCACCTGGTGGCGCAGGTCGACCACCACGACCGGCGGTGATTCGCCCAGCAAGGACGCGCCGGCGTCGCGCAGGGCCACGGCGGAAATGTGGTAGCCGCCGGGCGCAAGAACCTGATTGATGCGAGCGACCAGCTCGGCGTCGGGCGATACGATTTGAAAGCGAGCCTCCTCCGACGCGGGCGCGGGCTCGCGGCGGGGGGACACACCTTCCCCGGGTGGCGACGGACGATCGCCCGGCAGCACGATTGCCGAGCTTGCCTCCAGGGGAGACATATCGAACTCGCCGGTCGGCGCCCGTGGGCCGGCTGGGTCTGCGCCGACGTGTGCGCTGACCGCGGGCTGGCCGGAGTGAAACACGTTCGCCAGGTCGGCGGTTCCCCCATCGGAAGCCCCGGCCAAATCCTCGCTCTCGCGCTGCCCGCCCTCGGGTGCGCCGCCTTCGTGAGCTCGCGCCGAGTCCTCGTCCATTCTCCGCAAGGCATCGAGCAGTACGGCCTGCGTGTCCAGATCCACCTTGGGTGCGCCAGTGAAGCGAGTGACCTCGACCAAGGTGGTCAAATCGTCGATGGTGAACTCGAACATGCCGGTCTTCCAGACCAGCGTTTCCCTTACCACGCGCTCGATCTCCTTGGCCATCACGTCGCGGATCGCATCGGCCGTGGTCGCCCCCATGCGAACCAGGATCTGTCCCAACGTCCGACGCGGTCGCTCCTCGTTCTGCGCGGCCAGGGCCGAGACCAGAATGCCTTCGTCGATGAGGCCCGCGGCCACCAGCAGCTCGCCGACCCGGCGCGAGCGCGGATTCCACGCGTTGACGATGCGTCCGCGTTCAAATCCGATGATGCCCTGCTCGTTTCCCGAGGTCACGGTCAGCGTGCCAGAATGTCCGCCGAGGCGAATCAGCTCCATCACATCGGCAACCGCAACGTCCTCGATGAGGCCCTGGAAGCTCATGACAACCTCGGTCTTCCGCCGCTACCCCTTTCTGACCAGCTTGATCAGACCTTCCAGGGTGCGCAACTTGCGGGCGGCACGCGCGTACACCCGCGACGCGAAGAGCGCCGAAGCGGCGTGCGCGCCGAGGAGGTCGAGCAGCTCGCGGTCCTCCTCTTCCAGCTTTCCCTTGTGCTCGAGCAACCGGGTGATCACCAGCGCACCGACCGTCACGTCCTGAACCCGAAGGGGCACGGTCACCAGCACCGGCGAGTTGTCGGCCGGCCCGAAGCGCAGGACCCCGTCGAGCAGCGAGGCATCGATCAACGGATCGCCGCCCGGGTAGGTGGCGCCCCCAGCCCAAGCGGCCGGGATCTTTCCCTCTTGCAGGCGAATCTCCAAGACGTCCTTTTCCTCGTCGCGAAGAAGCAAGGCGAACTCCGCTGCGCCCAGCATGTTCACAGCGATTTCCGCGATGGTCGACTGCACATCCGCAGGATCCAGCGTCGCGTGCAATTGATAGGTTGCTACATAAAGGGTCATCAGGCGCCCGACCTGGTGCTCGACCTCAGCCAGACGCGTGGCCAATTCCTCGCGCTCATTTTCCGCCTGCGCGAGCTTGATCTCGCTCTCGGGAATCTCCGCGGAGGCCGAGCGCTGCCTCACCACCACTTTCTCCGCTTCCTCGATCGCCTCCTGCGCATCGCGAATCAGCTGACGCGCGCGCATCAGGGTCGCCAGCGGATCGCCGTTCTCAGCGTTGCTGCGCCCGGGCTTTGCTCCTGTGTCGCTCATCGGGTCACCGCCGGTCACGGCCTGGTCCCAAAGCGTCCGATGATCTTGAGCAGATCCTCGCGCTGAAAGGGCTTCTTGAGATACGCCACCGCGCCTGCCTTCAATCCGCGCGCGACGTCTTCTTCCTTGCCCTCGGTGGAGACGATGATCACCGGGATGGGAGCGAGCTCGGGCTTGGCCTTCACCTGCCCCAAGAATTGCAGCCCGGTCATGTGCGGCATGTTGATATCGAGAATGATCACGTCGACGTCCGGGTTTTCTTCGAGGCGCGCCAGGCCTTCGCGGCCGTCGTGTGCGGCGATGAGCATGCACGGTCGAAGCATGACCTCGTACATCTTGTGGATGAGCTTTGAATCCTCCACGACAAGGACTTTGCGGGTCTTGACTACGTTCACCTGAGCCTCCCTGGTGGAGAACCTAAGTAGGGTTGGGTTTGGGGTGGATGTGCCTGACGGGCCGCAAAATCACCCTGCCCCGGTCCGATTCTCGTCGTTTTTTCCATCGGACTTGAGAGGGCGAGCCTTGCGTTCCGTCGGCACCTCTGGGCTTTTCCCGAAGGTGGCAGCTCCATTTTGCCATGCCCCAGGCCCGAGCCGATGAGAATTCGAGAGGGTCAGACCGATCCTGAATGCCGTGCGTAGGCGAGCCAGGCCAGGCGGGCCACTTGCTGCATCTGGGCGCTGGTGGGCCTCAAGGACCGCGCAGTCTCGACGGCGGAAATCGCGGCGTCGGACTGCGCGCCGACGTCATGGGTCACGTGCGTCGATGCAGGCGCTGCCGGCGCAGTCGAGCCGGCTGCGCCGCGGGATGCGCCAATAACCGACGTGTCGGTTGCTCCAGCCTTCGTGATTTCACTGGAAGGGTGGCTTTCCGCGGCTGCCTGGGCCGAGCTTGCGTGACCAGAGCCCGTTCCTGGGTTCGCCGCCGCGTTCACCGCGGCAAGCTGTTCGGCTGACAATTCCCGGCGCGCCATGGCCTCCATTTGCGACGCATCGGCTGCAACCGAGAGATCCTGGGGCGAAGGATCGGCGGGCGCCAACGCCGCAGCTCGTATCTGCTGTGCGCGTGCGATGGTTTCTTCGGGTGTGCGGCCCCCCGACATATCGATCGGCACCTCACCGCCGATGGCGTACGACTTGCCGTCGGGGCCGGTCTCGTAGGTAAAGCTCGCCGCCCCGCCCAGACTGCCGGCCGCGGCCTGGTGAGCCGCCTCGTGCGCGCGAACCTGCTCATCCCGTACCGTCAGCTCGGCCACCTCTCGCACCTGGGCGGGCTTCAGCTTGTGCGGTCCGACGGAAGCTTGCGTCGAGTCCCCACTTGCCTCGGCGGACCCGTTCGGTTTTTTCGAATCCTGCGCCGCGCGCCTAAAGACACCTCCATCCCTGGCCGTTGCCGACGGCACTGCCCAAGCCGGTGCTATGGCGCCGATGGAATTCACGGGAGACCTAGCGATGCTTTCGGCACGGCCGGGGCCGGCATTAAGGGCAATACTTGATCTTTCTCATCCGCACCTGTCCATCAGCCAATACAGCACCCACTGCAGGAGCCAGCGGCGCAACGCCTTGCGCGGGTCGCGCATCACCCAATCGACCATCCAGCAGAAGGGCAACCTCTTGTTGGTGACCAGCTTGAAGATGCGCACCTGCCTTTTGTGGACGCGCACCATATGCCGCATAAGACGCTCGCCCTGGGCATCGCCGCAGAGGTGCTTGCCCACGCCTTCGCCCGTGCGGATGGCGTAGTAAATGCCTTCGGTGGACAGCGGGTTCAAAAAGCCGGCCGCCTCGCCCACCAGAAACACGTTGCCGAAGTGCCAGCCGCGGTAGTCGGCATTGCCCTTCGCTGCCTCATGACGAAGGGTGCGCGCTGGAAGATTGAACTTCTCCTCCACCCACGCGCGGGCTCGGCTGGCCACCTCGCGATCGAACCTGCCGCCCTCGAACGCGAGCCCCACCATGGTCTGCCCGCGGCTGCGCGACATCATGTAGCCGTAGCCGGCGGGAAACGTGCGCGGCAGCCAGTAGATGTGGAACTCGCTGGCCGGGCGATCGACCACGAAGTGGTAGGCCCAGCCCACGATGTCCTCGCTGGGCAGACCGAGATAGCGCCGAACCATCGAGCGAGCGCCGTCCGCGCCGACCAGGGTCTTGTAATGGAAGCGATGCGTGCGAGTCTCGACGAATTCGGGCGTGATGTGCTGGACGGGCTCCCCGAAGCGGATGTCGGCGTCGCAGCCCTGGCGCAGGTGATCCTCGATGGCGTAGCGACCCGCGGTCCAGGCAAACGGCCGCGGCAGCTTGATTAGGTGGCTGGTGTGGTCGTTGCCCACGTGGATCTCGGTCCAGGGCCGGCCGCGGTCGAATTTCTCGTCGGGCAGGACCTTGGCCGTCAGCTCGCCGGCGCAGATCTTCTTGCCCAGGTCGGCGCTCTTTTCCAGCACCAGCACCCGCTGGCCCGATCCGGCCAAGGCACGCGCGCAGGAAAGCCCGCCCGGGCCTGCGCCAACGATCACGACGTCGAACGATTCGGTCTGCATCGGCGCCAGTGTACACGGGTTGTCTCGCGAAGCACTTCAGCGCCGTCAAGGATCTTGAGCTGGTCGCGTTCAAACCCTAGCGCTCTCCTGACAGCCGTCGCACCAAATCACGTGGCCGACCTTGATACTCGCGATTGTCGCGGTATAGCTTTGCCATAACGTGGCACAGGCTCCAACCACATTCCCGGTCAGACACGGGCGCTACGCCTTCTTGAAGGTCCTTTCCGGCCCGGGCGATGGGCCTGTCTTCCTCGCTGCTCTGGACGGCGCGAAGAAGCCTTGGGCTATCAAGACCCTACCGTTGCAGGGACCGGGCGCCGTCGATCTGCACGCGCTGAAGGCGGCGACCAAGATGCTCGCACGCATGCATTCCGACCACTTGGTCGCGGTGCTCGCATCTGCCGATGTGGAGGCTGACGGCGGCTTTGTGATGGAGCACGTGCCCGGCAAGTCCTTGGCCGCGATTTGCCGGCAAGCCGAGGAGTACTCTTTGTTGCTTCCGCCCGAGCTGGGCTTGATCCTGGCGCACGACGTTTTCGCGGCGGCCGAGCTGTTCCACGGCTTCGAGGGCGGGCTCCAGGTTCACGGTAACATTTCACGGAAGACCATTTTGGTGGGCTACGCCGGCGATGTGAAGCTCGCCGGGTATCGCCCCGGAGCTCACTCGTTGTCCGGTTTGGCCATGCACGTGTCGAGGGATCTGAAACCCGTCGCCACGATTCTGTCCGACCTGCCCTTTGAAAGGTTTCCCAAGGAGCTGGCGACGCTTGTGCCGCGCCTGCTAGAGGACAGTATCTCACCGGTCGAGGCCACGGCCGCCGTGCGCGCGTTCCTCCACGACTCAAAGCCCTCTGCTGAACAACGGCGAATGGCCGCGACTTGGCTGGCGGGTGTCTTTCCCGGCCAGCGCGCGGACGAAGCCCAAGAAGAAGCGCGACTGTTCGCCGCGGGGATGCAATTGCTGGCGCCGGTCTCGGGACGATTCGTTGCCAAGCGTGCGTTCATGTTCGGCAGCGCCACCGTGCTGTTTGGCCTTCTGGGTGGCGGCGCCCTGTGGATGGTTAACCGTCAGCCTGGCGAGCCCCGTCTCGAAGCTATGGTAACAGCGCGCCGCGCCGAGGTGCCGCAATCAGCCGGTCAGGTTTTCGAATTGAGCGTCCAAGCAGCGCCTTCCGCCCAAGCAGCGTCTTCGCCCACTCCCGCTCTGGCAGCTACGGCACCGACGGCCCCGGCAGCTCCCACGCCCGACCCGATGGAAGACGCCAAGCCGATGCCAGGCGCGCCCGGCGCTGGTCCGGCAAGGCGAGATCCTACAGGGGCACCTGCCGATCGCCTGCTGCGCGAGGCCGAAGCGGCTTTCGACAGCGGCAGACGCATCCAGGCGGTCAATCTTGGGCTGCAAGCCCTCAACGTCGGCGGTGGCGCCCGCGCCCACCTGGCGCTCGGGGAGTACTACCGGAGCATGCTTCGATACCAAGAGGCCCTAAACCACTATCGCGCAGCGGTCGAGATTGAGCCTGAAAACAACCTTGCCCTTGCCGGGGTAAGGCTGCTGGAGAAGAAAGTGTCACCCTGCCGGTAGTCGGGTTGCAGCAGCACCTATTTTTTCACCACAGAGGACACAGAGGACACAGAGGTCCGGAATCCGTCTCTGTGTTCTCTGTGTCCTCTGTGGTTAGTAATCCGGAAGGCTACTGAGGCGCGGTCTGTGCCCCGCAGTTGGCGCCTCCGTCAAACGTAGAGCAGGAGGTGAAGCCACCGCAGGATGCTAGGATCTGGCCCAATGCGGCCTCCGTATTGCCTGTGGCCAGTACACCCATGCCGGTGATGGCGCCGTTGCAGCTCAAACCACCGCCAACGTTGTTCTCAATGGTCACGAGGTTGAGAATGGTTGTTTCGCCGGAGGGAGGATTATTGACCAGAATGCCGCCCCAGGCCGTCGACCCGCCAAACGCCCCAGGTCCATTCCCCGTGACGGTCGTGTTCTTGATGTCGAACGCGGCGCCGTTCAGCAGGATGCCGCCGCCTTGGTTGTTGGTCACCGCGCAGGTGTCCATGTGGAGGGTAACGGAGCTGCCGCTGGTCGGAGACGCGTTCACGCCCATCCCGGTCACGGTGCCACCTTGAACCGTGATTCCGCGCAGGTAGATCTCCCCGGAGGTAATGTCGATGCCGTCGGTTGTCGCCAGGGCAGGCGTTATCACCGCACCTTTTCCAACAACGGTGAGCGGCTTTGTAGGAACGGCCACACCGAAGTCGGCCAGAGCGCCCGTCAGCACAACAAGCGTCTTGCCGTTCGTGGTTCCCGCCAGATTGACTCCAACCCGTGCCGCGCAGAACGGCACTGCTGCTGTTCCACCGCTCGTTGTGGTCGAGCACCCTGTCTTGTTCTCCACGTACACCGTCTCCGCATCGGTGGCGCAGTGGCCGTCGATGTTGGCCATGCACACGCCCGGATTCCCGGTCGCGCCCAGCTTTGCCACGCATTCTGCATCGGCTTTGCAAGCCAGGCACGTGTTTGCGCTGCTGCAGATGGGAAGCGTGGCTGTATTGCAGTCGCTGCTTGCGGCGCACTGGACGCAGGCCCCGCCGGCGGGCCCGCTGGTCGCGCACACGGCGCGGTTGGGATCGGCAAAGGTCAGACACTCACTGTTGTTCTTGCATGCCTGGCACTTGTTGGCGCTGTCGCAGATGGGCGAGGCCCCGGAGCAGTTGGCGTTGGTCGTGCACTGGACGCAGGCGTTGCTGGTGGTGCTGCAGACTGGCGTGCTGCCGCTGCACTGGGCGTTGCCGGTACACTGAACGCAAGCCCCGCTGCTCGCGCACACGGCACGGTTGGGATCGCCGAGCACTGTGCACGAGCTTCCGGCCGTGCAGGCGGTGCAGGTCTTGCTCGCCGAACAGATCGGCGTGGTTCCTGAACAGTCCGCGTGGGCGACGCACTGGACGCACTTGTTGCTGGTGGTGTCGCAGACCGGGGTGCTGCCCGAGCAGTTGGCGTTGCTCGTGCACTGGACGCAAGCCCCGCTGGTCGCGCACGCCACGCGGTTGGGGTCGGCCAGCCCCGAGCACGGGTTGGTGGCCGAGCAGCCGGTGCAGGTCTGGCCCGCCGAGCAGATGGGCGCGGTCCCCGAGCACTGCGCGTTGGAAAGGCATTGGACGCACTTGTTGGTGGCGGTGTCGCAAGCGGGGGTCGTGCCAGGGCAGTCGGGGTTGCCGGTGCACTCGACGCAGGCGCCCGTGCTGGCGCAGACGGCGCGGAACGGATCGCCGAGATTCGCGCACTGGCCGGAGGCCGTGCATGCGGCGCAGGTGTTGTTTGTCTTGTCGCAGATGGGACGCGTGGGCGAGGCACAATGACTATCGGCGGTGCAGCCGACGCACCTGCCGGACAGGGAGTCGCACACGGGGGTTGCCCCGGAGCAGCTGTTTGCGCCACCATCGACGCCCGACTGGCACCCGACGCACAGGCCGGCCACGCAGAAGGCCTTGGTCGGATCCGGACAGTCGGCATTGCTGCCACAGGTGCCGGCGCCGTCTGGGACATTCAGATCCGGTCCCGGGCCGTCAGCAACGTCAGCGCTGGTCTCAACGCCCGCCGCTACGGCATCAGGAGGCACGGGCGCATCGATGGGTGCAGGCCCGTCGGCTGGCAAGGGCCCATCCGCGACCGGGGCGACCTCGTTGGGGTTCGGCGTGTCGGGCCCCGCGGCCTCGCGCGCGTCCGGCCCACCGATCGCCGCATCGGTGGTCGTATCGGCTGTCGCATCAGCGCCGGCCAGCCCGTCGATCGCCCCGATGGCCGCATCAGGGACAACGCAGACCGCGCGCACGACATTGCAAACACGTCCGCCTGTGCAGTCTGCGGAGGTTTTGCAATGGTTCGGAGTCGCCTCGGTGCAGCCGAGCAGCGCGCCGCCCGCAAGAAGAAGAATAGTCACTAACTTTAGCAGTGGTGACGACATTAGAACCCTCCCGACACGAAGATTGAAGATCCGTTGCAATTCAGTGCGATGGGCGTGCCCCCCGCGCTGTGTGAATAAAAGATCAGTCCCACCAGACCGCCCAGCACGGCCAACCCTCCACCTGCCAGCAAGCCGATACCGAGACTTTCGGTCTTGTATTGTCGCTCGCACAGGTCCTCGGACCCTGTCAAGTCGCACGTCCCCTTCCCGTTGATGTGAACCAGGTAGATCCCGGACCCGATGAGCAAGCCCCCGCCCACAATCGCAGTCGCCGAAAGGTAGGTCGGCACATGCACGCGCTGGGGCTCGGATCGGGTTGGCTCAAGCTTCGGCGATGGTCGTGCTTCCGGCGGTGCTGGCGACGCTGCCGATGGTGCTGGCGGCGCTGCCGGCCGTGGCGGCGTCGCGGCGGTTGGCTCTTCCTCAGGTGCCGGCGCGGGTGGCGCCTTTCTAACCTTGATGTGCTCGGCGATGGTCGACGCTAGCAGCGAGGCGGTGTGCTTGATCCCGCTGGCGTCGCAGGCGTGGCAGTCGGTCTTCTCGACCCACGCCTCGCGCTCGGGTACGGAACGAGCGACGATCATGGAGATGAGATAGTCCGGCTTGGACCGCTTGGTCGCCTTCTTCGAGATCTGCTTGGCGCGCACCCGAACCTGTATCACCAGATCGACCTTGGCGGCCTCGGACAAATCTTGCAGGCACTCGATGGCTTCGCACTCCAAAATCCGGTCGAGCGTTTCCGAATCGGAGACCGGCGTGAGACGGATGTCGGTGTCCGCAAGGGTCGACATCACCTCGTCGAGCCCGGTGACGATGTGGGCGACCGCGCCATCCTGAACCTCGTCGGCGATCTTCGGGGCGAGACTGTTGGTGTCGACTGCGATGGCTACCGAGGCAGGCGTCGCGGCAAGGGCTGGATGGCTAACCAATGCCGCGAGCAAGGCAGCCAGGGGATGGATTCGCATGTTCGTTAGCCTATGGGATGTTCTGGGGTGGATGACGCGATCGCGAAGAGAGCATAGTCCGGAGCCTGGAAGCTATCCTCTGCGGCGGCGTTGGTAAAGGGCGTCCACGATCGCCGCTGCGACCTCCAGTTCACAGCGCAGGCGCTCTGCGATGGCCTTCTCGCGATCGCCACCGGCGATGCGCGCTGCGAGGGTTTCAACCTCGTCGGCGCGGATTGCAACCCCGCCGAAGATCGGATAGCCCATGGCCAAGTAGGTTTCGTCGTCGACCTGGTCCGACGGAATCAACCAGAGCGCCCCTCGGCTCGCGTCGGGCAGCCGAATGCCCGGCCCCAGCGCGGCCTCGCAAAGCGCCGCGCGCACCTGCATGGGCTCGGGCCGCAAGAGTGGCGCCGAAAACAGCACGAATCGCCCAAGGCGGATTCCCGCGCGTCCCAGGCGACTTCGGTCCGCGGGCTCAACCTGGCGCAGTTGCGCCTGCGCATCGCCTGCCAGCGCGGTGCCCATGCCCTGTTCAAGCTGGTACAGGATGCCGCGCGCGGCTGGCCCAAGCTTGCCGAGTCGCTCGTCGCGCAGGGGTTGCAAGAGCGCCGCGGTCAGGTCGCGCGTCCACGCCACCAGCCGCCGCTGCAGTCGCAGCTTTGCACCGGGCCCGAGCTCGTCGAGGGTCACCGCGATTTCGGGATGCAGGCGATCCGCGCCTCGGCTCATTCGTCCGAGCACGCGACCGTCGCCCAGCAGTTGCGTGCCTTCACCGAGGCCAAACCGATCGTCGCTGGCTTCCACCATCGAATCGACCCAAGCATCCACGTTCTCGGCGACCGCCGGGTAGGCGTCCGGTGCCGCTGCCATGGCTTCCTGCAGTTGCTGCCCGAATGCACCCCGTGCCGGCGCGCGGTGGCTGCCCCGCTTCGCGTTAGCATCCACGAACCTGCGAACCAGCTTCTCGTGCAGGGCATCGCTTAGGTCGTCTTCCAGGGTGCGCGCCTGCGCCTGCCACGCCTTCGCGTCGTCGAGCCAACGCGTGTGATGCGTGATGTAGGTCCAGGTTCGGATGAACGCCATGCGCGCAAGCAACGTGTCGATATCGCCTTGCAGCTCCGACAGCCGCTGCAAATGCCGACCGATCCAGTCCTTTTCCAGCCGGCCGCGCGGCCCGGTAAGCTGCAAGAAGACCGCGCGCAGAAGCTTGAAGTGGTCGTCGAGCTGAAGCTGTCGATAGTCGGGAATCTGGCAGATCTGCCACAGCAGGGCCACGTTCGCGCTGGACCGGCAACGGGACGCGATTTCGGGATCGCCGGCAAGGCGCGCCAGCGCCCGCGTGTCGTCGGCGCCGTCGACCAGGTCGAGGCACGCGTAAGGCGGCTTGCGCACCAGCGAAGCCGAGAGGGTTGCAAGCGAATGGGTGTCGAGATTGCTGTTGCGCCAAAACACAGTCTTCTGCACGGGAAAGCGGTGATCTTCGATGGCGCGCACCGTGCTGGGCGGCAGCGCGGGCAGCGGTGCCAGGGTCACGAACTTGCCGTTGTTGTGGTAGCGCCCGGCACGCCCAGCGATCTGCGCCAGCTCGGCGTCTTCCAGGTCGCGCAGCTTGCGCCCGTCGAACTTGCGCAGATCCGCGAAGGCCACGCAGTCCACGTCCATGTTCAGCCCCATGCCGATGGCGTCGGTGGCCACCATGTAATCCACCTCGCCCGACTGGTAAAGTGCCACCTGCGCGTTGCGGGCCCGCGGCGAGAGCGCGCCCATCACCACCGCCGCGCCGCCGCGCCGCGCGCGCAGCCGTTCGGCCAGCTCGTACACGCGGTCAACCGAAAACGCCACCACCGCAGTCCGCGGCTGCAGCCCGCGCAAGGTCGAGTTTCCGCCCCAGGACAGGCGCGACATGCGCGGCTTACGTTCGATGGTCGCCGTCGGCACCAGGCGTTCCAGAATCGGCCGGATCGTGTCTGCCCCGAGCAGCCAGGTTTCCTGCCGCCCGCGCCAGTTGAGGATGCGGTCCGTGAATACGTGCCCGCGCTCCACGTGGCCGGCCAGGTGAATCTCGTCCACCGCCAAGAAATCCACCTCGCGGTTGACCGGCATCGCCTCGACGGTGCAGATGAAATAGCGTGGCCGCGCCGGCACGCGCTTCTCCTCGCCTGTGATCAGCGCCACCGCGCCCTCGCCCACCCGCGCCGTGACCCGGTCGTAGATCTCCCGCGCCAGCAAGCGCAGCGGCAGCCCGATCATCCCGGTCTCATGCGTAAGCATGCGCTCGACCGCACGATGGGTCTTGCCAGTGTTGGTGGGACCTATCTGCGCGGTGATGCTGGATGCGAGCAGAGTTTTCGGAAAAAGCACTGTCGCGATTCAATCACACCCGACGGCAAGAGCCCAGGCTTCGGCAGTGCTAACCTCCGGGTAAATGATGGCCAAGCACAAATCTCGGAAACCAAGCGCCGCAACGGACCAGGCCGATCCCCGCTTTGTCCCCGTGGCCGCGGCATTTGCCCACAGTCCCGGCTTTTCTCTCATGGAAAGCACGTCGGGCGCGACCCGCGGGTTGATGTTGCACGGGAAGTCTTTCGGGATGTCGTCCCACGGTCGCTTCATCCTGAAGCTCACCGAGGAGCGTGCGGCCGTGCTGGTCGGCGAGGGCATCGGCAAGCCGTTCAGCCCTAGCCCCGGCCGGGTGATGAAGGGTTGGCTTGAAGTGACCCGTGCAAAGGCAGATTGGGTTGCGCTCGCCCGAGAGGCACATCGCCTCGCTTCGGCTGTGTCTTTCGGGCCCAAGGCGAAAAGGCCGAAGCGCTGACCCACGCGTCGTATGCCGTGCGGGCTTTCCGTGCGAAAATCATCGAACGATGGGACGGACGCTCAGATACGGCGGCTGTGGCGTTGCGCTGGCCGTCGTCCTCGCTCCTTCATTCGATGGATCGGCCGAGGAGATTCGGCCGACGGGGCTGTCGCCCTCGCGGAAGCCACCACCGCCGGCAGCGGCCCGGTATTGGGAGTGGTTGCTGCCGGCGGCGGCCGCAAGGCCCCCGAGGCCCCCGGGACTTCTGGATTGCAATTACTCGTACCTCTTTCACCTTGCTAGTACGGTAGAGAAGAGTGACCCGCAAAGGAGCGACTATCTCCTTCGGGCGGGTGGCATCCTCGCCCAGGACTTGTTTCTCTACCAGCTTCGTGAGGAATGGCTGCGCAATGCTCCACCACAGCGAAGACAGCGACTTGCCGCCACGGCTCGAAAACGCGAAGAGTATGACCTTCACCTCTACCCCAAAGCCGCCCAGTACCTCGCCGAGGCTTCGACTGACCTCCGCTATCCACGTCGCGAGGACGCGCTTGTCGCCCTCGCCCAACTCCACCTGACGATGGGCAACTATCCGCAAGCCAAGATCTCCGTGCAAGAGCTGAGCAATGCCTTCCCGCGATCGGTCTATCTGCCCTTCCTCGACTTGCGGCTCGGCGACCTCGAGGCCAGAGATGGCAAGCACGACGCGGCCCGCGGGCGCTATCTCAAAATCCAGCGCGACGGAGATGCCCTTGCCTCGGCCCTGGCCCTCTACCAGCGCGCCTGGCTGGAGATCGGCGAGGGCGAACGACGAGCCTCGGTGCCCCTGCTGCTGCAAGCGCAAGCCACCTGTAACCGCAAGCCCCGTCCAAGTCAATGCTCGACCCTCGTCAACGCCGTCTGGCACGATCTCCTGTCCGAGCAGCTCTTTGATGCATTCGTCGACTCGCGGACGACCCCCGCCTTCTAAGCACCGATTGCCAACAGACCGACGTCCACAATCGAAGCCGTGAACGTGCCGGGCCGCCCCTGTGTGGTGATGTCCATCCTCGCCTCGCTCGTCGGCCGCATCGGCCACCAAGCGATCAGCGTCGAATTCGGATACCGACCAGCTTTTGCTTGCCCCCGAGCACGGTCGCGGAAAGATCGTACGGCGCCGCGCCCGTGATGCGGACTTCGGCCATCTCGCCTACCGGCAGCTTGCCGTCGACGATGACCAGCCCATCCACCTCGGGGGCGTCGCGATAGCTGCGACCCACGCTGACCCCGTCACCTTCGCCGTCGATCAGCACCTTCATCTGCTTGCCGACGAAGCCCTGGTTCTTGCGCAGCGAGATCCCTTGTTGCAGCTCCATCAGGCGATCGCGGCGTTCGTCCTTCAACTTTTGCGGGACCGAATCTTTGAGGTCCGCGCTTTCTGTGCCGGGCTCATACGAATAGGTGAAGACGCCCACGCGGTCGAATTCCAGCTCTTTGATGAAGGCCAGCAGGGTCTTGAATTCGGCGGCGGTTTCACCGGGATAGCCTACGATGAAGGTCGAACGTATGGCCAAGTCGGGCATGCGTAGGCGCATCTTCTCGACCGTGCGGCGCACCCAATTCACGTCGGCGGGGCGGCGCATGCGCCGAAGCGTATCGGGGTGGCCGTGCTGAAGCGGGATATCCAAGTACGGCAGCACCTGCGGCAGGCTGGCCATGGTGTCGATCACGCGGTCGCTCACGCAACCGGGAAAAGCGTACATCACGCGAATCCAATCGATGCCGGGGGCTGCCTTGGTGACGGCTTCCAGCAGGTGCGCGAGCCCGTCGCGCTGGCCTAGGTCGTGGCCGTAGTCGGTGGTGTCCTGGGCGATGAGAATGATCTCGTGTACGCCCTCCGCTTCGAGCAACCGCGCCTCGGCCGCGATGGCATCCACCGGGCGAGACACCGCCTTGCCCTTGATGAGCGGGATGGCGCAAAACGCGCAGGGCCGCCGGCAGCCGTCGGCGATTTTCAGGTAGGCGCTGCCGCCCTGGCGCGATACGCGCGATACGCCGTGCTCGTCGGTGCCCACCGTGCGCGCCGCTTCGGGCAGGTGATAGAGCGGCTCGCGCCCGTCGCGCTGGCGCAGGCGCGCGACCAGGTCGACGATGTCCATCCAGCGGCGGGTTCCGATCACGCCGTCGAGCTCGGGCACCCATTCACGCATTTCCTCGCCATAGCGCTGCGACATGCACCCGGCCGCGATGAGGAGCTGATTTTTCTTCCGGTCAATCGCGAGCCCGCGCAACACGCCGAGCGATTCCTCGCGCGCCGGCTCGATGAATCCGCAGGTGTTCACGATGAGCACGTCGGCGTCGCCCGGCTTTTCGCACGCGCGATACCCCGCGGCGCCCAGCACCTGGGCCATGCTGTCCGAGTCCACTGTGTTCTTGGAGCAACCCAGGGATACCAGGTGGAATTTTCGGAAAAGCTTGGCACGCATGAGGCTCCAGTACATAGCAACCGACATGCGCTCCGGCAACGAAACCGGAAGAAACCACAGAGAACACAGAGGTCACAGAGGTCGGACCGGAAGAGGAAGGGCCCGGATCCGGACGATCCCGACTTCTTCTGTCTCTGCGCCCTTTGCGCCTCTGTGGTCAATCAGCCGTAGAGCTAATTCTGACTACGGCCGCCAATCCCCTTGGTGTCGGCGGAGATGGCGCGGGCCGGGTCCTTCGGGCGTAGCGCGCGCGTGGCCTTGCCAGCACGCCAGATCTCGCTGTTGCCCATCTCGGCAAGCTCCTTGCCCAGCTCCTGCTGATAGTTCGGTCCACCGGTTGACGCGAGCACGCGGGCGCACTCCTTGCCCGACGAGACGCGGTCGTAGAGCAACTCGAAGATCGGCTGCACCGCCTGCTTGAAGCGCGGGCGCCAATCGAGGGCGCCACGCTGAGCCGTGGCCGAGCAGTTCGAATACATCCAGTCCATGCCATTCTCGTCGACCAGGCGGATGAGGCTCTGGGTCAGCTCTTCCACGGTCTCGTTGAAGGCCTCGCTGGGGCTGTGGCCATTGGCGCGCAGCACGTCGTATTGGGCGTCCATGATGCCGGCCAGGGCTCCCATGAGAACGCCGCGCTCGCCGGTCAGGTCGCTAAAGACCTCCTGCTTGAAGGTGGTCGGGAACAAGTAGCCCGAACCCACCGCGATGCCGATGGCAATGGCACGCTCGCGTGCACGGCCGGTCGCGTCCTGCTCAACCGCGAAGCTGCTGTTGATGCCGGCGCCCGACAGGAAGTTGCGGCGCACGTTCAGGCCCGAGCCCTTGGGCGCCACCATGATCACGTCCACGTCCGCGGGCGGAATCACGCCGGTCTGGTCGCGATAGACGATGGAGAATCCGTGCGAAAAGTAGATCGCGTCGCCCTTCTTCAAGTGCTTTTTGACTTCCGGCCAAATCGCCTTCTGCGCGGCGTCGGAGACCAACATCTGGACGATGGTGCCCTTCTCCGCCGCTTCCTCGATCTCGAACAGGGTCTTGCCCGGCACCCAGCCGTCGGCAATGGCGCGGTCCCAGTCGCGCTTGAACTTGGACGCCTGGCCGATGATGACGTTGAAGCCGTTGTCCTTCATATTGAGCGCCTGGGCCGGGCCCTGGACGCCGTAGCCGATCACCGCGATGGTCTCGTTCTTCAGGACCTCGAGCGCCTTCTTCACCGGAAACTCTTCGCGGGTGACGACTTCTTCTTTGACTCCACCGAAATCGATCGTTGCCATGGATTCTCCTGCTGTTTTTTCTGACGTGGGCGCACGGCGGCCCGAAAAAGGAGGAGAGAATCTGCCACCCCGCCCCACGCTGTCAAGCCACGACGTGCCTTGGGGCCTGCCGGGTTGCCCGTGCGATCCAGTGTTGACGTGAGGCCACGCGACTGGTAGTAACCAGCTGCCTCGCGAGAGGTTATGGGGCTGTAGCTCAGCTGGGAGAGCGCCTGAATGGCATTCAGGAGGCCGACAGTTCGATCCTGTTCAGCTCCACAATATTGTTAAGGAGTTCGCCGCCGCAAGGCGGCGTTTTTCCTTCTTCGGAACGATTGCGGAACGATATTCCGGCGAATGCCAGCCCTGGGGGATTCCCCCAGGAGCCACGCCGTCACCTTCTTCGTCCGACCTGCCGCCACGCCAGCTGGATTGGCGTAGCTCTAACGTGGTCTTAGCCGACTCGTGGCCCATAGAGGTGGCCACGGCGTGTGCGGACATACCGGCCTCCATGGCGAGGGTCGAGTGCAACCCTCTCATGCTGTGCGCACCCACCTTCCGCACCCCTGCGAACAAGACGCTCAGAATGCCCCGAGAACGACTGAGCTGGAATCGATTTCATTTCCCGAGCTGTCGTCGCGCCAACTCTTCCATCGAATGCGCCAATTTCACGTCGAGCGCGGTGATTCCACCAGCGTCATGGGTCGCGAGATCGATACGCACCTTGTTCCAAACGTTGAACCACTCGGGGTGATGGTCCATGGCCTGGGCGACCAGCGCCGCGCCAGACATAAAACCAAAGGCTGCAACGAAATCGATGAACGCGTATTCGCGATGGAGCTTGCCGTGCTCAACCTTCCAACCTGAGAGCTTGGACACGGCTGACGCTATCTCGGCTTCACTCAGTTTGACCGGCTTGGGATTGGACATGGCTTTACACCGGCTCCGTGGATATGCCTGCCGCCGTCCAAAGCACGGCCTTGCCCGGGACCAGGAGACGACGGGAGGGGGCCGCACCGACGGCGGTACCAGGACCAAACCCTCCTCCGGGGGTGATGGTGACGGCTTCGACGTTTCCGGCGGCGTCATTCCAGATCACGACGAACGTTCCGGCCGCATCGCCCGCTACCCCGACGCCGCCCTTGTCGTTGAGGGCGGAGAGCAGCGTGGGCGCTCCCCAGGTTCCGCCCGCTGGCCGCTGCGAAGCGTAGGTCAGGGTGCCCGTTGTCTTGATCACCGCGAAGACGGTGATGGCGTTACCCGCGCCGTCGATCGCGGTGCCAATCCCCGCGACTTCGGGGCCGGGTAGCTGGGTGATGCTGCTCCAACTTCCACCAGAGTTGCGGGTGACGACGTTGTTGCTGCTGCTGTTTGCCTGCCAGGCAAACGAGGCCGCGCCAGCGTCGTTGAGTGCCACCTGCAGCGGGGGAAGTGCATTCCTAGGAGCAGAGCCCAGCGTAACCGGCGCAGCGAAGCCACCTAGGATGGTCCCGGAGACAACCTGGACCTGCCCTGCGTGGGATTTCCAGCCGATGATGACTCCTCCGACAGAGTTCGTCGCCAGGCCGATGCCGCCCCCTTGCGCGACCAGGGTCTTCGCCTCCGACCAGTTGCCGCCGGCTAGCAGAGTGGCGGTCGCGACCGGGGTCGCCAGGGTAGTGCCGGCCCAGACCGCGATGGCATTACCACCGCCGTCCATACCTATCAACGGATGCCCGGCCACACTGCTGACGAGAACCGGAGAGCTCCAGCTGCCCCCGCTCGCAGAGCGAACGCTCGCTTGAATATTGGGCGCAGTCGCTGGTCCCCCCTGCCAGGCCATGACTGCTCGGCCATCTGGCGCTATCGCCACTGCGGGAGATGTACCGAGGCCGATCGTGACCGGCCCGGTCCAATTCACACCATCGTTGCTCGTGCACGCCGACACAGTAAAGGCTTCGAGGCCGCTTCCGGTCTGTGCGTACGCAGCGATGACCCACGCTCCGGCGGCATTCAAAGCAAGGCTCGGAGCCCCGGACGGCGTCGAGCGACAGCCAACAGGCGGTTGAACCGGCGTTGACCATTGGGACGCTTGCGCGGGCGCCGCGAGGACACCAACGCCAAGCACGATCACCGAAGTACAAACTGAGTAGACTCTGTTGCTGCAAAACTGATTCATTACGTCCTCCGATAGGGCGAGTTGAGGTTGCATTCAGATATCGGACAAACGAGGTGTAGTCCGCAATCTTGCACCCACCATCGCAATAATCGGACCACCAACGAGACCGTGTGACTTCATGTACTTGCAATGCAAAGGGTCCGAAGACCGGCCGGTTCGAATCACGATGAAGCACATTCTCATTCAAACTGACTCCTCAAATGTCGGGCCGATACGCTAGAAAATCATCGCTAAGACAACACCCGAAGCGTTCCTGGCAACAAGCGGCACGACCGCCACTCGAAACACGGGCGTCGGCGAAACCACATCGCCCCTGCGGTACGCATGCAAAGCGTTCAGGGCGCCTACCGGCTGAGTGAAGATCATGATTTCGCCTGTCGCAACGCCTGTCAGCAAGCTGATGGTCGCGCTGGTCCAGTGCCCAAATCCAGCACCGATGATAAAGAAGATCCCCGCGTTGACGACGATATTGCCTCCATGAAAGAGCAGACTCCGTCCCTCTGCTTCATTGGCGGCGTCTCGAACTAGCAATTCTTCTGCCCTGGCAAGCGACACACATGGATCCGCTCCCGGTGCCTCGGTTTGGGACCCCTCAAGCCTTTCTTCGTCTTGCATGACCTTCAACGGCGCGACCAGCAGGGGAGCCAATCCAATCAGCGAGGCACCGCCACCCACATAGAAGTCCGGGCGCGACGCGGGGGACACCACGGGCGCCGCGATGAATTGGCCGATCGCGAGAGACGAATAGATTGCGCCCCAAGAGTAGCTCCACACGCTGGCATGATGGGCGTCGTCGCGCAGACGTTCGCGAATGAAGTGCAGCCGAGTCTCTACATTCAAGTGCTGCAACGCCGGTTGCCCGCCGACAAGAGTAGCCGAGCATTCGCCTGCGAACGCCGAACTGGCGAAGAAGGCGAAAGAAAGACCCAACGCGCACCATCCCCAACCCATTGGGGCAGAGCATAGCAGGAGGCGGGACATCGGCTTCCTCGCCACGCCTCATAAGGCGCGCGCAGCCGCGCCCACCGCCGATTGGGTCATCCCGAACGCTTCCGTGACCACGTTCCCCGGCGCGCTGGCGCCGTAGCGGTCGATTCCCACCATGCGGCCGCGCGTGCCGACGAAGGTGCGCCAACCGAAGGTCACCCCCGCCTCGACCGATACGCGTCGGTCGCACGTGGACGGTAGCACCGACTCCTGGTAGTCGGGCGGTTGGCGTTCGAAGCGCGAAAAGCAAGGAAAGGAGACAACGCGCGTGCTCGGGCCGAGCTCGCGTGCAGCCGCCACCGCGTGCTGCACCTCGCTGCCCGTGGCGATGAGGATCGTGTCGAGCGGCGCGCTCTCTTGCACGAGAACATAGCCGCCGCGCAGGACGCCTTCGCCTTTGGCCGACGGGGTACCAGGAAGCATTGGGACTGCCTGGCGCGTGAGTGCCAAGACCGTCGGGCCTCCCGTGTGCTCGATCGCGGCGAGCCACGCGCCTGCCGTCTCTTCGGGATCGGCCGGGCGAATCACGTCGAGCCCGACCATCGCGCGCGCCTCGTCCCAGTCGGTGCTGGCGGCGATGTAGTTGAAGGTCGAGCCGTAGAGATCGGCGCTGGCACCCATGAGATACGGAACCTCGGCGGCCACAACTTGCAACACCGTCTCGCTCGCCTTGCGCGTGGCCAACTTGGCGTCCGAGGCAAAGGACGGAATCTTGGCCGATAGATCGTCGGGAACGCGCAGCGAGTTGGCATCATCGAGCTGCCTCGACAAGTCGGGATTCTTCGCGCGCCAGGCGGCGAGGGTCTCTCGCCAGGCAGCGTGAGTTGCCGCCAGCACCTCCCGTCGTTCGGCAAAGAACGTCTTCACCTCGCTCGGAACCCAGAACTTTTCTTCGGGCAGCCCGAGTCCTCGGCGTGCCTGGTCGACGAACTTCGCGCCGGCTTCACCGTGCGCCTTCTGGGTTCCCGCCACCTCAGGGATGCTCTTGCCAATCAGGGTGTGTGCCAGGACGAAGCGTGGCTTGCCGCTCTTCGAAGCCCGAGCGCGGGCCAGCACGTCGTAGACCTCCCCGAGATCGTTTCCCTTGTTGAGGTGCAGAACTTCGTAGCCGTAGGCTTCGAAGCGCTTGGCAGTGTCTTCACTTTGCGACTTGACGGCCATCGCGTCGAGCGTGACGTAGTTGGAGTCGTAGATCAGGATCAGGGTGTCGAGCTTAAAGTGCCCGGCCATCGCGCCAGCCTCGGAGGCGACGCCTTCCTGCATGCAACCGTCGCCGGCCAGGGCCCAGATGGTGTGATCGAAGATGGCGTGCTCAGCCGTGTTGAAGCGGGCTGCCATCATCTTGGCCGCCACCGCCTGCCCGACGGCGTTGCCAACCCCTTGCCCGAGCGGGCCAGTGGTGGCTTCCACGCCAGGTGTGTGACCGAACTCGGGATGTCCAGGCGTCTTCGATCCCCACTGGCGAAAGCGCTTGATCTCGTCGAGCGACAGCGGGTATCCGCAAAGATGCAGCCAAGCGTACAGGAACATGCTCCCGTGTCCTGCGGAGAGCAGGAAGCGGTCGCGGTTGATCCACGCCGGATCGGCGGGATCATGGCGAAGTAGCTCGCCGTAGAGCACGGCGCCGATCTCCGCTGCTCCCAGCGGTAGGCCAAGGTGACTGGAGGCGCAGGCCTGGACAGCATCCATGGCGAGTCCCCGCGCGATGTTCGCCGCAGCCGACAATTTTTCGAAGTTGGGCATGGGGAAACCATTCCGTGTCAACGTGCCTTGTGCGAGAAAAATAGCGCCGAATTCACGTCGCCTACCCGCTCGGTCGAATTCATGCCCAACCGTTCTGTGTCAAGCTGTCGCAGCCGCGGCAAGCTGCCCCCGATCCTCGGGCAGAGGGTGCAAGACGCTGTTCACGATCTCACGGAGATTGTCGATGTCGAGCGGCTTGTCCAGCACGGCCAGCGCGCCAAACTGTTTCGCTTTCACTCGTAGTTCCTTGTCTCCAAAAACGGTGGTGAAGACGAACGGCGGGAGCTTTGCCCGCTCCACGAGCTTCCCAAACACTCTCGCTTCCTCTGCACCAAGCATGCGCACCTCGGAGATCACGAGGTCAAATCGCCCGGACCCGAACTCAGGGTGAAGCGAGACAGCCAGCGTATCCAGGAGATCGACCCCGCTCGTCATCGCGACCACCTCGTGGCCGTCAGCCCCGAGGACGGCGACTAGGTAGTCACGAACGGCCGGGTTGGACTCGCCAACCAACAGCCGTTGTTTCCGAACGCTATTCGCCTTCGATGGCGTATTTGGAAATTCGTGCATGCACACCCGACCTGCACGAGAGGTGCCAGTCCTGGCTGGCGCAACGCGAACTCATATCGACTGGGCGATGACGCCGCTGGGATGTCGGTGATGGGGACTTCTTCAGCCAAAATGATGTGCCTTCGCCATCAAATTGGATGAGAGGTCGAGTTTTCCGCGCAGAGGTGCCGGTAACGTAGCAGGCATGCCGTTTGCTGTGTGGGACGGAATGCAGACTCTCTCTCGTTTCATCGCCATCTTGCTGGTCGGTGCTTCTTTCCTCGCATTCACCGCGATGAAGGTGCGTGCAGTCGATTCGCCAGGAATTGTGCCTCCTCCGTTTCCTGCGCCCGCACCTCTTGGCTTTCCCGCCCCTACGCCACCGAAACCGATGCCCAACTTTCCAGGCCCAGGGAACACCGGCAATGCCTCTGGTGGGACCGGGAACGCACAAGGAGGAGCGCCCAGTGGCGGAGCGGGCGGCTTCGTTTGGGGCGCAACGGGCGGCGCAAGCAGCAGCGGCATTCACTAGCGGCCGGCAGGACCCACCATGTCCAGAACCGTGGCGGAACAACTGGTCGAGACGCTTGCCCAGGCCGGCGTGCAGCGAATATACGGACTCGTCGGTGACAGCCTCAACCCGGTAACCGACGCTCTTCATCGCAGCGGCAAGATCGAGTGGATTCACGTCCGCCACGAAGAGACGGCGGCCTTTGCGGCTGGAGCTGAAGCACAACTCACCGGCAAGCTGGCCGTTTGCGCGGGAAGTTGCGGTCCTGGCAATCTGCACCTCATCAACGGACTCTTCGATGCCCACCGAAGCATGGCGCCCGTGCTGGCCATTGCCTCGCATATCCCTACCTCCGAGATCGGCAGTGGCTACTTTCAAGAGACCCACCCCGACCAGCTCTTCCGAGAATGCAGCCACTACTGCGAGCTCGTCACCAACCCGAGCCAGATGCCGCACGTCTTGCAGTCCGCCATGCAACATGCCGTGAGCAAACGGGGCGTTTCCGTGATCGTTCTTCCCGGTGACATCGCGGCCCTGAAAGCCACCGCGGATGCTGCTGGTCACGGAATCGTAACAGGCGTTCCGCTCGTGCGACCCGCGGACGTTGATTTGGGTCATCTCGCCGATCTCGTAAATCGGGCGGCAACGGTTACACTCTTTTGCGGCAGCGGCTGCGCGGGCGCGCACGACGAGCTTCTGTCGCTGGCCGACAAGCTCAAGGCGCCAATCGGCTACGCCTTCCGCGGAAAGGAGTGGGTCGAGTATGACAACCCGTATGCAGTGGGGATGAGCGGTCTGCTCGGCTGGGGCGCAGCCTACAAGGCGATGCACGATTGCGACGCCTTGTTGTTGCTGGGCACTGACTTTCCCTACGAGAGCTTCATGCCGACCGCACCCAAGATCGCCCAAGTAGATCTTCGTGGGGAGCGGCTGGGCCGCCGATCCAAGCTCGACTTGGGTTTGTGCGGTGACGTCCGCGAGACTATCAAGGCACTACTGCCGCTCGTTGAGCAGAAGCCCAACCGCCAGTTCCTCGATGCGATGCTCGAACAGCATGCAGCTACTCAGCGCAAGCTACGCGCGGACGTGGACGCTGGTCGAACGCATCGACCCATCCACCCAGGGTACGTTGTTGCCATGCTCGACGAACTGGCCGGCCCGGAGGCGGTCTTCACTGCTGATACCGGCATGTGTTGCGTTTGGGCGGCGCGACAGCTCGGTGCCGCCAAGGGGCGGCGTTTACTGGGATCTTTCGTCCATGGTTCGATGGCCAACGCCATGCCACAAGCCATCGGTGCACAAACCGCCAACCCAGGCCGACAGGTGATCGCGCTGTCGGGCGACGGCGGCTTTGCCATGCTGATGGGTGACATCCTAACACTCGGTCAGCACGACTTGCCGGTCAAGATCGTCCTCTTCAACAACCAGTCCCTGGGCATGGTGCAATTGGAGATGGAGGTCGCCGGGATGTCTCCCTTTGGATGCAACCTGAAGAATCCCAACTTCGCCGCGCTGGCACAGGCCGCCGGCCTCTTTGGCGTGCGCGTGGAGGATCCCGCGCAGGTTCGCCCTGCCCTCAATCAAGCGCTGGCGTACCCCGGGCCTGCGCTGGTGGATATCGTTACCGATTCCAACGCTTTGGCCATGCCGCCTCGAGCGACGATTCAGCAGGCCGCAGGCTTCGCACTGGCAATGACCAAGCTCGCCTTCGGCGGCAAGAAGGATGACGTGCTTGATACAGTCGCGGCCAACTGGCGGGAATTGCTTTGAGTGGCTTCACACAATCGCTGCAAACACGAAGGAGAGCGTCATGTCAAATCCCGAGGAAGCGAACTGGATATGCGCAATAGATGATACGGCGTTGCCAGAAGGGCACATGGCAGCAGCCTATCCAAAGGGCGTGAACGTCCTTCTGGCCCGCATTGGCGGCGATATCTACGCGGTCTCTGGAAAGTGCGCACACCTGGGATGCCCACTGTTCACGGGGAAGCTGGAGGGTTACACAATCACGTGCCCGTGCCACGACTGGCGGTTCGATGTTCGTACAGCAAGTTTCTCGATGCGGCGGAGCTTGGCCTGGCAGTCTTTTCCGCAAAGTCCGAGGCCGGAAGAGAAATCGTCGTGTGCAACTGTGGCGGGACCTACTACGCCGTCCAACGGCGGTGTGGTCACATGAATGCACCGCACCCGAGACGCCGACCTCACGTAAATAGCCTTTCCACCTGTATCCAAACGCAGCTCGACATCGTCAACGAACCGCCAGATTCTGCTCCTGAACGTTGCCCACAGGTAATCGCCGGTGTCCTTTTCGACCCTGCCGCCGAGCGAGATGATCGACTCCTTCGCGCCTTTCCAGGCAGCGCTGGCCTCTCCGGAGAACGCAAAGGGCTCGGTATGCGACTTCTCGTCTCGATACTCGCTGACAATGCAGTTCGGTGTGCCCGGACAGGGGCGCAACTTGCCGCTCACAAGCCCCGTCACTCGAACTCTTCTTGAATTCATGGATAGGTACATGAACGACCCAAGGAAGAGCACCGCGACGGCCGCAATCACATAGACAGCGATTTTCAAGTCCGCCTCCGGTCCTTCATCAGTTACCCAGGAAGCTCCCTAAAGCCATCATAGATCTCGGCTCTGCGCATCCAGATCGCCGCGCCTACTCCCCAGACAACGTTAAGCACCACAGCCAGAAAAGGCATCAACACGCCCACCTTGAGCCCCATGGGCCCCATACCGTGCAAAGGAAACACGACGAACCACGCCACGAGCGTCGGAGCAAGGCCAAACAATGCACCTCTCAACACCACGGAGCCTCTTAGCAACGGCAAGAGGAAGATGACTCCCCAGATACCGCCCCAGGTGACGCCCCAATATAGATGTTGCGGATCCCATTTCGCCGGCGCAGCCATCCCGGCAAGCGCTGTAATCCCGGTAAGGCCGAATAGCCAGAAGAGCAGGGCATTGAGCAGACCGCCCAGAGCGCCCGCTGCAAACACAATCGATAGCCGTGTTGTCATTGGCCTTCCGCGATAAGAGTTTCGAGCCCTTCGAAATGTTCTCTGCCACTTCTGTCAGGGCACGCATGAAATTCCACACCCGCCCCGCCTGCCCCCAGCGTATCCGTGGTGCTCGCCTCGTCGGTCGCACGCGCCGCATCCACCGCGCGTCCCCACGTAACATCCCCCCAGTTCAAGCACAACAAGAATGGCCAATAGCGAAAGTCTCTTCATTGGGTACCGGGCCTTTCGGTTCCTAAATCTCCCCGCAGGTGCTCTTCACTCCAGCATGGCTTGCGCTCAAGCTTTGAGAAAGGTCAGCAGGTCCGTGTTCAGCTTGTCTTTGTGCGTTTCAGTGAGTCCGTGCGGCGCGCCAGGGTAGACAACCAGCTTGGCGTTCTTGACGAGCTTGCACGATCGGAGCGCACTGGCTTCGATGGGCACGATCTGGTCGTCATCGCCGTGGAGAATCAGCGTCGGGACGTCGAGCTTCTTGAGATCCTCGGTGAAGTCCGTCTCGGAAAACGCCTTGATGCAATCGAGCGTGTTCTTGTGACCGGCTTGCATTCCCTGAAGCCAGAACCAGTCAATCATGCCTTGTGAGACCTTCGCACCAGGCCGGTTGAAACCGAAAAATGGGCCACTGGCAAGCTCTTGATAGAATTTGGAGCGGTCGGCGAGTGATCCGACACGGATCCCGTCAAACACATCAATGGCAAGGCCGCCTGGATTGGCCGCCGTCTTCAGCATGAGGGGCGGGACGGCAGACACCAGTGCGGCCTTGGCCAAACGCTTGCTTCCGTGGCGGCCGATGTAGCGAGCCACTTCGCCTCCGCCCGCGGAGAAACCGACAAGCACGGCGTTCTTCAAGTCCAGCGTGTCCATCAGCCTTGCGAGGTCATCGGCATAGGTGTCCATGTCGTTGCCATCCCAGGGTTGACTGGACCGGCCATGGCCCCGACGGTCATGCGCCACACAGCGATAGCTGTGGGACGCGAGAAAGACCATCTGGGACTCCCAACTATCCGAATTGAGCGGCCATCCGTGGCTGAATACAATGGGCTGACCCGAGCCCCAATCCTTATAGTAGATCAGCGTGCCGTCTTTGGTCGTGATCGTGCTCATGTGTGGTGCTCCATTTTGGTATCGCTTGCGTTGCCTGCCTGCGGAATGCATCTTTCGGGCCGGCCGAAGTGCCGAAAACGATTTCAACCATTTGCTCAGCTGGGGCCCACCCGGCCTGGTTGGGCGTGGAGGCGGGAAGGCAAGCGACTCCCAGCACACTCCGTGTCCATCATGTTGATGGATAGAGCCAATCATTGTGACTGATCAGAGGACAGACGAGCCGCGCCAACGTAACCCTGTTGGCTGCTCTGGGCGCCGCTGCAGCATTCGTCAGCCCCGAACGCGGCCGATGAGCGGCGGCTCCCTTTCGCCGCAGGAGGTTTTGCGAACGCGACTCCGCCGAGAACGTCGCTCGCAAACCTTGGAAATGTTGCCGCACCGGCTGTGGTAATTGAGCGCCGAGTGACGACGGCAAATACTGCCCGAGCTGCGTCAATCGACCGGGCGGACAGGACTCAATGATGGAGGGTCTCAGCCCAGTCTCGCGAGAGGCCGGCATGGCGCCTTCTTTCCGACTACAATCGACGGCATGATCGATTCCCTACCCGAGACCGTCGACGACGTGCCCAACCTTTCGGGTAGCGAGCAGGCCATTCGCACCCTCCTGCGGCGGCCGTGTGCGCTGCGGCATGTCGGCAATGGCGTCGACATGGGTCGCATTCGCGCAGGGTTTGCTTGCGCGCTTCACATGCACCAGCCCCTCATCCCCGCGGGCGGCGCCGACCTTCGCAGCGCACACATCATCAGCAACCTCAAGCACATGATGAACAACCCCGGCGAAGGGGACAACCACAACGCCGGGGTCTTTCATTGGTGCTACAAGCGCATGGGGGAATTCATCCCGACGTTGGTGCGCGAGGGCAAGCAGCCGCGCATCATGCTCGAGTATTCGGGTACCCTTCTACACGGCCTACGCGACATGGGACTTCACGATGTGTTCGAGGCACTGCTGCCGCTGGCGCGCGACCCCGACTACGCTCGCTGCGTGGAATGGCTGGGCGCGCCCTGGGGTCACGCGGTGGCGCCGTCCACACCGGTGCAGGACTTCCGCCTGCACGTGCAGGCCTTCCAGCATCACTTCGCCGCTATCTTCGGACTACCGGCTCTCGAACGTCTGCGCGGGTTTTCTCCGTCGGAGATGGCGCTGCCTAACCACCCCGATGTGGCCTACGCCTTCGTCAAGACGTTGCACGACTGCGGCTACCGCTGGGTTCTGGTACAGGAGCACACCGTCGAAGAGGCCGAGGACGGCGGCGCGCTTCGCGACAAGCACATCCCGCACCGTTTGGTCGTGAAAAGCAGCCAGGGCGAAAGCATCTCGATCATCGCCATCATCAAGACCCAGGGCAGCGACACCAAGCTGGTGGCGCAAATGCAGCCGTACTATGAGGCCAAATCCGTTGGGGCAACCGAGCTCGCCGGCCGGCGCATCCCTCGCTTGGTAACCCAAATCGCCGACGGCGAGAATGGCGGCGTGATGATGAACGAGTTTCCGCCCAAATTCCTGGACGTCATGCGCGAGGCCAGCGCATCCGAAGTGCCGCCACTCAATGTGAGCGAGTACCTCGACTACCTCGCATCCATCGGCATTGCCGACGCGGATTTCCCGGCGATCCAGCCCCTCTTTCACCACCGCCTATGGCAGCGTTACCAGGCTGGCTCGGGCCCGGAGAAGCTTGCCCAGGTCATCGCAGAGCTGAAGCAGGAAGATGGACGGTTTCACGTCGAAGGCGGCTCGTGGACCAACAACATCTCGTGGGTGCGCGGCTACGACGACGTGCTGCGGCCGATGGAGCGGGCTAGCGCTCTCTTTTCCGATAAGTTTCTCAACGCGGTCCCGTCAGGCGATCCTCGCTACCGCAAAGCCCTCTTTCACCTGCTGGCCGCCGAGACCTCGTGCTACCGCTACTGGGGCCAGGGCATTTGGACCGACTACGGTCGCGAGCTCGCCGAGCGCGCGATCCGCATCGCGCAGGATGCGGATTAACTGAGCGAGACGAGCTCTTAGAGCGAGCCGTCATAGACAAGATCGACGAGAGCACCACACCGAAGTCACCTATTCGTAACCAGTGTGAAAGCCCGTAACGCAACTGTCGGCCTGCTAGTTTTGCCGAGTGGGCTATGAAGGAAGTTGAACTAGCGTGTGGGCGCATGGGTCTTCACTGTTTCCGGCTTTTCATGTGCGGGATAGCGCTGAGCTTGTCCGCCCGAAGGTCGCAATCCGGGGTCATCGACGTGCACTGTGACGGTGGCGTGGTTTCGCAGCGATTCCTGAATGGCCTCGATTACGCGCACATCAGCCAGTCCCTCTCGTCCCGACGGCTCGGGCGGGCGGTCGTGGACGACACAATCGGCAAAGTAGGCGATCTCGGCGGCGATCTGATCACGCTTGGGAAACTTGTGGACCTCGGTGTTACCCTCCTTGGGCGTGACCTCCCCGCGCAGGTCGGCTGCGTACTCGTAGGCAGGATCCAGGCGAACTCGGCCCTCGGTGCAGACGACGTCGTAGAAGCCCTCGTCCGCGCCGCCGAATGCACAGGTGAAATTGGCCAGCCCTTCGTTGGGAAATCGCATGACCACACTTACCTGCTCTTCGACGTCTCGGAAACGGTCATCGTCCATTTTGCGGGCGGAAATCCCCATCACCTCGGCCGGCTCAGCTCCGAAGAGGTAACGAGCCGCATTGATGCAATAGACTCCGATGTCGAAGATCGGACCTCCACCCTTCTTGGCATCGGTACGAATCCCCTTGGTCACTTGTTGGGAAAAACCTGAAAGGAAGAAACGTGGCTCGCCCAGTCGGCCGCTCGCAAGAATATCGACGATCGACATGTTGGCCTCGTCGAAGTGCAAGCGATAAGCAATCATCAGCTTTACGCGTGCGTCTTCGCACGCGGCGATCATTGCCCGGCATTCCTCGCTGGTTACAGCCATCGGCTTTTCACAGAGGACATTGACGTGGGCTGCCGCCGCGCGCACGGTGAAATCGCGGTGTTGATGGTTGGGAAGCGCCAGATAGACGGCATCGACCCCTCCGCTGCTCAGGAAGGCGTCATAGTCGTCATACCCAAGTGTATGTTCGACGCCGTATTTCTGTTTGAGCTCGGCCAACTTGTCTGTGTCGCCTGAAAACAGGGCAGTGAGCTTGCAGCTCTCGATCGATTCGAAAGCCGGAAGAATTGCGGTTTGTGCGAAGTGACCTTGTCCCACCACCGCGAAGCGAACAGTCCGCACTTGTTCTTGATGGCTTGCCATGCTTGTCCTCGGAGTTGGAAGTTCACTGGAGTTGGAAGTTCACTCTGCTCTTGCGGCACGACTGCCATCGCTTCCTTGGTGCAAGCCATGGACCAGCCCCGGGGCGGGTCCGAACCTAGACCAGGCGCTCCTTTGTCCATTGTACGTCCTCCTTTAAGGTGCGCTGGGTTCGCGCCAGCGGCGAAGCCACACGATTGCTCCAGGCCAACCAGGCAATGCCGCCCGTGGCGAGCAAGGTGCCGCCACTTACGATCAGTCCGGCCAGCCAACCGGGCAGGACCGTGGCCAGGGCAAGCACCACCGTGACCAGCAGCAAATTGAGCGTGCACAGGCCGGCGATCGCGGCGACCGACAGGCCGCCCACCATGACGGCCTCGCGCTTGAGATCGGCCTTGACCTCCATCTTGGCCAGTTCGATCTGCTTGCCGACTAGGTGCCCGACCTCGGTTGTGATGTGCTTGATCAAATCCACGGTCGAGAGCTGTTCGACCGGGAGCGGCCCGCCGGGAGGAACCAACGGCACGTCCGCCGCGGCCGTGGCGGACGCGCTGGCGGCCGCGACGCTGGCGGGTGTGCTGGTTGCCGCCGACGGGACGACTGGGGTAGGCACGACCGGGACGCGCGGCGCCTCGGAACGCTTGCCCATGACGGGCGGAAGTGGAATGCGAAGATGGTTCTTGGGATCTGGTTGGTTTTCCACGTGGACTCCGTGCTTGATGACCGAACCGCGCGGCACCTCGACGACGACGTTGAAAACGCCTTCGTCGTTTCTGAGAGGCAGATTGATGAAGTCCGACACCGCTTCATCCGCTAAGCATCTGGCGTGCCCGGCACTGGCACTTGTAGAGCTCGAAGCGTCCATCCGCCGAAGGGTTGGCGCAAGCGTGACGGTGACCGCGCGAGACGCCTGACATCTCACGTGTTGGCCGGCACGCTCAGCGCGAGCCTCCGGACAAACCGTCACGCGGTTGGAACCGCAAGTGTACGCTTGTCACAGCATCGTAACCTGATCCATCCATCAAAGCCCGCCATCGTCTTCAAAGATCCGGGCACGCTTCTCGCATCACGCGGCGCCATGGAACGACAGCTCGGTGAAGATCAAACCGCAGGTCCAATGCTCCGGGCCCCATGCCAGGGTGACCGCAGTGATGGTGCCGTGGAATTCCACGGCCCGCCCAGAGCACGGTATCAAAGACGTACTCGCTCAAATGGGGCTCGCTACTGCAGCCGGGCGTCGTTCTGCAGAACGCGCCCGAACCGTCCGCGCAATTCGCTCACGACCATCACTGCTGCGATCAGCAACGTTGCGAAAAGCAGGCCCAAGGCCGAGCGCAGGGCGAACGCCTTGCGGCCCAATGGTGGTTCCAGGCGCGCGGGCACCACGATCTCGTAACGCGAGGCCGTCGAAACGCGCTCAAGCTCAAGCTGGACCTCGGCCTTCTTGAGCCCATCGAAGAGAAGACTATGTTGCCGTTCAGCCTCCTGTTTCATGCGCGTCAGCTCTTCCATGCGTGCGTTGACTTGCGGTGAACGGCTATTGGCGGTTCGCAACGATTGAATTCCGGACTCGATGGTGTCGCGCTCGGCGCGTGCGGCCCGCAGTTGCGCCGCGAGTTGGTCGGACTGGCTGCGCAGAGAATCGTAGGCGACATTCGCGCTCTTGTCGAACTTGGTTAGGTTTGAGTGAAGGCGCTCGTCGATCATCCGCTGCAGGTTGCTGTGCTCGTTGAGTAGCTGCTGCACTTCGGGGTGCCCGTCGGCCAGCCCCTGGGCCCGCAGTTCCGTCAGCTTCCGGTCGACAGCGCGCAAAGCCTCGCTGTCGCCTTGCGCGGCCTGCGCCTTGGCCTGGCTGAGCGCGCTGCCTCGGCCGAGTTGGCTGCGCACCGCTTCGAGCTCGCCGGCCAGCCGGTCGACCAGACCGCTGATTTCGATCCGCTTCGATGCCAGCTCTGCCTGCGAGCCGGGAGCAAGGCTGGACTGCGCGAGGATCTGGTCTGAGTTGGCTTCGCGGAACTGGACGGTCTGCCGCGCGATGTCCTGCAGGCGCTGGTCGGAGGCCGCAGTTTGGGTGCGTAGGAAATCGACCTCGGCCACGAAGGTCTTCATCTTTCGCCCGATTTCGCTGTCGATGTAATTTCGGAGGTGGGCGTCGAGGAATCGCACGTGCCAGTCGGTTCGTTTGCTAAACAGGCTCGGGGTCAAAACGGCGGTGTAGGTGTAGTTGCCCATGGTCTCGAAACGCATGTGCTTGGCGATGGCATCGGCCCAGGATCCGCTGGCATCGGGCGTACCCATCTTCGCAAGAGTGTCCATGATACTCTCGCGACTCAGAAATGCTCGTTCGGCGCCCTCGAAAAACTGCGTGGATTCCGACGGGGAGGTGCGCATCTCGGACTCGATGGGGTTGATTCGGGGCGCCGGGCGCAAAGTGACCACGCTATAGGCGGCGCGTACCGGTGGAAGATAAGCGAAACTGGCCGCTCCCAGCGAGACCCCGAACAACATAAGTCCCCCGATGAGCAACAGTCGCTGTCGGAAATACCGGGTGGCATGAATGACCTTGACGATCAATTCGTCGAGGGAAGGCGCAAGGTCTTCGCTGTCGGCAAATGGTGGCGGGCGTTCCAAGGATTCATCGCGCCGTAGCTTGACCTGGCGAAATCCTCGCAACGGAACCGGGACGATGGGGCGCACGAGCGGCAGGATCGAAAGTCCCTTCACTGTGGCGTTTTCGGACATCGGGGCCGTGATCCGCACGACGTTGTTGACCGCGTTCGCTCCCTCGTCGGCGAAGGTAAGAATGGTGCTGCCCAAGCGAAGCATGTCGCCATGTCTGAGGTGGTCGTGTTTCACACGCTTGTCGTTCAGGAAGGTACCCTCGGCCGAGCCCAAGTCCTCGACCGTATAGCCGAAGTTGTGTTTGATGATGCGCGCGTGCAGGTTCGATACGGCTGGGTCGCGGAGAACCACGTCAGCGGTGCTCGCGCGGCCAATGATGGTGGGGTTGCGATTGACAGGAAACACACGTTCACTACAGTCTGTTTCCACGACGGCAAGTACGGCCTGGTCGGGGCCACGCTGTGCTTTCGCCCACGCGAAGAAGCTGCCGATGCTCCGCGTCCTCTGCGCCAAGTTTTCGTCGTCGTCGCCCTCCTGCCGCATATCCTCAGTCCTGCGACCTGCCCTAGCAGAAAATCTCGAAGCAGCTCGTCGTGCTCTAAAAGTTGCCACTAGTACTCCTTTGCGGATTGCCCTCGAACGATTTGGCACTGCAAACGCCTTCGTCCTGCGAGTGCGTCGCTATTTGAGTCGTCATGGCAATCTTCTTTCTCTGGGATAGGTTGCATTGGTGCTCGTTGCACAGGATGGGCCAATACGAAGCCCTGGCGAAATCGTCGCAACGTGATGGACCGGTCGATCTCTGGTCACGGTAGCGTACCCTCGGTTACCCATGGGTAGCAGCCGTGCCCGACGGCGCCGAGGGCCAGCACGGGCCGAGGCGATTGAGACACAGTTGCTTCTAGGAGACGCCAAGATACGAATTCTTCTGGCCGTAGTCGTCACCGTGTTCGGTCGGCCGCTTCGCTTTCTTTGCGCCCTTCGGACAATGCTCCGACTTGCCCGACGATCCGACCGTGGCATCTTTCGACATCTGGCAAGAATGGATGGCTGGTTGCCTCCGGCGCTACGGACGAACTGTCGAACGCAGTCCGTGAGGCGGTGACGACGCGCCCTTCGAGGTTCTCGCGGAGATGGGACGCAATGGCCGGGCGTGGGTCGCCGAGCAGCACGATATTCGTCGGATAGGCCCACGGCTCGCCACTTTGATGCGCTCCGCACAGTCCACGTAGATCTGTCAACGCTTGGGTATCGGTAACGAGTTACCAACGCGTGACGATGGCTCGAATCCGTTACCAGGAAGACAAGTCGCGCCGAGTTTCCGTCAAGGAGACAGTGCAGGTCGCCTTGGCACGCCCTTCGCTTTCCACAGGGCACCGAGGTATTCGAACCATGAGCTCGCAAAGACTAAGGGCCTATCAAGACGCACTTCAGGCATTTCAGCGCCTAATCGACATTCTACTCATAGTGCTCGCCCACGGAGCCACGTGTTGGGCCCGCGGCCAGCCATGGAACCGTGACATGGCCAACATCACCGTGGTCGCCTGCGTTTCTTACAGTCTCATGGCCGAATCGTTGGGAGTGTACAGAACACGACAACCCGACAACCTTCTTTCCGGTTTGAAATCGGTGTTGGAAGCCTGGGCCATGACCGCCTCGGCTATCGCCCTGTTCCTATTCGCCACCAAGACGTCGACGCAGGTGTCGCGTGTCGTCTCCTTCGGCTGGCTTCTCGTCAGCCCTTTCGCACTCCTTGTGTCCCGTCTCATACGGCGCGTAATCTTGCGCGCGCAATGGACAAAGGGTCAGGGACTTCGCGCAGCCGCCATCCTGGGGGTCACCCCGGGCGCAGAAAAGCTCTGTGAAGAAGTACGGCAAAGACCTTGGCTGGGACTGAAGATCATAGGGATCTACGACGACCGCAAAGCGGAACGTCACCATTCCTTTACAAGACAGTCATACCGCTATCTCGGAGGCAGTACCGACCTGGTTGAAGCGTGCCGAGCCGGACGCATCGACGTCGTGTATGTCGCCCTGCCCCTTCGCGCCGAGACTCGGGTAGGCCACGTGTTGCGAGCATTGGCCAATAGCACGGCCACTGTCTACCTGGTGGCAGATTTTCCGTCCTATGATTTGCTGTCCGCACGCTGGACGGCACTGGGGAGCTCTCCACTTATTAGCATCCATGACACTCCGTTCGTCGGCGTCTTTGGATGGCTGAAGCGACTCGAAGATGTCGTCGTGGGTCTGGCGATTCTTCTGTTGGTCTCAATACCCCTGCTTGTTATTGCATTGGCGGTGAAGGCAACATCGCCTGGTCCCGTCCTTTTCCGACAGCTCCGCTATGGTCTCAATGGTCGAGCGATCCGCGTGCTGAAGTTCCGCACCATGACCGTGTGTGAGGACGGCACGCATGTCATTCAAGCCCGGCGCAATGACGAACGCGTAACGCCGCTTGGAAGGTTTCTGCGACGGACATCCCTGGACGAGTTGCCGCAGTTTCTTCAGGTGTTGACAGGGGAGATGTCCATCGTCGGACCGCGCCCACACGCGGTCGCGCACAATGAGCAGTATCGTTCTCTCATCCCGTTCTATATGTTACGCCACAAGGTCAAGCCTGGGATCACCGGATGGGCGCAAGTGAACGGTTGGCGAGGGGAGACTCCAACCGTGGATTTGATGGAAAAGAGAGTGGCCCATGACCTCGAGTACATCAACAACTGGAGCTTTCTCCTTGACTTGAAGATCATCCTGCTCACTGTCGTGGGCCGCAAGAAGAGCCGCAACGCATGGTGACAGCTCGGACGAGTCACGGTCGCAGAGAAAGCGCTTGGGGTCACCGCCCCTGGCTCGGCGCAAGAGCGCGAATCGGACACGACGAACGAGATGTCGCGAGACCATCCTATGCGGGCGGAGTCCAAGGTACTGGAAGGAATCCGAGTGAATATGCGCGCCATAAAGGGAAGACGGCAGCCTTTGAATCACGTAAGTCAGGTTGGTTCCGGGGTTGGAAGGGCAGCACGGCCGCTGGTGTCGCTGGTCTTGCTGGCTGTCGGCTGCGCTCATGAGGCGCCTTTTGTCTGGGTGCAAGACCTACCAGTCGCCGAGCCGGCGCCCGTGGTGCGCATCCAAGCACGTGACGCGCTTTCGATCGAAATCGCCGGCCAACCCAGCCTTTCAGGCGAGTCGACCGTGCGCGACGACGGCAGCTATTTCAATCCCTTGGTCGGCAGCATTCCCCTCGCCGGACTGACGCTTGCACAGGCAGAAAAGGCGTTGCATGACCGCATGAAGGCAGTGGTAGTGGCGCCGGTGGTCTCGGTGGCCGTGGTCAGGAGCGGCCCCATTCGGGTTGGGGTTTGGGGCGAGGTCAAGAATCCCGGCAGCTACGAATTGACCCGTGACCGGCGTCTCTTGGCCTCACTGCTTGCTGCCGGCGGGCTGACCGACTATGCCAAGGACGACCGCATCTTCGTCACGCGCATGATGGGGGAGAATCGGCGTATTCGTTTTCGTCTGCGGGATCTGACCGCGGCCGAGCCCCATGCAGTTTCGTTCCTGCTCCTCGAGGGTGATCTCGTGTCGGTGGAGTAGGCGGGCCAGATGTTGTTTCTGTCGCCGACCTTGCTGTTGCTGGCCAACGCGAGCGTATCGGGCGGCGTGCGGGTAGAGCTGCAGGCTGGCGAGGAACCGACGATCGCCGACCCCAATCCGACCGCCTTCGTGGCCGCCCTCTTGCAACCAGACGTCACCCTGAAACTGCGGACGTCGACCACGGAAACCCGAGTTTCCGAGGAGCCGCGCCTGCTGTTGCGCAGGCCCAACGTGGCGAATCGAGACCGTCCGCTCTACTTGAACACCTTGCTGGCCGAACACAAGGGACACAGGGGACAACGCCTCAACTGGAATCTCCGACTGACGAGCATCGCGGGAGAGGTGGACTACGCGGGCTTGAGCCAGGTACTGGGCCGGCAGGCCGCCTTACCGGCTACACTGGATCTGTTTTCGGTCGACGGTAGCGCCTGGGTCGGCTGGCGGATCTCGCGACGATTGGAGCTGGGCGCCGAGACCGGCGTCCTACGGCGGCAACCTTTGGGCAGTTCGTCATCGGATGCTTCGCCGTCGCTAGGCCTGACCTTGCCGACCGAGACCGACGAGCGGCTGGAGCCGCGACTGGAGTATGCGATCTCCCGTCGCCAGGTCGGCCAGGTGGGGGTGAAGCTGACCAACTACAGGCTGACGGGCGACGTTCGGCTCCGGGCAATGGCAGCTGAGTTGCGCGTGAGTTGGAACTACAAGCTCACTCGAAACCACGAATTACAGCTTGTGGTAGGGGGGACCGTGGCCGAGGTCGAGGAGCGCTCCGACCCAACCCGCCCTTGGTCACCGCTCGCTCCGCTCGCAGGGATCGCCTTGGCGACCTCCACGCCGTTGTCTCGGCTTGCGTTGCTGCGCAGTCGAGCGAGCGGTGAGGTCGCCTGGTACCTCGATCCGATACTCGGTGCCTCCCTGCCACGTGGCCAGGTCAACGCCGACGTGGCACTGGAGATTGGCCCCGCGTGGCTGCTTGCGCTCGACCTGATGGCCGCCACCAACATCAGTCGCCGGCCCATGGCCGGTTTGCCCATCGAAACGTTCGTCAGCGCCACCGCTCCTTTGCGCTACCGCGCGGGACGCCACTGGGTCGCCGAGCTTGGCGGCCGCTACAGCGAACGCGGTCCTCATCTGGCGACGCCTGGGTTCTCCCTAAGTCAGCGGGAGCTCTTGGGCTACCTCGCGCTGACGGCAATGACGCAATGACGGCTCTTCAAGCAGCGGAGCGGCGACCCAAGGTCCTGTTGATCGCAGAGGCTGCGAATCCGGAATGGGTCAGCGTTCCCTTGGTTGGCTGGAACGTGGCCCAAGCCCTGCGCGAGGTCGCAGAGGTCCTCATCGTCACGCACGTCCGCAACCGGGACGCGATGGTGCGCGCAGGCCTGATCCAAGGCAAGGATTTCATCTGCATCGACAGCGAGGCGCTGGCCCGGCCATTGTGGAAGCTGGCCGAACGCATTCGAGGTGGACCGGGGGTGGGATGGACCACGCTCGCCGCCGTGGCTTGGCCTTCGTATCTGTATTTCGAACACTTGCTCTGGCGCGAGCTGGGCCCGCGAATCCAGGCGCGAGAATGGGACTTGGTCCACCGTGTGACCCCGCTATCGCCCACGCTCCCTAGCCTCATCGCGCGAAAGTTGCGCCGGGCTAAGGTGCCGTTCGTCATCGGGCCACTCAACGGTGGCACGCCCTGGCCGGCACAATTCGCTCAGGCGAGAAGAGCCGAACGCGAATGGCTGTCGTACGTGCGCGGCGCCTACCGATACCTGCCTGGCTATCGCAGCACGAGGGAGGATGCGTCCGCCTTGCTCGTCGCCTCACGCGCGACCTGGGCCGAGCTGCCCGAGCGGTGGCGGGATCGAGCGGTGTACATCCCAGAAAACGGCATCGATCCGGCACGGTTTCATTCTCGGGAGGCGCGGGCTCGATCCGGGCCCTTGCGGGTGATCTTCGTCGGCCGGCTGGTGCCGTACAAGGGAGCCGACATGTTGATAGATGCGGCAGCCGGCGCCTTGCTCGAGCGACGCATGTATCTCGAGATCGTCGGGGACGGTCCGCAGATGGCCGAGCTCGTGAGCCAGGTTCGTCGTCTGGGACTCGGCGAAAGCGTGACATTCCACGGATGGCAGGAGCAGACGCGCGTTGCGGAGCTGCTGGAAACGGCTGACCTGTCCGCCTTCCCCAGCATCCGAGAGTTCGGTGGCGGTGCCGTCTTGGAGGCTATGGCCTGCGCTGTGCCTCCGCTTGTGGTGGACTACGGCGGCCCAGGTGAGCTCGTCACCCAGGCCACCGGCTATAAGGTTCCCCTTGGAAGCAGAGCCGAAATCGTGGACAGCATGCGCCGGACTCTCGACGGCATTCTCGTCCGTCCCGAAGAGCTCCTGGCGAAGGGTCGCGCCGCACGCCAGCGGGTCGAGCGCCACTATACCTGGTCGAAAAAGGCCGAGCAGCTGCGCGCCGTTTACGAGTGGGTGCTCGGCCGCGCCGGTAAGCCGGACTTCGGGATGCCGTTGAGAGAAGCAAGCGGAAATGGAGAGACGCGTGCAAGTGCACATGTCTTGAGGCCACTCGTGAAAGTCGCTGCAACCGTCGTGAACTATCGGACGCCGGTGTTGGCCACAAAGGCCGTGACCGGCTTGCTGGCGCAGCTCCGCTTGCTGGGGCCGCACCATCTCTACCTCGTGGACAATGCGTCCGGAGACGACTCGCTGGATCTTTTCCGCCAAGCCGGTGAACGGGACGGCTGGGGCAACAGTGTGACTGTCGTCGCATCGACACACAACGGTGGCTACGGGTACGGAATCAACCTGGCCATGCGTCAGGCGCAGGTCCAGGCCGAGCCCCCAGACTATCTTTACGTGCTCAATTCCGATGCTGTTGCTGACGAGGGCACCTTGCGACGTCTAATCGACTTCATGGATGGGGATCCACGTGTCGGCATCGCGGGCAGCCGCATTCACGGTCCCGACGGTGCTACCCAAGTGACGGCCTTTCGCTTTCCCTCCGTTCTAGGAGAGCTGGAGCAAGCAGCGCGCTTGGGCTTGGCAACGCGGGTTCTGCACAAGCACAGGGTCCCCATGCCCGAGCCAGCGACCAACTGCGAGGTGGACTGGATTTCGGGCACGAGCATGCTCATCCGACGTCAGGTTTTCGAACAGATCGGCTCTTTCGACGAAGGGTTCTTCCTCTACTTTGAGGAAACCGACTTCTGCCGCTCGGCCCGGCGAGCCGGATGGAAGATCTGCTACGTGGCAGATGCGCCGGTAACCCATTTGGGTTCGGTGTCGACCGGCCTTGCGGACCCGTCTCGTCGCATGCCGCGCTACTGGTTCGATTCCCGGCATCGCTATCTTCTCAAGCACCACGGCCGCGCCTACACCGCCTTGTGTGATGGTGCCTTCGTGGTCGGCTCGGTTCTGTGGCGAATCAAGCAACACTTGCTTCGTCGCGACGGGAAGGATCGTCCTCACTTGCTCCAGGACATGCTGGCCTCCAGCGTGCGCGACCTTGCGGGCTGGAGGACGCGCGTATGACGAGTGTGTTGGTCTTCTTGTTGTGGGTGGCTGCAGTGGCGGTGATGTGGCCGAGCCTGGTGTTCTTCGTCGAGTGCCTGTGCGCGCGTTCCCGCAGCGAGCCGCTTGTCACGACCGGCCCGAGGCCTCGCATCGCGATCCTGGTTCCTGCCCACGACGAGGAAAAGCACATCACAGCGACGGTAGCCGCGCTGCGGGCCGATCTGGCCAAGGACGATCGCTTGCTGGTGGTCGCCGACAATTGCGGCGATGGAACCGCCCAAGCAGCCGGGGCAGCCGGCGCCGAGATCGTCGAGCGGCACGATCCATCACGGCACGGCAAAGGCTATGCACTGGCATTCGGCGTCGAACATCTGTCCAAGCTGCCGCCTGATATCGTGGTCATTGTCGACGCAGACTGCCGAGTCAGCGCGAACGGGCTCGAGGCGCTGGCTTGTGTCGCGGCACGAACCGGGCGGCCGGTCCAGGCAGAGTATCTGTTGACCTTGCCGCCCAAACCCAACGCGCGCTCGGCGTTGAGCGGGCTGGCCTTCTTGGTGCGCAATCAGGTCCGTCCCCGCGGGCTCCATCGCCTGGGCTTGCCCTGCCAGCTCACCGGCAGCGGGATGGCCTTCCCCTGGCCGATGCTGCGCGATGCGCCCCCGCTGCGCGCCAACTTGGTGGAGGACATGGTGCTGGGAATCGAGCTTGCCTTGGCCGGGACCCCGCCAATCCTGTGTTCCGCGGTCAGCGTTTCGAGCGCCTTGCCCGAGCCTGGACAGGTTCAACTGGTACAGCGACGCCGCTGGGAGCACGGCCATCTTTCCACTCTATTGTTGCGAGGACCGCAACTTCTGCTGGTCGGGATAGCGCGGCGGAAGGCTGCTTTGGTCGCTATGGCCTTGGACCTGATGGTGCCGCCACTTGCTCTTTTGGTGAGCGGCGTTGCCGGGCTATCGCTGGTCGCCATAGGCGCCGTCGCGATGGGGGAATCCGCAGGTCCGTTGCTGCTTTGCCTGAGCGCGGCGGCACTGATCCTGGTCGCAGTCTTGAGCGCTTGGTGGCGTTTTGGCCGCCACTTGGTTTCCGCACGCACCCTGGCGGCCGTGCCTCTTTATGTGTTGTGGAAGATACCGCTCTACCTCGGGTTCTTCTTGCGCGGCCGTCACCGGCACTGGGAGCGCACCAGCCGCTCGACGGAGGTCGAGCCCGAACCTCCGCCGTAGAACCGGATCAAGTTGATTGCCCTGTTTCTCACCTGTGAACAAGATTGACCGTTCGCCACGTTCAAGCAGAGTCCATTCGCCAATGTGTCCCGTGCCACCCTTCGGTCGTGAAGAACTGCCTCGGACAACCACCGCACCGAGCTTGCGAACAACTGCCCAGGGCGAGATGCCTGTCGATCTGATCGCGCGCTTGCACGAGATCGTGGCCCTACGCGGAAATCACACCGCCGTGGAGGCGCCAGATGGTCGCCTGACCTATGACGATCTCGACCGACTGTCGAACCGGCTTGCCGGACAGCTGCGCACCCTGGGCGTCACACGGGAATCTCACGTCGGCATCTCGATGGCCCGCGGCGCGTGCGAGCTTATCGCGATGCTGGCCACGCTCAAGGCAGGCGGCGCCTATGTCCCGCTCGATCCGTCGAATCCTGCGGATCGTCTGCGCCTCGCGATGGAGGACGCCGCGCCCCAGGTCCTGCTTGTGGGGCCGAATTCTTCTTTGGCTGCGTCTCCTGCCGGCAGGTTGGTCGTGCTGGAGGATCCCTTCCAGGTGGGCTGTGGTTTTTCCACCGAGCTAGAGTCCGTGCCTGTACCGCCTGAACAGCTCATGTACGTCTTGTTCACGTCGGGGTCCACGGGACGACCCAAGGGCGTGGAAATCACCCGAGGTGCATTCGCCAATCTCATCGCCTCGATGGCCCACACCCCGGGCATGAGCCAGGACGAGCGGCTGCTGGCCATCACCACCACCTCCTTCGATATCGCCGGGCTCGAGCTGTTCTTGCCCCTCTACCAGGGAGCCACCGTAGTCATCGTGGATCGCGCGACCGCTCGCGATCCGTATCGTCTGCGACGACGCCTGGAAGACGGCGACATCTCCATCATGCAAGCGACGCCAGCCAGCTGGCGCCTCCTGGTCGAGGCAGGTTGGCAGGGCAACGGCAAACTGCGCATGCTCTGTGGGGGTGATGCGATGTCATCCGCCTTGGCAGATCGCTTGCTCGACGCAGGTTGTGAGTTGTGGAATATGTACGGACCGACGGAAACCACCGTGTGGTCATCCCTCGCGCGCATCGGTCGGAAGGGTGAACGGGTAACCATCGGGCGGCCGATCGATCGCACGACCATGTACATCCTGGACGACCAAGGTCAATCGTTGCCGGCCGAACAAGAGGGCGAGATCGCCATCGGCGGTGCGGGCCTGGCGCGCGGCTACCTTGGGCGGCCCGACCTTACCCTACAGCGCTTCGTGCTTCTTCCCTCGGGTGAACGCGTCTATCGCACGGGTGACCTGGGGCGCAGGCGTTCCGACGGTAACTTCGAGTGCCTGGGCCGTTTGGATCACCAGGTAAAGATCTCTGGTTTCCGCGTCGAGTTGGGTGAGATCGAAGCCGTCTTGTGCTCAGTGCCCGAGGTGCGCGAAGCGCTGGCTGTGGTCGATGGTCAGGATCAGCCTGAGCCGCGCCTGGTGGCCTACTGGACCGGCTCGGCCAGTCAATCGGCGTTGCTCGCGGCGGCCCGCAGTCATCTACCTTCCTACATGGTGCCATCGGCATTCGTAGCCCTGGACGTCTTTCCGCTCAACTCGAACGGTAAGATCGACCGCAAACAGCTACCGCGCCCCTCGCCTAGTCGATCGGGCGCGACGAAGGTGCAACCTCCGCGCAACGATCTGGAGACACGCATCGCCGCCATCTGGCGAGAGACACTGGGCGTTGTCCAGCCGGGAGTCGACGACGATTTCTTTGCCCTGGGGGGAACCTCGGGGCAGGCCATCGAAACCGTGGCGCGCATGCGCCGAGCGCTTGGCATTGAGGTGGCGCTGCAAATGCTCTACGAGGCACCCACGGTGGAGAAACTGGCTTTGCGTCTGGGGCAAGCCTTCTCGCCCGATGATCCCATTGTGGTCCGATTGAGAACGGGGTCAGCAGAGCAGCCGCCGCTATTCTGCCTGATGGGCGTGACCCTCTACCAGGATCTGGCGTTGTCCCTGGAAGGAAGCGTGCCCGTCATCGCCATGCACGCCCCTTGTCGCTACCTGCCCGCCCAGGAATCTCCACCCTCGATCGAGAGGGTCGCCCGACGCTACGTCAATCTCATCCGGCAGCATCAGCCGCATGGGCCCTATCACCTGCTGGGCTTGTGTTTCGGCGGCATCGTGGCCTACGAGACCGCCTGGCAACTCGAGGCCGCAGGCGAACCCGTCGCGCTGGTGGCGGTGCTCGATGCCATCCTACCTGGCGGCTTCCAGACCGATCATCTCATGCAGGCCCTCCAGTACGTGCGCTGGGCCAGGCGGGACCCGCTGCGCGTCCTGTCCTGGGCGCGCAAGATCGTCCGCCGCGCGCGTCTGCGAGCGTTCGCGGACCAGGGGCTGGGCGGCGCGGGTGAACATCCGGTGGACTTGCCCGTGGATGGTCCGGCCAGCGACATGTTGGTCGAACACTTTGCAGCCGAGCGGAAACACCTGCACAGCCGTCTGCTCATCGTGCGCGCCAACGAAGACGAAATGGTTCCTCCTTGGGTGAAGGTTCGCTCCGATCTTGGCTGGGCGGGGCGAGCTGACCAGGTTATCTTGCACTACGTGGCTGCTCACCACCTTCATATCCTGCGCGAGCCGCATGTTCGTAGCCTGGCCCGCGTCCTGGAGAGGGAGCTCTAATGGGGCCAGCCGGCCCCTGCCGGTCGGTCACCAGGGCTACGATGCGAAGGGCTGGCTCTGACGTGCCGGGACCCTGTGTAGAAGAGAGGCGCCTAGAGACATGCCATCGGGCAGCGCGGTTGCCGTCATCCAGCGCGCCAACACGTTGCTCAATTCTTGGGCGGCAGCGCGATCGCAGCCGTCGCGGCCACGATGGCGCGATACTTGGTGCGGCTGCGGTCCAGCAGATCCTGCGCATTCGACCACGGGTCGCGCGCTCCAATCCAACCCCAGCAATTGAACACGGTTCCACCAGCGGCGTGAAACTCGGAGAAGAGCTTCTCGTAGATCTCGACCATGGCCGGCTGCTCCGTGATCTCGAAGAGCAGCTCTTGAATCTCGGGATCGTCGCTGCCGAACGCGGTGCCGCCTTCGTAGGCATAGAGCTCAAGGTGCCTCTCGGCGGCGATGGCCTGAAACTCGCCGAAGAGCTCGATGGAGTGAGCAAGGTTTTCGCTCTTCGGGCCGATGGCTGGTTGTCCGTCGGCTTCGCGCAGCTCGGCGACGTCGCCGAATTGAAGTTGCCGAAGCCCGCGCGCGATCGCGTAGGCCTTGCCCTTGGACAGCCAATCGTGAAGAACGGACCGGTTGATCTGTTGTTGGAGCTGACCGCTGAAATAGCCCGTGATAGCGACGGCGTCGGCAAAGGCGTAGCAAGGTTTGTTGCCACTTTGCATCGCCACCCAGCGTGGACAATCGAGCGATGCCGGGCTCGCATCGGGCCAACCCGTCTGCGGCGCGATCACGATACGAAGACGCTTCTCCTGTCCGACAAAAACCGACCGCCAGATCTGGCCCATCTTTGCCGCACGCACACCCATGTACTGCAGCCACGCGGTGCCCTCGTCGGGCCACAGCTTGCGACCCTCGCGGTTCGCGTAGTCCGCCTGAGGAAAACCCCAGTTCCACACCTCGTTCGAATACTCGACGGTAGCGCGCAACTGGGGCGCCAAGTGATCGCGGACGTACGTCGCGAATTGCGCTACCCAGTCGTCGGTGTAGCGGTAGGGCATGTTGAAATGCGGGTGAGCGCCCGTCTTGTTGGCCAATGCCACCAGGACCTCGACGGGATATCCGCCGAGCCGCGGGCCCCGTTTCGGATCCAGCGGGTCGACCCATTGCCCGCACCAATGGAAATAGTCGAAGCGCGGGCGTTCCGACCACAGGGCGTCCCTCGCCTCCTCGACATTGCTTTGCATCCAGTCCATGAACCGCAAGGAGCGGAACGGTTTCAGATAGTCGAGCATATCCGGATTGAAGATCTCGCCCTTGGCCAGAAGCGGCTCGCGATCCTGACGGAAGACGCGGATATTCCGCAGGTACCTGCCATTCCCGTTTGGATCGGTCTTCACGATGCGAATGAACTTGTTGCCGGGCTGGAACACGAACGTGATGGTTCGCTTGGCCGCATCGACGGTGAGCGGATCAACGCCGAAGAAGGCCAGCTCGCCTTCTCCCTCCCAGGTGATGAGGAACCTCTTGCCCACATCGGGCACCGATCGGTGCGAGGAGAATATGGTTTGGATATTGACATACGACCGCGTGGGATCGTCGCGGTAGCGCAGCGAACGCGGCCAACCGTGCGAGTCCAGATCCAGGTGGGCAGACGCGTCGCACTTGGGATCCGAGTCCGAGCAGGTACCTGACCACGGCCGTGCATCGTGCATGAGATCGATGAAGGGCATCAGGTTCGACCAGTCACCCGGAAAGTCGAGGTTGTATCCCACGAGGAGCGGCTGGTCCGGCACGGGGACCGGCGGCCGAGGCTTGGTCTTGGTCTTTCCCAACACGCGACTGAGAATCGGCGAAAGAGCTCGTCGGGCCAGGGCGCGTGGAGTCCGGAAGACAAGGCCTCCCGCGAACAACCCCAGCGTCGCCAAGGCCAACCACATTAGTCGCTTATTCATTTCGTCGCTTCCTCCGTCGCGCTGGCGCAGAACGCGCGATAGGCGTCCGATACTCGCACGATCCCGGCATCCACCAAGGCATCGCATCCCGTGTACCGCGCCAGGGGCAACGACTCGAGACATCCCGGCCGATTGAAGAAGTCGACATAGATGCGATTTTCTCGGGCCCAGTAGAGCGAAGTGCGGGAATCGTTTGCCAGGGACTCGGCTCGGCCGAGAAAACTGCCGATGAATTTGTAGTGCAAAAGTGCCGCGGTGATATCCGCAATTCGCGCGTGGGCGCAGTAGTGCGGATGCGTGTAAGGGATCAGCCCATCGGCGATCTTGAGCAGCGGGTGCTTGAGCAGGACGAATCGGTGTTCGGAGGTCGACATCCGGCTGCGCACACCACCATGGAACTCGGGTATTCCCGCGGGCACGACGTTGTTCCGGGTTAGCCAGCTCTCCGGGTATCGATCCCTTCGAATGTCACCCAAGTCGAACATCGGATACGTCTTTCGGAAGTCCCCGTCCCCAGCGGATCGCCAATCGGTTTCGGGAAGCATATCGAGCATGCACGCCGCAACGGCATTGAAACGCTTCGCCTCCAAGTAGCGAAGGAGTTGCGTCGCGCTGATCTTCTCGCTTCCTGGGTAGGCGAAGTGCTCGTCGATATCGACACAGAACACCCATCGCCCTCGGAAGTGATGAAGCAGGAAGTAGCGCCGAATCAGGGATTCGAAGTCGGCGAAAGGCAGATCGGTCGTCCACAGCGAGGCATCTTTGTGCCGTCGGATTTCCGCGACCGTTCCATCGGTCGACTGGTTGTCGATGAAACAGAACAGCGTCACACCAAGCGATCGGTAGTGCTCCACGAACTTATCGACGTATTCCTCGCCATCGCGGACCAATGCGACCACACTCAAGTCCTTGGGCGCAGCGGCAGGGCGCACGCCCTTACAATGGCGGATCCTGCTCAGAATCTTGGCCCGTTCGAGTCGGTCCAAAGCGCTTCTCGCGAGCCTGCGAAGGGCTTCCATGCTAGCTCGCAGAGGGCGATGCGAAGGGCTGGCTCTGACCCGTGCCGAGTCGAAGGGCCGCTGCGAGGCTCGTCAGGGCTCCTGCGTAGAAGAGAGGCGCCTGATTGAACATGCCGTTGGGCAGTAGGTCGAAGACGTAGCAAGCCGCGACCAAGGCCAGGCCAGCCAGGATCTGCTGATCGCTGCGCTCGGGGACCTTGCGAAGCACGCGCAGGGCCGAGAAGATCGACATCAGCATGACGCCGAACATGCAATAGAGCAGTGTCACGCCACCCACGGAGAGCAGAATGATCCAGTAGCCGTCGGTGATGACCGTGTCGTTACCTTCCGAATCGTAGATGCGGTTTCGCCCATTGCTACCCCAGCCGAACCACAGCCGCTTGTCCACATGCTCCATGAGCAAATCTTCGTTGTCGAAGCGAACCTTGATCGAGGCCGCCCGATCCGGCGAGATGGCCGAACTAGCGAGGTTGACGATCGTATCCTTGGGAAAGAACCCGGTGAATCTCAAGCACGGATAGATGAAGCAGATCGTGGCGACGATCGCCGCCAGCCGCAGTTGCTTGCGTGGCGAAGTCCAAAGGATCGCGACCAGGGCGACGGTCCCAAGAAGGATGGCCCCGGTGCCCCGGCAGAGAACCATGATGACGGTGAAGTACAGCGTCCAGCACCAACTTGGCAGTCCCCAGTGCCGTTTGCGCAAGCGCGTTTGCACTGCTGCGAACAGGGCCACCACCATGGCAAGCAGGGCAACGGCCAGGCCATGCTCCATGAACACGGTGGGGCGATAGCCGCCCCAGCGGATGGTCTGAGAGAAGTCCTCGCGCGCGTGGTGGCCGTAGATCCAGCGATGCAGATTGGGGCTGAAGCGCAGCTCGAACATAATGAGCAGCGAATACACGAGGCCCAAGCCCAGCACCACGCGGAGAAGCGCACGCACGTCGCGGGTCGACTGGATGCACATTCGGCCGACCAGGTACGGCAACAGAACATCCAGTACATCGCGGATGCCGAAGGACAGGACGTCGCGCAAGCGCATGCCAGGCAGCAGCGTCGGACCATAGCTGACCGCATCGTGGTTCAGGAAAATGGTGATCGTGCCCGACAGGCCCACCAGGACGAGGAAGAAGTCGGCGCCTCGTCCCAGCCGTGGAAGCCGCAGGCGTCCCGGGCTGCGCACGAGAAGGCCAAGCAGGGCACAGATGGCAGCGATTTCGTGTTTGCCGAAGGGCGGCACCAGCGGGGCATCAAAGTAGGACCCCTCCGGCAAGAAGAGCATGCCGCCCAGGATGACCAGCATAGCGGCCTGGTTTGGCCTCATGACCGCAAAGGCGAGCACCGTGAAGGGAAACCAGGCGGCCAGCGCCAGATAGGGCAATGACTCGCTCATGTTTGCCGCTGTCTATACCCCGCGCGGGTCCGAAGAGCCCAGGATACCTCCATCGAAGCAGAGGGCGAGACCGAATGGTCCAGAAGGCATCCTAGTAGGGAAGGCGGAGAAACCTCGTCCGCATTTGAGGTTCCTCAGTTGCTGGACACTACCCCGACGTCTCATGAGCTAAGCGCGGCCGCGGTGCGGGGGTCGACGATCACGGTCCTAGGCCAAGGGGCAAGCCTCGTCATCCGCTTCGTCGCCAACCTGATCATTACGCGCCTGCTTCTCCCCGAGCACTTCGGGCTGATGGCCCTCGTCAACGTGTTCTTGATGGGCCTAGAGCTCTTCTCGGACGTCGGCATCGGGCCCAACATCATCCAGAACTCGCGCGGCGATGATCCTCGCTTCTTGGATACGGCCTGGACTGTTCAGGTCGTGCGCGGATTCGTGCTGTGGCTCGTCGCATGTGCGCTGGCCTGGCCCTTGGCCCGCTTTTACCACCAGCCACAGTTGGCGTGGCTCTTGCCGGTGGCGGGGCTGTCGGCGGTCTTCGGTGGTTTTCTGTCGACCAAGCTCTACACGCTCAACCGCAGTCTGACTTTTCTGCGCATCATCGCCGTCGATGTCGTGTCTCAAGCGGTCAGCGTGGCCGTCATGATCGGCATCGCCCTCGTGTGGCGCTCGGTCTGGTCGCTCGTCATCTCGGCCCTGGTGTCCAGCGCGCTACGGACGGTACTGACCCATGTCATGTTGCCGGGCCCTTCCAATCGATTCGCGTGGGATCGGGAGGCGGGGCGCTCGCTCATGGATTTTGGCCGCTGGATCTTCATCAGCACGGCGCTCAATTTCTTGGCCACGCAGACCGACCGCTTGCTGCTGGGCAAGATGGTTTCGGTGGCCGATCTGGGCTTCTACGCCATCGCCAGCAACCTAGCCCTGATGCCGTTGCAGCTGGTGCAGAGGCTGGGACAGGTGGTCTTCTTCCCGGTGGTGGCCTCGGCCATGCGCCAGCCGGACCACGATCCCGGCACCGTCCGCAGTAGCCGACGCAAGCTCCTGCTGACGCTCGTTCCGATGTTCGCCTTGGGCGTCGCCATGGCTCCGGCGGTGGTCAGCCTTCTCTACCGGCCCGCCTATCATGCCGTGGGACCGCTCGCAGCCTACCTGTCCATCGGCTCCTGGCTCGGTGTCCTCTCCACCTCATACACCGTGGTGCTGCTGGCCGCTTCACGGCCCAAGTTCCTGTCGCTGGGACTGGCCGCCAAGGTGGTTGTCCTGTGGAGCCTGGTCTGGATCGTGGCACCCCGCTACGGGGTAGGCGGCGTGGCTATCGTGACCAGCTTGTCAGAGGTCGGCTTGATTGTGGTCAGCATGTTGGCTTGTCGACGCCTGCGCAACGTGACCTTGTGGGCCGATCTGGGCATCACGACTCTGGGAGCCGGGTTGGTGGGGCTCTTCCTCCTTCTGTACTCGGCAACACGCGACGCGACCCACGCGCCGGTTCTAGCCGTTGCAGTGGTCGCGGTGTTGGCAGCGGGCGCTACTGCGGTCATCGCCAAACGCTCGAGGTTCGGATGATGGCGAGTCCGTTCGCAAAGTGCTTGCTGATGGGCATGCAGGTGGATTGCGTCGACGAGCGATCTTTGCTCGATCACATCTTTGCGATGCTGACGCGTGGCGAGGGCGGCTGGGTGCTCACGGCAAACCTGGATTTTCTTCGGCGCAACACCATCGACGCGGCGGCGCGCGCACTCTACCGTCAAGCCGATCTGTGTGTGGCCGATGGCATGCCATTGGTCTGGGCCGCTCGGGTGCAGGGACAGCCGCTACCCGAGCGCGTGGCCGGATCGACGCTGCTTCTTCACCTCGTTGCACGCGCCGCGGACGCGAAGCGTTCGCTCTACCTCTTGGGCGGAACCGCTTCCGCCAACCAGCATGCGGCGGAACACATAGAGGCGCGCCATCCCACCCTGCGTCTCTGTGGGCATTCCTGCCCTCAGATTGCCAGTCCGCCCAGCGCCGACGACGTCAGGCGCGTGGCCGACGAGCTTCTGCCCCTGCGCCCGGATATCCTGCTCGTGGGCATGGGGTCGCCCAAGCAGGAGCAGCTCATTTCCGCCTTGCGCTTGCTTCTGCCTCAGACGTGGATGATGGGCGTGGGCATCAGCTTCAGTTTCATTGCGGGGGACGTCCGCAGGGCGCCGGTCTGGCTACAGAGGATTGGTCTCGAATGGGTGCACCGGTTGCTCCAGGAGCCGCGCCGCTTGGCGATGCGCTACCTGGTCGAGGACCTGCCCTTTGCCTTTCGCTTGTTTGCGTCGGCGCTCTACACCCGAATGCGCAACTTTCGCCGGTGCAGGAAGGGATGATCCATGACCCTGTCTAAGCTTGGCATCGTGGTCGTCGGGCGCAACGAGAGAGTGCGACTGCCACGCAGCCTGACCTCGGCGCTGGCCGCGACCAAGACCGTGATCTACGTCGATTCGGGCTCAAGCGATGACAGCGTGGCCGTGGCCCAAGGACTGGGCGTGTCGGTACGGCGGCTCGATCCCGCGCGCCCCTTCAGTGCGGCGCGTGCGCGCAACGAAGGTTTCGCGCAGCTCATGGGCGCTCATCCCGAGCTGCAAGTCGTGCAGTTTCTTGACGGCGACTGTGAGGTCGCGCCCCATTGGCTGGGGGTGGGCTTGGCCGAGCTTGAGCGTGCTTCCGACACGGCGCTGGTCTGCGGCCACATTCGCGAGCGCGATCCGGCAGCCTCGCCCTACAACCGCATGTGCGCGCTCGAATGGAGGCAGAGTCCCGGCGAAGTGGAAGCCTGTGGGGGCAACTTCATGGTTCGTGCGGACCTGTTCGACCGGTTGGGCGGCTTTCGTTGCGAGGTGACCGCCGGCGAGGAAGACGAGCTCTGTCAGCGAGTGCGCGCGCTGGGGGGCAAGATTCGCCTGCTTGACCACGACATGGTCGAGCACGACGCGGCCCTGCTGCACTTCTCGCAATGGTGGCAGCGCGCGCGCCGCTGCGGTCATGCGTACGCGCAGGGACGATTTCTGCATCGGCAACGCCCCGGCGGGCGCTTCCGGCGCGAATCGCGCAGCATGATCCTGTGGGGTGCACTTCTGCCCGCGTTGGCCATCTTGCCCGCCGCATCGACCAGTGGAGCGAGTCTGTTCTTCCTGGGCGGTTATGGGCTTTTGTTCCTGCGGATCCACCGAGGTTGTCGCCAGCGCGGCTGGTCGAAGGCCGAGGCGCGCCTGTACGCCGCTTTCACCGTGCTCGCGAAGTTTCCCGGCGCGCTTGGTGTCGTGAAGTTCAGCCTGGATCGCTGGCGGGGCCGCCAACCCGCGCTCATCGAGCACAAACAGATCCACACAAACAAACCCTCTACCCCAAGGCAAGACACGTGATGCAGGAGCGCGGCTCGTGCAAACGCCTACGCTGCTGGCACATGGTCTGCGCGGTTTGCGCGTGAGCGCGCGCCCGGGGGCCGGTACCGCGACGGCCTCGCCACTGACTCTGGCCACGGCCTAGACTGGCTTCCGCCAGATCGCGGTAGTCAAGATGAATCCAGCGCGGAAATCGTAGCGGCCATGCACGTGCTTCGCGAGCGGAATTCCCGGCGCTCGAACCTCAAAGTCTCTTGCGCTGACGAGCGCGACCGCGGGCTGCGCTGGCGGATCCATTCCTGTTCGCCGGGGCAACACGCCACTTTCAGCACATCCTCTGGCAACGCTTGCGCAGGCTCGGCGTCGAAACCAAGACCGGCGATGAGGTGCGGCTCACATCGTGCCACCGCTGCGGCGCAGTGACCCGGACGGTGTGTGATGCTGCCGATGAAGCCTGGCGGCCAAAGTGGTTCGCGCTCATCGCCGACCGCAATGGCGACGGGCGGACAACCCAGCTGCGCCAGGGCCGCGCGGGCACAACTGCGGCCGGTGGTGAATTCGAGCACGCGCGCTGGAACCGCGCGTGCAAGAAAGTCGCGTTCCTCGGGCATCAGCGCGGGCGTGTCCGCCAACTCGGACTGCGCCGCCCCATCGTCGCTTCGACTCAGAGCCCACAAGCGGAACGGACTGCTCCAGCGAAACCGGATTGCGAGCCAGTGACATACGCCTGGCAGGTCGCGCCGTCGTTCGGGCATTCCGCGGCGTTCGAGCCGGACCACGACCACCACAACCAGCTGGCGTGGTCAGCGGCGGCCTGGTCCATTTCTGCTTTGTACTCCGGGCCGGTGTCACCCGCGTAGTTGTCGAGACCAATCTCGATCGGGAACGGCTGGGTCACCGCGAACTGGTGGATGGCCTGCGCGCCCGTGATAGTGCTGCTGCCGCCGAGCAGAAGCCCGCCCTGCCAG